>WLWD01005864.1_pt1 | contig 208322 bp, 151 predicted proteins | sample 6712731 | NCBI WGS metagenome assembly WLWD01 (sample SAMN12718690, study PRJNA576275) | sponge metagenome | isolation source: marine sponge | host: Mycale hentscheli | place: New Zealand: South Island, Marlborough, Capsize Point | collected 2014-11-01 | reverse complement strand
AGTATGGGAGCATGGGTCTACTCTTCCAGTTCAGTATGGGAGCATGGGTCTTCTCTTCCAGTTCAGTATGGGAGCATGGGTCTTCTCTTCCAGTTCAGTATGGGAGCATGGGTCTACTCTTCCAGTTCAGTATGGGAGCATGGGTCTACTCTTCCAGTTCAGTATGGGAGCATGGGTCTACTCTTCCAGTTCAGTATGGGAGCATGGGTCTACTCTTCCAGTTCAGTATGGGAGCATGGGTCTTCTCTTCCAGTTCAGTATGGGAGCATGGGTCTACTCTTCCAGTTCAGTATGGGAGCATGGGTCTACTCTTCCAGTTCAGTATGGGAGCATGGGTCTACTCTTCCAGTTCAGTATGGGAGCATGGGTCTACTCTTCCAGTTCAGTATGGGAGCATGGGTCTACTCTTCCAGTTCAGTATGGGAGCATGGGTCTTCTCTTCCAGTTCAGTATGGGAGCATGGGTCTACTCTTCCAGTTCAGTATGGAATACATACAAATAGTTTTTTGGAATATATTTTGAATGAATTTTATTATAAAACAATCGTTGGAATGATATAAGTATTTATGAAGCATAAAAAGGCGACTGTACAAACTTATGAATATTCATGAGGCAACACTACAACAGAACCAATTCACATGTTCATTAGCCCTCAAGGAGAGTCTAAACTTGCCCAGAATATGGATTTAGTAATAGCTTGCAATAAATGAAAGAGGCATAATTTACAGTGAGGTTCAGGTTCAGTCGTGTTTAGTTTAAAAAAAATACGATTTTTTCACCGCTCTCCCACTCTCTGCCATTCAATCAGTGCCACTTCCTATCACATGCACACACATATTTATGCTCTACCTAGTTATTAAGGCTGAGCTATTTTCTCCACCTCTTAGCAAATAATTATTAACTAAACCTTGCATAGGGAAGAAGTTGTTCTATAGTAGTATTGATATTTATGAAGTAGCTTACCTATTCTGGTTTGGTTACTTTTTGTTTTTTGTTTTTTTATATTTATTTGTTGTTTTTTTAACTGTGCTCAACAGGAATTGAAACGTCTGGGATTTAATTAGTTGTCATTTTTGTTCTGGACAAATTCGTTCTAAACAAATATTGTTGCAATTCCAGAGGCGTTCCAAGAGAGAGAGCGTCAGAGAATGTTTGTTTCGATGCATTCTTGAGACATTCCAGTTAACCAGCAGTAGTTTGCATCGCCGTGACTCCCACTGGCGCTCACCTCTGTCTCGGAGGATGTAGCAAACACCACGTGTAAACGGTATGCCATGTTTCGTAAGCATCGTGCTGTGTCCTCTGCGTGGATTAAATATTTTGGAATGTTTTTCCCTTCCTTTCCTGATACACGAGAAACGAACCTTCAAAGGAACTTCCGCCATGTTGGTAGGACATGAAGTTGTGGCACCAAACAAGACTGTCCCTCTGTCCCGTCATTCTGTCTTCATTCCAATGTCACCTGTGGCTTAGCAGCACGGCTCATAGCGTTGGCCATATATGGCAGTCTGCCAATACCACCTTCCCCCAGTGTGTGGAGTGATAGGAAACATAAGAAGATCAAGCCGTTTAAGAAGCTGTTGCACAGTCAGCAATTTGAATCGCGTGCTTCGTAAGTTTGTGCTGTACACATGCAACAGCAACAGCAACACCAATGATATATTAATATGATATTAGTGAAGTATATTGTAACATGTGCAATTCATTAGATGTGTTACTCAAAAAAATAATAATAAATAAATAAATAAGCAGTGGCAGAGAATTGAAAAGAAAAAAGTGGTTGAAACTTTGGATAAATAAAACAGTTTTCTTACACACACGCCCTCTCCCACTGAGGGTACTGTTTTATTGATACTGCTATGCTACTACAATTCTTACTTTTATTTATTATTATTTACTTTTTAATGTGTGAGCCAATCATGGCTTGTGAAGGAAAAAGCATCTAATGAATATAAAAATGACTGAAATATGTTTGTGTAAATAATTTGATGCTTCTTCTCCTCTGAATTAGTTGCTGAGAGAGTTTGTGTCTGTGTTGTGTATTCAAGCTGAAGCAAAGATGAACAGTTAGTCGAGTGAGTGAGTCTAGATACAGGTACATACATAGCTAGTGTATCACCTTTACTCCATCAGAATACAGGCTAGACATAGTCCATCCACGCATTGTAGTTTCTATCGGTTGATAAGACCAGTAATTAGAAAGAGATCAGGTGAGATATTTAGCTTACATGGTACCTTGTGTCCATCTGACTCCTTCAGTTACTCAGCTTTTGTAAAGAAATATTTATAGCCATCCATTATAGAAGAAATTATGCACTAATTTCACTTCATATGCTCCGAACGATACATAAAGGGTTTGGCCTGACCACTTGTGTGACAAAAGTTATTAGCATAAAGAACCGGGGAGGTGTGAGACTAGAAATCAGTGAGAGAATTTGTTATAAACGCAATTGCTTGACCCTGGTATGCTGCGTTCAGCTGGTATGCTGCGTTCAGCTGGTTGTGTTAGTTGGTGGTCCCTTTTTTAACGTGAAGGGATATATATATCTTGTGGTCCAGTACATATAACCAAGGGTTATTTAACAGCAAACAACCACCATTGTTTACCTGACTCTTCTTTCTGTTACGTTCTGGATTAGTACGATAGGCGGAGCACTATAAACGAGACGGCTATTATTTCATGCCCTTTGATTCATTCGATTCATTCCTTGAAGATAACTCTGATCCTTTTACACATCCTCCGGTTCCATTGTCAATCCCGTGCTGGTATGTTTATTACATCGTCTCACTCCACACACCTGGTTCACCTCTAGATGCCTTGGGTACTGGATGCGAAGGATATGTCTCCACCTTGTAAACAGATAGTTCTTCCCAAGTTTCCCTCAAAGCTCTTTGTGTGGCTTGAAATTCTTTCTTATTTGTGAGATTGTGTAATGAGATCATGTGACAGAAAATGGATCCGCCTCTCTCCGTGACTTTACAATAGTCATGTTCCAACAAGAACAGAGGAAAGTATTAATTACTAGATGTATTCTTTCTCTTTCACAGGTTTTTTTAAAAAAACAATACAGAATTTTAAAATATTTGGTTACCACCGGGAATCGAACCCAGGATCGCTTGCTTAGCTACGACAATCAGCCAGCAAACAAACACTCCTATTCTGTATTCTGTATTTTTTTTTTAAAGAAGCATGTGAAAGAGAGAGAATACATCTAATGAATTAAAGAAGACTGAGAAAGAAATAGTGAAGTATTGATACTATATCTACAATTTTTTAATATCAATTTTCAATGTCACTTTCTCTTCAGGAAAACAGCCTGTTTTACAAATATTGCATCATCGAAAACCATATCTGTCAGAAATGGATTGTAATATGTTAACCATACGGTAATATTGAAGCATGTGAATAATAATTGTGTTCTTTATTATTGTGCCAATGATTGGCATTGGTCAGGCTGCTACAACAACTGGTAAAGTCAGCTACTAACATTATATCATGGAGGGTCTTTGTTATGAGCGAGTAATTAGCACGTAGCAGTTTAGTTATTAGAAAACATTTTGGTCCGTGGGCCTTCTGCAGCTAAAAAAGACAAAACATTATGATCTCACTGTTTGTGTAAATAAAACGGTAGGTGTTATTGAAATTAATGTTATAGCAGCAAAGGAAAGGATGTGTCGCTGGGCTGAGTTCTTTGCCAGCGTCATATCATCATTCGATCTAGAATAAACAATAACAAAATTGTTTGTTATTGTTATGTTTTGTTCAAATCTTAGTTTTAATTAGGATAGTTTCATATTTAATGAGTTCCGATTAATAATAAGAGATGGGCTTGTATTACTTGAAATGAGAGAATAATGTATATAGCAGTGGAGACCCGTATTAGCAGATTATCGAGGCTGCACTTCTCAGATAGACTAATGCAGAGTGTGTGAGACCTTCCTCTTGTGTTCTGGTTTCTCATACGATGAAATGAAAACCTCGCTAAGAATCCACTCCGTGTGGTTTCCACTAACGAGTTAATTTCCTGGAATGCTACGAGTGGTGTGATTATGTCCGCCGTAAAGGTGGTTTAATTAAAAAACTTGATTGAAGTTCTCTTTGAGGCTCTATGGTATATAATGCTATGGTGGAACTGCATGTACATGAAGAGCAGTATGTCCCTGCATCAGGTTCTAAAGCCGCACAGTTCCCGGGTGATTTGTATGCAGGTCTTCTTGTTGCTAGGTTCTGGTGTTAGTTTGAATCCTTAAAGTAACGCTTGGAATGTGTGCGATACTTGAGGAATTTTGTTGTTTCTTCACGTGTTCTACTCATCCCGTTTAATAGTTGGAGGACTTGAGTTCAGTTGCAATTCTTTACTTGTATCTGTTTCGTCCCCTTACAGCTTTGACATTGAACAGTATATTATATATATTTTTTTTAAATGACTGGTTGCTTATTGGGGGAGCTAGGTGAGAAGGAGGGAAGTTGGGAGGGAGGGGGGGGGGGGGGGGGGTAGCAGTGCATGACAGTGAACCTGTATACATACAAGTTTACGTAAACATGGTGAATCTAAGGTGTTCAGTTGTGTGATATCTTTTGGAAGTGAGAAAGTCCAATTGGAGTAGTTGTTGAGACTAACAATTGGCAGCTGTCCAGTTAAACTGACAAAGCAGCAGCTTTTTTATTGCCAGTTGACAAGGAATGAATAGAGGAGCTTTTTTTGAGGTGACATTATTGACAGTCTTTCATTTGGGGGCAGGTTGTACTTATTAACATGTGTGTTGTAGTACAATTTTCAGTTGTGTCATTGAAGGCTTTGTCATACATTTCTGTTAGCACGATGTATTGAATTGGGTGTGGTCTACTTGCAGTTCCCGTGGATCACTTCCTGTACGCCGGCAGATGGTTGCTGCTGGGCTGGGCGCTCCATTACTTGCCCTTCTTCCTGATGGGGCGTGTCCTCTACTTCCATCATTATTTTCCTGCCCTCCTGTTTTCCATGATGCTGTCCAGTAAGTGCCTTTCACTCGGCAACGAGTAAGTGTTTAATAAATTTAATTTTTACTCGTAGTGCTATAATACTGTATAGCTGGTAACCATGGCATTTCTTACCTCACCCTCACTAACATTTTGTCTCCCGGTCCTTGTACAGTGGCATTTACTGAATGGCATGCATGAGTTGCATTGAGCTAGAAGTTGGTATGTCATGCTTGCATGTAAGTCTTCCTTCTTGCTCCTGTGTGTGTGATAACTGTCTGGTACCCATTGGCAGCTGTTTTTACCATAATAGAATGAAACTTGTTCCTTTGGTTGCTTCTAAATTTGGTCAAGTTGATCTTTGATAAAATCATTAATGTTTGTGCATGTGTTTGTGGTGTTTGTGGTGTATGTGTACTTTTGATTTATTATCTCTCTGCAGGTAAGTTATACTTAATTACAGTATATTCTATTTTAAGTGTATGTGATGGTAGCCCATTCTATCTCTCCACTTTTAATAGTGTAAATCATCTAAATCATCAACTTGAAGTATGACAAGTTAATAGAATTTTTTTTTTCAATAGAGCTTGTGGTGATACCCTTTAGACTTCAAGTATTGTATAAAATACTGTTACCATGGCAAAAAATTATCTAAATTACTGGTATTGTGTTCTTTCGTTAATTCTGTAAAAAAATCGTGATTGTTTTTTTGTTTTTGTTTTTTAATTCTCACTCATGATTGTGTTAATTGTTCTTCTCTAAACCACAATGCTGTGGTTAGTTGCGCACGTATGGGATTGACACTCTTGATAAAATACCTGGGGGCTATGATTTTCACTAAAGGGGCGTGTGAAGGATTAAGTGGTTGATGGGGATGGTCCCACAGGAATAAGCAGCGTGTCGTTGTTCTCCATTCTGAGCAACTGACCAGACAATGGTTGTTTAATGATTCTGTTTATTCTTATGTTGTTAGCTGATTTCTGTTTGACTTGGTATTTGTCAAGAACTCCTCTGGGGGTTGGAAGTGTCTCCAACTGTTGATCGTAGGTCATGTGACTAAAATGAACAACTCATTAACAACATCTAAGAACTGATAAAGAAAAGTGTTGTTTTATTATTTTCATTGTGTGTGTGTGTGTCACTAACACTTTCTTTATAGACTAAACACAACAACCCACAGCTCACTGTAGTTAAGGATTTGTTTACATTGTCACTACTTAAGTGGATTCCTTTTGGATAAAATGAAGAGTTTTATAAACCTGTGAAGAGGGTTTTAAGATGGTCCAATGGCATTATTAATGGTAGCATGTAATATGATCTTACAAACATAAGCTTGCCTACCCTTCCTCTTTTCATCATTTGTTTATCAACACGAGCTATTGCTACCTTCAGAGTTTATTTGCTGTCAGAAGTTATTTATAGACTGTGGTGAACTTCCAGACCTTGTTGCTCCATCTTCCTCTTGTTGTTCGCAGCAACTGCACTGGCTGTAGCTCTCTTGTTTATTAGTTTAATTGACTCAACTCACGGATAAAATTCTAGTAATGCGTGTGTTCCAGTCTTCATCCGCCCACAAGGGAGCCTACTTGACAGCTAATTTGTAACAGGACATCCCGTCTTTTACGTTTGGTATCTTTTAATTCTTGTAATTGTTGTATCCCTAAGGCTGGACTTTTTTTCTTTCTTTTTTTTTTTTTTTTTTTTTTTTTTTTTTTTGTAAGCATTTTTTTTTTCTCTCTCCAATTTTCAGCTACCTGGGCTAGGAGACTTTGAAGTAGTCATGAAAACTAATTATCCGTGACATTCATCCTACTGGGAATTTCTCATTGTTTGTTTGTACGACATTTTTTTTAATAAGCTGATAGTTTTGTAATGAGCCTTAGTGTACCAATTGCATATATAACGGTCGCAAAAATAATACTAATAAAGCATTCCGCTAAGGGCCCAGCATGGTATTTATGGGTGGGTACTGGGAGGGTGCTGAAAATATGGACAGTAATAGAGCACGGAATTTCAAAAACTTAGTAAATACTAAAAATTTTGTTGCTAACTGGATCTTTTTTTGATCTTTTGTTTTCTTGGCTCTGTGGATGCTCAATTAGATTAAACTAAACGACTTTGTTTTCGTGATTAGCGATCCAGATGCCATCCCATTTGGGTTGTATAAGAAACTAGTTGATACTGGACTGTCTGTACTGCTCATTGTCGTGTAACGTATAGGTTTAATTAGTGGCGAGAACAAGTGTTATATTGTATTACAGGAATGTGCTGATTAAGGTTGTTTAGTAACACAACCTTGACATCACGGTACAGTTGTAATTCTTCAGCTATTCTTAGATTTGTGGTGTTTTATTATATGTGACCGTCTACGGGAAAACCGGGCACAACGCGGCGTGCGTAAATATCGAGAAAAGATCGATCGATTTCTTAAAAATGTATTGTTTCAAGCCGACGGAAGGGAACGGTTAGGTCTATTATAGCGGGAACGACTTAAGCTACGACGATAAAACTTGGAGAGCTCAATATCTGGACGCCGACAACTCCGTAAGTGCAACAAAAAAATTTTTTCGAAGGGTGCCGCGTTGTGCCTGGTTTTCCTGTAGACGGTCACATATTGTTGTTGTTGTTATTTTACTTTTAGATTAGTGGTGTTTTATTATGTGGTTCTTGTATTTGTTGCTGTTGCTATTTTATTTTTCCTTTATATTATAGTGTCTAAATTTCTCTATGGTCATACTATATAAAATGCTTGTTTTTGTGTGTATGTTTTTATGAGTATATCTTTCCATATCGTAAAATTTCACCTAATATTAGAATTTATATTAGCTTGGTAACACCCAGGCCTTGTTGTCTTGTTGTTCTCCTGTTGTTGTTTCGCAATTACTGAGCATGAAATCAAACAAAAGATATTTAACTATCAGCCAGCCAGACATGACAAAAGAAAGAGATAGAGGGATACACTACCTAGTCCAGTTGCCTCTACCTTCCAAGTAATCTGACTAAAATTGGCACTGATATTGATGAGGGTTAATTGGGCCTAATTAACCAACAATAACCCTTCTTTACGGGGGTTTTTTTTTGTTGTTTTTTTATACTGCAGGTATGGTGTTGGAATTCTCAATTCGGTTTCTAACTTTGTTTCTCCCGAGCTCGGCGAAAGCAGCTGTGTACCACGGCTGCCTGGTACTGGTAGCAGCAGTGGTAATTGGCAGGTATGCTATGTTCATCCATTACTGTGTCTAGACTGAGAGGAGTTGAAGGAAGCCTGAATGGAGTATGTAGCAAGAGGAGTTTGGGAAAATGATTTGACAGAGTTCATGTGCATTGATGAGAGAAGGTTTATAACTCTCAGTGTATACTTAATGTCTCAAGTTATGTGGTAATTGTGTTAGCTGATATATTTTTCCGGGTTAACTGTCTGAGCGTTTGAGTATTAGTATGGTATTACTGTGTTTACTGGCATTAACTTGATGGGATTAGGTTGTTATCGTGTATTATTGGAGTGTGTGTGTGTGTGTGTGTGTGTGTGTGTGTGTGTGTGGAGGACGTGTTGTTTGTATGTATTTCTGCATGTAATGTGTGGTTGTCTAATTGATTAATTAATTAATGAGGGTTGATGGGAAAGGAGTAAATTAGCATGTGTTTTTTAATATACATGTGTATAAAGTGGTGTGTGCATACACATACCACGTTGGTCATTTCATTGTAAAGTGACAAAAAATATTTCCCTTCTTTGTTTTAGCTTTATGCAGTTCAAGCCCCTTGCCTATGGGATGAGTGGTCCGAAAGCAGCTGATCCTAATTCCACTATGCATGGTCTGAAGTGGCTGGACTCCTGGGACATATAGCTATGCCTCTCACCTTTTTAAAACTACTGTTGTGCAATATTATTTGGCCATTACTGTCTCTTATTATTTATTGACACTCTGTGGATACATTTTGTTCAATGAAACATTTTGTGAGCAATTGACGCGCACGCTGCGCTACTATTCCGTGTCCTTTTTACTCTGGCATGCGCAAGCGGAAGTGCTCGGAATATAAAAGAGTCGAGTCGTAGAGTTTTCCACACGAATAAACAACCAGCTGGAAGTATTTTGATTAGCTGAAGTGTATAGTCATCACTATAGTCACTATTTGTGGAAATGGGAGGCAAAGATAGCCCACAACCTCAGTATGCAAATGTTGCTACTCTGCCGTCTACCTGGGATGTTCAGGGAAAGCTACTGCAGCAGAAGTCGTCACCCCCTATAACTTACGTCCCGAAGAGCACTTCTTCCATAAATCTCGACATGAAAGTGAACAGAACTCCGCTGCATGCCCCGAGAAGGTCTCTGAGGAGACCTGCTCAAGAAAAGCAGCGCAGCCCGATTACTGAGCGTAAGGACTCTACCGCAAGTCGCGAGCGAGCCTCATCCACAGACGGGAGCTCTTCGCCTATCAGACAGTACATGGAGTGCATAGAGCCCAGAACTTTGTGCTGCGCCATTGTAGGCGACAGCGGGGTTGGCAAGACGAGCTTACTCCTCAGTTACACCACTGGGAAAATCTCGGAAACACACCAGCCAACGATATATGACAAATTTTCAAGTAAGTATAAATTTCACAAGCTAGATTAATTCAATCTAATTTGCAAAATGGTTAAAAAGACTTGACTAATTTACTTTCTTTTTTGTTTATTTTTCAGCATCTGTATGTGTACACAGCAAGAGGATAGGAATCACTTTGTGTGATACATCTGGACAGGTAAGCAGTTTTGAACGCATGCATGACCACCTGCATAGCATGAATATCTAAATCTAGATGCACCGAAGGTCTTTGAATACTAACTGCTACACAAATTCATCCACATCTTTAATTATGTGCACTAATTTAGCCAGCATGAATCAGTTTATAAGGCCAAAACCATGACCTTTTTGTTTTCTTGTCTTGCCCCTGCAGGATGATTTTGCACACTTGAGACCCCTGTGCTACCCTCAACTCGATGCTGCTCTCATCTGCTTCTCAGTTGTCGATCCAACTTCGTACGAAAATGTCAAGTCAAAATGGGTAAAAGAAATAAGACGTCACTGTCCAGGGGTTCCCTTGATACTTATCGGCACCCAAGTGGACAAAAGAGAAGACGCTGCTTACGTGAAGCAGCTCAAATTGAAGGGAGTCAGAACGGTGTCTCGTTCGGAAGGCAGCAAACTCGCATCACTTATTAAAGCTACGTCATACGTGGAGTGTTCGGCCCTGCGGCAGCTCAATGTCAAGAATGCATTTGATGAGGCCATTGCAGCATCACTAGAGCTGACCAGCAACTCCAAGAAGAGGTCCCCACGTGGAACCTGCACCATTTTGTAACTCTTTGTGTGTTTTTTTTTGTTCTTTCAAATTCCTTCATCTGACACTATTTCAGTCCACATTTCACTCTACAGTCATCTTTACTTCCTTTTTTGTTTTTGCATCAGAAATTTGGCACTCAGCAAATTCATTTATGCTTGCACCAGTCAAGGAAAATTAAAGTATTATTGCAATTGTTGAAATTTGTTATTTCACCATGAACTAAGAAACAATAATTATATATCTTTAATATATAATTATATGTAATTGATATATTCTTCATGTAATTTAATCTTCATGCAGAAATTACTGTTCTTGGTATCGTCCCAATTTACTGCTGATTAGGGTTGTAGCAAAATATGTAACAGATTTAAAAAGTGCAGATCTTGTATATTAAAAAAATAAATCTGATAACATTATACATTGTCACTGACTTGACTGAGCTCATCACAGTCCATCAAAAACTCCTCGTCTTCCTCTGCTGTCAGATTGGACTGTAGTCTCCCGTGATGTACTCTGAACTTCCAGCAACGGCAAGCACCAAACAGCTTGGAGAAACATGTTCTATTGTTGTCAATCACCAAGGGGTCTTCAAAATCTAAGGGATACTCCTCCAGTCCATCATGATGATCTTTACCTGAAGCCGATTCTGAGGGAGCTGAGGAGCGTGCCACCGTCCACGGGTCATTACTCACCATTTGCCTGTCGTTATTAGTGGTCCTGTCTTCTCCAGACAGTGTGAGTTGAACTGAAGGTGCAGCATCCATTTGTCTCAAGTGATCATCTCTGGATTCACTCAGTGCCTTCAGTATGTCCTTGGAGGTGAGGTTCCTTCTCTTTGATCCTTCAAGACGTTTCAGCTTGTCTTCTGAAAGGAAAGCATTTAATAGAGTCCACCTAAAAGTGAGCAAGGCATACATTCCCCAATTCAGTTTTAATACAAAATTACCACATACACCTTGTCATTAAAAATGTGTTGTTGTTGTTGTTGATTTATGTATTAATAGAAACCATTCATTGGCATTAGTCAAGTAAATAAATCAAATGACTTGTGTCAAACAGGAGGAAAAAGAAACTAATTTGCACACCTTTAACTCCCAATAATGCTGTAATAAGAGAAATAATAAAAGCTCAAAATAAGTTAAGTCATTAAACAGAAGAGTACAGTATATGTTTTCCTGCCAAGGGCTGACGTCCATTAGCTAGGTTGACTTTAATTACAACAAATCTTCTTAGCGAGGTTGGCACAACTCTTGTGTAGCGCATGCAATTAAACATTCCGGCTGAGAGCACATGTTCATATTTGAGCAAACGGTGATGCTGCTGTGCTGATCATAATTACTACTAATGGTGGTTTGATTAGAATTTTTATTATAACGTTTTTAGTGCAATGTGTTGACATTTGAGTTGCATCATGCAAATTTGAAAATAAGTTTTTCCGTCTTCTTTTTTTTTAATTTTATTTATTTATTTTTTTTATTATTATTTTTTTTTATTCCTGTATAAATCAATTTCTTAATCGAGAAGTGAAATCTTTCAATTGCTGTTGATAAGTAAATTGCAAAGGAAGAATTTGAAACCTCGGGTTAAATCTTTAATCAAACGTGTGATTCAAAATGAGAAAAACCAGCTATTATGAGTAAAATATATTGGAAGACAGGAAAGCCTCCAGAGTACAAGAGCTAACTGGTGAAAGAGAGACTGAGTATGAAGTGATTTCAGCAGCCTCAGTAAAACACTATGATTCAAATGCAAGCATATTTCGTCTATTCTTACAGTGAAGACTGTGCCTGATGAAACTTCCATGGGAGATTGATTGGAAATTACCACAAAACTATTGAATACACATCACATCTTCTGTAAGCCACTCTGTATTACAAACATCTCTTCCATTACTTAGGAGTTATTGACCTCTCATACCCAGACTATTAGAAGGCATGTTAAAGTTGCTATGCACTGTATGCTTAATTTTATTCACCTTGGTCGGTGCACTCAGGAAACTACAGCCTAGGACCCTAAAAAAAAGTGCTTCCCTCCAAGGAGTTGTAGGTATCAGTGAACTGTAAATTAGATACTTGTTTGAATAATAACAGAAATGACAAAATGAGCTCAGGGAACATATTTCTCCAAAGCTTGGAATGAGCAACCAGTAATGAGGTAGTCTAGATAATGAACACAGGATAGTCACTTATGAAAAACCCACCATCAAATCTAACTGCACATTGTGTTAAATTTAAGGTTTGATTGGCTAGCACTATGCCAACTGTGACAGACAACACCTGTGGTAAAGGGTTTTATCTGTTTGATATTTTAACACACAACCCTTTACCAATCCAGAAAGAAAGAAAAAAAGGAAAGGGGAAGGCAGGATGAGGTGGTATCACAGCATTAAGCAGGGTAAACAATACCAGAGTTGTGACTATGAGCAATTTATAGACATCACACATTAAAATCGACAATGATTACACATCAAATTATATCATCCACTTATGGGCCAGACCCTTTACCAATTTGGTCAAACTCTTCCAGCAAGAGCAACTATAAAAGGTAATGAGAACAGAGTTCGATCAGATCTCTGTTCTCCAGTGAACAGTTGGATGAAAGGTGCCCTTCATATTCTGCTGGAACATGAAGTGTGCACCCAATAAAAAGCATTCTTATGCTCTAGTTCAGTAAGCCTGCCAACTAAGTGTTCATATTAACTTTTCGTTACAAGTCTGGTTATTTGGCTCGGCATGCATATAATTGGTAAATACCTAAAGATTGTAGATATCGTGCCCTTTTGTCCCCATCCAGAGCACCCAAATCTCTGGTTTTAACATCATCTGGTGGAGGTGCCAACATCGGAGCCACACGAAGAGGGTGGTCTCGCGTAGTAGCCAGACCTTCCAAGTAGCGGTTACGGTTGGTAAAGGGTCTGGCTACGCGAGACTACAAGATGAGGGGTGCCTCCTTTTGTTCAGACTGAGTGTATTACACTAAAACCTTTTACCCAACCTGACTTTTCAACCCAACACTGGTTAGGTAAAGGGTAGTAGAACTAATAAGTTGTTGCTACATTGAGTAGTAGTATATTGCATGCGTCTCAATATATAAAAAATATATATATAAATGAATATGAAAATGGCAATTACTTGATGATGATAATGATTTTGAAACTAATATTCTGAGCGTGTGAAGTGCTCTATTGGTACAGTCTGCTCAAAAGAGCGATCTTCTGTTTCACCCCCCCTCCATTCTGGCACAAAGTCCTCAGGCAATTCCACAGAATCCACAAAGAAGTCCTCTTCATCTGATTCACTGGTGGCCTCAGACACTCTCCTGGCTCTCTCACTGTCCTTGTGCACCATCAGCTGGATTCTGATGTAGTAGATGGCCAATGGATGCCTTTTGACAACCAAATTAGTTATAAATGCCGGCAAACCTTTCAAGTCTGTGGACTAAATAAGGGAAAATGTGTGTAAATACATGGGCAGTAAAATTATTCATACTGTATAGGAAGTAATACATATTGTATAGGTCATTATGACTGCTGGTCATTGTTTGTGTTATGGTTTTATATATGTATACGTGTATATAACTTTAGTAAAAAAAAAATTGCTAATTTAAAACCAAAGCAGCAACATTTTATTGATCTGAGAACATCTCACTTGCTCACCAATAAGCTTACAAATACAACTATGTAATTGCCGTACATAGCCACATGCGCGTGTCCATGGCAACTAAAGACTCACACTGCTGATGTATGTGACCAGGGTCTTGGTCCCAGTAGCATTATAATTCTCCAATACCCAGCCTGAACCTAGACCAATCTAACAGGAGGGCAGGCAAGGGAAGATGGGAGTGTGTAAAAGTGAAGAGGAAGAGAAAAATAAGAATGTAAGGATCACTAAAAATAAATAAAACAAATAAAAACAAAACAAAACAAACAAAACAACATTATTTTAAAGTTTCCCACGGTTACCTCTATTCTCTTGAGTCCAGCTGGGCACGGATAGTCAGGATCTTCTAATGACACGGCTGCTTGAATATATTGGCTGCCCTGAGAGTAACCATATTTAAGGGTAAGAAGCCACTGAATGTCTTGTCTTTTTTTTTTTCCAACTCACTTGGAATGCACACTTCATGAAGATGAGCATGTCTCTCCTGGTGTTCACCAAACACTTCTTAGTCTCAAACCTCTGATAGCCTGCAAATAAACACAGAGAGATGTCATATAATAGTGATGACAGTATCCTGTAGCATGCCAGTCACTAGGGAAACCAGGGGAAATAAGTAGCACCCTCTGGACCGAGATTTAAGTTAAACCAATAATAATAAATTAATGATTAAAACAGTCATATATATTATATGCATGCAGTTGAGGTTGTAGTACTTTACCACAGCCAAAACAACTACAGAACGGCAAAAGAAGTCCTGCTATCTGTTGTTATTGAATTTACTTTGAGTCTGGCTCGTTTGCTTTCATTTTGCACTGACTTGACCTCTGGTGACATTCAAGTGATTACCATGATAATATCAAAAGCTAACATACAATGCTACCTACAAGAAAATGTTCTCGTTCTAAGAGCCAACATTATATTAATTAAAACTTAACCTGACGTTTCGATTTCTTGCCAAAGAGAAAAATTGCTATTATTAAAACAGTAATTGTTGCAATCTAACCAGCTAGATATGGACTTCTAATTCATTGTAAGTTTGCAACAACAGTGCCCAGTGCCCGTAGAATCTGAGTTACATGGATAACAGTGATAAGAAAGCAAGTGAAACTAGTCAGGAAAGACAATTGATAACTTTCTAAATCCACAAACCAGGAATGTAGGAAGCAGGAAAAGTTCACCTAATTGAAGCCAGGGATAGAGAAAAGCATAGAGAAGACAAGGGGGGAGAAACATAACTTTATTCTAGATCCTGGTACTTGCTAGTAATAAGTAGGACTTCTCTTGCTGTGTGTGTGTGTGTGTGCATGTGTGTGTGTGTGTGTGTGTGTGTGTGTACATGTGCGTGCATGTGTGTGTGTGTGTGTGTGTGTGTGGAAGGCAGTATTGGGTAGTGGAAGTTTGACAGCAATAGATAACCCATACCAGTGTAGTGTGTGATACACAGATGTGTCACCGCTCATTGAAATTTGGTAGGCTTCACCTATCACAAATAGTTGTAGGCTTGTTTTTGTTTTTGTTGTTTTTAATCGTCTTAACCATATTTATACTTAGGCAGGCTTTCCTGATGGGTCTCATATCAGAATTGGATGCCATCTTGACAATTATGATAATCCTTTGTATGTTCATATCTATTTAATGGTGCACCATGGTAGTTCTAATAGTCCAATCAATTTTTTCAATTCATATATATTACCCAACAGCCTATGAGGTGCATAATTAATGAACCGTCCAATGAGAAATTAGTTCTTATGCATTTCCTATAGCCTAGAGCCATGGTACAAGTCTGTTTCACCACTCCATTTAGTTGGTATGGGATTTACACTATCCTTGGGTCTTCGGCCCTTTGGTTAGATCCCTTACCAACCTCCCCATCACGGTGTAACCTATACTAATGAACTATAGAGGACACAAGATGGATATATAGGACTGACTTACCAATATAGGCTGCCTCGTGTTCTGTCTCTGACAAAACCACTAAGTTCCTGGCTTCCTGTAACATCACATCAAAATATGCCATAAGATTGTAACACGTACTATGTAACATTGAAAATGATTTGTGTTTTTCTTTCAGCTGAACTCAACTTGTGATATCAGCTTGGGATTCACACAAAGAGACACCTGGTAGGTATAAGCCAAAAAATGTGCAAAAAACAACAACAATAAAGCGAGTATCTTCGGTGTGTGTGTGTGTGTGTGTGTGTGTGTGTGTGTATGTGTGTGTGTGTGTGTGTGTATGTGTGTGCTAGCGATTACTTGATATTTTTTCACTATACACTCTTTTGTTGTTGCAAGTACACAAATCTCTCTCTCCCTCGATCTCTCTTTCACCCTTCGTACTGCCTATATGCAATTTACAATTCAAGTAACCACTGTGCTGTGAGATGTGAAACATGCTTCATAAAGATCCATTCTTTTACTACATAAAATATATACTAAAATTATTTCTAACCTCTGTAGTAATAAAATGATAATTCAAACTTTTCAGCTACACAGTACTTTCCTCAGTGACTTTGAAAGTGATAAAATTTAAAAGAAATGCAAGCCAAAGTGTTCAAATAACTATCATCATTAACCCTCAGCAAGCATGGTTCTAGTAGTCATCCTGTCTGTCTGTCTGTCATGCTCTGATTTTGGAGATTACTGACAATTAACAGTTAATTTAGGTATGAATTTACACTCAGAACAACAATTTAAGACCTTGTGCTACTTTTTAAATTTCAGGCTGATTTTTGAGAAAGTGTAAAGCTGTCAGCTCCGTGTAAATAAATATATATGGCTTTTGTAAGTAATGCCTCCTATCATCACATTGCAATCATGTGAATAAATAATTTCTTGCTGCCAGCGGAGTTTTGCTTTATGCTGGGAAGTAAACCGAGTGTGTTGGAAGTGAAGTTTCGCATATACCAGTGAGCGTCTCTGGCCTGTTTAGCTTCTTCTCTTGTGAAGACTCTGTTTACACATTGCTCAAGCATATTGATACCTGATTATTAAGATAACCAATAAATTATTCCTTAGGTTGTATAATAGCTAGCTGGTGTATGGTAGCGCTGAGGGTTCGCACCCTTGGTGCTTCATTATTATTATGGGAGTTACAATTATTAAAATAAATAGCAATTAGCATGCTTCCCTTAGTTACGTACAATAAGAAATTTGTCCCAGGACAGGTTGTTCTCCACATTCCTCAAGAATGTCGCAATCTCCTTCACCGGCTTATCAATGACTCCTCTCCCCATGAAACTGCAAAATATGTGCGTATATGATAGTGAGGCCACACCTACTATGTTATTAAACAATGCCACCACACCCCCTTATATCATAACTATAACTAGCATTTCGCCTGATTTGTTTGTACTATAGGTGTTGTCAGTTCAAACAGCAGATTAGGACACTATATGTGACCGTCTACAGGAAAACCGGGCACAACGCGGCGTGCATAAACATCGAGAAAAGATCAAATCGATTTCTTAAAAATGTATTGTTTCAAGCCGACGGAAGGGAACGGTTAGGTCTATTATAGTGGGAACGACTTAAGCTACGACGATAAAACTTGGAGAGCTCAATATCCGGACGCCGACAACTCTGTAAGACTTTTTTCGAAGGGTGCCGCGTTGTGCCTGGTTTTCCTGTAGACGGTCACATATAGTGTTGTTGTTTTTGCTTTGTTTTTTGGGGAGAGGGGGGGGGGGGGGGGGGGAGGAGGGGTTGTTTCTATTTCACGGTCTTGGGTTCGATTCCCAGTGGCGACCAAACTATTTTAAATTCTGTATACAGTATATATATATATATTAAAAAGCCTGTAAAAGAGAGAGAATACGTCTAATGAGTATCATTTTATCTAGAATGCCTGAAAATTATTGTGTCTGAAAGAAATGCTGAATAACTTATTAACAATGGACTTCAAAGAGAGGATGGGTGAATCTAGCTCACAGTTAAATATGGGGGTGTGACTTAGTCAATTGCTAGCTACAAGCATGTTTACGTCACTAGCTATATATTAACTATTTAAAATCATACCTAATTTCTAGACACTATGACATTATATACCTTAAATGTGAAGACACTGGTATCTTCTTCTTGAAGACCACCACGTCATGCTTCTCATAGTCATACCTACACCCACCCACAGTTGTCATGGAATCAATATAAAATCTGTATATGATGTTCATCAGTACACAATGACATTCTCCAAAATCATGAGTAACATTTGGCGTTTTGTGAATAGCTGAAACTATAATCTAGACCAGATTAAATACGTATTCCTAAATGTTTATATCTCGTTTATTTCTTAGGAGTAAAAATTTGTTCATAATTCCATGTGACCTGAGAATAATCTCGTGGAATGTTCTGCCATCAGTTAAAAATTCTTATCATAATTAGGTAATATGACAACAGGAGACGCTCATACGAGAGGGTGACCACCAGGAATACTCTAAATAGTTGACAGCAAACCTGCAGATTGGAAGACTAGGAACAAATGAGCAGATAAGCACAGGAGAGTTTAAACTAATTCAATAAATACAGACTACAAGCTATTGAGGAAAATTTCATTTATCATTATAATATTATCCCTGAATTCTTTCATTTTATGACGTGTACCGACTTATATTGAGAAATTTCAGAAAATTCGACTGTAAGTTTTTTGCTAATTTATACTCCATTTTTATCATTGATACTCATAAACAACAACAACAACAAAAAAAAACAATAATAGTAATTAAGCTTTGTTGTCTAGCATAAGGACCCGGGATAAAGATACAATACTCCAAGATTAAACAATCCTGGCAGAAAGAATACACTAATGGACCTTCCCCTCCTCCTCCTCTTTCATGTTGTTGTTCCTTGCAAGAAGTTACGTGATATGCATCTGTTACGGCTTGAGCCGTAATCTGATGCAAGTGTAACATTGTTGTCTTAAGTCAACCAAGAAGCTTATCAAGCTCGTGCTATACACATGTACGTAAAATTTTGTTGTAGTTGCCTGGTCTTATCAGAACCTCAGTGGGCATACAGATGATCAATACATGACACAACACTCACTGGAAATGTATGCAAATCCGACAAAACCCAGTGTTTGATAGAGGGCTAAACATTTTGAACAAGCAGTACAGCTGCAATACAATTATTACCAGAGGCTCTTTGTATGACTATGTAGTGGCTAGTGATAGTCTATCACTGCTTTTGTTGTTGGTTTTTAATATGTGCAACAATTATACCACAACTCAACCAATTTTTATATGTAATTCTTGAGGGGAAAAAAAAGCAAGTGGCAATTGGCTGACAGCCAGCCATTTCCTTTGTCAATTTTTTTTTCACACTCTCTTCAGTGTGACCTACCTCCAGTCGGTCTGCAGCTTCCTCCTGCCTTCACAATAGCTGGCATCTTCCCCAAACCTGGAGTCTACTTCTTGAATAGACCGTACCTGTAAATTTAATAGAATCCATTACTGGAGTAGACAACAATTCTAAGTTAACAACTGCTGTTCTTAGATGTGACAGACAGTAGCATGTCATTGACTGACATGAAATACCCCATCAATAATACATTCTAGGCTGATATGTACAGTTACACCACGACGTGGAGGTTGCTACGGGATTTACACAACCGAGGGCCAAAGAGCCGAGGATAGTGCAAATTCCGTACCAACCAAACGGAATAGAGCAATCGATTTGTACCATAGCTCTTGGCTATAGGAAATGCACAAAAACTAATTCTGATTGGACGGTTTACTTATTCACCTCCTAGAAGGTTGGATATGAAATATATTCACCGTGAATTGAGCAATCCGATTGGACGGTTTGAACATACCATGGTACAAATATATATACATGTATATATGTAGGTTGGATGCTTTATCTCTCTTACAAAATTTTGTAATCGGCAAAACTTAGCACTTGCTATTCCCACGCAAAAAAAAAGTATTTTTATGTGTGTGTTTATATGACTTCTCTTCATTGTGTATGTAGCAACAATTGGCTTACTAATATTAACCACCAGTACCTAATTACCACCTATACCAAATAACCAATCCCCTCCCTCATACCAAATCTAGTTGTATGAATGCAATCATGTTCACTGGCAAGTATTGACACACATGGACATCTACCACCATTGCAGTTTACCTTTATAATAGTATTCATAACATCCTACTCTCAAGTATGGTAGCTTACAACCAGTGAGTGTGGGACCAGGCTGAGCTGCGTGGGTTAGTGCTTCATGTGTTAACTTCTCAGAACAAAAAAAAATATATGCATGTATTAATTGATGACTAGACCTCTACACCCCCACTGTTGCCCGACTATAATATAGGGTGCTTCTTTATGCTTATAAGCAATCCAGTAATCATCCTCTAGCATATGTACATGCTATTTGATAGATTTGAAACTCTATCCTTCGATGCACACAATCACATCAGATATTCAAATTATGTCAGTATGTTCTATCCTACAGTTGCAATGGATGATCAAGACAAGCTGCTACCGAGGTCACTGGCTTGTTCCTAGATAACAATGTTGTGCTATTCTCACCTGTAAACAATGACAAGACTGCTGTTTTGGAATAGTTCACAAGAATAACATGGCACCTTGTACGGAGGACTGCACATTGCCGTCATACGACTATAATCTATATTATCTTAAATCTTACTTTCAGATCACTCCAATCAATCTATTCTATAACCCATAGCTACTTGTAGCCAGTTCCTCTGGACTGTACCTGCTCCAACATCTTGGTGACCATAATTGCACCCAGCTTGTCCCAGTTTAACTTGTCATAACCAGCTGCAGGATAAAAGTAGTATGCTATATTGACCTGTCTCTCTGCAGGTACAGAAAGCACACTGGCGAGCTTACCTACTCTAGTTAGGGCCTTGTATTTCGTTCCTTCGATGGGAGTCTGGAAAATATTGAACTAGTTGACACGGAAATGCAACATAAAAATCACTAACAGATTTAGAAGCCATGTTTAGAGCTGGAGAGAGAGTGACGAACGCAAGCAGGTTTACTATGCCATCTTTTCGCTATGGCGCATCGGAGAGTATCACGCCGAAGTCGTCTCCCTCCTACAATTAATTTGCATCCTTAGCGCGCGTGCATTACTCGAATTGAGCAAGGGGTGTGTCCCAGCCACCGCACCGGCATCGTAAACTGTAAGTCTGCGCATACTATTTACTTCTGGTGCATGCTACAGTACTGTGAAATTTTTTTAACCACAGAGAGGAGCAAGTCAATTAGGTCTCAGTACCTCTCAATTAACTGTGAATTTGTATACCCACAAAAATATCAATCATGTATGAAGAGAATCACAGAAAAGAAATGAACACGTTATAATCTTGAATAATTCTTGACAAGTGACAATTGAATGAAAGTACGGTCATGTACAAGTATATCTAGTCCGATTTCCAGTGCCATTCCTGTGGCCACCGCCACCCCCCATGGCACAGTTTGCACACACATCGTTACTGACCACGCACACATTTTTGGCACCTACTTCCATGCTGAGGTCACCCACGCTTCTGCCGCAACACTGATGTCGCTGTCTCAAACCGCGTTTCCTGCTGGGCGTGGCTTGGTAGCCAACAAATTCCGATAGCCCCACAGGATCTTCGTACTGCTTGGCGATAGTATTAACGGATACAAAGGATGCCAGTGCATCAGTTCCAAAATCGACAGAATCAAGAGAATCGTTCAGTCGCAATGGACCAGCTTGAGCATCCTCTACTCTTTCATCAGAAGTTGCTGTGGCTTTACTCTTTGTGGGAACCTTTCTGGTGTGCTGCTTCGGCTTCCGACTTCTAATTTGTTCAACGATTGATAGTTTGAGGTAGTGGACTGTCAGAGGCTGCTTCTCCAAGTATATCTTCATGACGGAAGCTGGAATATTGCCCTTTAAGTCTATCTGTAATAATAATAATAATAATAATAATAATAACAACAACAACAACAACAATAACAACAACAATAATAATAAGATCGGCAAGAGAATGGAATATGCATAAGAGTGAGAGAGTGAAGCAGGAGAGCAGAAAGTAAATAAAGAAATCATTAATTGGTAATGATTAACAAAATTTCTACAGTACCGGATTTCTGGAAATTACACTCTCTAAACTGGTACAATTTTCAGTTTCAAACAGAATCAGAGAAACAAGAGAGAAAACAAATGGAAAGAGAAGCAGAAGGCAAAAGAACTAGGGGAGAGAGGGGGGAAGGGAGGGGGGGAGGGGGAGGAGGGATGTTGCAACAACAAAAAGGCTGAGAACTACAGAAGTACTGAAACAACCAAAAAGTTAAACACAATCAAAATACCTAAGTTAGTTAAGTTAAAAACAATCAAAATACCTAAATCTTTATTCCTGCATTACAAGCAATCTTAACCACAAAAATGCTTGGTGCACTTACATCACAGACGTATGAGACGAGTGATTTTGATTTTTTCCCTTCGTACGGCTCCACAACCCATCCTGAGCCCATGTAACACTAAAATACATTAAAATATATATTAAAAAAAAAGTTTATTTGATGCACTTATATCCAACATGTATAGTATAAATAGTACAAAGTAGATAAACAATATACAACAATTAATATATAAACACAACAACAACTTTTATTAGTCAACATACAGTTCTTAAAACATTGCTGGTACTTCCTAAAGAAGTGTGCACATCCAGCTGAAATGCTGTTCAATTTGCATTCCAAAGAAACTAACACAAGTTAAAAGTCACAACACATCCTTCAAACTATGTCATTAGTTTAGTACTGTCAACAAACAGTTGACTAGCTTTTCCCAGCTTGACTAAGACTAAAAATCGCATACATCAGCACTCACCCACCCACACATTTTACTTTAATAACTAGAATGTGGTTGATCATGCAGTAATAGCCAGGCAAGTTTTCAACTGTAAATTTACATGGCACGTTCTTTAAAAAACTACTTTACCAGTTATTGTACAAGCATATCATTAAACCTGGTCAGAAATCATGTTTATGCAAGTTCATCAAATAAATTCCACAACATGAAAAGTATACACCCTGGTAATCTTTAATCTAAGTATACAGTAAGGTGGGTATTGATCAATGCTTTCAATTTCTAATTTGTGATGAATGACTCACACTTCATGGTCTACATCTAAAAGCGAGTTTATTTTATAGGATACACTATCATACTACAATCTCTGCATCTCTTGTAATATCAAAATAGGGGAGGAATAGCAACATGGTACTTCAAAGGAGTTGAGTGTACCAATGTTTATAGCATTACTGGAACTATTAATGAACTTCAGCAGTCAGCAGCACGTAAATTGCCCACTAAAAATTTATGGGAAAATCGCTGTTCAATTGAAATCGCACGGGGAAAAGTGAAATAGCGTGTAAATAAGTGAAAGTGTGAAATAGCATGGAAACTAAGTGAAATACCATGGTAACTAAGTGAAATAGTAAGGGTAAGTGCGCATTCGTGCAGCTGTAGCCTTGAAAACGTACAGTTTGAGTAGTTTCAAGTTGGAATATGTCTAGCTTTAGCGCAGAAGGTCTACCCGTATTAGACTGAAATTTTCAACAGATAAGGAGGAGCCATAGGCTAAAAACGAATTCCGAGAGGAAGCTAACCCTGAAACACAAACGGATTGTGAGTGAACAATACAGTGTAGCTACAGTGCAAATGAAGCTGACCTACTGTTAGCGAGTGATAGCACGGGTAACCTGTGCTATTAGGAATCAATAGCACACATAAAGCAATTGAAAACACTCAACTTAGACTCATGTTATTTCAACTGCCTTACTCATACTATTAATCCCAAATAGCACGGTTACCTGTGCTATTACTCGAACTAAGTGGCTAATCAGGAGCAAGCAAGGTAATGAGAGCCAGTGTGGAACTACCATCATCACACACACACCTTACCACAAGAAATATATAGTTAACTGGCACATGAGCATCACAAAGAATATCATAGGCTAACTATAGGGAGAATGTGTAATTGTTTTATTAGTTATTATAGTACATCCATGTTGCTAACGCAAGTAATTCATTGGGGAAAAAAATGTTTGGGTCCTCATAATGACAGCAACAAAATTGTAAAATTCACCCATTCAGTGTCAGATTAAGAAATGATTATGCCTCACTGTTATTTTCTTAGTTCCATGTACTTCATAGAGCAAGGCTAACACTAAATTTTCACTTGACCATACCTCTTCCAAATGCTTGGAACCATAAAAAAAAAAGTAAATTGTAGAACCCTTTCAATCCAGTACACATACATATGATCATTAAACTTTCATCAGTGATATTAATAAAATATGTGATTCTCCAAATGTAATATGGTAAGGTATCATCAAACTGTATGCTTTGCTATAGGGGCCAAAAGGCATGGACCTGCTCCAGGACAGTACATACCCAGACCTTTAGTCCCTGGTAAAAGGTACCACTTTCTAGCTGTGCTCAAAGAGAATAATCAACCACAGCAACCATGAACATGACAATTGAGGAAGTTAAAATTTGATTTTTTTCTTTTTTTGTTTCGAGATTTATACCTTAGAAATTTAGTGCAGAGATTCCTCAGAATCTCATGAGCAATTCAAACAACAGATTAGGTTTAATAGCAGGGTTTTGTTTTGCATTGTACAAATAGAAATCGGAATGATCCACCATAACAAAACACATCTGAATCATGACAGACGCATTGCTGGTTTGTTATGGAGCTATAATTGTTGTTATTGTTTGCTCACCTCTCCTCTTGTGATATTCTTTACTGATGGGCATGACTGATGCTGTATGGAAATAGCTGCATGGATGTATTTGTCCACCTAAACAAAGCATAACATAATCACACACACACACACACACACACAAAAAAAAAAAAAGGGAAAAAAAAAATCCTAGCCCCTCCCTGTCCATACAATTAGCCTTCATAGTCAGACACTACATAAATGGTAGCACAGCACTGAGATGGTATGAACTGATGAGATATAAAATTGGTATGGATTATTCAGACATTTGCTTCCTAAACCTAAGTATGTACTCTATCTGCTTTCATCTGAATACTCAAGGATTGATCAAGTATGCAAGACACTATTACATACATACATGGGCTTGGTACGTTACTCCCTTTCACATAAAATGGGCGGAACAATTATCTCTTAGAAATTCATTAATTTTGTAGTAATATATACATCATACATAATGTCTTTCAGGGAGATACCACAGTCTGTTCAAGCAGATGAGCTATGGAAAAAAAAAAGTTGAATATATGACGGGAATTTTTTTCCTCTAAACAAGCACACACACACACACACACACACACACACGCCATGTTCCATTGTTTACAATTGCTGTGGATCTCTATTCACTGAGAAATTAGTATAAGTTACACCACAATGTGAAGGTCAATACAAGATTTACACAACCGAGGGCCCAAGGCCCAAGGACAGTGTAAATTTCTTACCGACTGAACACAGAGGGTGTAACTGACTCTCACTATGGCTCTAGGAAACACTTAAAACCTAGTTTATTTATTGGATGGTTCATTTATTCACCTCCTAGGAGGTGGGTATGAAATATATCCACCATGAATTGAGCATTCTGATTGGACAGTTTGAACATGCCATGGGTACAATCTTAATTATAAAATAAAACCAAACATATCTATTTCTTACTGAGAAGCTGCTGTGCATGAAGAGACAAAAGTCTCTCTTCCCTTTGAACCAAAACTTCTTTATCTCGTGGCAAAAGTAGCAAATAACGCTTCTGTGGCAGTCTGACTCAGACAAGAGCTGGGCTATCCTAGAATCCTGCAACACACACACACACACCATATACACACACTTGTGGTAAATATCACACATACCTAGCATAGCATATTTTTGTGGTAAAATCATTCACACTGCAAAGTCAAAAACAAAACAAGCCTAATTTCACCTGTACCCACTTGAAAAGCATGTCACGTCCAAACGATATACATGAAAAAAAATTTCCCCCCATATATTAGCCCCCCATAAGATCAAGATGTGAATGTGATGACAGAACCCAGGAAACAATTCATCTTCTGACTAGCACATAGTAATACACTATATATATTGTATGTATGTATATACATGTATATACATATATTATATATATATTAAAGGAATCATCCTATTCAAGTGGAAGATATTGATTGTAGTTATTATGAGTAATGATAGGCTAACTTCACCCACTTACAGTCATGAATTTGTTCCACTGCGGGTAGTTCTGTATGTTGTGGATGAAAGCTGCCACCACACACACTGGGAGGTCAATCACACTTCGGGCTAGAAAACTGTTAACAACAAACAAAGGATAATATAATATATAACACAGATTGTCTCGAGAAGTTGGAAGTATAAAAAGTGTATTTTTGTAAAAATTTCCAGAGCTATCATCAGCACTACAGAAGCCATAAATGTCATTTACATTTACAAACTGTTCGTCTAATAAACTAAAATTGACTACCCATACTGTGGATTACCCTCAATGCTAACTCATTGAAACCTGTACATAATGTATGAACTTCCAATAAATACACTTAAACAACCACCATGGCAAAGATCAGGAAAATGGTGCTCTTTCAATATGACAATATAAGCTAATGGTACCAGGGTTGGGGTCAAATACTTTGAATAGTATTTAAATACAAATACAAATACTTTGAAGAATTCAAATACAAAATACAAATACTTTCTTAGATGTAGTATTTCAATTACAAATACAAATACTTTTGAATTGCATCACAATTACAGTCGAAGTGTTACATGGAAAAATATATTACACCTGACAAACATTAGTTCTTTAAAAGTTTCGTCCTTTGAACAATACCTGTTGGGTTAAAACATCTTTCCCGCTATGCTATAGAATCTTTGAACTGGCACTAAAGATACAGGACTGCATAAATACACTGGAACTAGTGTTGCCAAGTATGGGGTGGTTGTAGGTGTGATTATGATTCAGAGGCTCTGTGGTTTTTCTCTATTACTTGAGGACGCTGGTTTGATTCGCATTGAAGCAACTTCGACGCAAGTATGCCCTTTATTCATATACATTCAGTTCATTTAACAGTAGCGTTTCACAATAGGAGGTGGAGCTATTTTGTTACTACAATGTAACTATGCCAGCATGGACCAAGCAACACTTGATTCTGTACTTTCCAGAACTAAACAATAGAATGAATTTGTCCAATAGAAATATGTTCAGGAAATCTTTTATTTTCTACTTTCTACTATTACAAAAGCTCGCATTCCTACCTTATGATTGGAAAAAAAGTATTTGAAATACAAATACTTCACTTTTTAGATCTTACAAATACTCAAAAAATGTATTTAATGACAGCTTAGTAGCAGACTAGGCTGGGTTAATACCAGGCAGAGTAAGTAAAGGGAAGTGTCAGGTGGGACCATGTGCACAGGGCCGGCCCTCCATGTGCGGGAGATGAATAATTAGAACATACCAGTGAGGAAGAGGAAAAGTTACTGAAGGCCCCGCTGCTGGTACTTCTGCTGCTAGTATACTTCTGCTGCTAGTATTGTTGTACGAGTGAGCGAGGACTGAGCCTCTGAGCCTAACTTTAGCGAGCAGGGTCAAAGTGCTGGTGGCTAGAAGCCGGAAGTCTGGCAGTGGTGGTGACTCCAGCATAGCATCAGCGGTCTGGGCAGCAGCAGCTCTCTGCTGGCAGTGGCACAGTGGGGGGGGTATGTTTTATTGAAATAGCCTACCTGGGTGGTTTATTTTTGCTCTATCTATTGTTGATGTATTGCCTGACTGGCTGTGGTGGAGCTACAGATTTTGATTATGTTAGTTTTTGGTAGCAACTTAGGTAACAACTTAGGTAACAATGGTTGCCATTATTTGATACTTTCACTAGCTGTAGTAGGTGGTATACTGCACTAAGAAAGGGCAAGCCACCCATCAGCAACTTGGGATGGCATGTGGCTTGATAGCATGTGTACAGGGCGTATGGGGCTCCATAGTTAGTCTGTCACATTTCGCTATGAGCATGTGGCTCACTTAATAGTAGTGACTTTTAAAGGGCATGTGGCTCTATATAGTAGATGAAATGTTGTTATGAGCATGTGGCTCACTTAATAGTAGTGACTTTTAAAGGGCATGTGGCTCTATATAGTAGATGAAATGTTGTTATGAGCATGTGGCTCACTTAATAGCGGTGACGTACAGGGTGTGTGGCTCTATATAGTAGATGAAATGTTGTTATGAGCATGTGGCTCACTTAATAGCGGTGACTTAGAGGGTGTGTGGCTCTATATAGTAGATGAAGTATAGTGTTATGAGCCTGTGGCTCACTTAGTAGTGGTGACCTAAAGGGCGTGTGGCTCTATATGTGACAGTACTTGGGAAAAGGGACCAATTGCGTTAAAAATTGAAAAATGAGTTATTCATACCACTGTGTAGAGCACTTCATATGGAGTATTTTGATTCTAAGTTTATAGGCAGGCGCTGCTTGGTTCACTAAATATACGAGCGGCAATCTAACCAACTTGAGCACAGTTATTTCTAGAAAACTGCAATTAAAACTTCTTATTCAATTTCTGGCGGAGTTAACGTTGAATTCCGTAATCTAACCGGAAGTCCGTGTTACACGTTACGTAAGACTTTTACTTGGAAAATGGTGGTGCTCAGCTGAACGGCAGTAAGTTATAGTTGGGGCCGCTTACTTCGTTGATGGGGGAGGCCTTACTCAGTTCAGACCCTACATTGTGTAAGAGTACTAGACAGGTATGGATTTAAGTAGCACTAGATGCGTATAGACATAGTTTTGCAGGCCATTTTGTGCTTCTTTTTTTTCTTTTCTTTCTTCAGTTTCCAACAGTTTGATAGTTACAGTAAGTCATGGTAACTATAATACAAGAAATGATCAACTAGCTTGGTTTGTTAGTTCACTGGCTAGCTAAGTTTAGGATTATAGAGGCAGCCAGCTTGTTGCCTGTTTGGAACAAATGAACAATGAATAATAATAGTAGGAATCTTTTTAAATCAATGAACAAAAATGATGGACTTTCAAAATGTGTTGCCTTCTCTTGTTGCAGTGTGACAGAAATCCTCATCATCACTGAAACCTTTGTCCAGTTAGAGATTTGCTGATTCTTTCAGTGTCTTCATAATTATAGTCCCCAGGAGAGTCTCCTGGTCTGCAGACTCCAACTACAAGACTCCATAAATAGCAACATCAACTCATATAGCTTGATTCACGTTTATTATTTCTATTCTGTTGCTGCAATGCTATAACAAAAACTTATAAAAATTTACCCTCGATTTTCCGAGGTCAGGGTAATTTGCTGCTAGGCAACAAATTGAATTCGCCCACGATTTTCAATTACTCGCGGGTTGGATTTCCGTGCTTGCACAGAAGGTCAAAAAAGAGAATAAAAGGTGGCTGTGTTTAAACAGTGCGCTCAGACCTTTAACAACGGTTTCAGCCACTCAAATTTGGTGTCAGTGTAGCTAAAGGGTAGGAGATACCAGTGAGCAAATAAAAAGAAAATCAAAAAAAAAATTATTATTTTTTGTCGGTGTTTGGGCTCTACTGTACATTTTTGATTTTACGTAATTGGTCCCTTTTCCCAAGTACTGTCACATAAATGTGTTACGAGCGTGTGGCTCACTTAATAGTGGTGACTTAAAGGGCGTGTAGCTCTACATAGTAGATGGAGTATTGTGTTATGGGCATGTGGCTCACTTAATAGCAGTGAATAGGGGGCGTGGGCTCCCTATAATACTTAAAGTAATGGGCCATAAGCATACGTGGCTCACTTAATAGCAAGGACTTACATGGCATGCAGCTCTTTATAGTAGCTAAGGTATAGTGCCATGAGCGTGTGGCTCACTTAATAGCACCTAGGGAGAGGCGTGGCATGGGGCCACCGCTTTGGCTCGGAGAAGCATAGGCCTGGTATTGGGACTGTGTGCTGATGGCACGGTTGTTGTGTTCATACAGGCCTGGGCACGGTCGATGATCATGCTGTGGCGGCACTGGGCCTACCAAGTCAGCAGATGGCTCAAAGCCAAATGGTGTGGATCCGACCAGTCGCCCAGCAGAGGTGGCAGCAAAGGCAGCAGAGGGGGCAGCGAAGGCAGAAATTTTCAATGGGTGTTACCCTGCCTACTATTCCAGCCAGGCTGGTTAAGCGGATCCTGGCGGGGGAATTTGTGGACATGGGGGAATTGTCCCAGGACGCCCTCCGGGCGGAGTTTCGAAGGTCCACTGAAGGGGAAGAGAAACCTTCGAAGGCAAAGCCATTCTGACCAGTTGCCGATCGGGATGCTTGGGTGACCAGCTTTGCCCAAGTACGCAGGGGTGGTGAGTCGCTCCTATCCGCAGAAGGCTGTGGCTCTATGGGGGCCAGGGTTGGGGTCAAATACTCTGAATAGTATTTAAATACAAATACAAATACTTGAAAGAATTCAAATACAAAATACAAATACAAATACTTTCTTAGATATAGTATTTCAATTACAAATACAAATACTTTTTAATTGCATCACCATTAGCGAAAGTGTTATGTGGATTATTATTATATTTTTTGATATTTATTGTGAAATTAGAGCTATTAAAAATGAACGTTTGTATTTTAACATCACTACATCTGATAAGTTAAAAAGTCACAAAAATTGATTACACCTGATAAACATCAGTTCTTCAAATGTTTTGTCCTTTAAACGGCATCTGTCAGGTCGAAACACTTTTCCCGCTATGCTAAACAATCTTTCAACTGGAGCCGAAGATGCGGGAATGCATAAATGCACTGGAACTAGTTTAGCTAATGTGGGATATTTCATTTCGTTGACTTTCCAAAATTCAAGGGGATTTTCTTCCTGCGGTAGCAATGGAGCTTGAAGGTATTCATCAACATTTGCATCAACTGTAGAGGAGCTACTAACCTTGTCTGCTATAAGCAAATCATCAAAAAAAGTTTTCATTTTCTTATGTGGTGGTGGTTGTGGGCATGATGACGGTTCAGCAGGCTCATTGGCTTTCTCTATTACTTGGGTATGAGACATTAAGGAAGCACTTGTGCTGGGTTGGGATTCATAGTGAAGCTTAGACACAAGCAGGCCCTTTATTCGTAAACATTCATTTGATGAACACCATTTAAGCTTGAATCTAGGATCTAATGCCGATGCAAGCAAAAATTCATCGATATCCTCATACATAGAAAGCCTCTTGTTGATAGATGATTTTAAAGTTGTTACAAATCTTGAAGTGTACTTGTGGCTGAGATCTTCAACTGTGGACTTTAGTACCCTGATACATGGTACAATCATGCTGCTAGTAATAACCTTATCTCCTTGAATACAGTGGGTTGCTGTTTCAAAAGGGGTTAATATTTCCACAAGATCTTCCAGAATTGTTCGATCATAGGCAGACAAACTAACAGTATTCAGAGATTCTAATTTATCAGTAGGAAGGCGAAGAATAGAACAAATCATAATAAGTTGTGAATTCCATCTAGTAGCATTTGCTGCTGCAAGTCGCTTTTCAGACTCCAAAATTTCAGAGGAAAGTGTAGATTTTCTGACGTGAGATACAATTGCAGAAACCCTGTTCAGGACTTTAATTATACCTGGAGCTTGCTTGAAACCATCTTTAATCACAAGCTGTAAGACATGTGCAAAACATGGAACATGTTGCGAACTAAGATCAGTATATGCATCACTATCATTAGGGCCTTCATCACCATCAGGATCAGGATTATCCGGTTCATCATCGTAGTCATCATCTGACGCGTTTTCAGTTTCTACTTCAAAACTAGGAAGTGAAAATGCTTTCATCATGTTACTTGCACTGTCAGAAACTGTAAAAGAGATTTTTTTGGTTAAGTTAAAGGAAGCAATAGTCTTTTCAAACTCATCAGCTATAGCATAGCCAGTATGTGACCCATGAAATCGAGTGCAAGAAAGCATCGCTGACCTTAACTGCCAATCAACAACAAAGTGAGCTGTCATCCCAAAGTAGCTTCTCATTTGACGGCTTGACCAAAGGTCTACAGTAACACAGACTACTTGTGACTTACTTAATAACTGCTGAAGTTTTGCTCTTGTTGCATCCATGGTTTGTGGCAATAATTTGGTAGTAAAGTGTTTTCGACTAGGAACCTGATACTTCGGGTTGGAAATCTTCATAAGGTGACGAAAATTGGTACTTTCAACAGTAGAAAGAGGTAAAAGATCGCCTGCAACATAAGATACTACTGCTTTGGTTATTTCAACTTGATGGTAATCATTCGCTCCATATTTTTTTGTACTCATAACCACTGAATCAAGTCTTTGGCAGAGCAATGCTTACATTTAGCTTTGAAAGTGCCCTCTTCAACATTGTCAGGAACATCATAGTACTGTAAGACAACTGGAACTGACTTCTTCTTGCTTGCCATAGCTAAAAGATGGTGGCTCACAATTAGAATAAACAGCAGCTGCACTGTTTAATTAAGCAGTTGCTTTTTTTAACCTTATGATTTTTTTAAAAGTATTTTAAATACAAATACAAATACTTCACTCTTTAAATCTGAAAATACAAATACAAATACAAATACTCCAAAAATGTATTTAAATACAGCATAAATACAAATACTCATGTATTTGACCCCAACCCTGATGGGGGCACCTGGCCACTGTGATGTCCTGCCAGAATAGGGCTACATCTGGCTGGTGGAGGAGCTACGACGTGTCGCTGAGGCACAGCTACTCGTCAATGAAGCAGGCTGATTTCCTGTTGAATCAGTGCTTATTTACGCAAGCCATGGTGGAGAGCTCGGAGTCGCTCCAGCGCCTGACACCTCCAGTGCCCTTGCCTTTGGCTCCTCAGAGGCAGAGGAAAAGGAGGGTACAGGCCTGCTTCTCTTGGAACGACGGCAGGCCTTGTGTGTCAGTGCCGTGCCGTTTCTCTCACTGCTGTGCCCGGTGTGGTGGGAATCATGTCAGGAGGTTTTGCCCTCCTGCGATAGAAACGCCGCCTGGGGAGGAGAGTCGTCGTAACCTCAATTGATCTCGGTCCAGGGACATTCTATTGCTATATTGTGTTGAACTTTGTTGTGTTATGAGTTCGCGTGTAGTTTATCCTCCTTGTGATGAAAAAAAAAAAAAAAAAAAGAGAAAATATTTCGGTAGTAAGGGGTGGGGGTGGGGGTGGGGTGGGGTGGGGTGGGGGGGAGGGGCAATAGTTCCCGGAGGTAGAGGTTGTATAGGAGCGTAAGGCTAGTAATTTGGGGGGCTAAGGGGGATAACTGCGCTCAGGGGGTATAGGTTAGATTGGGGTTAGGGTTTTTTTGTTACTCATGAGGGTGGATTATGGGTGTGCATTGATGGTGTCCTCTGCTCGTTGCAGGGGCCCTCGGTGGTGATTATGAGTACACGGCAGACTTGCAGGTCATCAGTGGAAAGTTGCCGTTAAGTCCGACGCAGTGGCCTGGCATTCCAGGTTGGAGTCAGGTAGTGACACCAATGTTGGTCAGCGAGTGGGACAGGCAACTGGGCACATCCAGATCAGTACTATCGCACGTACTTAGTGGAGGGCCTTCATCACGGCTTCAGAATTGGCTACAATTATGGATCAACCAAGTGTGTGAGTGCTGTGTCAAACATGTCTTCCGCAAGTGAGAGGCCTAGCATGATAGACGAGTTCATTGACACTGAAGTGGCTGCCGGTAGGATACTCGGGCCGGTTGATTCTTCTCACGCTAAACTTATCCATGTGAACCGTTTTGGGCTGGTCCCGAAAGGCCATGCATCGGGAAAGTGGAGGTTAATCGTGGACCTTTCATTTCCTGCTGGGAATAGTGTTAATGATGGAATTGACCCAGGGTTATGCAGTTTGCAGTATACGTCGGTCGATTTTGCCTGTCACAAGGTCTTGGAGTTGGGGCAGGGGGCGAATCTAGCAAAATTTGATGTTTCAGGGGCATTTAGGACAGTGCCAGTTCACCCTGATGACCGGCACCTTTTAGGTATGCAGTGGCGGGGCCACACCTATGTAGATAAGGTGCTCCCCTTTGGCCTCCGATCAGCACCAAAACTGTACAACGCCATTGCTGATGGTCTGTTGTGGATCTTGGCTAACACGGACCAGGTAATGTGCATCCACTACTTGAATGATTTCTTGCTATTTGGAGCACCAGACTCATGTCAGTGTGGGGAGTCCTTGGTAAGAGCACTGACCAGGTGCAAGGAGCTGGGTGTGCCTATAGCCCCGGCAAAGACTGAGGCCCCTGCCACCAAATTGATTTTCCTGGGGATAGAGTTGGATACGGCCTCATTGACGATAAGCCTCCCACGAGAAAAGCTCGAACACCTGTGTACCATGATTCAGGATCGGGAGTCAAAGAAGTCTTGCACCAAGAGGGAGTTGCTGTCATTGATTGGATATTTGCAGCACGCGTGTCGTGTCATTAAACCAGGCCGGTCTTTCCTCCGGCGAATGATTGACCTTTCAGCCGGGGTGAGAGCCTTGCACCATAGGGTGCGGCTGAATGCAGGCTTCCGGTCAGACCTTAAATGGTGGCATTGTTTTTTGCCATTGTGGAATGGCACTTGCCCGATGGCCAGCGTAGTTAAGGGAGAGCCACAAGTGGTGCTCACTACTGATGCTTCAGGTGCATGGGGTTGCGGGGCCTATACATCCACAGGTCTCTGGTTCCAACTCAAGTTTCCTGACAGCTGGTCAGAGATTCATATTACAGTGAAGGAGCTGCTGCTGATTGTTATGGCAGTGGCCGTGTGGGGGCACCTCTGGAAAGGTGCAACAGTGTCTTGCAGATGCGACAACATGGCAGTAGTTGCAATCGTGAACTCTGGTAGAAGTAAAATGGACAGGGCAATGCACCTGATGAGGTGTTTATCGGTTTTCTTGGCACGATGGGACGTGACGTTAGTCTGTCAGCACATACCTGGTATCGACAATGGCACTCTCTCCTTTTGTTCCAGCAACTGGTGCCGGAGTCAGCGGTAGAGGCCACCCACATCCCAGAGAGACTCCTCCAGTGTCTGGTCAGAGACACCCCAGATTGGACCAAAGTGGACTGGGTGACTCTGTTCAGAGATTCTACATGATGGGCTTGGCCGAATCTACACATAAACTTTATGCCTGTGGGGTGAGAAGATTCATGGGAATATGCTCAACAGCTGGTCGAACTCCAGTACCAGCGGATGAAGACACACTGTGCCATTTTGTGGCCACGTTGGCAGTAGAAGGACTCCGCCATAGGACCATTAAGTCCTATATGGCAGGAGTTTGTCACCTCCACATCTCAGAGGGTCACGGGGATCCATTTTCAGCTGGCTTGCATAGGCTACACTACGTCTTGCGGGGTGTGAAGCGTGCTGAGGGCATGGCAGGGGTAACAAAACGTGAGCGTAGGCCAGTTACACCTGACCTGCTTCGCAAGATAAAAAGTGTGTGGAATTCTCGTGCACACGAGGCAGATGTGGTGATGCTTGGGGCGGCATGCTGTCTGGCATACTTTGGCTTTATGCGGATCGGGGAACTGACAATGCCAACAGATGATGGCTATGACGCCTCATGTCATTTGTCATGGGGAGATGTGATGGTTGACGATCCTGCCCCCGCCCTTCAAGAATAGAAGTTCGTATAAAAGCCTCAAAGACAGACCCTTTCCGACAAGGGATTTCCATTTTTATTGGCAGGGTGGCATCTGATCTCTGTCCAGTGGCTGCCATGTTGGCCTACATGGTGGTGAGAGGTAAAAGTGCTGGACCTCTGTTCAGATTCGTTGACTGCAAGCCTCTGACTAGGCAGCGCCTAGTTGCGGCAGTCAAGGATGCACTGGAAGAAGCAGGCATCCAGCCAGGTCAATACTCTGGGCATGGGGGGGGGAGACCAGCTGATGGTGGTTAAGTAAAGGGGAGTGTCAGGTGGGATCATGAGCACAGGGCCCTCCACGTGAGATGAATAATTAGAACATACCACCAGCAGGAAAGTTACTGAAGAGAGGATTTTCCCACCCACCCACACCTTACTTGGCTGAAAGAGGAATTGGAAGACAAAAGGGGGGGGTATATTTTATTCCTTTTAATCTTAACCTCCGGTAAGCAGGTGAAATGTGGGTTTAAAGGGGCTTGCCCCCCCCCCCCCCCCCCATGTGGTTGAGAGAGCTGGCAGTGAGCCAGGGAGTTTTCAAACTGCAGGATTAAATACTAATAGTACGCTTGTAAGTTGCCCATTCAAAAATGTATGGGAACAATCGCTGTTCAATTGAAATCGCACGAAGTGAAATAGCCGAAACTAATTGAAATACCTCGGTAACTAAGTGGAAACTAATTGAAATACCTCGGTAACTAAGTGGAAACTAAGTGAAATACCTTGGTAGCTAAGTGAAATAGTATGGGTAAGTGCGCACGCGTAGAGCGTTAAACTTGGAAATGTACAGTTCGAGTAGTTTTTTAGTTGGAGACAATGTCCTTCTTTACCACAGAACCTCTACCCGTATTAGATGGAATGTTTTACAACAGATTAGGAGGAGCCGCACGTTGAAAAGAAAGTTCCAGCGGAAGCTAATCCTGAAATAAGGAGATAGTGAGTGAACGATATAATATAGCTACAATTGCAAATGACTTTTTAAAAGCTGGCCTACTATTAGCGAGTGATAATTGTAAAGCAATTGAAATAGCACTCGGCTTCGCCTCGTACTATTTCAATCACATTACTCGTGCTATTAATTCCAAATAGCACGGTTACCCATGCTATTACTCATACAAATATTCTTTAAATACAGCATAAATACAAATACTCACGTATTTGACCCCAACCCTGAATGGTACAAAGGAGGCAGTCAGTAACAACAGATGCAAGCACACAAAGGAAATGAAGATGGAGTTTTAAAAAGTTCTCTAGATGGATTAAGTTTAATACTTAATTACAGCTCAAAGAGGTAAAGCTGACAAAGCTATATTGTGGATACACACTTGCCAAAGTTGAGTATTAATACAACCCCATGCCCAGAATGGTTTCGTCCTCTTTTAGTTTTCTTCTTCATATGGCACAGGTGCATCATATAATTTGCAGCTATGCTAAGGTAGGTGTTCAGGTAATAATAATAATAATTGCCCAGTTGATCATTATCAATTCCAAGAAAAAAACAGGGAAAGGGGGTTTGATATTTTAAGCTATCAGAAGATCCTCAGCAAACAAACACATTCTTACCACTGTGAACTTGAACGGGACTGCGAGGGCTTCGTGAAAACCAACACATCATTTCTCTCGTAGGAAAACCTGCAGTAAACATAAGACAGAATTCCAACTGAATCACCAGTCGATCATGTGAGTGAGTGAGTGAGTGAGAAGGGGGCCTGCCAATGGCTTCCTAGAATGTATGAGAGAGAGAGAGGGGATTGTTGGCTTGTGGATTGTATGCTGTGAGCCAAAACACATTCTTAGTGCTCTGCAGATAAACAACCTTTGAGAAGGGTCAGCATAGACTCATGACCTTCACGACTTAATTAATATTCTACATAAAGTAAGGATTGACATATACTTGCATAATAACAGTAAAGAAAGATTAAACGATAAAAATGCTTTTACACAAGGTAAGGTAAATACTCTTTTAAACATCTACAAGATACGGGAAAAACAAGCTGCATTTATGAAAAACACTCACCAGTGATACAATGAATAATAAATTATATTAGAAAATAGCTACTGTAGTTTTTGTATTGTGACAGAGGAACTCTAAACTGCTTAGGTCCTTCAAAGAGTGACACTATTAACTTAGTGTCCCCGCCTTGAGGGCAGGGACACTTAGTCTCATCCTATTGCGCTTAGTGTCCCGTTGTTAGGAGCAGTCACTACGTCCTAAATTAGTTAGGCACTGCACAGCCGTCACGAACTACCATTTTTAGGGTCCTTCAGCCCTAAGTAGTGCCCTCGCTGTGCTTGGAAATGCTACAACCTAGGACCTTCAGGACCCTAAATCAGTAGTTCCCTCCGAGGCAGCTCCTTACTATTATATAGCACCTTTCCCCGTGTAACGGTTTGGTAAAGGGTCTGGTTATGCCAGACTAACCAAGTTAATTGCATTGTGATATGTACTATCCCCTGCTGCTGCCACCACCTGGCAATGTACCTCTTAGGATAAAGACAAAAAACAGACAGATGTTTCACTGTTATCATTGTCTGATATTATACAGTATACGTAATATGTTTTACTACACAAGAACCATTTGCATTAGCTAAAGCTCAATGCATCATGGATCCGTGAGTGAGTGCAGATACTATAAAAACAAAAAGTAAAACACATTGTACTACAGCTAAATAAAACTTAAAATTTAACAAATAATGTGAAACCTCGTGACACATACACATTGAGATGGATGTCCATCCCCCAGCTGAATGGTATTGTGTGAACTGAATGAGGATAAATAGGCCAAAAGGGAGATCGGTAACAACTGAGCCCATAAGCTTGAAACCTCAATAAAGAGAGCTCTGAGGTACACACACAATGTTACAGCTTGGGCAATGAACCCAAATATGGGGAAGGATTAATATACATAAGTTCAACATGCTCTCCTGTACTATACAATGCTTTAGACACCTGACTCGAGCAATAGCCTCGTGAACATAAAACAACAGCATGTATCTAAATTAGGCTAGGTATTGGCCTAACAAAAGTGAGTAGGGCACCATATAGAGTGGAAAATACTCCAACAACTTGCTGCAAAGTGGCCTAATATAAATTCATTAAACAATGTTTAATTTATTTATATCAATTACCATGCACTTGGGGAGTTTCTCTTTCACACATGTCTCTTGACATTCAATACTAAGGCAATTCCTTTCTGAGACACAAATGCCACCACATGACCTAGTCACATGATGTCAGCATTCAGGCAATTATGAACAGCAATTAACAAACAGTTTGGTGTGCAATGACCTCACCATGACCTCAATTAATCATTGGAATCTCAAGTCCTTATATTTCCTACCCTTCCTTCCTTGTGTCACACTAACTCCAAATAAGTCCCTTCTTATCACTTACTCCCACTCAATGGCTGGCTTGAAGTCTTTGCTTCTTCTACCATACTTGAAGTCGGCATAGGAGGCACACAAAACCTAGTAAATAAATAATAGTAATAAATGAATTTGTGCTATACAAGATCTGATCCATGAAAAATACACCCGAACCACGCATGATAGGGCCTGTAGGAGAACAACGTGCCAAAGGCTGCGCTTGAGAAAAACTTTAAAAAAAAACATTCTTCCAGTTCGCAGGAATGACTAGATGTGCATTTCAATAGGAGAGAAGATCACCTGACAAGACCCCTTTGACTGTAATCCACCACTCCATGTCCGTGTGAGTGGTTAGTAAATGAAAGATAGTAGTCACAAGAACCTACTGTGAAGACCAGGTCACGCGAACAATACTTATCAAGTGACAGAAATTAAATGTTAGGACCTTTATGGAGCTACATTACAAGAAAGTCGAGTCCAGAATTAGTGCATTAGTCCATGCTAATTTTATCCTCACAATAATAGATAACGGGAGCATACTTAATAATATTCATACTTCTATTAATTTTTGTGGTAAGACAAAATCGGCAGACCAATGAACCCTGCAGTGAGCAGCCTAGCAATCAGCACTGAAATTGGCCGTGTGTGTGTGTGTGTGCGTGTGCATATGTTAGAGTTTAGTTATTACGGGGGAAGAGGAGTGGGGGGAAGGGAATCCAGCTTGTAATAAATTTATCCAAACTACAGTGAAATGAATTTATTACAACCAGAAGACACAATAAAATCAATATATACATGTGACCGTCTACGGGAAAACCGGGCACAACGTGGCGTACGTAAATATCGAGAAAAGATCGATCGATTTCTTAAAAATGTATTGTTTCAAGCCGACGGAAGGGAACGGTTAGGTCTATTATAGCGGGAACGACTTAAGCTACGACGATAAAACTTGGAGAGCTCAATATCTGGACGCCGACAACTCTGTAAGTGCAAAAAAAAATTTTTCGAAGGGTGCCGCGTTGTGCCTGGTTTTCCTGTAGACAGTCACATATATTATGTATTTATTATGTACTGAACAGAGCCTGATAACTGTTGCCACATAGAAAATGCATTAAAGTAAACAGGATGTGGCTTAGGGCAATATTTTTCCATATCACCTGTGTTCATAGTTATTACGTTGGGTTATTACGTCCCCCTAGGTAAATTTCTTGTTACCAAGGTATTCGTGCATGAGCAGTACCTAATAAATTTATTATCCATTGGATACCCGAGAATATCACTCGTCTGATTGGCAGTATTTACGCTCGTGCCAGCGGCACTCGCGTAAATACTAAGCCAACAGACTCGTGATATTCTCCTGTATCAAATGAATAATATATATATATGATTAAAAAAAAAGCACTCACTTGCCCCAAAAGATCAGCTGTGATGATGTTTCCCAATGTCTTCCAATCTGCTGAACCGTCACTAGCCACTGCAGTAACACAAAACACTTCCAATGTTAACAAAACTTTATCCTGGCAAAACCATAATTGAAGTTTGGAACACATAAATGTATATGTGACCGTCTACAGGAAAACCGGGCACAACGCGGCACCCTTCGAAAAATTTTTTTTTGCACTTACAGAGTTGTCGCCGTCCAGATATTGAGCTCTCCAAGTTTTATCGTCGTAGCTTAAGTCGTTCCCACTATAATAGACCTAACCGTTCCCTTCCGTCGGCTTGAAACAATACATTTTTAAGAAATCGATCGATCTTTTCTCGATATTTACGCACGCCGCGTTGTGCCCGGTTTTCCTGTAGACGGTCACATACTAAGGTTTTGGAAACCGGTACATGCACAGTGGCTAGCAAATGTTACCAAACATAATTCTGCTCTTAAAAAAAAACACACAATCATTTTAGTGGATGCATTCATCTCGTACTATCATAAAATAAAAAGTCTCATTGGTGTGCCAAAGATTTGTCATGATTAAATTCAATCAGATACCAATTTCAAAAGACAAATAGTTAAATGTCGCAATTATTCATAGTATCCTTTCTTATAATTCTAAAGAGAATATTATTTAGTAAATGGTAAGCGTGTTATTTGGTAGATAGGTCACCTTACTTGAAAGGGGCGAGGCAGGAAAGATTGAGAGAGTGAAAAAGTTTTTTTTTGTGATCGAGTGATGCAATTGAAGTGATATCACCAATATCACCAACAGTATTTATTAACAAAGTTTTTATTACATTAAGTATGCATCATTGCCATTTCATCTCACTCAGTACCACATACTGCATGACTCCTTAAAATTTAATAGTATCTACCACCCAACAATAATTGTTAAAGATGCCACCTAGGTACTTCTAATACATGCTGTTCAGCTTCTTAAAATGGGGAGAGACAGTATTAGGAAGAGAAAAAAAAAAGTTTAACTACAGAAAGGAAAATAACATTTTGTTAACATCTGATAGATGGCAATATGGTGAAGTAAAAGCTATGACAGTTCTGCAAATGTCAGAGCTACTGTAGTTGTCTCTCAAGTGTTAGCTGCACGGCTCACTTACCCTTTACAAGGTCGTTTCCGCTAACTTTACTCACGGGATCACTCGGAGAACACTCGCTGCACCTTCTCTCCTCCTGTAAATAACCAAAACAGAAAGAATAGCTACTAATAGGAACCCTGTCGCTTTAAAAATCCATTAGCACCTCCTACCAGTCTCCCTATTAATCTAAGCACAAATCTTACCCAAGCATCAGTTCTTCTCCTCGCTGCAGGTACCTCGGACGTCGCCATAGAGATAATCAACTTCTGTCTTCGTTTAATTTGTTCCAAGTGACCGTCAATACTTAACCACACGCGCGGAAAACTTATTGGCGAGCGAGCAAGACACTACAGGGGTAACACAATTTGAACAACGGGGATGTTTGTACGTTATGTGTGGACGTGCGCATGTCATTTTGTACTTTGACCTTCACTTATTTTTGTGTTAGCTCGTTGTTCGACCCGTCCCAAACTTCACTAAACTGAATCCTCCGGTTTAGCGATTATTACCCGTGCCATCCTAAAAATTGAATTGTTTACCGCTCTGAATTCTTAGTTAAAACTTAACGGAGTTCCATTTCTTGTCACAGTCATAAGCCCTACTAAACAGTATTTGCTTGAAAATGCTTTGTCCACTAGAGTAACTAGGAAGGTAAGCCTTGTGTAGGTATGTTCAGTTGTATGAAAGTATTGTGCCTTTTATTACTTAGCTAAAGAATATCACAAAGAAAACGTGTAAATAATGCTACTTGTTTTTGTTGCTTTTTTTCCCTTCAAACTGTACTAGTCATATATTTTTACGCGCAAGCTTTAAAGAATCAACTCGTTGAAAATGAAATTAAAAATTAAAAAGATGAATATCAACTATTGAACATGGCTTGATACATCACTTTCTCCTTCTCTGTTTGTACTTTCTTCAATTTTTGAAGCTGCTGCAAATGTTCCAATATCCCTTTGTCTGCAATAATATATAAACCATTGTTACACAAGAAACATTTGGATATGTCCCTGAATTTAATTCACACTCTGATGAGAAAAATTCTGTATGTTAAAACGGCTACAATATTTTATTATTAAAAAATTATGCAATGAAGTCTACCATTATGACAAATGAAAAAATACTGTACTTCATATTAGTCACAGCTTTGTTTAGTATCAGTAATACAAATTACAGTTCATGATCACGTATCCTTCAGACAAATTTACATTAATAACAGTTTTTTTCTCAGTTCTAAATAGCCTATACATGCTTTAATTAAATTTAACCCTATATTGGCTGTTAGAAAAACTGTTGACTGAATTACATTGTACATGCTAATCATAACTCCCGCCTTCCTCTTTTTCTTGCATTATGTATACAGCACCTTTAAGAGAGACCAAGTACTACCAAAACAACAAGGAGAAATAATGCAGTGACTCTATGTACTCTCTGGTAACCATGGTGTTTCCTCAAGTAAGAAAAGAATGATTTGACAAAAAATATTGCAAGATTATATCAAGTATACAATTTAAAAGACCGAAATGTGACTGCTAACCCTCCACATGCCATGAAGGATACAGTACACGTTGTGTCAGCCTGTCAACAATTAAAATAGAGTATGTTCAGTAGCTCTTGTTTACAGTAGATGTCTAAGTGCTGAGTTGCTTGGGCCATAAAATAAGGAATTGAGTGAGTATTGGCTGTTGCCGCCCATAGTTCAGACATTTGTAAAGATTTTCTTGACATTAGCTTCAGTGAAGTTATAGTAAGAATATAAAGAATATATATATATATATATATACTGGTATACACTGTATATGTACAATGGTGTTTAAAGACATCCATGTTGTGATATCCCTTACCTGTTTCCTTGTCATTGATCCTATACTCCACATGGAACCTTACCTAATCTAATTGCCAACACTTAATCACCTTTAGGGTTCTTCTGTTGAGCTGCTAAGAGATCTTCTTCTGCCTTGTCTAAACAACCCAAATGAAGCTTGGCCACACCTCTACGATACAGTGCTTTGGAATTGTCCGAGTCAATCTGAAGAACCTAAAACAATAAGAACGAACAAACCAACTTTACAATATATGAGCCTGACTACACAACTGTAAGCCACACCCTATTAAACCACTAGTTTCATACCTCACCAAAAATGCTCTACAATCATGTCCTGCTCATGGTGGAACTAATAATTATTATCTAACTAATCATATTATTTTCTGCAAACCAAAATTACCTCATTGGTGAGAGTGACCACTCGGTCCCATTTCTCAGTCTGAATCAAACATGCTAGAGGAAAAGAAAAAAGGAAAAAAAAGAGAAATGAATGAAAAAAATTTAAAAAAAGTGTCTTTACAGACTACTTTACCTCTATGTAGTATTATTGACACCAATTTTGTGTGGACATTAGTTTACTATTCTTGAACAAAAATTGGTACAAAAAAACATTCGCAACCACTTTACCAGTTCTGTATAGAGCCACTCTTACTGTAAGAACAAATTCAAATTTTTAAGTGCACCATTACAGAACTGACAAGCATTCTGTACACTAAAGTGTCCAAATATTTACACCAAATAAATATTTAAAAATGGGGTTCTATTGATCTTTATCATTTCATGCCTAAATAACCTTAAGTAAGCCTAAGAATTCACATGATTTAACATAATTTTAGACCAAGACATACATATATATATATATATTATACTGTGTATATATATGTGACCGTCTACAGGAAAACCGGGCACAACGCGGCGTGCGTAAATATCGAGAAAAGATCGATTGATTTCTTAAAAATGTATTGTTTCAAGCCTACGGAAGGGAACGGTTAGGTCTATTATAGTGGGAACGACTTAAGCTACGACGATAAAACTTGGAGAGCTCAATATCTGGACGCCGACAACTCTGTAAGTGCAAAAAAAAAAATTTCGAAGGGTGCCGCGTTGTGCCCGGTTTTCCTGTAGACGGTCACATATATATATATGAGATGCAACCAAGTGAAATTGGATGCCAGTTAGCTCAAAGTAATTATAAAGTGGCATAATTGAATCAACCACTCCATTCATTAGTCTGGCGTCGCCGACCCTTTTCCTTCCCTATATTGGTGGGTGGGGAGGAAGGAAAGTCTGGTAGCTCTAGTATAAAGGACTTGTGCAAATGACATCACAAATTTATTGCGTCATCATTAACGCGTAGGCTAAAATCAATCGCGAGTCAAACATTTCGTTGCAAGTAAACATTTCGTTGCAAGTAAACATTTTGTTGGAATGTCTCATTGCGACTGTGGTGTTTCAACAGAACAACAACAACAATAATGGCTGGTTCACACTTGGGTAGGAGTTGGTCATATACAAGTGACAAACTCTGGAAACAAGCACTCTTTCCGTACCCTGTAGGGAGAGCTACAAAAACATCTCTTTTTAAAAATCCCTTTCATCTGCTTCTGCTTTATGCAAGAAACTGTAGCTTCAAAACACGCTCTTCATCACTTGATCTTCCATAGGTAACAACACGAATAAACTGGGGCGCATTAAAATGTGGTTAAGGAATGGGCTTAATTAACGATTCTGCAATCTGATTGGAGCGCCACTATTTTGGTGCCTGCACAAGTCGTTGATACTAGAGCTACCAGACCCTTACCTTCCTCCCCACCCACCAATATATGGAAGGAAAAGGGTCGGCGACGCCAGACTATCCATTCGTAATTCAATAATTAATTTACCTGCCAAATTATTTGTTACTGTTACCATTAGTTCAGTAGCTTCTTTCTGCTGCTCGTCACTGGGCTTAGCTCTTCCCGATGCTGACTCTAAGCCCGGAATGAAATCAAGCTTGTCCACAAACCCTTTACAATACAATTTGGAGCGATGGTACTTAGAAATAGCACTCTTCCAATTCCGCTCTTTAAAGAAATTGTTTCCATCCCGTTTTAAAGCTCTAGCAGCTTCTAGTTTTTCCTCTACTGTTGTAGGGGGAGCTGCAGCAGCAGGAAGGGACGAGTGAGGTGTCACTGACATCTTAAAATTGGTTCGGATCGCCGCTTCATTATGACGTCATCATATACACAGCTGATTGGGCGTGAAATTAAAGGAGGCTGGGCTAAAATCTGCATACGCACATATAATGCAATCGAGCCAATCCAAAATATAGTGCGAAAAAAAGCAATTTACAAGGTGTTGTTGTTACGAGTCATTCAGGGCCCTGCTGTCGTGCTGCGCTATGCAGTGGGAAGGTGTTAAAACATGTGGCTGTGACCAGCCCAGAAATTGGATGGCAAACGTGAGTTTGAATTGTTAGAGCAGTTGAAAAGAAATTGTTTGGACGGCAAAGATGCAGCCTGTGCGAATGGTGTGCAATTGTGATTCTTGTATAACTACATTTATTTATTTTTTGTCTCACAGACAGCCCTCAATCGGAACATTATGGATCTACCAAAGAGTAAGTGTTTCAATTATGTATCTGTATACCTAGCGTTCAAGAGACAAGGTATGGGATATCAAAAGGTGACAGAGTTGCTTGATTACATGGGTCTATGGCTTGTACATCCACATTGAGATTTACATTGAGTATGGCTATTTAGCCACGAGCTCTTGGTAGGTAAAGGTTGTTTAGAGGAGAGTCTGAAAGTATTGTTACTGGAATGGTAGTACTGTTTATATTAAAAAGTGTTTCTAGTGATGTTTATGATGGTTTTGTGATAAGCTTTATGATAACACTTCAGGTAACGACGGCGAAGTTGACTGGAGGACGCTGGGAAACATATTGGTGGCACATTCTCTAGGAGAGGTAGGGGAACAGTTCTGATTCCTTGATCAGCATAATTATGTTGAATTGTTTGTTCTCTTATCGTGTGCAGGTTCTTCATGCAGCTTATGTGGACACTAAGTTTGGCTGTCCCTGTGATGAGTTTTCTCCTGACACAAACTGGAGGTTTGTAATATTAGGAAGTTAATTTTTTCATAGGATATATATACAATTTGTAGTAGATCTTGTGCAAAAAGAAGTGTAATTAAGTAGCTCAGAATACTTCAAAAGGATAATAAGTTTTTAGAATTTTATTTTATTTTGTGTTATTGTGGTCAACTGATAATAAAGCATGACATGATTACAAAGTATTCAAAAGTGATTATTAGCAGGTCATTGCTGTACACATACCAGCTTTCCTCTACTGTATTTTACCTTGTGTGTGTGGCTGGAATTGCTGTGAAGCATTTTGTGGTGTGTTTGAAATTGCTGTTGAGGTTAATTAACCATTCTGAGTTGCATTTGTTAGTTGTGTGTGTGTGTGTGTGTGTGTGTGTGTGTGCATACACTCGCTAATTCTCCAGGGCAGTATCATTCATCAATCTCTGTACATTACAATATAAAGAAAGTTATAAACACTTTATTTCAAGCAAAACAACATATTTGACAAGTCTGTTTATCATTAATATGCTCCGGTGCAGTCATTAAAATAATTTTTTTTTTATCAAGTTCACAAGTGATTCCCAAGGCCTTTAATAGGTTAAGGTCCATAGTAGTTGTGTGATCCAGCCAGATGTTAACATTATATGAGGTCAGCGTGGTTGGTTGGAAATAAACAGTCTTGCTACTCTACTACCTGCCCCAGTTTGGTTTACCAAGTCTGTACTGGCCATATTTGGAGATTTCCTCCAAGCTTGAAGGGAAGTCTGGTCTTGGACTCTGCAAGCCACATGCCAAATTAATAAAGAAAAAAGAAAAAGTAGTAAACTATAGAGGCCGTGTGAAAACCATTGTAGTTAAAAACTTTTTTTTAATTTGATATACAATTTTTAATTTAAATAGTGTTGTAGTTGAGGCTGAGATTTTTTAATTTATAGTGTAACTCGTTTTTCAGCCAATAGAAATTTTAATTGTAACTTAGTCCACCTGTGGTAATGTGCACCGGAGCATCTATCCAAGAGAACTGGTGTGTGCTATTTATAGCTAGGTAGGTGTAGGTATGACTATTACACTCACTGTTGTCATCACGGAAGACCGTGAGACATCGTAAACAATGCCCCTTTCCCAACTGAAAGGAAAACATTTCCAAGTCATAATTGTCAAGAGACTAAATATATGTGGTGTGCTGGATAGGTTTGCCTATGAGGAAAAGGGTGTTGTAGTGATGGTGAAGGATGTAGAAGACTCTCCCATAAAATGGTATGTTTTCTGTATCTATTTATTCAGCTTCCGTTTAGTTGTGCTTCCGTTTGTTGATGTTGTGTGTGGATGAATGGTTTTATTGCTTTTTGTTGATGCTCTGTTTTGTATGGGGTTTTTTTTCCTGTAGCTTCATGGGTAGGTCAGTCATAGACCTTCCGCCAAAAACCATCAATGATGCAATTTACATCAATGAGAACACACTTCACTGGGACAAATATGCAGTGGTAGGTACTGTGTCACTTAGTCAGTAAAAAGCTATTGTGCTATATTAACTTCCAAACTGGGGAGGGGAAGCTGTTGCTGGGAAGGGGAAATCCGAGGGTGTCCCTACCTCCATATGAAACCTTGCTCTGAATGAAAGAGACACATATTTGGCATAAAAGTCTTTAGTTTCTGGTTCATAACATTTTAGAATTGCAAATATTTATTGCTTTTACTCATTTTTGCAACTCAGGGTCTCTGTGGTGTAATGGGGCTGATGGGGTAGGAAAACAACAACAAATAAAATTGAATTCTTGGGAGTAGTGTCATTGGGGGGGGGGGGGGGGGGGGGAAGGAAGGATATGAAGTTATTTAATTTTACTACCATAATGTTTGTTGTTGAGATTGGAGTAGTGTTTGTTCCATGTTTTTGAAAGTAATGATAATAATCTATTCAGAGTTCATTCCATTTTTAGAAATAGTTTATCTAGTTAAAAAACCAGGGGGGAAAAGAAAGAGAGTTATGTATATTTTTGTCTTGTGTAGGAAGCTAGGAAACTGGCGTCACTGCGTGATGAGGTTGATATACAAGACTGCATCAGTAAGTGCACATGAGGCTGGGATGGATAAAGAGGGAAGAAGATAAAGGCTTTTTAACTTTTCTTGTTGGGCGATACAAGTCATAAGGTGTGTGTGTGTGTGTAGGTTATATACGGTACGAAGCTCGACAGTGCCTGGTGAAATCTCAACGAGACCTGCTCTTCTATGCTCGCAATCAATATATGGTATGTGGTAACAATTTTTGATGCATATTGATAAACCTCTCTAACTGTGGGGTCATCAACACTTTGACCATACTCAGAATCTATTAGTAGGAAATTGTACTGCCACTTATCAGAGATAGTAATTGTTTATGATTACTAATGCCAGATGCTTCATTTGGAGGATAATTTAATAAGATTGGCTTTCAGGTGTATGACAACCTGTATCAAGATCAGCAAAAATGTGTAGATTGAAGCCTTGCAGCATCTACTTTACACTGTAGTGTTTTTTCTTTTCACATGACTTAAAAGAAACAGTGCGAGTAGATAGCATCCAGAGTGTGTGTGTGTGTGAGAGAGTGAGAGAGAGAGAGCAAGTATGTGTATTTGGTATTTATTGATTTGCATTTTGTTTGCAGAGAGAATCTGGCAAGTATGTGACCAGCGTGCTGTCAGTGGAGCATCCATGCTGTCCACTAGTGCCTGGAGTACAGAGAGGACAGGTAAAGGGTCTGGTGAGAGGTTTCTTTGTTGATGATGTAGTTAATTTATCATTTCAGGTTGGATTGGGCAGCGGTTGGGTGCTGGAGCCTTTCCAGGATGATCCCAACAAGACTCTGGTCACCTACTCGGCTCATGTAAGTTCTGATATTATGTCCTTTATATAATTATAATTTTTATTATTTCTTTATTACCTGTTAATTTTCTTTACCAGGTGAACCTCATCAGCCTTCCCAACATCATTGTGAATAGAGTCATGCGAAGGCAGCCTTTATGCATCCATTACCTACGGCAATTTCTCACTCAACCAAAGAAAGTGGACACCTCACACTCATTCCTTCGAAACTTTGGGCGCAGCAAACATAAATCCAAGCATGGAAGTGAAGCAGCTACACCTTGCACGCCAGAAACAGTCAAAACTGCATCACGCCTTCCCACGGCTGACATACCTACTCCAGGTGCTTATAATGACAACACTGGGTATACGTTCTCTGCCGTAACTCTCGGAAGCAACCCTCTGTACAACTGGAAGACTTGTTCTACAGCAACTACCACCAGAGAGAAAGACATGAACACTAGCGGAGACTGGAGTGATGATAAAGATGAGGGAAAGGCGGGGCACAGGCTAGATTGGCATAGGCTCGAGGAGAGCGAGAACATGGTGGACTTTCGAGTGACCTCCATGGATAGCTCGGAGAAGAGAGGCAGGCATCGGCCAACTTGGCTGCCTGGCATTTCATCTGACCAGCGGCAGAGGCACAAAATGGAGGCTGCTGTCGGGGGAGGCATTGCCCTGGAGCTGTCTGTGGCCATGTCAAGCATCTGTGGCTCACATGCTGAGGATGAATCATAGACAGAATTTCACTTGGTTATACAGAAGTTTTGTGCATAATCAATTTTCAATATGTGCATTTAAGAAATTGTCCCAATACTAGTTAGCCAGACCTGCATACGTGTTGCAGTTGGGTAAAGGGTCTGGTTAAGCCAGACTAAGCACATGTACTAGCTAAGTCATTCACAAAATTAACTGCCAAGTTACGCTCTTTACTGAGCAAAAACTTTAGTCCTGCATAATAATAAATAGGTGATTATAAAATTGATATTTTTAATGATTACATTTCGTGATCTAAATACATGTGTTCTACACCCTGACGAATCTTTTGTTCATAGTATACTTCCACTACTGCTTGAGGGTTGACATTGTACTGTCCTCCACGCTGCCTCTTTTTGTACCACCTGGCAATAAAGACGTAGAAGAAGAATCCCAATATCCCAAGGGTAAGAACACTGAGCGAATAGGAACTTCCACAGCTGAGGAGTAGAGATGCTTCACTCTTGAATGTCAGAGCAAAAATGACTATAATCAGCCCTACAAGGGCATTGAAGAGGCCATAAATGAAGAAGAACACTCCTATGACAAGTCCACGCATGCTGTACGGAGACTGGGCACAGATAAACTCGTAAACTGCAATGAAAGTGAACAGCTCTCCAACTGACATGAACACAATGATTGGAACCAGACCAAATGAGCTAAATTGAAGATTGGCATCTGGATAAAACAAGCATGTGTCTGTAGCATTAATAGTGCTGCTCTCGTGAGGTTGGGCTTCCAAGTCGATGACAAAAAGACTGCAATAACTGGCAAGCATCACAAGCATTCCAATACCGATTCTCCTTGTCATTCTTGGAATGTATTTGCGGAAGAAAGGGTAAATGAAGAACTCAAAGACTGGAATGCAAATTGTGAAGGTCATGATAGATGCCAGATTCGTAACCAAATATTTATCGGAGCATGAGAGGCTGATGTGATTGAAATAGAGAGGGTACGTGTATGTCCCCTAAGAATAAGAAGAAATTTTTTTTTTATATGGCTATGCTTCAATACCTATACCCACTGCACTCATGAATATAATTAATACTAGTAAAAAAAATGGTAGCCTACAAGTCTTTTACAATAAGATGACAAAGCAGAATTACTTATAAAGTATTGATTTGACAAACACCTGCAGCTGGTAAAGGTTTGACCTAGCAAAACTGTGCGAGTAAAAAACACTGAACTTGAAGTAAATTATGATGTTAAGTAGAATAGGTACGAGGAGCGACAAAAGCGACTGTGTTTTATAGTGTGTTTATTGATTCTTACAATGAGAGTGCATGGATTAGTGATTGGTAGTTTCAAAATATGGGATCAAATCACGGGATTACAATACTTATAATGCACTGATCTATTGTACCTATTTTAGCCAATGTTTGACTTTGGAATAAATTAACTGCAAATGGATAAACTTGGCTAAAAAAATTTTTTTTTAAGTTGCTGAACTCATGTGATAGCTTAATCTCGCGGGCCAGACCATTTACCTAATCGCTCCGCTCAGAAGGGTCTGGTTACCCTAATGCATCTGTTTGGTATCTTTCCCCAGGATTCCGGGGGAACGTATAAAATGTGTACTTCTTACGTCAAGTTTAATTGTGTGTGGGCGTCTATAACAAATATTTTTAGCTAGTCCCACCTCTGCACTTGTTCTTCTATGAGCTCCGAGCTGAAAAGCGTCCTAAAAATGGAGAGTTCCAAAAAAGGACAATAATTGAGTTACTGATTCGCACACTACTGCATAGCCTCAGCTAGAACCTCCATTATACAACACCAGGTTGCAAACATTTATGACAGGACGGTAAGAAAACCCGCAAGGTTTAATTACATTCCACTATTACCAAACAAGTGCGTTGGAGTAACCAGACCCTTCCGAGTGGAGCGATTAGGTAAAGGGTCTGGCCCACGAGACTAGTGATCAGTTGCAGCAAATGAATTAATTGCTTAATTAGGTACAGGGTAACTACACAAATTAGAGCAGTGAATGTGCCAACAAATGCCTGACCCTTAGCTATAATCCAACTCACAGATTGTGTCAAAATAATACCAGTTCCAATGGACAACAAAAATGTAATAATCCTCCAAAATGCCACAACATCTTCTACATCGTCTTCTGAAAACTTCCCTCCGTAAGTCTCTTTGGCGAAGTCTGATCGGCTTGGAGGAGTATCGTACGTATAAGTGTGTGCTCGTCTGTATCCAACCTGTTTGTCATGCTCACAAATATACTTGGAAATATCAAAGACTTTTTTGATAGGATAATGAATTTTGGGATCTACATTTAAATCTTTACACCATAAACGATCGAGACAAAATGCACACGCCAGAAACGTTACTTGAAGCAAAGAAATTACCAAATCGTACGCATCCTTGCCATGGTAACTAGCATTACAGTAATATGGAGTAGATGAAATGGCAAATTGTACTATAATCCCAAAATTCATGTTTCTGGTCCAGTAGTACCAGTACAGGAACGAACTGATTTGCTCTGATGATCCGTCCTCCATCTGATCAATTCCAAACGGTATGATATTCACGTGAAAGCAGGCAGTGCCAACAGCACTGATGAAATATATGGCGACTACAGCAGGAATAGTAAGAATAGTTACAATATTGTCATCTGTAGAAGGTAAATCAGAAACCATGAACTTGACAATAGAGGTTGTTAGTAGAAGAACTGCAGCAACCCACATAGTTAGTAATCCGCCTCTAATAACTTTGTACCTGCCATATTTTGCATCTGCTAGCCACCCTGCAATAGGATAGAACAGCTTGGGAAGGCAATCAATCACAATGGCGCTGAGGAAAGCTGAGAACCAAGGGTCCATATTTTTTCCTGCTTTGGTGTCAGTGATGAGAGTCACCAGATTGTAGCCTGCCCCTTGCTGGTAGCTAAATACCAGGAGATTCAAGACGAGAATGAACAATGAGCCGCTGCCTTTAGGGAGCCTAAAGTTACATTTCTTCCTAGTGCCCTTTCTTCCCTCGCTTCCCATAGCTGGCTCGATCCAGAGAAGTACTCCTAACCGGTCTAATTGGCGAGCGAGCGTAGCGAGCGAGACACTTACAGGGGTAACAATTGAAAATCGGGGATGTTTGTGTATTTGATGGACGTACGTATGTCATTTTGTACTTTGATCCTCCGTATTTTTGTGTTCGCTCCGCGTTCGACCCCGTCCCAAACTTCACTAAACAGAATCCTCCGGTTTAGCGACCATTACCCGTATCACCTTAGAAATTGAATTGTTTACCGCTTTGAATTGTTTTCCTCCCAGCTGCGCTGCTAAGCGCAACGATCTTACGTAAATGACTAATCGGTAGGAGGTCGCTAGCCTATCGTCTGGACAAATTCGTGGTTGTCTACTTCTGATAACTACAATATCTTGCTGTCCTTTCACGAAGATTTTAGTATTTCTCTCTGTGGTGCCTTACTTCCAATTTTCACCAACTGAGCAAAATTAGTTTCCTTTCTCACCACTAAAACGTAATCACTCCTGAGGCTTAATAAGTTTTTATCACTAGGAAAAGTTTTCATTTTTTGTTATTAATCTTCATGCCAAGGTAGATTTTGTTGCAGGCTTTAAAAAAAAAAGGGAAATATTAGTGGATTCTTGTTCAGATGGAACTGCAGCATTCCAAGGTAGTCGTCATGATGACCAATGAGGAAAGTTTGTAAGATACATTTCATCATAGCTTTGTGGCTTGTGGTCATCACCATAGTGCTGGAACAGCATAAATGCAACAAAAAAGAAAGAAAGAAAAAAAAGAGAGAGAGCATAATTAGTAAAACATTACTTGCATGGCGGTGAGCTGCACAGGCAGTCTTCTACTTTAACTACAAGTAAGTTCTAATTCCGTTTGCTACTCTCTATAGCAAGAGGCTTCTTAACCATCATGATTGAACACAGCACATAATTTTTTTGTGCTTCTCTAGTTGTGGAAGACAAGAAATTTATGAAGGAGCCAACTGACCTTAACTGTACCCACCTCTTCCTCTTTCGGTGACTGACTATAAATCAAATTTTTGAATTTATCTTCATTTAGCTATATTAGTTTTCCATTAATTTTATGAGAAATTATAATAGTAATATCAATCTGGTTAGTTACAGCTTTTACATGTTACAAAAGTTTTAAAAATCTTGTTATAAATAAATAAATTCTAAACCCTCACGAATCTTTTGTTCATAGTGGTTTTCCACTACTGCTTGACGGTTGACATTATCTTGTCCTCCACGCTGCCTCTTTTTGTACCACCTGGCAATAAAAACGTAGAAGAAGAATCCCAATATCCCAAGGGCAAGAACACAGAGCGAATAGGAACTTCCACAGCTGAGGAGTAAAGGAGTTCTTTGCTTGAATGATAAAGCAAATGTAGCCAAGATGAGACTCACAAGAGCAATGAAGAGGCCATAGGTGAAGAATAACATTCCAATGACAAGTCCACGCATGCTGTATGGTGCCTGAGCACAGATAAACTCGTAAACTCCAACAAAAGTGAGCAGCTCTCCAACTGACATTAATACAATAATTGGAACCAGACTAAATGGGCTTATGGACTTGAGATGTACATTGCTATAAAACAAGCAAGAGCTGTAAGTGTTAGTACCATCTTTTATACTCTCTTGGTGGTGGGCAACGAAGTCAATGGTGAAGAGGAGGCAATGACCAACCAGCATGACTAATATTCCCAAACCAATCCTCCTTGTCATCCTTGGAATGTAGTTCCGGAAAAAAGGATAAATGAAGATCTCAAAGATTGGGATGCAAATGGTGAAAGTCATTATTGACACTAGGTTAGTAACTAAATATTTGTCTGAGCAAGAGAGATCCAATCCGAGCTTATTCATGTGATCGAAATAGAGAGGGTAACTGTAGGTTCCCTGTAGAAAAATGCACAAATAAAACATGAGTTCCCTTTATATACTTATATTGTATATATAAATACTTATTGCACAGAGTCAATGTACATGAGCATGTAAGTATTTTCACAGAGCTGAAGGCAAGTGAAAATACAAGCATGAGAGTGAAATGTCATTCCCATATAATAATATATAGCCCATTACCTGAGCGGCCGCGCTTGTCATCGATACTATAAATCTGATATAGTCCCCGGTATTCCTGCATGAAAATGTATTAGAGGAAAAAAAGTTGATATAGTTCGTAACAACCACTACAAAGTAATGGGAAAATGACCGGAGAGAGCTACAAATAGAGCTATTTGTTATCAACGGGCTATAAATATTTATAAACCAATAAAAATCTGTTTGTATTATTGCAGATTACAAACTCATGCCACTCAGGGCTTCGTCCTGTGTCTCGGGATTGGTAAATCGACACACAAACCTCAACATTGGTTTATAACTACTACATATAGTATACTTATGACATGAGTCAGATTGTGATATGGCTGAAATATTTCAAGAGCAGGCTAATCTATTTTCAGAGCCAGAGGCAGTGAAAATAAAGCCTAAGAGTGAAATATCTAACCATATCACTCTGCATAGTATAATTAGTGGTCCTAATAAAGTTGACTGTAGGGGTTTCCCAAACCCCCAGCCTTATTTTAGCAGCTGCTCTAACCAGGTTGGGTGGGCTACCCCCCAGAGGATGTTAGCTGTAAAGACCCAGAAAGTCAAGAGTAATGAGCTTGTGAAATAACAAGGGTGAAATATTGGTGAGTTATTTCAGGTCAGTACCTAAAAATATCATTGTGAAGATATCTAGGGTATATCTTCACAACAATATTTTTAGGTAGTGACCATGAAATGACCTGGTTTTGGGATGGGGGTTTGGGGAACCCCTATACAGCCAACTCTATACAGTGAGTTAAAGTCCTAGTACAAACTACAGTAGTGAAGATATCTAGGGTAGAATAAACCACTTATTAATATACCCAGCAGAGTGATATGGCACTCTCAGGCTTTATTTTCACTGCCTCTGGCTCATGAAAATAAATTAGCCTGCTCATGAAATATTTCACCATATCACACTCTGACTCATGTAATAAGTACTATTTGTATAAGTAATAGCATGGTAACCGTTGGGATTAATAGCACAAGTAACTTGCTTTACTGAGTGCTATTGATCCCTAATAGCACAGGTTACCTGTGCTATCACTCACTAATAGTAGGCTAGCTTTTTAAAAAGTCATTTACAATAGGCCACTTGCGTGTAAGGATAGGAATGTTAATTGGTTTGTGACGTCACACTTGGATGCCCGGATGCCCACGAAAAATGTATTGGAGTCTATGGAAGATCTGCAACTGGAGAGTTTAAAACTCCCGCCGCCGCCGCCACTTGGCATATTTGACTTGCTGTTCTATTTATATGTGTGTCAAATGAAATTTTGAATAAAAGTGTGAAGATCAAGACAAGTTCTGTAGCTTTAGAGCAAGTGGTTCGATAGATATGAGCGTTCAAAGTGGGGGAGAGGGGTGCTCCACAACCATGGAAGAAGTTGTGCTAACAGCGGCAGACATCCCTGGAGCTGAGCTGTCCGAGCCATTAGATAAGCACCCTGTCGCTGCTCTACGTTGGTGGCTGCTGTGTAGAGGCATCAAGGTTCCTACTTCTAACAGGAAAAAGGACTTGGTTGACAGGTGAGCTCCTCTTAGCTACTTTTATAGTTGTTTTTTTCAGACTCTTGATGATTCATGGTATAGAATTAGAAAAGAAGAGTCTGATGGAGTAGCAGTTGTAGATGTGGATGGTTCATTTCTTTATAAAAAATATAAGAGACTAAGTGAATCTGGCAAGCAAGTAGTACTTCCATCTGTTCCAACTCCACCAGTATCCGGATGGACAACAGTAACAGAAGAAAATTACCAGACACTTGCTGATTCCATTCCTCGTGTCTCCCAAGGTAAAGTCTAGCTGGCTTTTTTTATTTTTTATCATTAATTATTATTGTTATTATAATTGTTTTAATGTTATTATTGTTGTTGCTTCTGTTATTATTATTACTATTTTTATGCAATAGGTTTAGTGTACACCTACTTGGCTGGACATGTTGGCCGTATTGGTGAGCAGGGTGCATTTCGTGCATTGTCCCGTGGCTACACACACTGGGCTTCCGGTAGAGTTGATGAACTGCAAGTGAACACCAACAATCCAATATGCTGCCACGTGACGAGCAAGATGAAGCCATCAATGAAGACTGGAGTCTATAATACATATATTTTTTTGGCACGTGAAGGAGATGTAGCTTGTATCAAATTAGCTACGTGTGAATGTGCTGCAGGGTATGTATTTCACAGCTATCTTGTAGGATATCAATTTTATTATTATTATTTTATATTTTTTCCTTAGTAAATCAGCAAGCTGTACCCATGTATCAGCATTACTCCATGCATTGTCAGCTCTCCATGTTCCTTCAGCGTTCAGATCACCATTGCAGGACGTAGATAGTGATGAGGAATCTTTACCCTGCACTTCACAGCCATGTCGTTGGAAACCTCCTAAGAAACGCAAGGAGAGTACATTGCGCATTGCAGATGCTACTTTTGTAAAGCACGATTATGCGAAGCCTAACAAGAAGAAGATCAGGCAAGTAGAAGATTTTGATCCCCGGCCAGAATCATTTCAAGGAGCATCATCACGGTCTCTTCCAGATTTGCTAAGAAAGTTGAAAGGGGAGCAACTCTGTGTTTCCCTATTGTTTGACTCTCAGTTCCAAAGTGATGAATTGAGTTCTGATGACATTAGTATTCCTGGCAAGTCAACATTGAAAGATACCATTCTACAATTTAAGGAGACTCTCAAGATTACATCTGAGAAATCTCGTGAAATAGAACGAGACACACGGGACCAACGAAAATCAGATCTTTGGTTTTCAGTGCGAAGATATCGCATAACATCATCTTTGTTCGGTGCAGTTCTTTCCCGCAAAGCAGACACACCTCCAGATAGCTTGGTATTAAGGATTATTCAACCGAAGTCATTATCAACTCCAGCTATAAATTATGGAATAGAAAATGAAAAGCATGCTTTAGAGGAATATATTAAATATCAGCATAGCCTGGGTAAAACAGACCTTGTTGTGGCCCCATCTGGAGTCATTGTTAACCCCAGCTACAGTTTCCTTGGAGCTTCACCTGATGGAGCAGTATATGACCCTTCTAATGTAAATGAACCTTACGGATTTCTTGAAATAAAATGTCCGTACTCGTGCAGAAATGTTACACCTATGGACGCATGCAGCAATCGTGAATTTTACTGTACAGTAAGTGGTGGAAAAATTCTTTTAAAGGAAACACATTCTTACTATGCTCAAGTGCAAGGTCAAATGGGGATCGGAGAACGCCCTTGGTGTGACTTTGTGGTGTTTACATCGAAGGGAATAAGCGTTCAGCATATTTTATTCAATCAAGAGTACTGGACAGACAAATTATTACCGAAACTATGTCATTTTTATGATAACTGTGTTGCCCCCGAGTTAGTTAGCCCTGTACATGTACTTGGACTTCCCATTAGGAATCTTTCTAAAGAATAATAATTTCTATTAAATATTGTTTATGAAATCTTATTATTTATATTAAATTTAAAAAAAAAGTTATACAGAATGATTTATTAGCTACTCAGATGAAGAATCTGAGTCCATATCCGAAATTTCTGAATCAGAGAGTCTTTGGAAGTATTCTTCAACACTTTCCTCCTTGCTACTTCTAGATAATGGTACCAGAGCTGGAAAAAAATTAGTTAAGAAACAGCACACGAAAATAATTTGATTAGTTAATCGAGCCATAGAGATTGGAATCATTCCTTTCAAGATCTGGAAAGTTTTTATTCTTCCAATGGCACGTTCAACATGAATCCTGACTGAAGCTATTTTTCTACTTTTATCGACATCTTCAGCTGATAACTGTTTTTCATTAAGAAATGCAGGTATGTTTAGGTTTACATTAATTTTTTGCAGCAGATCTCTTATTGTAAACCCTTTATCAGCCATGATAGACACACCTGGCTTGTCTTTAAGTGTATCAAGGAAGCCACTTACTTTGGTAAGCTCAACATCGGATATAGAACCTACGTAGACTGGAGAGACAAAACATATGGCTCCGTTAGGAGTACATGCAACTAAAAATTTAACAGTGTTGTGGTGTTTATATTGACTCCATGTTGAGGACTGCATAGCTAAATCAGACGGGGTCTCAATAAACACTTCGCTACCATCAATGATCACATACGTGGATGGAAACTTTTCACGAAAGACAGTCGGTAAAGTTCCTCTAACCTGCTTTACTGACGGCATCCAGTCTATTTCCTTTAGATGGTGATATAAAAAGCAAATCCATGTAGTTATGTAACGAGATATCTGAGACGTTGACAATCCAAATCTATACGATAAATCTGAAAGTTTTAAATTAAGCTTCAATTTTACTAAAACTAGAAAGAGCTGATTTTTGGAGTCCAATTTGCGACGACGACTTCTGTTAGAAGTTTTTTCTTTTGACCCCCAATAATTAAGGTGATGAACAACTGGGCCCAAAAAAAAGCAGAAAACACCATAAACGAAACAAATCCTGTATAAAAGGATATAAGCTTATCATCATCTTGAATATCTTCAATACGAAAATGCTGTTTTGTGAGGGACTCTTTCCTTAGTTTTAAATTCTCACTTTCTAGCATTTCAATGCGAGCCAATAAAACTGCATCCATCACCTCAGATTCCTTGTGAGTGTCCTCCCCACTGTGAGCTGTTCCTGGATCATCTGATGCGGCAAATGTAGTTGTAGAACATGGCTCTGATGGTGATAAAAAAGGAGTAATAGATCTACTGGCATGAGAACTTGTAGATGGAGTCAAACTGTGCTCCCTGATATATTTTTCATCAGCTCTTCCTTTGGCACGCTCTGCTCTGGTTCCAGGCTTAGCAGGTGACGCAAATCGTCTACCTATGTTATACCATGAATAATACAAAATACTTATATTGAATTATGTACGCGTGATCAGCAACCAAATTTTGTCTCACTCCAAGGTTTTTACCCTGCTGTAACATAAAAGGTAGGTCAGCCTTTATTAGCTAATACCAGTAAAACAGTAGTGCTATAATAGATTATGACCTTCAATCAATATATGCTAGCTAGTAACAGCACTGTAGCAGTGACCTAGACAATGCTACACAGAAAATCCAAATGCTGTACTTACCTATACTCATACTTGGTAAATTCTTAACATTTCCATCAGGAAAATGTCTGGAGCAGACTCTCGTGCTGGGTTTTAAGTCGCTCTCTAACAACTGAAAAACCTCCAGCCACTTCCCTCTTACCAGAGGGTCCCTGGGAAATCTATGAAAAGATATACTAGGATCCTTCACCTGACTGTTTGCACAGATTCGACATCTCTGACCGGGCATCCCACTAAAATGAAGTATAACTCGCCTATCGTTGCTCGTTGTTCTCCAGTTCAATAACCAAAAAAACCAGCTCGTTTTCAACTTTTCAATGGTTGTCATTTAAATAGATTCTGCCGTAAATCTAGCGCGCTACGGGAGTTTAAAATGCTGGAACCGTCCCTTCCCCATTGAAATCAATACATTAGCACTTGGATCCAGGGCATCCAAGTGTGACGTCACGCTAATTAAATTCCGTAGTCGATAAACGCAACTGGCCTATTGTAGTTATACTGTATCGTTCACTCACTATCTCCTTATTTCAGGATTAGATTCCGCTGGAACTTTTTTCAACCTAGGCTCCTCTTAATCTGTTGAAAAACATTCCGTCTAATACGGGTAGAGCTTCTGTGATAAAGAATGACATTGTCTCCAACTAGAAACTACTCGAACTGTACATTTCCAAGGTTAATGCTGCACGCGAGCGCACTTACCCGTACTATTTCACTTAGCTACCAAGGTATTTCAATTAGTTACGTGCTATTTCACAGTCCCCAAGCGATTTCAATTGAACGGCGGTTTTTCCCGTACATTTTTTAATGGGCAAATTACGCACCGTACTATTAATATATACATGTAACTGTATATTACCTATTATTACCTTACTATTTATGTAGTAGAGTTACTACAGAATTCATAGCAAACATTGTAGCAAACTTAAATTGATCTTGCACCAAGGGAATTTAAGTATTACATTCATGTTGCTAAGCTATCAGTAATTAATTGAGCAAACAGACCATATAGAATTTTTTCTTTATTACGTATAGCTCCCATAATGATGATCCCATCCCATAATAGAAAATGCTGCAACAGTAGTAATATTGTATCTACTACCCCCACTCCTTAGCTTAACAACTCACAGATTGTGTCAAAATAACACCAGCTCCAATGGACAACAAAAATATAATAATCCTCCAAAATGCCACAACATCTTCTACATCGTCTTCTGAAAACTTCCCTCCGTAAGTCTCTTTGGCGAAGTCTGATCGGCTCGGTGGAGTATCGTACGTATAAGTGTGTGCTCGTCTGTATCCAACCTGTTTGTCATGCTCACAAATATACTTAGAAATATCAAAGACTTTTTTGATTGGATAATGAATTTTAGGATCTACATTTAAATCTTTACACCATAACCGATCGAGACAAAATGCACACGCCAGAAATGTTACTTGAAGCAAAGAAATTACCAAATCGTGCGCATCCTTGCCATGGTGATGAGCATTACAGTAATATGGAGTAGATGAAATGGCAAATTGTACTATAATCCCAAAATTCATGTTTCTGGTCCAGTAGTACCAGTACAGGAATGAACTGATTTGCTCTGATGATCCGTCCTCCATCTGATCAATTCCAAACGGTATGATATTCACATGAAAGCAGGCAGTGCCAACAGCACTGATGAAATATATGGCGACTACAGCAGGAATAGTAAGAATAGTCACAATATTGTCATCTGTAGAAGGTACATCAGAAACCATGAACTTGACAATAGAGGTTGTTAGTAGAAGAACTGCAGCAACCCACATAGTTAGTAATCCGCCTCTAATAACTTTGTACCTGCCATATTTTGCATCTGCTAGCCACCCTGCAACAGGATAGAACAGCTTGGGAAGGCAGTCAATCACAATGGCGCTGAGGAAAGCTGAGAACCAAGGGTCCATATTTTTTCCTGCTTTAGTGTCAGTGATGAGTGCCACCAGATTGTAGCCCGCTCCTTGCTGGTAGCTAAAGACCAGGAGGTTAAGGATAAGGATGAACGTAGATCCCTACCTTTTGGTCGTCGTACATTACATATTTTCTTAGACACCGTATTCCCTTTCCCCATCTTCAGACTCGCTAGCTTTACTTACTACCTCTACTACAAGAAGGGGGTTGGTTCGCTCAACCAGACTACATACGCATTTCCGCTAGGGTAAGTTACGGTTACGTTCGCGGTTTAAAAGGATGAAATTACAGAAATACCAATAACACCATGTCTAAAAAAATCCATAGAAGATCCTCTAGTTTCCTTGCAGAACTGACACGGTCAAGTGCATACCTGACTAAACTAGAGATCAACTACCGTAGCTAATAAAACGCTACACGGCACACACCCGACTTGAATTCCGGGGCTTGTGTCTGTTTTTACAGCTGCGTTATAATTGTAGCGCCAAAGCGCGTTGAATTAAAAAATTTTCCTGGAGCGACAGAAGTTTTCCTGCATGCTGTGGCTATCTCGCAGTGCAGCTTTGTGTGGGGTCAGGGGTCCGATGACTTCTGCGTGCTAGGGGAATGGGTCTCTAGCTGAGAGGTGGCAAACCACAGCTTTGATTTACCAGATATTGGAGGTGAGGAAAAGATAGGAATTTGCTGTTTAAAATTGTTCAGTGGTTGTAAAATTAATTTATATGAGCACTATTACACAAGTTCTAACTGTGGAGCATCTAGTAAGGGCATTTAGCTATGTCTCTCAATTTAATTTTGCTGTGGGTGTATGTTAGTCTCGCGCGCGCCATACCCTTGCCTATCCTAAAACCGCTACGCGGGGAAAGGAATGGTCTGGACAACTGCCTATATTCGATTCGTTCCATTCCTCCAGATTCTGGAGGAACATACTTAACGTGTATAACTTATGTGGGTGGGTGTGGTTTACTTAGAAGCTGGGAGGGGTCCAATGTTTGCGTGCAAAATACTTGTTCATCGCAGGTAAAGGTCGACTAGAGGGACTACTTTCAGCTCTATAGTTTGTAGCCAGTTTTTGCGATGGATGCAGTTGATGGAGCAGTAATGGAATATTGTTCTGGCTGTGGAAAAGATGTCTCCACTCAGCAAGAGAAGAAGCAGAGAAGATTATTGTCTGGCCGTAATATACCGTATGTCTTGCAAACATTGAAGGATTTTATTGGCAAATTACAGGGCACCCAAGAGAGGTTAGATGCAGTTGATGGAGGCTATATATGTAGATCTTGTGTGAGGCTGATAGAGAGATATAACAGTCTGCATGGAGAGCTGAGCAATAATGTAACGCAGGCACTCCCAGTACTTAGAGGCAGTAATACAATCCCCTCTGTACATCCAGTTTCAGTCACCCCAGGGCAATGCCCCTTGTTTAGTTCAGCCAATCCCTCAGACTCATCTGGCTCTACATCTGTTGCAGCTGGAACTGGATCGCCTTCACTTACAGTAAAGTTTTGCTTATTATTATTATTATAAAAAATTATTTTGGTAATATATTTTAGGCTACTATTCACTACAAGTCAAGGTTGAAATCATTTCAGATTACACCAACCAGGCGACGAATTTGCAGGCCATTAATACGGAAGAACTACCAGTCCTTTTCCAATCAGTGTGCTCAGAATGCTTGTACAAGGAAGGCAATGATCAAAACAGTATCATGCATCCTAAGTCGTGAAGTTGCAGGTATTTGTTCCGACAAGCATCATTCTGTAGTGCGTAGCAAATCAATAGAAGTCCTTTCATCATTTGACTGTAAGGAAATCATTGATGAGCTGTGTTCCCATGCACCCACACTCCTGTCGGCAGTGATAAGTGGAATAATACTCAAACATAGGCGGCCATCTTGTTACCTCATACAGCAGGTGATCTCCTTGATCCTGTATGCTGGGCATTCAGCAAAGCAGGTATGTAATACTATACATGTATATTCTAAGTATATGAATGTAGGTCTACATGCGGCTACAGAAAGCTGGCTTATCCTTATCGCACACTGCAACAATCAATTTAGTGGACAATCTTGGAGAAAACTTTGATACGGTAGTTCTTCCGTATTAATGGCCTGCAAATTCGTCGCCTGGTTGGTGTAATCTGAAATGATTTCAACCTTGACTTGTAGTGAATAGTAGCAGTTCTGGAGTGGAAGAAAGTTGCTGAAGAGAAATTGGACTTGAAGGTATGTGATTGATAATACAGTACATCTCATAAAGTAAAGAAATTATATACATGCAGGATAACCAGTTGACTACCATGCAACCTTTCATTGGCTTTGGGATGTCACCTTCCCCACCTCCGCAATCTCCTTTGTGGTCACCAAACCCAAGCAGTGAAGAAGAAAGTGACAACCCAGATGCAGAGCTTAGCGATGACCCAAACTCAGCACCAACTGTTGAGCTCAATGATACTGAAGAAGATTACAAGTCACTGAAAAGTGACTTTTCTGTGTTGATGTCACAAGCAATTGTGAAGTTTCTGCCGTTTTTCAGCGCAGACTACAAAGACTTAGCACAAAACCATATTCCTCATAGATACTCAAAGGAAATGCCTGCAAAAAGTGAAGTGGTGAGTATTTTAACTGTAATGTGATGAGCAGGACTTGTTTGGAATGATTTTGTGTGGGGCAACAAATTTACTTACAATCTAACAATGCAGACTCCACTCGGAGTTTTGCTCAAGAATGAGACATCCTATGATGATATGATGGAGATTCTTGAGCACTATCAATTGTACGTTCCGTTTTTGAGCTGTGAGAAGTATATCCCTGACACAGGTGTGACTGATGACAAAGAATTCTTGACTACCCTACTTGGTGGTGACTACTTGTCGGTTGCTCGAGCAAGAGGTGCTCAGCTGATACGTTCAACATCTGAACTTGTGAGACATACCCTAGCAGGGATCTTGCCTGTAGCAGAAGATTGGCATGCTAAAGTGTGCTTCTGCACATTCATTCACAACGGGGAAAGTTTTATTGTGTGGGTGTAATTCAGATAGTGATTTTTTATTCATTACAGCTTTCAATGTACTTTTGCTAGCTAATCTGGGAGGATTATATCTGTTCCTTATTATCTGTAATTTTTTTCTACATTAAGATTTAGAACGAAGTATGAATATTAGCTATTATAGTAATTTAGAGGTACTGTTGCTGCACCATAGAAAGAATTAAGGAAAAGAAAGAATACGAATGCAGTTTAGGAGTATTATCATGTACTGAACAGGGCCTGATAACTGTTGCCACATAGAAAAGTACAAGATGTGGTGTAGGGCAATACTTCCCCATATCACCTGTATTCCCAGTTATTACGTTGGGTTATCGCGTCCCCCCAGGTTATAAACTTGTTTATTGTGTTTACAGTGACATAGCAACGGTGACTATGGTATTCCCACATGAGCAGTACATAATAAAATTATTATCCATTGGATACTGAGGAATATCACTTGTCTGATTGGCTGTAAGCTTCCCATCAACTATTAATGGTTATAATCAACCGATGTAGTTTACACACATTCACAGTAATATCCAAGTGACATAGCTCCATATAGTCGCTGGAAGTCTTAACAGAGTGCTGTTGTTTCTTAACAACAACTAAATAGTGGCATTTTTTTAATACTCAAGTTTTTACTGGTAGCTATTGTGTTGTAGGAGGTTACACATTACACCGTTCATATGAATCCAGCCTTGTACTAAGCCCACAATTTTTTTTGCTCTGCTGCTGTTAGTACTTTGCAGCTTACAAAATTAAATACTGTCCATAAATTGCAGGTTGTACGGAAGAGGCTATTCAGTACTACATCAGGAATGGAGAAGGGTACTCTATATCAACTGAGGAATTTAACCAACAGGAGGAATGTGACAAAGCAAGTGAAAAGTGATGTAAATGCTAATGAAGATTTTCTGGAACTATGTGTGACTGGATACATTTTGGTTGCTGTGATGTCCTTCCTTGGTATGACAGCCATTGAGGACTCTCCCCTTCCTACGCTTGTCTCTCCAGACTTGTGGATGGAAGATGATTCTACACGTTGCACGGCACTAATGACAATTGCCTCTGCAATTGTAGAGAAGTATGTTGACCTGAAAGCAGAGTTTGGTGAGCCGTCACGACCTCAGTCAGCTTCTAGAAATTGTTCAAAGCTTGACTACAGCAAGGAAGTGATTAGTCTCGGTCTGTTACATCTCAACTTCAAGGATGCTGTAAGAGAGGGGGATGGTGACCGAATTCTGCGAATGTGGAAGTATTTTTTACTGCTTTTCAGAGCAACTGGGCATACCAACTATGCCATGGAAGCATTGACATTGTTGCTGCAATGCAATGTTTTTCTGCCACCCAACCTCGCAGAACAAATAAAATGGTCTCGTTTTATCAATGTCCATGGCCAACTTGGCAGAAATATAAGCTGTGATCTGCATATGGAACATCTAAATAGAGTTGTTAAATCTTCCATTGAAGTATTGGGAGCCAACAAGTCAGAAAAGGCAATTGTGAGAGCTGGGAAATGTGTGGGCAAGTTTATCAAGGTGTTGGCTGCATTTGATAAGCAAGCTGATATACGCGGAAGGAGTGGAGATCACAGTGAGAAATCTTACACGAATGATTTGCATCAGGTGATTGAACAGTTGCTGGTATCAAATACTCTAGATTCATCATAATATATGCACAAATCATTTTCCAAGTTAAGACCTAATTTAATACGAAACTTATCAGAACAAGAACTTAAAGATTGGATTATAAAAAATGTGTTTAACTATTCATCATGTCATTAATTTCATCTATTGTTATAATTGAAACATTAAATATTACATTTAATAGTTAAAAAATATTTTTAAGTTTTGAGCACATTGTCCACATTCACATGAGAGCCGACATACATCACAACATTTGCACCCAGTGCAAGTGAAACTACAGCCATGAAAATCTTTAAAAAGGACCTTTCGTCTACAAATACTAGACTTATTTGTACAGTAATCTATCATGTGTTGTGTTGTGTATTGTTTGTTCAAATCTGAAGCACTCTTTAGTATTGTAGCACATGATAGTTCACCGTCTCTCCCAGCTCTACCACTTTCCTGCACGTACATCTCAGCATCTGTAGGCACACCCCAGTGAATTACATGGTGTACATCGGGACAGTCGATTCCCATGCCAAATGCGATGGTAGCAATGACAATACGAAGTACTGATGGTTTTGTAAATTGTGAAATAATCTTGTTCTTTACAGTCTCGTGTGTACAATGAGTATATATCAACAAGTCTATTTATTACGAAGTTTGGAGATCCAGGCAGTTCGGTCATACGTTCACCAAGTTTCTGTTTGAAGTACGAATAAATAGTAATGATGTTGTAAGATTTACAAAAGATTATCATCCTATGCATACTTATTCCTTCAACCTTTAACTTCTCCACAATTTGTTCAAAATAATCACCAATGTCCTTAGGCTTATCCAATACCATATAAATAATGTTGTTCTTAACTGGTGGAATATAAATAATTCCTGGTAACTGCATGCTTAAACTGTCAATTATGAATTTTCTGGTTGTTTTCGTTGCTGTGGCTGTTAACGCCATTACTCGTACACATTCAGGAATAATACTACGTATCTCACCCAAGTGAGAAAATTCTCTTCTGAATTGTTCTCCCCTACACAAAGTAAAAGTCAATTTATGGCTGTTATGTCAATGCACTGATAATGTACGTACCATTTCTTGATACAATGTGCCTCATCCACTATGAAACCCACTAAATTTTCTCTATACACATCTGATGACAGCATACTCTTCCATTTGGTTGATATAAATAAAGCTTCAGGACTGATGAACACAATACTGAAGTTACCCTTCATAACACTTTGCTCAGATGTAGATGCCAATTTTGTGTCTCTATCACCAATAAGTGGCTGACAACCCAATTTTAGTGATGGATGCTACTTGATATTTCATCAAAGCTATTAATGGTGAAACCACTATTATAACACATTTATTCTCTACTCCTCGTAACAAGTCAAATATTCTGGGTAAAAGTATATAACAAAGTGACTTAAATCCTGTGGGCAAAGATACAAAAACATCCTGGCCTCCTACAAACTTCAGAAGAGCCTGCTTTTGTTCTGGCTTAAGGGTGTATCCAAGTGAGCCAGCAGCTTTAACAATAATGCCATCTAGATGGCTGGCCATACTGCTGCACTTAGTTGGCTTCTTCCACTACACTGCCTGACTGGTCGATTCAAAACCGCTGAGTTGACAAGCTTTCGAATTTAGTACGCGCTATGAATTAGATGATTACGTAATAGGTTTATTGCGTTGTATGATGTCATGATTACATTCCACTGGAACGAATCGAGTATGTATAGGCAGTTGTCCAGACCCTTCCTTTCCCCGCGTAGCGGTTTTAGGATAGGCAAGGGTATGGCGCGCGCGAGACTAGGTGTATGTGTATTATCAGGGATAACATAGCCTAGACATTGGTATGAACCGAAAGTGCAATGTGGAACAACACTTTATAATACTTCTCCAATAACTCCCACCATTGTCAGTATGTTGCAGTGATAAATATGGAACCAGTCTCACTGACAAATAAAATGTTACATGTAGTCCATTTTTTTCCAGAAGGGCAAGAAAAGCAGGTAACGTATATTGCATAGATATGGTGACTAGTTATGTTGGTAATAAAATACTTCAGCGTCTTGTATGTGGAGGCATTGCAGATCTCCAACCATCTTGAAGTATTTTCCGTAGCTTTATTACTATCTCTTGCTTGTCAGCATCTGCAGCTACATTGATGTTTTCATCGTTGAAGTTTATTGTTGGTTGGGAATGATCATAAAGCTCAGTGCCCCACAATTGATTGAAATCAGGAGTGGCAGCATCTCGATTAAATTTATACCATTCAATGAAGTGATAATGTTCCACTCTAACCGAGTAACCCATAACATCTTCTTCATGATCTGAGTCACTGAAAGGGGGCTTTCCGGGTATTTTAGTTAGCCCTTCGAATGAAGGTCGTGGATATTGAGAAAATGCCACTTTTTTCCATTGCTGGTTGGGATCTTTCAATAAGGGAACAAAACTTGTGCCTTCAACACACACTAAAAGATCTTTGTTTTTTTCTGGGCATAATGGTGGAATATCAAGTCCAGCCAATTCAGAAACAGTTGGGAAAATGTCAACAAGCTCTACTAGAGCCTTACTTCTCATTCCGCTGTCTGTCACACCAGGAACTCGTAGTATAAAGGGAACATGAGTGTCATCTTCCATATTTGAATGTTTTGTCCACATGTTGTGCTCTCCCAGCTTCCAGCCGTGATCTGCCCATAAAACTATAATTGTGTTATCAGCAAGTCCCTGTGTTTCTAGTTCTTGAAGGACTTTATCTATTTGTGCATCAGTGAAACTTAAAGCAGCATAGTATCCTCTACGAAGAAGTCTGGCATCATATTCAGACAATCTACAGCTGCTTCCATTGCTTGAGGCATTAAAGTCAGAATAGCATTCTGGCAGATCATATTTCTTCATGTCTGCATAGTGATGTATCAATTCTTCAGACACAGCCCATGATATTGGTGGAATGCCTTTCGGAGCATCTGGATTAGACGGTAGCTTAATATCTTCTACTGCTGGGTACAAATTATAATATTTTGCAGGAGCAAAGAAAGGTAGATGAGGCTTATGGAACCCTACTGCCAGGAAAAAGGGAGTTTCATTCCCCATTGTACGGTTTTCTTTAATCTGCTGAAGCACCTGCATGGCATTGTTTGCAATTTGGCCATCAGCAAAATCAGAGTCTGTAACATTGTCCCATTTGTACCAGGAATTTGAACTATGCACATTATTTTTTCCATGGAAGTAAGGATGACTCCATGAAAACTTTATATCATCAAAGCCACTAGGTGCCCCCGGGTGGAATATCTTGCCCATGCCAATCGAGAAGTAGCCATTTTCCTTGAAATACTGAGGTATAGTGGTGGCATTGGTAACATTGCGCCAATACTCATCACTTGATATTTTCCACACGTGGTTAGTATCTGGTCTTCTTCCAGTGAGTAGGGAGGCTCTAGATGGGGAACACACAGCTATTTGGCAATATGCTCTCTCAAAGACCAACGATTTAGCTGCTAGAGTATCAATACTTGGAGATTTGATACCTTCATGGCCATAAGCTCCTAGTTCAGGTCGTAGGTCATCAACAGCTAGGAATAGAATGTCTTTTACGCTTTCTGCAGAAGGTAGTAGTAAACTTACCAACAGATATAAGTAGACTTCCATGGCTTGATGTTCATTTCAAATTATTCATTAATCATGTGACCGTTTGGCAAGCATGAATACATTTTACATTATTTCCAGTTATAGAACATAGTAGTGCAGCCTGAGAGCATGAAAAAGTAAAGAACTACAATAAAGCATTAAAAATAGATGATTAAAATGTATAACTAAAATGCAGATTATTATAATAATAACAAGGTCTAGAATATACTTAGAGAATTGAAATATTAGTTGCTTATTGGCTTACACAGCTCTGGTGGAGCATTGTGGGTGCTTAAGTTATACCTATATTGTGAAATTTACTATATCTTGAAGATGCAGCAGAAAAGACATCTAAATAAATCTAGACCTTTTCTTTTAAACAAAAATGTTTGCAAACAGAATTCATTGCATACTAAATATGAAGTACCCTTCCATATAATTTTTTTTTTTTTTTTTTGCAAACCTAACTAATTTAACTGTGAATAAGAGGTGGCTTAATTTGAAAGTTAACTTCAAATCGAGCTATTTAGGTATTCATTTGCTATAAGCAATGTTAATTAGCTTCTATTTCAAAATAACACAAAAATACTAACACATAATAATCTTTAAACTCCATAGCTAACATTAACAAAAGCATAGACTGCTGGCTGACTTTGTCTTCCATTACTTCACATTATGAAAATCCGGGCATACTTTTGGATCTGCTGGAGGCTTGATAGTAGATATTTGCTTCATTTCGTCTTCTGAGAGTTCAAAGTCAAAAAAGTTTAAGTTTTCTTTCATATGAGTGGAGTTTAAAGTGCGTGGGTTGACAACCACACCTTGTTGCCACTCCCACCTCTGTATGACTTGAGCTGCTGTTCTAGCGTGTGCCTTGGCAATGCTCTGTATGAGAGGTAGCTCCAGTATAGTCCCATTCCAGTTGTGTCGATGAGGGGCCCAGTCTGGAGTACCAAGAGAAGCGTAGCTGTTAAATACAATGTTATTAGCTTTACAAAACTGTACCAGATCATCTTCATGCCAGTATGGATGATATTCAATTTGGTTAACAGATGGAACAGAGGTATTCATCATTATAATATCTTCCAAATGATTTTGTTCAAAATTAGACACTCCTATTGCAAGTGCCTTTCCATCACTAAAAAGTTTCTCCAAAGCTTTCCACACAGACTGCCTGCAGCCTCTCCAAGATGGCAGTTCCAGCTTACAGGCAGGGTCTGTACTTAAGGCCAATACTTCAGGGAAATGAATCAGTAAAAGATCAACATAGTCCACTTGGAGGTCACTGAGGAGTTGATCCATTTGTGAGAACGTCTCATTATATCCAGACAGTCTTAACTTTGATGTCAAGAAAATTTCTTTTCTAGAAATGCCACTCTCTTTAATAGCTTTCCCAACTCCAACTTGGTCCTGATACCGTAAAGCTCCGTCAATGCGTCGACCTCCGAGTGCCAGCCATTCTTTCACAGATTTTTCAGCCACGGTGTCATTCCATACTTCTCCAGGTATTCCAGTTCCTTGTGAGTGAACATAGCTCCAGGTACCAATACCTGCAATTGGCATCTTCAGACCAGGCTTAGCAGCATTCATCAAGCCCACACTGGGAACTTCTGCTTTTAGGTGACCTGGAAATAGAATGGCCACCACGACAATTAACCAGACAGATTCCATCGTATTTGTTTGTACAAAGACTTTACCAGCTAAAAAATATTCATACATGGTCACATGGCAAGCCCTAAAAGTGTGAATATTGTGAATATTGTACAATGATGATTATAAAGGAAAGTTATTCCCTGCTAGTACATATACACGAGGGCACCATAAGATACTTGGCCTACTATACATTACATACTCTACAAATACGTTGCCATTTGCACAGTGCTGGCATAATATTGAGAATCATCGTTGGCAAAATTGCAAAATAACCCAACCCAACCACTGATACATTATCTGGCTACATATGATAGCTACTGTAAAGAGACCTAATGATGAAATGCCAATAACTTGCATGCAGTTCTTATCCTGCCCTTTCTAAACTTGTGTTCAAGCAAATTCATGAAAGTAAGGTGCAAAGTCTTGTTGTAATTCCTTATTTGCTAAATTATGCTTATCTTGGCCTTCAATGATTGTTATTTGCACATTTTCAATACACTCGTCAACGCAAGCAAAAATGAGTAAACTAAAATTTTGAGAGTAGTTTTACAATGGTTCATTTGACATTACGGTAATCCGGGCACACTTTTGGATCTGCTGGAGGCTTGATAGTAGATATTTGTTTCATTTCGTCTTCTGAGAGTTCAAAGTCAAAAAAGTTTAAGTTTTCTTTCATATGAGTGGAGTTTAAAGTGCGTGGGTTGACAACCACACCTTGTTGCCACTCCCACCTCTGTATGACTTGAGCTGCTGTTCTAGCGTGTGCCTTGGCAATGCTCTGTATGAGAGGCAGCTCCAGTATAGTCCCATTCCAGTTGTGTCGATGAGGGGCCCAGTCTGGAGTACCAAGAGAAGCGTAGCTGTTAAATACAATGTTATTAGCTTTACAAAACTGTACCAGATCATCTTCATGCCAGTATGGATGATATTCGACTTGGTTAACAGATGGAACAGAGGTATTCATTATTATAATATCTTCCAAATGATTTTGTTCAAAATTAGACACTCCTATTGCAAGTGCCTTTCCATCACTAAAAAGTTTCTCCAAAGCTTTCCACACAGACTGCCTACAGCCTCTCCAAGATGGTACATTTTGTTGGCATGCTGGATCTTGCCCAGGTGACCAGACAAGAGGAACATGTATTAACAGAAGGTCGACATAGTCCACTTGCAAATCACTGAGAATCTGTTCCATTTGTGAGAATGTCTCATTATATCCAGCTAGTGAAACTTTCGAAGTAATGAATATATCATTTCGAGGAATACCACTATCTTTAATAGCTTTCCCAACTCCAACTTGGTCCTGATACCCTAAAGAACCATCAATGCGTCGACCTCCGAGTGCCAGCCATTCTTTCACAGATTTTTCAGCCACGGTGTCATTCCATACTTCTCCAGGTATCCCAGTTCCTTGTGAGTGAACATAGCTCCAGGTACCAATACCTGCAACTGGCATCTTCAGACCAGGCTTAGCAGCATTCATCAAGCCCACACTGGGAACTTCAATTGTACTACAGCAAGAAATGGTTGCTGCAGATACAATAAGCACCAACATGTTTAATTTCATAGTTTCTTCTCTACTTTGAATAGCGTGTTATTTGACTACCAGACAATGATATTTATGATGGGTCACATGACTGCTAGGCATTGGCTTAGCTGACCATGAATCAATTTATTTGCTGCTTGGTTGCCTTTGGGGTATTCCATTATTAATATTTTTTGTTATTTAAAATAAAACAGCAATCTGCTTAATTTAATTCAGCATGTACAATAAAACTCCATCAAAATTAAAATAAATAAAAACAAAACAAAATTCAAAATGTTTACTGTGAGGTAGAACACTCAATTGTCTGCAGGTGGAATGGCTGCTCTCCATCCATCTTGAAGCATTTTTCTCAATTTGTTCACCAGTTCCTGCGAGTTTGGATTGTCATATGCCAAGTTGACGTTTTCATCACTGAAAAACTTAGTGGGAAAAGTGTGATCATATAGCTCAGTACCCCATATGTCATGAAAATTAGGAATACCGTTCTTCCGATCAAACTTGTACCAATCCACGAACTGATACTGGTCCACTCTAATAGCATATCCCATTACATCCTCTGTATTGTCTGCTGTGACAAATGCAGGCTTGCCAGGGATGTGATCCAATCCATCATAAGGATGAGGATATTGAGAGAAGACAGCTTTCTTCCACTGCTGGTCTGGATTCTTAAGTAATGGGACAACACTGGTGCCTTCTACACACGCTAGCAGATGTTTGTTACCTACTGGACACACTGGAGGAGTATCTAGTCCTGCTAGCTCTGTTAGAGTGGGGAAATTGTCGACAAGCTCTACTAGAGCCTTACTTCTCATTCCGCTGTCTGTCACACCAGGAACTCATAGCATAAGAGGAACATGTGTGTCGTCTTCAAAGTTTGTATGCTTAGTCCACATGTTGTGCTCTCCTAGCTTCCAGCCGTGATCTGCCCACAGAATTATAATAGTATTATTAGAAAGTCCTTGTGTTTCTAGCTCTTGAAGAACTTTCCCTATTTGAGCATCAGTGTAGCTAAGTGCAGAGTAATACCCTCGACGAAGAAGCCTACCATCACTAAATGACACTCTACATTCTTCTCCCATACTTGAAGTGTCAAAGTCTGTGTAACATTTAGATTTGTTATATTTCAGCATATCAGCGTAATGCCTCAGTTCAGCTGATGTAGACCATGAAATGAGAGGAATTTCTTCTGGAGCTTCTGGATTTTCTGGTAGCTTGATGTCTTCAGCTTGAGGATACAAGTTGTAATATTTAGCTGGAGCAAAGAATGGCAAATGAGGTTTGTAGAACCCCACAGCTACAAAGAAAGGAGTGTTTATTCCATTAGTGCGATTCTCCGTAGCGTTTTTATGGCATTATTAGCAACTTGTCCATCTTGAAGCACATTGTCTGATATATTGTCCCACTTGTACCAAGAATTAGAGCTATGGACAGTATCACGGCCATGAAAATAGGGGAGGCTCCAAGAGTATTTTCTATCATCATCACCACTTGGTGGTCCTGGATGAAATATCTTTCCCATGCCAACAGAGATATAGCCATTCTCTTTAAAGTACTGAGGTATTGTTGTTGCATTGGTAAAATCACGCCAATATTCATCATTGCTAATCTTCCACACGTGGTTAGTATCTGGTCTTCTTCCAGTGAGTAGGGATGCTCTAGATGGAGAACACACAGCTATCTGGCAGTATGCTCTCTCAAAGAGTAGCGACTTTGAAGCCAGGGCATCTATATTAGGAGATTTGATGTATTCATGTCCAAATACTCCAAGTTCAGGACGTAGATCATCTACTGCAAAAAACAGCATATCCTTTTATACGGGTTGAAAATGTGCAGTAGACAAACAAGAAACAGAGATTGCCAAATAAACTGTATACATATTCTTTTGTGGCCCAAAGTTGTTTTACTGCTAACAAAAGTCACATGATCTATGAATTGTGACACTATTTATGAATTTTAATCTATGCCACTGCATTGATAAACATTGAAGGTAAGTAAATTTTTTTTGCTTTGAGAATTAATAACTTGCGAAATTGATCTATATCATGTGCTTAAATGGCTCTATCCTATGAGTAAAAATTCACATATACTGACTTGAAGATGACCAGGTACTAAATATTATGTTGAACATTCTAGATTGGGTCTCACACTAGAGTGGAATTACACAACATATAAAACATCACTCTATCTAATTATATGATGGTGGCAATATGGCATAGTTGAACTAAACAATGAACCAATGATCTTTACCCAACCCCAGTACTGTAATTATGTTAAAACCTAACATTTATTGACAAGTTTATTTTTCCTTTAAATGGAAAAGACTGCAGTGTGGACTTTAAATATTGAGTACTGTTTAATTTAAAGAACGTCTAATTAAGCACAGCTGTAATCACTCTCAAATATTTTTGAATGATTGGCGAGCGAGCGTAGCGAGCGAGACACTTACAGGGGTAACACAATCGAAAATCGGGGATGTTTATTTATTTATTTAGATATATGTATGGACGTACGTATGTCATTTTGTACTTTGACCCTCACGTTTTTGTGTTAGTTATGTGGTCGACCCCGTCCCAAATTGCACTAAACAGAATCCTCTGGTTTATCGATCAGTACCCGTATCACCCTAGAAATTGAATTGTTTACCGTTTTGAATTCTTTTGCGGGTGCAGTTAAAACTTGAAAACTTAAGGGACTTCCATTTCTATTCGAGTTAGTGGCTGTGGTAAGTCAATGCGCTCTTTGTCATGGTTATAAGCCGTGCGCAACAGTATTTACTTGAAAATACATTGATTGTCCACTAGACTACTGCGAAGGTAAGTCTGTGTAGGTGCATGTCCAGTTGTGTCAAAGCATTGTGTGTTGTTACAACCACTACTTAGCTAAAGAATATCACAAAGAAAACTTTTAAATAACGTGTATTGTTTTGTTGTTGTTGTTTTCCCTTCAATTCAAGCAGTTGCAGAGAGTTGTTACTATGGCACTGAAATCCCTTTACCCTGTATGCTAAATTAAAAAAACTGGACCTTATTTTCAGTAGCTTCAGTGTTAGAAGTCAAAATCATTCATATAAAAATAGTATAGTCTTTAGGCTCGCTCGCCATTTGTGCTCAAGCACATCACTAGTATAAAACAAGTATTTAGTCTTATTTTTAAACATCTTATTTATTGTTCAATGAATAAAAAGCTTTAAAATAACATGCAATTTCACTTTACATTATGAAAATCTGGGCACACTTTTGGGTTCGCTGGAGGATTAATGGTAGAGATTTGCTTCATTTCGTCCTCTGAAAGTTCAAAGTTGAAAAAATTCAAGTTCTCTTTCATGTGAGTAGTGTTCATGCTACGCGGATTCACAACCACGCCTTGCTGCCATGCCCATTTCAGCAAGACTTGTGCTGCGGTTCTATCATGCACTTTTGCAATACTCTGTACCAGAGGCAGTTCCAATATAGTCCCGTTCCACTTGTGAGTGTAAGGTGCCCAGTCTGGAGTACCAAGAGATGAGTAGCCATTAAAAACAATATTTTTTGACTTGCAATATTGTAGTAAATCATTTTCATGCCAGTAGGGTTGATACTCTACTTGATTGACAGATGGAATCAACCCATCCATCATAATAATGTCTTCCACGTGATCTTGCTCAAAATTAGATACTCCGATTGCATGTGCCTTCCCACTGTTAAATAGTATTTCCATGGCTTTCCATACAGACTGGCGACACCCTCTCCATGATGGCAAGTCCTGCTGGCAGGCTGGATCAGTGCTAGAAGAAATGGGCTTGGGATAATGAGCCAAAAGGAGGTCCACGTAATCTAATTTGAGATCACTGAGAATTTGATTCATCTGCGAGAAAGTTTCATTGTATCCTGTCAGTAGGATCTTAGACGTTAAAAATATTTCTTCTCTTGGAATGCCACTATTTCTCACAGCTCTTCCCACACCTATTTCATCTAAGTACTTCAAAGCGTTATCGACTCGTCGACCTCCCATTGCAAGCCATTCCATTGTGTATTTCTCTGCAATGGTGTCATTCCAGATCTCTCCTGGTACTCCAGTGGATTCATGAATGTATGCTCCAGTACCAATTCCTACCACTGGCATCTTCATTCCAGGTCTAGCGGCATTCATCAATGCCACACTGGGCATTTCAATGGCTGAAGAAGTAAGCTGTAGTAGGCACAGCAAGAAGTTAAAAACGCATATAAGACTCTTCATCTTGGTGTTCTGTTTAGCACAAGCTTTGTGTAATAAGGATATTCATAGAGTATCACATGATGTTGGTGGTAAATAGCTACAATAACCAATGAATTCTATTTAAAACCCAACAATTGCTGTTATAAATTGTTTAATTGATGTTAGTGACGATGTAACATACATGCCAGCCAACTAGCAGGTAAATACCACACAATTCAGCATACATTTCCAAACTTGCTAAGCTATGACCATTCACATTGAAGAAAGAAGAGAAAAAAAAAAGGAGAAAGATTAAGAAAAGAGGGAATTATATGTTAAGAGCAAATGTTTTTATTTATTGTAATATAATCCTCTGTGGACATGTGAGCAAGTTATGTATTATTTTGAAATGGAAATGCACCCAACAGCACATGATCAGACAGCCCAATTTAACAGAATTTCATGTGGTACAAGTCCGTGGCATAAATTGTTGTGTCGAGAACAATGACTGACTTCAGTTTAGTAATGATTCAAATAATGTAAAAGATTGTGAATGTAAGCACTGTCTGTAATTACTCAGTCACTAGTCTGTGTGAGGGGTTTGTCTAAATAACCGCATCTCATAATTGTATATTGTCAGATTAGTGTAGCCTAATTTGTAATTAATTTCAAACTCTATGCAGTTTGTAAGAAAGACATTGTAGATTTTATCACATAGGTCTCACGATGCATTAGGAACCTCTTTGTAGCAAACACTATATATTTACAAGTACAAATATAGAAGATACGTAACTTGTTCTCAAAACTAAAGTCTCACTTATTTCTTTATAATACTGTAATTGTATTGAACTCCTCTAATAAAACCACAACAACAAAAAAGCAGTTTGAAAAGACTTCAAAAGTTTATTGCACTGTAGGAGGCCTGGCAGCCTTCCATCCTGCTTGCAGAGTTTTTCGCAGCTCCTTAACCAGATCTTGCTTGTCAGGGTCATTGGCCATGTTAGTGTTCTCATCATTGAAGAACACAGTAGGTTGGCTGTGGTCATAGAGCTCAGTGTCCCATATACTGTCAAAGTCTGGGGTAGCAGTGGTGTGATTAAACGTGTACCAGTCTATGAACCGATACTGGTCCACTCTCATGGAATAGCCCATGACTGCTTCAGGAGTATTATTTGGAAATGGTGGCTTACCGGGCAATACATGGAATCCTCCTGCTGGACGAGCATATTGAGATAAGACAGCTTTCTTCCACTGCTGATCTGGAATCTTAAGTAACGGGACAACACTAGTGCCTTCTACACATGCTAGCAGATCTTTGTTGCCTTCTGGACACACTGGAGGAGTAGGTAGTCCTGCTAGCTCTGTTAGAGTGGGGAAAATGTCGACAAGCTCTACTAGAGCCTTACTTCTCATTCCACTGTCTGTCACACCAGGAACTCGTAGCATAAAAGGAACATGGGTGTCATCTTCAAAGTTTGTGTGCTTGGCCCACATGTTGTGCTCTCCTAGCTTCCAGCCGTGATCTGCCCACTGAACTATAATCGTGTTGTCAGCAAGTCCCTCTGTTTCTAGCTCTTGAAGGACTTTACCAAGTTGAGCATCAGTGTAGCTAAGAGCAGAGTAATAGGCTCGACGAAGAAGTTTAGCATCACTTTCAGAAACTCGACAACTTTCTCCTGTACTACATGCTTTGTAGTCGGAAGTACATTCTGGCTTGTCGTATTTGGCCATATCTGCATAATGTCGCAATTCTCCTGAAGTGGTCCAAGCTATCGCTGGAGCTCCTTTAGGTCCGTCTGGATTAGGGGGAGGCTTTATTTGATCAGCTGGAGGGTACATGTCGTAGTACTTGGCAGGAGCAAAGAAGGGCAAGTGAGGCTTGTGGAAGCCAACAGCCATGAAGAATGGAGTGTTGTCTCCCTTTGTGCGATTCTCCTTAATCTGTTTTATCATTTTTATAGCGTTATCAGCTACTTGACCATCTCGTAATCCACTGTCAGTAATATTCTCCCATCGATACCAGGAATTTTTGCTAGTTACAGTATTATTACCATGAAAGTAAGGAAGACTCCATGAATATTTAATATCATCATCACCACTAGGGGCTCCTGGGTGAAATATTTTACCCATACCTATAGAGACATAGCCATTCTCTTTGAAGTACTGAGGTATAGTGGTGGCATTGGTAAAGTCTCTCCAATACTCATCATTACTAATTCTCCACACGTGGTTAGTATCTGGTCTTCTTCCAGTGAGTAGGGAGGCTCTAGATGGAGAACACACAGCTACCTGGCAGTAAGCTCTCTCAAAGAGCATAGACTTGGATGCTAGCATGTCAAAGTGGGGAGACTTGATATGATCAAATCCAAAGGCTCCCAGTTCTGGACGAAGGTCATCAACAGCAAAAAACAACACATCCTTTTTCTCTTGTTGGCATTTTGCAAGGCTTAGAAAAAGAGGAACAATCATCAGGTAAATGTACTTGGCCATTATTTGAGACCTATAATTACCTTGACTAAATTCACGATGAAAACACTTGTCATGTGACTGTTGAATATGTTTTGTCTCAAGGTGTTAATAATTCATTTATATGCAACAATCTCTTTTATTTATAAATAATATGTGCCAGTAAATACACTAATTCTTAATACAAAATAAAAATTATTGGTGATGTTAGATTCTGCTGGACCTATGATAATACAAATAGATTATAGAAGTTTTTACAGCTATTAATTTTAACATGATGTACACAGAATATATCACTATATGGCCAGCTATGAGACTAGGAGATATGTATTGGGGTTTTTTTTCTTTAACACATATGGCCCCAACAGCTCACATTAGTTTACAAATGATATTTTCCTTCTGACATGTACATATAACTAAACCAGCCTCCTCAACCAGGTCCAGATATTATCTACTTATTTTATACATCTTATTACACCGATGTGGAGTAAAATCATTAAACTTTTGTGTAGAAGATACAGTTCTTTAGGTGTGTTTTTTTTGTGGTTGCATTTAGCATTAAAAATATCTTTGTAGTTTTACTTTAAGTTAAATTATGTACATAATTTATTAAATGTTCACTCTATTGCAGATACTGTATATGAATACAAGACAGAAGACAATACAAATATTTGGCAGTACTAAAATGTGCTTCATATTCATGCCCACAGTTGGAGTTGTATATAATATTTTCAATCAAAGGTACATTCATTTATGCCATCATGTAAAAGCATTACAATGACATGTACTTTGTTCATGCTTGCAGAATTTTTAGATTTTTGCCAGTTACAGAAACCAATTCAGTAAATATTATATCAGCATGGCCGGACAATGATACCTTCATTTGAACAGCTTTTGCACAATAATATCAAAGGATTCCATTAAATATTGCTGTAGAGTGTTTTGCTGGGAGTTTATTATTGTTATATCACAAGTCAGTCCCATTAAATGCCGGCCTCAGAATCACAATGTCAGCCCATGAAACTCCCCTCTATAGCAGAAGCTCCTGGACTTTGAAGGTTCGGTACGCTGCCACCATAGTTACTACTCTTGAGTGGACATTGATCTGTTCCTGATACTTTAACCAGTGTCTCTATCTAATCCATGAGCTAGGGTGGAAGGTTGTTTAGAAAAACAACCAATTTAAAAATAATAAGATGATACGGAATGGTGAAGTGGTGCACAAACTGAGTTGTGACTGACAGTGGGCCTGCTCAAGGCCAGTATATGTATAACGAAGGCAAGCCCAGTGGGAGATAAATAGAAAAAAGCATGCCCAATAGGTAAGCACTGGCACCCTGACAGTTCACCATTCCACACAACTCAGACTGAAGACTACGTAAGAACATAAAACAGATGCAAAACAATAAACACATAAATGACAATAACAGACAATTGCAACTCTTGTGCATCTCCTAAGGACGGCCCCACATGCACATTTTTTACTTCATCAAGAACACTCCCTTTCAACACTATTTCCTTCATCAACAACATACAATAATAATCAGAAAAAAATGAGCCACCATAAGCTCGCTTTATCGATAACTTGTGTTTTGTGTTTAATTATTTCACATGCATTTGAGACAAAGCCAACACATAATGAAAGTCTATAGAAATCATTGGTAGGTATATTCATGAGTCACATGACATGTGTTATGACTGTGAATTTAGTCCAGGTAAATAGGTAAGCAGCAAGTCTCAAAACAATGGCTAAGTATATTTACCTGTTGATTGTTGCTCTTTGTCCAATCCCAACAAAATGCCAACAAGAGAAAAAGGATGTGCTGTTTTTTGCTGTTGATGACCTTCGTCCAGAACTGGGAGCCTTTGGATTTGATCATATCAAGTCTCCCCACTTTGACATGCTAGCATCCAAGTCTATGCTCTTTGAGAGAGCTTACTGCCAGGTAGCTGTGTGTTCTCCATCTAAAGCCTCCCTACTCACTGGAAGAAGACCAGATACTAACCACGTGTGGAGAATTAGTAATGATGAGTATTGGAGAGACTTTACCAATGCCACCACTCAGTACTTCAAAGAGAATGGCTATGTCTCTATAGGTATGGGTAAAATATTTCACCCAGGAGCCCCTAGTGGTGATGATGATATTAAATATTCGTGGAGTCTCCCTTATTTTCACGGTAATAATACTGTAACTAGCAAAAATTCTTGGTATCGATGGGAGAATATTACTGACAGTGGATTACAAGATGGTCAAGTAGCTGACAATGCTATAAAAATGATAAAACAGATTAAGGAGAATCGCACAAAGGGAAACAACACTCCATTCTTCATGGCTGTTGGCTTCCACAAACCTCACTTGCCCTTCTTTGATCCTGCCAAGTACTACGACATGTACCCTCCAGTTGATCAAATAAAGCCTCCTCCGAATCCAGATGGACCTAAAGCAGCTCCAGCGTAGCTTGGACTAATTCAGCAGAACTGCGACATTATGCAGACATGAAAAAGTATGATCAGCCAGAATGTGTATCAGATTATAAAGCATGCAGTACAGGAGACATTTGTAGAGTTTCTGAAAGTGATGCTAAACTTCTTCGTCGAGCCTATTACTCTGCTCTTAGCTACACTGATGCTCAACTTGGTAAAGTCCTTCAAGAGCTAGAAACAGAGGGACTTGCTGACAACACGATTATAGTTCAGTGGGCAGATCACGGCTGGAAGCTAGGAGAGCACAACATGTGGGCCAAGCACACAAACTTTGAAGACGACACCCATGTTCCTCTTATGCTACGAGTTCCTGGTGTGACAGACAGTGGAATAAGAAGTAAGGCTCAAGTAGAGCTTATCGACATTTTCCCCACTCTAACAGAGCTAGCAGGACTAGCTACTCCTCCAGTGTGTCCAGAAGGTAACAAAGACCTGCTAGCATGTGTAGAAGGCACCAGTGTTTTCTCGTTACTTAAGAACCCAGACCAGCAGTGGAAGAAAGCGACTTTCTCTCAATTTCCTCGTCCAGCTGATGGATTTCATACAAGCCAGCACTTCCAAATAATATTGCAGAATCAGTCATGGGCTATTCCATGAGAGTGGACCAGTATCGGTTCATAGACTGGTACAAGTTTAATCACACCACTGCTACCCCAGACTTTGACAGTATATGGGACACTGAGCTCTATGACCACAGCCAACCTACTGTGTTCTTCAATGATGAGAACACTAACATGGCCAATGACCCTGACAAGCAAGATCTGGTTAAGGAGCTGTGAAAAACTCTGCAAGCAGGATGGAGGGCTGCCAGACCTCCTATAGTAGACTTAAATTGTATGGGATATGGTTGAGTTTTAGTAATATTATAATTTAAATTTTTTTTTCAATTATGTGTGCATTCAGCTCACTCGTAGGATAATATCATTAACTTAGCTAAAACGGCGATAAATCTACTGGGTTCTACAGCTTGTTACTTGTGACAGAATAGAAGAATTGCATGAATTGGAGTTTCCTTGGCATAGGAGCACTAAATATGTTTATTGTGGATATCTGACGTGACGTGCAAGAATGCAAATTTGTTTTCATATCCAAATTGGATGCTCCTTCAAAATAAACGATCACAGTAGAAACATGGGCAGAGTTTTGTAAACAGTACCATTTTAACATTATCAGTTTCATTAATTATGAATACTTTCAATTTAGACTATTGTGTATAAGAAGTGAAAAGAATCTGATACACTCACTATTGAATATCAATGTGTGTCGTTAAGCCATGGTTATCTCACTAATAACTCTCCTAGCATTGCTCACAAGAAGTTTCTCTCAGCAGTTGTATTATGTGAAGCCTACAAATGTCTCACCATGCCCTACAAGTGCTCAGTTTTGCCTTACCATAGAAGAGTATGCTGAGAAGGGAGATATATACTTTCATTCACGGAGTGCTTTTATTTTTCTTCCAGGGATCCACCAATCAGATAAAATTATATATTTTGTAAATGTGTCCACTGTTTCTCTGGTTGGTCAAAACAACAGTATCATTGATTTTATAGTGAACTTTGAAAATGTATTTAATTTGACAATAGAGAAAATGGCAATAACATCTGCCAGTGGCAAACATCTGATGAAGTCAGTTTTAATCTTTAAAAACAGCAAAGCTATATCAATTAGCGAAATCTCGTTCAAAAGAGAATTCAATCAGAATGACACTTTTTCAAATCGAGCTATCTCTTTCAATCATTCAAATGCCACAATTAAAGATTGCATATTCAGTGGAAATTCAGCCGTTTCTGGAGCAGCTGTGCACATGGTTAATGGGACTAATGCCATCTTTATCAGGAATATTTTTATTAGAAATACGGCTCAATTATGGGGAGGTGCATTATTTTCATACCAGTCGTCCATGCAGTTTTTGTCATGGAATACATTCATCAATAATTCTGCCAGTGCAGCTGGGAGTATATACTGCAGAGTGTGTGAAGTTTCTGGACTGGGAAAGCTGGAATTTGTTGGGAATACAGCTCCTTTTTGTGGTGGTGCCATATGCTTTGTACAGTCAAAAGCAGCACTTCAAAATATCACGGCAATAGGAAATTCAGTGTCATCCATCTATACATTAAGAAGTGAAGTTAAATTTGAAGGACGTATAGTCATGAAGGGCAACATCGGCCAGTCAGGAGGTGCCATGGTTGCAACTGCTTCAACGATACAGTTTCATGCCTATGCTCTGTTTGAAATGAACTACGCCAGCATTGAAGGTGGAGCTATAGCTGCCATTGGCACATCAACAATATCCTTTGCTGGTACCACTCTTTTTATTAACAACAAATCCAAGGAGTCTGGAGGGGGAGCAATACTAGCCACTGTTCATGTAGTATTAATTATGAGAGGAACAGTGTACTTCAGCAGGAACAATTCCACCTTAGGAGGTGGGGGAGCCATTTCTTTAACTAAGAACAGCAACATGTTTATTAACAACAAGGTGACATTTGCTTACAATCAAGCAATGACGGGAGGTGCAATCTATATTTGGGGATCAACTATAACTTTGAGCCAGGGTGGCACAATGGTCACCAAGTATAACCGGGCCGCATTGTATGGAGGTGCCTTGTTCCATTTTGACAGCATTGATATCTACCAGTGCTCATTTTTTATGCAGAAACACATCACAATGACAGTGTCTTACATGTTCAATATTTTTATATGGCTTCCTGATTGTTTCTTGAAGCTTGATAATTTTAATTACAATTCAAAGACATTTAACTATGGTATTTATTCCTTCAATGACACAGCAGGCTTGTCTGGGCACTTTTTATATGGTGGGCTGCTGGACAAGTGTCGAGTTTATGATTATAAAGGTAATGTAATCTGGGCAAGCTTGTTATATTACGAATTATTGAAAAAGAAAATCCTTCAGGTCGAAAACTCAAAAATTGACCACCTAATATCATCTGAACCATTTACATTGTGTTTTTGTGAAAATGACCAAATGTACGACTGCATTGGAGAAAAAAATATCTCCATATTGAGAGGAGCTGAATTCCAAGTGTCTGTCCTTGCACTTTCCCAGGGATTCACAATGACTGCTCCTTTACTTCTAGCCAAAATTAGTAGAAGTGCTCGACTGGGGCTTGATCAAGACTTTAAAAATATTTCAATTGGATGTACTTCAGTAACTTATAATTTGTACTCTACACAAGATCACGAAACGATGGTGCTTTATCCTGAACAATCGTGCCGTGATGAAGGACTTGCTAGGGCAAAGGTTCATGCTTCGTTTCAGCCATGTCCTCACGGGTCCATTCTGTTCAGAGACAAATGTAACTGTGAAAAGAGACTGCTTCAATATGATGATGCTGTCACCTGTACAGTTGTGAACAATGGCGACTTTATAATTGCAAAGAAAAATACCAAATTTTGGGTCCAAACATTCTTCAATGAAAGCAACAACAATGAGTATGAAGGATTAATCCTGTACAATTCATGCCCTCTTGACTATTGCAAAAATGCTGAACTTAATATTACCTTAAAGGAACCTGATGTGCAGTGTGATTTCAACCACAGTGGGGTTCTTTGCGGAGCCTGTACCACAAACTACAGTCTAACTCTTGGGAATACAAAATGCAAGAAATGCTCCAACGCAAATTTAATTCTTATTTTACTGTTCGCTGCCATGGGAATTTTTTTAATATTTTTTATTTCCGTCTTACGGCTGACAGTGGCCACTGGAGTGGTAAACAGTCTTATTTTATATGCCAATATTGTCCAGGCTAATAAATCTGTATTCCTTCCAAATTCTGGCACTAACATCCTGACTGTGTTTGTCGCATGGATGAACCTAGACTTGGGTTTTCCCATCTGCTTTTTTGATGGAATGGATGCTTACACTCAGACGTGGCTTCAATTTGTCTTTCCCATCTATATCTGGGTCTTGATTGGTGTCATAACTATTATCAGCCGATATTCCAAGTCAATGACCAGGCTCATTGGATCGAATCCTGTAGCTGTCCTGGCTACACTTTTTCTCATGTCTTATGCTAAATTACTGAAAACTATCATTCAAATATTCTTCTCTGTAACTCTAGCTTACCCCAATGACATCAAAGTAAAAGTATGGTTAAAAGATGCTAATGAGCCCTATTTGCGAGGACGCCATTTAATCCTTGCGATATTTGGCTCTCTATTTATAGCAGTGTTCTTCTTTCCATACACTTTATTTCTTCTATTTGGTAGCAGGTTATACAAGTATTCAGACAAGGTGTGGATTAATTGGATAACAATCAAAATGAAGCCACTATTAGACTCCTATCATGCTCCTTATCAGAAACACACTCGTTACTGGACTGGACTCCTTCTAGTTCTCCACTGCATCCTGTACATTGTATTTTCATACAACGGTCTTGGGAGGATGAGTGACAACCTCTTAGCCATTATCACAGGATATACAGCCGTCATTGTTGCAGCTTGGCTCCACGTGAAAATATACACTAACTTTTACGCGAATGTTGTCGAAGCCTTGGTCTATTTAGACTTGATAGTCCTTTCTGCAGCCACAGCTTGCAATGACAACCATCCAGTTTTAGTGTATGTGCTAATAGGAATAGTGTTTGCTATTGCTGTTGGTATCATAACCTATCAGTTCTATAGTCTTTATGTTTCCAAACTTCAAGCATGGCAAAGAATAGTATTCACACTTCCCAAACTTAATGTCTTCAAGAGAGACAAAAATGGGAAGGCAGATAATAATGAGCAAACGTCACTGACTAACCCGACTGGTCCTGGATTCATTACTAAATCTGAAATATCTTTTCGAGAATCCCTAATAGAAGATTACGGGACTACAGACACTAACTGAAACAAGTATTAGTCATACACACATGCACACACACATTCATACTTGTAGCCAAACCATGCATTTAAAGAAACTTTTTACCACACATGTGTTCCAGCAATAACAAATTGTGTCTTGTGCTGCATATTGAAAATAGAATATATAGAGAGACATTTCAATAGTTTTGTTAAGTGGTTTTTGTACAGCTGCAATAATTGCTCAAATCAAGAATGATAACTGCCTGGATGTAATGGTTTGTAAAACACATTATGGTCATGAGATATCTCTGGCTCATTTAAGAATACCTGAAAAGGATAGGCTAGCTATAGCTGAGAAACTTACAGCTGGAGTGGAGTTTCAACGGATTTTAGATGACGTGAGAGACAGTATTGGAGATACCTGCAAACGCATTCATTTGCTTACAAGAAAATATTTAAACAATATCGAGAAGGCATATATTCTATTCAAAACAGAAGACACTCGGATGATACAACTAGTGTACATCTATGGGTAGAAGAAGTTGATGGCACACAATCTAAACCCAGTTTTATTTTACAAGTGGCAAGGACAAACCCCCAGCGAAGAATGTGAAAAACTTTTCGCTAATGACTTTGCTATAGGAATACAAACATCATTGCAAGCAGACATATTGAAGCAGTTTAGCTTTGAGAGTGTGGTATGTGTGGACAGTCCACATGGTACGATGGGGGTACAACTTTAACCTAACAACACTTGTTGTTGTTGATGAGCATGTTCGGCTTCAACAGCATACTGCAAACAACATGCAACAATTAGGGGGGAAGCTGGAAAGTTTAAAGTAGAAATTTCCTCCTGCCCTCCCACCTACTAGATATTGAGAATACTTGCCATCCCAGTAGCAACCAGCCTTGGAACAGACTGAATAGAACACCTATCTACACAGTCACTATGGTGTCACCACACGTGTTGAATTCCAATGTGTGCATATAACTTAAGTTTTCTGTTTATATTTCTGTCACTTTAGGTTTCAAACAGCTGCATGTGCTTTTTAAACCTGAACTCACTAAAATATAGCAAATGAAATAAATATTTTTTTTGTTGTTGGTAGGGATTATGCAGGACTCACTACCACCACATGAATGGTATTATGGCACTTGTGACAGTGGTTACAAGAAAAGCAAGAACAACACTTCATGTAAATAATTAATTTATTAATTTCAGCATAATCATATATTTTATTACTTTTTTTTACAATTTCCACCACATTGAATTTTCGAGACAAATAACAGAAGAAAGTTATGCATTGTATTCTATTTTTATATGTATTTTCTAATTATACTAGAGCACTGAAGTGCAAACCCTCAGCGCTAGTTAGCTAGTATGATAAAGAAAATAATAACAAAGTGTAGAAACAAAAAAAAAAGAAAGAGAAGTGGCATGAAGAGAGGCAGGAAAGAGAAAAAGACAATGAAGAGGGACAAAAGAAAGAGGAAAAGAAAGGAAAAGGTAGGAAAGAAATAAAAACAGTAGGAAGAAAGAGGAAAATAAAGAAAAATAAGGCAAGAAGACAAAAGGAAAAAGAAAAAAAAACAGGATGAAAAAAAAAGATGAAAAAAAAAAAAAGCGTCGAAGAGGATTCGAACCAGAGACTATTAGGTTAGGTACTTGCTCACTCAACGACTACGCAACGCAACACCTCACGCTGAATGCATGTAATTGTAAGCTGGCTCACGTGACAAGCAAGTTTTTTAAGGGGGTCGGTTCCCGCTGTAAGCCTACGATCGCACGGCTCTGGAAAGACTCGCTTTTTTCTGGAAAATGAAGTCCAAAATCAAAATTCTGGCACATTAAAGGAACTTACTTCGTGAAATACTGCTGTTTGATGCCGCTTTCAGAGCCTGGCTGGTTCCTACCTTCCAGAAGTGCCTGTTGACAGACAGAGTGACAGAATGACACTAGGACTACTGTAACCCTCTGGGCGCATGCGCGCTGAGGGTTAAAAATTGCATCACAATAAAGTCAATGGTACTAAATTGCACACATGACCACAATAGTGCATTTGACTTCATAATCAGTATTTTTTGGTATTTGGAGAAAAGGCAGAAAGAGTGGGGCAGATAAAGAATTGGTAAGATTTCAGAATCGAAAAAGGATAGATGATGAAATTTTAGGACCATTATTATTGTGTCAATTAATGTGGAATTACTTGACGTGGCCAAAGTTAATTTGAAGAGCTTATATGCATGGTTCAGATATGAGGTGAAGAACCTTGACAAATTACTGGGTACTAAGAAAACTTGTAAATTTGTAATGATTGGGTGTGAGTACAAATACTTCCAAGTTCGTGATGGGTACTTTGAATAGGTACAAGTACATTGGTCTAGTGCACAAAGTACTTATGAAAACTGGGCTAAACACATCATGCATTTCATTGGCCTTGTGGAAGTGATGTCAGAGAGGACAATACCCTCAGAAGCCATTAAATTTGATTCTTTTTGTCAAATAAGGTAAACAATATTTCCACCTGTCACTGTCTGCCTTTCATTATAAATGGAGGCCACCTGATATCCTAATGGAGCTGGTAAGAATCTGATGACATTATTAGCAGTTGTATCAGCATGTGACTGCTGCTGAATAAAGTAATAATGCATTATGAGACTAGTTATAAGTACTTTAAAGTAATTCAAAAGTGTATTGTTAAAATGGGGTGTTTGGAACTTAGTTTTGGTGTAAATAGGAGGCGCTGCCTGGACACCCCAGTTTAAAGCTTAATATTGTTTATATAGTTAGTCACAACTAAAAGATGTTTGAAATAGGGAAACTAAAGGATATAAGTCTAATCGTATCTTAAGAAATACACCCGTCACCATTTTGGACTTCACTGCAGTACTGCACGGCTACCGCCGTAGTTTAGAAGCCAATATTTTGTATATCATTTTCTTAACCTTGCGTGTATGCCATAACATTGAGTTTTTGTTGAATTCTATTTTACTTTTCTATTTACTCACCTTACCACGTGAACTGCTGTCGATTATTTCTATAAAATTCCGTATATTAAAAATATCTCAATGTTATAGGGTCGATCCCTTGTGGCCCTAAACCCTGGCAAAGTTTGAACCATAGCCATTCGTCCATTCCTGAGCAGTATGCGAGAGAAGATTCTGGATCCATTACTTTAGAGCGCGAGGATTTTATAAGTTGACTCCCCCCCCCCCCTAACTGTATGCCGCATAGTGGTGAGTGAGGCACAGTTGCATTTCGCGGGCACTAATTTGTTATAAAGTGGGGCATGTCTTTGTGGTAGATAATGCGTGACTATTCAGCCAGAGTGCTGCTACTAAAGGCGCCCAGGTATTCTATTTCGTTTGCATTAATCCTTACCACAATATCATTAATAGAATTACACATCCCTCTCCAAAATATGCAAAATGCACTTCATTTTGGAGTGGCAAAAGATTTCAATTATTTGTTGTTGTTGTTTTTTTGTGTGTTTTTGTCTTTAAAATATGTTAACAAAGTCTGAATGTTAGAGTATTTATACAGGTAACAAAACAAATAAAATACAATAACTATGCCATGTGCCCCCCCCTTCCACCCCCCCCCCCCCCCAACCAACGTAGAAATTAACTTTCACTTCTAGCTAATCCCACCCCCCACCCCTCCCACCTATGTATGAGCACCAATATACTGTTGAAAATATTGTGAATAGTCATAACATTAACATACCAGAAATAATTTTTCGCTCGCTGCAATGATCCATATAGCCCCGGCCTAGTTCGCGTAGTCTCGCGAGGCCGACCTTTTATTATCTCGCGCGAGCGGATAATAAATAGGAAAGGGTCGGCCGCGCTAGACTACCAGTTAGTTCCACACAACCGACAAACGCAAAAAAAAAAAAAAAACGCGGGCAAAGGCAAAAATGAGTTCATAGGTCAGGAAGAGTTCAAAGGTGGTATGCTACGTTCCTGTCCCTCTCTGGAGCCTTGCACGTACGTTTGTGTGTGCGTATCGACGTATCAACGTAATTTGACGTCAAGAACGTGCAGGACTGGTCCTTTTATAAAAAGTCCAGCGGCATTTCATAAGAGAAAACTTTTAGTTATAGTTGGTTAGTAGCGTTAGGTTGTGATGGCGTCTAAAGTTATTCTTCTTAAGTATTTAGCTAGGTTCTGTGATGCTGCAGAAGTAGGTCGGTATTTGCAGCTGGGACTGCATTGCGACAAATCCGCTCTCATTCTGAAGAGGACCAAAACCCAGTCTATCTCCATCCAGGGATACCCTGAGATACCATTCTCAGAGAAGAGCAAAGCATGGTTTATTTTCCAGGTAAGATTGTGTTTTGCAGCTTGTAGCTTTTTTAAAAACTTATATTTGCAATTTAGCAAGCTGTAAAAGATTTGCTTGGAGTAACCAAAGACACTTCAATCTGCATCAGATTTTCTGATGCTCCGCAAAGGATTGTGGGTTCATTGGCCATTCTATTGACAGAACCAAGATATCTAATTGACCTGGTCGTGCATCCTGTCAACAGCCCCGCGTCCAATCCAGCCGTGACCACTACCAACTTGTTTGATGAGACAGACACTGGCATCTTCCCTATCGGAAAATCCCCTCGCAATGCATTCAAAGTCAGACACAGCAGAAGCTTCAACTTGAGCCTGCTGGAGCGACAGAGAAGAGCTGAGCTGGCGAGGGAAGTTAGCAACCAGGAAGATATGAACAGATTGTATTGCCAGCTCGCTGACCTCAGTATTAGCCTCCATCGAACTCAAATGGAATGTGAAGCAATTGCGAAGAGGTGTGACTCGCAGGAGCCCAGGGTGAGAAGACGAGCTTCTAGTTTCAAGAAGGAAAATTGTGACGGCCAAAAGCAAAAGAAAGTACACTATTCCGTTTCCTTCAGTTCTTCTGTCAGTTCAGAGTCTGGAAAAGGGAGTATGGTTGATTCAGAGATGATGGAGGGTGACGATGTAGATGCTTTGACTAATTCTTCCCACCTATCACCTTTGATTCAAGAAGCTAGGGAGGAAGTCTTCCCAGTAATGGAAGAAGGAGAGGATGAGAAGATAGAACGGTTATTGAAGGTTGCCGAAAGCTTGGCAAGCCGGTTTCAAACTCGAGGTATGTCAAGCAGACGTTTTGGTGCTGTTAGGGAAGCAGTGGATGGGTTTGTGTCTTTCTGTGGTGTGGTGGCTATTCATTAGAGACTGTAACATATCTGCCTACATTGTACATGAGCAGCAAGGAAGCCCAGTAATTGACAGAATGTATGTATGTCTGGTGTAAGATGGAACTGATTAGTATAATCTGATAGATTGCAGCAGTGCGTGTTGGCATTGTTATTATAATTTTGTTTTGTTTTTTCATTATGTTTTTTCTTCATTACTATGAAATTTCTATGCTTATTATTACAAAATATTCATGAATTACATAGTAGCATTGGCCCTAAAGTTTACTGAGGAATGTGCCTTTTTTTCCCCTTACCAATGCTCAGCCTGAAGCCTTATTATAGCAAGTAGGAATAGTAATAATTTAGTATTTACTAAGAAAGTTTTCCTAAAATGAGATTCTCCTTGCATCATTTAAGGTAGTAGTAATTCCCAATACTTCAAGGGAGCCAATGTGTGGGTTCTTTTGTTGGTGAACACCTCATCCCATCTTGAGGAGAGTAGCCAAGTTTGGCCATTTTGTTAGCCAGTGCAACTGTGTCCTATTGGTTTCCCTGTCTTTGATCTTGGCTAGACAGTAGGAGGTGAAAATATTCTTTTCTCAGTTAATTTAGTATTTTGGGCTTCGTAGGCAAACTTCAAGCAACCTCTAAAACAAAGGTAGTGGAGATAGTGTATTCTTCACCTTTGTTTACATTGCGGTGGTTGTTAAAACCTCTTTTTTTTCCTTTTTTTCTTTTTTTTTTTAATCTTTGCAGTAGAAATTATTGTGGTATAGAGTTTTGGGCTCCTATTGATTATACTTAAATGAGAGAGGTTTCTTAAAAGGAGGAAGTTAAATTCTTTTGATAACAAGAATTCCTTAGATTAGATGAACTGCCCTCAGGATGTTGTTCTAATTATAGAAAGGCAATACAGTAGTAGTCAGAATAGCAAAAGCAGCTGCCATACTAGGTAATAGTGGACATAGGGACATAGCTACTACTTGTGTTTTCAATGGACTATAATAGAACCAACGTCCGGCCAGTCTGGCTTTGATTGGGCACCCTTTGCCAAGTTTACCACCTTAGTTTTGTTTTCCAACGAGAAATTAACCCTTGATGAGTCATCATCCCTCTGACGTGTGACGTTGCCATGGATGCAGTTCATTGTTAATTGATTATATATAAGTGGAATACGATTAGATGGATCATGCGTAAATATTTGTGAACACCCGTTTCCTTAGTTCTGGTAATTGTAGCAACGGAGGGCAGCCAGCTAAGGGAGAGTCTAATATATGCACTCTGACTGACCGTGTGTTTTGTTGTGCCTCACTCTTTATAGCTACCTTGTATCCGTCCTGTAATGAACAGGAGTATAGTTCTTCTCCTCCGGGTGACCCCCGTGCAGGAATGCCTGCTATTCTATATGTTTGTGTCAACATGTGAGCCAAGGAGGAGGTATCAATTGTTCTGTTTTAATAAACTAAACCTGGCATGGTCACGTTCCCGCCTCTGAGTGTGAGCTTTTGTGTGCATTGTGTGTGCGTGTGAGTGTTTTATTTCTCAATGTGACTTGTTATTGGGCAAAACATTTGGAGTTTTTGTTCTCCTGAGCTGCTTTTGGCAGATGTTTTTGATGTTTGAGTTAAAAAGAAACTGATTCATGTGATATCGGATAGTAGGCGCATACACACACACTCTTAAAGCGGCAATCATTTTTTTAGATCCCCGATTAAATGCCAATGTCCACTTAACTTCCCTGTGATACTGCCATATGCTGACATTGTAATGGATTGGCCAGTGATTCCATCCATCGTGTTTGTCAACTGAATCTCCATCTCTTCCTCCAGCTCATTTATCACTGAGGGTGTTTAGAAAACTTAAAGTCATGCAACATGCTTTGTGCCTGTAAGCTGTATTTCCGGCTTATCTCCAGTTCTCTTTCAATGAGGCGTGTGTGATACAGTGCATTGACCTAATATAGAAGTCGATTATTTAACTATAGTTCCTTGTTTTGAAAGTTTGGTTCTTATCACAGTTCCCTTATTTGATATGTAAGTTAAAATATTTGCTTCATTAAAAAAAATTTTTAAATTAATTTTAGCATCTGGTTTATCTGTCATGCCGCTGCCAAAATTGCCATCAAGTCATAAACTCAATCAACAACAACAACAACAACAGGAGAGGTCACCAGACATGCCGACCTGCGTGTGTGTGAGACCAAGCTTCAAACACGGAGGAACCTATGTCATGTGGGATCCAGTGAGGTGGGTGGAGTTTCTAGATTGTTGTGTAGTAGCGAGTTGGAAATTGTGGGTGGGGTGACTGGTGGTTTGAGAGAGAAGGGGTGGGTGTAGGGGTAGTATCGCTGCCACCAGGAAGAGAGCTTCTATTAGGTAGATCAGACTTTATTAGTTAATGCTGTACTTGTCTCCCACAGATAAGCTAACCCAGAGTCTGGCATTGATGAGGAAACCAGATTTACCATGCAACATTAATAACTAGAGTCTCAAATGCACAATACTCAACTTCCCTACCTGAGTGAGGGGTTGGCCACAGTATATAACACCTCTCCTCACTCAGTGTGTAGTGTGGTGTGGTGCAGTGTAGTGCTGGCAACAATCCAATTTACTTTCAAACCCAATTCATTAATTAACTATAGTTTGACTATTCCCAGGCAACTTCTGTGGGCAGTTCCTCCCTTCCCTCCTCCATAGTGTGGGTGCCCCCACAGTGAGAATAGAAGAGTAATAGGATTTGGAGGAGGAGGAGGTAGGAGTAAAAGTGTGAATAGGATTATTGGCCTTTTTTTTTTTTTTTTTTTTTTTTTTTTTTTTTTTTTTTTTTTTTTTTTGTGCGTAATAATACACTTTTGCTAGAAAAAAAATACCTCGTTTATCTTGCTAATAGAATGTAGCTATACCGGCTTGATGTAAAGGAGGAGAGTGTCCATGTGCTACAGTGATGTCTACTGACTATTGCTTTTTTGGTTTCCTGAAATGTAATTTCCTCATTTTGGAACAAACAAGACAACATTGGGCTGTCCCATGCTCTCTTTAGACATGTAGTAAAACTAGTGTAGTCTTTGAATGGAAGCAGTCAAAGAAGGTAAGGCCAATGGCTGACAAGTGACAGAGAGAGAGGGCTTTTGAAGACGAGTCTTGGAAGACTAAATATCTTTGTTTTGTGTCTTCGAAGCAAATGGGCAGGATTTGTTTATCATTGGAATTTCTCTCTCTCTCTGCATAAACATATTTACAGTGCACATAGATGCATAGGTAAAGGATAAGTTTGTTTGGAGTCTGGAGTTGTCCTGTGAGCGTCATCTCAAAGCCCTGAGGTTTAAGTGAATCACAAACAACTTTAAGGAGGTGTGAAGCTACAGACATTAATCAATCGCCTCGTTGCATCTGAAGTTGGCAGAGAGAGAGGATTGCGCAATGTCATATGCTGTCTTTTAGCACATACTCCTAATGCTCCCCTTGGGTCTATATTGTAAATGTTGTGCATGATCTATAAAGGAATTCTAGTTTAGAAAATGTGTGACAGGCAGAGGGAAGTGAGAGGAGTGCAGAATTCTAAGTGATCATTTCCAAATTGTCTCAATGAACAATCGGTAGCTTGTCTACCAATTTGAGAGTGTTCTGGCACTAACTGTAGGCCATCAGGCGCGAGGATTCCCCTATAAAGAGTTGGAGATAATGAGGAAGACCTCTTAGGGAAGAAAGAAAACTCTAATAGATAATGTCAGGAAATTCACTGTTAAACCTACAATCAGATCAGATATCGAACGATTAGCTGTTGATGTTTAGAGGACGTGCTATTTGTAAACTATCAAGTTATGGGTACAAACGGTCATTGTTAACCCTGTACCGCTCAGATTATAATGATTTCGTTTTTGTCCTGTTCATGTAACAAAGAATTTCCCGTCCAATTTGGTTGTTGGTACAGCTGCTGATGGCGGCGGTCCCTTATGGCTTGCCCTGTTGGTTCCATTAGCGACAGGTACACGTAGTCTAGAAAATTCTGTCAGAGAGGTACAGCTGTTAGCCGTACCAATTAGTGGAGCATAATTATGAGTGAGGGTGTTTACTTTGGTCGGTGACTGCGTGAAATTCCTTTCATTCTTCTTTCCAAATTGTGCGAGACAAAAGGTCCATTCATTGCATGGTTTGCGATCATGTGATGCCAGTCAACTCTTCCAGCATTGGTCTGGTGGTCACTTGTTGTGCTGGTCTGGTCCCCAGACATTATATTATTATTATTATTATTATTATTATTATTATTATTATTTGGATGTTTTGAGGGAGACCCATAAAATTAGTTGGAATGGCTCACGTTTGAAATGCCAGTGTGAAATATACATCAAGTTATGAAATGAAATACTGTCTTTGTAGCGAAAGAAAATTGACCCCACAATATTTAGGTCTTAATTTACAAAAGGCATCACAATAAACATATTTTTGTGTGTGCATTGTAACATCCTAGCTCATTGCAGCACTTCCTGCTCTGGGGGAGTGTCCACCTCCTTCAACTCTTCGGCCGTGTGTCTTGTTGCTCGTTAACTCCCAGTTGGGACAACCTCCACTGCCCCAGCTTTGTCTGACATTGTCATCCTTTGACCTTCTCTTATTGTAGTTCATCTCGCAGAGGAAGTTGTGCCGTATCAGATAAAAGAAGAGGAAGTATACGCTTCACAGTTTCTTTATTCCATTATTCGCTAGCTTCAGGGCAAGCAGACTTAACATATAACTTATTTTATTTTTAGAAGTCTATAAAATAGTAAAAAAAAAAGTACCCATTAGATGTATTCCTTTCAAAGTATCCAAGTAAATATAGCTCATGTTTTGTATTTTTGTTTGGTCGATTTTGGTTACAGCTGTGCTACTGCTTCTCTCATTACCCGTTTTAGCGGGGGCTGTAACCATGTTATTGACAGACAGGAATTATAAATGTCCTGTATTGAATACGAGTTGTTTGGAAAAGACATATTTTGCCACATTTCATTTGCTTTAGTGACACTTGGAGTTAAATATAGATACTGCATGTTCCTCTTGCTTGAGTGGAACGTGTCATCAAATTAACCACATGAAAGCTGTTGGTGTGTGCGGTCTAGCTGTGTTAGTGTCTGTAGAGAAGGTAATGTTTCAAAGCTGTCTGCAGACTGGAGGGTTAAGGAGTGGTCGATTCATTTGAGCAAATGGCTTCTTTTGATGAGCTATGAATGTCATCCTCCCACTATTTAATGATAATAGTGAACTCTTAGAACCTTTGTCTGCAGTGCGTTTTCATGATCGGTAGTTTCCGTAAATGTGCTAATTTCTATTTGAGTGCTAAGATCAATCAATTCGCTCCATGTGCGTGGGAGAAAAATTAGGCGCCAGTTTTGCAGCCTGATTGATAAATTTTCTCCTTCCATAAATTTTGTACCAATCTGGAACGACATTATAAAAAAGCTAATTTTTACTTTTATTACATGATGGACATGCTTGGATGCCAAAGCCAAGAAAGCTAACCATTTCATCACCATAGTAATGGCACAAGCCGGTACACACACACACAATAAACAAGCGGCGAGTGTCAGACGTAAAGATGTCCGTTAATCTCCTCCCGCATCATGAGAAGACTGCATACCACCCATAATTAGGATGTCTGAAAGACCACTGGGTAATTTTATTTTCGAGGCTGATTGGCCAGAGCTGAGAGTAAATCACAAACTATTCTCTTGTTGTGCAATAACACTGATTAAACAGAGAAAAACCTGGTGTAAAGACAATCTCAGTGTAACAGCATAGAAAGAAAGGGGAGGGGAGGGTGTGGGGGGAGGGTGTGGCATTCTTCTATTACATTGTAAGAAGCACAAAAAAAGGAGGAGGACTATATAATTATATAATTGAACTGTAATTAACACTCATTTTATAAATTGTTTGAGTTGATAATAGCAAAAAGAGGCCGAAGGTAACTTGAGAATTCTCAAGAAGCCGTTCCTGTAATCGCTAAGACACTCCTGCCGTCTGTATCGCCTAGCTACCTGACTATCCCACGCAGCCAGTCTGATCATTCAGTTCCGCCTTTACTGAACTACACATGTGCAGCTAAAGATTCTATGAAACTGATCGTATGCATAGTTGGAGGATTTTTTTTTTTCAGTTCTGTCTTTTCTTCCTTTTCTATTACACAGTGTGCACAATCGTTAATAAAAAGCAGCTGACAAACTTTAACGATTGCTATCTTTCAGTTTGTGGTCCCTTCAGTTCTCAAACCCCCCTTCAATATCTCTAGGTTACTACGTCAGTCAGTTTGGAGTCCCACGTGCTAGGGGACTGCCGTGTTATTGATTACGTAAGCTACCTTGTTGATGCTTCAATTCCCACATCTCCTAAACCAATCTCCTAAACCAATCTCCAAGCAAAGACAAACACGTGGTGTGTTGCAAAGTGTGCTATAAATACCTGTAGCACCATGTACAGTGCTCCCTTGTCTAGTGGGTGAATTCCCTTACTGGCAGTGTAGAGTGTACATCATGCCTCCCAAGAGATTTCCTTCTTGCCCCGGGCGTTCAGGATCATCATAGATAAGCTTTGTTTGGAAGCGTCCATTGTTGGCAATCACTAAGCTTTGGTTTCAGGAATCCTTTTATTGCTGGCGTCACGTCTGAGACACGAGCGGGTGAAGTGTAAGGTCATGAGAGTATCTGCTTGTTTATATCCCATTGGTATATTCAAAACACATGAGACAGGTGATAAGGTTTCAGTCTATTCAACATTGAAGGCTAGTTATTTCCTAATGTAAAGGAACAAATGGTAATCCATTGTTTTAGCAAGTAATATTTGTGTTCAGTTGGTGCAAGAGATAGAATGTTGAAAGCTATTTGATTAATAATATACGTTTTCCCATTCTTTCCCTATCCCCCCACTCTCTCCTCCTTCCCACAACCTCCAGTTTGGATGGTGAGGACTGCAATGGTGGTCACAAGATCCTTGGCTATGACGTGTATGTGGATGACACACATCACTGCTTTGTGAGAGGAGCTCTATCATCCCAGGTGGAGCTGGAGGGGATGGTGAATGGTGACCATTACCAAGTCCAAGTCTGGTAAGCCTATCACATGTTTTATTACTCATTTATTGATTTGTTTTATTTTATTAATTTTTTCAATTTATTCATTTATTTATTATTATTTTACTAGTGTTATTTTTTGTTTCTATAGCACTGTTAGTGAAGGAATGAAGTCCCTACTGACACCTGTCATTACTTACAAGTAAGTCTAGAAATCATGTGATATATTTCTTGAATTCCCCTTGTCTCTGTTCACAATGTCATGGTAGCGTCATCTGTTTCTGTAGTATTTGACACAACTCACGCTTCCCCCCTTTCCATTAACAGTATTTAATGAATGGCATTTGTTATTTTTTCCCCTAATTGTCAATACTCGCTGATATTGTAAATAGGGTATTCCTTAAGGGAAAACCCGGTTTTTTTACTCGCTTTTTTCCCCCCCCCCACTCCAATCAAAGCCCTGCTGTAGCTCTGTGGTTATAGTATTAACTCACCACGAGCCCATAAAAATACTACAGAGGGAAATATCTAGGAGGGTTGGCTTGTGACTGGCACTGTGATGACCTGACTTATGATAAATGATGATATTTTCCCCTTGTGCATTAGACACCTTGAGACCAATCGACTATCCCATGACTCTGGTACTAGTGGCAACTCATCTGTGAATTCCTCTCCAGTCCGAACTCCGCCCACTGAAGAGGCTGCAAGTGCTCCTCCTCCCGAGTCCATCCCTCCTGCCTCCGTGCCAGGAGCTTCTGTAACAGCTACCCAACTCCTGCCACACCCCTCTTCCTTGGCGGAGAGCAAAGTGGCTAAAGTTCACAGTTGGCTGAAGGATAGTCTGACGGAGTTCCCCGTTGCCGGCGACGAAGCCTTGTGTGACATCCGGTCTCCAATCTCTACTCGCAACACGAATTCCCTGCACGTCCACTTTGAAGACGAGGTGAACATTTGCACATGTGGCGGCGATGAAGATACTAAGAGCATCAGTAGCAGTCACACGAGCGGAATCGTTACTGACTTCCTCGCAAGTCCCAAGCTATCGCCCTCTTGCACTTGCCGGCACTGCTATCCCGAGAAGCCATCGACGAAGGTAAAATCTGGTAAAGTCGATTCTGGACAGAACGATGGTCTGATCCATGCTCTATCGATAACCTCTCCCAGGAAGTTGAAAGTCGATTGCGATTTTTCTCCCTCCAAGAATGCTGAACGACGGTCCAGCTGCGAGAATGGTGACAGTGTGATAGATCAGCCTCTCTTTCTTGGCAAGGATGCTGGAGTGTCCCATTTGCAGTCATTCAGTCGTTCTCCTGTCGCCACAGACGGGCTACATGCCGACTACATAATGCCTGGCAGGTGAGATCTGGGAGTGCAATATCTACATAGCTACTGGGCCTGGAGTCTGCATTGCCTTAAATAGAACAGTTGCCATGGGTAGCAGAATGGTTATTAAGTAACACAGTCACTTACAAAGGCTGCCTTCCATTAGCCGAAATTGAATTACACTATATAATATTTATTGTGTGACGTTAATATCTGTATTATAGAAATGATATTTTATAGTTGTAACCTCACAATTTTTATCCCCTCCAGGTCTAGGCCTTGTGGAATTGAAGCAAAAGGTTCTCTTCTGGCAACTTATGTGTGACTCTTCTTTATGTTTTGTTCTCATTTTGCAAACTTCATCATCAATTTATATTATTATTATTACATTTTCTGGGAAATTGTGACACAATAAAGTGAAGCTATGTACCTATATATAGATACTTGATAATTTTGGATGGCACCTGTTGCCTACTAAAAATTATATTAGACATGATAAAGTATATACTTAATATTTTTGGAAGGCACCTGTTCCCTACTAAGATATTTTATCATGTAAAAAACAATAGGAACTTGCAACACCCAAGAGCGACCCTTTACACACTTAATGGACTTTGAGATGCGAAATGAAAGCAAGTAGTATTGTATTTCTGCCTCTTGTGCGGAATTCTGCTGCCTGTGTCAAGCCCTCCATTAGTTTAGTGAGGAATTTAAGTGTTAGTAAAAGCCGTAGTACAGCGGGTCAAGTTAAAATGGACGACCGCAAGGGTTGGAATGTTTCTGTATCTAGAGAAGCAACCAATACGATTAACCCTATTCGCCACTGCTCAGAAATCCATTTCTTGGAGCCATTAAGTAACTGTAGGAAGAAAGAAATATTTAAAGTCAACATTGGTGAGTAAAAAGGCCACGAATGGTCTGTTTATTCTGAGAAATGACATATCGGGTGGTGTGACCTTGTAGTGTTTGTGAGGAGGTTCTCTGTACAGTATAGTACTCTATACTAGTATTAATTTAGGAAATTCCTGTAGCTATGGTAGCAAGCAATCAGTCTTACCAGGAATGTAGGTTCGACTTGGCACTAGGGACATGAACATCGAGTAATTATAATAATAGTAGTAATAACCAACAACAACAAACAGTGACACATTCCAAGTAGTTCATACAAAGTAGTTCATAGGTCCATACAAAGTTTTCCACCAACAACAAAAGCAGCTTCCTAGCATTCTGTGTGCCTCATTGTAATGTGATAGGCTCGTTGCTGGAAACTAACTTTTCTTTGAACGTTCATACAAGATGAGGATTTGCAGGAGTGACTAAAGCACATATAGAACAACTCCAGAACGTAGTCTGGCATAGACAGACCATTTATCAACTCTCTAAAAAAAATAAATAAAATAAAGGTCTGGGCTATCCTTTACTATAATACACATTCCACTTCCATTCAGCTACGCCCCCTATTTTTAGCTGAATGACAATCAGACCAATACCTTACCCACTAGACTTCTTTACTTCAGTAGGATGAAGCCTTTGTGTGACTAGCACAACTTACCTCACCTTTTTTTCCATGCAAGATTGAATAATGTATTGGATTACCGCATGCTTTGGACAATGTCCGTAATTGATTTTTCTTTTCCCGATTTTTCTTTTCCCTAAAGTGTACATACACATTATTCAAGTGTGTGTGTGTGTGTGTGTGTGTGTGTGTGTGCGTGCGTGCGTGCGTGCGTGCGTGCGTGTGTGTGCGTGCATGTGTTCATTTTTTTCTTCTTTTCAACTTGCCTCAGGTGATCCAGCAGTGTTTGGTAACCTGCCCACCCACCCGGCAGTGACTGAGGCAATGAGAACAGTGAGTGCCAGTGGAGCGTACTGTGGTATGACACTGTCCACTGGACTACCAGAGACCAAGCAGTGTGTGGCGGAACAACTGTCCAAGTACCCAGGGACACCACCCGTCACTCCGAGAGTGAGAGAGAGAGCAAGTGCGAGAAAGATAGATTAGAGGGAGATCTTGTCTTGTTATATTTTCTACGGAAGAAACTTGCATATATTTGTCAGTTTTTGGAGAATTAACTGCATGCATGCTTCTTCCTGGCATGGTCTGCCTGCCAGCCTGCTGGAGGGAATATATAATTGGCAGAGCACTGAGTTGGTAATGATCGCTAACATCACTGGTTTGGTGGGATGCACTGACAGCACTGACCACTAAAAAAGTTGTATGCACTTCAGAATAGGTATGGAATCATGGAGATCTAGTATCAGTACAGTATTTGTAAGTCCATAACTGTAACGACCCTTTACCATCTCCCCATCCAATGCATCATATCACTATTTTTAAAATAACTGAATTTGTGATTGGTAAGTATATTTGCTTTATTTGTCTTTGTCTTGTGTGCTCTCAGGATGTGTTCATGACGTGTGGTACTCACGGAGGTTTGGAGCTGTGTGTGCGCGTGTTGTGTGAGCCGGGATCTACACTGCTCGTGCCCAGACCGTGCTATCCATTCTACCAGTACCAGGGAGATGGGATGGGACTCAATCTCAAGTATTACAATCTACTGGTAATGCCTTGATGGCAAACAACAACAACAACAACAACAGCAACAACCACAACAACAAAAACAACAGCAACAAATTATAATTGACTTTTGTTTCCTGAATTATTAACGGAGGATCACAGTGTTCTAATTAGGTCACAGTTAAGGTACAATTACAACTTATCCTCATTGCTATATTCAGATTTTGAATTTAAAAATTTTCGATGTTGAACAACTAAAGCAAAAAATAATAATAATAATAAAAAGAAGGAAAATGTTACTCATTCAAAAAAATATGTTTCTGTTTGTAATATCTTTTCCCTTTTAGCCTAACAGTCAGTGGCAGGTGGATCTGGATAATTTGGATGAGCAGCTGAAAGGAGGCGTGGCTGCACTAGTGGTGAACAATCCCAACAACCCTTGTGGTTCCGTGTACTCCAAGTCTCATCTGCTCGACATCTTAGCCTTGGCGGAGAAACATCGGGTGCCAATTATATCTGATGAAGTCTATGCGTACATGGTAATTTGTAATTTGTTAGATCTCCAGGCAGTGTCCACAGGCACTGGTAGTGTCACTCAGAAGTAAAATTATTGTACAAAAAAAAATGTTTCACATTTCACTAGCAGCTTCATATATCCTAAATGGAGTATATTTTTAGAGGAATGATGGGGTATTTGCCTGGGGGTTACCCCTATAATTTGAGTAAATCATTGGGTATTGTCCTTTTTTTTTTTTTTTTTTTTTTTTTTAAGCCTGACCACACCCACTTGTCCTCTAAATTGATGTCCGATTATTATTATGCCAGAGTCACTTCCTTTGTCAATGTTTAGCATCATTTAAACAGAACGATAATAGAGATCATCACTTAATGTCTGTCAAGGTGTTTGAAGGGGAGGAGTTTCATCCGTTAGGCAGTCTCTCGGAGAATGTTCCAGTGCTCACCTGTGGCAGCATCTCCAAGAGGTTCCTGGTTCCTGGATGGAGGTGTGGCTGGGTGGTGATGCAGGACAGGCATAACATATTTGGTGAAAAGGTCAGTGCTACTATTTACTAACTAGTAATGTGCTTCAGCATAAATGGCGAGCAAGCCATTGTACACTGTAATTTTTTAAAATTTAAATTTGATAAAAATTAATTTTTTCTTAATTTTCCCCAAGTAGTGATAACTTGTGTGGTATAAACAAGCCATTCTGACTAAAAAAAACCCACAGAGTTTTTTGAAATTATGTATGATAAAAGGTTTTCATTACCATAGTAACTACTTGCCCCAACTTTTTGACTTAGAAAAGAACCAGCATTTATCGCACAGTTTAGATTAACCCTAAAATACAAGTTTACTCTGGAGGGAAACTAAAAGGCTTTGTGTTTAAGGGGGAAAAAAGCAGGTAGTATATTTATTTGGAGCTATTTATAGCTAAGCAGTATCCATACCACACAACCCTTTCACTTGCTAATTCGTAAGACTTACATTGTATTCTCTTTTGACTTGACTATTTCCAGTAAGAACAATACTGTTGCGTAGGATGTACAGCTATGACCTACTGTGACCACTAAGCTTGGTAAGTTAGTGAAGCTAAACTGTGTCCAGCAACATTCAGATCGTGTCAGAGACAACCTAATTCAAGCGATAAAGTATTAAATTTACTTTGATAATATGGGTAAAGATCAATAAACAAAAAAATTCTTCTTAGTGGAATATGGAACAAGGTCGACCCTCGAGCGAACTCAAGTATGTGAGGGTCAAAGTACAAATGATATGTATGTCCACACAGATATATAAACAGTGGTGTGCTTGAGCACAAATGGCGAGCGAACCTGCCTAGTTAGTGTAGGATATTAAATAATTCATGTCATGGACGTGTTAGGTTACATAAAACTACAATATTGTTATAATGATGTATTTTACCTGGAGAAGAATCTATTTCCATATCATGATGGCCAGAGTCAATGGATTCTGTATTATAGCAGTTGACCATTAATTTTAGCAAATAAATACATAATTACTCCCTTATACCTGAGTAGTGGTAACTTCTGTAGTATCAAATTTAACATTTTGACAATCTGAATTACCAGTAACTCCTGACAATAAGCTCTCAGCTACAAAAAAGAAAAGGCCCGAGTTATTTGTGTAAATTTTAGCTAACATAATTACATACTTATCTCAGCTTCCCCCCCCCCCCCCCCCCCCCGAGTAGTGGTAGTTTCCTTAGTATTTAATATTAAGCCATTCTGACTACCAGGGCTCATGACAACAAATAAGTGGAACTCAGCTGCAAAAAAAAAAAAAAAAAAAAAAAAAAAAAAAAAAAGCGGAGTTTTTACAACTGTCTGGTAAAGGGTTATCAATGCTATAGTAACTGGTTACAGAAACTTTTTGTGACTTGAACAAGCTTTTCCCAGGAGCTATCATACAATTTGGAGCCTAAGTTTAAAGTAAGACTTGCTTAACACTGTAGTATCAGAAGAAGCTGGGGTCAAGCCTAAAAAGCCGTGTTTTTAGGAGAAAAAAAGGACCCCTGCACATGTTTAAGGGGCATACATATAATCCATACATATTATATAAATACAAACATATACCCGATTTTCAATTGTCCACCCTTAATAGTATCTCACTCGCTTGATAACAAACAAATATCCCTGATTTTCGATTGTACTACCCCTGATAGTGTCTTGCTCGCTTCACTCGCTCGCCAATAATATTTTCAATTACTAATAATTGTTGTGAGGTCGTTTTGAATCAAGAGCACAAAAGTTCAATCAAGACTTCTCGCATGAATTCAATAATATCACATTGTTCTGTAGCTTTTCATACGTCACCATTGCAGTTACTGCATGTAACAACTAAAACCCTTTCTTTTTCTTTTTTTTTGTGAATAAGTATGATCAATTATATTAGGAGTGCTAAAGCGTAATCAGAGTAGCAAGTGTTTGTGCATCACATCCATGCCCTTAAACCATTGGGAGAGAATATTATTTGATAGGCTTTCAATCTTACTGAAAACAGATCTTATATAGGACAGGGTTAATTTGTATCTTGAATTTCTTCTCTCTTTACCCATTCAATCTTAATTTTCCAAGCATATTGAGAATATTTTAATTTTTTGGGGGGTATTGTATAGGTGAGAGCTGCCATTACCAACCTCATGATGAAGCTGGTTGCCCCGCCCACTGTGGTGCAGGCAGCCATTCCAGGCATATACAGGAACGTTCCAGAGTCTTTCTACATAGATACCATGAAATTCTTTGAAGAGAACGCCAGGCTCTGCTTTGAGGGACTCAAAGATGTTCCTGGTCTCACTCCTCTCATGCCAAAAGGAGCTATGTACATCATGGTGAGTATTTCTCAAAGATGCTTATATTTATGCTCCTTACCCAACACACTGGCTTGGGCCTGGTATATTAATTCCACTACACTAATTAAATGGGGGCCATTGTGTTCCACAATACCATTTGAATTTTTTTTCTTCTAAATTAGCTGAGGAATAATTGAAGTTTTCACAACTGTAAATATATGTATTTACATTCGTTTTAGGATACATAATCCTTTAGGTTGAACCAATACTGTTACTATTTAATAAAGAGGCTACCTTGAACCAGCTCCTCACCCCCCTCCCCCCTCTTCACACACCACACACACAGTCCTTTAGAACCTTTAGAAGGAGGGGTTATATATAATAGTTAGGTGCCGTCTCGGAGGGAACTACCATTTTTGGGGTTCTAAAGACCATAGACTGTAGTGTCTTGAGCGCAGCGAGGGCACTACTTAGGGCCTGAGGGACCCAAAAATGACAGTTTATGATGGCTGAACAGCACCTAACTAATTTAGAATGTAGCAACTGCTGCTAGCAATGCAATCGGAGGGACAATAAGTAAGTTAATAGTGTCCCTCTCTGAATGACCTAAGCTGTTTAAAGTTCCTCTGTCACAATACGAAAACTACATCAGCTACATTCTAATTTTGAAGTTATCTATCAGAATTCTGCTAGGTATTGATGTATGTTCCTGTGGTGATTTATTCGTATGTGTGTATGTGTGTGTAGGTGAAAATTGACATGCCGTCATTTCCAGAGTTTGAGAATGATTTGGAGTTTCTGAAGCAGCTGATATTGGAGCAAGGGATTGTCGCACTTCCTGGATATGTGAGTAAAAGAGATGTTTCTCATAATCTTAACAAAAAAAAAAGCCTATAGCCTATTTGTAGTAGGAAGGCCCTCAATGTAGCGGTAACTGTGTGTGTGCACGTGCGTGTGCGCACGTGTGTGGTCCAACTGTTGAAGGTGTTTTAGAGTGCTTAATTTATAAATGCAGTGTTGTTTTAGAGTAGCATATATTTATTTAATCGTGCACAAGCGCAAGCAGTCCAGTTGGGGAATATATGTACCAGCTAATACGTAGAAATGTAGCAATAGCAGTTCAATCAAAATTAATTCCAACTTGTACGAAACTATTTGTTTATTGAAAGTAAACACCACTGGTAATGGTGATTTACTCATCATACTTTGCATAGTTTGGCTTTTTTAGAGATGAACTTTACCAATTTTACCTCCCCCCTCCCCCTCCCCTCTGATGTGATGATTGTTGTTGCAGGTGTTCCAGTTTCCAGGAACTATGAGGATTGTACTGATAATGCCCAAAGAGAAGATGTCTACAGTGTGCAGTCGAATTAATGAATTCTGTCAAGACCATTATAAAAAATTGTGAAGTGCTTTGAAGGACAGTAGTGCAGATTTCAAGTTGGATTACATGTATTGTTACTTTGTTTAAATTTTTTTTAAAGTCTTATTTTTTATAAGAAATTGATATTTATAATATGCAATAATAGAATGGAAGGTATTCGAGAGTAATGTCAGTTACGTATGTGTTCCTTTTATTAGTCATATTTTAAAAAGTTCTAATTTTTTTTTTTTTTTACTTAACAACAGCATAAAACGATCATTTCTAGATTTAGGTTGCATAGCCCAGCTGGAGTTGAAATTGAAGTAGTTGTGTAATTGCACAGTTTTGCTTTGTTTGTTGCTGAGACGATGGTTTGACATGAAGTGGTGGGATGTAATATTGTTTGCACTTCTTGCTCTTATGTATACACTGGAAAGGATGTTTGCTATCAATACAAAAGGAAAAATCCTGTAATAAGAGACAATGCTGAGCTGAAGACTGATAAATGGAATCACATGATGTGTGAGTGGAATCACATGATATGTGAGTGGAATCACATGATTTGTGAATGCAATCACATGTGTGAATGTAATCACATGATATGTGAGTGGAATCACATGATTTGTGAATGCAATCACATGTGTGAATGTAATCACGTGATGTGTGAGTGGAATCACATGATATGTGAGTGGAATCACATGATATGTGAGTGTCATCACATGATTTGTGAATGCAATCACATGTGTGAATGGAATCACGTGATGTGTGAGTGGAATCACATGATATGTGAGTGGAATCACATGATTTGTGAATGCAATCACATTGTGTGAATGGAATCACGTGATGTGTGAGTGGAATCACATTTGTGAATGCAATCACATGTGTGAATGGAATCATGTGATGTGTGATATAAATCACGTGATGTGTGAGTGGAATCATGTGATGTGAGTGGAATCACATTATTTGTGAATGCAATCACATGTGTGAATGGAATCATGTGATATGTGAGTGGAATCATGTGATGTGAGTGGAATCACATGATGTGTGATGTTCTTAGATTGATATATATAGGAGTGCAATTACAGTGTCACTTATTGGAACATTGTGTGGTTTTTATCAAGTATAATGTAGTCAGTTGGTATTAAGATACAATATGTTTATCACAACTGCTCTCTTAAAATTTGTGGCGTTTGTTTCTAGCTTAGTAGAAATTGTATATTTTCAATGGATATTATTAACAGTAAACACAAGTATAAGTGTATGTGTGTGTGTGTGTGTGTGTGTCTGTGTGTGAGTGAATGTGTGGGTGTCACAGTCAGCTTTCTTGTCACATGCTCAATCTTAGCTGTAATAGGTTTTTGTATTCTGATTGGACTAATTGTGGCTTGTCAATCACAAGTAAATTTAGATACCTTGAGTAATCAAATTCTCCTCCATAAGGTTGTCTTGCCAAATATGATTTGTTGATGGAGTGAACGTAGTGTGATGCTCTCCAAATACAACTAGTTAGAGTAACACAACACAATAGTTGCAATTCATGCAAGAACAATACACTCAGACACGACTCCTGTGACCATTTCCTGCCATTTTGATCATTATTCTAAAAGAGTTGGAAAAACGATGGCAGCAGTTAGCTTGTGGTGGTGGTCAGCCACGGTTTTCTCTCTTCAGCTCTATTCTGTCAGTGGTGAGGTCATTTCTATTCATCCTATTGGTGAATGTGTCACCAGCAACTCCACAGAAGGTGGCTCTACCAACCAGTGTATGTCGTTGGACACTGCTTTGTCTTCATTGACAGAAGATGCCACTTTACGGTTGTCCCACGGCACTTACATGCTTACTACGTTTACGATTCTATCGGATGCGTCAAATGTGAGTATCATTGGTGACCCCGCCTCTCCCAGCCTAGTGGTGATCAGTTGTGCTGATGAGGTTGGGTTTTTCTTCTTCAACATGAGCCAACTCTCCATTTCGGGTTTGACTATTGAACACTGTGGGGTGTCAGGAAATAATTCGGACATTGCGTTCAGAATGATTAACGATGTAATTGAGCTGCATTATTTACCTTTGCCGGACATCTCAGTAGCTCTCTTGCTGGTGAATCTCCCAGATTTTCACCTCGATAACGCCATTGTACGGGACACTCGTGGATTTGGTGTGCTGGGAATCAACCTAGTGGGCAACGTCAGTTTTTATCAAGTTCATATTGTAGGAAACTACCCTTCAAAGTGTGTGCTGGACAAAAACGACTTGAACAAAATTGGTGGAGGCGGAGGAGGGGCTTTCTTTCTATATCAAGATTACGTGGAGACAATGGTTGATGAAGACAACCACCATGAACTAGTGGAGTCTTCTCTTAAGACCGAGTTTAACATGATCGAAAGTGACATCAGTGACAACTATGTGTGCCGTCTGGATCCTTTCAACATCCTACACGAAAGCATAGAGAGGGGAGTCCAAGAGTCTATCCCCTACGGCTTGTCTGTTGTTGGTGCGGGAGGTTTGTCCCTGGTTTTAATGCAATCCTCATACCAATTCACTGGGGTTTTAGATTCATGCATCTTTCACAACAATTCGGGGACTTATGATGGGGAAGCCATGCAAATTACGATTCACGAAATAGTTAATAATTCTCGAGTGGATGTCTTGAACAGTATCTTTCACCATAACGGTGAGCATCTTTATAAAGAGCATGGTGTGCACGGATTGGGACTGGCTGGTGCCTTATTGATCCGCTACTATTTCTCCATACCTGTCGATTTGCACGAGGATGACAACCATCACGACGAAGAAGAAGATTTCACCTCACAACTTGCTTCCCAATTGCCATGTGGCGTGACCATTTCGAACTGTAATTTTTACAATAATTCTGCTAAAAACGGTGGAGCCATTTCTGTGTTCTCCTTTAGGCCTAAAGTTCAAAATATTCGTGACTGGCTTATAATCAAGAACTCTTTGTTCCTGTATAACCAGGCCGACTTTGGTGGAGCAATTTACATGACTGATCTTAACTACAATGCATTTGTTCAAGGGCTGAAAGTTTCTCTACATAGCATCAACGCCACCAGGAACTTAAAGCGTGACTTGTCAATCAGTTCCTCCCTCCAAGCCACCAGTGGCATCATCGACATCAATTTCCTCACCGTGACCTTCTCAGGCGATAACTACATTTCGAGCAACCTTGACACAGGTATGATTCTCTACGGGGCAATTCTTGAAATTTCCGGATCGGCTTTGCTGGAAAAAAATATAGGAAGTAATGGAGGGGCACTGAGCTTGAACGCAGAATCGTACATGGTGATACTGGATCCTGTCAATTACACCTTTTTAGAAAATACAGCTGCTATCGCAGGAGGTGGGGTATATGTCAACTTGAAAACTGCTAGATCTGTCAGTTACGATTGCTTCTTTTTTTTCCGAAAAATAGACTTTTTCTGCCATTATTTTAATACCTGTGGACCACCAATATTGGGTACATTCAAATTTATCAACAATACTGCTCCACTTGGCAGTGCAATGTATGGACCTGCTTTTATTGACTGTCCCTGGGCTCAACCCTGGCTGAAGATATACGGCACAAACACTGAAGCTATCTATCTCTTCTTGAGCTCATTGAACATTGACTTGACAAAAAACACCAGTAATGTTGTGAACACAGTAGCCCATTACATCACTGACTCTGAAGCGAATAGGGAAATTAGTGCGATGCCTGGAGTACCTTTTGTTATAGATCTGGGTGCTTTTGATAAGCTGAATCAAAAAGTCCCGCTGACTGTGTTCTCCAGAGTTAACAATGATGATGCTGACCTTTTTCAAAATCCTCTCAGCTCAGAGTTAGCACACTCTTCTATTGGAGATACTAACCGCTACTTGCTAGACAGTGAAGAAGAAAACTATACCAAGGTACCAGTTATATTGTACGGAAGCGAAAATACCACTTACAATATTAGCATTATCACAAACGAAGCTCCCGTGGAGTACGTGATCACGGTCAGTCTGAGTTCTTGCTTCATTGGTTTTCGATACAACTATACTACACAGAATTGCGACTGCGAGATATCGTTGTTCTACAGAGACATATATTGTTCAAGTAATGGAACCATCGTTTTTGGAGGACCCTGGGTGGGCCTTGTGGATGGTAAATATGCACGAGCCAGGTGTGTTACAGATTACTGCAATTCCACTGTATTGTCTGGAAACCTTGATGACCCTAACTTACAGTGTTCGTTCAATCGCTCGGGAATTCTTTGTGGACGTTGCAAAAAGGAACTCAGCAGAGTCTTGGGATCTTACGACTGTGAAAGATGTACGAATTATTTCCTGGTATTAGTTGTGGTATTTGCAATACTTGGCTTGGTACTGGTGGTCATAATTGCAGTGTTTAATATCACCATCACTACTGGCTATATCAATGGAATGATCTTCTACAGCAACGTGATGACCATCTACCTAAGTTCGCCGTCGCCTGCATTTAATGCAAGTTTTTTTCAAGTTCCAGTTATCCTCCTCAACCTTCAGCTTGGAATAAAGACGTGTCTCTATGACGGAATGAATGATATTGATGCAGCTCTTCTCAGTTTCATCTTTCCTGTCTACTTGCTACTAATTTTGGTGCTGATTACAGTCTTTGTGAAGCTTGTCCACAACAAGCACTTAGTAAAGTTTCTCAACACAATCAACATCACTCACGTTTTCGCAACTCTAATTCTCCTGTCACTGACAAGCATAATGCGTAGCTGTATAGATGCATTAAATTTCACTGATATCAATGTGGAGGGTGAGATAAATCGTCGCTGGTGGATAGATCCTAGCCAAGACTACTTCGAAAGCTCGCATATTGCGTTGGTGTTCATTGCTATCATTTTTCTTCTGGTTTTTCCGCTGCCACTCCTTATTGTTCTGCTCTTCCCACAATTCTTTTTAAGATATTCTAGATTGAAGCCTTTGCTAGATGCTTTCATTGCTCCGTTGAGACAGGAAAGCCTCTTTTGGGTGGGTTTAAGAATTGCCTGTAGAATTTTCTTTCTCCTGCTTTCCCTCTTAGAGGACAAGTATCTATTTCCCATCCTCAGTCTATTTATAGCATTCCTGGCAGTGCTTGAAGCATACATAAAGCCTTTTAAGAATACTTTACAAAACTTAGTGGACCTCTCCATTATGCTGAACCTCACTCTGATGTCTATTTTAGCCATTGCATCCTTGTCCACTCCAAAGAGCAGGGAATTGAACATAGCCGTACAAGTCTTCCTCACTATCTTCATAGTTGAAGTCATCTGTATAGTTATTTATCATGTGATCACCGCCATACCCAAGGTGAAAGTGTTTATGGACAACCAGCAGTTCAAGACTAAAGCTATGGAAATGATGAAGTTCGGCACAGGCAGTAGCACCGAGTCCAGAGGTCGTGTTTTCAGCAAGCACGGGACCACAAAAAGAGTGCCAATGAATATGGCTTCCACCCACACGAGTCTTCGCATGTATCCTGTCCTTGGAGAAGATGGAGACTTTCAGCCAGCATCATTTGTCGGTTTTAGGGAATCTATGTTTGAGAGTCGTGTTGACTCATCCACAGTGTATACAGAAACTGTTGAAAGTGAAGGATATTAAATTTTTTTTAATGTTAGTAACGTTTGCATAAGTATTTGTCCATTTTCATTGCAAATTCTATTTATTTTTAAAATGTGCGGCCTGTAGTTTATTCATTAGTGCTTAGCTAGGTCATAATTGTATTGTAAATAGGTAGGGTGAAGATCGGAGAGAAATTAATGTGTGTAGGGCCTGATTGTTGGCAAGCAAGTGAAACACCAGGGGTAACTTAATAAAAAAAAATCAAGAATATTTGTTTATATGTTCAGATGTACACGTCATTTTTGTTCTTTGACCCTCACATTTTAGTGTTCGAAACTGTCTCAAACTCCAAAACAGTCTTTTCATTAACAATCCTTATCCGTATTAGCTAACAGCCTAATAGAATTAGGCTGTTTTATCACAGGACATTAGGCTTATATACATACTGGAATTAATTTGTGGAGTGGTATGTTATCTTGGTTAGCTAATTTGCTGTTTGTCATAGCAGTTCTTACTTGAAAATCCATTTGCCCAATATGTCAAGTCACCAAGAGAATACAACGAAAGTCTAGTGTTGGTTGGTACTTTAGGAATCAATAAATTATACCAACAATGCTCTTAAGATTCTGCCTATAATGCTTGAAATTCTCAACTTTTTAAATGAAAGTACAAAAACAAGTTATCCCTTGGAGTCTGTAACAAGTATTGGAGCATAGCTATAATAGGATCTATCCACCAGCGACGATTTATCTCACCCTCCACATTGATATCAGTGAAATTTAATGCATCTACATCTATACAGCTACACATTATGCTTGTCAGTGACAGGAGAATTAGAGTTGCGAAAATGTGAGTGATGTTGATTGTGTTTAGAAACTTTACTAAGTGCTTGTTGTGGACAATCTTCACAAAGACTGTAATCAGCACCAATTAGTAGCAAGTAGACAGGAAATATGAAACTGAGAAGAGCTGCATCAATATCATTCATTCCGTCATAGAAACAGGTCTTTATTCCAAGCTGAAGGTTGAGGAGGATAATTGGAACTTGAAAAAAACTTGCATTAAATGCAGGCGACGGCGAACTTAGGTAGTAGTCTGGCGTAGCCGACCCTTTACCTTCCCATTATATGTGGGCGGGGGGGGGGGGGGGAAGGAAAGGGTCTGCTGGTGAGAGCTCCACATTGGATTGGTACTCGCCCACGTACGTGACGTCAGTATTGAGGGGCCAAGTAAAGTTTGCGTTTTAGTGAGCTTTTTTTACGCCGTAACGTACGCGCGCACTTACAGTTTAACTGCGTTATGGCAGCTTCATCAAGTGCAGCTCTTTGTTTAGCTTGTGCTAATTCGACTAATGTTAAAAACAGACGTCTTCTAGGAGCACAGGAATCGAATTAGTCACTATATGGAAATAAATGGTTTTAAATGCATCCCAAAAGAAGGAAAAGGGGTGAATCTGGTCACCATTGACAGCAGGAAAGAAGCATATGTTTGCAAGAAGTGTTTTTATGCCTATACAACTTTTGCAAAGAAAAAAGAGGTAAGTGTAACATATACACAGTATAGACATGTATAAGTCGAAGAATATTGATATTTGTAGCTAATCAATCTGTGATGTAAGACTCATGATATTCTCCTGTGTTAAATAAATAATATATGTAATGTAGTAGGTGCTAGAATATGGCAAAAAGTTTCTTGGTCTGGGCTGCTTTTACCTGGAATTTTCTGATGCTAAGGAGGGTGATGGAGAAAGGATTCTCAGATGCTGGTGATATTTGCTTCCTATTTTTAAAAGTTCAGGAAGAAAGAACTATAGCATTGAAGTCTTATGCATGCTGTGCCAGTTCGAATTTGAACTACCACCTAGACAAGCTCAAGAGCTCATCTGGAACAGATGTGTTAATACACACAATGCCCCTGGAAGAAACATTCCATGTGACCTGCACCAAGAACATCTGAACAGAATTGTAAAGGATGATACTAGAAGATTGAACATGAATACAATGGACAACATGATTCTCAAACTTGGCAAAACTATCAGAATGATTTCACCCCTGCTTGACAATTTTAATGAATGCAATAATGTCAAGAAACCATCTGGTCTACACAATGCACCAGGCTTTTCAGAAGATCTGAACAAAATTATTGAACATTTGAAAAAGTACACTATCTTCTTTTATCAGAAGGGCAGATCACATCAAACTTTTCCCAATCCACGTGACACTCTCTATTCATGTGATAAAAATGCAGTTATTGACTGGATAATTAAACATATATAATATGAAAACTTATATACGCTATACTTTGATCATTATTTTATTGTATTATGGAGTACAAACTGTTGAGTATGACATTGGGTGCATTTGCAAATTTGCTGACACAGATCACAACATAAACATAGAGGTCCCTGGTGTGTTCGACTATAGTTGTCATACTGTGAAAGTAATAAATCTCTCCTGCACACTGTTTGGTTGATTGCATAATCTTTTACTGTTTATTATAAAAATCTACTACTAATTGTTTTGGTTATCAAGGTATGTAGCAAGTGCAGGAAAGCTATCTAGACCAGCTCGCCCTGTCTCCTGGTCATCGGATTCGATGTCACTGGGAAAACCAAAGCTAATAACATGACGTACATCAGGACCCCAATCCAAAAGCTGTCGTGGCTATCACAACTCGTAGAGGAGAATCTATTACAAAAAGTTGCCCAATCTTTTCCTTTACTTCAGGATCTGTACAGCTCATATACATGTCCACAAGCCTAAATCCTGGAATATCAGGCAATGTGGTCCCTGCTGTATTCTTTTGTAGATATGTCTTAAAAAAGGAATAAACATTTGAACAGTCTGCAAAAGAACTGCAGTAAATTAATGTGCGAGGATATGATGCTTGTTTTTGAAGTAATTTTGTCGCTAATGGTTCAAATATCTTTTCAATTCCATCAGATTCGACAACAATATACATGATAATATTATCTTTGCAAGGAGATATGGCCACTACAACTTCATTCCTTAATCCCATTAATCTTGAGGCATCTTTTCTTAGTCTCTCTATAGCTGTAGCTGTAAGTGCCATGATGTGTGCATGTTCAGGGATTAAGCTACAAATTTCTTCTATTCGCAACAAAATGCTTCGAAAAGTTTCTCCCCTACATAAAAAGAATATTTGTGAAACCAACACAACAACAGTATATATCATGCCACTTGCCATTGCACCACTGTATGAGCTTCATCAACTATAAAATATTGTAGCCTGCTAGAAAATACATCGCCAGCCAACACAGCTCTCCATCTTTTACTTAACAGAAGAGTTTCTGGAGTGAAATAAACAAATTGATAGTCTCCATTGGATATTCCTTCATTCACAATTTCATCATTTTCAAGAACACAGCATGCTTCAAAACCTTTTTTTTGTTAGTGCCGATACCTGTTTCAGAGACAAAAGTGGTTCACCCATATAGAAAGAGAAGTATAATTTTACCTGATCTTTTATTAGTGCTCTGAGTGGAGAAACTACTAATACTATGATTGGAGCTTTACTTGGGTACATCTTTTTGTGAAGAAGTGGCAACACTGATAGCAGGCACTCTTTCGTATCCAGTAGGAAGAATCACAAAAACGTCTCTATTCAATATAGCTTCTCGTTCCCTTTAAAAAAGTACAGTATAGTTAACTCGGCTTACGGAGGGCGGGGCTAGAAAATTGCACAGTGGCAAAAAAGTGCGAGACAATTGGAATCTATTTTGTACTCCAAGTACAGAAAGGCGGATGATTAGTGTTTCAATTTTGGTACAGCGGCGTAACTTAACAAGGTAATAAAAGTAGTCGTTTTTTTTTTCCAATACAGTATACATTTGTGACGCAACAAGAAAAAAATCACGTAAAAATATGAATAAATAAATAGAATTGAACAAAACAAAAACGACAATATTGTAAACAATGAGCTGAAGAAGCGGTGGACGAAATTCTGGCTTCTGTGCGTCTTCCACTATCTCCAATAAGTTCCGTTTATTCATAACTTCTTTGGTTCAGTGCTTGTGTCAGTCATTCTTGGTAAGTCCACATTTTGCGAGCATGTCTCGTAGATCCGCTTGGCTGCGTGAACCTGCGAGGTATAGAATCGGAGTTATTTTCCATAGCAACAGCCAATTAACCTTAATTGATTTGTGTGGGCAGAGCGCGTATCCGGTATGCCAGCACCCTTAAACTTACGCACATTAGTACAGTCTCAAAGGAATGCCACTAATTACCGATACTGCAATCTGATTGGGCGCCACTATAGTAACTCCAGTACCAATCCGATGTGGAGCTCTCACCAGACCCTTTCCTTCCCCCCACGCCCACATATAATGGGAAGGTAAAGGGTCGGCTACGCCAGACTACTTAGGTATAGGTAGATGGTCATCACATTGCTGTAGAAGTGATGGTGATATTGAAGTTTTATTACAGCCTTCCATAGCAAAGGTTTGCTGTTCTAAATGAAGCACCAAAGGTGCGAACCCTCAGCGCTATTAAACACTACCTAGCTATTGCAATATATAATCTTCCAAAAGAACAAGCAATCTGTTAGCAATTTTAATGAGCATCAAAATAGTTCGACCAATGAAAATGGTACATGAAAACGCTGTCTTCATAAGAGAAGAAGCTAAACTAGCCAGAAACACCGATGCGCATGGCTGCAAGAAATTATTTGATCACGTGATTATGGCGTGCCGCAAGAGGGAGCGTTGCCCATAAAAGCTGGTACTTACCGCAGAGCTGAAAGCTTCACGTTTTCTCAACGATAAGCCCGAAATTCAAAGGTCCTAAATCTTAGTCCGAGTAAGTGCATACTGTTAATTGAGAGCGTGACAGACAAACAGACAGGACGGCTACACTATAACCCTCTCGCGCATGCGCGCTGAGGGTTAAAAAGTTTGCTAATGAAAAAACAACTTGCAGCTGCACTCTTTGCTGACAATTGCTTGATGGACCTCAAACCTCTGCCCCATACATTCACACCTACACTATTTAAATGGGCAGCTCTGATCATGCACAGGTCTTAAATGTGTCATGGTTATGTGGATTGTTATATTTCTCTGCTGTGCACAATTGTAATCTGCCAAACAAACGTTTACCTTTTTTTGCAATTTCTAAAGTTCACTTCAAATGTTTCAGCACACCTAAAATGCTCATATGCTTCAGTGTTCCTAAAATAATTTACTGACCCCTATGAACAAGTGTGTATGAGTGTTGAGTTACATCTGCTGTTTTGCCAAGAATATTTAGAAACTAACAATAAATATATTACCTGCCTTTTTTTTTTGGCTTCTTGTGCTTCTTCCACTTTTTGTTAGTAAACAAGTCTTTTTGCTCAATGGGTCATGAACTATGTCCATTATCTGGAGACGTCTGCCTTTTGGAGATTCTAAATGTATTCAACTGGTAATGGGGAGTAGGGATAAGTAATTTTCCTATTGTACACAGGTTGTTCGCTTTTTCAGAATGTCCTTTGTTAACGGTTTCAAACACTTTACTCAAGCTACATAATAATAAGATTATATAGAGGGAGAGAAAAAAAGAAGAGTGCAAGCCATACAATACTATTCTATTATTAAAAAGTATATATAAATGTAGTTAAATTATCTCTTCTAGTTCTTCTCTTGATCATCATCGTTGGTATCTTCTGATGTCCATAGCTATAACATAAAATAAAGATACGCAAACTAAAATAAGAAGCCTGTAGATGATGGGCAATTTAATGACTATAATACTGTACGGGACAATGTTGTCAAGTGAAACCAGGGACCAAATCGAACACACCTCAATTCATGTGCCGAGCTCAAATTGAGTGATAACGCATTAAAAATAGAGGGAACACACCCACACACAGAGTAGCTCCCACACTATCTATTAGCAACATATTCCATTAATATTATAGATTTTGATGACAACCACTTGTACCATGACCTTATTATGATTTTTGGTAAAAATATCATTAAAACAACCATTAACTAACATCCCTAAAATTATACTCACAGTCAAATTGTCCCTTATCAACTGCATAATGAGAGTACTGTCCTTATAACTGTCCTCTTGAAGTTGGTCTAATTCTTTAATCGCATCATCAAATGCCTACAAAAACAAACAAAAACAACTTGAACCCACACAAAAAGTAACATAGTACAAGAGTAAATCAAACCAAGGTTCAAAGCCATATTTTCCAGACTCTTACACAAATAAGTCACCACGACTAAACAATGAAATAATAATACTGTAGTCTGTTTACGTAGAGAGGTGGATGGAGTTCTTTTAATGTTTTGTGCACACACATAATGATGCCAGAATGTTGTCAATTTTACAGCATTGGAACCTTTAAGATTTCTCAAGCTTTAGTCCAGTAAGTGGTCACTCTAAAACATTTACAAAAACCTCATGCAAGTGGGCATTATTAAGAGATAGAAATCAATTGTTCTTGACAAGTTGCTTAGGTTTTATTTTTAATCCAGTATAGCAGAAATATAATTATACAAACCACAAAAAGCAGAAGAATTCTTCTAAAACAGTTTAGTTCTATCCTTCAAAAACAAAACAAAACAAAATACAACAAAAACTTACTTTCTTTGCAAGCTCACAGGCCTTAGGAGGTTCATTCTTAATCTCGTAATAGAAGACAGAGTAATTTAGTGCCAGACCAAGACGAATTGGGTGCGTATTACTCAAATCTTTAGCAAAGTCATATGCTTTCTTGTATTCATCCTCAGCATCTTTTATGTGATCTAGAAGTAAATAATTTAGAAGCTTGGTTAATGGTCAAAGTAAAATATTTACTGATAGACACTATTTTCAATTAATATGGATAAAAAAGTAACCAATTTAGTGGAGCTTGCCTGCATTCTTGGCACAACACTAATTTCAATGATTACAATTAAAGTTATACTTATTGCTGTTTAACCAAAAAAAAGTTTGGGTGAGCTCTGGACCAGCACACTGTATGATTAATAATATTCCTATAATCGTGAGCATGACATTAGGCATGGCTAGTCACAATCCAGGGCTTCATACAGAAGAGGGCGGGAGACACTGGAATCCTCCCCAAGAAATCTGAATTTTTAATTATAATTTAACTCGGATTGGTTTCCATTTGTTGGGAGCAAGAGGTAGGGGTTCCCGACTTACCACCTCTTTGATGTGGCTAGGTATGAGTGTCACCAATTGGCACTTATTGGCTGCCAATTAGCCCCAATTTGCACCTTTGGGCGTATTGGCCTCCAGCTACCCCTATTTCATACAGAGGTTCCATCACTTCCCCAGTGGAGAGACTTGACTAGCTTGTTTGTATAACTGACACTGCGCCTCCTATAGATAGCAACCTTCATGCCCTCTCCATAGTATAACTTACTTTCTTCCATGCTTGTGGTGGATGGGACAAATGGAGCGCTACTAACCGCTTGTAGGGCTTCTACTTGCTCTCCACGACACAGCCCGTTTTTCCTGCAGTAGGTTTTTTGATGCCCTGATCTTGCCATGTGGTCTGTATTGCGCATGCCTCGATAATTTCCCAGTCCGCCTTACGGGCCCAAAATTCTTTTATTATTAAAAATGTAAATCAAAGCACAATTCTTCTATTTCTTTTTTGTTTGAAAATCTCTAGAACTTCATCAAAGTTTACAGCCAAAAGCTCAGGACCCTCAATGGCAATTCTCATGAGCTGACCAAGGTTTTGGTCAGTGATACTGTTGCATATACAGATTTTAACTGAGCTGTCCTAGGTAAGAATAAAAAAAAGTCCCCCCTCCCCCCAGAAAAATATCCTGTATGAAGGCCTGCAATTGGTACAGGATTGCCTAAATTCACCTACAAAAAGCAGACCTATGCAAAATACAAATGTATTCTGACTTGCCATGCTCAATGAGAATAGGGCAGCAGTTAGTCATTGCACAGACTTTTACTTAGTCAGCTTTAAAAAATAGCAGACCACAATAACTTATTCAGGACAATAACAGGAATAAACTCCATAGCAACAGCTAAATCTGTAAGGTTAGAACTTACAATAATCTTGTTCTGTCTTACTATTTTGACTTACAAACATATGCAATATAGAATAAAATTTTACCATCATTTAGCTGCGAGTCATCAAATTTTACTTCACACAAATAACGACAATAGTCTGCTTTCATTTTGTGGAAGAATACAGCAGCCTCAACATCTATTTTATCTTTATCTTTTTCATTTTCCTTTATAAGGTGATCATCAAGTAATGCCTATAACAGAATGTAATAAGTACATGAATTAATAACTAAATAATATGAAGCACCAAAAGTGTGCAAACCCTCAGCATTACTATAAAGTAACTACCTAGCTATTACAAAGACCCAAAAAATAATATATTATCTGGTGTAGTATCAATATATAGCTCTTGCAATGAAATAGTAGATATAAACGCTGTCTTCATAAGAAAACTAGCAAGAGACACTCACCTACTAGGTAGTTTCAACGGGGAACTCCAACCAATAAACTACCGAGACTTAGGAAGCAAAACTACCACGGGAAGGGCACAACATTATATACTTACAAGGGCTTCTCCACAACAACACAAGGACTAAATACCTGCCGCCACTCACTAATTCTGGAACAAATCTGGAGGAAATATCAGGACTGGTTTTATAAAACTTTGTAGCACTTTTTTTTTTTTGAGTGGTGCATTAAGTTGGAGCTCCGCAATTGGGGGCACTACTAGTCAAGCCGATACTCTACTACAAGACAAGTTCTTTTTCATTTCAATATTACTTTATGATTTATTTGCATTATTTCTTTTTATAAGATATTGAAAATTCAAGTTGTGGTGCAGTTCATTTTTTTAAGGTCTACCCGTGTGTAAAACAAACAAACAAACTGTTCTCGATATTAGATTCCAAGAAAAACTGATACAAAATTTGGAACTTGTATTCCACTTGTGCAATCTTATGAAATAGCCCCGCCCCTATTTCTCGTACTAACTAGTATGTGAACAGTTTTGTGCATAGGTTCTAAAAAGAGCCCACCTATATCAAGAGTAAACAAACATCAATACAACAATAACAAGAAAGTCAGAAGAGAGGGAGTTTCTTGGATGTAGCCCGTGGTGAAGGCCTTAGAGCTGTGCAGCTTGGGAAGTCTTTACTCCTCAGAAATCGAGCCTGCTGGATCTATCCGCTCAAGCTCAGACGGCAAAGCCTGGAGAACGGCTACCGGAGAAGAGGTAGCCTGGTGCATCTTGCCGTGTGAGCTAAGACGAGGAATACTATATGGAATGTAGCTGCAAACGGCTATGAGACAACCTGAAGCAAAAGACACCACAACTTCGCAAAGTATACTTCTGCTGCTACTATGCGATTGTTCCTGCTCATGTATTATCGAATGGTGGGATCTTTGCGGGGAATATCTACGGGCGGTGTGCGTTGCTATGTGTGGCCACCCTTAAATCTCAATAGATAATTTAGAAGCTAATGTAGTTCTTAGTGCACCACACATACTGTTTGTTAGGTTATAGAGCATAAACCAGCCTTATTCTATTCATGTGCGGTGGTGTCACAGATTTGTGATCCCATACACACGTTACAATTCCTTGTCACAAATTCGTGACTACCACCTGCTAAGGGTTAAAGATGGCAACAATTTAGAGTACCTGACAGTTTAAGTTGCCTTCAATGTGCCAGAATTTTTTTAAACAGAAAATGAGTCAATATTAAGTTGTATAGCTGTACTGCAGGTAATATCTCTTAAAACTTGTAACTTAGTAAATGCGGTATTGCTCTATAAAACCCAGCCCTAGCCCAACTACTACTGCTATCTTATTTACAACAGTGAACATACTATGACTTCCTGGCAGATCTTCAACAACTCGGTTTCCATTGTCTTCTTGTACTGGTCACAGATTGATGTCATTTGTAATGAATCCTTTTCTTGTGACTTGTGGTGTTTATTCTGCATGGCAAGTATCACTCTCCATGCACTACGCCTTGACCCGACAACATTTTTGTATGCCACTGACAATAAATTCCTGTACTCGTACTTTAAACACTCTTCTGTTTCCTTCAGTGCAAATTGTTTCATGAACTGGAAGGGAATTAAAATAAAGTATATGAAAAAGCAATGGTCAGTTCATACAAATTCCAACAGTCAATAGTAAAGTAACAACTTGGAATAAACAAATCCTCTTACTAGCATCCTCTCGAAATAAATGTGGATCAGCAATTTTTTTTTACTGTTTGTGTAACCTAAGCTAAGCTGCACAACGTGAATTTAGCAGATTAATGAGTTGATGTTGTGAGTGAGTGATCTAAATAGACAGAAACAAGAATCTTTGAAACATTAAAACCAGCTCTTCTGAGAGCTGAATTACAGCTAAATGTTAGAGCTAAATAAGTGAATTTTAGAATGCTAAAGCTGAAGTACACAATTGCATGAGTGAAGTAATGAATTTATTTTTCCATCCTAATAAATAAGATAACTAGTGGTGTGCTTGAGCACAAATGGCGAGCGAGCCTTAAACTACACTATTGTTATTCAAACTACTAAAATAAAGTCGAGTTGTTAAATTACGCATATCCTTAAACTACACTATTGTTATTCAAACTACTAAAATAAAGTCGAGTTGTTAAATTACGCATATAAGGTAAAGGGTATTCAATGCCATAGTAACCACTCCCCTCAACTGTTTGAATTGAAAAGAAGCAACAAAATCAAGTCACGTTATTTAACATTTTCTCTGTGATATTCTTAATAGTAGTTGTAACGCACAATACTTTCACACAACTGAACATACCTACGCAAGACTTACCTTTGTGGTTCGTCTAGTGGACAATGAATTGTCAAGTAAATGCTGTTGAGTAGGGCTTATAACTGTGACAAATAGCGCATTAACTTACCACCGCCACTAACTCGAATAGAAATGGAGCTCCCATAAGATTTTGAGTTTTAACTGCACCCGCAAAACAATTCAAAGCCGTAAACAATTCAATTTCTAAGGTGACACGGGTAATGGTCGCAAAACCAGAGGATTCTGTTTAGTGAAGTTTGGGACGGGGTCGAACGCCGAGCGAACACAAAAATACGGAGGGTCAAAGTACAAAATGACATACATACGTCCAAACATATAAATAAATAAATAAATAAACAAACATCCCCGATTTTCGATTGTGTTACCCCTGTAAGTGTCTCGCTCGCTACGCTCGCTCGCCAATGATCTTGTGCGAAGCGAACCTGCAGCACTACTATATATTAGCTAGCTATTACAAAATCATTTCTCAGATCAAAACAATAATTTATTTGACTATTCCTAATCAGGTATCAATATAGATCAAGCAATCAAAACAGTAGGAAACATGCGAAAGACACTGGTATGTCAATGTGAAACACCATACTTCAGTTCTCAGTAAACTTTCTATAATAAAGTCTCCTTATTCAGCCAGTTAATTCTTTCACCGTGTATTTATGATGACCCATTGGGTAACACGAACAAAAGTATGAATATATTTTTTATTTCTTTTCTGTGAACACATTTAGCAAGAGATAAATTTTTAAAGCAAGTTAAGGCAAAACTATTTACTATTATGCAAAACAATATATTACACAGATAACAGCTAAAAACGCAGATCTACTGTTACTAACAGCACTAACTGAAGCTCAATTGCTAACTATCTCAGAGCTGCTACAACGTTCAGACAAAATTCACTGCTTATTCAATTTGAGCTCCTGAACCTCATACTATAAAATAAAATAAAAATTTTCCTTTCGGGCAGACAGACACTCAACAGCTAAAAACTGAAGCACTGAAAGTTGGTGACAGATAATGCTTCAGTAATCCACATCAATATGGGCCTTTCTTGTTCTGGTCCACTCACTCAAACACAAAACCAGGACTACAGTTACTGTACAGAAATTGCAAAATTTTCATCTATCAAACAGTCTTGTCTCTTTAAAAAAAAGTTTCTGCTAGAGCTGGTAGAGAAATTCACTGGTAGCTCTCTTTTAGTTATTGGCAAGCGAGCGAGACTCTATGAAGGGTAACTCAATTGAAAATTGGGGATATTTGTTTAAATGTTTGGACGTACGTATGTTATTTTTGTACTTTGACCCTGGCATTTTTGTGTTAGTTCGGTGGTCGACCCTGTCCCAAACTTCACAGAACAGAATCCTCTGGTTTATCAATCATTACCCGTATCACCCTAGAAATTGAATCCTTTATCGTTTTGAATTCTTTTGTGGGTGCAGTTAAAACTTGACCTACTGGAGTTCCATTTCTATTCGGATTAGTGGCAGTGGTAATTCAATGCGCTCTTTATCATGGTTATAAACCCTAGCAACAGCATTTACTTGAAAATTTATTGTCCACTAGACTAACCACGCAGGTAAGTTTTGTGTAGGTATGTCCAGCTGTGTGAAAGTAATGTGTATTACAGCTTCTACTTGGCTAACAAATATCACGAAGAAAATGAAAATAACATGAATTGTTTAGCTGCTGTTGTTGTTTTTAATTGAAACAGTTGCGGTGAGTGGTTACTATGGCATTTAAATCCCTTTACCCTATCAACGTAACTTAAAAACGCGACACTATTTTTAGTGGCTTTGAGTGTTAGAAGTTTAAATCAATCATATAACAATAGTGTAGTTTTAAGCTCGCTCTCCATTTGTGCTCAAGCACATCACTAGTTGTTGTTGTTTTTTACCATTGTCAGTTGGTTGTTTTTTAAGCAAAGAATGTCAGTGCTTGAAGAGCTGATATGTAAATGAGGATTGCTCACCAGCAGGTGTTACTGGGCTATATAATCAGTAATTTATTTATTTAGTTAACAATACAATAAATATTTTCCCCAAAAAGTTTACCTAATAACAAAATTAAAGTGGAATTACAAACAATACAGCATACACTAGAACTAAGCCCAGCTTTAATAAACATCCTTGTTGTACAATTCTTAGGTCAAACCACTTACACTAGGTAGCAGCTTTTGTTTGCCACACATACTGGCATGGTTTGATGAATTTCAAAGCACCAATTTAAGCAAGTGGTGTTTATTACTTGGAAATTCTAAACAACAGTGCCTTACAGTTGCAGATTTGCATTCCTAAATGCCAGTGCTAGTAAATTAGATCTAAGCAGTCCAGTTGTCAACCCAGAAGGATAAGCCCAGCAGTCAGAGAATAGTTCCCATATAAAGGAATTGACGATATCATGTCAAATTTTGCATACATCAGTTATAATAATCTTATGGTTTAGTATCAGGATATACTGTATTTAGCTAGAAGAGACAACTAAGTAGTTTAGAGTTCAATGAGCACTTGCTCCACACCAGGTAAATGCCTAACATGGTCAGACTCAAGTTGAACTATTCAGGCTTCAGTTTGTCATTAAGTTTCCGGAAAAGGATAGATCAATCATAATATAGTGTCATCGCCCCTCTAATCAACACTTTCTATTTCATGCTGTCATTCAATAAAAAAATCATCTTGATATCCAGAGAAACCAGCAAATAACTGTGTATAATGTTGTAACCTTATGATAACTAACCCTTAACCTAGTTGTCACAGTCCACAGTTGGTAAATTGAGTTTTGTTATTAATCTGAGCAGCATGGGACCATGGGGCTAAGCTAATTGGCTAGGTAAAGGGTCTTTCTAGGAAACTGAGTTTTCCAACAGTCACACACAGGTGTTGCTCAACTAAAGCCTGCACATTGATGAGATATGCTAATTATTTGATGAACAACATCTGACAAATTGAACACTTAATTACAAATATTCTTGGCTATAGCATTCTAGCTAATGCTACAACAATACCTTTACAAACGCGATTACTAAGCAACTTACCTTCGCCATGTCGTCATATCTCTCAGCTTGTTCAGCTATTTTCGCCTTGAGAAGGTTTTCATCAGTCATTCTCTTTTAGGTCTGCTAACGAGATCTCCCCCTTAACCCTGAATTATCAGATAATATAGTCGCGTTCCGTCCCAGTGCTAAAAAACAATTAATGAACTTGCATATAACTTCAGCCGCGCGGTGGCGACGCTTAGCAACAGCAATGACGTCACAACTCCCTAGTTACGGTCGCCCCTGACAACATTGCGTGCGCTGTGCACGTGACAGGCAAGCCGCCGAAGACCTTTTACCTAACGAAGTGCCAGACGGTAATACTAATACGACTCCTTACCTTTCCCGAACTTTGGAACTTTGTTCATGAATATTATTAGCTAATATGATAGCTATTTTTCTCGTTCTAACAGTCAGTAATATGTTAATTTAAACGTTATTGGCTGTTAGAACGAGAGAATTAGCTACAGTATTATTATAATTATTCAGAGAATGACTGAATCACCATTAATTATATTATTATTATAACTTTACAACCATGTGGCTATATGACGGAGAATTCAAAAAAGTTGTAGCTAGCTAAAAGAAAAAGAATGATAAGTAATAATTACAGCAAAGTGTGTGAGGTGAGTGATACATTTAGAGCAAGGACATAAACAACAAAATATGCAGTATTGTCTGAATCAAAGTGTGCAATTAATAAATCCCAACTTTTTGCTTGAGGAAAGTATTGGATGTGGTGTATGGAGAATCAGATGGATACTTAAGACATTTAAACAAAATGGGTCTAGTAATTGCAAGTTGTTACCCAGGGGCTGTTCCAGCACTAACGTCGGGTAAGGGGCCCAAATAAACTTGGTTGGAGTGGGGGGGGGGGGGGGGGGGGGGGGGGCTGGCCTCTTTGACCGCTTTCCTGAATCCTCCCTTGTTACTGGTGGGAGGTAGGGAACCCCTCCCCCCTCATCAATCAGTCCTTGAATCTGAAAATTGCTACTATAACTATAGCAAAAGCCACGGTGAGGTCGGTCCCACACAATTAAACACACAATAACCACACCTCGATGAGGCGGTATTATTGCGCGTGCGCATTTCGTGATGGGCGGACGTGTAACCAAGGATATTTAATGACGTCAATGAGCAGGGCACTCCCATTTGTTAGCTTAGACTAGCCGGCTCACTCATCGACTGAAAAATCTGGGTTGACTTTTAATTCTTGTACTGTACCGTACTTATTAGAGGATGGAGCAACTTTTAGATAGAGCGAAATATGCTGAAGCAGCTGAAAGGTTCGAAGAAATGGCTAAGGTTAGCCTCGTTAGTTCGTGTATTTAATAGTTCATTTTTTTGGAGAGTAAATTTAATGATAGCTATCTAAATGTACTGTAAATGTAAATTTGTTCGTATGAATTTTGGTATAAGAAATCAAGGTCAGACTGAGTCTCTCTGGCAAACCTTTGTCCAATGCTATCATAAGCGTTTTAGTTGATATAAATCTATATCAGACTCAGTTACCCTCACTGTCACTGTTTATTATGCAGTGGTTGTGGAAAAAGTTATTTGATGATCCTTACCAAATTTGACTGCACTACTAAAAGGTACTCTGGGCTATGCCAGACCCTTTATCAAACCGCTACGTGGGGAAAGGGTCTAGTGTCAAACCTGTAGACTTCATGTACTCATGGAATGCAATTTAATGGTGTAAAATTATATTAAATATATTCTCTCTCTTTCACAGGCTTACATACAGAATTAAAAATATTTGGTCACCACCGGGAATCAAACCCAGGACTGCTTGCTTAATGCACAAGTGCTCTGCCTCTGAGCTACGACAACCAGCCGGCAAACAAACACTTCAATTCTGTATTTATACTGGGTACTGCTATGTTACAGTCTCGCTCTCAACAGACCAACAGAAAACTTCTTTTTTTCAAAGGTTATTTTTTTACCAGTGAAATTTTTTTACTCTTCAAATTTATCACATCACAATTTCTTTCTCAGCCTTTTTCTTTTTACTCGGTAGATGTTCTCTCTCTCTTTCACAGGCTTTTAGAATTTAAAATATTTGGTTGCCACCGGGAACCGAACCCAGGACTTCTTGCTTATCCTATACCATTCTTTCTTTTTTTTACTTTTTTTGCCAAAATTCAACACCTCTGGGTCACTTTCTTGAGCTAGCAGCTAGCACCTGCAGACTTTTAATAGAAACCTAGAGAGTACAAGAAGGACAGCAACTGTTCCAGTGTTGGCTATGCTGATGGAGCAATCTTTACATATTTTTGATACAAAAAATGCTCTGTTGAGTCCAACTAGCAGGAGCGACGGACATCTATGAATTTCGTGTGATACGAGTCATTTTCATGAGCATGTATCAACAATATAAAAAGTTATTATTGGCGAGCGAGCAAGACACTATCAGGGTACACAATCGTAAATTGGGGATATTTTTTTATGTTTGGATATACATATGTCATTTTTGTACTTTGACCCTCACATTTTTGTGTTCGCATGGTGGTTGACCCCGTCCCATGTTCAATCTTTACCTGTATCATCTTAGAAAATTTAATTGTTTAGTGTCATTCTTGCTAATAAATCCATCCAGTAGTCAAGCAAAGAGAATACAAGTCTAATGTTGGTATACCAGTGCACAAGTGTGTGTATGTGTATATGTGTAAAAGTGTTGTGTGTCACTGCTACTGCTTAGCTAAGGAATAACACTCAAGCTAATGTGTAGCTGCCTTTTTTTTTTGTATGACTTTGGGATTCTCCCCAGTTTCCTATAGGGTAAGCAACGATGCTATAATTCTTGAAATGCATATATAATTTTTTTTTTTTAATGGCCGTTTTTTGTTAGCTAAAATTAATGGTCAACAACTATTTAGTGATACAAGTAGCTACTCTTAAGAGTGAATGGGTTGAATGATACTTTCCTAAACTAGGTGAATAGAAGCTAGACAAATTAAACAAATGTAGCCTGTTATTATAATTTTTTTTGCATACAGATCTTGTATGGCAAAAATAAACTTTTATCAGACTTAATGTCAAAAGTGTTTTACTTGGTTACTGGTGCACAATGGCTCGCTCAGCATTTGTGCTGGACCACAGCACTCCAAGACTCTTTCTGAGTTTGAAATCGGGTTTATGCTACCTCGCAATTTTCTGGGCCATATGGTACAAAGCACATTGATGTTACTACAAGTTGTTGTTTTCAATTCTTATCTGTGGCGTAGAGCTAATGGAATAGATTGCTGTAAACTGTTCCATGTGTGTGCATGTGTTTTGTAGGTGGTTTATTTCAAAGCAACATAGGGGCCATCTTAGATCTAGTTTGCCCCCCTGGGAGCTTTTTGAGTAGTTTTAATTTAAAATTTCAGAGAACACATAGCTGCCAAAGACCTCTCATGGGTCATTAAGGTCGAACTTTCCGTGGTGATTTCGTCAGTCACGAGTATTATTATATAGACTAACAAGTACCCTGCCACTTGATGTACCAACTTTGCAAATTAGGAATGCAGTAGCGTAAGGTATTTTTGTGATCCTCTACCACTTGGTTTAGTTGCAGAAGTTTCTCTCTCCTGCTATTTCTTCCTGAGCTATCTCAGCATTTCTTATTCCTCTTCTTCAGCTCAGTCTCTCTTCTTGATCATGGGTTCCCTTCTCTTTTGTCTATCTCTCCTTTCTACTGAATGTAATGACGCTTTACCATTCAGTAAATGACAATGCTTTACCATTAGTTTAACGTCACTTTTCCAACCCGGCTCAGCAATTGAATTATTCATGAATATACACGACGTCGGTTGTTGTTACTGACACAAGTGAATTATAATTTTTAACTTAAGAAGGGTTAACAATTTTGACCTTGTAATTTATGAAGTAATTAATGTTACTAAGTAATATTTTTGTTGTACTTTGGTTCATTCATTCTCGGCTGGAATAAAAAATATTTTCAGTGACAGGAAACCTTGAATAAAGCTTCCTCAGTTTATTTATTTCTCCTACTATAATTGTTGGTTAATTCGATTTTTAAATTGCTGCATGTGTGCATGTCTCAAATTGTAACCTCACCCTCCCCTAACTTTCCATCATTGTTTCTTATTTCTTTTTGTGTTTATTTGTTAATGCCAGTTTTCTAAATTAAACTTGATTTCTATGCACGTACATATATGCAATGATAGTTAACATGGTCATGCTTGACCCTGAATCATGCTTTTTTTTGCGTGTATAGTTAATGAAACTATAAATGTATTTAATTTGTGGTTGATATAAATCCTTTTTTAGCTTGCTTGCCATTTTTAATAAATTTGATTAGACTGTTTATCTAGTTGCTAAACAACTTTTTTAAATCTAACTAGAAGAAATCCTGAAATAAACTCTCTTTCTCTATATGTATACATTGTACGCATTGAAACTGACCCACTTATGATTCCATTTCAGTTCATGAAAGAATATGTTGAAGGAGCTGACATAGTGGAGATTGAACCGGAATCTAGAAATCTTCTGTCAGTGGCTTACAAAAATGTAGTGGGAGCTCGGCGTAGCTCTTGGAGGGTAATGCAGAGCAAATTGGCAAAGTACAGTGCAGAAGACCCACGCAAAGCAATTCTCAAAGAATATAAAGATGTTATTGAAGAGGAACTAACAAAAATATGTAATGAAGTCATAGTAAGTTTGTTGGCTAAAGTAAATATTTAGTCTTGTCACAATGCTGTGTTATGTATAGGATCTGTTGGACAAAACACTTATTCCCAAAAGTGAAGGACAAGAAAAGCCTGATGCTGCTGTCTTTTATAAGAAGATGAAAGGAGATTACTATCGCTATCTTTGCGAGGTGTTAAAATGTGACGGAGAAAAAGAAGAACAAAAACAGGAAGGTAAGTTTGCTCCGTTTGACGTTAAATTTAACTGTTTTATTCCGTTATTTAAGATTTGAACTATCAAAAATGTTGCTATCAATCCCACACACCACTATACTCCATATACATTTGTTTATGTCAAGCACAAAAAGCTAAACTTAAACACTAGCTCTTTATCTCTGGATTAACAATGTAAGCATATAATTTATTGTAACAATACATATTTTCCTTTTTCTTTCCACCATCTGGAGCCAGATTTATTATTGTTCAGACGGAAGTCCGTATGCTAGCAGTAGCCTGTGTTATGTCCTTTCATAGAACTCTAGAGTCCTTTTAATCTTATATTCATGCCTATGCTTTCAGTGCTTAGAAAATACGTAACACCATGTGTGTGTGTATATATTATATTGTATGCTAGATATGTTCACAATAGTATTTTTAAAACCATGTCCTTTCATAGAACTCTAGAGTCCTTTTAATCTTATATTCATGCCTATGCTTTTCAGTGCTTAGAAAAATACATAACACCATGTGTGTGTGTGTATATATTATATTGTATGCTAGATATGTTCACAATAGTATTTTTAGAACCATGTGATAACTGACAATATCACATGCTGCCAGCTGATTACTTGCGCATAACGCGCAAGCTCATTACCCTTAGTAGTTATAGCAATGATCATATCTAACGGAGCAAGTGATATGCTATTGGGGTGTTTTGCATGTGTGGGTGTGGTCACAAAAGTCGGGGGGTCCAATTGGGCTGCCCGAGAGTGTGAATCCATGGCAAGTGATCAGCTGGCAGAGGAGAGTGAGGGGCGTCGATGTCCTTTGGTACACACAGGGAGGACTTGCTCCTGTTGAGGGCGTAGCCCCAAAGATGGACCAATATCTTGGCCAAAGAGCTGTTTTGAGGTGGTGGCGATGGAGTAGGCAGATATGAACCTGTCGTTGCTGGCACGGCTTATGGGCTTATCTTCATAGATGGTGTACTCCACAAGGCTGTCCAGGGTTTCAGCCACAATAAGGGCAAAATTTGTCTCAAAGGAACGGCAGATTAAGAGACTGGAGGCCAATTTGCATCGGACACAAACATTTAGGGCACAGCGGGGGCGAAGGAAGGCTAGACACAGTCAGGGGACTGATCACATAGATATTGAAGGCTACAGAATGCCTACTTCTCCAAGCTGGTGAAAGTTTATCAGCTGGACACAAGGAAGAACTGGGAATTACACCGGGGCGGGGCCTCTTTTTGTGGGAGCCAGAGTGGTGCACTGGGCTGCCGAAAAGACTACATCCACGGATGGTGTTATGGCGAGAGTCTATCACCATTCCCACTGCAACCAACTTAGTGGTCCCCTGAAGAAATCGGCAAGCTTATGGCACTCAAAGCAGGGGAAGGAGCTGTAATGAAGGGGAATCCCAAGCCATTAACGCAGGCAGCACCGGAACTTTCGATCATGGACGGTGGAGGCCTAGATGGGGTGAGGGAGGCCTAGACAGGGTGAGGGAACTCTACATTAAGCCATCCCCAGCATGTGGAATACTACAAGACTAAGCTAGTGCCTGAGCTCGGATGGATGAAACCAGGGAGACCTGTTTTGCCATGGATGCCTCATCAAGGGCTGCTAAGAGGGACCACTGATGAAATGAGATGTTTATGCCTTCGAAATTGCCTGTCGGGACGGCTATAAGCAGAGGCGAGGGTGGTTACAGCAGTGCAGGTATAGTTGAGACGCTGATCAGGAAGAGTAGCCTAGAACATCGACATCATTGACCAGGGATTAGGAGGATATTCTGGAGGCGAGAAAAGCAGTAGGAGCGTGCAGTGAGGCACTGTGGAAGTTGATTGAGGTTGTCTCAATTACTGGGAAGGCTCACCTTTAGTTAGATCCAGTCTGACACTGGATCGCCCACAATCGATTCCGGGGTTCATCTGAAGGTGTTGTCAAACTCAGCTGCTCGAGATGTGGCTCGGCGGGTAGCTTCTGAAAATGAAAGCTAAATTGAGTAGGGCAAGGCATGAGCGGAGGAATGAAAGACTCACACTTTTGTGTTTGGAATGTGGTCAACCCTGTCCCAAACTCCACTAAACAGAAGTTTCTGTTAACGATCTTTGCCCGTATTATCAAGCGAATTTAATTGGTTAGGCCGTTTCCTACATGATGTGAATGTTGGGATGCAGTCAGGTCTTACAAACCTACTGGAGTTCATTTTCTAGAATTAGTGACGGTGGTACGTATCTCAGTTAATGGGCTATTTGTCATAATTGTTTTCTCCAAGCTTCTTTTGTTAGTAACCAAATTGTACTTAGGGTTAGGCTTAATATGTGCAATAATTTAAAATAATGTTTTGGGTTACTTGTTCATAATGACTCGCTCGTCATTTGTGTTTAAGCACACCACTAGTGTACTACAGCATCTCTTACTAGTAAATGTACTACAGCATCTCTTACTAGTAAATTTGCAATAAAAATGCACACGTCAGTTCCCTTTTTCACCAAGTGCGCCAACATTTTCACAGGTCAGCTCTCCTATAGTCATTTGATCTTATTGGTTTCCTGTTTTGGCAAAGTGCATTCCTCTTTTACCACATTTATTGTTTCATCAATCCATGGGCAGAATATAGGTGGCATGATTTCTTAGGCTTTTTTAGGGAGGCATTTGCCACCTCTCCCTTCCAAAAATGGTTTGGCCTTTCCTCTCTGAAAATTATTATGACACTCACGGCGACAATTTCATGGAAATTTAAAAAAAACCCACCCCCACCCTGAAATTTCATTTGACTCCTCTCAAGTTTGGTTCTAATAAATACCCTTCGCTGTATCAGGTGTTACATAACAGCTGACATTGTTATAGATAGTGCTATGGTGTACTTCCTTAGAGTCCTACACCTCATAGCACACACCACTTACTCTGCCCTAGTACATATTCTAATTATTATAAATGGCTGAGGAATACCCAGATTGGGATTAGAGTGGTACACTGCCAAACTAGAACTTGTGAAATAGCCTTTATTATATTTTCATTATTTTTTTAACTGAGCACAAAATTCAGAGTCAATTATCACAAATTGGTGACCAGGGAAGACAGCCAATCTCATGCATTGCAGATGCTAGCTACTCAATTAATTTCATGTTCCTGGGGCTCTGCTGAGTGGGTAAGTGATTGCTTAATTGTATAGAGAAGACTTGTCTTTAAGGCCCGCTGTGTAGAATTACCCTGTAAAAAATAAAATAAGATTTAATCTTCCGTAGCAACCTTAATTGATTTTGTGTGGGTGAATGTGTGAGTGGTGTGCCAGCACCCTTACACTCAACACGCTTGTATATAATTCACACTATGCCATGAGAACATACATACATATGATCTTAGCACTTCGGTACCTTAACTAGTGGTGTGCTTGAGCACAAATGGTGAGTGAGCCTCCCTAGGTAGGTTACATAAGATTACAGTATTGTGATTATTTTTAACTCCTAACACTCCTGCGACTAAAAATGGTCAAGTTTTTTAATTACGCACATATGGTAAAGGGTTTCACTGCCATAGTAATAACTCGCCGCAACTGTTTGACTTAAAAACTAAACAAAAACAACAGGCATTTATTAGAAGTTACCACACAGGTTTGAACTTAACCTATTAAGACACGCTTACTGCCGTAGTAGCCGGAAAAGATGCATAAAGGCAGCTAATATATTTATTTGCTACTAAAACATTTACGTTGTGCTTCTTAGCTAAGAGTAGCTGTAACCGTAACGTACAACACTTTCACACATACATGTTTACTGAACATACTAACACAAGACTTACCTTCGTGCTTAGACTATTGGACAATGCATTTTCAGGCAAGGAACAACACTGTTGTGTAGGGTTTATAACTACGACAAATAGCGCATAAACTTACCACCGCCACTAATTCGAATAAAAAATGAACTCTGGTAAGTTTTTAGCTTGTAACTGTATCCGCAATAGAATTCAAGCGGTAAACAATTCAATTCCTTTGAATGATATGGGTAAAGATAGATAAATTAACGTTTTCTGTTTAGTGGAATATGGGACGGGATCGACCTCCTAGCAAGCACAAAAACACGAGGGTCAAGTACAAAATGACATACATACGTCCAAACATATATGTGACCGGTTTTGGGAAAATCGGCCTAAACGCGGCTAACAAAATTTTTTCTTCAGTATCCCCGGTAAAAGCCTTATGGGTTGATTTTTTTCAAAAAAAAAAAAATATATATATATATATATATATATTATATATATGTGACAGTCTATGGGAAAAGGGGGCACTGCACTCAAACCAAAAAAAATGAGTTTTTTTATGCTAAAAAGCTACAATTTATCTCAACTTAGTGCTAAAATACTGGAGGGTAAAACCTTCGACGCGCAGAGAAACTGGCAGTTGAACTGGGCCGTATTCAGCAAAGCAATTGAACTAGAAATCGAGAAAACATAAATTGAATTTCCACTTCCGGTATAATTAATGTTTCCGTATACTTAACGGCGTACTCCGCATACGCAATTAAATCGTACAGCCGCTTTTTAACGGCGACTAACGGAAGTTTGCGTAGAGTTCTTTTTAGCTTTCAGAGCGTCTCACGGCCTGTCTTGTCGGAATCCTTGGCTACTCTACTCCATGTAGTGGTAAACTTTCAACCAGAGGTAAGCTGTAGATTGCATGCACTATTCTCAAAGCTATGCCGTTTTTTTTTTTTTTTTTAGCTGCTTGTTTGAAACTCCGCCCATTTCCTGTTTATTGTACTTCGAGAACGAGAGAGAATAAAAAGTAGCTTGTCTTTCCACGGCACGCTTGGGGTCTTTTAAGTTGTTTCGGCATTTGAAATTTGGCGTAGACTTAGAGTAAGGGTCACTAAGACTAATTCTGCAAAAAACAAAAATAGGAGAAAGAAAGAATTTTTCCTATGACTTACTTCTGGAGCCTATCAATGTTTGCGTGAAGTGCCCCCTTTTCCCATAGACTGTCACATATATATATATATATAATATTATGGCAGAAATGGGTAAACATCGGTTAGCTCTAGGTTATGGTGCAGTTGTAAGCTCTGACGAGCTCTAGAACTCATGTTACGAGGCTAGAAACAGTAGCCGGTTGGACTTGTGTGCGGAGCGGAGCGTTCCTAAGAAATCTTTTGGTGGGCTTTTAACTAACAGCGGGGGGGGAAACTGTAGCAACTAATTCACTTACTATTCTACACAATCCGCGTACTTATGCCATTCTCGCCATCATAGTTTCTCGGAGAGCAATCAGCAATAATAAGTTATAAAAGATGAAGCATTATAGGGTGAAGACGGCTTGTGCTACAGCTTCCAAATTTAGAGAGCGGCATCCCAAGGCCCTGTGCAACCTACTGGTAGAAAAAATAGAAAACTTTTTAGATGCTGCGTTTAGGCCGATTTTTCCAAAACTGGTCACATATAAACTAACATCCCTGATTTTTCAATTGTGTTACCCCAATAGAGTCTCGCTCGCCAAGTACATAAAGCATTACATTTAATGCCTGATTCTACATTTCTACATGAGTTTTTAATAGAACAATTGTTATAAATTTATAACACTGATGCCTACTATGATTACTATTAACACTTGCAGAAGAGAAAATGACAGCCAATTGTGATGGTGCATATTCAGACGCTTGTGTTAAGGCCAAAGAAAATATGTCGTCCACTCATCCAATTCGTTTGGGGCTGATGTTGAATTATTCAGTGTTTCATTACGAGATAAAGAATGAGAAAGAAAAAGCTTGTTCACTAGCCAAGCAGGTAATTTTAGTTACTCATTGATTTTTTAAATTATTTTTAAATTTACTAACTGTAGGCTTTTGATGATGCCATCACTGAACTGGATCAACTCAAGGAGGATTCCTACAAAGATAGTACATTGATAATGCAGCTCCTCAGAGACAACTTAACTGTGAGTTGTTTAGTGAATGAATATACAAGATAGTATAGGTTCAACATATCAAGATCTTTTAGCTAACAGAAAATGGGTGTGGATAAGGATGAGCGAGACATCTTTTTATGCTGGAAATACTAACAGTGTTTGATACAGGAGAGGAACACTGGGGCTTTCCCCCTCTCTTAAGCAAAGCCAAAAATATCCCCCTCCCCCCCCCTAAGCAAAGCCAAAAATATCCCCTCCTAAGCAAAGCCAAAAATATGTTTCCCCCCAAGCAAAAAAGAAGTTCCTGCTCCCCTAATATGTTCCCCCTCCCCTTAGCAAAGCCAAAAATATGTCCCCTTCCCCCTTCTCCCCACCTCCAATGAAGCTTCCTTAATCGATATAATTCTCCTACTCTGTACTACATATTTATTACATAAGGTGTAATTTGGTGCTGATTTGTTCCATTTAAAATCAGCCATTTTCAGCCACCCTCCCATGTTGACTTCCTTGGATTTTGCTCGATTTTTTTTTTTAATATGTTGCCTTTACTGCCAGTAGAAACATATCCAATTTATATGATACAAATCGTGTTCATTATAAAGATATAATTTTTTAACATTAGAGGGCCACGCCCACAGGCTCATGCTCTTGTTTGTTGATAATATCCAAATATTCATTTGGGTAATGGGTGAGGAGGGTTTCATCTGTGAACTGTATTAGTTATCCAATTTGTAACTGCATGTGTAAGTATATAGCCCCACCCTCTAATATGTTCTGTCTCTCTCCCTCGGTTCTACTTGAACTAGAAAAGCTTGACTCAGAGCAGCTTATAATATTAACTCAACTTACTTGGCCTAATATTTGTTATATAGTGCATGGGTCCACTGCTCACCCAAGCTCTAGTGTTGTCAATTTTATGAAAGGGACATTAAAGACTATTTAACTATTAATTAACTAATTGATATCAGCAATATAGGGTATTGTAACTTGTTTTGTGGCATTTTTGTTATTTGTGTCTTCTTTTAGCTTTGGACAGCAGATACAGAAGAAAATGAAAATGATAATTGAAAATAATATTGACAAGATTTTAAGACTATTTTTATGTATTAATATTAATATTAGCCTCTCACTTGAATTAGTAGTACATGAACTAGTTTTGTTTTGATCATCGTGTGTTAAGTATAGTGTATGTATCACTCGGCATATATCATAGCTGATGTGCCTTTTCTTTGTATTTATTTTTATTTGTTTCTTACTAATTATAATTTTTAAAGATAACTTAGTTACATATTTATAATTTGTCCAGTGAAAAGGAAATATTGAAACTTAGCTGCATTCGTTAGACAACTCCTTTCTTTTTTAGCTCATATATTTCATTGGTTACAGCACACATGTCCTAAAGAATAAAAGGTACATACAACCTTTGCAGTTTGCTTATCTATATATTAGCTAGAACATAGCTAACCCCTTTTTTGTATTGTGAAGTGGGCATTCTATTTAGCATAGTGTTGTTCAAGTGAGTGCACAGGGATACTAAATGCCAGAAGGGAGGATACTACTGATAGTATCCTTCCTTCTAGCATTTTATTAGTTTTTTTGGTTTATGAATAGTGCAAGCATTAATTAAAGAATTTTAAATTTATCTAGCTGTGGTGTGAGAATGTTGTTTGCACGGTTTTCCTGTCATATGTGAAAGGTAAGATTGATTCATCGCATGCCTTATACACTAACAATCATCACCAAAATGAGAAATAAACCAATAACATAATGAACAATAAAAAGGCAGTTTTATATGTTATTTTAAAGGTTTTAGTAGCTACTAATTCTTGTAGATGTTTATATCACTACAGCTATGAAAGTTAAAGGCACCCCTTCTATAGTATGTCCAAGTTGAAAAAAACTTGAATAACTTTTGAACGGAAGCAGCTACGCATCTGGGGTTTGCACCATCAGAAAGCTCGTGCCAAAGCGGTTAAAAATATTTCCTCTCCTTCTCCCGCCAATACCCCACCATTCGATAATTGGCGAGCGACACAATTGAAAATCGGGTATGTTTGGACGTACGTGTATGTCATTTTGTACTTTGACCCTCGCGTTTTTGTGTTAGTTATGTGGTCGACCCGGTTCCAAATTGCACTAAACGGAATCCTCTGGTTTATCAATCAGTACCCGTATCACCCTAGAAATTGAATTGTTTACCGTTTTGAATTTTTTTGCGGTGCAGTTAAGGGACTTCCATTTCTATTCGAGTTAGTGGCGGTGGTAAGTTAATGCGCTCTTCTGCGCAACAGTATTTACTTGAAAATACATTGTCCACTAGACTACTGAGAAGGTAAGTCTGTGTAGGTGCATGTCCAGTTGTATCAAAGCAGCATTGTGTGTTACAACCACTACTTAGCTAAAGAATATCACAAAGAAAACTTTTAAATAAAGTGTATTGTTTTGTTGTTGTTTTTTTCCCTTCAATTCAAGCAGTTGCAGAGAGTTGTTACTATGGCACTGAAATCCCTTTACCGTGTATGCGAAATTTAAAAACTGGACCTTATTTTCAGTGTTAGAAGTCAAAATCATTCATATTAAAATAGTATAGTCTTTAGGCTCGCTTGCCATTTGTGCTTAAGCACATCACTAGTTTATTCAGCGAGCGAGCGAAGCTGACTCTCAGTCGTGTTCAATTGAGATTTCAGATATATATATATATTTATACCTTGGTTGCTGCGGTAACACCCATGGATTAAAAGTGATATTTTCCCGGTGATTTTTCCTGGGGCTATGATATTTTCCCGGTGCGGTGTCAAGCCAATTCTTCCGTGTTTCCGGCCCAAAATTAAAATTCAATTAAAATTCAATTGAAGCACGCCAGAAAGTTTACTTTAGCAAGTTTACTTTAGCATTGTAGCTGCCAGCTGTTATCTCCAGATCTAACTCTACCTGGGCTGCTCAGCAGTAAGCAGTAAAGCAGCTAGCTGCGGTAAATTCCTGTGGTATGAGAGCGGCAGGAGAGTTATATGTGGTAGGGCTGGTCCCATATAGGTGGATATGAGAGAGTAGTAGTAGCAGCAACTATGGTATAAAACAGTTATGCCATGGCAACATTGGGGTTATGGAATATCACCGCCCTTATCCCTCGGGCTTCTCCCTCGGGATCGGGACGGTTATATTCCATAACCCCTCGTTGGCCATGGCATAACTATTACATATGTATGTATACGTACGTCAAAATATTTCGCCCGCGCTTCTAATTACGTAAGTTAGGTAAAGCGTTCACAGTTCCAGTATTTTTCAATTAACTGGCGCGGAGAATCCTGCTGCAACTTTGTTTCAACCAAAAAGTTTATAGCTACTCTCTTCTTGAAATAATTGTGAAGTCTTTGTCAAGTTTCGCTTCTTTGCCACTGCTTTCGAAGTTTATTCAGGTAATTCTGTTAGTTTAGTCTGGGATCAGAGACTTTAGATTCTCTGATGATGGAAAGGGTTACACTGTGCACTACAGTTAGATGTAATTTCTGTCCTATTTTTCTGTAAAAAGAGTCTGTTCGCTCGCCATGCATTTGCGCTATTCGAGCGCACCACTAGTTTATTGGCGAGCGAGCGTAGCGAGCGAGACAGTATTAGGGGTGGATAATGCAAAATCGGGTATTATGTTATATGTATGTATGTATGGATGGTACGTATTCCCTTTTAAAGCGCGCGGGGAACTTTTTCCTCCAAAAAACACGGCTTTTTAGGCTTGACCCCAGTTTATTCTGAAACTACAGAGCTAAGCAAGCCTTACATTATACTTGAGCTCCAAAGTGTGAGAAAATTCCTGCGAAAATGCTTGCTTTTCAAGAAACAAAAAGTTGATTCGACCGGTTACTATGGCATTGAAGACCCTTTTCCAGACTTAATTTCAAAACTTCGCCGTTTTATGGGGGGATACGGAGTGCTGGTTGTTGGTTGTCAAGAGCCGTTGGTAGTCAGAATGCCGTAGTATTAATGCTAAGGAAGCTACTACTTCTCGAGGGAAACTGAGGTAAGTACGTAATTCCATATTTGTTAGCTAAATATGCAAAATTAACTCTGGCCTTTCATTTATGTAGCTAAGAGCTTGTCAACAGTGAAAATAGTCAGATTGGCTCAAATTTGGTACTACAAAAGTTACCACTGCTCAAGAAATTGAGGTAAGATAGTAATTTTGTATTTATGTGCTATAATTGATTGTCTTTTGTTTTTGTAGGTGAGAGCTTGTCAAGAATTCAAGGTAATTCAGATGGTCAAAGTAACTTCAATTTGATACTACAGAAGTTATCAATACACAAGTATGGTGTAAGTAGTAATTCCATATTTGTTGCTAAAATTACAAATAATAACACTGGTTTATTTTTTATCGTAAGCTGAGAGCTTGTTCAAGAGTTACTGGTGATTGAGATTATCAGAATGGTTGATGTTTGATACTACAAAAGTTACCATTAATCAGGTAAGAGAGTGATTTTGTATTTGTTTGCTGAAATCAAATGTCATAACTGCTATAATAGTGTTTGCATGAAGTAAGCTAAGAATAGTAACATTTTATGTTACCTAACTATCAGACTTGCTCGCCATTTGTGCTCAAGCACACCACTAGTTTATTTATATATATGGACGTACGTATGTCATTTTGTACTCTGACCCTCGCATTTTTGTGTTAGTTATGTGGTCGACCCCGTCCCAAATTGCACTAAACAGAATCCTCGGGTTTATCGATCAGTACCCGTATCACCCTAGAAATTGAATTGTTTACCGTTTGAATTCTTTTGCGGGTGCAGTTTTTCTATTCGAGTTAGTGGCGGTGGTAAGTCAATGCGCTCTTTGTCATGGATATAAGCCGTGCGCAACAGTATTTACTTGAAAATACATTGTCCACTAGACTACTGCGAAGGTAAGTCTGTGTAGGTGCATGTCCAGTTGTGTCAAAGCATTGTGTGTTACAACCACTACTTAGCTAAAGAATATCACAAAGAAAACTTTTAAATAACGTGTATTGTTTTGTTGTTGTTTTTTTTCCTTCAATTCAAGCAGTTGCAGAGAGTTGTTACTATGGCACTGAAATCCCTTTACCCTGTATGCTAAATTTATAAACTGGACCTTATCAGTAGCTTCAGTGTTAGAAGTCAAAATCATTAAAATAGTATAGTCTTTAGGCTCGCTCGCCATTTGTGCTCAAGCACACCACTAGTATATGTATGGATTGTACGTATGCCCTTTAAACGCGCGCGCAGGGAACTTTTTTCTTCAAAAAACACGGCTTTTTAGGCTTGACCCCAGTTTATTCTGACACTACAGCATTAAGCAAGCCTTACTTTATACTTAAGCTCCAAAGTGTGAGAAAATTTCTTCGAAAATGCTTGCTTTTCAAGAAACAAAAGTTGATTCGACCGGTTACTATGGCATTGAAGACCCTTTACCAGATTTAAATTCAAAACTTCGCCTTTTTTCCGGCTAAGTGCGGCTTGTTAGTTGTCAAGAGCCACCTGTAGTCAGTACTAAGAGAGCTATCACTACTTCTGAAAAGCGTATGTAAGCACATAAAGTATTAATGCTAAGGAAGCTACTACTACTCGAGGGATGCTGAGGTAAGTACGTAATTCCATATTTGTTAGCTAAATAAGCAAAAATAACTCTGGCCTTTCTTTTTTATAGCTAAGAGCTTGTTGTCAACAGTGACTGGTAAATTCAAATAGTCAGAATGACTCAAATTTAGTACTACAAAATTACCACTGCTCAAGAAAATGAGATAAGAAAGTAATTTTGTATTTGTGTGCTAAAATTGATTGTCTTTTGTTTTTGTAGGTGAGAGCTTGTTGTCAAGAATTCAAGGTAATTCAGATGGTCAAAGTAACTTCAATTTGATACTACAGAAGTTATCAATACTCAAGAATGAGGTAAGTAGTAATTCCATATTTGTTGGCTAAATTACAAATAATAAAACTGGTTTATTTTTTATCGTAGCTGAGAGCTTGTTCAAGAGTTACTGGTGATTGAGATTATCAGAATGGTTGATGTTTGATACTACAAAAGTTACCATTAATCAGGTAAGAGAGTGAGTTTGTATTTGTTTGCTGAAATAAAATGTCATAACTGCTATTATAGTGTTTGCATGAAGTAAGCTAAAAATAGTAACATTTTATGTTACCTAACTATCAGGCTCACTCGCCATTTGTGCTCAAGCACACCATTAGTTGGCGAGCGAGTGGAGCGAGCGAGACAGTATTAGGGGTGGATAATGCAAAATCGGGTATACAGTAAAACCTCCGAACAACAACCGGTCTTGGGGACAGATCGTTTGACCTTTGTTGAGAGAGTTGCCTCTCTTCGGGGGGTTCTTAGAGTATTATGCCAAGCAACAATTATAATCCATAACATAATAGAAATAAACCTATTGAGGTGAAAAAAAGTCAAACAATCATCTCTCATGTGTTAGTGATTTTCTTGCAGATTTTGCTCGCCAAACCCTTCCAATGTCAGAGACAAGAGTGCTGTAGTAGCTAGTCTTCAAAGACGGATCAATTGTTGGACATGTCCCCATTAACATGGCTCCAATTCTGTACCAGTTTTTAAGAAGAGAAGTCAACAAGACTTTTGTTGAAGTTAAGCGTGAAAATGTGAACAGAGGTGGCTAATTCAACACTGTGTTTATCGTTTATACGGTCCGCCACGGTATATACAAAGATTGAAAGATTCTCTTGAACCACTAATCGCTGCTGGACATTTGTGACTAGCTATTAAGAACAATTATATATATATGTTTATGTAGCTATAATTTTACTATTTTGACCGCTCTAGGATAATTATCCCTGGCCGTTGTTAAGAATTCGGGGGTGGCCGTTCATCGGAGGCTATAAAACTATTGGAACTGTACTGTAAACGTTTCGTTCCACTAAAAACTACCGCTGTGGAGAGGCTGACCGTTCTTCGGGAGCCCGTTGTTGAGAGAATTCACTGTATGTTATATATATATATATATATATGTATGTATGGATGGTACGTATGCTCTTTAAACGCGCGCGCGGGGAACTTTTTTCTTCTAAAAACACGGCTATTTAGGCTTGACTCCAGTTTATTCTGAAACTACAGCATTAAGCAAACCTTACTTTATACTTAAGCTCCAAAGTATGAGAAAATTCCTGCTAAAACGCTTGTTTTCAAGACACAAAAAATTGATTCGACAGGTTACTATGGCATTGAAGACCCTTTTCCAGACTTAATTTCAAAACTTCGCCGTTTTTTGAGTGCCGGTTGTTGGTTGTCAAGAGCCGTTGGTAGTCAGAATGCCGTAGTATTAATGCTATGGAAGCTACTACTTCTCGAGGGAAGCTGAGATAAGTACGCAATTCCATATTTGTTAGCTAAATATGCAAAATTAACTCTGGCCTTTCTTTTTTGTAACTAAGAGCTAGTTAACAGTGACTGGTAAATTCAAATAGTCAGATTGGCTCAAATTTGGTCCTACAAAAGTTACCACTGCTCAAGAAAATGAGGTAAGAAAGTAATTGTGTATTTGTGTGCTAAAATTGATTGTCTTTTGTTTTTGTAGGTGAGAGCTTGTCAAGAATTCAAGGTAATTCAGATGGTCAAAGTAGCTTCAATTTGATACTACAGAAGTTATCAATACTCAAGAATGATGTAAGTAGTAATTCCATATTTGTTGGCTAAAATTACAAATAATAACACTGGTTTATTTTTTATCGTAGCTGAGAGCTTGTTCAAGAGTTTCTGGTGATTGAGATTATCAGAATGGTTGATGTTTGATACTACAAAAGTTACCATTAATAAGGTAAGAGAGTGATTTTGTATTTGTTTGCTGAAATAAAATGTCATAACTGCTATTATAGTGTTTGCATGAAGTAAGCTAAAACATAGTAACATTTTATGTTACCTAACTATCAGGCTCGCTAGCCATTTGTGCTCAAGCACACCACTAGTTTATTTATATATATGGACGTACATATGTCATTTTGTACTTTGACCCTCCGTATTTTTGTGTTTGCTCAGCGTTCGACCCCGTCCCAAATTGCACTAAACAGAATCATCTGGTTTATCGATCAGTACCCGTATCACCCTAGAAATTGAATTGTTTACAGTTTTGAATTCTTTTGCGGGTGCAGTTAAAACTTGAAAACTTAAGGGACTTCCATTTCTATTCGAGTTAGTGGCGGTGGTAAGTCAATGCGCTCTTTGTCATGGTTATAAGCCGTGCGCAACAGTATTTACTTGAAAATACATTGTCCACTCGACTACTGCGAAGGTAAGTCTGTGTAGGTGCATGTCCAGTTGTGTCAAAGCATTGTGTGTTACAACCACTAATATCACAAAGAAAATTTAAATAACGTTTATTGTTTTGTTGTTGTTTTTTCCCCTTCAATTCAAGCAGTTGCAGAGAGTTTGTTACTATGGTACTGAAATCCCTTTACCCTGTATGCTAAATTAAAAAACTGGACTTTATTTTCAGTAGCTTCAGTGTTAGAAGTCAAAATCATTCATATAAAAATAGTATAGTCTTTAGGCTCGCTCGCCATTTGTGCTCAAGCACATCACTAGTTTGTATATATGTTTGGACGTACGTTCTCTTCCTGAAACAACTGTGAAGTCTTTGTCAAGCTGCGCTTCTTTGCCACTGCTTTCGAAGTTTATTCAGGTAATTCTGTTAGTTTAGTCTGGGATCAGAGACTTTAGATTCTCTGATGCTAACTGAGAATGGAAAGGTTACACTGTGCACTACAGTTAGATGTAATTTCTGTCCTATTTTTCTGTAAAAAGAGTCTGCTCGCTCGCCATGCATTTGCGCTATTCGAGCGCACCACTAGTACGCGAGCAGAAACAATCGCGCAGTAGCAGCAGAAGTATACTTTGCGAAGTTGTGGTGTTTTAGTTTAGCTTCTTGTTGTCTCATATCCGTTTACAGCAACTCTCCATACGTCGTCTGAGCTCATGCGGCAAGGTGCACCAGGCTGCCTCTCCTCCTCTGTAGCCATTCTCCGGACACTGCGCACCTGAACTCAAGCGGATGGATCCACCAGGCTCGATTTCTGCGGAGCGAAGACTTCCCAAGCTGCACAGATCTAATACCTTCACCTCTGGCTATCTCCAATAAACTGCTCTCTCTTCTGACTCTCTTGTTATTGTTGTATTGATTCTTGGAATCTAATAATGACAACGACACAAATATTTTTCACACGGGTAAACAAAAGAAAAATGAACTGCACCACAACGAGAATTTTTCAATATCTTATAAATAGAAAATATTGCGAATAAATCATAAAGTAATATTGAAATGGAGAAGAACTCGTTGTCTTGCAGTAGAGTATTGGCTCGGCTAGTAGTGCACCAAATTGCAGAGCTCCAACTTATCGCACCACTCCAAAAAAGTGCTACAAAGTTTTATAACCAGGCCCTGATATTTCCTCCAGATTCGCTCTAAATCAGTGAGCGGCTCCTTCGGCAGGTACTTTGTCCTTGTGTTGTAGTGGAGAACCCCTGTAAGTATACAATAGTAGTAATCGTGCATAGCAACCATCAACAAAAAATTGCGTGTACGGCCACCCTTTAAATATCAATTAACAGCAACATTGTATTTAGAATATGCATATTTTTTTTTGTTCACATAATATGAATTCAAATAATGACTAGTTCAATGGAGTACCACCAAGAACAGCTGCAGAAACATTGCAGAATCTGTGGGAATCACCTCAATAAAGCCAAAGGGAGAACGCAGCCTGTGTATCCATGCAAAGAGCACTCTTCTGATCTTTTGTGTGTTGCTGGAGTGGGGAATGTAGTCACAGAAGACAGTGAAGTCTTCCCACAGTGCTATTGCAACCTCTGCCATTCGAAATTGAGGAGGGCCAATCTTGCGGCAAGTGATGGTCTTGCTTTCCCTCCCATCACTGCAATGGAATGGTTACCACACCAGGAGGAGGACTGCAAAGTAGGTGGAAATTAATTAATGTACTGGCAAAAAATACACACTCCGAAAAATAAAACAACTAAAGAAAAAAACAACAAAAAAACTAAAAAAAAATCTGACTTCTCATATCAAACAACAATTGCTTCACATTCCCCACAGATGAAAACAGAGCCTATTAAGTGGGAAATCCCAACTTTTAAAGTCTCTTTCATAAAAAAAACAAAAAAAACAAAAACAAAATATAAAAGGACAACTCCCTCCCCCCCCCCCCCCCCCCCCCCCACACACACACACACACACAATTCCCACAGAATTTCACCCTAGTATTCCACCACAGATGAAAAAAGATGTCAGTGATGGCAATCTCAACTTTAAAGTAGATTCATGAAGCAAAGGTCACCAGCTATTGAAAAGATATCCTTTCCCTCTCTAATATTTGGCTTTCCTAGAGTAATGTGAGGGGGGGGGGGAAGGGGGGAGTAAATTGTAAGTATTGAATTTTTCATGATAGGTTAAGACATTTTTTTAAAATAATTAATTATAACAGGTATGCTCACATTTTCGACAAGTGTCTAAGGGTGGTGGACGTAATGCAAGTCTGCCAAAGGTAGAGGAAGGCCTGCAGGAGAAATACCAAGGGCTGTAATTGAACACATCCGGTGTACAGCTCCTCCAAGTCCACTACAGGACACTGCTCACTTCTTCCCTTCACCTATGCAGGAGAAACTGCTGTGCTCACTCTGTCACAAGGTAGCGTTCCGGCCGGTAGAGCTTTCCTGCGAACAGATAGTGTGTTCCAGTTGCTGCTGTAAAGCTATACAACAATCGAACTCACTCAAATGTCAATGTCCCTGTTGCAGAGACCACATCCTGTCTAGTGAGACCATTCATCCTCCCTCCTCTCTATTTATGTCATTGATGAATGACCTTCTAGTGAAGTGTCCCAATACATGTGGTTGTGTGGTGAGGCTGAGTAAATACATCAACCATCAGGAAAGTAATTGCCATAGTTTTAGGGAAAACCCCAACTCACCATCCAGGATCACTTTGAAAGATGTGTTGTCGAAGTCCTCTACATCTCCTGCTACACCTGCAGAAATTCAGGCAACACACTCTTTGGTGAAGCGGCTTCTGAACCAAGGCGAGATTTCTTCCACTTCCACACCTATAATCAAAGTAGGAAGTCGAGGCCAGGTATGTTGACAGCATTTAGGTTAGAATTGGTTTGAAATTTGTATATTTGAACTAAAGCCTATCACCTTGGTGCAAGTCCCAGCTGGACGAGTGGAGACTAGTGATGTGTGCGCTAAGACAGTCCGTAGGCGCACCAAGACACTGAGTTTGGTACGGGAGATTGCCAGCTGTGGTGACAGCACTTCTCAGCTGGGTGAGGAGATAACGGTACTGTCTAACTTGGAGAGGCAGAGTCTTCTTCACCAAGCACAGCTACCAATATCTATTCCTGTGAAAGACTCGTTGGCTATGAAAGCCGATCTGGCTATGCCTTGGAATAAATTAAGAGTATTGAGACCGTAATAAACTTTAAGCCATACTTATTTCTTGACTACCAAATATGTATCTGTAGATGGTTCAAATCTTTCAACACTTGCATAGCCAGTGAACGCCAGCAGCAGATGGTTGCAAAGGACATTGTTGGGGAGGACATAATAGCAGAGAAAGGGGCCTTTAGCTTCTGCGAGCAAGAATCCACAGGGGGAAGGGTCTATATTGAATAAATGACACAAAAAATCTTTTTTCATTCAAGGTCTACTGCTGGGTTTGACATGGCATGATGGTGCCATACCTTCAGATGAGATTTGGGTAAAGCTTGGTGGTGACAAGGGGCGTGGCAGCTTTAAGCTGAATCTTCAGCTTGTTAACACTGCCCATCCAAACTCCATGAAAGTGACCACTCTTCTCTCTGTTTTTAAGGCCGGCGATACAGTCATAAACCTCCACACAGCACTAGACATGTGCAGGGAGCATGTCATAGAAGCTCAGGGGATGAACATCAAGTAATAAATAGCAAAACATTTTGTGGTTACTTAAAAAAAAATACTTGCTTTTAGGAATTGCACTGTCAAGATTTTCTTTTCCGGAGACTATGAGTATCTCTGCCATATGTATGGCCTCAGTGGTGCCAGTGGTATGTGCTTTAATAAAAATATTTAAAATATTTTTTTTTAAATCATTTTTATATAATTACATGTGCACCTCACCTTTAGGTCGACATAATTGCTTGTGGTGTACAGTACCAAGTTCCAAATTGGTGGAACCCTTGGCCAGTAGAGGATCTTTTCCAGCCAGAACATTGGACTCCCTCAAAGCCGACCACTCTAGGTTCACTTCCGAAATCTGAAGCAGGCAAAGTTATTTAATAACGTAATTGGAGAGGCGTTATTTGATATTCCGCTAGACAAATGTAAGAATTACCTCTAGATAATCAAAATAAAATTAAAATTGATTAATTCACAGGTCTGCATACCAGGCTTCCACTTGTCCCTTGGGATTTTCAATCGGCTGTGGACCCTCCTTGAAGAAGCCTGCTCTGAACTAGATTTTAAGCTGTCTTCTCGAGGAAGTAGTAGCCCATCCTTCAAGAAACTGGGTGATATGAGGGTGGAGTTGCAAACTGAACGCAACTATGCCGATTTGATTACACAGATGATTACTTTTCACACGCTAGCTGTGGACAGTGCAGATGATCTCTGTGACCAGTTGAAGGCAGATCTGGCTACTTCACAACTGTTCATCAGTGAGAAGGTACCATAGTACATGTAATACCCAAATATTTACTAATGCTCATCATAAAATAGTCAAAAGAAATATCTGAGTACGAACATACCCTCAAAAAGGAGTTTGATTATGCCAAGGGGACTCTCTATAGCTTGTTGGACAGGAGCCTCCAGGCACTGAGGGTAAAACGTCAGGCGTACAAGGAGGTACCTTTATCGGCAATCATGTCCACAAATTACTTAAGGTAGACTAGTATAGATTGGAATTCTGAGCTTGACTGTTTTTTGTTTTTTTAATCCCCTCTAGAAAAAGAGCATCTCCTTTATCTCCAGCAAACTAAGGGAAGTGGCATCCACCCATCCAACCATTGCTGCAGATACCAACCAGGCTGTGGACAAATTCACCTCTGCCTTTACTCTGTTTGGCAAGTGCCACAGAGGGTACAATTCCTCCCATTACATGTTTGATAGGGAAATAGACAAACTAGGTAGATAAATATATATATGAGTTTTTTTGTTTTTTTAATTTACATTGTAATAGAGACTAATATCATCAACTTCTTGAAGTTTTACAGACATTCATTTCCCAAAGCTACGGTGCTCCCCAAGATGCACACTCTTGAGGACCACGTTGTGCCCTGGGTTAGGAGATGGCGGCTTGGTTCTGGATTAATGGGAGAGCAAGGTGCTGAATCCATTCATGCTCACATCATGAAGTTGGAGCGAATCCACCAAGGGATACTTGATGATGTCGAAAGACTTAGATACATTATGAAAGAACATGTACTAGAGTCAGATCCTTCACTAACTTGCCTCATACCAGCACCAAAGAAGCGGGGAAAAAAGACTGATGACTCCTCAGAAGATGATAGTAGTGGCAGTGACACTGATTCTTGACTTATTTTAGTTTGTATTCCTTTCTTGCCCTATCATATCATTGCATAAGCCTAGCTAACCAGCCGCTTATTGATCAGTTTTTCGGTCTAAAAAAAAATGCACCTTTGAACCAATTTAACCATTTAAATTCTCTGAAATGTTAACTCGCCTAAATCATATCTTCTAAACCACTTCTATATTTCTTCTATACACGAAACTGACCCTAGTACCCAGTAGCGTGGCAAATTAACCACGCGTCAGAATTTTATACTTTGTTAAAAAAGCCCCTTCCAAAATATTACTGGGGTGGTTTCCCTATTCCATTCAACTGTTAGCTTACATAATCAGTGTAAAATGGGATAGCATTCTTATGGTTTTTGGTTGCTACTGTGGTAGTTAGGGATATTGACACTGGGAAAAAAATTTGGGGTGTGTGACTAAATGTCCCCGCCCCGTGGCAATTGACGTGAAACTGCTGTGGGCAGGGTTGCCCACCTTCAATCCAGGTGGAGGGTGGGGGATTGCAAGCTGGCCTGGGCGAAGCAACTCCCAGTGCTCTGGGAGGACAATTCCCGCTGCTTCAACCATTGGCACAGCCACAGGCTGGAGGCATTATTGTCAGTTACTCCTCTCCTCCAGTGCCCACCAAGCTAGCCACCAAGATCTGGAATGGGGAATATATTGATCTGAACATGCTACTACCGTTCCAGCTGGGAGCCCCAGAGCCGTCTCTAGTAGAAGCACTACAAGGTCACAACAAAGAGGGCAAGCAAATCACCACCATCAAGCAATGGGTGGTGTGCTTTAACGCTTACATGAGCGTGCTAGCAATACAGCAGCCAAACAGACTTAGAGACTTGCTGGCGTATTCATCCATCATCATCAAGGCAGCCAATGACTATGAGGGAAATCCATGGCTGTCCTACGACGTCCATTTCAGATCATTGGCGGCTTCGATGAGACTCCAGTGCTGGGGCCGAGTAGACCAAGCATTGTGGTCTCAGCATTTTTGCAGGGCAAGCACTAGCCGAGCCGGGGGAGATGCGCTGTCCATCGGCCCATACAGCAAGGAGGGGCAAAGCAGTGCAGCGGTGATGAAGAGCAGCCAACCATTGTCCAGAGGGAAGGATCGTGCTGTACCCTACCAGAAAGTCCCTCCGATTTGCTTAAAATGGAACCGGGACGACTGCCATAGTGCCACATGCACTTACCGGCACATCTGCCTAGGATGTCATGGCCAGCATCGAGAGCTGGCATGCCCGAGTAGATCAAGCGGCACCAGATCTCAGAAGCCCTTTCGAAAAGAGGGAGGCGGACGGGACTGAACTATCATATCATGATCAGTCGCATGAATCATCACACACACCGTCACGTATTGTTTATGTCGCACCACACACACATTCACAAGTAATTGCTCCAACCGAGATATGCAATGTCTATATTGATTTGTGTTCTTGTGACAACATTCTAGAAGAATGCCACTTGTTGCATTCCACACTAACTTAGGTAACGTACAGGAACCACCATCAGATACATACACATATACAGCAAGCCTGTTGGAGCTAGAACGCCTAATCGCTCCTAGTGGTACAGTAATCCCGGCAGAAGCCGCTAATATTGTCACGTCCTAAAAGCAGCAGCATGGAAAAAAGCTCTTGCCACACATCCCGATCAGTCATTTGCAAAATATATAGTAGAGGGCAATACTCAGGGGTTTCACATTGGTTTCAATTGGTGGGCGCACAAGGCAAAAGGTGCCCAGACAAACATGCGCTCAGCTATGGAATATCCAGGCCCAGTCAACGACTATCTGAAGACTGAACTAGCTGCTGGAAGAATAGCAAAACTTGACAAAGAGACAAGGCACATGGTCATAATCAATCGCTTTGGCGTTATTCAGAAGAAAGGGCAACCAGGGAAATGGCAGTTAATCACTGATTTATCATTCCCACCAGGAAACAGCGTGAATGATGGGATCGATAAGGCGATGCATTATGTGTCAGTTGACACAGCAGTGAAGCAGGATATTAAACTGGGGCAAGGGGCACAAATGGCAAAGATAGATATCAAGCATGCTTACAGGAATGTTCCAGTCCACCCAGAAGATCGCCCCTTATTAGCCATGCAATGGGAAGGGAAGTGTTTGTAGACAAAACCCTTCCATTCGGACCCGGTCAGCCCCCAAAATTTCTGTGCACTGGCAGATGCCCTGGAATGGATTCTTGTAGCAGCCGGGGTGGAATGGTCTATCCACTACATTGATGACTTCCTCACTGCTGGCCCACCCAACTCAGGACAGTGTCAGACGCATCTCAATAGAATCGTTGAGACCTGCCAAGAGCTAGGGTTCCCATTAAAGGACGAGAAAGTGGAGGGTCCAACCCGCACAATAACCTTTTTGGGAATAGTACGGGACTCGGTTAAGATGGAGATTAGGCTTCCGGATGACAAGGCACAGGAATTAATAGCAACTCTGGAGCAATGGGCGGACAAACGGAAGTGTAGGAATAGAGAACTTCTATCTCTGATTGGGAAGCTTGCACATGCTTGCAAAGTCGTTCGGGTGGGCCGTCTGTTCCTGCGACGAATGATTGAACTAGCTTCAAGGGCCAAACGGATTGACCACTGGGTTCATCTGAACATGGGAGTTCCGTGCGGACCTAGGTTGGTGGAAGGCCTTTCTTCCAGCTTGGAACAGGTGCTGTATGATGCAGTCAATAGACCTTGCAACCGCCCCAGATATAACCATGTTTTCTGATGCCTCCGGGGGGTGGGGTTGTGGTGCTATTTGGGATGGGCACTGGCTTCAATGGGAATGGGAGGGGACATGGATGGAGCAACAGATTGCCATTAAGGAATTAGTCCCGATTGTAATCGCATGTGCTGTCTGAGGTGGCCAGTGGCGAAACAAACTGGTCCTGGCAAGATCAGACAATATTGCAGTAGTTCAGGTGATTACATCCCTATCGAGCAAAGAGCCCACAATTATGCATCTACTTAGAGCATTGTTCTTTTACATGGCACTGTTTAATATTCAGATCAGGGCCGAGCATATACCGGGGATACAGAACATTGTGGCTGACAGTATTTCCTGTAATTAAATGCAGGTTTTCCGAGGAGCGGCCCCCCATGCAGACAGTTTGCCAACGCCAATCCCACCGGCACTTAAGGTTCTCCTCACGCTGGACTACCATGCCTGACTATTGCCCGCCTGGACGGGGTTGCTGCGGGCCTCGTCAGCGACAGTCTAGCAAGGAGCTCACAGAAGTCATACAGTGCAGCTCAAAATGCCTTTATCCAGTTTTGCCGAGCACTCCAACTACCAGCATCGCCTACGACAGAACGGGTCCTAATCCTGTACGTAGCAGACTTATCACAAAGAGTGTGCTATTCTACAGCTAGGTCTTACCTAGCAGCCATACGGCACCTACATTTGTCCTCGGGACTGCAAGACCCTCTCATCAATGCAGAACGCCTTGGTCTGGCGCTCCGGGGTTTCCACCAACGGAAGCCTAGAGGAGCTGACCCGCGCCTTCCTATCACCCCTCTTCTGCTGCAGACAATTGGGAATTCACTCACCCAGAGCCAAGATCATCACGAGCAGCTGCTATTATGGGCAGCCTGTTGCCTGGGTTTTTTTGCATTTCTGCGGTCAGGGGAACTGACAACCACAGATGGCAGGGCTTTCGACCCCACAACCCAGCTGACGCCTATGGACATATCATTTGATAGCATAAACAACCCATCAATGCTAAAAGTGAGGCTAAAGTCCTCTAAGATAAACCAGACACAGCAAGGCACGGATATATATGTGGGAAGGACACACAATCATCTCTGCCCAGTGGTAGCGATGTTCGGTACCTAGCGGTCAGGGGCATCAACAACGGTCCCCTGTTCCGGTTCAGGGATGGAACACCACTTACAAGACAGGTATTCGTGGGAAAGGTGAAGGCAGCGCTGATGCAGGCAGGGGTGGATTCCTCACACTCCTTCAGGATTGGCGCAGCTACAACAGCAGCGGCATGCGGCATAAGAGACGCCACAATTCAGTTGCTAGGGCGATGGAGAAGCGACTGTTACACCAGGTATATAAGACCATCTTATCACCAACTAGTGAATACTGCTCACCAACTGGCCAGACAATAATATACATTCATTGATAACCATAATAAACTCCTGCACAACACCCTTCCTCATGCAAATCTTGTTTAGTGTTCATTTGTGTACTCATATGCTCGGCATTTTCTCAGTCACCAAATACCTATATTTCATGCCATTGATTCATGACTAATTTCATGATTAACTTCTTGCAACCCATGAGCGTGCGAGTGGGGTGGGGGGGAATAAATAGGGATTTTAGGGATTTTGGAGGTAGGGAATAGAATCTGGGGGCTACCCCAAAATCAAAAGAAAATAAAGCACATACTAATAAGGGCCAGACAAGTGATGGTATGGTGGCTGCGTCACCAAAGATAGGGCGGACAGCGTCAACCCAGTTAGGCTAGGGTGCCAGCGTCACCAACAAGGGGCAGACAGCGTCAGCCCAGCCAGGCAAGAGTGACAGCGTCACCAAATAGAGGGCAGACAGCGTCAGCCTGGTTAGGCGCAGGTGACAGCATCACCACCTGGGGCAGACAGCATCTGCCCAGATGAAGCTAAAAACAGTGTCACCTGGAGAAATACAACAGGAGACATACCATTGCAAGGGAATAAACCTCAGCAAGCAACGCCCATTAGTAGGCGTTGCCATGCGGGAGGAGCTTTGCTATCCAAGTTCCTCCCTTTGCAAGGGCAGCCTGCGCCCCTCACCTACTCCCAAATATATTAAGTATGAGTGACCAGAGATAAAGTCTATGGGAATAGAAAAAAACCACAGGTTTCCCGCTCAAAACTCGCCCGCTTTTAGTCACGCGGTACGGCTCAATTGATCACGCGGACTGTCTTCGTTAAGAATTTTGTAAACAATGAGCGGCTTCTCAAATTGCTGCGTTTCTAGCTTTGTATTGCGATTAGTTTAGGTTGCGAGTGTGGGAACAGGATAGATGGAGTGTCCTATTGCCACAGAGGGTACAGGACCACCTGATAGGATGTAGGTAAGATTATTTGTCTACCTGTTCAATAACAAATGCCGTATAGCCCATATATTTCAGAGAGATATAGCTATCATTAGATAGCAACTTGTAATACAGCCTTTTTGCCATTAAATTGTGTGCTTGTCAAAGCTGTGTTTATGCCAATTCCTTTTTCTTCACTACTAGATGCCGTTTATTGTAAGGATTAGGACCAACTCAGGCTGCACTCCACCTTCAACTCGGATCACAACTATATTTTGTGTATGTGTACTACTTAAATTCTATCATCTCATAAATTTTCATATATATATATTATAAATAAATGAAACAATTGATAATTTTATATTTAACAAGGAAATCTAATGCTTGTCTCTTTAGAAGAACCCTCACCAGTCTGCGTTTTCCATCTGCTGTACATTACCTGCACGTAAGAAACATAAATATAGCCGAAAACGGACGAGATGAGCTGTACAGCGCCCGAAAAACTCCATGAACTAACTAAATTTCTTACAATAGTTACAGAATTAATGCGCAACCTGCGTAACCGCCCCTTTTTCACGTGCAACGTTGACGTTTGCGCGCTTAATTGACTTAGATTCACGTGACTAAATTGCTTCGGTAAAGTACTAAATGCATTCCTCATTTACCGCGCTTGCGGTTGTGCCAACTCAACTTGGACATACTATAGTATATTGTTTACATTGTAAAAACACTACATTCATGGTATTTTCGTTGTATTTTGCTTATGTAATAAAAATCCTTCCTTATCCATAGCAAGTTGTTCATCAATGTCAGATACTGTAAATACAAACTTTTTGCATGGCCTATATACATCTTTCAAAATTTCATCATGTAAAGGTTGACCAAATCTTGATTCAAAAGCTAAGCTAGACTGGAGATTGACTGTAAAGAGCAAAGCTGGAGTACTGACTGTGAGAGGCTTGACTTGAAAGTTGACGGTGAGGAGCTAGACTGGAGAGTTGTCCGTGAGGAGCTAAATAAAGGAAAGATGATTGAGTTGAAGAAAGTGGAAGAGTAGCTGGTTGAAAGAAGATATAGGAGAAACAAAGCCGTTTTGTAAATTTTATCCCGCTAATTGAGCTGAAATGCGAAAAATAGGTAATGTAGATTGGTGGGCTGGAATGTTCTTTTTGACGATCCTTTCCTTCATGCTTCGTCCGGGGCATCCTGCGCTTCTGGTTGGGTGTGATCCCGAACAGCGCTAACTCCAGCCTAGTCTTCCCTGCCATTGGGTCCTGAAAGCCTTGCTCGAGGTGTGCGTGCCTAATAGCTGACAAGTAGGACCGAATAGTGCTGTGACAGACCTTTTGCGACAAATCTGCCACGTATAACACCAATACGTCTTCTGATGCTGGGTAGCATGGTGTTCCCAGCATGCTGCAAAAACGAGTGTAGGCTGCTTGAGCACAATCATAGACCTGGCATGATGATGGGGCTAGACTGTCCTTGATGAGGCCCTGAGCAATTCCCTCAAGGTTAATGACTGCCAGACCTCGCAATCCGATCCTATCAGAGTCGTGAGCTGATCGGGTATGGCCGTGGGTGTTCTGGATGCTGCTGGATGAAGCTGAAAAAATACAGATAATTGATTGCGAGATAACGCGTCGACCACTGTATTATGTACCCCAGGAATATGCTTTGCTTGTAATTTAATTGTATGTACAGCTAGGAAAAAATAAAGCAATCGGAGCAAATGCGTTAATAATGGATCCTTACTAGACAGGCCTGAGATAATCTGGACTATTGCTATATTGTCACTCCATACTAACACATGTTCACCCTGCCACTGAGCGCCTCATATGGCACATGCTAGTACTATGGGAATCAATTATTTTGCTGCAATTGACCATGGTGTCCATTCCTCAGTCCATGGCAGCTGAAACCATGCATTGTCGCAAAATGCACCTCAACCCCAAGACCCCAGATGCGTCTGATGCTATGATGATAGTGGGTGAACTATCCAGCTGCACTCTGTTCATCATTGCTTTACGATTCCATGCTGGTAGGAATACTATCCACCATGCTATGTCGAGCCTAGCATCCTGGGACATGTGCAGCCAGTGGTAAAGACGTTTAGCTCTGGTGGATAGTGATATCAGCCGTCGCAGAAATATGCGTCCCACCCTAACGATCTTACATGCGTGTGCGAGTTGGCCGATAAGCGACAGCAGTTCTCTCTTTCGGCATCGCCTTCGAGCTTGCCATCTGTCCAGTTCTGACATCAATGCCTCCACTTTTGCTTCCGACAGTCGCGCTTCCATCTGGCATGTGTCCAGAGTAATCCCCAAGAACTCAAGGCATGTTGTGGGGCCTTCCAGTTTTTCTAACTTTAATGGAACCCCGAGTCTTCTGCAACACTCTGACATGACCGCCATGTTGTGTTGACATTCCTCCAATTCTGGGCTACCTATTGTGAGATAGTCATCCAGGTAATGCATGATCCATCTCACCCCCTAATCTCTCAACACCCACTTTAGAGCATCAGCAACAGCTGTGAAAATCTTTGGGGCTGATCTGAGACCGAAGGGTAAAGTGGTGTCTAGGAAGACTCGACCTTCAAATTGCATGCCAACCAGTAGCCTGTCCTGTGGGTGGATTGGTATAATGCGATATGCGTGTTGAATATCGATCTTCGCCAGCCTGGAACCCTGACCTAACTTGGTGATTTGCTCTATTGCCATGTCTACGGTTACATACACCAGAGAGCACAGATCTTTGTCAATCCCGTCATTGATGCTACAGCCCAGTGGATGGGAGAGGTCCTGAATAAGTCTCCACTGACTGGGTTGGCCTCGCTTTGGGATCAGTCCGAACCTGCTGATCACCGCTATTTGTGCATCTTCCCCGTGTTGTTCCACGATGCGGTTGGCATTCAACTCAGTTGCTAAATACTGGCGAACTGGCTCGGGATGTTGAAAGGTGGATGGCATGTTCCGGGACGTACTCACTGGTGCCACCTTTCGCCGGTCAAATCCAATCCGAAACCCGTGGCTGACTCCGTTAATCACATATTTTACAAACTCCCTCTCCGGATACGCTGCAAGGGCTTTCTGCCATTCTTCCACCTTGAGTGGATAGTAATAGCAGTTGCTGTAGCAGGTAGTGAAGTGGGGTCCATGTTGGTGCATGATTCTAATGCTTGCAGGTCCCTTATGTATGAGAGTGAAGTACTAGGAGTGCATGAAGGTATGTTATTGAGTGTATCTAGTGATTGGTATTCACACAATTCTGCCATTTCTCTGTGCACGAATCAACACTGTTGCCACAATAAGTGCATGTACATTGTTCATTATCACAGTTAACTTGTAATGTAGTATAATGTGTAACGATAGGAATTGGCGAGAGAGCATGATCAGATGTGGTTAGTGCTGATGTGTTCAATGGTGATCTTGAGAGCTGGTTTTCTGGGAGACTGTGTGGTACATGGCTGATCGAGGTTTGACTAGAACTTGTGGATGATTGTGTCTGTAATGGTGGGTGTAGTGAGTCTTGGTCAGTTGAGGTAGGGTCAGCGGGGGCCCATAGTGGATCCAAGGATCCCCTGTCCTTCCGAAAGGGCTGTTAGTTAAGTGCAATGCACCTTCTCATTCACGAATCAAACTCAATAATAAATCAATATGATGCCTAGAGATGTCTGCTCTAACTAAAGTGTATGACGAGGGGCATGCGCGTGGTAAAGGGTGTGCTAACTAGGTAAGGGGTCACTATAATAGAGAGCTGTGTGATACAGGGTGAGTGCATGGAATGAATAGTATAGATGGTTATTGTCTATCTCCCCCCAAGCCCTTCGTCAGGGGGCTGAAAAAAGTTAGAGAGCCCGTCCGTATCTCTGTGGGGGTTTTATGGTCCTTTTACTTCTACGTAGGGTCTGGTCGGGGTTGGTAGATGTGGGAGGTGTTGGTGGGATCTTGGCCAGTTGATTGGGGGCTAGTGGTGGTAGGTTGTGTCGGCTGGTGGGGGTGCCTGCGACGGCTGCGTATGAGCGGGTGGTGGCCGGCGTGGTAGTTGGCTGCCTCTGGGTTGTTGAGTGGGCCCTGGTTGGTTGAGGTGGTTCCGGGGTGCCTGGTAATTGTTGGCTAGTTGGTGCTGGCTTGGTGGGGCTGGATTGCCTGGTGATGGTTGGCTGGGTTGTGGTTCCGGGGTGCCTGGTAATGGGTGGCTGTGTGGCGGTACCGGGGTGCCTGGTGATGTTTGTCGGGGTGGTGTCGCTGGTTGTGCTGTTGGTCTGGGCAGCCCTGGTGGCTGGGGATGGGGCAGGCGCCGCTGTAGGGGGTGGTCTGGTGGAGGGGTAGGGATGGTGTGCCTCCTTAGGTATTGGCGGTTGCGAGTGGTTAGTCTGCCGTTGCTGTCCATCCGGACTTGATACTGATGATACTGCATGACCTCGACCACAACGCCTGTGCTGTCCCATTTGGTTGGGTGGTGGCCTGTCTGGTTTTGCACCAGTACTCTGTCTCCGCGTTTGAGGGGGGATAGGCCCTTGGTGTGTTCTGTCCAGCGTTTCTTGCCCAGGGATTGGCGCTTCTTTAGTGCTGTCTGCCTCGCGTGCCATGTCGTACCGTCCTGGGTTGGCTGTTGAAGTTGTGTTGGGAGGGTGGGTAGTAGGTCTCTGATTGGTCGGCCAAAGAGGCACATAGCCGGTGACATCTGTGTGTCTGGGCATGGGCAGTTTCTGTAGGTCAGGAGGGCCTTGAAAAATGCTGACTTCAGGGTACCCCCGGGGTCGGTGTTCCCTGCGATAAGCCGCTTGACAGTTTTGACCCCTGTTTCGGCGCGGTTGTTCGCGTGGGGGTGATATGCCGAGGAAGTCCGGTGGTGGACCCCCCAGCTGGTCAGCAGGTCTCTTGTTGCATGGGCAGTGAATTCGGGTCCTCCATCTGTGGTGAGGGTAGCGGGGATGCCGAATGTTGCAAAGGTCTCCCTGAGTACCTGTATGAGGCCTGTGGCTCCGCTGCTTGCCTGCGATACGATGGGCCATCCCGAGAAGCGATCCACCAGCACGAGGTAGGTGGATCCTTCATGGTGGAAGAAGTCTGCATGGAGGTGCTCAAACGGGTGGTCCGCCTCCTCTGGGGTTGTGGGTGGCATGTGAGGTTGGGAGGGGGCATTCCCGTTGCAAATGCTGCAACTGTTCCTTGTGGCGGCGATGTCTGCTGTCAGGCCTGGCCAGTATATGGATGCTTTCGCCCTGGCTGTCATCCCGCTTGTCCCTTGGTGTGCTGCGTGCAGGGTGTCGAGGCATGCTAGTCGTAGGGAGGATGGGATGACGAGGCGGTTGCCCAGACATACCACGTCGTCAACTATGGTGAGGTCGGTTATCACGGGAAAGTATGCCTGTATCCCCACTGGGAGCAAGTTGCGTTTGGTGGGTGGTCCTGCTTCTATGACCAGCATGAGGTCCTGAAGGGACTGGTCTGCCGTGGTTGCTGTCTGAAGCTGTTCCCAGTTGATGGGGGTGGCAGAGATGGCTGCGCACACGGCTGTGGGGAGGCCGTCGTCGTCTGCGAGGGTATGAGTGGAGCAGTTCGGGCTGGGGGCTGTAAGGTCATCTGGCAGGTGGAGTCTGGTGGGTGTCCTTGTCCCAGATGGGTGACGTGATAGGGCGTCGCTGGTCAGGTTTTTGGTGCCTGGGATGTATACCATCCTGAAGTGGTACCTGAGGGTCTTCTCTTTGAGATTCCTCAGGCGGGGATTCGGGATGTCCTCCAGGCATCGGTCCCCGAACAGCTTTAGCAGTGGTTTGTGGTCCACTGCCACTGTCAGGTCCCGGCACCCGAGTACAAAGTGCCTGGCTCTGTCGAGTGCATCAGCTACGGCCAGGGCCTCCCCTTCCACCGGGGCATATCGAGATTCTGCCGCGTGAGTAAATCTCGATCCGACCAACGTGACGCGCCAGCCATCCCGGCAACAGAAAGGATCGTGGGACGGGCATTGGCAGTGTTTCTGTGTGAGCCAGAAGCCGATCCCGTCCCTGCTCCAGTCCGTCGCCAGGCAGGTGGGGCGCCCCTTGTCAAAGATCTCAACTCCCGCTTGGATGCTCTCGCATATGTGTTGTTTGGACGTGGCGAAGGCCTCAGTCAGCTGGTCTGACCATTGGAAGGGGGTGGATGGCTTCAGGAGATCCCTGAAGGGGAGCATGGTTGCCGTCATGGCGAAGGTGTAGGAAATTTGGTTGACCAGACCAAACCATGCCCTGATGTCAGTAATGCTTGTTGGGGTGGGGAATTCCTTGATGGCCGCCGTGAACTTGTTGGCAGGGCGGACCTCTGTGGGGGTGATTGTGAACCCGGCGAACTCCACCTCGTCTTCTGCAAAGCGGAACTTCTCCGGGTTCAGGGTGATTCCATTCGTGGCACAAATGTGCAGCCACTCCACTGCCTGATGGAAGGAGCCCTCGATGTCATCTGCCCACAGCAGGGCATCATCGATGCACTTGGTTTTGTTGGATACATTGGTGATGAGTGCGTCGTACCACGCCGTGTAGGCATCTCCCGAGGCGATGTAGCCTTGCGGGGCTGTGAGGTAGCGGTACCGTCCCCAGGGTGTAATAAAGGTGGTGTAATGCCTGTCCTCCTCGGCTAGGGCCACGGAGTGATAGCCATTCCATGCATCGAAGATCGTTTTTTTCGTCAGTCGTGGTATGGCTCTGGCCTGGTGGAATTGTGACGGGCAGTGGTGGGTCTCCCGGGTGGCGTGTTGGTTGAGGGGTTGGAAGTTTATGGTCCTCCTGAGCGACCCGTTCTTCTTGGTGCAGATCACCATTCGGTGGCACCAAGTGACGGGTGTGCCCAGGGGGACTTTTTCCAACACGCCGAGGCGGACATCCCTGTCCAGCCCTGCCTTCACCTCCTCCTGCCAGTGAACAGGTATGGTGATGGGTGTGTGGCACGGTTTGGGGGCAGCGTTAGGGTCGATCTTCAGTGATAGAGGAGGGCCGGACATCATAGGCAGAGGCTGGTGTTCACATGTATTGAATGCGCTGGACGAGTAGAAGTCCAGGAGGTACTTCTCCAGCTTCTGTCTGTTTTCCTCTGTAGCGGGGAATGGCAGTGTCGTGGGCCGATCTGGTGGTGGGGATCTGGTGGGGCAGGAGCACGGTCGCTGCTGGTTGACCATTGGTGGTCGGGCTGCAGGTTGGGGTGTGGTGGGGGTCCGCGGTGGGGGTTGTGGGTTGGTGGGGGTTGTGGGTTGGTGGGGGGCCATTTGCTCGCCGTCTGTCTGTCCCGCCCTGGTCTGTGGTGGGCTGGTCCCGGTGCTTCTTGTTGCCGGTAGCGTCTCCTTGGGTGGGGCGGCTTTGTTGATCTGCCTGTCTCTGATCTGTGCCAGTGGGGCTGGTGGGCACAGTGGGAAGCCCAGATTGATTAGTCCAAGGTCGCTGCATGCTGACATGCTGAGGTAGAGCTTGGTGGCTATGGGACTAAAATATACCATTTGCCTCGTCTCCTTGTCTGTGTCTGCAGCTCTGATTCTGGTGAGTGCGGCTCCCATGATGGGCATGGGGTTGCCACTGGCAGAGCTCATGGTGAGGGAGGTTGGGATGAGGTCTTGTGCTCTGAGGTCGAGGTCACACATGAGGGTGGGGCCTGCCAAGCAACTCTGGCAGCCGGTGTCGGCGAGGGCTCGTGTAGCAATGTTTCGTTGCTCTCTCCTGAGGGTTTGCCCGTGGGTCTGGAAGTCTGTTCGATGGGTGGAGACGACAACATTGAGGGTTGGTTGGGGTGGTGAGCGGCGCTGTACCCAGGTTTTGGATGTCTGGTCCCAGGTCTGGTGTGGCAGGGTGCCTTCCGTCATGTCGCTGACCACTTCCTGGATGGCGCTTTCTTGCTCTGTCGTCTGCCATCACATCTGTGATGTGTGGTTGGGGCGACCGCAGGATTGGCATGTCTTGCCAAATGCAGGACATTGGGTCCTCCTGATGGCTGTCCTTGCTCTGGTGCCGTGGCCCTGGCGGCCGCAGAAGCAGCATGCTGTTTTGCTGTTCGGGTGTGGGGTGGGCGTGGTTAAGGGCCGCTTGGGCGTGGTCGACCGGTTGGTTTTGGGGGGCGTGGCTTTGGGTGGTGGGTGTTGCTGCTGGCGCTTATACCCACTGTGCAGTGCCTCCCCCTGGTCTGCCTCATCATCGATGGCGCTGTTGCTAGCTTGGGGTGGGGTGGTCATTGTGGTAAATGACAGTTTGCCTGTGACCCTCACCATTATGAACTGCATCAGCTCCTCGACTGTCTGGTCTTTGTCCGGCTCCTTCAACAGGTCCGCCTGGATGTCGGGGTCGGCGAGGCCGACACACAGCTGATCTGCCACTCTGTCCTCGCTCTGGCTGTTGACTGTCGCACAGTTCGTGCACTTCCGGTCGAATCGACACACCTCGGCCTGGCCTCGCAGGCGGGCTACGAACGACCTGACGGTTTCGCCCCTGTCTTGAGTCATCCTGGAGAGCGTGACTCTGGCTGCCCTCTTGTTCTCCTCCTGCACTGCCATAGCTTTGATGGCTGCCAGGAGGTCTGGCTCGGCGTATTCCCTGAGAGGCGTGGGGCCGGTGGCGTTCATGGTGACGTCCCGGCGGAGCTTGGGGTCTAGGCATGCCAGCAGCTGGATGGTGATATGTGGGGCAGTCAGGTTGGCTGCCTGTGAGTACTCTTTCCAGCGGTTGAGGAAGTACTGCCACCCTTTCGAGGTCTCTCCGGCTGATAGCTCTGGTCTGGGGATTTGGGTGGGCTTGAAGGAGGCAGCCTGGCTGTGGTCCATCGAGATGTGGCCTGTCATGAGGGCTACTGCCATCCCAGGCTCCGTCCCCTCTGCTACGGTGAAGGGGCAGCCGGCTTTGGGACAATTCGTCGCCATCAGGTGGGTGGGCGTTAATTGGAAATCGGTCTCCGCAGCGTCCTAACCTCCAGTCGGCACTCCTGCTGGTGAGGCGCACTGTCTAGCTAGATACACTAGTGAGTTAGAGCAGACATAGTTAAGTGCAATGCACCTTCTCATTCACGAATCAAACTCAATAATAAATCAATATGATGCCTAGAGATGTCTGCTCTAACTAAAGTGTATGACGAGGGGCATGCGCGTGGTAAAGGGTGTGCTAACTAGGTAAGGGGTCACTATAATAGAGAGCTGTGTGATACAGGGTGAGTGCATGGAATGAATAGTATAGATGGTTATTGTCTAGCTGTGACTGCTTGTTTCGAGGTGGTGCTCGGTCGTAGTGTCTGGGCTGTGCTGCTTTAGAGCAGTTTGACTCTCTATGGGTGCCATGGTGATATGACAAGCAGACATGTCTATAGGTGCAGTCTGGACTCCTGCAGCCCTCTCGATTCCAGCGCACGCATATTGGTGCTGTCCTGCTGTACGGAGACGCTCGAACCTCCTTTTGAAACGATCTTTTCCAACATGGCGAGTCATCATGCCTAGTTCCGGGGTCACTGTATGGCCCGACTGATAAAGCACTACTGCTCACTCTCCTTGGTATCGCCCTGCTAAAGTACTGCAACCAGATCGTTTGATCCGGGACGTTCCAATTAGTGGACTGGATGGTTGCTGCCAGAGACCGAAAATGAGCGTCGTAAGACAGCCATGGGGTACCGTCGTAGTCATGGGCAGCTTTCACTATCATTGCCTGATAGGCAAGGAGGTCCCTGGCAATCGTGGGATGTTTTAAAACCAAAACACTAGCGTATGATGAAAAGCATACCAGCCATTGCTCAATAGAGGTTATCTGTTTGTCCTCTCTGGTGCGGCCTTGTAGAGCTTCTGCTAGTGTTGGCTCGGGAGCTCCCAACCTATGTGGTAGTAATGAATTGAGGTCTATGTATTCCCGTCGCCAAATCTTCTCAACGAGCTTTGCTGGCACTGGTGGGGAGCTGGGCCCCACGATCACTCCACTAGTGTAGGAGCTTGGAGGTTGGGCAGCTAGTGAGTTTAATGGCAGCTCCATGACCCTTGTTGTGGCCACTGTGCCTGGTGTGGTACCCGTATGGATACCCCCTGCCGGATTAGTATCTGAGCCTTCTCCCCTGCCTCCTAATACCAGATCTACTGGCTACGTAAAACTTGGGTTGAAGCTAGTTAGCCCCTCTATCATCCCTGTTGAAGGCATATCCCCCTCGCCTGAGGGGGTCATTCTGCTACTACAGCTAGTTATGCCAGGCCCACCCCTGATGGACATACCTGCCTCTCTGCATGGGTCTTGAGGAGACCTGATGTTGGTGTCCCTCCTGATGTCTGGTTCACTAGTCCTCTCCCTTCTAGGGTCGTTTGCACCTAGGTTGGCATCCTGCAGGGCATGCTCCAGCTTCCACTGCTTGGCGTACTATCTGCATCACTACAGAAACTGCTTCTGGCGCCACTGCCTCAGACGGTGGCCTCCTTTCTGGTTCTCCCGCCATCCTCTTTGGGGGCTAGCTGTTCTCCTTCTCTACTTATACACAGTTTATTGCTCAGATTCGCACTCAGTTTGTTGCTCTGATTCGCACTAGTCCCACGTTACTTCACGCTTCGCGCTACTTCACACTACTTCTCCCTTGCTACCATGTGCGCATGCCCTGCGCCCTCTGACCTGTTCCCATAATAACACTATTTAATCATGATTAAATATGCAGTTATTTCTAAGCGGTTGCAATAATAGACAATGGAAGAGAAGGTAAAAGGCGATTAAGGCGGTGTAGGTTTACAATAGAAGGGAAGAGAAGGCAAAAAGGCAGCGATTAATTATAACTAAAAAGCGGGTGGAATCGACGAGTAAAGGCGGGGGTTAGTTTTCAAAAGAAAGGCTAAAGTATGAAATAGAAGACAAAAGTTTCTCAAAGTAGGACATAAATTTAGAAGCAGGAGAGATAGACAAAGGAAAAGGGGGAACCATGACTCAAGAAGAAGAGCTGAAGATAGTTCAGAAAAAAAGAGAGTAGGAGGGAACTTATGTAACCTTAGCCAATGGTAGAGAATGATAACTGAGCAATATAACTTGAGCTACTGCATTCTAACATTGCAACACGTCAAGCGCCACTATGTGGCGGAGTACTTGCTAGTTCTTATTCAGCGAAGCGAGCGGAGCTGACTCTCTAATGAGCTCGCGATATATATATATATATATTTAGGTCTAGAAATTGTTTTTGTTCTTGCGTGGGCGTACGTGTGCACCTTTTCTCCTCAGGACAAAACGTTAGAAACGCTCGGTCAAGAGCTTTGAGGGCGTTAGAAACTCCTGAAGAAAAACTAGTAAGGAGAGAGATAAGAAATGAAAAAGACAGGGCAAGGAGGAGGAGAGCTAAAACTAAACAGAAACAGGTAGCAAAGTAAAGAATCTTTCTTTTTGAAAAGCCATTAAATGTTCCTAATTTATTTATTAGACTATTCCTGAGGATTACGGTACCAGGATCCTTCATCTTAGAAAAAAGCTACCACTATTGTTTTCTCACTTTGACAGTATTTTATAGCCACACCAAGCATGGATGGAATAGCTGCAATTACAGGGAACATGCATTGCTCCTTCGCTATTTTGTGCTATTAGAGCGCATCACTAGTTATTGTTTATTTTCCACAAACATTCGTTGTTGTATATTATTCAGCGAAGCTGACTTATTTATCATTCCGCGCTTATTTTTTTTGTTAGGTCTAGGAATTGTTTTTGTTCTTGCGTGGGCGTACATGTGCACATTTTCTCCTACGCGCTTGCGCGGGCCGGGTAACCTTCTTAGCAACATTTTGTTTTGTTAACCCGCCGTACGAAGTAGCGATGCCCAGTGAAACAAATTCTGCGAAAAAGAGACAAACAATTTTCCTTAGCGCTTGCGCGGCCGGGTAACCTTCTTAGCAACATTTTGTTTGGTTTACCCGCCGTACGAAGTAGCGATGCACAGTGAAACAAATTCTGCAAAGAGAGACAAAACGTTAGAAACGCTCGGTCAAAAGCTTTGAGGGCGTTAGAAACTCCAGAAGAAAAGTTAGTAAGGAGAGAGATAAGAAATGAAAAAGACAGGGCAAGGAGGAGGAGAGCTAAAACGAAACAGAAACAGGTAGCAAAGTAGAGAATCTTTATTTTTGAATAGCCATTATATGTTCCTAATTTATTTATTAGACTATTCCTCATCATAGAAAAAAGCTACCACTATTGTTTTCTCACTTTGACAGTATTTTGTAGCCACACCAAGCATGCATGGAATAGCTGCAATTACAGGGAACATGCATCGCTCGCTTCGCTATTCTGTGCTATTAGAGCGCATCACTAGTTATTGTTATTATTTTATTAGTCACTGACAACAATGCAAGTACTGACACGGCAAGACATCATACCATTACAATTAAAAAAAGTAGTTGGCGAGCGAGCGAGACAGTATTAGGGGTGGATAATGCAAAATCGAGTATATGTTCGATGTATATAATTGGCGAGCGTAGCGAGCGAGACACTTACAGTGGTAATACAATTGAAAATCGAGGATGTTTGTTTGTAGGCGAGCGAGCGAGATAGTATTAGGGGTATGCAAAATCGGGTATATGTTGTATGGATGGTACGTATGCCCCTTAAACGCGTGCGCGGGTTCCCTTTTTTCTCCTAAAAACAATGCTTTTTTAGGCTTGACCCCAGTTTATTCTGAAACTACAGCATTAAGCTAGCCTTACTTTAAACTTATGCTCCGAGGTGTGAGAAAATTCCTACGAAAACGCTTGTTTTTCAAGACACAAAAAGTTGATTCGACCGGTTACTATGGCATTGAAGACCCTTTTCCAGACGTAATTTCAAAACTTCGCCGTTTTAGGGGGATACGAAGTGCGGATTGTTGGTTGTCAAGAGCCATTTGGTAGTCAGAATGCCGTAATATTAATACTGAGGAAGCTACTACTACTCGGGGGAAGCTGAGGTAAGTAGTAATTCCATATTTGTATACAAAAATAACTCTGGGCTTTCTTTTTTGTAGCTAAGAACTTGTTGTCAACAGTGATTAGTATATTCAAGTAGTCAGAATAATTTGACACTATGGAAGTTACCACTGCTCAAGAAAAAAGTAATTTTGTATTTGTGTGCTTAAATTGATGGTCTTTTGTTATTGTAGCTGAGAGCTTGTTGTCAAGAATTCGGGGTAATTCAGATAGTCGAAGTAACTTAAATTTGATACTACAGAAATTACCAGTACTCAGGAAATTGAGGTAAGTAGTAATTCCATTTTGTTTTCTGAAATTACAAATAATAACACTGGTTTATTTTTTTTATATCGTAGCTGAGAGCTTGTTCAAGAGTTACTAGTAATTGAGGTTATCAGAATGGCTGATGTTTGATATTACAGAAGTTATCATTAATCATGTAAGAGAGTAATTAAGTATTTGTTTGCTGAAATAAAAGGTCATAACTGCTATCATAGTTTTTGCATGAACTTAGCATGTTGTATGGTATGTGTGCCCCTACGTGGGGGCGGAGCAGGCACTCCTCTTCCGGTTAGGCAGAAGAGGACGACCACGTGGCAATCAGGACCTGTAACACTGCTGGAAGGAGCTCGGTTCACCTCGCTAAAGAACAAATAGTGTCCCGTGGAGAGTATGGCGGCGAAAGAGACGTGCGGCGAGGCATCCACGTCTAGGGAACCACCGAGAGTTACCGCAATCCAGTTAGATCAGGCGACCATGCAGTAGGCAGACAAACTGAATTGTGGGGACATGGAGTCGTGAATACTCAAATACTGTATGCCCTTGGGACCAAAGGCAAGGGAAAGTGCAAGCAGAATTGTTACAGCATGAGCAAGGTGCAGGTATAGCAGGGCCAGCACCCAGTCCGGGCAGGGGCCAGGCGGGGTACTGTGTAACCATTAGTAGGCAGGACAAAAGGCAGGTATGTGCACACATGCAGACACACTCGTATACACACACACATGCAGACACACTCGTACACGCACCACAGGCAGACACACTCGTACACGCACACACAGGCAGACACACGTGCATACACACACACATACAGACACACTCGTATATGCATTCGCACACACACGAAAAAAAAAAGAAAAGAGATTGCATAGTGATTGGTTATCAGTGGTAATTCCTCAAACGCATGATTTAGCTTGTATGTAATTGGTGAGTGAGCAGACACTTGCAGGGGTTACACAATCAAGATTCCATGGTGTATTTATTTTAATGATGATTCAGTCTTTCTCGGCTGAAATAATTATAATAATAGGAAATGTTCTTGTTCTAACAGCCAATATTATATTAATTAAAACTTAACCCAGTTAAGTTTTAATTAATTAACATAATATTGGCTGTTAGAACGAGAAAATTAGCTCTTGTTTATTTATTTATTTATTTTTTACTTATTAATATGGAACATGCGACCTCTATTTTTGCCCACGTCACTAGATATATAAGTTGGTAAATTGTCATGATAAAATAAAGAAATGGATCTGGGGAACAGTGAGTGGGGGAACAGTGAGTGGCGGATCCAAGCTAATTGGAGCAGACCTAAACACATGAACTTTTTGTTTTATTGGCGAGTGAGTGAAGCGAGCGAGACACTTACAGGGGTAACACAATTAAAAATCAGGGATGTTTGTTTGTTGGCGAGCGAGTGGAGCGAGACAGTATTAGGGATGGATCGTGAATATGTTATTGGCGAGCGAGCGTAGCGAGCGAGACACTTACAGGGGTAACACAATCGAAAATCGGGGATGTTTGTTTATTTATTTATTTAGATATATGTTTGGACGTATGTATGTCATTTTGTACTTTGACCCTCTGTATTTTTGTGTTCGCTCCGCGTTCGACCCCGTCCCAAACTTCACTAAACAGAATCCTCTGGTGTAGCGACCATTACCCGTATCACCTTAGAAATTGAATTGTTTACCGCTTTGAATTGTTTTGCGGGTGCAAAACTGGAGCTCCATTTCTATTCGAGTTAATGGCGGTGGTAAGTTAATACGCTATTTGTCACAATTATAAGCCCTACTCAACAGCATTTATTTTAAAATTCATTGTCCACTAGACGAACCACGTTGGTAAGTCTTGCGTAGGTATGTTCAGTTGTGTGAAAGTATTGTGCGTTACAACTACTATTAAGAATATCACAAAGAAATTTTTAAATAACGTGACTTGATTTTGTTGCTTCTTTTTCAATTCAAACAGTTGAGGGGAGTGGTTACTATGGCATTGGACGGAGACAAAAAGTTTATAAGTCAAATGTGAAAATAGAAAAACAGAAGGCAAATGTAGTCATTGATTTGTTAGCTGTACTTCGTTGCTGACCAGGTCTATTTGGGTGGGGCATCGGATGGCGTGTCCTCGAGAAGAACGAGCCCCACGGATACACTGGATAGCTGACCTCAAGAGAGAGAATGATAGTCTGCAGCGTAGCCAGTAGAGGGTTTGGCTGTACTTATGGTCCCACTTAGCTGCTAGAAGGAATGCTAGCCTTTTGTAAAATGAAGTAGACTGCTTGGCCATTCCCCCTGTTGCAGAAAGGACAATTGGTGTGAACGATGCGTGTTCGACTTCTAGGATGCGCTGTTCGTAGGCCCTCTTCTTTTCCTTTTCGTGTTTCCTGTAGCAGTTGTTGATGCTGGTGTTGCTGTTAGACGGGGCATGCGGGTTAAAGACCCTTACATCCAGGAATGTCTTCTCGTATCGGCCACCCCAGAAGCCGTTCACTGCTATGTCTAGTCTTGCTCCCTCATTTGAGTTAGAGGTTCTGTGAGACATGGTTTCACCTGTCAAAGGTTGTAGATCAGGTTCTACCATGACATCATGGCATACCTCAGTTAGCAGGTTGGCAGTAGCATCTCTTATCTCATTGTGTCGGATTGAGGGGAAGCCACCACGGGGGCACGACAGCACATGATGTACAGAAAAATTTTCTCCACAGACACAGTGGGTGGGGGTGCCTGGGGGAGGCCAACCATAACGAAGGGACAGGGCATCCACGAATGCACCTTTGTGTAGGCTAAAGCCGAACTCCTCAATTGGAAGAGATGTTAACCAATTTGAGGAACCTTTCTCACTCGCAAGTGCCAGCACCTTCGCACCTGTTGGAGAGAGGCGTTGCTTCAGTTCTTCAGCTGCAAGTATGGATTGCTCCCGTCTCAGCTGCTTGATGGTTGACTTTTGGTTGATCTGGGCAGCAAGGCACTCGTACGAGTAGTCCGATTGTTTGTGTAATATCAGATCTTTCAGTGGCCCAGAAATTGCGGTTGATGCAGAGAACTCAAGGTCACACTGTCCAAGTGGATGGCATTGACGCGAGCGAGACACTTACAGGGGTAACACAATTGAAAATCGGGGATGTTTGTTTATCAGTATGTATGGACGTACGTATGTCATTTTGTACTTTGACCCTCGCGTATTTTTGTGTTCGCTCCGCGTTCAACCCCGTCCCAAACTTCACTAAACAGTATCCTCTGGTTTAGCGACCATTACCCGTATCACCTCAGAAATTGAATTGTGTGTACCGCTTTGAATTATTTTGCGTGTGCAGTTAAAACTCTAAAACGTATGGGAGTTCCATTTCTATTCAAGTTAGTCGCTATTTGTCACAGTTGTAAGCCCTACTCTACAGCATTTACTGGAAAATTCATTGTCCACCAGACGAACCACGAAGGTAAGTCTTGCGTAGGTATGTTCAGTTGTGTGAAAGTATTGTGCGTTACAACTACTACTATTAAGAATATCACAAAGAAAATTTTAAATAACATGACTTGATTTTGTTGCTTCTCTTTCAATTCAAACAGTTGTGGGGGAGTGGTTACTATGTCATTGAAACCCCTTTACCATATATGCTTAATTATTTAACAACTCGACTTTATTTTAGTAGTTTGATAACAATAGTGTAGTTTAAGGCTCGCTCGCCATTTGTGCTCAAGCACACCACTAGTTTAAATACTCGACTTTATTTTAGTAGTTTGAATAACAATAGTATAGAGTCGCTCGCCATTTGTGCTCAAGCACACCACTAGTTATTTATCTGTTTATGGGGTACGTGAGACCTCTGTTTTCGCCCCCGCTTCTAATCGGCGAGCGAGCGTAGCGAGCGAGACACTTACAGGGGTAACACAATTGAAAATCGGGGATGTTTGTTTATTGGCGAGCGAGCGAAGCGAGCGAGACAGTATTAGGGGTGGATAATGCAAAATCGGGTATTATGTTATATTTAGAACATAGCTAACCCCTTTTTTGTATTGTGAAGTAGGCATTCTATCCAGCATAGTGTTGTTCAAGTGAGTGCACAGGGATACTAAATGCCAGAAGGGAGGATACTAAATGCCAGAAGGGAGGATACTACTGGGAGGATACTACTGATAGTATCCTCCCTTCTGGCTAATAGTATCTTCCCTTCTAGCATTTTATTAGTTTTTTTTTTGGTTTATGAGTCGTGCAAGCATTAATTAAAGTATCTATGGTGCAAGAATGTTGTTTGCACGGTTTTCCTGTCAGATGCGAAAGATAAGATGGATTCATCGCATTCCTTGCACACTAACAATATTTTTCTTAACTAATACAATCATCACCAAAATGAGAAAGTGAGAAAGAAACCAATAACATAATGAACAATAAAAAGCAGTTATATATGTTGCATATGTTATTTTAAAAGTTTTAGTACTATTCTTGTGGATGTTTATATCACTACAGTTATGAAAATTAAAGGCACCCCTTCTAGTATATTGTTTGCGATGTAAAAGCACTACATTCATGGTATTTTGGTTATATTTTGCTTATGTGATCAAAATCCTTCCTTATCCATCGCAAGCTGTTCATCAATGTCAGATACTGTAAATACAAACTTTTTGCATGGCCTTACATCTTTCAAAATTTCACCATCATGTAAAGGTTGACCAAATCTTGATTAAAAAGCTAAGTTAGACTGGAGATTGACTGTAAAGAGCAAAGTTAGAGTACTGATTGTGAGGAGCTTGACTTGAAAGTTGACGGTGAGGAGCTAGACTGGAGAGCTGACTGTGAGGAGCTAAACAAAGGAGAGATGATTGAGTTGAAGAAGGTGGAAGAGTAGCTGGCGAAAAATAGGTAATGTAGATGGGTGGGCTGGAATGTTCTTTTTGACTAAGTTCACTGAAAAGGCAGTGATATTGATTCTCCTGACTCTAATTCCATCACTTTCACCGGTTCACTGGAGTCGAGCGCACAACACATGAAAATATTCTAGCTATGCGCCGTGGCTCCTTAGAATTGCTGCAATTACTGGACGGACACCTCTCCGTAATGTCTCTGCCGTCTTTGTCGTAGAGTGTCAACATAGAACATAGGATAGAAAAAAATTATTTGGTAACTAAGGCTATAGTTGATACGTTCTAAAACAGATAGACAACGAAATCTCGGGAACTACCGCCCGTCGAACCCCTCGGGCCGCTAGTATCGCCCTCGCTATGCTCGGGACGGTACAGCCCCGGCCCTAGAGGTTCTGTGGGCGGTAGATCCCTCGATTTCGTTGTCTATCTATTATGTATATAATGTATATGTATGTATGTATGGATTGTACGTATGCCCTGAGCACAAATGGCGAGCGAGCCTAAAGACTATACTATTTTTATTGACTTCTAACACTGAAGCTACTGAAAATAAGGTCCAGTTTTTAAATTTAGCATACAGGGTAAAGGTATTTCAGTGCCATAGTAACAACTCTCTGCAACTGCTTGAATTGAAGGAAAAAACAACAACAACAAAACAATACACGTTATTTAAAAGTTTTCTTTGTGATATTCTTTAGCTAAGTAGTGGTTGTAACACACAATGCTTTGACACAGCTGGACATGCACCTACACAGACTTCGCAGTAGTCTAGTGGACAATGTATTTTCAGGTAAATACTGTGCGCACGGCTTATAACCATGACAAAGAGCGCATTGACTTACCACCGCCACTAACTCGAATAGAAATGGAAGTCCCTAAGTTGTCAAGATTTAACTGTACCGGCAAAAGAATTCAAAACGGTAAACAATTCAATTTCTAGGGTGATACGGGTACTGATCGATAAACCAGAGGATTCTGTTTAGTGCAATTTAGGACGGGGTCGACAACCGACCTAACACAAAAACGAGAGGGTCAAAGTACAAAAATGCCTTACGTACGTCCATACATATATACAACTCACAAACATCCGCGATTTTCGATTGTGTTACCCCTGTAAGTGTCTCGCGAGCGAAGCGAGCGAGTCAGTATTAGGGGTGGATAATGCAAAATCGGGTATATGTTATATGTACTAGTGGTGTGCTTGAGCACAAATGGCGAGCGAGCCTAAAGACTATACTATTTTTATATGAATGATTTTAACTTCTAACACTGAAGCTACTGATAAGGTCCAGTTTTTTTATTTAGCATACAGGGTAAAGGGATTTCAGTGCCATAGTAACAACTCTCTGCAACTGCTTGAATTGAAGGAAAAAAACAACAACAAAACAATACACGTTATTTAAAAGTTTTCTTTGTGATATTCTTTAGCTAAGTTGTGGTTGTAACACACAATGCTTTGACACAACTGGACATGAACCTACACAGACTTACCTTCGCAGTAGTCTAGTGGACAATGTATTTTCAAGTAAATACTGTTGCGCACGGCTTATAACCATGACAAAGAGCGCATTGACTTACCACCGCCACTAACTCTAATAGAAAAACTGCACCCGCAAAAGAATTCAAACGGTAAACAATTCAATTTCTAGGGTGATACGGGTACTGATCGATAACCAGAGGATTCTGTTTAGTGCAATTTGGAACGGGGTCGACCACATAACTAACACAAAAACGCGATGACATACGTACGTCCATATATATAAATAAACTAGTGGTGTGCTTGAGCACAAATGGCGAGCGAGCCTGATAGTTAGGTAACATAAAATGTTACTCTTTTTAGCTTACTTCATGCAAACACTATAATAGCAGTTATGACATTAGATTTCAGCAAACAAATACAAAATCACTCTCTTACCTGATTAATGGTAACTTTTGTAGTATCAAACATCAACCATTCTGATAATCTCAATCACCAGTGACTCTTGAACAAAGCTCTCAGCTACGATAAAAAATAAAACAGTGTTATTATTTGTAATTTTAGCCAACAAATATGGAATTACTACTTACCTCATTCTTGAGTATTGATAACTTCTGTAATATCAAATTGAAGTTACTTTGACCATCTGAATTACCTCGAATTCTTGACAACAAGCTCTCAGCTACATAAACAAAAGACAATCAATTTTAGCACACAAATACAAAATTACTTTCTTACCTCATTTTCTTGAGCCGTAGTAACTTCCGTAGTACCAAATTTGAGTCATTCTGACTATTGGAATTTACCAGTCACTGTTGACAACAAGCTCTTAGCTGAGTTAACAATAACAGAATTACCTGAATAAACTTAGAAAGCAGTGGCAAAGAAGCGCAGCTTGACAAAGACTTCACAATTATTTCAAGAAGAGAGTAGCTATAACAGTGGTGGCGGAAGCATTTTTTCATTGGTCAGGCAAATTCATACCTTCTATTTTCATAGCTCATTTTGTATTAAAGGAACAGTGTTATTAAAATGTGACCGTCTATAGGAAAACCAGGCACAACGCGGCACCCTTCAAAAAATTTTTTTGGCATTTACAGAGTTGTCGGCGTCCAGATATTGAGCTCTCCAAGTTTTATCGTCGTTCCCGCTAGAACCGTTCCCTTCCGTGGGCTTGAAACAATACATTTGATCCAAAAATTCTTCCTTCGCTCACTTCCACTAATAAATTTATGTTTGCAACTTAACTGACTTCTCTGGACAGTACTGCTCCAGTACGCTACCGCTGGAGTCGCCACAGGATGCCATACCAGTTCAGGTAGAATTCAACTGGTAAGTATCGTTATATAGTTTTGTACCCAGTTCTATTCTATAAATATCACTGCGCATGCACATGAAATATAAAGAGCTACAAGAGCCGACGTAGAGCGGTTAAGTAAATAGTCTCGCTGGCGAGACTGAAATAGTCACGCAGTTATGAAAAAGCAGTTATGAAAAAATTGGTCAGGCACTTATGAAAAATATTGGTCCGGCACTTGCCGGGTCTGCCGGGCCAGTTCCGCCGCCACTGTATAAACGTTTTGGTTGAAACAGAGTTGCGTAAGGCAGTGCAGCAGGATTCTCCGCGCTCGTTAATTGAAAAATACTGGAACTGTGAACGCTTTACCTAACTTACGTAATTAGAAGCGCGGGCTAAAACAGAGGTCTCACGTACCCCATAAACAGATAAATAAACTAGTGGTGTGCTTGAGCACAAATGGCGAGCGAGCCTTAAACTACACTATTGTTAAATTTAATTTTAACAACTAACACTCAAGCTATTAAAATAAAGTCGAGTTTTTACATTACTATGAGGTAAAGGGGTTTTCAATGTCATAGTAACCGCTCCCGCAACAGTTTGAATTGAAAAAGAAGAAACAAAATCAAATCACGTTATTTAAAATTTTCTTTGTGATATTCTTAATAGTAGTTGTAACGCACAATACTTTCACACAACTGAACATACCTACGCAAGACTAACCTTCGAGGTTCGTCTAGTGGACAATGCATTTTTAAGTAAATACTGTTGAGTAGGGCTTATAACTGTGACAAATAGCGCATTAACTTACCACCGCCACTAACTCGAACAGAAATGGAGCTCCCATAAGATTTTGTGTTTTAACTGCACCCGCAAAACAATTCAAAGCCGTAAACAATTCAATTTCTAAGGTGATACGGGTAATGGTCGCTAAACCGGAGGATTCTGTTTAGTGAAGTTTGGGACTGGGTCGAACGCGGAGCGAACACAAAAATACGGAGGGTCAAAGTACAAAATGACATACGTACGTCCATATATATAAACAAACATCCCCGATTTTTTCATTTTTACCCCTGTAAGTGTCTCGCTCGCTACGCTCGCTCGCCAATAAATATAGCGAAATCTCGATTGAGTTACCCCTGATAGTGTCTCGCTCGCTTCGCTCGCTCGCCAATAAATAAATAAACAAACATCCCCGATTTTTCGATTGTGTTACCCCTGTAAGTGTCTCGCTAGCTAAGCTCGCTCGCCAATAATATGTATGTGGGATGGTACGTATGCCCTTTAAACGCGCGCGCGGGGAACTCTTTTCTAAAAAAAACACGGCTTTTTAGGCTTGACCCCAGTTTATTCTGAAACTACAGCATTAAACAAGCTTTACTGTATACTTAAGCTCCAAAGTGTGAGAAAATTCCTGCGAAAATGCTTGCTTTTCAAGAAACAAAAAGTTGATTCGACCGGTTACTATGGCATTGAAGACCCTTTTCCAGACTTAATTTCAAAACTTCGCCGTTTTATGGGGGGATACGGAGTGCCGGTTGTTGGTTGTCAAGAGCCGTTGGTAGTCAGAATGCCGTAGTATTAATGCTAAGGTAGCTACTACTTCTCGAGAGAAGCTGAGGTAAGTACGTAATTCAATATTTGTTAGCTAAATATGCAAAATTAACTCTGGCCTTTTTTTTTGTAGCTAAAAGCTTGTCAACAGTGACTGGTAAATTCAAATAGTCAGATTGGCTCAAATTTGGTACTACAAAAGTTACCACTGCTCAAGAAAATGAGGTAAGAAAGTAATTTTGTATTTGTGTGCTAAAATTGATTGTCTTTTGTTTTTGTAGGTGAGAGCTTGTCAAGAATTCACGGTAATTCAGATAGTCAAAGTAACTTCAATTTGATACTACAGAAGTTATCAATACTCAGGAAATTGAGTGAAGTAGTGATTCTATATTTGTAGGCTAAAATTACAAATAATAACATTGGTTTATTTTTTTATCATAGCTGAGAGCTTGTTCAAGAGTTACTGGTAATTGAAATTATGATGTTTGATACTACAAAAGTTAATAAATCAGGTAGGAGAGTGATTTTGTATTTGCTGGCTGAAATAAAAGGTCATAACTGCTATTATAATGTTTGCATGAAGTAAGCTAAAAATAGTAACATTTTATGTAACCTAACTATCAGGCTCGCTCGCCATTTGTGCTCAAGCACACCACTAGTGTATATGTATGTATGGATTGTACGTATGCCCTTTAAACGCGCGCGCAGGGAACTTTTTTCTTCAAAAAACACGGCTTTTTAGGCTTGACCCCAGTTTATTCTGACACTACAGCATTAAGTACTTTATACTTAAGCTCCAAAGTGTGAGAAAATTCCTTCGAAAATGCTTGCTTTTCAAGAAACAAAAGTTGATTCGACCGGTTACTATGGCGTTGAAGACCCTTTACCAGATTCAAATTCAAAACTTCCGCCTTTTTTCCGGCTAAGTGCGGCTTGTTAGTTGTCAAGAGCCACCTGTAGTCAGTACTAAGAGAGCTATCACTACTTCTGAAAAGCGTATGTAAGCACATAAAGTATTAATGCTAAGGAAACTACTACTACTCGAGGGATGCTGAGGTAAGTACGTAATTCCATTTGTTAGCTAAATAAGCAAAAATAACTCTGGCCTTTCTTTTTTATAGCTAAGAGCTTGTTGTCAACAGTGACTGGTAAATTCAAATAGTCAGAATGACTCAAATTTAGTACTACAAAATTACCACTGCTCAAGAAAATGAGGTAAGAAAGTAATTTTGTATTTGTGTGCTAAAATTGATTGTCTTTTGTTTTTGTAGGTGAGAGCTTGTTGTCAAGAATTCAAGGTAATTCAGATGGTCAAAGTAACTTCAATTTGATACTACAGAAGTTATCAATACTCAAGAATGAGGTAAGTAGTAATTCCATATTTGTTGGCTAAAATTACAAATAATAAAACTGGTTTATTTTTTATCGTAGCTGAGAGCTTGTTCAAGAGTTACTGGTGATTGAGATTATCAGAATGGTTGATGTTTGATACTACAAAAGTTATCATTAATCAGGTAAGAGAGTGAGTTTGTATTTGTTTGCTGAAATAAAATGTCATAACTGCTATTATAGTGTTTGCATGAAGTAAGCTAAAAATAGTAACATTTTATGTTACCTAACTATCAGGCTCGCTCGCCATTTGTGCTCAAGCACACCACTAGTTTATTTGTATATATGTATGGACGTACGTAAGGCATTTTTGTACTTTGACCCGCGCGTTTATGTGTTAGTTCGGTTGTCGACCCCGTCCCAAATTGCACTAAACAGAATCCTCTGGTTTATCGATCAGTACCCGTATCACCCTAGAAATTGAATTGTTTACCGTTTTGAATTCTTTTGCGGGTGCAGTTAAAACTTGAAAACTTAAGGGACTTCCATTTCTATTCGAGTTAGTGGCGGTGGTAAGTCAATGCGCTCTTTGTCATGGTTATAAGCCGTGCGCAACAGTATTCGCTTGAAAATACATTGTCCACTAGACTACTACCGCAAAGGTAAGTCTGTGTAGGTGCATCACTACTTAGCTAAAGAATATCACAAAAAAAACTTTTGAATAATGTGTATTGTTTTGTTGTTGTTTTTTTCCTTCCAAGCAGTTGCAGAGAGTTGTTACTATGGCACTGAAATCCCTTTACCGTGTATGCGAAATTTAAAAACTGGACCTTATTTTCAGTAGCTTCAGTGTTAGAAGTCAAAATCATTCATATAAAAATAGTATAGTCTTTAGGCTCGCTCGCCATTTGTGCTCAAGCACATCCTAGTTTATTTGTATATATGTATGGACGTATGTATGTCATTTTGTACTTGACCCTCGCGTTTTTGTGTTAGTTATGTGGTCGACCCCCGTTCCAAATTGCACTAAACAGAATCCTCTGGTTTATCGATCAGTACCCGTATCACCCTAGAAATTGAATTGTTTACCGTTTTGAATTCTTTTGCGGGTGCAGTTAAAACTTGAAAACTTAAGGGACTTCCATTCTATTCGAGTTAGTGGCGGTGGGGGTGGTAAGTCAATGCGCTCTTTGTCCTGGTAAGCCGTGCGCAACAGTATTTACTTGAAAATACATTGTCCACTAGACTACCGCCAAGGTAAGTCTGTGTAGGTGCATGTCCAGTTGTGTCAAAACATTGTGTGTTACAACCACTACTTAGCTAAAGAATATCACAAAGAAAACGTTTAAATAACGTGTATTGTTTTGTTGTTGTTTTTTTCCTTCAATTCAAGCAGTTGCAGAGAGTTGTTACTATGGCACTGAAACTTTACCGTGTATGCGAAATTTAAAAACTGGACCTTATTTTCAGTAGCTTCAGTGTTAGAAGTCAAAATCATTCATATAAAAATAGTATAGTCTTTAGGCTCGCTCGCCATTTGTGCTCAAGCACATCACTAGTATGGATACTGTATATGTGTGTAAGGATGGTACGTATGCCCCTAAAATGCGCGAGCAGGGAACTTTTTTCTCCAAAAAAAACGTCTTTTTAGACCAGTTACTATGGCATTGAAGACCCTTTTCCAGACTTAATTTCAAAACTTCGCCGTTTTCGGGGGGATACGGAGTGCCGATTGTTGGTTGTCAAGAGCCATTGGTAGTCAGAATGCCGTAGTATTAATGCTAAGGAAGCTACTTCTACTCCAGTGAAGCTTAGGTAAGTACGTAATTCCATATTTGTTAGCTATATATGAAAAAAAAACCTCTGGCCTTTCTTTTTTGTAGCTAAGAGCTTGTCAACAGTGACTGGTAAATTCAAATAGTCAGATTGGCTCAAATTTGGTACTACAAAAGTTACCACTGCTCAAGAAAATGAGGTAAGAAAGTAATTTTGTATTTGTGTGCTAAAATTGATTGTCTTTTGTTTTTGTAGCTGAGAGCTTGTTGTCAAGAATTCAAGGTAATTCAGATGGTCAGAGTAACTTCAATTTGATACTACAGAAGTTACTCAAGAATGAATCAAGTAGTAATTCCATATTTGTTGGCTAAAATTACAAATAATAACACTGGTTTATTTTTTATCGTAGCTGAGAGCTTGTTCAAGAGTTACTGGTGATTGAGATTATCAGAATGGTTGATGTTTGATACTACAAAAGTTACCATTAATAAGGTAAGAGAGTGATTTTGTATTTGTTTGCTGAAATCAAATGTTATAACTGCTATTATATTGTTTGCATGAAGTAAGCTAAAAATAGTAACATTTTATGTTACCTAACTATCAGGCTCGCTCGCCATTTGTGCTCAAGCACACCACTAGTTTATATATATGTTTGGACGTACGTATGTCAATTTGTACTTTGAACCTCTCATATTTTTGTGTTAACTCAGCATTCGACCCCGTCCCAAACTTCACTAAACAGATTCCTCTGGTTTATCGATCATTACCCATATCATCCTAGAAATTCAATTGTTTACCGCTTTGAATTGTTTTGTGGTTACAGTTTAGCCATGAAGGTAAGCCTTGCATAGGTATGTTCAGTTAAGTGTGACAGTATTGTGCGTTACTACTTTTAGCTAATGAATATCACAAAGAAAACACTTAAATAACGTGACTTGTTTTTGTTGCTTTTTTTTTTCTTTTCTTTTTTGTAACTATGGCTTTGAATCCCCTTTACCTTATATTATGTAATTCAAAATCTCGATTTTTTATTTTGATAGCATGAGTGTAAATCAATCGTTTAATAATAGTATAGCTAGCTTTAGGCTCGCTTACCATTTGTGCTCAGGCACATCACTAGTTTATAAAAGCATCACCCAGCAGAACTATTTTTTTCGTCGTCTTTGAATGTGTAAGCACATTTCATTTTCAACAACCATTGAAACTATGCCAAGGCCTGTAGCTCATACTAGTTTGTGTGTAGACATACCTATGTCATGTTGTACTTTGACCCTAGCTCTAGTTGTCGACCTAGATAGCAGGTTTTGACAGGAAAAATGGTCCAACATTACAAATTGTAGCAGTGAGGGTCCCTCTGTAGTACTGACTATAAGAAGTGTACCATGTACTGGGAAGTATAGAGTAAACTGACAAGTGTTGTTATGATCATGTCAGTGTATATGACTGTGCAGGAGATCAGTTATAATACAGCAATCATGATTATAAGGAAGATATTGTAGAATGTATACATATGTGACATGCACAGATCACACTACTTGCATAACTAGTATTGCATCCCACATGAAGAGGGAAATACTCGTGCACTGTCAACGTCTGATGAATCAGGTCGTAAAGGCTGGCCTCTCGGTTGTTGTCTGAGACTTCCGCTCATAGTAATCAGACAGAGATTGTTGGTTCCATGCATTGGGCTCCCACTAATTAGCATCGTGCGAGCGAAGAACAAGTCTCAATTGAGATTTTGGTGTGTGTATATATATATATATACACACACAATAGAGCATTTTCAAGGTTTTGGAAACACGGCTTAGCTTATACATAATCCATTGGTTTACCAATCCTTACCCGTGTTATCCTAGAAAATTTGTTTGATTACCCCTTGAACATTTTTTGTCCAATAGTCAGGTAAATATAAGTGGCTAGCATTCAAATTTAAATTTCAGTCAGACCAGCTCACTCGCCATTTGTGCTGAAGCGCATCATTAGTACTATAAACGATACTGACGTGTGTGTAAATGAGGAGTTGGAAATGATGCAACGAGTAATAAAATGTGTTAGTGATAGTTATATAATGCGCTTGTACAAACAAGGAAGAATTGTGCATGCTAGCTAAATGTGGAATGATGGTGAAATGATAACTAATTAGATATTGACAAATGGAATGTTCAGCTTTGGCTTTGGTCTTCAACACAACAATATATTTACAGAGAGCATTGGCTATGGTGTAGCAATTGTACAATACTAATTTGAGGTGTGTCGTATATCTGTCATACTGTAACTTTAGAGATTGCTGACAATTAATGGTTGATTTAGGTATGAACTTATTCAGAACAAAGATTTAAGATCTTTTTATTGTGCTACTTTTAAATTCGGGCTGATTTTTGAGAAAACGCGAAGCTATCAGCTCAGTGTGTACTTTAGTTGGTAACGCCCCCCCCCCCCTTTTATCACATCGTAATCATGTGAGCTAATAATTTCTTGCAGCATGCAGTTGATTTGCTACCCTGGAGTGCTGGCTATATGCTACATGCAAGTCACCAAGAATGTTACCAGTAATATAGTCGCCACAAAAGTTATCTATCCTTGTGGCGGCATGAAGTTTGAAACATTGTGATAAGAATTCAGATTCACTGTGGTTTCAATGGTTAATACACAGCACACTGTTTCATTGAATGTCTCTCTAAAGTCTATAGTCAACTTATCTGACTGGAGTATGTACGTACCAAATTCGTCTTTTTTTCTTCTTTTTTTCTTTTTTTATGTAATGACTGAAGCTAAGCTAATACCAATTCATAATGTGGTTCTGTCGTGTGTGAGTGTGTTTGGTTAGGACTAGCTATGTAGGATGTTGTTTAGGATTGATATTCCAAATAATGCACATCTTATAGTACAGCTTAAGATAATTAGTTCTGAATCAGTACTATAAACTTCGTAGCGGTCAATAAACAGACACAGTATACATTTTGATAAAATCATAGGTATCGGTTGTAGATAAACTTTACTGCATCATCGTACAGGCCGCCATTGACTAGAACCACACATACACACACACACACTCATCATACACATCACACACCACACGCGCACGTCTGCACACACACCACACGCGCACGTCTGCACACACACACACACATGCACATCTGCACACACACATCATACACACACACTACACACGCACGTCATACACACACACACACATCATACACACACACACACTATTCTTCCTTCCTGTGGCAAAATTTCCACCAAAATAAGCCCTGAAGTTTGAACCTTCATTTGAGTGGTGCAACTCTTCGCAAAAGTAGATAAATCCCTTAGATATGTGGACTCTCTCGAAGTCTGTCCACGACCATTACCTGTTATGATTTTACTTTCAAATTGCATTGCTTTATTATCGACCACTAACCAAGTTTTATTTTAGTACAAAAGAATTGGTATCGATTCAGAACTAATCATAACCATATTTTCTATTTTGTGGTATTATCACATTATTATAATAATTTATAATATGAAGAAAAAAAATCATTGTAATCATGTGGGCTAATCATATGCTCTTGACCTTGATCGTTAAAAAAACGTCCTGGCAGTGTTTAGTACCCACAAGTCACAAGCACAGTGTAGCCACTCCTTCCTAGCAAAAGACAAACAAACAAACAAAAAAGCAAGTATTACATAACTCAGTATTAGTATTTGGGTGTTTTTTGTGAATGTCTGTACACTATGCCAGTTAATAAATTTAATTTTCCGTGATGTCCGAAAACTGTGCCGGTTGATAATAGAACCGGAATGGTCGATAAGAGTTACAGGCGACTTGCTCTATATAACACTTTTGTTTGTTTTTTGTTTGTTGCTGATATTACTGTTTATTTGTTGTGTGTGTAGTGCACTTTGTCATCACTTCAAGTTTATATTGTTGCATGTGTGTTATGTGTTATTCTTCATAAAAAAGTTTTCACTTTGACAAAAGATCAGCTTACTTCTGATTAATAAATTGTTTGTTTGTTTGTTTGTTTTTCATGTTCTTTTTTTTTTTTTTCATGTTCTTTTTTTTTCTTTTTCTTTTTTTTTCCCTTTGTCTTTCACTCTTCTATTTTCTGTTTAAAAGTATTGCATCAAATGACAATTATAGTTGAGAAGTAAGTGGGGCTTTGGTGAGGACTGCAGCTATGACAGAAACCAGAGTAGCTCGGGATGGTGACAGACAGCACATCAAGCATGGCCCTGGATCTAGTGGATTCATCAAACTCTTCAAACTTTTTTAGACTTTTAATTTTTTACCACATAACTAGCTAAGAAATAATTAGTATTACGGTCAAAGAATTCTATATATCACGTCATTAAGAAAACATTTGGAATACATATAGTATACTTAGTATCTATACACTGCGTGCTGTGGTAAGACATCATCACGAATACATAGGGTATACTCCAGCAACATATCTAGTACACATAGTATGGTGTACACCTGGTGTAAGGTAATGCACAGTACTCCAGTAATACACGAGTCCATTACGAAAGATACACACTGGTGCCGTGAGTAAGATAGAGTCACTAGAGTATGCCACGTGTATAACAAAATTATGACTTTATACACTGGTGCATATCCATTGCATGGTGTTGCTCATTACAGAGTTCACTGTTGCATGTTCCACTGTAAATGCATTTATGGAATATTTTGGTGTGTAATACCGGGTATAGTTAACCTGGTACAGTTATAATAATATACATTAGTTTGTATGCTAAGTGGCCAAAAATAGTATTTGTAACATCGGTGAACTATGTACGAGCAATCGTCCCATACACCATTTGAGGACTACCATGCAGCCACCAAGTGAGCATGTGAAACCTCTGATAATGAACTCTCTAAAGTAAATTACCTCTGTTTATTGAACTTCCCTTTGCCCTCTACCCATTCCAATAGAAAATGTATAGCATATCTCCCCCTCCTTAAAAAAAAAAAACACACACACACCAATTTTCTGTATTAATAGAACTAATGCAATGCATGATTTGGAGGCAAATTATAAACAACCTCCGAAGGCAAACAAAATGATTTGTGAACTGCAAACCTGGTCCCAAATTGTTCTCAGCTCAGAGGTTCTACTGTATCAATTTTTGCGCATGTCAGAGAACTCTTGGGATTTCATCTAACCCCAACATCAGTTGGGCAATCACCTCCTACAATACTCATAAACTGTGCCATGCTGAGACCATGCATCACAGATCTTTGCCCCCACTAATTATTGGCCTTTATGAATAATAATGTTTGTGTCATTTCTATAACATCATTCAATATGAGCCAAATATAGATGACAACAATATTTTACATTTACAATATGGCCATTGTTTGATTACAGAAATATGTTGGTATTAGTCCTGCATGAAGAATCCCAAATCAGATATCCAGAATTTCCACTCAACAGCACACTCATCCTGCAGTGATCCCACGCATAACTGGTTACCGGTGTACTGGAGTGATCCCAGATGCTGCCACTGTCCTGGTGCGACCTATCAATATTTAGACAAGTCTCAACTGATGGTGGAATTTTCTCTAAAAAACAACAACAAAAACAAAAAAAATCATTTGCTGTAGCTCAATAATCTAAAAACAATACAACCATTATTATTATTGTAAACTCAACTATAACAAAAAAAACAAAGCAAAAAAACAACAACCAATAATAAAAAAAAACATTAATCCTTTCACTGCCGTAGACGCCATATGGCGTTCGGAATTTCGTCAGCGGCTCTCCGTATTAAAAAAAAAAATTGATTATCCAATACAACATTCCCATTTCTTGTTATTACGTTGCTCTGACGTAGTACTTCCTGTAATAAAAAAATCTTGAAACGATAGCACGGGTGTTTAGTTGTTTTTTTTTACCATTAAAAAAAAAAAAAGAGTTGTCTATCCGCCCGAAATATTTTATAGTACAAGGTTGAGAAGCTCAGAATCCATCAAATAGAAGACGAATAAGCCGTGTACTCAGTCTGAACTCGATAGCAGCTCTGAGGTCATCAGATTTTGAGTTTCAGTTAGTACCGTTGGTAATGGTAAGTCTGAAGTTTTAGCTATTCTTTGTGCGGACTAATAGACTTTTTTTTCTTCATCATAGTAAACAATTTAGTCTGAACTTGCTTTTAAAATATATCTCTTGCTGAATGTCTGTGCAGCAAAAAAATAAAAAAACACACAACATTATTACATTTTCATGTTACCAAAATGGTCGTCATAAACTCGGCAGTGAAAATAAACATGGAACCCTAAATACTTGAAATACAACCCCCCCCCCCCCCCGCCCCAAAAAAGAAACAAACAAACAAAAATGTTCTCTCTCCATCCCAATTATTTTCATTTGTAGGTATGTTAGTGGGTGTGGTCTGTCATTGGAAAGTTAGGAACTATATTAAGGAGGGAGGGAGTGTGGGTGAAGAGTGTGTGCCACATTTACATAACGAAAGTCACTTCAAAATTTGCACTTGTCTGACTTTATTTGCTGTCTATTAGAATTTACCCTTTCAACAACACACCTATTATTGGCGAGCGAGCGTAGCGAGCGAGACACTTACAGGGGTAAAAATGAAAAAATCGGGGATGTTTGTTTATTTATTTATTTATATATATGTTTGGACGTATGTATGTCATTTTGTACTTTGACCCTCCGTATTTTTGTGTTCGCTCGGCGTTCGACCCCGTCCCAAACTTCACTAAACAGAATCCTCTGGTTTAGCGACCATTACCCGTATCACCTTAAAAATTGAATTGTTTACCGCTTTGAATTGTTTTGCGGGTGCTGGGAACTCCATTTCTATTCCAGTTAGTGGCGGTGGTAAGTTTATACACTATTTGTCACAGTTATAACACTACTCAACAGCATTTACTTGACAATTCATTGTCCACTAGACGAACCACGAAGGTAAGTCTTGCGTAGGTATGTTCAGTTGTGTGAAAGTATTGTGCGTTACAACTACTATTAAGAATATCACAAAGAAAATTTTAAATAACGTGACTTGATTTTTTTTGCTTCTTTTTCAATTCAAACAGTTGAGGGGAGTGGTTACTATGGCATTGAATCCCCTTTACCGTATATGCATAATTTAGCAACTCAACTTTATTTTAGTAGTTTGAGTAAGAACAGTATAGCTTAAAGCTCGCTCGCCATTTGTGCTCAAGCACACCACTAGTTATTATTATTATTAGTTGGGGGAACCTGGTATTAGATTCTTATTAACTGGTTTTGACATGCTGCTCTCATCTCCTTCACCACACTCACTACTAAAGCACTGGCCAGGAAGAGGCAAGTGGTATGTGGCAGTGTTCGGTCAAATACATTGCAATTGTATTTAATTACATTTTTTGCAGTAATTTCAATGTAATTGTATTTGAGTGAATCTGAGCTCTACGTATTTGCAATGTATTGAAATACTAGCAAAGTTTAGAATTGAAAAGTTTGAAATGCGTGCATTGCTGATACAAAACAGAAATGAACAGAGGCGAGAGAAAATATGGGCAAGTCCCTGAAAAATTCCTGGGGAAAAGGAAAGTGGAAATACCATTTGGATATCGGAGGTCACTGTGTGTGTATGTACATGTGTGTGTATGTACATGTGTGTGTTTGCGTGCATGTGTATGTACATCTGTGTGTGGTGTGTGTGTGACAGCAGATAACGTATGTGACGTACACATAACACTGTCGTAAAGTATTTGCGATGCTAATTAAATACAATTCTGAGGTCAAGTATTTGTTTTTGCAATTGTATTTGAAGAGAGAGCAGTATTTTCAATTGCAATTAAATATTTTTGAGTATTTTACCCCAACTCTTACTTGCTACTTATTATTATGCGATATTATTTATTATTATTATTATTATTGTCATTTTTACTGTTTTTGTTGCTATGATATAATTATTAGTATGAGTAATAGCACGGATAACCGTGATATTCGGGACTAATAGCACGAGTAGTGCTATTGATCCTAATAGCACAGCTATCACTCACTAATAGTAGGCCAGCTTTTAAAAAAGTCATTTGCAACTGTATTGTTCGCTCAATTTCAGGATTAGTTTCCTCTGGAACTTCGTTTTCAACATAATTATGGCTCCTCCTAATCTGTTTAAACATTCTGTCTAATACGGGCAGAGCTTCTGTGGTAAAGACATTGTCTCCAACTAAAAACTACTCGAACTGTACGTTTCCAAGGTTAATACTGCATGCATGCGCACTTACCCGTACTATTTCACTTTGTTTCCACTTAGCTACCGAGGTATTTCAATTATTTACGCGCTATTTCACTTTACCTGTGCAATTTTTCCTATACATTTTTGAATGGGAAACTTATGTGCCGTACTATCTCTGCCACACAGTGGCGCTTGATGTAATATATTTCACAAACTAGGAGCGGAGCGCTGTAGCATAAGGTACTTTAATCTCTTTAACTCAACCACTTGGTTTTACATCATTTGTTCTCTCTTGCTCTATTTCTTCCTGAACCCTTCCCTCATTCTTCTTGAGTTAATGGATTCCCTTCTGCTCCTTTGTCTATACCTCTTCCTACAGTAGAAGACAAAAAAAAAGTTTCGAATTCCGTTCCGTAGAACGGCCGTCGCACGATTAAAAAAAAAACAGGGGAAAAATGGTACGCCGTTTGTTAAAAAACGACCGTTCCGTTCGACCGCGTTACCGTTTTAATCTTTCTCGTTCACCGTATGTCTCGCTCAAAGAAATATAAAAAATTGTTTATCCAATAAAAGGTTCCGATTTTTTGTTTACTGGCTCCTGAGGCGGAGCTTTTTGAGCTAAAAAAAATATGAAGCCGTCCTATTTGAAGTTGTCTCGCGGAGAATTGTTAGTTTGACCACCGTACAGTATCGACGTTTTCTCAATGTTACGGCCTTCTCGGGCTTAGATTTTTTTACTGCTGGAGGTCCATCGATAGCTAACAGAAGATCTACAAAGTGCGGACGTTATAGCTCTGTGCCCGTCGGAACTTCAGTCTGCAGCAGCAATGGAAGAGTTTCTAGCTAGAAAATATCTGTGAATCGACGGAAAAGCTTAACCGTTTTTTTACCATTTTAGTAAACGTGTCGGCCGTTTAGTCCAAACGGTACGGAACGCAATAATAAAACTACAGTAAAAAAACTACCGTTTTACGGCCGTACTACGGAACGAAATTCGAACATTTTTTTTTGCTCCTACTGTAGTTCTCAGTGTCTCTGTACTTTAATCCATGATTGTGGACTTTGCCTTCCCTGTTCAATCCTCATTTTCTCTTATGTCATTTCCTTACTTGCCTCTGAATGATACTTTAGCCATTCAATTAGTGGCACCATTTTACCATCCTGGCCCAGCTAATGAATTATTCATGAATACACACGCTACTGTCACCGTCAAGCATATTATTATATAGATAATGATGACGAATAATCATAGTCTACCATGTCTACCAATAAGTGCTTAACCATTCACTTACAAAAATTGGCCGAGTGGGCGCTCACCCATTTTTTGTACACATGAGAATTTGCACACATACACACAAATTTACATACACAGCACTATTGAAAACCTGCACAGGCTGCACTACTTACTCTACTTTAACAAAATTAACATAAGACATCAGATTCAATAATCTTTAAGGCTTTCTGGACATTCACCATTGATATTCTAGTCAGAAAAGTCTGCCTTCACTGCCGTCAATTTGCTTGAAATGGCACAGAGAGGAACGACTTCTATTGCTGGCCACATAATTGACAAGGAATACTTGTTCGTGTATTCAATTTAAAACCTGGGCGTTAATATTTATCAGAGAAATGGACAGAGTGGGCGCTTACCCTGTAGAATACAATAATAATAATAATAACCATAATAATTGGCAAGCAAGTGAAGTGAGTGAGTTCTTAAGAATCCTAATGAATTAAAGTTTGTGTCTATAAAAGCTGGCTATCCTTGGGGTAGACGTGAGGACTTGAAATTTAGTTTACTTTGTCGATCAACAACACATAGTCGACTATAAGACTTATCGTAAGACTGCACTACCATATCAGCGTCATTACACAACAAGTAGCTAGATCACTATAACTTCTACCACTTAACAAAGTGTAGCAGATTGTAAGAGCTCCTGATAAAATACTATTATTAAATGACAAGTGCACTTTGACCTCAGAGTGCTGCTAAATTACAACTTTCAAGTGCGAAACACTACACTTGGGCTCAAGAATCTTAGGAACAAAAAATTGTGCTATTTAGCCTATTGATCTATGGACAAAAATTAAATTTTTGAGAATGTAATATTACTAAATACTAAAATATAACTGATTTAGCTCACTATTTGTGTTGAAACACACCACTAGCAATAATAATAATAATAATACGAACAGCTTAGTCCTGGCAGCAGCTTATTGAAACACCACCTTGTGGCGTGCATATGTTGTTATCATTTCACCATCACTCCACATTAGATAGCATGCACAATTCTTCCTTCATTTTACATGTGTATTCACATATCACCTTCTGTTGCTCATTGCATCATTTCTAACTCCTCATTGTTACACATACGTCAGTATCCATCCTTATCAAACCACAGCTAAAATAGCATAACTAGTCCCTAGCTACATAGTTAGTGAGAGTCCAATGCAGGGAACCAATTCCAATAAACAATCACCGTCTAATTACTATGAGTGAAAGTCTCAGACAACAAGTGAGAGGCCAGTCTTTACGACCTGATTCATCAGACGTTGACCGTGCATGAGTATTTCTCTCTTCATGTTGTGATGCTAGTTATGCAAGTAGTGTGATCTGTGCTATGCCACATATGTATACATTCTACGATTCCTTCCTTACAATCATGATTGCTGTATTATGCCTGATCTCCTGTGGACAGTCATATACACCGACATGATCACTACAACACTTGTCAGTTTACTCTATACTTCCCAGTACATGGTACACTTCTTGTAGATGGTATTTCAGAGAGACCCTCGCTGGCTCAGTGCTATCTATATAATAATACACTTGTGTGTCAGTAACAATGACGGTGCGTATTCATGAATAATTCATGAGCTTAAAAAGTTTGGTAAATAAGTAAAAAGTTTCGCAAAACCAAGTCCACAATCATGATAGAAGGACAGAGAGACTCAGAAGCAGGAGAGAGAGACTAAAGAGAAGGGACTCCATGACTAACTGAAGAGAGGAAACGAGGGGATAAGAAAAGCTGAGATAGTTCATGAAAAAGGAGAGCAGGAGAGAGAAACTGATGCAACCTTAACCAAGTGGTAGAGGATGATAATGAATAAAAATAATTTATGCTACTGCATTTACTTTGCAATACATCAAGCGTCACTGTGTGGTGGGGTACTTCCTAGTAATTGTTAATGTTGGACCAAATTTTCCCGTCAAACCTGCTATTAATATTAGGTCGTTTACACAGTATGAAATGGTATAACCATGGTATAAAATAGTTAGACCATGACAATTAGGGATAAATGCCCTTTCCGGGATGGAGCGATAATTATTTACTTATTATGTAATAGTTTAACTATGTGTTTGAGAGATAAACAACCCGATCTTGAGGAGGAAGCCCTAGGGGGAGGGTGGTTATCTAGCAATAATTCTGTGGTTTAAATCAATTCATCTAACCATTTGATTTTGCCTATTCCTGTTGAAAATTCTGCCAGGACGTCAAAGGTATCTTGAAAAGTCTTCACTGATTCAGTGTTTTGGCATGCTTTATCTTCTATTATTTCTCCTTCACACAATTCTAACCAAATAAATAATATATCCATTCTATACTAATCTATATCTTCATAACTTACTACTACTTGTTGCACAGTTAAGCCAGTATCATCAGCAGCTTCTTCCAACACGTGCTGACATGCCTACGCTTCACTGAAACACCAGTCACCCCAGCTCTGAATAGAGTATAGAGGTATTGCGCGGAAGTAATCAACGCGTGGGCGCACATAGCAACGGTTCCTGACGACCACCGCTGGAGGGCAAGGTATGACCGCGTGGCAATGGCTCTGGTGAAGAAGTCTGAGTATTTGTGCTCTTTAAGTGTTGAAGGAAGACAAAGATATGCTGAAAAGTTAAATGTAGCTGGAATAAATACAGATCCTTATTGTATAGAGGAAAAGGAGTGGACAAGGGAGCCAGAAGCCATACCACAGCTGGTATGGAGTGACCTGATGCTTTATATGGTTTCTACACCAAGTCCATATACTAAAGAAGCCATCAAGGTTAATACATTTATTTTTTGTTGACTTTACAACTAGCATAGAGAGTAATTATAGGCCTGGAAAGGCATGCTTGACTCTGAAGGATTTATGAGGGCAGGATGGGTGCATGACTTGAAACTTCATCATATGAAGGATGATAGTGACAGAGTGAAGAAATTTATTGTTATGGCAAAGGTATGTATAATATGGCTTGAATGATAAAAAAAACATTAATTATAGTTTTGATATCAGGTTAAGCACTCTCAACGAGTCTCCGCTACACCCCTTCTTCCTTGGGTGGTCTTTGAAAGTGACGGGAGCATTTTAGGGGCTCACTGTACCTGCATGGCAGGGTAAATTATTTTTCATGTATTTTAAACTGAAATATATATATATATATATATATATATATATATATAATTTAGACTTGGAGAAGCCTGCTCTCATATTGCGTCCCTTTTAACCTGTGTTGTAAAAGCTGCTGAAGCACGGAAGAAACAAGGATTGGAATCTTGTACCTCACAAAAATGCATCTGGCTTCCTCCAGCTAACAACGTAATTTTTAATAATACATATACTGTGTTGATTATAGATTCATAATGTTTCAGGTTTCTCCAGCATGTATTTCAGATATAATTTTTTCACGATCTGATAAAGCTTCAACTTCATCAGACTCCTCAGTGCCAGCAGCAAAGCAGCCCAAGATTTCTCAGCCATCTGATCTGGAAATGAACAATTTTTTTAGGAAGATTGACAAGGCACAAATAAAGCCTGCTTTACTGAGGGTTGTTGAACCATTTGCTGAAGATTTCATACCTAGATTGAGTACTGATAAACTTCCTAAACCTTTGACAGATTTATATAATCCTGATGCTTTAAGAATGGATTATCTGAAGTTGCTTGATTCTTGTGAGTCAGTGTTTCAGTCTATTAAGGTAAGATTATCTTATAAATTAGAGATTAAGTATTTGTGATTCAATGATTTCTTGATTAGATCACTGTTGAACAAGCTGATGAGTTAGAGAGGGAGACAAGAAAGCAATCTTCAGCAAAATCATGGTTTGTTCATCGTGCTGGAAGAGTCACAGCTTCTAATGTAAGGAGCGTTGTCAAAACGAACCCAGCTATGCCCTCACAAAGTCTAATTAAAAGAATTTGTTACCCTGAGGCCTTCAAATTTTCTACTAAGGCAACAAGGTATGCATATTAACATGATAATCCATTGTTTAGACACTGAACAAATACAATTATTGGACTTTATTATTGCAATTTGTATGACAAAATACATATTGTACTCCACTAATTGTAAAGATTAAAAGTCATATACAATATTGTATTCATTAGGTGGGGTTGTACTCATGAGGAATCAGCCATTAAGGCTTACTCAGAAATTGCCTCAAAAGAACATATAGATCATGAAGTTTCATCGTCCGGATTTTTTGTAGACACCAAAAAGCCATATATTGGAGCTACACCTGATGGTCTTATAAATTGTTCATGTTGCGGCAAAGGTGTATTAGAAGTGAAGTGTCCATATTGTATTAAAGACTCTGGGATAACAGAAAGTGACGGCAGCACTTCATGCTTAAAAATGGTGGATGAAAAGTTGACACTAAATCGAGATCATGCGTATTTTTATCAAGTACAGGTTCAACTACATGTTTGTAATCTACAGTATTGTGACTTTGTTGTGTGGACTTGTAAAGACGTTTTCATTGAAAGAATTACTCCAGATGAACAGTTTATCAGAGGTATTATGGAAAGCATAGAACATGTTTTTGTTTATGGGGTGTTGCCTGAACTGGTAGGAAAATGGTATACCAGAAAGCCTGTGGCAGACAGTGAAGGAGTGGTTTCAGAACCTTCATCAAGTTGTACCAGTGCCGTAGTTGAAGATCAGGAAGACTATGAGAAGTTGTGGTGTTTTTGTAACCAACCTAGTTTTGGAACAATGATCAACTGCGAGAATGAAGAATGCACTATTGAGTGGTTTCATTGTGACTGTTTGAGAATCAGAAGCCCCCCTAAAGGAAAGTGGTATTGCCCTTCATGTGTAAAATTACCACAGTTTTCAAAGAAAAAACAGAGACGAGATAGAAAATGAAATAACATTTATTCAGGAACAATGGGTGGACATGCATTATAAAACTTTAGCAAGTTCTTATTGTTCTTCAGTGCTTCTTCTGTAAGAACCTTCTTGCCATAGTCATCCTTAGCAACACTAATGCATTGCTGTAAATGATGAATTTCCTTGAGCATAGTGCTGCTACTGTTACAAACATTGGGAATATTTGTTTGGCACGCACAATCTACAGCTGCAATGGACTCAGTTTGAATTGACTTGTCCAATTCTTTCTGTTTATCAATAAGTGAACTGGAAGAAGACTGGCCATATTGATCTATCGTAGCACTAGATTGATCTACACTACACTGTGGAGATTTACCTCGTGCAAGTCTAGCATGCAGCCGATGATAACGCAGTGCAGCAGCCTCAGATGAAGAAACCGAGGATGCATACCCCAAGGAGAGATTAGGGACCCAGTCTGGATTGTCCCTGTCATACAAACTAGCAGGTTTACCTTTAAATATTAATAAATAAATAAAATCTATCCCCTTGGTACCAAAATTGAAATACCTGAAATGAAATGTGCACTACACACTCTGGAATACTTAGAGGGAAGCCAACCCTTTCTATTAATTTTTGCTATCCATCTTTGACGACGTTCAGAAATTAAAGAAGCAGCTTGGGCACCATCATTAGGTCCAGGGGCACTTGGTATTCTGAAAAAAGAAACCTTATCTCGAACACCACGATTGTGACAACCCACCACGCAGCAAGTAAGCACCATACTTAAACCGTCAGTTAGTCTACCTTGCCCTCCAGCGTGACGACCTTTACCCATCCGGAAGTACGTGACGTCAGACGCAATACCTCTATTTAAAAGGGAAGTCTGAGCATGGGCATTCCCAGGAATCTTCGATACGTTTTCAATCGCAAAATATTCCTGAACCGGGGGTGGTGCCCAATTCCCAGCATAGAGCGGTTCGGTAAGGATTTGTCTACGTCAGACTAACCCCCCCCCCCCCCCCCCCCCCCCCCCCTCCCAGGTTTCTCCCAAGGGTGTGGCCGGGCTGGGTTTTCGTGTAATTAATTACCTTTAATTACCTGTCTTTGTGTACCCCGTTCGCCCAGCCTCTACACTCATCTTCACCCCGGTGTTCTTGGTGTTCTCTGCAGCTAGAAAAAAGAATGGCTGAGGAAGACGATCTTATCGTGAAAGCTAAATTCGCTGAACAAACTGAAAGATACGAGGATATGGCCAGGGTAACGCTATAATGTAGCTATTTCCCCTTGAACAAGTTTCATAAATAGGGTGGGCTTTATACCATTCCGTGGTTGTTGGGTTCTGAAGAGACTGTTTACCTAACTATAGTCGCACATACTAGACCTTTTGGAGGGTCTGCCTGTATCCTAACAGAATACAGATGTCTTGTTGGCTACTTAGGTGTGAAAATTTGTTAAGAATTGTGTCCTTGGATTAGATGAAGCTGGCCTATAGTAATGATTGTTGTTTTTCATTATCCTGGATGCACTACACTTGGTGCTATATAGTTTGATCAGCCCTCATTTATTGTACATTACACACACAATTCCAGCATACAATTTTTTTTACAACCTCTCATGTTCTGCTGTGCTGTTTGGGCCTTTTTAGGCTTACCACGGGATGCCTTTCAAGTTGCTAAAGTTACTACACGTTACTATGGCATTGGAGACCCTTTTCCATATTATGTTTAAAAAGGAAAACAACAACCAGTTTTGGTAACTGAGATCTTGTCAAAAACCACTGGTACTTGCATAGTATAAGTAAGGTAGGTAGTGTAGGAGGTATCATTACTTTGGGATATTGAGCAAAGAAAATATAGATTGTGTCAGTGGCTGTGATTATTCTACTGAAGGAAGTCATCCTTAGCATGATTAATAGGTAAAGTCATATTTAATAATTATACAATGCTAGCCCTTTTTTGTGAACAAGAGAATTACTTCAGATTTTTCTTGGTGGTAATGAATAACTATCTTTCCACTAAGTTATAACATGGCTGTTTGTTTCTTACTTATATAGTGTAGGATTATTTTGTGTCGTCCCAACTTTTTGTGTGCACACGAAATTGGGCAGTAGCACTAGATTGTTTTAAAACTGCATAGCTGTCAGATAATTTCTTTGATTGAGGTCTGTCACAAGTTCAAACACCAGTAACCACTATTTATAAGTTTGACTATAGTCTACCGAATACACTCCATATGTGGTGGTGTGCTACAGCACAAATGGCAAGCGAGCTTGTCTGATTGAAATTCAAATTTGAATCCTAGCAGTTATAATATTTCTTTGTTGGTTGAATGTTTTTGTTTAATTATTGTGCTATTCTTTAGCAACACACAACACTTGTACACACATATATACACTTGATTACTGGATATACCAGTGCAAGACTTGCATTGTATTCTCTTCGCGACTTGACTATTGGGAAATTGATTTTCTAGGGGTCAGCAATCAAATTCCTGAGACAGGTAAGGATTGCTAAACTAAAGGATTCTGCTATCAAGCCGCCTTGCCAAAGTATGCTTTGTTGAAAATGCTCTATTGTACCAGAGCTCTAGTAGATAAAACATCGTATTGTATTCTCTTAGTGACTTGACTATTGGAAAATGAATTTTCAGTAAGAACGAATCTGTTACGCAAGGTGTATAGCTAGGACAGGCAGTGCATTAACCCAGGTAACTTACCACTGCCACTAATAGAATAGAAAATATACTCTGCAAAGTTGTAAGACCTAACTGTGAACATCTGTTCTCTTCTGTCTCCGTAGCTCTTTGTCTTTATTTTTTCTGGGATTATTTCGAATTTTCTCCTACATTTCTTGTGCCCGCGCTAACGTTTACGTTTATAGGTAGCCTCCGGGGGTGGACACGCATTGACCTCTTTGAATTTTGCCATTATATATATACCAAATCTCAATTGAGACTTGTTTGTGAGAGTCTCGCTTTGCTTGCCCAATAATAAAGAAAGCTTTGTATTTCAATGGTAGAAGTGTTATAAGGAAAAATATGTGAGATAGATATTTTTTATTTCATTTCACATAGTCAGTCAAGTGCAGTTAGTAAAATGAATATATTGAAGTCCAATACCTGCCACACCATGCTTATTCTTGCACCTTTTCCTTTGCAGCACACTAGAGTTATATGTATGTGTGCAAGTGGTGTAGTGCAAGTAGAAACCGAAGACTTTGATGTGTCATGAAGTAAAAAATATCATCTTATATATGATGAGTGCCCATGGCAACTGGTACTCATTTTATTTACATTGCGGAAATATCCTCAAGTCAGTTTTACTGTGCAATAAGCACCATATCTATTAGCACTAGGGAAATAATAAGTGGATTTTCAAGAATTATTTGATACTAATGAGAAATGTAAAAATGACCCTAGTCTATGCCATTTATTTAATATGCAGTTCATGAGACAGTATGTGGAGAGTACTGGCGTCGAGAGTCTAAGTGTTGAACAGAGGAATCTTCTGTCTGTGGCCTACAAAAACATCGCGGGAACCAAGCGTACTGCTTGGAGAGTATTGTCCACCATGAGAAGTAAGGCGAATGATGAGGACCAATTGATGAGGGAATATTGTCACATTATCGTGGAAGAGTTGAAACACGTAATATCAGAAGTCGTGGTAAGAGAAACTAGTTAAAACCAAATAGTAGTTGGTTTTGTTGGTTTTTAGTAATTATGTATTTGTTTAGGATTTGCTGGATAACAAACTCATCAAGAAGGACGACAAAGACAGTGAAGCATATGTTTTTTATATGAAGATGAAAGGAGATTACTATCGCTACCAGTGTGAGGTGATAAAAGCGCCTGACACGGTAGAAGAAGAAGGACATAATAGTGAGTGTTGTCCTCCATTTTATTATCTGGGAGGATGTATTTTGTACATAGCAGCGACGTTTCCTATTGTGTGAATGAATATGGGCTATAGTTTGAGCCGTCAATGTGAAATTTGAGTCACCAACCCTTGACTGAGAGAATTCGTTTTGAGTACACTTCTATTTGTAGTGGTAAAAATAGAGCTACTTTCATGGCATTTTTTTTTTACAAGTGAACCTTGTTGTTGTTTTTTTTGTTTGTTTTTTTTGTTTATATCTAGGCGGTCTCACTCCCCATTTGTGGTTTTATACATTTTAGTTTCACTTCACAATTTCTTTCTCAGCCTTTTTTACTTGTTAGATGTATTCTCTCTCTTTTATAGGCTTTTTTTAAAACCATGCAGAATTACAAATTTTTGGTCGCCACCAAGAATTGAACCCAGGACCGCCTGCTTAACGCACAAGCTCTCTGCCACTGAGCTACGACAACCAGCCGGCAAACAGACACTCTACTGTTAAGGGGTACTGCTATGCTACAGTCTCACTCTCAATAGACCAACAAAAATTCTCTTTTTTCAAAGCTTCTTTTATCAGTCGACATTTTTTTACTCCACTAATTTATCACTTCACAATTTCTTTCTCAACCTTCTTTTACTCAATAGATGTATTCTCTCTCTTTCACAGGCTTTTTTTAAAACCATACAGAATTAAAAATATTTGGTCGCCACCGGGAATCGAACCCAAGACTGCCTGCTTAACCGATTACACGCGAATAAAAATTTTAATTGCGCCTTACGTAATGCGGTCACGGGCGCACGCGAGAAACAGAGGATTGATTGCTTGGTGGGAGGGGACACTAAACGAGAGAAAGAAGACGAACGGTTGAAGATTGCCTCGGGGACAGTATTATCGAACGATAGAGTACGCTCTAGGCTATTGGGAAAGCATAAATTCGACGCTAAGCTGTTCCCGACTTAAAAATAACAAAGTACTCGCACCATTTGGCAAAAACGTTTGTGGCATCACATTGCGGCTCTTAGTAAGCACACTAGTAAGGTTGGAAGTATGGTTTTATGGGTGAAGCAGTTTGCTACTGGATCATAGAGGTAAGAGAAAGTGTTTTTGCACGCATCTGTCTTACAATCAGGAAGAATTTGTTGATATTTATTTAGGGTGTGGTTTATTTTGAACTGAGCAGTCTGTTATAAATTTTGTGATCAGAGAAGCTTTTTATTGGCTTTTGTGTATGAAAACAGGTACATTACAAATAAATGATAGAATATTTGAGTTATTAATGTGCTGGTAGGCTGCATTGTTGACAGAATAGTTTGTGATCTTACTATCAAGTGCAACTGATCATAGCATAATAGAAGTATATGTCATAGGGCTCCCTGCAGTCTCACCTGTCATATAACAATATTTATTTTTACTTATTGCTATAAAGAATGTGGTTGAAATTCCTGTAGAAATTGCTACCTTTCAGAATCATCAATTCCGTTCTCTCGTCAGAGACCTTGACCATCTAGTAACTACTACAGTTACTACACCCATCAGCACTGAAGTCATTCTTTCTGTTATCAAACTCCTCGTCACTACCACCAGAGTTACTGCCATCCTGGTAGGGCCAAATGGACGCGAAGACGCATTTTTGATGCATTGTCGCGTCCTCCGCAGTTATTGATTTTTCCAATTTAGCTGCATGTACGCGTCAATCGGGGTTAATCCGTTAATATATAACCGCTCTGCCACTGAGGGAGTGTTTGTTTGCCGGCTGGTTGTCGTAGCTCAGTGGCAGAGCGCTTGGCTATTTTCTGATGTAAATCATCATAATCATTAATATTGTTATTTACTGCTGCTATTGCTACTACTGTAACTACTACAATTGCTTGCAGAAAAGGATTCATTAAAGGATTCAATCGATAAAGCTCAGGAATCATATAGTGCTGCAAAGGAGGCAGCTGAAAAAATGCCTCCCACTCACCCTATTCGTTTGGGGCTGATGTTGAATTTCTCAGTGTATTACTATGAGATTGAGAACAAGCCAGAGAAGGCTTGTGAACTAGCAAAGAAGGTAATTTTATTAGATTTTTTTTTTCAATTTTAAAATTATATGTTAATTTTCGACAGGCATTTGATGACGCCATTGCTGAACTGGATCAACTCAAGGAGGATTCCTACAAAGACAGTACATTGATAATGCAGCTCCTCAGAGACAACTTAACTGTGAGTTGTTTAGTTATGTAGTATACACCAATCTTTGGAAAGTATTATTAAAGTACACTGATGTTTAGGAGTCTTAGAAAACAAGTGAGGGTTGGCTCCACGAGTGAGTCAAGCAAGCGAGACATTTTTAGGGTCAGTGGTGAAAATGTTCATTGTACTACAAAATATCTCTTACTGTGAGAGAAGGTGGTTTTAAGGTGTGCCATAACTGCCGTATACACTTATTGATACGCTGTAAGGTTCAACATACTAGCTTATTCTCCTAACAGTGGCATTATTACTGTCAAAAAATCACCTTTTTTTTGTCGATATCAAAGAGCAAAGCTTTCTTATATATCTACCATTTACAAGCCCTAAAATTACTCGTCCTGCAGTCCTTTCATGATTCCTAGTGCTTGGCACCTTTTTTCAGCAAGTTCCACCACCCCATTCCTCTAGTACGCAGAAGTCTTGGGGTCGCGAAAAAAAAGCTGATTGAGTGTCTGTGGTAACCTTAAATTACTGACTGTCACGACCGGAACTGCAACTTCCCCCTGAGATCTGGAGGGTATTGAACTGGTACTATGTACTAATGCCACCAGACCCTTTCCCAGCGTACCGGTAGGTAAAGGGTCTGGCTACGCGAGACCTAAACGCCCCATGATACTATATATACTAAATTACAAGGCAAGCATGTTGTGAGAGTAATGGCATGAAGTCATTTTGGGCCTAACGGTATATTGCACATAGCATGCAAATTAGGGGGGGGGGGGGGGGGGAGGAGCTGGGATGTTTAGGGTAAAAGTTCTCATCTCCCCCCTCCCCACTAGATACAAAGAGTGAATTTTATGTTGAGATAATGAGATAAAGAGTGTCTATCATTTGCTATGGACTGGAAGGTCTCTCATAGCAACCACCAACAACAAAAAATTGCGTAGGCATTGTGAGGTCACCCTTAACTTTTGAAACTGTGATACTGTACCATCCATTAGTTAGGCTGATATGGTGTCATTGCATCTGTTGCCACCCAGTTGCATTATTTAAAAAAAAAAAGACGTTTGTTTGTTATCTGCTCAGTGTGTAGCTGGATGATCTAGTTAAATCTGGTTAGGTATACCATCTACCCTAAATATAGAATGTAGTTACAATGTAAACAATGACTGGAATGCACCATGGTATTTAGGAAATATTAGCTAGTGAGGATTAATTTTTTCTTTAAAGTACGATTTGACTTTTTATGAATTTGTTGTTTGTCTTTAGCTTTGGACAGCTGATGCGGACGCAGAAGATTTAAAAGATGAATAATAATTTGTTTTTGTAGTATTGCTTTTATTATGAAACACTAAACCTCCCACTGAGTTTGTAGATATAACAATTTTGTCAAGTTATATTTTTGCTATTAATTATGATTCTTTTTTTGTATAGCTATAACATGATTTGGTAAAAATTATTTTAAAAATGTAATATACACCTATTTTTTGTTTGTGTATATGTAAGAGTCAAGCATACACGAGTAGGATTTATGTCTTAACACTAGCTATTGAGAATGATGCGGTACCTTTGAAATGTTAGCTAATAGGGTAGACTATGGTCGTTAGGATTGCACTTGGAGCTCTAGGATTGGTAGTAGCTACAAGTTGGATTTGAGTTGAGCACACATTACATGTATATCCAAATTTCATTGGGTGAAGTACAGAAGCATTTAAACCACACATTTAGCTGTTTACTCCAAAAATATTTGGAGTGATCAAATACATTTCAATACTGATAGATTAAATTTGGCTGCTAGAGTACAACTAAGGCTCTTGAGGAAATCATCAGTAATCTAATTACAGCTGGTTTCAAGAGAACAAGACAAAAGTGTATGTTTATTTATTTATTTTTTTTTGTAATTTTTTTTTTCTGATTTACTGCGAGACATTTCTCCCTCTACTTTAGTGTCAAATTCAGAATGAGAAACATTGTGGTCATGGAGAAAGCTTTTTTTTAAAGGATTTCCATAATTTGTTTATCTTTACCCTTTTGCCTGTAGCTTCATTATCTTCTGTGCTTTTTCTATTAGTTGCCTCACTACAAACACTTAATGTCAGACAAAATATTCAGTTGTAATCCCATCTAGGGGTTAGCTATGTTCGAATTACTATTATAGCTAATCACAGTAAGCTTTCCTCGGATATTATATATTCCTAGAAACTACGCCCACTCCAGCAGATGGCCGACCGTGACACTCAGCTTTCAAAGGTGTGTATAGCACCTCGTCTTACAATTATCACTAGGGAATAATTAGGTTTTTTTTTTTTTGTTTTGCCAGGAGATGTATTGTGAAGTAGGCATTCTATCCAGCATAGTGTTGTTCAAGTGAGTGCACAGGGATGCTAAATGCCAGAAGAGGATACTACTGATAGTATCCTCCATTTTAGCATTTTATTAGTTGTTTTTTTTTTTGTTTATGAGTCGTGCAAGCATTAATTAAAGAATTTTTATTTTATCTGTGGTGCAAGAATGTTGTTTGCACAGTTTTCCTGTCAGATGCGAAGGATAAGATGGATTCATCCCATGCCTTACACACTAACAATATTTTTCTAACTAATACAATCAACATAATGAACAATATAAAAGCAGTTATATATGTTGCATATGTTATTTTATCTCACCAATTGAGCTGAAATGCGAAAATTCGGTAATGTAGACGGGTGGAATGGAATGTTATTGTTTTTTTTACTCAAGTTCGCTGAAAACGCAGTGATTGATTCTCCTGACTCTAATTCCATCACTTTCGCGGGTTCACTGGAGTCACAACACATGAAAATATTCTATGCGCCGTGGCTCCTTAGAATTGCTGCAATTACTGGACACCTCTCCGTAATGTCTCTACCGTCTTTGTCGTAGAGTGTCAACATAGAACAAAGGAGGGGAAAAAATATTTGGTAACTAAGGCTCGGCTATAGTCGCTACGTTCTAAAACAGATAAACAACGAAATCTCGGGAACTACCGCCCGTCGAACCCCCCTCGGGCGGCCGCTAGCAGCATCGCCCTCTCGCTACGGCCCCCTCGAGGTTCTGTGGGCGGTAGATCCCTCGCGTTTGTCCACCCTTAGGCTAGGTTGGGTGCGGCCTAGTTTCCGGTATAAAGTTGGCGCCCCACAAAGGGAAGACTACTACAGACCAAAACTGCTCAGTTTTCCGTGGTATTATTCCGATTTAGCTGTGAAGATGTCCGACGATCTGATCAGGAGAGCCCAGTTTGCAGAACAGGCTGAAAGATATGAAGATATGGCCCAGGTAACGTGATTGCTCTCTGTAATGTAGCCATGAACGCCGCCAGGTCAAAGCTGTGGTATGAAGGGGGAGGAGTGTATGTGGTGTGTTGGGGGGGGGGGGGGGGGGGGGGGGGGGGGGGGGGGGGGGGATTTAGGGCATGAGTTTTTACCTCCCATACCACTGATATTTGTGGTCCAATCAAACAATATGTATGAGTATGAGTATATAATTTGGCCCTATTCTCTCTTTCAAGTACAGTATGAGGGTCTACACACACAGTGCCTAATACTTGAATTCCAGTTTAGTGTAAGTCTTTCCCTTTACTTAAGTGCCTCTCATAGCCACCTTAATTGGCCAATGAGAAGTCTTGCTTTCGTAAGTGGTGTGTTTCAATTGCACAATTAGTTATGTTAGCCCATTTCTTTACCCAACTGCCTCTCTTGGCCACCACACATTGTCCAGCTAAGTCTGGCTTAGTCATGACGCATTCAGAAGGGAAACATAATCAATTTCATGTATCCAAAGTCGTTCCCCTCCCCCAACTACCTTGCTGGGCAGTGTCTACTTTACTTTACGGTCAAACCTCATTAATCCAGTTGTCAAAAGTTGCTGTCACCTCGATTAATCTGGTAGGTTTTTCAAAATATTTCAATGAAATAAATAGGTATAATTATTATGTGAGATCATATCACATTGAAGAGGTTCAATGCTCCTTTGCTCAGTCACTCTGTGTCTCAAATTTTGTCCTTGTAAACTCGCTATGTGACATTTTTGGTTCTTCTTTGGATTTTTATTGCTTTTGATTGGTGCTAGTGGTTTGCTTGCGCACGCATTTTAACCAATAAGGATACGTTATTAATTACTTATTGAAAAACACTTGTAATTTCATCCACTAATTAAAAGAGAGCTGATGACATCAATTGAATTCTAAAGGATGTATAAAATGAATGCCAGACCATTCTTCCCAGCTTACTTGTTTGGTAAAGGGTGTCAATAGGCAAGGTAAAAATCACACAGAGATAAACTTGGTGTCATTGATAGTATGGAATTACTTTACCAATTATACTTTGTCTTTTGCATAAATCCCTGGTCCATCATCTTACAAGAATTTAACAGTTGATTTGAAATTACCTTAAACTTGCTCATTGGAATGAAGTGTATCAACTAGATGTAAGTGTTGTGTTCTGCATTCTAAACTACTAAAGGAAGAGAGTACAGGTTAGACACCCATACCGCAAATTCCATTTAGCTAGCTCCCTCACCACCTAGCTCACTCACCATACCACTAGTGACCAGCTAGCTCACTCACCTACCACTAGTGACCAGCTAGCTCCCTCACCACCACTAGTGACCAGCTAGCTCACTCACCATACCACTAGTGACCAGCTAGCTCCCTCACCACCACTAGTGACCAGCTAGCTCACTCACCATACCACTAGTGACCAGCTAGCTCACTCACCATACCACTAGTGACCAGCTAGCTCACTCACCATACCACTAGTGACCAGCTAGCTCACTCACCTACCACTAGTGACCAGCTAGCTCTCACACCACCACTAGTGGACCCCAGCTAAAGCTCCCTCACACCCTAGTGACCAGCTAGCTCACTCACCATACCACTAGTGACCAGCTAGCTCACTCACCATACCACTAGTGACCAGCTAGCTCACTCACCTACCACTAGTGACCAGCTAGCTCCCTCACCACCACTAGTGACCAGCTAGCTCCCTCACCACCACTAGTGACCAGCTAGCTCACTCACCATACCACTAGTGACCAGCTAGCTCCCTCACCACCACTAGTGACCAGCTAGCTCACTCACCATACCACTAGTGACCAGCTAGCTCACTCACCATACCACTAGTGACCAGCTAGCTCACTCACCATACCACTAGTGACCAGCTAGCTCACTCACCTACCACTAGTGACCAGCTAGCTCACTCACCATCCCACTAGATGACCAGCAGCCTCACTCACCATACCACTAGTGACCAGATAGCCATACCTACCACTAGTGACCAGCTAGCTCCCTCACCACCACTAGTGACCAGCTAGCTCACTCACCATACCACTAGTGACCAGCTAGCTCCCTCACCACCACTAGTGACCAGCTAGCTCACTCACCATACCACTAGTGACCAGCTAGCTCACTCACCATACCACTAGTGACCAGCTAGCTCACTCACCATACCACTAGTGACCAGCTAGCTCACTCACCTACCACTAGTGACCAGCTAGCTCACTCACCACCACTAGTGACATAAACAATACTAACACACCCCATAATGTAATTTACTGTCTCATAATGTACTAAAGAACTGATATTTGTAGGTAAGACTGTGTGGTAGGAGTGTCTTATAGTAACCTAATAAAGTTTTACATTTATATGTATATATTATCTGCTGT
>WLWD01000532.1_pt1 | contig 208881 bp, 160 predicted proteins | sample 6712731 | NCBI WGS metagenome assembly WLWD01 (sample SAMN12718690, study PRJNA576275) | sponge metagenome | isolation source: marine sponge | host: Mycale hentscheli | place: New Zealand: South Island, Marlborough, Capsize Point | collected 2014-11-01 | reverse complement strand
TTATACTATATGAGGTTTCTGTGCACCTAATTTGGTGTCGTAATAGCTGAAAAATTTGCAAATTCTATATCGAGTTCCTTGAAAATTGGTAGAACATAGCTATATTAAATTTTAACATAAGAATATGAAAGCTGTGCATTGAAAATTGAGTGAATGCGTTTGAGACTTAGGTTTTGTTGGAATAATAGCTTCTACAGCTTGACGACGTTGAAGAAATTTGAGGAAGTCAGCAAGACTCAGAGAGCGCATTAGGTAGAAGTTCTACCACAGCAACAATATTGTTGATCGAACGTAGCGCCACATGATTTCATAACGTTAGTATGGCAAGTAAGATCTCGTGTGAACAGAATCAAGAATGCTGCCCCTGCTCCTTCAGTAATCTCTATAACTACTGCTATTCCCTCTGAAGTCACTGTTCTTCTCTCTCTATCAGCAGCTTTGACTAGTCCCATGAGCCAGATGAAAATGAGTATCAATGGGGGTGTAATTTTTAGTTATATTTTCGGTTATACTGGTGCTTGTAGTGTCTAAAAATGTGTGATGGACCTGTCACATAGGTAGCTTCTTAGCACTTTGGATGCAACTATCAACATGGCTGACATGTTTAAGTAATCTATATGTAATTCCTGATTTAATGAATATTCAAAACATTTCAAATATTACATTTTTAAAGTGCAAGTGCTTCACCAATCACCCACCCAATTATTAAGTCTCCTTCAGCATTAAATTTCCAAGCACACTAGATTTGGGAACATTTGGAAGATTTAAGCTGTACGTTCATATATGACAGCTTGATAATCTGGTTTAACATACACATGAATATGATTTACCTAAAGAATGTCTGTGAATTTTCTCACTCCAACTCTAACATGCCTTTGAGATTCTTTTTTGTGGAAACTGATACCAGAGGAAAACATTATTGATGCAATTTTAGACACACACCATAGATATAATCCTACAATTGATAAATGGTTCCTTACATATTCAAAAGGAATTAGTGAATAATTTTGACGTTTAATATTCATTGCTGTCTTTAATTATTTTAAAATGTCTTGAGTCTGCTGTAATCACAATAGCAAGTAGTATGATGAGTTCCTGCTGCAGCAATGTCTACTGAAAGTACAGCTCAGAGTGCCAATGGGTACTATTGAAATCTCTAAAACTTTAGTGTCTGCTCTCAAATTTTTTTAGCAGGAATGAAAGTCTCTCTTAACCTTCCTCCCTTAATACTGATGGGCTAAGTGAAGTTAAAAGAGCAGTCTCCACAGGACAAGATCACTTTTGAATAATGGCTAACAATTTTTATATAAGGGAACTTATATGGTACTCCATAAACTTGTCTTTACCCTTTCAGGGTGCTATTTGGCCTCTCATTTTCACACGAGGTGTATGGTAATGTGCAAGCAATCCTTAATGAAGTATATATATTAGGAAAAAACTCTGCATCACACCGTTGAGTTGTCCCTGACAAAAAATGGGCAACAAGTTTGGTGAAGCCACTTATTTTTCCACCTTGATAATCCAGTGTCTGCTGTAGATTGATTTGGCAGGTAATCATGACAAAACTTGATCACTTCATTCAAATTTAGTGTAGAGTCTTTGCAAAGAAAAAATGGAACTAAATACAGAGTTTGGAAGCCAGTATTTGTTGCTGTCCAAATCGCTCCTGCATTTCCATAATTATAGTGATCTAGCAAAGTGCAATTGTTCTTCTGAAGTAGTCTTCAGCTGAACTGTATTGTACAGTGTCATCTCTACTTAATATTCCTTGAACACCATGTCTACCTGACATATTCGAGGCCTCATCATAACCCTGGCTGGCCTCTGCAATTCTCAAACTCCAAGCCATATTTCACTAAAGTACTCTTAATATTACAAGCCAGAGTTTCTCCAGTATCCCTGTCAGTGGATATGAAATCCAAAAATTCTTCACGAATGAATTTTGTGTTATCTACAAATCTCAAGACAATGCTAACCTGTTCTTTATTTCACACATCAGTAACATCATTACAGAGAATAGAGTAATATTTAGCCTCTTTATTTCACCTAATATTTTATCTCTTATGTTGTCACTTATTATTTCAACTATTTCATTCTGTATGCATGGTTCTACTACAGTAATTTGCATTTTTAAATGAAGAAACTAGACAATATAAGGTATTCATTATATATGCTCATTTGGTATAAAATGTATTGGTGTGGAAATTATAAGGGCTCAAAGTGGGGTGTCCAGATTAGCTGCCTCCTGGTAAACACATGATTGAGGAGTGTTTATACACCCTGTTTTAACAGAGAGCATACTTTGGAGTACTAAAGCCTTATGTCCTGAGTTTGATTTGTTATGTAGATTTGTGAAGTTTTGAAACCACTTTGCTTTTTTATTTTGACCACTATGGGAAAGAAAGAATCATTATAGTTAGTTTGTTTAAGAGTTATCACATTTTATTATTAATAATAGCAAATTTTCTTGTTCTAACAGCCAATGTTATTAAACATTTCGACTTCTAGTCCTCTTCTGGGAGCTACTTCAGTATGAAGTCTAAATGTTAGGTTAGTTTAATTTACAATATTGGCTGTTAGAACGAGAAAATTTGCTATTATTATAATAATTATTTCAGCTGAATCATATTTATTATATATTTAATTTAAGTTCTCTGAAATCTTATTGTAGCTTTTCAAATAATAGTTACAATTGTTCAAATATGAATTTCAACTAATAAATGTTTATTGATCCTACTAAAACCAAACAAACAATATAGTATATTCTACAAAGTAATAAACAGATTCTACTACGTTAGCACTAAATATCTTCTTGGCCATAATTAAGCCATAAGAAGCAGCAGCAAGGATATCTAAGAAGTAGATTCCTATAAGAATGCACAGAACACTTCAAAAATGATATTTACACAAAATATTTTCCTTACCACAAGTTACTTGAAGCTTCCCACTCTCAGAACCTATTTACACATAAAAAGTAGAATTAACCTGATGCATTTATAAATATTGAAGAGACTATATGTAATTGTATTACTCATACTAGCAGCTTTTATTACACACACCCAACATACCTCCCTGAATATCTCCAATAACATTTTGGACACATTTTGCTAGACTTTTTCTGTTTGCTTTGGGTCACTCACTTGCACATATAAGTCATAGCAAGTATACTTTAGTTTTAATGAGGTGGCATTTCCTATCGCAAGCCTCTCCTGAAATAATATTTCACAAATTTTGAGTATAATTATCTTGAAAGATTATGTCTTGTTAATTACATTAATTGCCAATAATTATATTTAATTATGTACTCATTAATCTAAGTAGCTACCTTCTCCTTTTCTGTGAATGTTGAGGGCTACTAATCGTTTTACTACATTAGTATCCAAACTTTCCAATTCATAGCAAACAAAAAAAAGGAGGCAGGACTGCATGCTGTGGGCTCTCTTTCTCCATTTGCCAGGAAATAGATGGTTCCAAGAGCAGCCTGAGCAAACCTCACTGAAAATTGAGCCCAGAAGAGAGAAGTTGCTTCTCGACTACATTTTGAATTATGTATGAGTCCATCTAAAGTTGTCAGAGGCAACAGAATGAAGTGAAATTGTTTTAACAGTCAATGAAAACATTAGTGATGGAATTAAATAAATGGTTTGCACTAATTATATTCTGTCACCTTATTTCAAACCAAATTCATGTACCACATAAAAAAGTTGATGCAAGCAAACTTCTTTTGTGTAATATTTTCAGAAGAACTGTGTTGAAAAACGCAGAGTTACTGATGTAAAAACATGGAACACTTCTTTTGTGACTTATTCTCTTATTGAAAGGTGACAACCATTTATACAATAGCTAACCTTGCATAATAAAATGTAGCGGTAACAACTGATTCTATTTAAAAGTTGTTAAACTGAATATAATAGTAAGTTCCAAGATACCACAAATGCGTATAATAGCACAATGAGGGAAAAAAGAAAGTCTGTTAAGTTTGTTATTACACAAAGACAATGGTGAAAGTCATAAAGTATGATATACAGGCTATATTAGTCAAGGAGAATGGTGGTCATTGGTTTACTATAATTACTATAATAGGATACTTTCTTATATAGTAAGACACTTTGCTAGACCGATTCTTCATACTTTTGTTTGCTAACACCACAACTTCAGGGCTGACTCCAGGAAATTTAATCAATATTTATCTTAAACACAAAGTAAGGCTAAGTCTTGCCATGTAAACTAGGGTTTGTCCTTGTTTTGCAGAAAATGTTCAGCCATTAATAAAACTATGAAAAGGTACAAACTACTTACTATTTGACTCAGCAGAACACCAGCACAAGTTAGGCATTTTAAAATCAGTGAGAATGTTTCCTGCAGCCGTATTTTGTGAAGAAACAATACTGGCCTCTTGTATCTGGCTCAGCTGGCTGACTACAGGGAAAGTCCCAGACCAAAACAAAGACTGATCTTTCTCAGCTTGAATTGGTAGAACATCATAGTATGGGTTATAATCACTGAATAAAAGAGTAAGAATGAATAGGATAAGAAACATTCATATTAATATTATATTAGTGATGTATATTATATAATTATATGTATATATTATATAATATATAATAAGCTGTATTTTATGCTACTATTGCTGTCAAACAAGTCACTTAGCTACAATTTCAATTTTTTTCTTGGAATGTAAATAAAGCTATACTAAACAACAAAATTAACTTTTTGAAATACTTGTACCTACCCTTACCTTATCAAATGAGCTACTTCCAAAAATACTATAAATGTTATTCTAATACTATAAATTATTCTAGAAAGTAAAACAAGTATAAACTTTCTTGAATCTTGTATTTGAAATATAGTTGCATATCCTATAAAAATAATAAGTAATATAACTAGAAACTACTGGTGATAAATATGTAACATTCCAGTCCAAGATACAAAGAACCCCAGCTTGGCTACATAGTATCCAATTTAAACGAGCATACAAATTGTAATGGAGCAGTCTTCTTACTCTCTTTTAATGATTTTTTTATCTTTCCCACTGAAAACTTTTGGTAAGCAGTATTGCAGTTTCCTACAAATGCTTTGGGAAAGTCTGCAGGGGTTAACTCTGAACAAGTTCCAGACCTCAGCAACTGAATCCACACTATGGTGGCCCAATAAGAAAGAGACTCAAAAGAAACAATGGAACATTCTGGGGTGCCATTAGTATCTCCCAATAATGTTAAGGGTGCTGGGACAACCCCCACGCAAATATTCACAATAATTGGATTTTGGTTGCTAGGGATAACTAACTTTTTTCTTGGTGTTTGTAGAGCTCCAACAAGGGTGGATCCTAAAGAGTACTGCTAATGGACTAACTAAATAAAAAGAACGGGCCTTGGGAGCTTGTTTCGTTCAAGTTACGAGCTCCTCAGCCTCAAGTATATAATCCACAACTCCTCCGCGGGTGCCGTCGCTGACGAGCCCATTCTTCGTATACTGCTACATTTGTTGATTGTCTTCAAAACCTTCAAAAGCTTTGTTTTGTCTAGATGACTGTGCTCATTTGATCCTCGCGGCAGCAGGCCCGAATTTTTTTCTTTCCAAAAAAATCGCAACGAACATTTTGTAGCTAAGGTCATAGTCAGCCTGTGTACGAAATTTGGAGTCTTTTCTGCTCGTAGTTTCTGAGAAGAAACACAAAATAGACTCCAGGACTAAAAATTAGTCCACGCGATCTTTTGGCGGAGACTTGATTGCAATCAAACCACACCCACAACAGATTCAATTGATTCCGCGGGAAAGTGAGTTCCAGGTGCTCTCTAACTTTCGGGAGCCTACCTGTTAGCAAACCAGTTTTCTGGCCGCCTCTCCTTCTCGATGATAAGCCCTACTGAAACTAGTGTGAGGAGATTATTGTAGTCTTGTTAATAGTGTTTTTCTCGGCATGGTCAGGTAAGATAAGCCTTTTATCAAGCTAGCTAGATGCATATTCAGTGTGTGTATGTACCTGTAATAGATTAGTGAACCATTTTTGCTGCTGGGAACTCTACAGTTTCAGTTTGTGTACAGTTTTCTGTACTTAGCTATTCACTTCATTTGTTTATTCATCCTTACTTAGCTAGCTACATCACAAAATATTCATCTAGCTAGCTATATTTAGCTGGCTATTTCAAAATATTTTTTATATGAAATAAGTATCATACATTCATAAAAATTATCACTGGTCATCACAATACTGTAAAATAAAAAAATCATGAGTGATATATCAGGAAGAAGTTTTGCACTAGAACAAAAAATTAAAATAATGGAGTCATTAGTGAGGTATTATTTACCTGTCAAAGCTTGGAGACAATCTGGGAGCCGGTGTCTGCTCTAGGAAGAAACAATACTGATAAAGTAAGCCAAGAAATACAATATCAAACAGCTGCGCTCTTTACAACTTATAGCGGGGGGCGGGGCCTCGGTTAGTTTTATCAATTGGTGGGCGGGAAGCTTTGAATTACTCCCGCAAGCTAAGTTAGCGGTCGTTTTTACTATTGCGAGCAAAGCGGATTTTTGTGGTTATTTGTGGTGCGTGCGGGTGCGCGCGCGTTGCTATGTCCCAGCACCCTTAATAGTACCCAACTTTACTGTGCCTGCCTTTTATAGCCTCAAAAACGTGTGTGGCACAGTAGAAATCAAAATTATCAAAATTCATGGGTTGCTTGCCCTTGATCCCACCAGTCACACTTGCCGATGGCAGCGCAAACTACAATTTATCGTGTGTTTTTTTTAACCAAAGTTCTCTAGTCAAAACTTCGACAGGCTAGAAATTTAAGTATTATGTATGTTATTTTTTATTTGCAAATTCATATTCCCAAGGGGTCCTAGAACATAATCATGCCAAAATAACTGAGAACAACTCTAGGAGAGCGAGAATAAGAAAATCTAAAATGGCCACCATGATAATAGTTGGTTTCAAAGGACTACAGTGCATCCAGCTTATAGAGTAGAAAGTTGGGTTCTTTTTTAAATGTTTTCTTTCTTTGTCTACAGGCTAAGTTGTGTGAAAGGTAGATATCAAAAATTTCATTCACATGTTTATTAATGTTTGGAAAATTCACAATTTAATTTTGTATTTGTGTGCTAAAATTGATTGTCTTTTGTTTTTGTAGCTGAGAGATTGTTGTCAAGAATTCACTGTAATTCAGATAGTCAAAATAACTTAAATTTGATATTACAGAAGTTATCAATACTCAGGAAATTGAGGTAAGTAGTAATTCCATTGTTGGCTTAAATTACAAATAATAACACTGAATTATTTTTATTGTAGCTGAGAGTTTGTTCAAGAGTTACTGGTAATTGAGGTCATCAGAATGGCCGATGTTTGATACTACAAAAGTTACCATTAATCAGGTAAGAAAGAATTTTGTATTTGTTTGCTGAAATAAAAGGTCATAACTGCTATTATAGTGTTTGCATGGGTGTAGAAAACAATTTTAAAGTGGCCAATCAAGCGGTCACACTTGCCACACCTACAATATTGGGTGGGGTTTAAATTGTTTAAATGTACTCCAAGGATAGCATGTGGTATGTCTGCCACTACAAATACCCAGCAGAATGTACAGTGAAGTCCTATGTCCAGGGTGAGTGAACACATTCCAAAGTTTGGTATTTGCAACCGTTGGTAGATTTCAGTGACACATTGCCAGCACAGGCAGACCGTTCCTTACGTGTGGGTGAACAATGCTGACATGCGCTCCAGTATCTACCAAGAAGCGAAGTTAGAGTTAGAGTCGTATATGTGGAAGAGGCGACCTGTGGACGGTAGGCCATGGTAGGCCAGCGACGTTGGTCGCCGCTAACGACCGGCCTCGGAGTTTGACTTCCAAGTGCTGGGGGACTTTGCATTTCTGTGCCTTCTTGCCGAATTTGTGGTGGTACCACCTGCTGAGCGTTCCAGAAGTAGTAGTAGGAGAGTCGAATGATTCCGTAGATTGTGGTGTAGGTGAACGATGAGTAAAACGAGAGGTCTGACAGGGAGAGTGAGAACGGCTGAGCTTATGGACAAGCTTCTCCAGATGAGAAACATCTTCCCGAAGCTTGTCTATTACTGAAGGTGGTGGTTCTGTTATTCCCGCAATGGTCCCAGGCCTGGGTGTGGCCACCTCCGTGACCTTGTCAGTCAACTCAGCAAGCAGGTCCAACTTAGTACTCTCAGGAGTGGATGCTAAAACCATGCGTACTTCTGAAAGGAGACGTTGGAGAAACAACTCAGCAAAAAATAAATCGTCTGTTGTAGGACGATTGCCTAGTAATTGTTGTAAACGGCGTAGAAACTGCGTTGGTTTGTGAGTACCTAGTTCCTGTGAAGTGAACAATAATTGAAGTTTCTTCTATTCAGAAGCAGTAGTACGTTTGGTTAACCGAGTCTTGAGGGTGTCATACGGATGTAGCTCGGTGGTCAATAAATCTCGAACTTCAACTGCGACCTCTGGAGCTAAGGAGGACACGACCTGTTGAAACTTAGATTGTTGAGAGGTGATGTACCTACACATGAACTGTGCTTCGATCTGGGCGAACCACAAGTCGGGATTAGCAGGCCAGAATGGCGGCAATATTGAACTTGCTGACACTCTGAATATATTTGTCTTAGTGAGTCAGCCAACTTTTTGCCTGTTTTGGAACAAATGAACAATGAATAATAGTAGGAATCTCTATAAATCAATGAACTATAATGATGGACTTTCAAAATGGGTTGCCTTCTCTTGTTGCAGTGTGACAGAAGTCCTCATCGTCACTGAAACATTTGTCCAGTCAGAGACTTGCTGATTCTTAAAGTGTCTTCACAATAATAGTCCCAGGATTGTCTCCAGATCTGCAGACTCCCAACTACAAGACCCATAAATAGCAACATCAACTTACATAGTTTAATTATACGCGTTTATTATTTCTATTCTGTTGCAGCAAAGCTATAGCTAAAACTTTAAAGAATTTACCTGCCGATTTTCTGAAACGGAGGTTATTTGTTGCTAGGCAACAAATTGAATTTGCCCACGATTTATATGTCTCCATTTATTTCTTCTGTTTGCAAAGGACTCTGTAGATCTTATTAGAAGCTTATTAGACGTATTCTCTCCCTTTCCTGGGCTTTTTAAACAATACTAAATCAAGAATATTAGGTCGTCGCTACATGGGAACGGAACCCAGGAGATCCATGCTTATCGCACATGCTCTCGTTAAACAAGTGGCCAAGGGTTCCATTGGCATTAAGTCATATTTTACTCCCGACCACGAGGTAAAGGTTAGCACCTACAGGCTCGTCTTCGACCTCCCTTATACACTGTTAAAAATGAAGTGTTCCAGTAACACTGCTAGGAGCGTTCCCAGGAGAGGGAGGAATTTATGCCCCACCCATGTTTCCTGAACACTGCACGAGGGTTATAACATAACACTCTGAGAGGTGTTTGGACAACATCTTTAGCAGAGTTGTATTAACACCTTCTGCAAGCTTATTACAACACTAAGTAACATGTTTCAAGGGCACTGCTAATAAATAATGACCACACCTCATTCACATAACCTCAAAATTTTTAGATAAATAAATGATTGACAATGAATATATAAAAATAGATTGAATAAAGTAGCTAAACAGTTTTAAAGCTGTCCTTTCAACATGAGTAGATGAAATATCATGATATGCACTCCATTTATGATCCATCATGTTCAAGATAAATGTACCTGCATTGACACATAAAAATATAACATAAATCAATAAGCAATATACAAACACATTCATAAATGCTAGTAAACACATTCTAAACACACACCCAGACTCAGCTAAACACTCAATTCTAAACACGCTCATAAATGCAACTAAACAAACTATCCAAAATATGTGACCCTCTACGGGAAAATCGGGCACAGCGCGGCAAGTGGCCCAATCCGCTGTAAATGCCGCCGTCAAAATACAGCTCTCAGTTTAGTAGTAAGTACAGTGGCTATCATGAGTGAAGCCAAGAATCTTGCTAGAGCATTAAACCTCAGCCACCGTGATGGTCTGGACATGATGGGTGGAGCTGACGCTGAAGCCATGGCTCCAGGAAGTGAGGACCCGCTTTCTGACTGTAAGTCACTTATTACAGTTAACTATAACCCTCATCAGTTCATCATCTTTTTTTCCCTTTTTTTTTAGGTGATGAAGAATTTGATGGCCTTTTTACCAACTATAATGAAGGTAAAAATTTAAATTTAAATTTTTTTTTGATAAAAAAAACAAACAAAACAACTTCTTATAAAGCTTCTAGGGATGTCTCATCAGCAGAGTTGAAGACGAAGATGACCTCTATGATCCTCTGGATTCTTTGGACTGCTCTGTACCAGACATCGAGCCTTCATCATTGCATCCTGACCACTCATCTGTTTTCTTGTCACCACCCCATTCCGACCCCACTTTTCTTTCCCCTTCCGATACTGTGTCCGTTGCCTGCTGACGGAACAGCATCATCTGTGTTAAGGAAAGGAAGAGGTCAAGAAAGCCATCACCAGCAAGGACGAAACGACTTACCTCAACTGAGCAGTTAGACCAGTTTTTAGCCAGTCACAGTCACCAACTCCTTCACCATCACCAGTTTCGTCCGCCCTTCTAAAAGAATTAGAAGTACAGACATCAATTATTAATTATTATTTTTTTATTTTCAGTCATCTTTTTTAAATTATGTATCATCTATACAAGTAATACACACCTTTACTTTGTTCTTATGTCCAGTGTTATCAAAATCTATCTATTTACATTGAATACGCAATATAATTATCCCAACTCAGCTAAAACCACAAAAAAAATACTCTAGTGGACAATAGTAAAAACAGACATTACCAAGATAAATAAAACTATTAGTGCAAACACCAATAAAAATGACTCTAGTGCATGTGGGCACTAATAAGAATGACTCTAGTACATGCGAGCACTAAAAAGAATAACTCTAGTACATGCGGGCACTAAAAAGAATGACTCTAGTACGTGTACACACTAATGAAAAACCACAAGCCCACCTCAGAACCACTCAGATAGCCTCGAAGGACAAAATTTAACAACAGGAAGTGAAACTGGAAGTGACATCATGTGACACGCCCACCAGTGAAGAAATAATTTGGCCTCAAGGACTTCGCCCGTACCTCCAAAGATCACCTGATTAGTAAATTATTTCATCAGGTATCGTAATATCCTTACAACAACAGCTACTACAATCAAACTAGCAATAACTAACTTAATCGAACATACTACAACTGACAGACACTAGCATGTGCTGACACTAATACGAATAAATCTAGTACGTGATAACACTAATAAGGATGACTCTAGTACTTGATAACACTAACAAGAATGACTCTAGTATAGTGTAATTACTATGTGCATGCATGGTGTTAGCACTATGTGCGTGCACCGTAATAGTACTAGTGTGTGCACAGTGTTTGGTGTTAGCACTATGTGTGTGCACCGTAATAGCACTGTGCGTGCATTGTTAGCACTATGTGTGTGCACAGTAATAGTACTACGTGCAGTGTTAGCACTATGTGCGTGCACAGTAATAGTACTACGTGCATGCACAGTGTTAGCACTATTGCGTGCACAGTGTTAGTACTACGTGCATGCACAGTGTTAGTACTATGTGCGTGCACAGTAATATGTGCATGCAGTGTTAGTACTATGTATATGCACAGTGCTAGCACTATGTGCGTGCACAGTGCTAGCACTATGTGTGTGCACAGTGTTAGTACTACGTGCGTGCACAATAATAGTACTACGTGCGTGCACAGTGTTAGTACTATGTGTGTGCACAGTAATAGTACTATGTGCGTGCACAGTGCTAGCACTATGTGCGTGCACAGAAATAGTACTACGTGCATGCACAGTGCTAGCACTATGTGCGTGCACAGAAATAGTACTACGTGCATGCACAGTGTTTGTACTATGTGCGTGCACAGTAATACGTGCATGCACAGTGTTAGCACTATGTGCGTGCACAGTGTTAGTACTATATGCGTACACAGTAATACGTGCATGCAGTGTTAGTACTATGTGTGTGCAGTGCTAGCACTATGTGCGTGCACAGAAATAGTACTACGTGCATGCACAGTGTTAGTACTATGTGCGTGCACAGTAATACGTGCATGCACAGTGTTAGCACTATGTGTGCAGTGTTAGTGCTATATGAATGCACAGTGTTAGTACTATGTATGTGCACAGTAATAGTACTACGTGCGTGCACAGTGCTAGCACTATGTGCGTGCACAGAAATAGTACTACGTGCATGCACAGTGTTAGTACTATGTGCGTGCACAGTAATACGTGCATGCAGTGTTAGCACTATGTGCGTGCACAGTGTTAGTACTAAGTGCGTGCACAGTGTTAGTACTATGTGTGTGCACAGTGCTCGCACTAGGTGCGTGCACAGTAATAGTACTACGTGCGTGCACAGTGTTAGTACTATGTGCGTGCACAGTAACACGTGCATGCAGTGTTAGTACTATGTATGTGCACAGTGCTAGCACTATGTGCGTGCACAGTAATAGTACTACGTGCGTGCACAGTGTTAGTACTATGTGCGTGCACAGAAATAGTACTACGTGCATGCACAGTGTTAGTACTATGTGCGTGCACAGAAATAGTACTACGTGCATGCACAGTGTTAGTACTATGTGCGTGCACAGTAATACGTGCATGCAGTGTTAGCACTATGTGCATGCACAGATTTAGTACTATGTATGTGCACAGTACTAGCACTATGTGCGTGCACAGTAATAGTACTACGTGCGTGCACAGTGTTAGCACTATATGCGTGCACAGTAATACGTGCATGCACAGTGTTAGTACTATGTATGTGCACAGTGCTAGCACTATGTGCGTGCACAGTGTTAGTACTATGTATGTGTGCACAGTGTTAGCACTTCGTGTGCAGTACTACTTCGTGAATGCAGTGTTAGTATTAGTACGTGTATGTACAATGATAACAGTAGTGCATGCCTAGAGACTTACCATTATTCTTTTCTTCAATCAAGAACACCAGAACCTCAGTACAGATAGCAGCAGCCCAAGCACCATGAAATCTAGGAAATGAAAAGAAAAAAAAAAGGTTACTAGCAACTACAGCAACAAAAAGTAGACAATCTAACTAGTTAACAATTACCTTTCTTCACATTTCAGGAACACCAGATCCCCAGTTGTCATAGCATATTGCAGCACTAGCATCATCAAAGCTAAAATGAAAGAGAGGAAAAAAAAAAAAAAAAGAACAAGTATTATAAGGGCTACCTACAACTACAACGAGAATAGGAAACTAGCTAGCTAAAAAATCACCACCCAGTGTTCAGCATAGCAAGATACTAACTAACTATCCTCTTAGAACAAGAAAGACAAGCTCGCTAACGTTTTTTCCACCAGCAGTGTTGTTGAGAGAATAACTCCTTGTTGATGTTTCTACACAATGCGCGCGGTAAAAACCTATAGTATGCGGAGAGTGCGGTAGAATACGGAATCATTGCTGCCACGCCTTAGTGCCCGATTTTCCCATAGACGGTCACATATACACAAACATAACACAACTAAACACGCTATTCTAAACACACAAAAATACATAGAAATAGAAAAAGAAGCAAAACAAATGTGTTTGTCTACAAATACATTTTTTACTATTATCACTCTATATAGCATGATAATGCTTTTTTGAATAGTCTGGACAGCATGAGAACACAAACTATAACAGGAACTAATCTTGTGGCATGTTTAATTTGGGGGAAATATTTGGGGAAAGAAGAAAAAAGAGCAAACTGAGGGTAAATGAATGGTTTATAATCAACTGCTGAACTAACAACTGTAATAATTTTGTGTTAACCTGTACATTCTTACTTTGTTAGTCTCCAAAAGCATCTCTAGATTTTCACAGCAGCACTTTTTTTGTAGCCTAAAATTACATGTGAAAAAAATAAATAAAAAGAGTGGGTAAATAATTTTTGAGATAACTCTCAGATATAGTCGGAAAAAGTACTGAACTAGCTACCTGCTAAATTCATTAATCATAAAGAAGAAATTACCTCTTCCGTGCTCAAACTCAACTTAAACGGCTAACTCTATTCAAATGCGTCACTTACATTAGCCAAAACACTCTATTGTTTCCAATAATAAACACATATTTTAACTTACCATTTCTCTGAAAGATCCAAGGCACGATCTGCACTTAAAAACACCATATCCATAAAACTCTTCTGCAGGATAAGGAGGGCCTGGAATATTCTAATAAACGCTCTCCGGTAAAAAGCGGGTGCTTGTGCGCATCGCAATAAAAACCATACCGCGCATTCAGTAAGCACTCGATCGAATAGTAAACAAATTCTCAGAATTTTTTTGCCAAAGTTTGTACAGCAAGACGGTCTTCTGCGGGGATTTAAATAATGCATTAAATTAGACATTGCGTGGAGCAATGGCTAGATTTCTTCTATTTCCTGCCCTAGCTTAGCTATATACAAATAAGTAGCCAACAAAGTTACTGTCAATTGTAGAATTTAGATAGATAGCTATTGCAGCTAAGTTCCCTTACTGCTTGTTTATAAACTTCTATGAATGTATCAGTATATTGATAATGGCTTGAATGTTATCAGGTAAATAAATGCTAAAGAAACAAAAAATGTGGTCATATACACCAATTTTCACAATTACACTTATTTCGTGTGTTACTGGAATGCTGCAGTGTTTACACTTAGAATTAACACTGGCCTCACTGTTACTATAACACTGCAAGGTTTTACACTCTTGATTTACACTTCAAAAGTGTTATTATAACGCTTCATTTTTAACAGTGTAACGTATCACATAAGACTACTTTCTTACAGTATACATGTACAATATAAGACTAACAATACACCACTCAAGACCTGTGTTTATAATGTATAACATTACAAGACCAATATTTACTACATAACCCCAGCATTTACATTGTATACCATAAGATTCGCACTTGTAATGTACACAACGTATGGTTACCGCTACTTTACGCATACATTATAACCCCACGATTTTTTTCACAAACAGCGCGCTGTATGGGAGTTTTAGAAGTTAAAAATTATCACAATACTGTAATCTATTATCACATAAGTAAAGAGACTCACTCGCCATTTGTGCTCAAGTATAAGTGTAACCTTTACAACAAGAAGGACACTTTACTAGTGAAAGTTAATGATATGAATGAGTATGATACAATTGCTGGTAATATGAACAGTTTTATCCATAGCTTGAGATTGGGTCACTGGAAAGAGATGATCAGTGCAATTTGCACAGGTTTCAGTTAAAATATGTGATTTCTTAACAGCGTATCTCCTTTTTAACAGGCTTCGCTTAAATTTTTTGCCTTTCTTACCCCGACATAAATTACTTGTAAGAAATCGAACCACAACATTGGCAAAATGTATGCAGTTGTTGAACAAAATATTATATTTCCTGTCATTCCAAGTTGATGCAAACTTAAAAACTTCTTCATAATTACAGTAGCTATACCCTACTGTTTTATATGTTCTAGAAGAAAATCCATGGAAGTATTTGTACATAGGATCTGCTAAATCTAGCATATTGATTCCATAGTCTTCCAAGCCATATTCGTAAGTAAAGCCCCTATACTGAACGAAACGATGCACTAATGATCTTGGCATATAACCTCTATTATCTAGATTAATATATCCAACTCTTATTGCATACGCTCCTTTGCCGAAAATATTATATAAACACATATCATCATTGTTGGGGTAAGTGCAGTTATCACTGTGGGTGCATCGCTGTACTCTGGACCTACATTCACGAGTTGGAGGGCAAACATATTCAGTATTGGCACATGGGTATGCCACCACAGGGAGAACATAAACTGCAGCGATAGAAGTCAATATGACAATTAGTTGAAGTTTCATCGTACTCTGTGCAGGTTTTATATCTATATGTACAAAACAAAACATAATAGTCAATCGCAAGTCATTATAATGTTGGCCAATATCTGTTACAAATTTACAAATGACTACGGGTACACCAGTACAGTTAAAAATATCCACCTAGTAAGAGTTTTATCTACGAGTCCTCCGAGTGATTAAAGAGCAACAGCTTTTTTATTGTGTACTGAATCGGCCTATTGAGTGCCTTTAGGCAGAAAATGTATTGACTAGGTAAGAATTGGAAAGTATCTCGTGCACCCCAATATTCCCAGTAAAGAGGAAGTCCGGAGTTATTCACTGTAAAAAAAGTGGTGGCCATATCCCACCAAACATGTTTCCCACCTTAGGTGTGATGTCACACCATGATGCTGGTGGTGGGACACTCCCACTCTATGGTGGGATTGTCCCACTTGACATCAGTGTGATGTCACACTATTATGAAGTTGGTGGGACAATCCCACCATAACATTGTGGGAGTGTCCCACTTGATGCAAGTATGGTGAATAATCATGAAAATGGTTCAAATATTAATTGTATAGCTATATACTGTACAGCAATTAGAATTCTGGTAGGTGCTCAGATCTGCGCCAGTATGGCTAATTGTATATGAGTATTGTTAGCTATGTCTTTCAGCAGACCTGTCCCCAGCCAGTACTTGTGATATTCAGCCATCAGGGAGTACTCCAATTATAACTCACTGTAAGTGTGGATAACTTTTGCGGTGAAGTACTTATTATTGTTGTTGTTTTTATTTATGAACTCCTCCAAGTTTTAGAGCCACTGCGCGAACCGTTTCCGAGATAATACACAGAAAGGGCGTGCCCGCGTTAATTCCGTATTCAACCGCAATCCGTATACTATTGCTTATTACACCGCGCGTAATCCGCCGAGCACAACGAAAGCTCTACTACTGTCTTCTCTTAGTCTTCTTGTCTACTGTGCAAAGGTGAGTGAGCCTGTCTGTAGTTCTATGTTGGTAGTGATAGGCTATCTTGTTACGGAAACAGCTTTTAGAAAGGGTAGGAAGTCTTTCCTTATTTCGGGGTTGTTGCTGGGGTAGCCATTTTCGCTGTATTTTTATTTCTTTTCTTTTAGCTTTGAGAATATTGGTGGTGCTGCTACCTGCTTATCTAGTGAGGTGCCATGGAAGTAGGAATTATAAAGAAAAGATAAAGGTAAGTAAGTCTGTTGTTAATCCAAGCAGTAATTTTAAGTGTTCATTGAAGTTTGTATACCTATGCACTTACAAGTATTTCTAGTGCATGCACGCGCATACTATTATTTCTAATCTGTGCATGCGCAAACTTGTATTTCTAGTGCATGCACTCACGACTGGTATTTCTAGTGCGTTCATGCACGTACTGGTATTCTAGTGCGTTCTGGTATTCTAGTGTGTGCACGCACAAACTGGTATTTCTAGTGCGTGATCACACGCACTAGCAATACCACTGTACACGCACTAGTATTACCACTGTGTGCACACACACACACTAGTATTACCACTGTGTGCACACACGTACTAGTAATACCACTGTGTACACGCACTAGTAATACCACTGTGTACACGCACTGGTATTACCACTGTGTGCACGCACTAGTAATACCACTGTGTGCACACACATACTAGTAATATCACTGTATACACGCACTAGTATTACCACTGTGTGCACACACGTACTAGTAATACCACTGTGTACACGCACTAGAATTACCATTGTGTGCACACACATACTAGTAATATCACTGTATACACGCACTAGTATTACCACTGTGTGCACACACGTACTAGTATTACCACTGTGTACACGCACTAGTATTACCACTGTGTGCTCACACGCACTAGTAATACCACTGTGTACACTCACTAGTATTACCACTGTGTGCACACACGTACTAGTAATACCACTGTGTACACACACTAGTATTACCACTGTGCGCACACGCACTAGTAATACCACTGTGTACACACACATACTAGTAATATCACTGTATACACACACTAGTATTACCACTGTGCGCACACGCACTAGTAATACCACTGTGTGCATGCACTAGAAATACCACTGTGTACACACACATACTAGTAATATCACTGTATACACGCACTAGTATTACCACTGTGTGCACACACATACTAGTAATACCACTGTGTACACACACATACTAGTAATATCACTGTATACACACACTAGTATAACCACTGTGCGCACACGCACTAGTATTACCACTGTGTACACGCATTAGTATTACCACTGTGTGCACACACATACTAGTAATACCACTGTGTACACGCACTAGCATTACCACTGTGTGCACACACATACTAGTAATACCACTGTGTACACGTACTAGTATTACCACTGTGCGCACACGCACTAGTAATACCACTGTGTGCATGCACTAGAAATACCACTGTGTACACACACATACTAGTAATATCACTGTATACACGCACTAGTATTACCACTGTGTGCACACACATACTAGTAATACCACTGTGTACACACACATACTAGTAATATCACTGTATACACACACTAGTATAACCACTGTGCGCACACGCACTAGTATTACCACTGTGTACACGCATTAGTATTACCACTGTGTGCACACACATACTAGTAATACCACTGTGTACACGCACTAGCATTACCACTGTGTGCACACACATACTAGTAATACCACTGTGTACACGTACTAGTATTACCACTGTGCGCACACGCACTAGTAATACCACTGTGTGCATGCACTAGAAATACCACTGTGTACACACACATACTAGTAATATCACTGTATACACGCACTAGTATTACCACTGTGTGCACACACATACTAGTAATACCACTGTGTACACACACTAGTATTACCACTGTGTGCACACGCACTAGTAATACCACTGTGTGCACGCACTAGTAATACCACTGTGTACACACACGCACTAGTATTACCACTGTGTGCACACGCATACTAGTAATACCACTGTGTACACGCACTAGTATTACCACTGTGTACACACACATACTAGTAATACCACTGTGTACACACACTAGTATTACCACTGTGTACACGCACTAGTATTACCACTGTGTACACACACTAGTATTACCACTGTGTACACACACTAGTATTACCACTGTGTGCACGCACTAGTAATACCACTGTGTACACACACTAGTATTACCACTATGTACACGCACTAGTATTACCACTGTGTACACTCACTAGTATTACCACTGTGTGCACACACGTACTAGTAATACCACTGTGTACACACACATACTAGTAATACCACTGTGTACACGCACTAGTATTACCACTGTGTACACGCACTAGTATTACCACTGTGTGCACACACATACTAGTAATACCACTGTGTACACACACTAGTATTACCACTGTGTGCACACACATACTAGTAATACCACTGTGTACACGCACTAGTATTACCACTGTGTGCACACACATACTAGTAATACCACTGTGTACACACACTAGTATTACCACTGTGTGCACACACATACTAGTAATACCACTGTGTGTACGCACTAGTATTACGACTGTGTGCACACACACACTAATATTACCACTGTGTACACACACTATTATTACCACTGTGTGCTCACACGCACTAGTAATACCACTGTGTACACGTACTAGTATTACCACTGTGTGCTCACATGCACTAGTGTTTGTTCATTCTAGAGTTTGTTCGTACTAGTGTTTGTTCGTACTAGTGTTTGTTCGTACTAGTGTTTGTTCATACTAGTGTTTGTTCGTACTAGTGTTTGTTCGTACTAGTGTTTGTTCGTACTAGTGTTTGTTCGTACTAGTGTTTGTTCGTACTAGTGTTTGTTCGTACTAGTGGTTCGTACTAGTGTTTGTTCGTACTAGTGTTTGTTCGTTCTAGTGTTTGTTCGTTCTAGTGTTTGTTTGTACTAGTGTTTGTTCGTTCTAGTGTTTGTTCGTACTAGTGTTTGTTCGTACTAGAGTTTGTTCGTACTAGTGTTTGTTCGTTCTAGTGTTTGTTCGTACTAGTGTTTGTTCGTTCTAGTGTTTGTTCGTACTAGTGTTTGTTCGTACTAGAGTTTGTTCGTTCTAGTGTTTGTTCGTACTAGTGTTCGTACTAGTGTTTGTTCGTACTAGTGTTTGTTTGTACTAGTGTTTGTTCGTTCTAGTGTTTGTTCGTTCTAGTGTTTGTTTGTACTAGTGTTTGTTCGTACTAGTGTTTGTTCGTTCTAGTGTTTGTTCGTACTAGTGTTCGTACTAGTGTTTGTTCGTACTAGTGTTTGTTTGTACTAGTGTTTGTTCGTTCTAGTGTTTGTTCGTTCTAGTGTTTGTTTGTACTAGTGTTTGTTCGTACTAGTGTTTGTTCGTTCTAGTGTTTGTTCGTACTAGTGTTTGTTCGTACTAGAGTTTGTTCGTTCTAGTGTTTGTTCGTACTAGTGTTCGTACTAGTGTTTGTTCGTACTAGTGTTTGTTTGTACTAGTGTTTGTTCGTTCTAGTGTTTGTTCGTTCTAGTGTTTGTTTGTACTAGTGTTTGTTCGTACTAGTGTTTGTTCGTTCTAGTGTATGTTCGTACTAGTGTTTGTTCATTCTAGTGTTTGTTCATTCTAGTGTTTGTTCGTTCTAGTGTTTGTTTGTTCTAGTGTTTGTTCGTACTAGTGTTAGTTCGTAATAGCTTTCTGCATTATTACTCCTTTTTCTCCGTTTCTTCTCTTTCGTGTTTTTCTAGGCAATGAATGCCCGGGATCAGCCTGTTATTGGGGTTCTTGCTGCTATACAAGGATATTCTAGCTTGAATCTTGATACTGTTGGCATAGTAGCTACAGGTAAGTTGCAATTGTATGTATCATGACATAATTATGATTAGTTAATAAGAACTTTAATAAAAAATTAGTTGGCTCTACTTTTTCGGCTTATTTTGGGTGGGGGAGGATGGTGGAGAGGGAGAAGGAGATGTCGATGGTAAAAGTGTGGAGTCATGGTTGTGAGGTGTCTGAGTATGAGGTGGAGGACAGACAATGTCTTTACATGCATCCGGGACAAAGTCCCGGATTTTATCATGCATATACTTCTGCCTCTCCTGTGGCAGTCCTGGTGGCTCAATCGCTTCGGGTAGCTTTTCGGGACGGGGCTTCCAGTCTTGGTGGTTATTTGTGAGGAGGGTGAGCGTCTTCTCCTCAGCATCACATCGCATCTTCACAACCAACTTGGCCTGGTGTACCTGAGGAGAAAATCAGGTGGTGGAATGACATAATGCCATCAAAGGCTCCCCTCTTGAAGTATGGCTGGAAGTGTTCCGCCCAGTCGTACTGTAGAACATGCACTGTACCATCCTCAGACTCAGAGACAGAGGTTATCATTCCATATATGCATTAAAAATATTTTGGTAAAAAATTAATAGAAACCATAAAATTGTTAATTGTCCAATTTGGTGCTTGCCGCGTTGTGCCCGATTTTCCCGTAGACTGTCACATGTGGTGAAATTTAGTTTTTATTATTTCATCCCGCGATACCCTTCCAATTAGAGCACACTGTAAGTGTTGATAACATGGTGAAATTGTTATTATTATTACTATTATATTATTATTATTATTATAGCCTTTCCTGACTGTGATGATGATGGCATGCCACAGCCACCTGCATGCAACAGGAAGAAATCTGGGAAAACGAGCAGCTCCGGGTCATCATCCCGAGATACTCTTCCAATTAGAGCCCACTGTAAGTATAGATAACATGGTGAAACTGTTGTTTATTATTAACCCTCAGTGTGCATGCACGAGAGGGTTATATAGTAGTCGTCCTGTCTGTTTGTCTTTCTGTCTGTCTGTCACGCTCTGATTTTGGAGATGACAGACAATTAACCGTTTTCATTGCTCGAGCTATATTGATGCCCTATTAAAATAGTAAATAATAAATTATTCTTTCAGTCTGAGATTATTTTGTAATAGCTGGCTATGTAGCTAGTAGCGCTGAGGGTTCGCACCTTTGGTGCTTCATTATTATTATTATTATTATTATAGCCTTTCCTGACAGTGATGATGATGGCATGCCACAGCCACCTGCATGCAAGCGTACGTGATTTCTGCTCTATTGTAGAGCAGTGGAAAAAGAATTGGGTACCAAAAGTCCTCAAGCAAGTGGAACTTGAGTGTGGAATCCGGCCTTCTCTTGCCGTTATTCAAGCTGAGATACAGTTAAATGGTAACTATTGATGGTGCACTTTTATTAGAGTTTAACTATTCTTACCTGTATGCAGATTGGAACACTTCTCTCAGTACAATGGCTCTGGTCACTAGCCTAATTCCTGACAGTCGACACAAAGCAGACTATAGAAAAATTATTTGCCCTAGCCAGGTAAGCCTAAAGCTAATTACACCATGAAATATCAATTTTAAAATAAGGTCATAACCGTAAAAATCTGAGCTACTTAATGCATGTAAGAAAAATTCTTTTTGCCAGGTGAACATATGTGTTTAACCTTGTCACCTTACTCGTATAAGCACAATCTGACACTTTGTCAGACCACCTTTATTTACCCTCAGCGCGAGAGAGTTATCTGTTGTCTGTCTGTCTGATTTTGGAGATTACTTACAATTAACTGTTTAGGTATGCACTTAATTTGAAGGACAATTTAAAACCTTTTGTTGTGATACTTTTTGAGAAAACACGAAGCTACAGCTCCGTATAGGTACGAATTTTTGTGGGTAACACCCATTTTGTCACATGTTATCATGTGAGCTATTAATTTCTTGCAGCATAAGGTAGTTTTCTTTATGCTCAAAAGTTAAGCACTTGACTTGTGTGTTAAAACTATCTCTGAGTGTGTTGGATTCCATTATTAAGACGCATTTACATCTACTGTTTTCATTGCACACCTTTGTTTATACTTGATAGGTCTGAGAAATGGTTTAATAGCTAGCTAGTGTATAGTGGCGCTGAGGGTTCGCACCTATGGTGCTTCATTAAGTCAGAATTTGCCAGTGACACTTAATATTCTAACTTGATTATTATCCTCTGGTAGTTTGTTGTTTACGGTTTTCAGCTTACAAAATTGTGTTGGGATTGCGTTGGGTACATCCCTCAGGGTTTTATGGTTGTGAAAAGCCTTAGCTTTGTGCATAATCTATTTTTATTTTTAGGAAATTTGAAGTTAATATAATTGACAAAAGTTTTTTTTTCTTTGCAGGGTGATGTTTCCGGCTTTATCAAGAAGGGACAGAAGTCTCCTTACATTATTGTGTTGGAGTGGGGAGCAAGCTTTCCTTGTGGTGGATAAAGTAATCGTGTGCGAGTGCACTCCTATAGAGAACATACCACTTCTATTGTTAAGTGCTTTTTTTTTGTTTTAATATACATTATCCCCAGGGGTGTAATAATTTTATGCATTCATGGAGTATGTATTTTTGAACAAGAACTCTAAATTACCTGCATCAGTCAAGCATTTTATAGCTTGTCTTAAAAACATTTAAACTTGTGTTCTGTGATAAAATCATATTTTTTCATGATTATGTTAAATGCTATTGTGTGCGTGTTCTATCTATTTAATTTGATACAATAAAGTGGGGAAAAATACACTAAATATAGTGGGAAAATTACACTAAATATAGTGGGAAAATTACACTGATTATAGTGGGACTCTCCCACTGATTATAGTGGGACTCTCCCACCGATTATAGTGGGACTCTCCCACCGATTATAGTGGGACTCTCCCACCGATTATAGTGGGACTCTCCCACCGATTATAGTGGGACTCTCCCACCTTATAAAGTGGGACATTCACACTTAAATATTGGTGTGATTCTGCCACCAAGTTTGGTGGGACTGTGGAGACAAAGCTGTCCCACCAAGTTTGGTGGGATATTCCCACCACTTTTTTTACAGTGTTGCGTTGGGTAATTGAGTCCCCCTAAGCTACGTTTTTATGCTTATTTAGTCCATTGAGGGTCTGCAAATTCTATAATACCATTCTGTGCCAATTACATTAATTAGGTTAAATAAATTAGCTTCATATGAATGCACGACTTTTTATTACTAGCTACGAGAGTACTGGTTCGTACAGGCCGCAGCTTGCCACTCCGCAGAAGTCTGCCTAATTCTTTGGTTGAAATATTCTCAATTTTTCGCTTTCCATTTACCCACTGCACGATCGATAGCTACCGCGTTCTCAAGTCGGGTAATGTTTCATTTTGAGTAATACCGTTTTTCTGCTCTTCTAAAAGCTTCCGTAATTCCTCCTTGTCAAGACTGATTGTACACTTTCAATGCTACAAGAATGCAGTACTTCTCGCCTTTCACATTCCCTTTACGCTCCACCTCGAATATTAAAAGGGCTTTCAAAGACTTCATCGGAATATCTTGGCTACACCCGTTACACTAGCCACTCGTTTCTACGCCATTAGCGCCATTAGCGCACGACCAGAGACAATAAATTGATTAATCATTGGATACTATGAAACATCACGAATCCGTCGGCTAGCTTTTACACGAGAACATGGGCACGAGTGTTAATGCTGCCATAATACCGGTTATATTGGCAACTTGTATTAAATGAGGAGAACGGCTATATTTAAAAGATACTCACTAAAAGTATCTCTTTCTGTGCATTAAAAGTGCCAATTTGGGGCAGCTAAGGGGGTTGATAAAAAGGGCCACAGGAAGTCAGGGTGTTTCTACTAAGAAGGTTATCAATTTATTGTCATAGCTGGGTAAAGGTTTCCAGTATAGTCACTCCATATTCATGACTTACTTCAGCTAGTCACCAAAATTTAGATAAATAGGTTCAGAATTTCTGGATTCTAAACCTAGACATTGAAAATATGACTAAAGAGTGACCTTTTAAGATTTAATTCCATACCACTGCACTTTCAAACTCATTCCAAAAGCAACTGCACAACACCCCATCCTAGGAAGATTGTGATAGAGATAAGACCTTTTGAATTTGCTGTAGTTCATACCAGGAAGTTTTTCAACATAAAAACGAGGTGAGGCACCAACTTAAACATGAAATATTCGTTATATTAACAGTGATAAGTGTTGCTCATTTTTGAGCTGACAAAAAATTAACACTAATACACACAAAAACACACAAAGTTCCAAAGAGAATCACCAGGATCAGCTTCACAAGTACTATAGGGTTCCTGCTAACAGGTTAAACAAGGCTAAAGGAAGACTTTAGCCAGTACACCTAAGCAGAAGCTACACTGATGATCTCAGGCAAATTGCTGTGATCTCCAATAGCTGGATAGAGGAAAGCTAGGTATTCCCCAACTCTTTCTGTAATCCTTGCTTTGCAAGCTGAGGTGAGTAAAGAAGGCTGCAGAGAATCGAGCTCCACTCCATCGCTCCAGTGAAATCATCGCCACATCTGGAGGTCTGCAGTATAAGCAATAACAAGAATTTAAAATGCATTAATAGGTAGTAATAATAATAAAATATAACTAAAAATAAAATAAACAATTAAACTCCACTTTAAACTTATCTCACATTAAAACCGATTAATCGCGAGGACGCGAAAACGCGACGTTTAAAAAAAAAACGATAACCGTGGAGGACGCGAAAACGCGTAAAAAAAGAGCCTACTCTTTTTAGGCCAGTAGCTGCATCGCGGAGTCACGGCAGTCATCTCTATAGACCTTTTCCACGCAAACTATAAGTAATTTTTGTGTACGATCAATTTGTGCGTGTAACAGGAAGCGATTCTACCACGCCCATTGGCGGGAACGAAGTTTATACCTGGATGACGGTGGAGAGTAGCTTGAACGAAAATGAGCGATTACTATGGGGTCTAGATCGTATTGCTCAGGACAGATATAAAGCTAAACTACATCTACTTGGTTTAGATGTACTGCAGAATCCCTATGACGAATGCTTAAATTCTGCTCGTCCTTCATCTCCGAGCAGCTGGCTTTATCCCCACCTTCGAGGAGATGGTAGAATTGGTGGGCGCGGGGTCGGTCTTATCAAAGATCGACCTCGCGAAAGGATTTCACCAAGTGGTAGTCAGAGAGGAAGATCGTGACAAAACAACGTTTGTGTGCCCGTTCGGCAAGTTTAGATACAGAAGAATGCCGTTCGGGCTCACAAACGCCCCAGCTGTGTTCCAGCGTACTATGGACGTTGTCCTAAAGGATTGTTTGAGATTCAGTAGAGTATACATAGATGATGTTTTGGTGGTCTCCAAGTCATGGGTTGAGCACTTGGGGCATTTGGAAGAGGTATTGGTGGCACTGAGGAATGCGGGGTTGAGGTGCAAGAGGAGAAAATGCGAGTTCGGGAAGGTGAGGTTGGAGTTTTTGGGTCATTTGGTTGGTGGTGGCATGGTATCGGTCCCGGAGGCGCGGGTGAAGGCAATCAGGGAGCACCCGCTCCCTAAGACAAGGAAACAGCTGAGGGGGTTCCTGGGAATGGTGGGGTTTTATTGTAGGTTCGTTAGGGATTTCCACCATTTCTTGGTTGTGCTGACTCCCCACACGTCGGCGTCCCTGGACGGCAAGCTGGTGTGGAGTGAGGAGATGAGGCGGGCCTTCAAGGGCTTGTGTGAGTGTCTATGTAATTATGTTAAATTGTGTGTGCCATGTGTTGATGATGTCTTTGTGTTGGAGACTAATGCGTGTTCGTCGGGAGTCGGGAGAGTGTTGTCTGTCTGTAGGAGCGGGTGCCGGTGGGCTTCTTTTCACGTCAACTGAGGGGGGCCCAACAGCGTTACTCGGCACAGGAATTGGAAGGCCTTGCCGTGTTCGAGGGAGTCCGGCACTTCGCTTACTACCTCTATGGGAGAGAATTTACGGTGCTCACGGACCATAAAGGGCTGGTGAACTTGATGGAGAGCAAGCAGGAGAACAGGCGTCTCTATGGTTGGGCTCTGAAATTGACAGAGTTCAACTTCAAAATCGTATACAGGAGTGGGAAAGAGAACATTGTGGCCGATGGCCTGAGTTGCTGTTATGTGGACGAGTCAGCGGGTTCTGACCAGAGTGACGAGAGTGAGTGTGTACTTGATGGTGCAGGGTGTGCGTCTGTGATGAAGAGTCTGGTGTCTCAGGAGAAGATTGCCAGTGATGACGTCACCCATCTCTTCCAGGAGGGGGGAGATGTGGGCCCTAAAGACAAGCCAAGGCCCACATGAGAAAGAACTGGAACTAACTATTATGTGTATTATGTATTTCAGTTATCCTATTTCATTAACTATTGTATGTGTTGTGCGTGATTTAGAACCAGGTGTGCGTGATGTAGAATTATGAGCATGCGTGTTGTTGAGTTTTGTGATCATTAACACTTTGTGTGCGTTGCCTCATTTTTTTAGTTGCATTGGTGACTTGTAAATTGTGTGGAGGGACCACGTGGGCGGCTGGTATAAAAGCTAGTCGCTCCTCGTGGCCACTTCAGTTCTTGTAGTAAATAAAAACTTAAACAACAAGTTGTCAGGGACCCGTCCCGCAAGCGCAGGAATTCTGGTGGCAGCAATTACAGGCTGCACCGGTGCGAGGTAGCTTTTCAGATACGTCCGGCGAGCAACACCCCCACACCTCTCACTCACCACTACGCAAGTACTGATAGGGCGGGGCGAAGTCAACTTACAATAAAAAAATTTCGCGCTCTAAAGTAATGGATCCAGAATCTTATCTTGCGTACTGCTCAGGAATGGACTAACTGCTATGGTTCAAATTTTGCCAGGGTTTAGGGCCACAGGGTGTCGACCATATAACGTTGAGATATTTTTAATGTACGGAATTTCACGGAAATAATCGACAATAGTTCACGTGGTAAGGTGACTAAATAGAAAAGTAAAATAAAATTCAACAAAAACTCAACGTTATGGCATGCACGCACGGTTAAGAAAATGATATACAAAAAATCAGCTTCTAAACTACGGCGGTAGCCGTGCAGTACTGCCAAGAAGTCCAAAATGGTGCCGGGGTATTTCATGAGATGCGATCGATTTCCAGTCTTCATTCTCGGTAGGTGCTTTCTCCTAGCAGTACTTGCTGGCCTGCATAAATAAAATAATTCGGAGGGAAAGCAGAAGTAAGCTTAACAGGCCCTAGCAACCGTGGCCTATTTGGCGGGTTTTTCGCGCTCAAAGAGTGTTTGAGCACCCTTGCCAAGACTTCTTGTATTGCAGATAAATGTGTGTGATGCAATAGCGTGTGCAGAATGCTTAAAACCAAGGTGTATCTATGGCATCCGAAGACTAACCCCAGCAGAATTCCAGCTTTTAGGCCTTGAAGGAAGATGTACTCTATGTATGTGGCAGCACTCTGTTTGATTTCACTTCAGAACTTGCCTAGATTTGTTGCGTGGAATTAAATGTGAACTGCAATTCTGATATGACCAGCCACTACTATTCCTGCAAGAAGAAATTTCAGGTGTGCTGCTATGTATGTGGGTGTTTTGGTGATCTTGTACCAATCACCATGAAAGATGACGACAGTTTCAGTCAATTCATCCCATTTGTACAGAATGTAAGGCAAATGGAAAAGATGAACGTACTCGTGGTCCACGCTTTGTTGGGCAAAAAAGGAAAAACAATTCTAATTAAACATATTTACATTCTAATTAGGCATTCTTTTCAATATTTTAAAATAATTTTTAACTTGTTTTTGTAATTTACATTTCAAAAAAATGGATGAGGGGGAAGATGAGAAACAGGAATATTAATTGGTTTGGCCTAATTGAGGCCCGATATGCGAGGGTCTACTGTACCTGCGTTTGCCAGAAGGTCAGAAAAATTACTGATGTCAGCAAATAGTCGCTAATTTAAGCCTCTACACCAGTCGTTGGTCGTGTTAGCGGGGTGGACGCTTGGCATAGGTGATAAAGACTGCAGACGCTGTCGGTGCAGGTAAAACTGGTCTTATAAATGGAGTGGTCGTAGGTCAGAGGGGTCTCTCAAGATAGGGACCACTGTAGTAGTAGAGCTAGGGTTCGCTGGTTCTCTCACCGTGTAGCATATCCGGCTCGAAGGCCAATGACAGGGGAATGTAAGTCCCTGAGCAGAGTTGATTGTAAAGGGCTCTAGCTAGAGTCGCCGTAGATGCCAATAAGTTGGCAGAGATAGGTTCATCATAGAGAATATAAGATCATAGCAACAGCAACTGAACCGTGACTGAACAAAAACTGAATGAAAAACATGAGTGAGCAGCATATAGAGTGAGAACATGTATTCATTCACAGGGCCGTAAGCAGACTTCTCAAAAGGAAGGTTACAATCTGACCACACCCAAACCACACCTCTTAATTAACTAACATCCATTATCAAGAAAATTGACATAAAGACATTAAAACTAAATAGCACATTGAATTTTGAGAGAATCATGAAAACATCAAATTTGCAAATGGATTTTTTGTGAGGATATTACTGAAATAACTGATTAACAACTGCTGACAGACTTCTATGAATATCATTAATTTGAAAGGGGGGTTACATGTAAACCCCCCCCCCCCCCCTGGCTACGGCCTTGATTCAATTCAATGAGCATGCCCAGAGGATATGTGTATGTGGGTGACAACCAACACATAAGAGTTTGTTCCATGCACTTGGTCTCCAGGTTGAACAAGGGTAAGCAAGCCACAGTCTTCAGTAAGGTGTTTGTCAAACAGCCTCCCTCCCCAACCTCTAGTGTTGTAATGCTTATAGTTAGAAAAAGTCTGAGCACTTGCCATTAATTCACTTGGTCGTTCACAAAAAACTTCACTCCAATCTATGATACAAAAACATCTGCTAAATTCTACTTTAAACATTCAAGCATAATTTTCACTTTTCTTCATTTCTAGGCCACACAATAAGCGGTTGCAAAATATGTACAATACATTTATTCACTCCTAAGTCTGGCTGACACCAAAGCGCACAACATCTTGATCAGGGACATTCAACGAAAGCTTCATCAAAACTACCAAAAATTGCTAGAAGCTTCATCAAAACTACCAAAAATTGCTAGAAGAGCGACAATGCTCAGCATTTACTTTCTGTCATATCTAATGAGGCATACTCAAAGTGAGCCTTTAAACAAGAATAGGATGGGAGGCCAGTATAAAATTTTATGAGATTTACCTAAACACTCCTCCATGTAATTTACATCTTCACTTGATAATTTAGTTTGTATACCTATGCTATGTGACTGGACATCTACTCCTGATTATTGTGACTACGCATTCTCCCTGGGTAGTAATAACTGTAGAAGTCTGAAGAACCGCTTCTTGTCCCTGTCGCTCCTGTTTCCACAGCCCACAATAGAGCATATAACCGTTATTTTTCTTCTGCTTGTGTACAAAAATAGCCAACCGAAGCTACGTGACATAATGGCCACACCTACTGCAAACGGTCTATTCTTTAAAGTATCTTTTACAAAGCCAGCTTAGATATTTCTTCACTTGAGCTGTATTAATATTTCTTGTATAACCACCAAATAAGTAGTTCTACTATTTGCTAGCAAGATGATGTTTGGAGGAAAACATCGCCAGACTACACTTCCAAGTGTTGTACCTTTTATTGAGTGGAAATTCTTCCGGAGATAGTTTATCTACACCATAGGTATACCGATTGATGGCTCGTTCCCCTCAAATGGAAGCCAAGTGTAATGTTCAGGCCGTATTTAATTGTCAAGCCACATAGCGGGCCGCCGAATTCTTTTCCGCCGGAAATGGCCCTTACAAAGATGCGCTAGCCAGAAAAATATCGCCCACAGCTTCTTGGAATGTATAAATAGCCGGTAGCTAACAGTCCGCTCTCGCTATTTATGAGAGTTCAGAGTCCCCTGTAATTGCTAGATAGCTTGAGAGAAACAAAACGCTGAAGGCCCTTTGAAACTGCTGTTTTTAAGTTGCCATGAGATAATGACCAAATGTCAAACGCTAGTTAAATCTTCTTTTGTGATGTATAAACCCAACAAGCTATGGTATAAGGTAAGTTTATTATTATGTTAGTACTAGTTATTATATATTAGCGGTATAAGCTAACTTATGTGCACAAAAATTATATGATGTTGAGAGAACATAAAGTGTTAGAGCTACTATATATTGATGGAAGTTGTATTTTCTTATCAAGGCTCAGCTTCTGGATTATGCCACAGTCGAAAGCAGTCATCATCACCTCCTGTATGACAGAACCACACCTTGCATTCAGGACTAAACCATTGAGTGTTTTTGCGCTACTTCTTTCTTAGACACGAAGTTTAGTGGAAAAAATTGAATTTTTTTGGTTGACTATCAGCTTTTGCGGCAGAGATCGCCATTTGATGACGTCAGATGACATTATTCAGCTTTTTGCGGTATGCCTTCTACGTAATCGCTACGTAAAATCTTAGCGCAGGCGCACTCAAGTCAATTATTGCCGGGCGGCAAAAAAGCGGGTAACACTACTTATTGTGTTTCTTTCTCCGGGTGCAAGCTAAGGCGTTCTTGGAAGTGGTAGCTAGTTTCTGCACTTTGGCCAGGAAATAAGTTTCTTGTCGTCCATCTAGAGGACGTACTAGGAGGGGAATGGCGGTACTGCTGTTTAGAACCAGGTGAAGCTGAAAACAGTAACTAAGCATTCCTGAAATGCCTGCCAACAATGGACGCGCAGAGGCACCTTGATGAGAGGATACAGTGATTGTAGCATCTATTTGCGCTCTGGATTAGTAGCTAAGAGGTGAGTAATCAGTGATTTAGATTTTAGTTGACAAGTTATGTCTAAACTAGTAGTTTTAGAATAGTTAGCTAGGTTGTAAACAAAACTTGGGAGACCTGGAGAAAAAAATATAGTTCATAATGTGAACTAATACTTAATATTGCTGCATCTAATTTTGCTATATGTGCTAGGCTGCACACTGATGTGTGAAACATTCATCGTCCTGATTCTGAGGGACCTGATGGAGGGGGGGGGGGGGGGGGGGGGGACACATCTAACAATCTTTTCAATTCTCCTTTATCATAACCAACACAATTACTTCCACACAAGAACTGAGACCTTCTCAGGTAAGCCTCCATCTCGTCTGTCTCTTCCGCTACCACACAAACACAAGAAACAGACGCGGGCCTCTCTTTAAACACCCTGGTATTATTTATGTGTACTAATTTCTCAGCACACCCACCCACTCTACGCACAAAGTAAGACACACAAGAGTTCACTTAGACCTCCGAGAGCGTGGGGCGTTCGCACATTATACCAATGGCATTTCCCGACTTGTTTAACTTGATGCAGAGTTCACACGACTTCACATAGTCACACACGTCCCTGACTAGACCCGGCCACATAAATCTTGAATTCTGGAGTTCACGGGTCTTATGAGTCCAAACATGCCCCGTACGGTCATGAGCCTGATAGATTAAGTGTTTCCTCCTCCCCACGGGAACTACCAACCTCCTCTTCAGCCCTACTACCGTATCTTCACACACATGGAACAACGATTTACCATCTCACACATAGCCCATTTTACCTCCATTAACCAACAATCTCTGATGAACTAACGTCTCATCACACTCAATTTTCTTACCTAACTTTTCATTCTCATTCTCGTCAACCGCACCCGGAAACTCAAGATCCAACTCATTCTCCTCAACTAAAACCGAAGCATCCTCCTCGCTCTCTTGCTGCTTCCTCTTCCTCAATGCTCTACCTCCAACTACAACCAAAGTATCCTTCTTTCCTACCTCTTCCACAATTTTGACTGCCTTACTCTCTCTTTCAGGACTTACAATCACCTCAGACAGTCTCTCAACCAAGTCTCTCATGCTGCCTTACTATCAACACAACAGAGTTCAGGACTTACGCTACTACTGACTACAGGATCAGTGACCAACTCGTCACCAACTAAAACTGTCGTACTCGACTCAATCCACGTTACTCACAACAGACGTGCTAGTACCTGTGACACTTGGACCAACATGTTTACAATCACCTATCATTCTACTCTGATTATCACTTACACTATCCCTATCTGAATTTCATCACGGTCAGGGATTTCCAACTTCACATCAATCTGGGTAGCCTTCTCCTGCTCTCTAACACACTTGACACACAAACTTTTGAGGGACAACAGTTACCTCTGCGCCAGTGTCTGGTAAGAACTCTGCACATTCACTTACCCAGGGACAACGTAGGCTTCACCACTCAAACTGACCAAATTCGTTCTCAAGGGGTTTCGTCTTTCTTGAACTTATGGGACTTCTGCTGCTTGTCTTTGTTCTGCTTATCAGGGCAATTGGTGAAAATACTCTTGTGACCTAATATGCCACACTTAAAATATCTCACAGAAGTATAGTTCACCTTACCAAATGACTTAGACTGTCTAATACCCGACTCCCTGCTGTTACCTATCATACCTGACATAGCTTTTTGGTCTCTCCCCAGTTGATTGCAAGGTAGCTGCAACCATACCGAGTTTCTTAAAAGAGTTCACTTCACCACTAACAACAATCAAGCCTACCGCAGAGGTGGATAGGTCAATCTTGTAAATAGCCTTGGCCAATCTCAACAACAACTCATCTACAGTTTTAGCTCCCAAAAGAAAAAATCAATCAAGAAGTGCCTTCATCTTTTCAAATCTGGTTACCATGTCTTACTCTCTAGACAGCGATTTCCATCCCTGTAGGGTTGAATGTTATATACCAACTGGGTTTTGTTCAAACAACTACCACTCCCAGTAATCATGGAATTGAAATACCTCATAAAGGCCAAAAACTCAGAACCCATAGCCTCACCACTCGATACAGGGCCTACATCACTCGTAGATGCCTCCCTACTCACAACAGCACTCCTGACTATCTCATCCACTCTTTCAGTACCAATCCCACTTATTTCCCGCTCAATAATGGACTCGTCACCTTCCATTTCCACTAATAATGTCCTACTCGGTTTGTACTCCAAATCGTCTTCCTCGCTTTTAACTCTCCCAATCTCAGGGTCTGAATTAGAATCACTGCCAGTCTCTCTATAGTCTACCTTCCCCTTCGCTGCCCTGGCCAAGTGTGCTTTCCTCGACATCCAGCAACCAGTGAAGAATCCAAGGGAAATTAACTGGCTTGTACAAAAAAAGAGACTATGTGAAAAGATTTAAATTCAAGGGAATACAAAAAAGAATAAAACAAACAAAAAAATTAGCGAGCACACACACACACAAAAAAAAAAATATAACAAACATAAAATGACAGAGTTAAATCTGTACACCGACTTGGTACAACCACTCTAATGGTAATGTTCCGCTGACTAGTAGATAGGCTGTCTCCTTCGAAGATGGGGTAGAATCTTCTCAAAAGATCCGACACCGCTGCCACCAAAAATGTGGGAGTTTGCCTCGGGGATTTTAATCTCCTCAGTTCCTCCAACAAGGCTGGGCTCGTACTTTCCCAATGTGGGAGTTTGCCTCGGGATTTTTATTTCCTCAGTTCCTCTGCAACAAGACTGTGCTCGTACTTTCACCAGTCCCACTGTAGTAGTTAAATTTTCGCCGCCACCAGAATCAGAGTGTGACTTATGCGCTGCGCGCAGGTGAGTTCTATTCCTTTTACAAAATAGAAATAACACAAGCACATATACAGACACACAAGCGATGGTAATAGTTCTTACACCAAGACCAACACACGAGACTGACTGACTTCCACAACACGCACACTCAGTTATATCAACACACGAACACCGAAAAAAAAATACAATAGGCGTGGACACAGCCACTTACACGTGGACGTGCCATACCTAGCAACTGACTTGCAAGAACTCAAACTAAAATTGTAAAACATGCACAGCATTGAATAGAACTTAACCCTTTACCTGTCAAAGCCGAGAATTAACGGCGCGCAAAGTACCCGCGCTAAAAAATATTTTAGAAGACTAACGACGTGAAGTGACGTTAGAGTATACGTATAAAAACACGTGTCTTTAGTTGCTCTATGACGTAAAATTGTTTATAAAAGGATGTTACTAAGGCCTAGGTTAAAAATAAACCAGACCGTTGATTTTTTTTTAAATGGCCGAACGGTTTACCGCGGTGGAATTGTTGAATATGCTGGACAGTTGCGACATCTCAGGAAGTGATGAAAGTGATTTTGAGGATGACAGAATGTTTTCTTACCTTGGTACTCTGTCTGAGACAGTAGTGGCCCCCTCTGACTACGAAGGAAGCACTAGCAGCTTAACTTTTGATGAAGTTGATGGTGTAGCAATGCTGGATGACTCATTGGACAGCCTCAGTGATGGAGCCTCTCTAAGTTGCACCACCAGTAAGTATGCTTTGTTGCTACTAACATGATTATTGTTGTTTTTTCGGCATAAGACTAGTTATGAACCAATTGTTTAGCTACACTTTTACTAAACCACTAACTAAGTGGTTGTGGTAATTCAAATTTCGAATGCAGTTTATACTAGGCTAATTATAAGGTAATATTATGTCATGATTTGTTGGCACTACTAACTTTGTTTGATTTTGACATGAGACTACTTGTGAACTAATTGTTTGGCTACATTATTGCAAAGGCACTAGCTGGGAATTCAAATATTTAAATTTAGCTATTTATAAAGTCAAAATATGTAATAAAATTTAGATGCTGGTGTCAATGATGGTGGTGAGTCAAGTGATGTTGCTCAGTCAAGTGATGGTGCTGAATCACATGGGGAAAGAGAGCGATCCCATTGAAGAGCAATATATTTTGCTTTGTGGAATCAAGTGATCCGGACAGCAATTTTTCGAGTAGTTTTTCGACTATAGCCACTACAGCAAAGAGTGGAGAGGAAGAGGAAGGAGAGGAAGAGGAGGAGGAAGAGGAAAAAGAAGAGGGAGAGGAGGAAGTGGATGTGGTAATGCTAAGTCAGGTAGCAGTTCTAGACCAACTGGTATACCGTTTATTGGCCCTCTTACTTATGCCGACTCAATTTTTTTTTCTGGCTGGACGAAACAAAATTGTACAAAATAATATAGTTTCTCCCTTTAGTGGTCCAAACCCTGGTCCTAGTAATCCAGTAGCTGATGATGCAAGAGCTATTGATTTTTTTTTTTGATTTTTTTATTTTGATGCAATTGACTTGATAGTCATGGGTATGATCATAATATGGGCATAGTAAAAATTACCTCAACTTGAATTGTACTGGTCAAGTAAACATGACTTGATTAGACAAAATATATCTGAAATAATGACCTTAGTTAGATTTCAGCAAATACTTAGATTTTTTCATCTGAATAATAGCAATGAGCAACTTAGTGTTGGCCAACCAGGTTTTGATATTCAAAGTGCGTAAGATTTTAGATATAGTAACATTCAATTTTGATATGGAATATAATTTGGGTGAATCTATTTCTGTGGATGAGGCAATGATTCCGTTCAAGGGAAGGCTGTCTTTCAAGCAATATATGCTGTACAACTCACAAACTTTCTATTTAATGCTCCCGTGACTGGAAAACGAAAAGTGGCGCGAATTTTTTAGTGCGACTGGATAGCTAACTCTGCAGGATAATTCTTTCTGTGTGTTCGGGCAGTACCACATGCATATGTATTATTTTGGTATAATTTGACAACTAATATTGGGGAAGTATAATAATTATCTATGTACAATTTATGATGTCTATTTTCAAGTCCACTCATTAGATCTAAAACTACCTGTGATGATAACCCAAGCTCATTTTGGCTAAGGGAAGAATTTTTGCCTGTGTATATTTGAATTCGTTTTATGTATGCATACTTACCATCAGCTAAAACAAAAACCTTTATCCCATGCTTGACAGGCTTATCTATCATTGTATGTATATGTATTATAGTGTGTGTGCAAGTCATGAATTTAGTTTGTGCCCCGGATTTCCGGTCGACCCTTTCCATTGTTCCCTGCGCATGCGTGTCCTTGGTATATAAACCCAGACACGCATGCGTCTAGTTCAGTTCCCCTATAGTTCAGTCTAACCCCAAACTGATTTAAGACTCAGGGAGGGCGGACGTAGCTAAGAGGAATTCTGGTGGCAGCAAGTCACTGGAGTTCGAGTAGTCGGGATATTAACTCTAGTGGCTCTACCTTTCGTTATTGGTCTACGCCTGTTGCTAGCCGGGCTCGAACGTCTCAAGCCGAGCCTTCGTCTGCCATACCCCCGACTAGGCGGCATCGTTAGAGTCGTTGCCGTCCCGCCGACCCACAATTGGAGGCAGCGGTGTCGAGATTCGAGTTTCTCCTGCGTTTCGAAGTGCGTGAGCTACCTATTACGACGTCTACAACCGACTTAACACTCGGGTAGATTGTCAGTGTGTGCATTCTTGGTGCCGTTGTGCGTGTCTCCCTGCCGTGTCTCCTGATTTATAACTCAGAAATCTCTACGCGGTTCACTCACTACGTCCCGGGAAAGCCACTCGCCATTGTCTCTTTCTCCAAAACGAGCGCATCACACGTGGATCGTCATTTCGCGAACTTTTTCCCTCATTAAGGAACTCGCTGTGTTTGATTGTTGTCATCTGTGGTCGTAATTGGTGTTTGTTTCTTCACACTTTGGTGTTGTTGTTGTTCAGTTAAAAGCATTGTTGTTGGTCTGTTTTTCATTAGGCTTTGAGTTACGTCTCTTGTTGTTGTCAGTGATCATTTTGTGGTGTTTAAAACTTGTAAAAGCTGATTACTGTGTGTTTAATTTCTATTTTTGTGTGCGCTGTAGGTCATCGAGTCCTCCAGTACACCTGAATGAGCAAGAGAGAGCGGCTGGACAGGAAGTGCAAGAGTGGGTCGCAGCCCAGGGATACTGTTGGTGGTAGTGCTGTGTCTTCTTCCCCTAGCAGCTTGATTAGTGGCATTTCATACTCCACCCCATTACTGGCAAGTTCAGTATATAGTGGTAGTACCCCCGCACCTAGTCCACCTTGGTCTGTAGGTCAAGGGTCAACATTTAGTTCCTCTACCTTAGACAGGATTGCATTGTGTAAAAGTGATAATACAGTTGTTAATACTGATACCACTGTTGAATATCCCAGAATGTCCGATGATGAGTCTGCAGGTGTGGCGGTAACTGGTGCACTTGCAGTAGAGTTGAGCCCAGTAGTTGAGGCTGTGATTGAAAGATTGGTTAGCAAAATTAATACTGCTGGCCCTAGTCACGATAGATATGGTAGTGATAGGTATGAGGAAGGTCTGACCAGGCAAATTAATGCTCTTGCCCCACATAAAGATGGGTTCGACATTTCGAAATATATTAGGAAGTTGGAGGCTGACCTCAGAGATATAGGCTGCCCTACTGTTCGCTGGAAGGCAGTCCTCTTTCAAAAGCTGCAATCCAAATCAGCTTCAGCGATTGCTTCTACTGTTGACAGAGATAGAACCACCTACGATGAGCTAAAAGCTTTGCTGATTCACTCTCTCGGCGTTAGTCTTACCTCTTTAGGTTCGAAGTTGACTACCGAATTTGCTAGCACTACTCGTTCCATGACTCCTCTGGAATCTTATGTGCACCTCAAGAATCTCAATGACTCTATTATGATGCAATGTAAAACTATGGAAGAGCTATCTCTTTTCGTTTGCTGTGCCACTTATCGAGCTTCTCGACCGCCAGTACAGAGGTCTTTGATGGATCAATGGACGTTCAAATCGTTCAATGATCTGCACACGTTTGCGCTGTCTATTAATGCGTCTGAGCCAGACAGACCCAGTAGTAGTAATCATGGTAGGCAGTACAGAATGAATTCCGGTAACTATATCGCTCCTTATGAGTGTTTTAAATGCCACAAGTTCGGCCATAGGGCCTTTGAGTGTCGTAGTAACATGTCTAATGTGAGTAACCCTAGTGCCAAGCTTCCCTCCATTGTCTGTTTTACTTGTCACGAAGTTGGACATAAGTCCCCAGACTGTCCCACTAAAAGGAGTGATAATAGCAGCAATTCTTCTGACTCTAGGTCAGAGAATGGGAGGAAGTTGAATGTTAAGAGGGGACGAACCTATAATACAAGTTGGGTTGCGGTGAGAGATGGTTCTCGCCATGTTGAAGGGTATGTCAATGGTACAAAATGTAGGATAGTCCCGGACACGGGAGCTGAAATTACCATTGTTCCTGGTTGCCGTGTGTATGACGACCAGCTTAGTGATGAGACTGTTAGAGTGAGAGGTTGGGATAGCGAACCTGTTTCCCTATACACTGCTGTAGTTGATTTTGTGTTCAATGGTAAATAGTTTAAGTCCAGAGTAGCAGTTGCCCATGAAGATAACTTGTGCGGGTCAGTCTTGTTCTCCATTCCAATGGATACAGACAAAGCAACACAGCTCCTGCTGGATGCTGCCTCCGAGTCTGATCTTTCAGGCAAGGAGGCAGGGCACTCTGGCGATACCCCAGACATTCAGCCATTCACCTATGTGGATGCCTGCTCTGGTGGAGTTTCAGTGGAAGCCACAGAAAACCCCACTGATCCTTCCACTAATCAGGAGGTAGCAGAAGTCAATGTTGTTACTAGGTCCATGATCAGTAAGAGTAACGACAATAGGAAGAAACAAAATACCCAGCATGTTGTAGAGGCAGATCCCGTGCCTTTTGATGATGAATTCAATAAGTTAGCCAATATTGACTTGTCTTATTCACCCCCAGAAACTAGTGTAGGGTCTAATTGTATGGATTCTTCTGGAGTTGAGCTTCTTACGGGGGCTGACGTGGATGGGGATGGGGCTTTGGCAGGTAGCGCTGATAGTGAAGGGCCCACAGGTGTTGCATCTCTTTCCCAAGTAGACAAGCCCATAGATGTAGAAAATAATTATCCCACAGAGGTTGATTGTTCTGTTGGTGATGATCCTATTCCTACTTTAGACATATCTAGTCCTATGTTGTCAGATTCTAATAGTGTTGATAGCCTTAAATCAGCTGTTGCTGCTGACGACACATTGCATTCCTGTAGAGAGTTGGCTGATAGGAAAGAAAATGGGTATTCATATAATTCTAACGGTGTCTTAATACACACTGTCTTAGTCCAGAACTCCCCAGTGAATCGAGTAGTACTCCCAGCGAGTCATAGAAACAAAGTCCTCAAACTGGCACACGATGGTACTTCTCATGTAGGTGTCCGAGGTATGAGGCACATCATTGGTCGAACTTTTACTTGGCCAGGTGTACATTCAGATATCATAGCCTTTGTAAAGTCGTGCGAGGTTTGTCTGAGAGTTAATGCTGCTGGTAACAAGAAGTCGAAAATGGTTGAGAGGAGGATAGTAAGTGTCCCTTTCGAGAGTGTAGAGGTAGACTTAGTTGGGCCTTTGCCCAGCGAAGAGAGGAGTGAAGTACCTTTTCACTTATGTGTGTCTGGCCACTAGGTGGCCAGAGGCAGTGCCCATGCGCACTGCCTCAGCTTCAGAGGCAGCCCAGTGCTTCTTGGATATCATCAGTAGAACGGGTATCCCACTTAAAGTACTGTCAGACAGAGGGACCATTTTCCTGGGTAAATTGTTGTCGGGTCTCTGTGAGACATTGGGTATTGACAAGATTGCTTCCTCCCCATACAGGCCGCAGTCGAATGGTGTCGTTGAAAGATTACATGGAACCCTTAAACCCATGCTGGCTAAAGCCGTAGAGTCTGATATAGATTGGTCCGACTTCCTTTCGTTAGCTCTTTTTGCCATCAGGCAAATTCCCAACAGAGATCTAGGTGTCTCACCCCATTGCCTAGTGTATGGCAAGAATGTTGTTGGCCCGTTAGACATCCTGTACAAAGGTTGGGCTGACAGGGAATTTGAGCCCATGGAAGTGGATGAGTGGCTACTCTCTCTTAATGACAGGTTAGCCATTCTCCAGGATGCAGTAGTTGCAAACCAGTCTGTGGCCAGTGAAAAGAGAAAAGAGTGCTAATGATAAGAATAAGAGTGAGAAATCATTGGAGGTTGGTTCCCAGGTATTGATGCGTATCCCAGGCATTAAGGCTGCTTTGCAAGCAGCCTGGGAAGGACCTTATTCTATTGTTGGTAAATCCTCCCGGGTAACGTATCAGGTCTCCAAAGGAGAGGGCCACCCTACTAAGACAGCACACAGAGACAACCTGAAAGTGTATACTCCTAGGCCACTAGCTGTCAATGCAGTGACACTAGTGGCAGAAGAACAGGGTATTTCCCCTGACTTGTTGGTTTCCAAGGCCACGTTGAGTGTTGATGTGTGCCCAGGGTTTAGGGTAGATGAATTGAACCATGCTCTTGATAGTGTATGTGAATATTTAGTGATGTTCCAGGATTATGCCGAGCTGGTACCTGTCAGATTGCTCTGGTAGACGGTGCTGCTCAGGTAAACCTTCCCCCTAGACAGATCCCAGGTGGTATCAGACAGGCCGTGAAAGATGAGTTAGATAAGTTGGTTAAGCAGGGTATTATTGTCCATTCAGAGTCGGCTTGGGCTAGTCCGTTAATGCCGGTTAGAAAAAAAGACGGAAGTGTTCGCATATGCGTTGACTTCCGCCAACTAAATTCCTTGACCCCACTCAGAAGGTATTGGCTCCCTTCCCTCACGGAAATCTTAGAGCAAGTAGGTCCTAACATGTGTCTCTCAACCTTGGACCTAACGGCAGGCTTCCATCAGCTTGCCATGGAGCCGGGTTCAAGTGAACTCACAACTTTTGTTTGCCCTTTTGGCAAATACAAGTATATAAGAATGCCGTTCGGGCTGAAAAATGCTCCGGCTATTTTCCAAGCTGTGGTGGAAAATGTGTTGAAACCGGTCTGTGCATTCAGTAAAAATTATGTTGATGATGTGGTTATTTACAGCAAGAGTTGGAGTGAACATCTTGACCATTTGAAGAAGGTGATAAATTGTCTGGGTAGGGCAGGCCTTACCATTAAACGTAAGAAGTGTGTGTTTGGTAAGAAGCATTTATTGTATTTAGGCCACAGGGTGGGTGGTGGTACCTTAGCTGTGCCCGAGCTCAGAACTAAAGCTCTAGCTGATTTTGCCCAACTCAGAACCAAGAAAGAGCTGAGATCGTTTTTAGGCTCAGCCTCCTACTATAGACAGTTCATTCCGGGGTTTGCGGGCTGCTCAAGTGCTCTCTCCCCGGCTACCTCTCTCAAAGCTCCACATCGGGTTGTCTGGAGTGATGAGATGTTCAAGGCGTTTAGTGAGTTGAAACTGTCTTTGTGTAAATTATGTGTGTTGCATATTCCACTCCCAGATGACGATTTCTCCATCTACACAGACGCCTCTGGCAGTGGCATAGGAGCTTGCCTCCATATAGTTCGAGGAGATAATGAACTCCCAGCTGGTTTCTTCTCTCGGCAGCTCAGGGGCGCTGAAAAGAATTATAGTGTCACTGAATTAGAAAGTTTAGCCGTCCTTGCCTCTCTCAAACATTTCGAATACCACATATATGGCAAACATGTTGTTGTTATTACTGACCACAAGCCTTGCCTTGCTCTTCTAGATGGTGCTAACCTGAACAAGAGACTGCTCAGATTCGCGCTGGCTCTTCAGCAGTATGATGTCACTCTACAGCACAGGCCGGGTGCTGCACACTTGAATGCAGATGGCATGAGCAGGCAGAATTGGTGCACTGATAAAGCAGATTCTTTGCCACATTCCGCCCAAGGGTTCTCAGCTTTGCCCTCCAGCCAAAGCTTGGCAGGGGGAGATGTGGGCGGAGGCAGAAAGAGAGAAACCAAGACAAAGCATTGAAGATTGAAGATGAAAGACAAGGAACACTGGATTATATTATGTTGTGTGTCACAAAAGGTTTTATTATTAGCATTGTGTATCATTGTATGTATATGTATTATAGTGTGTGTGCAAGTCATGAATTTAGTTTGTGCCCCGGATTTCCGGTCGACCCTTTCCATTGTTCCCTGCGCATGCGTGTCCTTGGTATATAAACCCAGACACGCATGCGTCTAGTTCAGTTCCCCTATAGTTCAGTCTAACCTCAAACTGATTTAAGACTCAGGGAGGGCGGACGTAGCTAAGAGGAATTCTGGTGGCAGCAAGTCACTGGAGTTCGAGTAGTCGGGATATTAACTCTAGTGGCTCTACCTTTCGTTATTGGTCTACGCCTGTTGCTAGCCGGGCTCGACCTTCTCAAGCCGAGCCTTCGTCTGCCATACCACCCCGACTAGGCGGCATCGTTAGAGTCGTTGCCGTCCCGCCGACCCACAGATGTTTTCTTCCTTTACTTTTATTTCAGGCGTGCGATCAACTATACCAGCTCTGACAGGTTTGCTGTCATACTGAGGGAACCACTGAGCAAGAAGATTCTTATGTGCACTAATGCGATATCTGAGAAACAGGGATGTTTTTTGGAGGTAAGATTGAGTGGGTCGTACTATTGCCATTTTCATGTCTTTGTTGATGCACATTTCATGGGCCTCATCAAATGCTACTGCACGCCCTCTTTCCCCATTAATGGACACTGTAAAACCTTGTTTCAATTTATTCATTATACTAGGTGGGAATTTCTGTAGTTCAGCCAAATGATGTGGAATTAGTTTCTGATAAGTTGTTCTGTCGTATGCTAAAAAAGTTGGAGCCATTAACTTTAAAGCTGAGACACGCATTTCCCAGTTTTGGCACCTGATTGCAATGTACAGTTGAATGTATACTAAACCCTCCATAAATACAAGAGTACCAAAACTTCCACATGTCATCCAATTCTGCTTGCTTGTGTACATACTCAAGAAACTGGTGAAAGGTTTTTTTATCACTGAGGATAGAATGTAATTGCTGAAACATGTCAGGGAAAGGTATTGTTTCATCAATGGTGACTTCGGGTAGCCCTGTGTTTGCTTTAAAAAAGGAAGTAAGCATGCCCCTGTATAAAGACTGCCATGCTTGTAGTAAAAAGCTGTGTGTTCGTTTGAAATTTGAACATCTCTCTAAGGAGGTCAAAGTTTTTCCTTTAAAACCAGACTTTTGGGCTAGCTCTTTCAGACCTGCATGATAATATATTTTGATTAATACAGGCTGAAATTTTTTTAAAGTATGCCAATCTCATGGAAAAATAAGGAGCTTGTTTAACGAATTGCCATACAATCTCTTGATTTCCATGAGATGTTCATATGTTTTTCCATCCCCAGTCAATACTACATAACCTTCTTGGTGTTCTGAAGAAGCAGTACGTAGAGTTAATTGTGCGGATAGCTGATGAATATATTAATGAGAAATTAAATCTCGACGTAGAAGCGTTTTCGCGCACGGGTGCGGTATGACTGTATCAAGGGGTCTGAAGCTACGACGAAGCTGGATCAAGATTTCTATGATTATAGAACTTGTGGTCCATTGACATCATTTGTTTGGAAGGACAAAAAAGTCATAATTTTTTTATCCACAGTTCATGTTACTACTGGTAATTTATCAGTGAGCCGAACAGCTAGGGATGAAAGTATGGTTCAAGTGAACTGCCCACCATGTTTACCTGACTTCCAGGAGTTTATGGGAGGTGTTGATTTGAGTGATCAAAGGATGTCTTACTATTATATTATGTAGGACGAAGGTCCAAAAAATGGTGGATAAGTGTCTTTTCATATATTCTAGAAGCTTGTTGCCAAAATGCCTATTTCCTGAAGATATATAGTCAGCGTTCAGACTGGAATTGATTGAGCATCTAATTGGTACTTTTTGTAGTAAGGGAAAGAGAGGTCGTAGTCGTGCATCTCCTGTGGACATTAGATTGGATGCATCAAAGCAGCACTTGCCCATTATAGCTGAGCACCACATAGAGAGTGTGTTGTGTGTAACAAAGTGCGTAATTAATTTTTGTGGTTTTGTTGCTAGGAAACCTAATTAATGTGGTCAAGTGTAAAATTAACTGATAATTATAAAAATATATGGTTGCTAGGGACTTTGACCAATTTATTTTTTTATGAATTTTTAAATGAATTCACTGAATCATTGGAAAAAAATTGACAGGGAAAGGGTTAACGCACATCATAAATTTTAAACACACAACATAACTCGTATCATGAGATAAACAATCACATAGACATTCTATCTTCTTCTCTTTGTCTTTTCTTTCCCCTTCTCTTCTGTCTCTTTCTCTCACAATATTCACAAAACGTTTCGGCTAGTAAGCCTTCTTCAGTTGTGAGGTGAGAGGTATGACCATTTAAAATAAAATAAAATAAACAAAATTATTGTCAACGATAAAAAATGCACGCAGCCGTGGGTCAATTGACGCTAGAGTTCTTGTAGGAACCGAGTCCACGTAGAGTTGAGCTCGAGGCCTTTGTCCACTAGTCTCTGGCTGTCTGTCCACCAAGTGAGGAAGAACTTCAAAAGTTTTATAAAACTCTTAGTGAATGTGGAAATAAGCCCGCCATATTGTCAGTCACCCTCCCTTATGCTAATGATTTCCAACCCAAAACGTCTTGCTCAAATTTCCCTTCACCTTTGCCTGAACTTTATAAAGAAGAATATTTTTAAATGGGATATTTGAAACTTTTGGATACCTGTTGTGATTTGAAAGTGAAAGAGACCAATGAAATGGCAGACTTAGTAGAGAAAGCTACTAGAGATCAAAGTGGGTCGAACTTATGGTTTAAATATAGAGCTGGTCGAGTAACAGCATAAAAAATGAAGTCAGTATGCCATAATGATCCTGCTAGTCCAGCTCAAAGTCTGATTAACCGATTAGTTCCGATAGGCGCGTATACGCGACCGCAAACTAAAAACCGGTAGTTCCGATAGGCGCATAAACACGGCCAGAGAAAAGCAGCTTCAGTTTGGTTTTATTACAACTGTTTGGACTGAGGTAGCCTAGCCTGGAGTCTTGGTGGTTAAACTACAACCAAGTAAGATTGATAATAGATAATAATTTGTAGTAGCTGCCGTAGTTTTCAAGTAACTCCTCCTAGAAGGGTCAACTGCGACCGTGTCCAAAAAAGAATTCCGTTTTACGGCGTCCCCGCGGCAGTAATTAATTCCGGAAATAATCGGTTAAGGCAATATGTTATCCTGAAGCATTTAAATTCATCACTGCTGCAACTTCTTGGGGATGTAAACATGAGAAGAGTGCAAAGAATACATATATGAACCATTTGATGGCGAAGCATGCTGGGTTTAAAGTGAAGGTTAGTGTTTAATCCTACGGCTCGTACCCTAACAGAACCCACCATTACTTTCTTTGCTGCCACTAACCCCTGACAGCAAGTCCCGCATTACCCTATGATTGCCCGCCACTCTAGAACTCAGCTTACCACTTCCTCACGACCCTACTCCTGCTCAATTCTAGACCGCAGCTTCAGTAGCTGAGTTGTTTGGCACAGGTAGGACCGGAAACCCGCCCCCAAATCAGCTTGGGCCGGCTGGGGCATAATTAATTGGGTTGGGCAAGCCCCTTTTATTTTGGCATCCACGCTTTCACGGTAAAACAGACTAGCTGTTCACCGGAGGTTAAAATAAAATAAATAAAACATAAACCCCCCCTCTCCCCTCCCAGCCCGTACCCGTAGGGGGTGTGTGGGTGGGTGGGAAGTTCAGTTTTGTTCACGCTTCTACCTCTCGTGGCAGCGATGGACGCACTTACACGTATGTGTACACTCTATTTATGACTCGCCTACCGCACGTGGCCCATGCTGCCATGCGCGGCCATTGCCTTACCCGACCCCTTACTATGGGTACTCCGCCTGGTATTAATAACCTTGCCTAGCCTGCTGCTAAACTGCCATTAATCCTACGGCTCGTACCCTAACAGAACCCACCATTACTTTCTTTGCTGCCACTAACCCCTGGCAGCAAGTCCCGGATTACCCTATGATTGCCCGCCACTCTAGAACTCAACTTACCTCTTCCTCACGACCCTGCTCCTGCTCACCTGGACCGCAGCTTCAGTAGCTGAGTTGTTTCGCAGGATATGAGCGGCTTCCACAGGTCCCAGTATCCTTCCCGCTGCCAGCTCTGCGGCAACAAACTCATCAATTACACTGGGCCTCTCACCTGCCAATGACATGTTTGACACGGCATTCCACCCTGGTATGTCAGGCCAGTGAACCGGGCTGTCAGGTACCTTCTCCCCCAATGCCAGCAAGTCGGCCATATACACATAGGTATCACCCACAGTCCCTACAACAAGTACAATAAACACATACCTCTTACCCCCACAATTAAAGCGATTCCTACACATACTACTTAACCCCACAATTAAAGCGATTCCTACCCATACAACCTGAAAAATCACCCCACGTCCACCCCACCTTTATCTATACCACCATAAACCCCCCTTCCGTGTTATACCCTGTACATCTGTCCCCACATGCACATGATAGCTGTCCAGTAACACCAAGTTTAATAAACGAGAATAAGTGTGGAACTACGATGTAACAACACTACAATGCATAGGAACAGTTTTGGTGTCATATACACAGCCACCGAATCAAGTTCAGTCTATACAGGGGACTCCATGACAGCTCAGGTTGATCCCCTACGACCCTCTTCTCCCAGTGGCGCATCACTCATGAGGGGACAATATCTCCTGGTATGGTCACCACCACACCGAACACAGCAGTGTGCGAAGCTGCAAGGAGTCAAGGTGCAGGGCCTGCCGTCGTTCTAAGCAAAACAGGCAAGGGCCCTTCTTTTCCTCAATCTCGCTTGCGCTACTGGCAGAGGCACTGGGGTTGGAGCACGCTGGCTAACCTCCGAGTTCTCCACCATGGCCTGGATGAATAAACACTGGTTGAGCTCAAATCTCGCGTCTTCCATGGAGAAGTAGCTGTGCCTCAGCGACTCGTCGTATGTCCTCCACCATCCAGACGTGGTTCTGTTCTGGCAGGACATCATGATTGTCAAGTGACCCCACAGAGCCACAGCCTTCTCGAGGTGTGAGCGGCACACTGTGCCTGCATATTGAGCGAAGCTGGCGCCCACGCATCCCGGTCCACGACCGGGAAAATTGCCCTTCATTTGGAGGGTTTCTGATCCTCCCCGTCCACGGCTCACCTGAACTCGGCACGGAGTGCTTCCTGGGATAGCTCCCCCAAGTCGACGTACTCACCCGACAGGATGCGCTTCACCAGCCTGACGTGGACCGTTGGCAGTGTCACGCCCATGAAGAACTTCTGGGCCTCCCTCTCTGCTGTCTTCGTCACAGGCACCACATCACTTGCCGCTCCTTTGGACGGGCGAGGGACTATCCCTGCCATGACCCCCACAGCTTCACCAGACCGCGGGAGCTCTAGTGCGGCCACTGCAGCCTCGTCGACAGTCCCCAGGCCTGCATGAATGACACAGAACAGTGCCATCAACACCCATGCCCCCACCATTGCCTCACAGGATTTGGAGGTAATACTACCTCTCCCCAACACTACAGCAGTGGGGCTCCACAGGGTGGGCAAAGGGGCAATCGCCCCCTGAACTTCCAAAAAGGGGGGGCATTGCCCCCCCAACTTTCACATTATCATGTCATGTACACCATTAATGAATATGTATTATTTATAAGTTGTCCCTAAAATCTTTTCAAAAGTTATCAGGACTGGAATACATTTAGCTCTAGCCGAATTAAATATCCAGGAATGTTCTTAATACTCCCACACTTTGTTCTGCGTAGTTTAGAAGCAATTGTAGAAGATACAAAGCCAAATTCTTTTCTACTGCAAGCGTTTCTACATGAAATTACAACATGATTTTTTTTAATATCTGTATTTACATTCTATTTACGAAAATAATATCTATCAAAGATTAAATTGAAAGTAAATACATATAAAAATCATATCGTAATTCGGTGAAGAAGCATGTTAACTCAAGTCAGACAAAAAAAATTAGTATCATATCTCTCACCATGTGGGACATCCCGGGACGTCCCTAGTTGTCCCAGGACTTCTTGGGACTGGGATTTTTAGCTGTCATCTTGTGGGACATCCAGGGACATCCCAAGTAGTCCCAGGACTTCTTGGGACTTTTGATACTGGGATTTTTAGTTCTCACCTTGTGGGACATCCCGGGATGACCCTAGTAGTCCCAGGACTTCTTGGGACGGGGATTTTTAGCTCTTACCGTGTGGGGACATCCAGGGATGTCCCTAGTAGATCTTGGGACATCCCTAGTAGTCCCAGGACTTGTTGTGACTTTTGGGACTTATGTGGGACATCCCGAAACGTCCCTAGTAGTCCCAGGACTTCTTGGGGCTGAGATGTTTAGCTCTTACCTTGTGGGACTTCCAAGGACGTCCCTAGTAGATCCAGGGACATCCCTAGTAGTCCCGAGACTTCTTGGGACTTTTGGGACTGGGATTTTTAGCTCTCATCTTGTGGGACATCCTGGAACGTCCCTAGTAGTCCCAGGACTTCTTGGGACTGGGATTTTTAGCTCTTACCTTGTGGGACATCCAGGGACGTCCCTAGTAGATCCAGGGTCATCCCTAGTAGTCCCAGGACTTCTTGGGACTTTTAGGACTGGGATTTTTAGCTCTTACCTTGTGGGACATCCCCGAATGTCCCTAGTAGTCCCAGGACTTCTTTGGACTTTTAGGACTTATGTGGGACATCCAGGGATGTCTCTAGTAGTCCCAGGACTTCTTGGGACTGGGATTTTTAGCTCTTACCTTGTGGGACATCCCTAGTAGTCCCAGGACTTCTTGGGACTTTTAGGACTGGGATTTTAGCTCTTACCTTTTGGGACATCCTGGGATGTCCCTAATTGTCCCAGGACTTTGAGACTGAAGTTCCTAGACTTTGAGATCAATGGAATATCTTGGATTTCCCTAATAGTCCTAAGAATTTGGAGATTTATTCTTACCGTTTCAGGATATCTTAAAAATTCTGAGGAAGTCCTAAGAAATTTAAAGGACTGGGACTGTTCATGGCAGTCCTAGACATGAATGCGCATCCTAATAGCAAAAGTTAGTGCGGCGGGTACTTGGCAGTAAATAATAATAACCCATGCACACACACACACACATCATAAACAACTTATAAATCACACACTTTATAGACATAGCCTCGGGATGTCGGTCATAGAAAACCTTCATTCTGTCCTCGTACTCCTTATAGCTCTTCTGGTATGCTGCACGATATTTGTTGTTGTTTTTCGTCGGAGAGTGACCTCCACTTCTTACCTGGAGGAATACAGCATATTTAGTAAGACAGGAGTCATTGTAAAACTGGAATGAGATATTCACACCAACATCTGAATATGTGGGGCTAATGGGCTTAAAAAAGGTAGCATGGACAGATCATAGAAATGATGAACCTTGTTACTAACAGGCTCCGAGGCCATAGTTCCATGCATTAATCTTGTTATTGCAAGATTCTCCTTTCTCCCTTAAGAAACTACTGCCCTCACTCACCTATCTTTAGTACTAGCCTCCTGTGGCAATATTGAGGATACTTCTCCTTGAATATAGGTTGCTTCATTTTGAAGTACCGTAGGTAGGCAGTGAGTGGAGCCGTGGGCTTCTCAGGCTTCAACTGCCATAGCAACAGAGTATAAAAACATATATAAAAAATTGAGTTAAACCCCCCTCCACTCTTTTTTCCCCCGACAGCAATGGTTCATCGACATTTTTATTTTTATATACTGCTATGTGCTTGTGACTCAGTGAATGCTGAAACAACAAATCTACTAGGGACGTCCCTGGATGTCCCACAAGGTAAGAGCTAAAAATCCCAGTCCCAAGAAGTCCTGAGACTACTAGGGACGTTCCGGGAGATGAGAGCTAAATATCCCAGTCCCAAAAGTCCCAAGAAGTCCTGGGACTACTAGGGATGTCCCTGATCGTCCTTGTGGTGAGTGCATTCTATGTGGGGAAAAAAATCACTACTATAGCCATTATGGAGGATGGTAGGAGACTGAAAAAAATTATTTAAAGAAACACCTGGGACGTGAGCTAAGTCCCAGTAGTTTTATTTGCATTACCCACCACAAGGAGGCCAAGCGTCCTCATCCTCCAGGTTTTTCACCTAAGTGGAAAAAGTGTATACAACCTCCAGAACAACTAGACAAACCCCACTGCACTTATGATGGTTGTACTGAAGATTCCAAGTTAATAGTACCTTCATTTGCCAGTTCTGAGCAACTGGAGATAGCAATACACACATCATTATCTACCCCAATACTACTATGCTCAAAGCATTACACTGAGCTATATAGAGGATTCAATGATGTGGCTCTTCCGTATACAACCTGGGAGGGAACTCGGGATCTTTTTGGATCGTGACTACTATGCCCATGTAAGTTGAATTTCGTGTGTGTGTGTGTACACCAGTCAATATATGTATAATAAATTATACATTTATTTTTATGATCTGTATTCACCTGTATCTTCTTTTTTCTAGTGTGTGTGTGTATGTGTGTGCGTGCATTTGTGGAATGAGAGAGAGCAACCGTGGACAAACAGTATGTGGCTCTTCCGTATACAACCTGGGAGGAACTCGGGATCTTTTTGGATCGTGACTACTATGCCCATGTAAGTTGAATTTCGTGTGTGTGTGTGTGTACACCAGTCAATTTATGTATAATAAATTATACATTAATTTTTATGATCTGTATTCACCTGTAGCTTCTTTTTTCTTGTGTGTGTATGTGTGTGCGTGCAATTGTGGAAAGAGAGAGAGAGAGCAACCATGAACAAACAGTATGTGGTGCTTCCGGATCCAACCTGAGAGAGAACGAACTCGGTGGTCTTTTTCGGTCTGTGACATCATCCATGCCGGGTAAGTTGAATTTCATTTTTTCAACTTACTGATATTTGGGTGTCCAGCTAGGGCTGGGGGGGGAGGGGGGGGGGTTATGGTACAAGAATGTCAGTGAAAAGTAATGACGGGGGAGGGGGGGGGCAATTCAGCGAGGCCAGCTGTTATGTTACAAATATCATTGTTGTCTGTGTTTTTTTGGTATTGTATGGAGGTTCCGGATCCTATGGGAGGGATCGTTCAGTCTGTGACACCATCCATGCCGGGTAAGTTGAATTCCACGTGTGTGCTTGTACTGCTTTTCATTTTCAAATTACACTTTCTCAATACAACGATTGTTTCTCTCATGTACAGTGTGGAGTATACATACCAGGGGTTCATACAGTGGGAGGCTAGCCCTGGGTTCCCCCCTAGAATTTTGGGAGTTGAATAGAAATGAACATTTTGGAAGCATTTATTTTTAGTCTGATATTGTATCCCATTATGTTTCTATCATAACTGAGTCATTTAGTGCATAGGACCGAACACTGATCATCAGTGTGAAGTATAGACTCTTATGCAAAGATGTGCATCAAAGTAGTGTAGGTTCCAAAAAATGGGTGTGGCGAAGTACACTCGGAGCCCCACCCCCCCACCCCAAACAAAAAGCCTGTATGAAACCGCACACAATACATCATAAAGTTGCAATAATATAGGATCATGAATAATTTGTTGTTTGTATTACAAATATCTTTGTTGTTTGTGTTTTTGTGTATATGAAATTGTTTTGTAGTGGAGCTCGACGTCCGATGGCATATGTTCCTTGTGGACACTCATAGATGTCTCCTACATGATCACAATCAGCACCAAACACAACAAACAACATATTTTATTGTTGAACTAATATAATATTGGTATACAATGCATCAAACAATATTATTTCTATTTTTTATTTTATTTTTATTGATGGGAAAAAGTGGAATTTTTGGGGTGAAAAAATTTTTTTTTTAAAGTATTAGTAGAGGGCCTAAATATTATTCAATTTTCTCAATCAAAAAATGAGGGGAATCCCAAACTCTTGGTCTATTTAGTGATATACGGTTGCTATGGGGTTTTCCCAGCCAGCATCGAGTAAAAAAAATAAAACGGTAATGCTCTATTCCGCGGTAGAAGATTAGATTTTTCCGCGCGCGTCCAAACAATTCAGGAACGAGAGGGTTAATGCATACACTTCTTGCCGATACTATTAAAATGTGTGGGGGTTCTAGAAAGCTAGTTAAGATTTTCAATCGCCTAGGGGTCACCTGCTCATCTGATACACACGACAGATTTGTCACAGCGGTTGCAAGTGCACAACGACACTCAACTGTATGGGAGAATCTGCCTAGCAACCTATTTACAACAGCTAGTGTGGATAACTTTGATCTCCTACAAAGTCATGCAGCTGTATACAGTGGTGATCAGTACAGAAGCTATCACGGTACTACCATACAATTAGTACAACCAAACCAAAGTGATGTGTGCGCAACACAAATAAATATCCCAATCAACACAGCAACTAGTGGCCAGAATATATCCACAGATCCATGCAGTGATAGTATTACTGCACCAGTAGTTGCTACCAAAAGACATTTAACATACTCTCCATCAAGCTCTCCACATAACTGGGGGAAAACTGGTCCAAAACGACCTCGAACACTACAACCAAGAAAGTTAAATGAGCAATTAGCAAGTGTACCCAGAGCTATCACTGCCAAACCTGAAGCTATCACTGACAAACCTGAATTTATCACACCAAACCTGACCATGCAGGGTTTTCTGGAAGGGTCTAGTGAAAAAGCTGAAAGACATAGCTTTGAGTCCAAATTGTTCACATACTTATTCACAAAACATTGCCTTTTAAATGCAAAATCTGATCAAATACTGTGCGACTTCAAAATTATTTACTCAGCTTGTGACCAGGTTAAATGTTCTTCTAAACAATCAAACATTCACTACATGGAGTTGGTTGATGAACACCCCGACTCCAATGACACCATGAGATTTGTGTCAGAGCTGCTGCTATGTACTGCTTCTTCAGAACACCAAGATGGTTATGTAGTATTGACTGGGGATGGAAAAACATATGAACATCTCATGGAAATCAAGAGATTGTATGGCAATTCCTTAGACAAGCTCCTTATTTTTCCAGGAGATTGGCATACTTTAAAAAATGTTCAGCCTGTATTAATCAAAATATATTATCATGCAGGTCTGAAAGAGCTAGCCCAAACGTCTGGTTTTAAAAGAGAAACTTTGACCTCCTTAGAGAGATGTTCAAATTTCAAACGAACACACAGCTTTTTACGCAGTCTTTATACAGGGTCATGCTTACTTCCTTTTTTAAAGCAAACACAGGGCTACCCGAAGTCACCATTGACGAAACAATACCTTTCCCTGACATGTTTCAGCAATTACATTCCATCCTCAGTGATAAAAAAACCTTTCACCAGTTTCTTGAGTAATGTACACAAGCAAGCAGAATTGGATGACATGTGGAAGTTTTGGTACTCTTTTGTATTTATGGAGGGTTTAGTACACATTCAACTGTACATTGCAATCAGGTGCCAAAACTGGGAAATGCGTGTCTCAGCTTTAAAGTTAATGGCTCCAACTTTTTTAGCATATGACAGAACAACTTATCAGAAACTAATTCCACATCATTTGGCTGAACTACAGAAATTCCCACCTAGTATAATGAATAAATTTAAACAAGGTTTTACAGTGTCCATTAATGGGGAAAGAGGGCGTGCAGTAGCATTTGATGAGGCCCATGAAATGTGCATCAACAAAGACATGAAAATGGCAATAGTACGACCCACTCAATCTTACCTCCAAAAAACATCCCTGTTTCTCTGATATCGCATTAGTGCACATAAGAATCTTCTTGCTCAGTTGTTCCCTCAGTATGACAGCAAACCTGTCAGAGCTGGTATAGTTTATCGCACGCCTGAAATAAAAGCAAAGGAAGAAAACATTATTGCCATGACAGAAACAATAAATAAAACAAATTTATTCATAACCCCAGTACAAGAAAATCGTGGTTTAAATATGTTTATGTCCATCACGGCTACACCTGAACAGAGACATGACCTACTGAAATTTAGACAGATTGGTGAAGATGAATTAACCAACTATATTAATTATTACCTTCTCAAAAATCCTAGCACCAAGACATCCATGCATAGTAATAAACTGACAACCATGGCACCCCGAAAAACGGCTGGCAAACGTCAAATGAATCAGAAAGAAAAAGAAATGAAGCAAGTGACAAAATGCCTTTGTCAGAGACTTGCCTGATGCAACAGAACACCCCATCCCATTTGTGATCAGAATGGAAATCCCCACAGAGGTTCCAAGGCAATTTGGAAAGAGAAACTGAAACAGATTTACTCAGGTTGTACTACTCCCGTAGTTTTAGACAACCTTCCATCTGAATGGGTACCTGAGATGACTGTTATTGATGGAATGTTTTTTCTTCATTGCAAACCACTCAGGACTGTCAAGACATTAAATGACAGGTTCTTGCTTCCACATTTCAAAGCTGGAGTAAGTGAAGTACATTTATAAAGTGTAGCTAAACAATTGGTTCATAACTAGTCTTATGCCGAAAAAACAACAATAATCATGTTAGTAGCAACAAAGCATACTTACTGGTGGTGCAACTTAGAGAGGCTCCATCACTGAGGTTGTCCAATGAGTCATCCAGCATTGCTACATCATCAACTTCATCAGAAGTTGAGCTGCTACTGCTTCCTTCGTAGTCAGAGGGGGCCACAACTGTCTCAGACAGAGTACCAAGGTAAGAAAACATTCTGTCATCCTCAAAATCACTTTCATCACTTCCTGAGATGTCGCAACTGTCCAGCATATTCAACAATTCCACCGCGGTAAACCGTTCGGCCATTTTTTTTTAATCAACGGTCTGGTTTATTTTTAACCTAGGCCTTAGTAACATCCTTTTATGCTATTTATAAACAATTTTATGTTATAGAGCAACTCAAGACACGTGTTTTTATACGTATACTCTAACGTAACTTCACGTTGTTAGTCTTTTAAAATATTTTTTAGCGCGGGTACTTTGCGCATTGATAATTCTCGGCTTTGACCGGTAAAGGGTAAAGTTTTATTCAATGTTGTGCATGTTTTACAATTTTAGTTGTTTGAGTTTTTGTAAGTCAGTTGCTAGGTGTAGCACCGTCCACATGTAAGTGGCCGTGTCCACGCCTATTGTATGTTTTTTTCAGTGTTCGTGTGTTGAGTATATAACTGAGTGTGCGTGTTGTGGAAGTCAGTCAGTCTCGTGTGTTGGTCTTGGTGTAAGAACTATTACCATCGCTTGTGTGTCTGTATATGTGCTTGTGTTATTTCTAATTTGTAAAAGGAATAGAACTCACCTGCGCGCAGCGCATGAGTCACTCTGATTCTGGTGGCGGCGAAAATTTAACTACTACAGCGGGACTGGTGAAAGTACGAGCCCAGTCTTGTTGCAGAGGAGCTGAGGAAATTAAAATCCCGAGGCAAACTCCCACATTGGGAAAATACGAGCCCAGCCTCGTTGCGGAGATTAAAATCCCCCGAGGCAAGCACCCACATTTTTGGTGGCAGCGGTGTCGGATCTTTTGAGAAGATTCTACCCCATCTTCGAAGGAGACAGCCTATCTACTAGTAATCGGAACATTACTATTAGAGTGGTTGTACCAAGTCGGTGTACAGATCTAACTCTGTCATTTTATGTTTGTTGTATATTTGTGTGTGTGTGTGTGTGTGCTCGCTAATTTTTTTTGTTTGTTTTATTATTTTTTGTATTCCCTTGAATTTGAATCTTTTCACTTTGTCTCTTTTTTTGTACAAGCCAGTTAATTTGCCTTGGATCTTTCACTGGTTGCTGGATGTCAAGGAAAGTACATTTGGCCAGGGCAGCGAAGGGGAAGGTAGACTATAGAGAGACTGGCAATGATTCTAATTCAGACCCTGAGATTGGGAGAGTTGAGTGCGAGGAAGACGATTTGGAGTACAAACCGAGTAGGACATTATTAGTGGAAATGGAAAGTGAGGAGTCCATTATTGAGCAGGAAATAAGTGGGATTGGTACTGAAAGAGTGGATGAGACAGTCAGGAGTGCTGTTGTGAGTAGGGAGGCATCTACGAGTGATGTAGGCCCTGCATCGAGTGGTGAGGTTACGGGTTCTGAGTTTTTGGCCTTTATGAGGCATTTCAATTCCATGATTACAGGGAGTGGTAGTTCTTTGAACAAAACCCAGTTGGTAAGTAACATTCAACCCTACAGGGATGGAAATGATATTGTCATGTATATAAAGGCCCTAGAAGCGGACATGATTAGGATTGGAGTTAGAAAAAAGGAATGGTTGTCAGTGTTGTTGTCAAAATTGTCCTCCAAGGCAAAAATGTCAGTTGCATCTGTTTCCTGTGATCCTGACTGTACTTACCAGGATGTGAAAGCCAAGTTGTTGGATGGGGTAGGTATGGACCTCAAAGTTGTAGAAACTTCCCTGATGGAAATCGCTGTCTAGAGAGTCGGACATGGTGACCAGATTTGAAAAGATGAAGGCACTTCTTGATAGATTTGTTTTGGGAGCTAAAACTGTAGATGAGTTGTCGTTGAAATTGGCCAAGGCTATTTACAAGATTGACCTATCCACCTCTGCGGTAGGCTTGATTGTTAGTGGTGAAGTGAACTCTTTTAAGAAACTCGGTATGGTTGCAGCTACCTTGCGATCAACTGGGGAGAGACCATAAAGCTATGTCAGGTGTGATTGGTAACAGCAGGGAGTCGGGTATTAGACAGTCTAAGTCATTTTGGTAAGGTGAACTATACTTCTGTGAGATGTTTTAAGTGTGGCATATTAGGTCACAAGAGTATTTCCACCAATTGCCCTGAGCAGAACAAAGACTAGCAGCAGAAGTCCCATAAGTTCAAGAAAGACGAAACCCCTTGAGAACGAATTTGGTCAGTTTGAGTGGTGAAGCCTACATTGTCCCTGGGTAAGTGAATGTGCAGAGTTCTTACCGGACACTGGCACAGAGGTAACTGTTGTACCTCAATAGTTTGTGTGTGAAGCCCAGATGACGGGCAAAGAAGTCACAATTCAAAGTGTGACTGGTTTCCCTGAGTGTACACCCTTAGCAATGTGAACCTTGAGTTTCTGGGAGAGAAGTTTCAGAAGGAGGTGGCTGTCCTCTTCTGAACAGGTCGAATAGAGTTTTCTATTTCGTGCCATTAGGTGGTATCTTACCCGAACTGTTTCTCAAGTGTGTTAGAGAGCAGGAGAAGGCTACCCAGAGTGATGTGAAGTTGGAAATCCCTGACTGTGATGAAATTCAGTCACGGGATAGAGATAGTGTAAGTGATAATCAGAGTGGAATGATAGGTGATTGTAAACATATTGGTCCAAGTGTCACAGGTACTAGCATGTCTGTTGTGAGTAACGTAAGTCCTGAAAGGATTGAGTCGAGTACGGCAGTTTTAGTTGGTGACGAGTTGGTCACTGATCCTGTAGTCAGTAGTAGCGGAAGTCCTGAACTCTGTTGTGTTGATAGTAAGGCAGCAGTTTCTGTGAAAGACATGGTTGAGAGACTGTCTGAGGTGATTGTAAATCCTAAAAAGGCGAGTAAGGCAGTCAAAATTGTGGAAGAGGTTGGAAGGTTGTAGTTGGAGGTAGAGTGTTGAGGAAGAGGAAGCAGCTAGAGCAGAAGGTGAGCGAGGAGGATGCTTCGGTTTTAGTTGGGGAGAATGAGTTGGATCTTGAGCTTCCGGGTGCGGTTGACGAGAATGAGAATAAAAAGTTAGGTAAGGAAATTGAGTGTGATGAGACGTTAGTTCATCAGAGATTGTTGGTTAATGGAGGTAAAATGGGCTATGTGTGGGATGGTAAATCGTTGTTCCATGAGTGTGAAGATACGGTAGTGGGGCTGAAGAGGAGGTTGGTAGTTCCCGTGGGGAGGAGGAAACACTTAATCTATCTGGCTCATGACCGTACGGAGCATATTGGGACTCATAAGACACGTGAACTCCAGAATTCAAGATTTACGTGGCCGGGTCTAGTCAGGGACGTGTGTGACTATGTGAAGTTGTGTGAACTCTGCATCAAGTTAAACAAGTCGGGAAATGCCAATAGTGAAATGTGCGAATGCCCCACGCTCTCGGAGCCTTTCGAGAGCGTGGCGGTGGATATTGTCGGTCCTTTGCCCAAAGTATGAGAGGTTGCAAGTTTATATACTCACGTACATTTGTCTGGCCTCCAAATGGCCTGAGGCCATCCCTTTCAGAAATGAGTCGGCTGGTGAGGTAGCCGAGGCATTAATTGCTGTGATTACTATAGGGTTTCCCTTTAAAATTCTATTGGATAGGGGTAAGGTCTTTCTCCCGAAGGTTTTAGAACAATTGTATAAGCTCTGTTGCATAGACAGTATTCAGACTAGCCCGTATAGACCTCAGTCTAATGGGACGCTCAAGCCTATGCTTGTGAAAGCCACGGAATAGATTGGGTGACGTACCTCCTGTGGGCTCCCAGGACAAGCGAGCCCACATTCGAGAAGATAGAGATGGAGGAGACAAGGAAGACAGAGAAAGAGAAAGATAGAGACTGAGATATATGTATTATTCTATGTATTCAGTTTGCTTCATTCAGTTTATTCAGTTGTATAAGTATTTTGCGCATGTCAGTTAGTGTTGCATTTGCCGTTTTCCTTTCATGGTTATGTCATGTGTTGACTGGCCACGTGTAGTTGGTTGTCTTGTATATTCATTTCCGGTGGGTGGAGTTGTTCACTTCGTATAAAACCACCCACCATCATTTTTGTAACTTCAGTCCGTTCTATATCTTAATAAGTAAGCTTAAAGAGATTGCCTAGGCGTTGGACCTGGTGGCAGCGTACAATAAGCTGTCCACCTGGCTGAGAAGTTGAAAGGTCTAAGTGAACTCTTGTGTGTCTTACTTTGTGCATAGAGTGGGTGGGTGTGCTGAGAAATTAGTACACATAAATAACACCAGGGTGTTTAAAGAGAGGCCCGCGTCTGTTTCTTGTGTTTGTGCAGAAGAGACAGACGAGATGGAGGCTTACCTGAGAAGGTCTCAGTTCTTGTGTGGAAGTAATTGTGTTGGTTATGATAAAGGAGAATTGAAAAGATTGTTAGATGTGTGTAGCTACTGTTTTAGTGAATGTCCAGGGTTGTGTAAAGTGGGTTGTTGTGTTATCGAGTTGGAGATGGATGCAGAAGTTGTGTTTGCCCCCCCCCCCCCCCCCCCCATCAGGTCCCTCAGAAATTAAGGGAGGCGGTGGCAGGTGAAGTGAACAAAATGCTCCAGAATGGAGCACGAGTGCATGGTGTTCTCCTATTGTCCCGGTAAGGAAATCAAATGGGTCTGTCCGTATCTGTATTGATTACAGGAGGCTGAACCAGGTAACTCCACTTAACAGGTATTACATTCCAACCCTAGTCGAGTTGTTAGAGAAGGTTGGTGAGTCAGGTGTGTTGTCTACCCTTGATCTCACAAGTGGGCTCCACCAGATTGCTATGAATGAGAAAAGCATGGAACTCACTACGTTTGTGTGCCCTCTTGGAAAATTCATGTTCAAGCGTATGCCGTTCGGCTTAAAGAATGCCCCTTAGAAGTGTAGTCTGGCGATGTCTTCCTCCAAACATCATCTTGCTAGCAAATAGTAGAACTACTTATTTGGTGGTTATACAAGAAATATTAATACAGCTCAAGTGAAGAAATATCTAAGCTGGCTTTGTAAAAGATACTTTAAAGAATAGACCGTTTGCAGTAGGTGTGGCCATTATGTCACGTAGCTTCGGTTGGCTATTTTTGTACACAAGCAGAAGAAAAATAACGGTTATATGCTCTATTGTGGGCTGTGGAAACAGGAGCGACAGGGACAAGAAGCGGTTCTTCAGACTTCTACTGTTATTACTACCCAGGGAGAATGCGTAGTCACAATAATCAGGAGTAGATGTCCAGTCACATAGCATAGGTATACAAACTAAATTATCAAGTGAAGATGTAAATTACATGGAGGAGTGTTTAGGTAAATCTCATAAAATTTTATACTGGCCTCCCATCCTATTCTTGTTTAAAGGCTCACTTTGAGTATGCCTCATTAGATATGTCAGAAAGTAAATGCTGAGCATTGTCGCTCTTCTAGCAATTTTTGGTAGTTTTGATGAAGCTTCGGTTGAATGTCCCTGATCAAGATGTTGTGTATCGCTTTGGTGTCAGCCAGACTTAGGAGTGATTAAATGTATTGTACATATTTTGCAACCGCTTATTGTGTGGCCTAGAAATGATGAAAAGTGAAAATTATGCGTGAATGTTTAAAGTAGAATTTAGCCGATGTTTTTGTATCATAGATTGTAGTGATGTTTTTTGTGAACGACCAAGTGAATTGGCAAGGGCTCAGACTTTTTCTAACTATAAGCATTACAACACTAGAGGTTGGGGAGGGAGGCTGTTTGACAAACACCTTACTGAAGACTGTGGCTTGCTTACCCTTGTTCAACCTGGAGACCAAGTAATGGCAGACAGAGGGTGTAGTAGCTGACCTTTGCTGATGCAAGACATTCTGGTTTCACTGCTTAAACTGTTATCTACCATGGACTCATATCACACCTTGGATTTACTGTCACACCTAGTTCACACCTTTAAGTCTTTGATCATGATCATTATAAATATCTGTATCTTTTTAGATTGCAGTCAGTTGTGTCACTTTACAAAACTAATCCAGTTATTTGTATAGCTACCGACTATAGTTCATTGGCGATGAGGCAGAAACGTACTCACAATGTCAACCGCTCATGGCATGCTCAGCCAGGTTGAAATTACTTCTGGAGATTGGAAATCTTATGTTGAACGTGCAAAGCTCTACTTAGCCGCAAACGTCATTGCATACTTTAATAAACAGCGCACTGTTTTTCTGAGTTCCTGTGGAGATGCTACTTACCGGAGGATCAAAGACGTTTTGTCCCCTTGGGCTTGTACCGATGTGAGCTTCAAAGACATTCGTTCACTTATGGTAGCTCACCTTCAACCACAGCCTTCGGAGATCGTTCAACGGTTTCGGTTCAACACGCAGACAAGACAATCTCGTGAAACTGTGGCTACTTATGTGACACAGCTCAAATGGATCGCAGAAAAACCTGCAACTTCGGCGACGCGGCTACTCTTAATGAAATGATTCGGGATCGCTTGGTCTGCGGAATCGCCAACGAAAAATGGCAGCCTAGCTGAGGAGAAGTTAACGTACGAAAAAGCCTACAAACTACTTCTAAGTCTTGAAGCATCAGAGAAGGAAGTGAAAGATTTCAGTAATAGCGTGTCAGTTCCACAAGTTCACCAAGTACATCTCCCAGCTTCACGTCAACAGTCCACTCAAGTTACAGCGGCGGCGAAAAACAAGTCAAATAAGCCGTCAAGTCTTTACACAGATCTGTGGATTGCCAAATATGCAACGCGACATGGTTATCTATCTGGAGGTCAGACAGGCTACGTGCATGAAGGTTATAAGATGACTGTGCAGCATTCTGTGTAGACTGTTCTTTCAGCTTCTGTGATGGACTCTTGCCATTGAAGTGCAAATGACCCACAGTGAGCCGGAAGAGTGTCTTGTACAGGGTCCTCCAAGAAACTGCTCTCTCTTCTGACTCTCTTGTTATTATAATATTGATGTTCGTTTACTCCTGATATAGGCAGGCTCTTTTTAGAACCAATACGAACTAATTGAAAAAAATTGCTCGCGTACTTGTAGTACGAGACATGGGGGTGGGGCTATTCATCAGAAGATGACCTATAAGGAGCCTTATCATAGGATTTTGCTGATGTGTAGCTTCAGTCAGGCTTCGGACATTTAAAAGGTAAAAAAAACCTTGTAGGGTGCAGACCCTCCTCGAATACTGTCAACCCTACGGACAAGAAAGAACAGTAAGTGGACACAGTATTTGTTTATGTCGACCATTACCATTTTCGTCATTTCACCATTGTTCGGGACCACACCCTGCTGTGTAGGCTGCATGGAACAAACTCTTATGTGTTGGTTGTCACCCACATACACATATCCTCTGGGCATGCTCATTGAATTGAATCAAGGCCGTAGCCAGGGGGGGGTTGAGGGGGTTACATGTAACCCCCTTTCAAATTAATGATATTCATAGAAGTCTGTCAGTAGTTGTTAATCAGTTATTTCAGTAGTATCCTCACAAAAAATAATTTGCAAATTTGATGTTTTCATGATTCTCTCAAAATTCAATGTGCTATTTAGTTTTAATATAATGGTTTGTCTTTATGTCAATTTTCTTGATAATGGATGTTAGTTAATTAAAAGGTGTGGTTTGGGTGTGGTCAGATTGTAACCTTCCTTTTGAAAAGTCTGCCTACGGCCCTGTGAATGAATACATGGTCTCACTCTATATGCTGTTGGAGTCCAAGAGTGAACTGTGTACGACTTTGTTTATGAAACTTTAATTAACACCTCATTCATAACCTTAACACCACTTATTTATACACACTTATGGTAGTCTACCAGCATGCTATACTTTTTCCTTTTTCCTATGTACTTAACTTCCACCACCCCCACCTAGTTCATACCTATAAAAGCAATGTTCAACCAGTCATTTTTCAGTTTTGTTTTTGTGTCTTTTATCATTCAGTTACTATTATTAGTCCAGTGCCTAAGTCATTTTTTTGTTACAGGGTGGATAAAAGCACAATACTTTGTAGACACAATCTACAGCAACAAATTAATGAGTTCAGGGTGGTAGCCACAGAAATATAGCTCCCTGGGCTGAGATCTACACTCATCATGAAGTGTTGGGAAATAGTTTTAAAAAATTAACGATATGCGCGAACATTTTAATATTCGCGATCAATACAAGTTTATAAGCGAAAATTAAAAACGCGAATTTTTTTATTTAAGTTAATAAATAGATTATGTCTTCATACAAGCTCATTTAACACAACAGAAATAAAATATAAGGGAGTAGCTTGCATTAAAAGGAAAAAAAAAAGAAAAGAAAAAAAAACTAGCAATTTCCACCACAATGACCTAGTCCAGTGAATGGCAAACCAGCAGCTTTACAGCGACACTTTCTTAAACACAAGGGTTCTGTTTTACAGCCACACTTCAGCAATTATTGGCCACCATAAGCTTTGCTCATTCTTCCAGCCAAAACCATCGGATGAAGGTACTTGTTGCTGGCACTGTAAACTTCGACTCCAAATTCCACATTGATAAAGTGCTCACTTACAATGCTGAAGTAATGCTGCCTATAAAATATATTGAGATATTAAGTAACACAAGAATATTATAGCGATAATTTTTTTACCTGAGTAGGAGGAACGCTTTCTAGTAATTTGGAATGTCTTGAAAACAATTCCTGTCGCAAGCTATTGACACTGCTATGTTCTGTAGTTTTGTCATAAATGATGCAGGTAAATATTTCTAAGGCTTTAAATACTTCTGACTGGGCAGTTATAAGTTTAAAAGGGTTGCTGAAAATCTGTGCAAAAGAAGCTGTTATACAGGGATAAGACTTCCATGCATCCCATGATACTGATTTTTTCCCCTTTCCATGCAATTGTGATTAGGCCCTGCCAGATTATGCTAGCATTTTTTCTGGAATAAAAGACATGTAATAGCATAGTGTAATAATTATAGAATAATAAGGTATTTAGGAGAATAATAAAGGGAAAATGAGAATAATCAGTCCATGTAATCCTTAATTATAAACGAAAATCAATGGTGCTTTTTTTTCCTCTCGTTCTTTTACAACAAAGGACATAAACATGTGTAGAAATGTGGTTATGAGGTAGGTCTTCGTTGCTTGATTAAAGAAGCTGGGTTAGTGTTGGCCACTATGTTATTGTATTTCCAAAATGTAAAAAAGAAAGTTTAAAATACTGGGAGAGCTGTCAGGCAAGCTCAGAGTCAGCAAGTCATGTCGAGAATTATGCTCATTAGATGTATTCTCTCTCTTTCACAGGCTTTTTAAACAATACAGAATTAAAAATATTTGGTCGCCACTGGGAATCAAACCCAGGACTGCTTGTGCGCTATACAACTGGTCCTGGGTTCAATTCCCAGTGGCAACCAAATATTTTTAATTCTATATTGTTTAAAAAGCCTGTGAAAGAGAGAGAATACATCTAATGAGTAAAAGAAGGCTGAGAAAGAAATTGTGAGAATTATGCTAAATGGATTCTCTTCTTGATCAACTCCACAATCATACTGCATTAGAATTGACAAAAAATGTATATTATTACTAGCCGACCTACGAATGTGAAGGGAAGAGAATGTGGATCCACTGCTGAGCATATTAAAATTCTTTAATGCCGTAATCCATATTTCCCCAAATGTTTTGTAACATTTCTCACAATTGAACTTTTTTTGGCTGCAGCAGAGCATGTTGTTTTTTCATTCATTGAGCATTTTCATGGGATGTCCAAGGTTTTCACTGAAAGATTAGCTAGCTATTACAATCCTTCATATTGAGTAATTCAGTAAGAGACTGATAGTTTTACTCATTCATTTCATAACGTACCAACTCTACACAGCTATAGTTATACTGCAATAATCACAAATTCACTTATTTCTAATTAGAATAATACGAAAATTTCTAGAATAATATAATATTCTTTTGGAATAATAACTCAATTTTTTAGAATAAAAATAAAAGAACATTTCTAAACATTTCAAGCATAATCTGGCAGGCCCTAATTGTGATGTGGTGTCACAACCTGAAAATTTATGAAAAAATGGCAGAGCTCGTGATTTGTCGGCTCCCAGTGTGTTGATAATGTTGTTATTATTGTAATACCTGAAATTTCTGCCAGTGCCAGCAACCCATATAGTTGATGAGTTAATGTAAAAAAAAGGCCTATGAGAATTACTATGACATCCGTGTCAACTGTGCGTACTAGTATATTTCGGGCACCATGGTTAATAACATCAAAGAGATGAAGAGCAAGTCTCGTATCTGCCTCTTCATGCATGGTCTCAATCTTGTAGAAACTGAGTTGAATAATTGACACAGATAAAACACTTAGACTAATCTGTGGTCAAAGTTAATCCACCTGAAGCCATGTGAGTTCCACCAAAAGTCATGTGGGTTTGGTGCATCAATTAGTAGGGCGTACTACGTTTATTTTCGCGCATATTAATTTCGTGTACCAAAATGTATTACTCGCAAAAAATTTATTTTCCCGTGAACCGTTCATTCTTATGTGAATTTAAAAGTCTACAAAATTCACCACAAAGACTACAAATGAAGTGGCTACCCGTCTGAATATCTACCTACAAGTACAACGAGAATTTGTCTCGCGCGCCAAACCCTTTACCCAACCGCTCCGCTCGGTAGGGTCTGGTGACCCGAACGTATGCGTTTGGTGATGCTGGAATGCAATTAATCTGGACATTAGCCGCGGTTTGTTTACATTCCATTGAATTAAATCATTCGCGTGCACTATTTTCGTAAAGTTCATTTGCTCCGCATAACTGGGTTAAGTCTATATTGAGTGTGTGGAGTGGAATAGTGAAATGACCGATGTGCAATTGAAAGCTGTGATTGGTGAAGTAGCCTCTGGGTTTGGATACACCTAAAACAAGAACAAGAGGATAGTATTCTCCAATTTACCAAAGGAAAAGATGTCTTCATCTCCCTTCCAACAGGGTTTGGAAAATCCTTGTGCTATATCCTGCTTCCTGGTGTGTTTGACATTATTCGTGGTGTGGAAAAGAAGTCAATGATCCTTGTTATATCTCCATTAATCGCATTAATGGAAGATCAAGTGGCTACTATACATTCTTTTGGAACTTCAGCAGTGTATGTAAGTGATGTGATGATGACCAAAGACAAAGAAAGGATCAGAGAAGGAAAGTTCCAAGTGATACTGATGAGTCCAGAGGCACTGTTCAGTGGTACAACCTGGAAGCACACTTTATCTACCAATATCTTTAGGGAAAACTTGGTTGGAATGATTGTGGATGAGGCACACTGCGTGAAGAAATGGTAAGATATCTATATCATCTTAGTCTTTAATGATTTTTTTTGTTTGACATATTAGGGGTGATACTTTCAGGAAGGATTTCTCCCATTTGAGTGAAGTTCGGAGCATAGTGCCTGATACAGTACATCTTATGGCACTCACTGCCACAGCCACCCTTAGCACGCAGAAGTATATTATTAATAGTTTGTGCATGCAGAGGCCTCATATAGTGTATGTTCCCCCATTCAAACATAACATTATATATTGTGTAGGCGACAAGCCTTCTAATGGTATTGCTTCTTCATTTAAGGCTATCTGTGAGGCTTTAGTGAAAAACAAGAAAATGGATAGAACACTCATTTTTTGCCGCAGCTATAGAGATGTAATAAATATACATCAATTTTTTAAAATAACCCTTGGAGATCACTGGCTAGAACCGCCAGATTCGCCAGATTATGTAAAGTTTCGAGTTGTGGACATGTTCACTCACTGTACACACTCATCGGTGAAGAAGAAGATTATAGAACAATTTTCAAGCGAATCTCCATTAAGGGTGTTAATTGCTACTGGGGCATTTGGTTTGGGCATGAACTGCCCAGATATTCACCAAGTTATTCACTGGGGTCTTCCACAGGATGCGGAAACGTATGTACAAGGAAGTGGCAGGGCTGGAAGGGATGGAAAACAAGCTATATCATTAATCATCAAACAACCACGTGACTTAGACAGGCGATTCACTTCAGAACATGATAGAGTACTGTCACAACAAGTCAGTTTGCAGACGCTCTATTTTATATCGTGACTTTCCGCCTAGTGAGACCTCTTTACTTCCTGCTGAGTTTGCAGCATGTATTTGTTGTGATGTCTGTAGGTCAACATGTAAATGTGGAAATTGTCACTTCATTCAATGTCCGTTTATGCTGTGAGAGTAAACTATACCAATATCAATTTGATTAATACTTTCAAATTAAAGACGTAAAGTTACAGTAATTTGTTATTAATTTAATTAATTTAGATATTTGGCCAATAACTTTGGTGGAGTGAATTTATAAAACAACAGAAAAACAACAACAGTAACAATAGCACCGAGTATGTGATATACTATAATTCTAAAAGTGCAGTTGGAAGTCTATCTATAATCCACTCTTTCACTTTCTTTTCTCTCAGATTTTTAATAATATTTTTCCTTACATTGGTGAAGGACTTGTGCTGGTAGGTCGTGTCCTTATTAAAAATTTGTCCATCTTGAAGCAGAAGTTCGTCAACGATCTTGACCAAATCTCTGTCTCTGGACTTCTCTGAGTGTTTTCCACTGGGTTTACATACTCCAATTTCCTTGTCAAAAAAATTCATGAAGCCAGTTAGAGATCCAACAGCTCTACCTGCCCTGACTATTGCTTGATTTATTTGCCCCTAAACCCTCAATTGCGGTCTTCACAATACAATTTAAATGTTCCATATGAAGGTCACAGCTAATGTTATGACCAGGCTTCCCATGAATGTTGATAAATCGGGACCACTTGAGCTGTGCAGCCAAATTCTTTGGCAATAGTAGGTGGTATTGGGTCAGCATAGTGAAGGCTTCAATGGAGTAGTTTTTGTGTCCGGTGGCCTTCCATATAAGCATAAGATATTTCCACCCACATAAAACTCTGTCCCCGTCACCTTCTCTGATGGCATCTTTGAATCCAAGAAACAAAAGCCCAAGACTAATAACTTGGCATGTATAGTCATATGAAGTGCCAGGTTCAGTAGCTTCATCTGATTCCTTGAACACAGTTTCCAGATCTACATAGCTGTCTACAACATATTTGGAGACCTTCTCTATAGTTGCTGCACGAATCGAGTCCTCTTCCATCCAGGTGTTGGGCGGTACAATATCTTCATCAGGGAAGTCATCTAGTGATTTCATGTTTAGGTATTTCATCACAGCAGCAACTATATAACCCTCCACGACAGTTTCTAGAAAGTCTTCAGCAGCATTAACGTCAGACTTGACCTTAGTCGTCACATTTCTGCGGTCAATCAAGTTCCGCAATTGGTACAGAGTACCTCTTTCCATAGACGATCTTGTCTTGAACAGAAGATTCCAAATAGCCTGTGCCAATTAAAAAACAAAAAAACAAAAAACAAATAAACACATATACAAAACAAACAAAATGTAATACAGTATATGTGATGAAATGGCAAACATAACACAAATACAAAAATGAAATAAATAATCAAAAAAGAATTAAAAGCAGAATATTATGTGAGTTATGTATTAGTCCTTACAAGATGCTATACACACAGATCATGTAAATGTTGTCACTTCTTAGAACTATGTAACACCTGGTTGTTCTGGCATTGAATTCAGCACATCTTTGAATTTACAACACATTCATTCTAGTTACCTCCATGAAGCAAACTTTTCCATGCCAATCCTCAGAAACTGGTAAGATCCCCTTCAACCGATCTTCTTCTAATTCACTTCCACCTCTAATATACAAAGCACCCCTTGCTCTCACAGTAGATAGAAGATCTCCACCAACAAGAGTTGGAATAAATATCTTCTCCCTCTCAAGATCACTTCCTGGAATCTTATCTTTCATGTCGACACATTTGGCTGGTATGTACTTATGTATCCAATCCAATATTGCAGTCATTCCCTCATACGAGCACTCATTCTCATCTAGTACTCCAAGTGGAACCTGGGGCAATTAAATACCATGAAATATAGTCACTCATTACAAATTTTAAGAAATTAAATACATGTTTTTAATACAATTAGGAGTAAAAAAGCAATAAACTACAACCCACGTTTAAAGACACTTTACCTGACTGACTCACATAAATATTGCACTTACCACTTCAGACTTTGTACTCATTTCAGCACTGTATTCGTGACGAATATGTTGTGGGATGAGTTTCTTGAAGTCATCACCAAAAAATGCTAAATGCTTGTGCATTATTCTGGAAATCAATACAGTAAAATTTTTCTTGACAGCATCATAATCTTCTGAATTCGGAAGAATGGAAAATACTTCTATCTCAGTCTTCTGTTCTGATGTAAATGATGAATAGTCAATTCTGTTTTTCACTCCATATACCTGCACATAATGCAGAGACTGGGTCTGGGCATCACACCTCATGTATCGTGGCTTGACATTCTTGTCTATGTTGTCAAAAACCAGCTTGTACCCAGAATTCAGAGAAGAAGGCTGTTTAGCAAAGGTCTGGACTATTTTTGCAGAATCAAAAGATGCTTCAGGTGTTGCTTCCTCTAGATGTTGGATGTCATTATCACATGGTAATGAAAGGCTGCTACAAGACTCAGTTGCCTCACTCACTGAACTGTCATCAGATGAGCCTTCGAGGTCAGTGTTAATGAGAGATGGATGCCACGGGTTCACAGATGTTGTTGACAGAAAATCACAAGATGAATCTCCACCTGCGCTTAACTAAATAAACACATAATTGCATACATTAAATTAATAGCACAATACTTGGTTTATTTCAGAATGAATTCAATGGTTAAAGATGAACTTAGCAAATCTATTTTTTTCACTCAAGATTCCAAAAATTGCACTACCATGGTGGTAGAGTAGCTATAAATTAAAAAAATCTTCCCACATTAGTGACCACATTTGGATTTTAGATGAGGTAATTTTTTTTCTCAACTCCACCACCCCCTAAACCTATTCACTACTTGCTTCCTTGAAAAGTTCCACTTACTCAGAAAGTACAAAAATAATTAAACCAACTTTTTAATTAAATTGCAATGCAATGGTGTAAATGTGGAACCACTAGTGGCACCAGATTAGTATTGTTGGTCTCACTAACAGATGCACGACAGTTATTCCACTGACAAATACAAGACAGTTATCCCACTGATGCTCATACTGTTTCGCAAATGAAAAAAATATTTTTATTTAACAGCAAAGCTTTTGATTAAAAAAATTGTATTTAGATATACCATTTTATAGATCTAGAAATTACCAGAATATAATACAAAGGGTATGACCAATACAAAATGAAACAAAAATATGATGACCAAAAGGAAACTCCATTGAGAACCGCTTTTGCCAGACAATTGAATGGATTAACTGTACTAAACTCTTTGTAATTACAATTATAACTCAGTTTTTAATCAATATCCACTTTAATTCAGCGAAGCGAGCGGAGCTGACTTATTTATCATTCCGCAGTTGTTTTTTTTGTTAGGTCTAGGAATTGTTTTTGTTCTTGCGTCGGCGTACGTGTGCACATTTTCTCCTACGCTCTTGCGCGGGCCGGGTAACCTTCTTAGCAACATTTTGTTTTGCTTACCCGCCGTACGAAGTAGCGATGCCCAGTGAAACAAATTCTGCGAAAGAGAGACAAAAACGTTAGAAACGCTCTGTCAAGAGCTTTGAGGGCGTTAGAAACTCCAGAAGAAAAATTAGTAAGGAGAGAGATAAGAAATGAAAAAGACAGGGCAAGGAGGATGAGAGCTAAAACGAAACGGAAACAGGTAGCAAAGTAAAGAATCTTTCTTTTTGAAAAGCCATTAAATGTTCCTAGCCACACCAAGTATGCATGGAATAGCTGCAATTACAGGGAACATGCATCACTCGCTTCGCTATTTTGTGCTATTAGAGCGCACCACTAGTTTTAGACACTACAAAATCATAGCAAATCACGAACACACATGACACAGGTACGATGAAAATCTACACACACTCAATATACACCCATAATAACAACTCACATGAATAAAAACACACACATTCACTCACACGCACAAACACACACACACACACAAGCATGCACACACACAAGCACGCACACACACACAAGCACACACACAAGCACGCGCACACACAAACATGCACACACACAAGCACACACACACACAAATGCACACACACTCACACCTGCACCCACACAAGCACACACACACAAAAAAGCAACGCATACACACACCTGCACACCCACGCAAGAACACACACAAGCACGCACACACACAAACACTCACAGACCTGTACACACACATGCACTCACACAAGCACATGCACACACACATACATACACAAATAAGTACACACACACATGCTTTCTATAGAAGTAGTAATTAGTAAACAAAAGCATACTTGTTAAATGGTTTAATTTACCAAGTCAGCTAGGAAGTGTGTGAAACATGGCTCCAGTTACAGTCCACCCAGTTCTCAGTTATATAACCTGCCACAAGGAGGGTAGACTACTCTGTGGGGGTACAGATGCACCTCATTGTCACTTTGTGTGCCTATGGCCTGAAGCAAACTTCAGAAGCCACTATAATAGAGGTTTAAATGTTTGACTGCTTCCACCACTAATCATCATGCTATGTCATATGTGCATGTCTCTGAGATAACTAGTTGAGCTTTTCAAATACAAAAAAGTATACTTGACTGTATGTATTGATCACAAATTTGTTTTGCTGCAAGAAAGTAGTACATTAATTAAAATTAAGTGAAATACCACAGTAGCTAAGTGAAATAGTACGGGTAAGTATGCACGCATGCAGCGTTAACCTTGGAAACATACAGTTCGAGTAGTTTCTAGTTGGAGACAATGTCATTCTTTATCACAGAAGCTCTTCCCATATTAGACAGAATGTTTTTCAACAGATTAGGAGGAGCCGTACATTGAAAACAAAGTTCCAGCGGAAGCTAATCCTGAAATAAGGAGATAGTGAGTGAACGATACAGTGTAGCTACAATTGCTAATGACTTTTTTAAAAGCTGGCCTACTATTAGTGAGTGATAGCACAGGTAGCCTGTGCTATTAGATATAAACAGCATGGTTACCCGTACTAATACTCATATTTATGTAAAAGCAAAAGAGCATGAAAATAGGGTCCTTGAAATGTTCTTGGTAGCAAAAAAAATAAATAAATAAAAATGCGCATAAACACAAAATTTCTAAACATTCTATAATGCAGTAACTTGCTTGTTTAATAAAGCAAGTTGCATCATTCCTTTTCGTTGTTGTTGTTGTTGTTGTTGTTTTGTTATCTATTATGCTATTCTGCTCTTGGTTACCTATTACGGATGTTAATGCTAGCATATAATTTATCAAGACCTATCAACTGGGCTAAAGTGGTAGGGTCAGGTGACTAGCTACTCCCATTAACCTGCACAGGCAAAACTAAACTTTTTTGCTCTAGAGGAATATTCAAAATAAAAATTCTGACAGTTTGCCTTATAAATTAATGAAATTTCACTAGACTTTCAGTGCCTAGATGATGGCCCAGCAAGAACCACTGTTGACAGAAGAGTGACAGAATTAATGAATGACAATAGCACGTGTGCTAACAGTCAACTGACGTGCAATTAATCAGAGTACAGGTGAATTACCTAACCCCTAACCTGACACAAAAATTCTCACAATAAACTGTGACTAACAATAGCCACACAGTTTTCCCACTCTGCTGAGTACTAGCGTATAGCCATCCTATTTCACTTTCCCCATGATAATTCAGTGCAGTAACAATTTTCCACATACACGCAATTACAGTGGTTACATTTTTAATCTTTTTTCTTTTGATTTTTGTGTTTTGGAAAAAAAAAATTCAGTTAAAAAAACAAACAAATTGTAACACACCACATTCATAATAAAATCTTACTTCAGATCGCTGATCACTCCATTCTTGTGGCTCTTGCAAACATGACTCATCAGGCTCGTCAACATTCATAGACTGAGTATCATCTACCTGCCAAGTTTAATTGAGTGAGAAATATCAAACTGAAGTGGTAATTATCACCACTTATATTATTTGATACTGGAGACAAATCTGTTGACTTAATGAGTGTAAATGCAACAAATCAGACGAGTAATATTCTTCATTGTACTGCTCATGCATTAATGCTGTGCAGTTAAAAATAGTTTTGCCAGGAAGGGAATTTTCTCTAGGAAACCCCCCCCCCCCTCCCCCTCCTTGTATGAAAGTATAGTTATATGACAAAATATTGCCCAACACACCATTTTGTTTGCTTAAATGTGACCATCAAAAAAAATTTTTTTTTTGCACTTATAAGAGTTGTTGGCATCCAGATATTGAGTTCTCCAAGTTATATCATCATAGCTTCAGCCGTTCCCGATATAATAGACCTAACCGTTCACTCGGCTTATATAATACTTTTTTAAAAAATTCAATTGATTTACCGACGTTTACACGCCGCATTGTGCCCAAATTTCCCATAGACAGTCACAAATGTATTTTTATGGTGAATTGTCTTCATGGTCAATACACTGCATTATTATCTTATTAGCTAATTAACGATAACATTTACCTCGCTGTCATTGTGGCACTGATCCACCCACTGCTCCTGATGAACTTGCTCTTCAGGCCTGGTATCACTGCAGGTCAGATCACCATCATGATGGCTGCCATCACTGTCATATGAGATTAACTCAGTATCTATGTTAGGTGATTCATACAGATATGCATCCTCAAAAACACCTGTACTCCTACACTCTATCTTGTCATAATCTGCTTCTTCCAAGTCAAAATCTGAGTCATCTCTCGAAAGGATTGGAAATTGACTGAGATCCATGGTTTTAACAGTCTCCACCTACGTACAAAGACTCATGTATATTACTTGACTACATTTGATGATTATAATCAACTCACACATAATGAAGAATTGACAAACATATCTTCAGACTCAACTTTCCAATTTTTCACTTTTTGGTCATATTGATTTCCAAGTTTGTCGACAAGTTTTATTGTCCTTGAGTGTGAAAGACATAAACCAAGCTTTTGAAGCCGTTCATATACCTATAAATTTAGTTAAATATAATATATAGCCATCATTAGAGTTATGGAATTCATGTGTATGACGTACATGTTTCAATGCCTCACTAAAAATATCTCACAACAAATTATTGCTTAGTACCTGCTTTGAAGAATGCCCAATATATAAAACCTAGGAAATTAGTCGCTGAAACTGGCACGCAGATGCTTTGCGATGCTTGCAAATCATGGATGTGATGGTTGAGATGAGAATGTTTGTGTTCAGTGAGGTTGCCTCGTCTTCATGGCCCATCCTAGCAGCAGAAAAAGAGTAGGCGCCCTATCGTGCACCTCACAGATGATGCGCTTGACTAAACCATCCAAATCCTTGTTAGGCTCTTCAGTCAACAGACTTTTGTGAGTATTTGAACAAAGAAATATCACTTCTTTCTAGAGCTGGGCGATATTGAAATTTAGCTAACGATATATCGTCCCCCCAAAATATCATATTACTAAATATCGTCAATTCCATTTAAATTTATAGGTGTATGTAAGCAAATTTCTACTAATTATGTAATCAAATTTAAATCAATGCCAGAAAAATTAAATAGAATTAAAGAGAAAAGTTGTATACATTTTATAAGTTTTTTGATAAAAATGCCATCATGTTCATTTTGTCTGGGTTGACACATGTTCGTTTAGGTGATAATAAATATCCTGCGGTACTAAAAGCACGCTCTGAGGAAGAGCTGGTTGCACAAACACACAAATACTTCCTAGCCAATCCACCAAGAATAGGGAAGGATGTACTTTGTATTTTCCACCATTCCAAAGGATTTGTATCCGCATCTATGGTGGGGTGCCTTAGGTAGGAATCCAGTTCCCCTTTAATTTCGTCTTCAGCAGAAAGTGATGTAGTAGATTGAACTTTGCTCTTGAAGACATCACTCAGTTTCATTTTTTCTGAGGAACAGGAGCAGAACTGGGCGGAGTAGGCAGGCTCGACACTGAGGTGTCAGTAGATGTTGATGGCTGATTGCTGTCAGAAAGTGGTCTGCATTGAGCAGTTACTAGTTTTCCGTCTAGTATTAACTTCTCTTGAACAGCATCTTTGCTTGCCTCATTCATATACTGGGATTTAAATCTGGGGTCAAGGTAAGATGCTATGTTCAAAAACAAAATATTTTCTTCATCACTGTACTTCTGTTCCATGTAAACTTTCACTCTAGTCTTGATATCTTTTGTTAACCGAGTATCATCTTCCTTGTTCAAAAGAATATCACTATACAGGTGATGAAGCAGCGGCATAATAGCTGATATGGTAACATGTTTTTCTCCAGATAATAAATCAGTAAAGCTATGTAATGGACCCAGAGCAGACTTGATTGATTCCAACACTTCGATATCCTGCCAAGATGGTATCAAATGAACTGACTTTCGATCATTGCTTAGGACTTGTCTAATGGCACGTTCTTGTTCAAGAATGCGCTCAATCATCTTGATTTGAGAACCCCACCTTGTAGGACAATCCTAAATACATAAATGAAACTATTGATCATAATTAAAAACTGAGTCTCTAAATTAAAATAAATGGGGTTGTTTAAGTAAGCATCTTTTTAATGAACAATTATGATGTCAGTGCTATTTTTTGCTATTCTATTTGCAGGTTATTCAGTGTCGTCATCATAGGATTGGAAAGCAGAGTTTCTTAAATACTACACATATATATTAAAAAGAATTTTTTTTATTCCAAATTTCAGTACTTTTATTAGAGCAGTCACATACATGCAGTATTTAAACTATTTGTATACTTACAGTAATCAAGGTATGCTTTGGAATACTTAGCTGTTCTTGGGCCAGCGCTAGCTCACGATGCTGATACCAGCTGTGAGAGAAGCAACACACCAACTTCTTACAGACACCAATAGCCCTTTTAACACGGTCATCATTCTTGGTAGAATTGGTCACTGCAAGATGTAGATTGTGTCCAAATCAAGAAATACGCCTCCGTTCCAAAATTTGACAAGCTGATATCATATTAGTACCATTGTCGGTTGTTATTGCAACTAGAGAACTCTTTTTAAGCTTCCATTGATCCAAAGATTGTGCCAAAGTGTCTGCAATATTCCTTCCAGTGTGATCTTCAGGAATGAACATAACTTGTAAACATTTTGATTCCAGGTCCCAGTCTGGAGTAATAAAGTGCACTGTCAAGCAAATATACGGCTCCACAGTGCTACTGCTCCAGATCAGTGGTAACACCAAAAAAACTCCACCTTGTTAAATTGACCCACAACTAAATCTTTAATCTTTGAGTACAACTGAGGTATAGCTACCTGTGAAAATACTTTCTTCCAGGTAACTCATATCTAGAATCCAAAACTTTGACTAGCTTCTTGAAACCATCCTTCTCTACAGAATAAAAAGGCTGCATATCCTTAGCTAGCCAGTAGGTCACAGCATCAATGACTGTGCGCCATCTATTACCTGAGCGAGGGTACTTCGCCATCTCAGAGAGGCTTCGTTGATTCGAAGTAGTTGCCTTTGATGATGACGCTACTCCACCAGCACTTTTCTTACTTCTAGGCTCTTGTACTGCCGCGAACTCCGCCGGGTGGTGATGTCGAAGATGCGAAAAAAGATTGGAAGTATTTCCACCCTTGCAGCACACCGACCGTTTCACTTCATTCTTCCAACAAAGTCGACAAATAGGAGACTCCGATTCGCTAGGATGTTCATTCAAAAATCCGAAGTAGTTCCAGACGACCGATTTAGTAGGGCCCTTTCTGGCTTCAGCTCCTGCTCGAAGTCGAATCCCTCAGCCATTTTTTGCTCGAACTAGCTAAACGGCAGCTGCTATTGCTCGTGATTCGCTCGCGCGTCTAAATTTGAGTCATTAATTGGCGCGCGAATACCCGCATTTTACAGAGCAGTCGGACCGTTTTTCGATATTTCGGTATAAAGAATCGCCTCGATATCGATAACGGTATTACGATATTTACCGGTATGATCCGGAATATCGATATACCGCCCAGCTCTACTTCCTTCTGTAACATTTGGCCTACGACATCTTTCGCTGCATAGTGGTCCGTGCGAAGGAATTATAGTTCCTCCTTATCAGTGGTCTGCATATTCTTCTTCTAGTTGGAGTATAGGCATACGATTTTTGTGTTTGTGACTTGTATAGAACACGTGCCTACAATATAATTTTTATGTCACATCATAAATATAAAATTGATCTGATAACAAAGTACCTGATCATGATATACTATCTTCTGAAAAAAATTTAAATATCAACTCTGTTTAGTTTATGTTTGCATTAATTCAGTGTTGCTTTGTTTGTTTATTGTTGTTATCACTTTTTACTAGTTATACACATTTAATCGTTACGTAATAATTAAATTATCTTACTACAATAGTTGGAGACTCAGTGCTTCCAGATGCTACCATTGGTGCAGATCCTAGTCCTCCTTGTGATCTAAGTGACCTTCGTGCTGGCCTAGCAATTGGGGATTGATCAGCTGCTACTCTACTAGAGGGCAACCTGTGCAATGCAGCTCTGAGTTTGTTGTTGATCTTCTGGTGGAGGTTTGAACATTTATCCAGCATTGTAGCACAGCTTCTGCAAATGTATCCATCATGCATTCTAGACACATCAATGCAAGCTCTCAGCTCAGATGCAAGGTAGACTAATACTGAGAGTGATTCCTTGAAATTAGGATTTGCAAGCCTTCGCCTCCTTTATTTCTGCTCTCCGCCAGAAAGATCATCTCCACAACAAAAGCAACAGCAGCTTTCTACCTCCATACCAAAAAAATCCAACTACGAAAGAACAAACGCTAAACTGCAATAAACTCTGCCACAAAATCTCAATGTCCCTGCCAACGTTAAAACTTCGCGATGATTTTATTGCTCACTCGAGTTATGTCATAAGCAATACACAATTTATATGTTTCCCCTGAAATCCAGGGGAAAGTCACCAAACGCATACGTTAGGGTCACCAGACCCTACCGAGCGGAGCGGTTGGGTAAAGGGTTTGGCGCGCCAGACTACAACGAGAATAGGAAACTAGCTAGCTAAAAAATCACCACTCAGTCTTCAGCATAGCAAGACACTAACTATCCTCTTAGAACAAGAAAGACAAGCTCACTAACCTTTCTTCCACCGTCAGTGTTGTTGAGAGAATAACTCCTCGTTGATGTTTCTACTCAATGCGCGCGGTAAAAACCTATAGTATACGGAGAGTGCGGTAGAATATGGAATCATTGTGGTTGCGCTGACTCGGGATGGCGGTTAAACTCTCCTGAGCTGGCGCAGACTTGGTACGCTGCCACCGGAATCCTCCTTCACCTTTGCTAGGCGACCACTGAAACCGCCAGTCCCTTATGCGGGGGTACTGAGGCTCGTCCGGCTGGCGCAGAGGGCTCACCGAGTTAGATATTAAACTAATTTTGTGAAATTATGAAGGACTACTTGACACGTGCGTGGCTCGACTATTTATTGTCGGGTGTGGTGGTAGTGGTGACAGGATTACTCGTCACAACTCTGTTCGTGACGTCATATTCTCCGCTGCACAGAGCGCTGCCCTCGGACCTACAAAGGAAGTCCTTGGCTTAGTCGCCAGCTCCCAGACCCGTCCAGCAGACGTCTACCTCCCTCATTGGACCTCTGGTCGACCTGCGGCCCTCGACATCCACGTAATCAGCCCTCTCCAGGAGCAGCTAGTCGCTGAGGCTGCGTTCACCCCAGGTCATGCCCTCCAAGTGGGAGTCCAGCGGAAACTGGCCTCCAACCTCCCTTCATGTCGCTCAGCTGGCATTGAGTGCATCCCTGTAGTTGCAGAGACTCTGGGCGGCCTGGCTCATGACACCATAACCATTGTCAAAGACATTTGTAGAGCTATTTCTGACCACGGCTATGGTATAGATCTTCACTCCACCACCAGGCACCTCTTTCACAGCCTAGCCATTTCACTTTGGCGTGGGAACTCTACGTTATGGCTCCACCGGTTCCCCACCCTCCCTCCTTCCCGAGATGGGGTGGTGTAGCCCCTTTTATTTTTATTTTTATTTATTTTAATTTTATTTTTATTTAGTTTTGTACCATTTCTTGCTTTGCCTTTGTTGAAATTATAACTACGACGTGAAAAAAAAAAAAAAAAAAAAAACTATTTATTGTCCAAAAGCCACGCACGTGCTCTAACACAAAAGATGAAAACATCCGGCCACACCCGGGAGCACAAATCATACATACACACAAAATCATTCACAGGAAATAAATGAATAAATGACAATCCTTTACCTACGCTAGCTAGCGTGATACAAAAAGCATACACTACATATATACAGTACACAATAACAATAGTCTGTTCAACAGTTCTTTCTAGGTCTTCAGTCCTCTTCTTCATCCTTGCTCGGAGGCCACACCCACAATCATTGCTGCCACGCGCATTAGCAGTGACCAAGAAGCTAAAATTCTTGATTTTATTGAAAGTTTATAGCTTGGAGATGTATAGTGTATAATCTTAGGAACAGCGAGAGCGTATACAAATAAGTAGCCACCTGTATCAGTATATTAGCTAAAAATACAGTATGAAATATTTAGCTCATTGTACAATTTAACTGGATTTTAATAAAGTACAACCATGCAGTTAATGATAATGGCTTGAATGTTATCAGGTAAATAAATGCTAAAGAAACAAAAAATGTGTGCAGTTACACCAATTTTCACAATTACACTTATTTCAGTGTTACTGGAATGCTGCAGTGTTTACACTTAAAATTAACACTGGCCTCAGTGTTACTATAACACTGCAAGGTTTTACACTCTTGATTTATACACTTCAAAAGTGTTATTATAACGCTTCATTTTTAACAGTGTACACTTACCCTGCCATACATGTGCAATGTAGAGCAATGATACTACTTTCATTGTTTTTCCACTCCAACCCAAGCCAGATGAGCCTTGTCTGGGATTTGCATATGCCATAAGTATGTAGGATTCAGGCAGAGGACAAACCTTCACTTGTCGAACATAATTGGCTTCAAAATATGTATAGGCCTCTAAGCTCTTCCACTGCATGAGCTGCTTCCGTGTGTAAACTCAGGCCTCTCTATGTAATAACAAAAGATGTGGTCATACTTAACTCTGGGCCACTTGGTCATGTCATCCACAAAATTACAAGCATTTCTGGTGTCATAGGGGTTCTGCAGTACATCCAAACCAAGTAGATGTAGTTTAGCTTTATATCTGTCCTGAGCAACACGATCTAGCCCCCCATAGTAATCGCTCATTTTCGTTCAAGCTACTCTCCGCCGTCATCCAGGTATAAACTTCTTTCCCGCCAATGGGCGCGGTAGAATCGCTTCCTGTTACACGCACAAATTGATCTTACACAAAAATTACTTGTATTATTTTGCATGGAAAAGGTCTATAGAGATGACTGCCATGACTCCGCGATGCAGCTACTGGCCTGAAAAGAGTAGGCGCTTTTTTTACGCGTTTTCGCGTCCTCCGCGGTTATCGTTTTTTTTTAAACGCCGAGGGACTCAATTACCCAACGCAATAACTCCGGACTTCCTCTTTACTGGGAATATTGGGGTTCCAAGATACTTTACAATTCTTTCCAAGTCAATACATTATCTGCCTAAAGGCACTCAATAAGCCGATTCAGTACACAATAAAACAGCTTGTTGCTCTTTAATCACTCGGAGGACTCGTAGAGATAAAACTCTTACTAGGTGGATATTTTTAACTGTATAAACTGGTGTACCCATAGTCATTTGTAAATTTGTAAAAGATATTGGCCAACATATAATGACTTGGATTGACTATTACTATTTATTATGTTTTGTTTTGTACATATAGATATAAAACCTGCACAGAGTACGATGAAACTTCAACTAATTGTCATATTGACTTCTATCGCTGCAGTTTATGTTCTCCCTGTGGTGGCATACCCATGTGCCTATACTGAACATGTTTGTCCTCCAACTCATGAATGTAGGCCCAGAGTACAGCGATGCACCCACAGTGATAACTGCACTTACCCCAACAATGATGATATGTGTTTATATAATATTTTCGGCAAAGGAGCGTAAGAGTTGGATATATTAATCAAGATAATATAGGTTATATGCCAAGATCATTAGTGCATCGTTTCGTTCAGTATAGGGGCTTTACTTACGAATATGGCTTGGATGACTTTGGAATCAAAACGTTAGATTTGGCAGATCCTAAGTACAAATACTTCCATGGATTTTCTTCTAGAACATATAAAACAGTAGGGTATAGCTACTGTAATTATGAAGAAGTTCTTAAGTTTGCATCAACTTGGAATGACAGGAAATATAATATTTTGTTCAACAACTGCATACATTTTACCAATGCTGTGGTTCGATTTCTTACAAGTAAGTTATGTCGGGGCAAGAAAGGCAAAAAATTTAAGCGAAGCCTGTTAAAAAGGAGATCCACTGTTAAGAAATCACATATTTTAACTGAAACCTGTGCAAATTGCACTGATCATCTCTTTCCAGTGACCCAATCTCAAGCTATGGATAAAACTGTTCATATTACCAGCAATTGTATCATACTCATTCATATCATTAACTTTCACTAGTAAAGAGTCCTTCTTGTTGTAAACTTCTAACACTCCCATACAGCGCGTTGTTTCGGTGAAAAAAATCGTGGGGTTATAATGTATGCGTAAAGCAGCGGTAACTATACGTTATGTACATTACAAGTGCGAATCTTATATGGTATACAATATAAATGCTGGGGGTTATGCAGTAAATATTGGTCTTATACGTTATAGGGGCGGTCGAAGACGAGCCTGTAGGTGCTAACCTTTACCTCGTGGATGGGAGTAAAATATGACTTAATGCCAATGGTTTAACGAGAGCATGTGGGATAAGCATGGATCCTGGGTTCCATATTCCCTCGACCTAATATTCTTGATTTAGTATTGTTTAAAAAGCCCAGGAAAGGGAGAGAATACTCTAATAAGCTTCTAATTTAAGATATATCTACAGAGTCCTTTGCAAACAGATGAAATAAATGGAGACATATATAAATCTTGGGCGAATTCAATTTGATGCCTAGCAACAAATAACCTCCGTCTCAGAAAATCGGTGGGTAAATTCTTTAAAGTTTTTGCTATATTTGCAGCAACAGAATAGAAATAATAAACGTGTATAATCAAACTATGTAAGTTGATGTTGCTATTTATGGGGTCTTGTAGTTGGGGGTCTGCAGATCTGGAGACAATCCTGGGACTATTATTGTGAAGACACTTTAAGAATCAGCAAGTCTCTGACTGGACAAAAGTTTCAGTGACGATGAGGACTTCTGTCACACTGCAACAAGAGAAGGCAACCCATTTTGAAAGTAAATCATTATAGTTCATTGATTTAAAGAGATGCCTACTATTATTCAATTTTCATTTGTTCCAAAACAGGCAACAAGTTGGCTGACTCACTAAGACAAATATATTCAGAGTGTCAGCAAGTTTAATATTGCCGCCATTCTGGCCTGCTGATCCCGCAGTAACTCTTGAACAAATTCTCAGCTACAATAAAAATAATTCAGTGTTATTATTTGTAATTTAAGCCAACAAATATGAAATTACTACTAACTCAATTTCCTGACTATATTGATAACTTCTGTATTATCAAATTTAAGTTATTTTGACTATCTGAATTACAGTGAATTCTTGACAACAATCTCTCAGCTACAAAAATAAAAGACAATCAATTTTAGCACACAAATACAAAATTACTTTCCTACCTCATTTTATTAAGCAGTGGTAACTTCCGTAGTTCCAAATTTGCATTCTGACTGTTTGAATTTACCAGACTGTTCACAACAAGCTCTTAGCTACAAAAAAAAGAAAGGCCAGAGTTGTTTTTGCATGTTTAGCTAACAATTATGGAATTAGGTACTTATTTCAGCTTCCCTCGAGTAGTAGTAGCTTCCTTAGTAGGGCATTCTGACTACCAATGGCTCTTGACAACCAACAATTGGCATTTCGTATCCCCTAAAACGAAGTTGAAATTAAGTCTGGAAAAGGGTCTTCAATGCCATAGTAACCAGTACCCACTCCTATAGTCTCCCTGTACCCACTCCTATAGTCTCCCTGTACCCACTCTTACAGTTTTCCTGTACCCACTTATATTTTCCCTGTACCCACTCTTATAGTTTCTCTGTACCCACTCTTATATTTTTCCAGTACCCACTCATGGTCTCCCTGTATGTACTTTTATAGTCTCACTCTACCCATTCTTAAATTTTCCCATGTACCCACTCATGATCTCCCTGTATGTACTTCTATAGTTTCACTGTTCCTATTCTTATATTTTCCCTGTATCCACTCTTAAGTCTTTCTGTGCCCACTTTATAGTCTCTCTGTACCCACTCTTATAGTCTCCCTGTACACCCACTCCTATAGTCTCCCTGTACCCACTCTCATAGTCTCCCTGTACCCACTCTCATAGTGTCACTGTACCCACTCTTATAGTTTCCCTGTACCCACTCTTATAGGCTCCCTGTACCCACTCCTGTAGATTCCCTGTACCCACTCCTATAGTCTCCCTGTACAGGGCCGTAGGCAGACTTTTCAAAAGGGGGTTACAATCTGACCACACCCAAACCACACCTCTTAATTAACTAACATCCAGACAATTGACATAAAGAAAAACGATTATATTAAAACTAAATAGCACATTGAATTTTGAGAGAATCATGAAAACATCAAATTTGCAAATGGATTTTTGTGAGGATATTACTGAAATAACTGATTAACAACTACTGACAGACTTCTATGAATATCATTAATTTGAAAGGGGGGTTACTGTAACCCCTGAACCCCCCCCCCCCCCTGGCTACGGCCTTGCTATATTACCCACTCCTATAGTCTCCATCTGTACCCACTCATGCGTCTCCCTGTATGCACTCTTATAGTCTACCTGTACCAAATCAGTAGTCTTTTTTGTCTACTCCTGTATTTTTTTTTCTGCATTTGCTCCTGCATTCTTTTATGTCTACTCTTTGTATCTATTCCTACAGCTTCCCTGTGCTAGTGGAGACTAATGGAGACTAATGGAGTTGGTACAGGGAGATCAAGTACAAGTAGATTTTATGGAATCACATTTGGCACCATAACTTAGCTTAGATGTCCATTTAGTTTTCCTATTCCCTGGTAGCGGATATTATAAGGTTGTTTAAATACCAGCTTTGGGCTGGCAGGCACCAAAAAAGTATACAATCATTATTCATAATATACGAGCAAGTGAATGTTGACTGTGCAGGTGGACAGAAAAAGTCTGAACAATGGAACAATTTTATTTTTCATATTACTATCTGTTGTAGTTACTGTCGATATATTGCCCCATGTGTTCTGTTTAACATACTGTGGACTAGACATTGTCCTTGATTAAGTTATAACTGATTAATATTATGGTAAAGAGTTTTTTGCTGCTAGAGATTAATGTTAACCCTTAGCCAGCAAGTTATATTACTTAGCCATGTCCCCCTAATATTATAGACATTCACAGCTTCAACTGTAAAGACAATAATATTGTTACCATTATTATCTTTTGTTCTTCACAACAAGAAAACTGTTGCTTAATTTTATTTAACGAGGGGGGGGGGGGGAGAAGGGAGGGGGACTATTACCATAAATTTGTGGTTTTACATTTTTTTGTCATAACTTTACCATGCATACATATAATATATGTATGTATGGTAGAGTTATGACACATATAAATATATGTATGTATGGTAGAGTTATGACAAAAGTTATGACAAAAAATGTTATAACTTTACCATGCATACATATAATTATGTATGCATGGTAAAGTTATGACAAAAACATGTAATACCACAATTTTGTCACAACTTTACCATGCATGCATATATTATATGTATGCATGGTAAAGTTATGACAAAAAAAAAAGTAAAACCACACAAAAAATTATGAAAAATATATGAAAAATTATGAAAAATATATTATATTTTTCACTTTGAGGCTCAAAATATTGCCCATTTGAAACTTTTCAAAATGAGCTAAAATTATGGGCATAAAACCACACCCACCAAATTCTAAGGCGGGTAACGTCAAAAAACCTTTACCCATCCCTGCGAAGCATAGCCCCTCCTACTTCAACATTAAGACTTCAAAATTCATATACATTCTTTAATATCTTGTTTACAAAGTGAACTATCAGTTTTTTCTAAATATTTTAAATTATGATGAAAATTTCAAAAAACGTGAATAACTACCAAAACAATATGTTTTTTAAGTATGAAATAACTAAAACTAAGAAAATCTGGAATCTCTAAACCAAAACACTGCCTCACAGCACAAGCTACATGAGACTAGAAAGTGAGTCAATATTAATAACCATCGCAAAACCATGTGACTAATGCATTGGTTGTCGCTACTGTTGTTACAAATAATTTTTTATTATTGAGATTAATTTATTAGGACAACAAAATAAACATCTTGTATAACACCAGTTTACGACTTGGTGCATATCACTGTAATACACATAGCACACTCCCATTCAGTATACCTGAGGAAGCATGGTGTATGCTGTGAGTACATCGAATAACTTACCTGGTGCATATACCAATGGAAAACACAGAATACTATTGGAATACATTCACAATACTGCACACTGTATAATACTTCAGTATACATAGTAGTGGATTACAGTAGCTACCTATACACTGGATATACACAGATGTATATCTGATGTTGAATGTGGTGTATATTATCATAGGTATAATTATGACAGAAACGCAATTGATATACACTAGTGTATATCAGACCTCTTGCATGGTGCATGCTCGCTTGCCATTTGTGCTCATGCACATCACTAGTGTAGAAGCTCATCTTATTTAGCTACTACAAGTTGTTTACAGTTACATAGTGAGACTTCACCTTGCTGTTAGATATTCAGAAAACTATTGGATTTAGTAGTCTGAGTATACTGATGTGGCACAAGATCAAGACAAGAAAATTTGAAATTTTATGTTACGATAGCTAGCTGGATTGTTCGTGAAATAATATACAACAGTTTACTAAACATGTTTCACATTTAACTCAACAGCAGTTGCTATAGCTAGTGTTAACAGTAGCTTTAATCTTTTCAGGCAGCTCAATATAATTCTTATTGTGCTAGAATACAGCTGAAGTAGAATGGAATTATACCACAGTAGTGTGAAATTGCAATGGAAGTAGAGTGGAAATATAGGACGGAAAGAAGTGACCCAAAAGTCACCATACAATCAATGTCTTGATGGATATTTGTGCTCGAGTTCATCACTAGTAATTCCAGTTGCATATCTATAAGGAAAAACATGGTTAGTCAGTAGATTTATAGTCCATATCAAGTGCTTGTTTATGGTAAAAAGCTTGTAGAATCTGTAACTTCTACACACGTCATTGTTATTACTGTATTAATCAAGTTACACTTTCCAATGGCTATCACTTCATAAATAATGTCTACCATACAGCAATGAAGATCAGAGATAAATTAACAAGGTGAATATGCATCATTTCAATTACAACAAATACTATAAGTCAAGATGAGCCATAGGAACCATCTAATAATAATAGACTCCATTGAAAAGATGAGACAACTGAGATGAATGTTCATTTAAGACTTCATCCCGAGCTGGTCTTTAAAGGTTTTCACAGAACAGGCAGTGACAGCTCCCATGAACCTCGAGAATCCAAGTTCTTTGGACTACAACAATATATATTACAGAATATACGTTCTATCTTAATACTGTACTTATTTAGTATTTGAGGTAGGAGACAAAATATATAAAAATCATGGGGGGGGGGGGGGGGGAGGAGGAGGATTAAAACATTTATAACACACTCTTCAACAACACCCACAAAGATACACCTTACAACTCAAGTGCACAGAACTACACATTTTCGTTCATCAAAAGAAGAAAAAATTTACAGTCTGGAAATTGATACTATAGATTAACTCAGTCATGCTAGTGAAACATTATGCAAAGGAGAGGAGGAGTTTATAAGAGTTATATATATAATAGTACAGTAGCTTAGTGATATTATGGTTATAGAGTGGATAAAAGTCCCACATTTTGCATGCAGACTCATAAAGGCATAATAAAATTGTTACTGTCATGCTCCAAAAAAATGGGCGGAGCTATGATGTCATTATTCAAAATTGCTGCCATATTACCATGTGGAATTTCTTATTGAAGTAAGAGGTGATCTACTGGTTCATATGCATTTAGGGGCTGCTATGTTTCTCTTTATTTAGATTAAGCTACTAACCTGCTGAGACTTGTTTAGTAAGTTTACTGGTTCTAAATTGAAGCAGCCATTTTGGGCACTTATGAAACTTTAGTCAAGAAAGCTACTACAGGCATTTAAGAACCGTTTTTTAAGGTAGCCACACTCAATTGTAGTGTAGGGAGTCATACAAGAATAACTTAGACTCCAGTAGCATGGATTGGACCAACTGCATTATTTGTCAAAAATTGACATCTGAACAGCTTTCTTGTCCACAGCTGACTAGTAAATATGAGCCATCAACTGTCTATGAAAACTTTCTTTTGAACGCTGAAGAATTTAAAAAGTTGGATAGAGTACCTGTAGAGTTAATCTATGTTGGTGAATGGTCAGTAGAAGTATTTAGTGGCATCATTCCTGTCACCAAAAATTCAATAACTCTAAACTACAGAGAGTAAGGAACAGGAAACGAAAATTTGAAGCAAACACAACACATGAAGACCATGAAAGGAGTCAGTTAAAAAGACGGCCACCACAGTTTCAGCTATGTTTGTTTTGTGAAGAAATAAAGTCTGAGAAACTCCATCAATACACTACTGTAAATGCAGACAAAGCACTCAGAAGTATGGCCACAGAAATGCTGGATACAGAGATCTTAGCTAAAATAAGTGGGGGTGATTTAGTGGCTATTGAAGCCAAGTACCACGTATTATGTCTTGTTAAATACCGGAACAAATATTGATCTTTTCTTCGGCAGCAACATAGTCCCGAAAACTGGAGCAGGGAACAACACAAAGCTAGAGCTTTTACTGAACTAGTTGCATTCATAGAAGCTTCACTAGAGGAGGAATCCTATCTTTTTAAGCTATCTGAACTCCACCAGCTGTATCAACAACGTTTGAATGACCTTGGAGAAGACATTAATTCCAATAAAACTCATTTAAAAGACATGCTATTGCAACACTTTTCTGAAATGGGGGTACAGGAGCAGTAAGATGGTAAGAAGACGGTTCTAGTATTTCCGGAAGGCATGCAGCACATGTTGCAAGATGCGTTAGGTCTCAACAATCACAACATCAAAAATCTTCTATTTGCCAAAATAGCCAAAATGTGCAGAGAAGAACTTTTGTCTGTAACCTGTCAGTTTTCTGGTGATTTCCCTTCAAATTGTCAGCAAGGAATTACCCCCATTACAAACTTCCTAATGTCCATGATTTTATATGGTCCAAATATTAAAGGTGATGTGGAATATTCCCAACCATGTCTGACTATCTCACAACTTGTTCTATATAATTGCAAAAGTAGAGGCAAAAATCCTTCTCATCACAGTCGACATTCTCTAAACCGGAAGCCACCACTGCCACTATACATTGGTTTAAATCTTCACACTCAAACAAGAAGTAGACAGCTCGTTGAAAAGATGGCCAAGCTAGGTATTAGTGTTCCCTATGACAGAGTATGCCAATTAGAAAACCACATAGCAGTGTCCATTTCTGAGCAATTCAAAGTTGATAAAATCGTTTGTCCCACTATGCTACGTAAAGGAATTTTTACTGTAGCAGCATTGGACAATATAGACCACAATCCCTCTTCAACAACTGCAAAGGGATCCTTTCATCGAACAGGAATTAGCTTGATGCAATTCCCCACAAAGGATAATGAAGGAACTAGCAGAGGAATATCGATGTGTCTGCCAACACTATCATCACAGAAAGTAAGTCTTCCTGAATCATTCACTTGTGTTCCAGCCACATACTTGAACCAAGTGCCATCTGTTCCAGATTTACTAACATCTACTACTGAATTCAGGGATAACTTAGAGCCAGCAAAGGCTAAAGAAAACTGTTGGATTGAGCATGCCCTCCCTTTACTTCATCTTAAGAAATTGGAGGACCACGCTCTCTCTTGGGCTGCCTCATGCCTCTGTGCAACCTAAGATGCTAGATCTGAGTGCAATTATTGCACTATTGCCTCTATTTCTTGAAAAAGCTGACTCTCCAGCAATGGTAAAACATGGTTTAGATCTTGTAAAAAAGATCACAGACTTCTTGAATCCAGGTCAAATTCCTGTGCTTGCATGTGATTGCCCAATTTTCATCTTATGTAAGAAAATCCAATGGAACTTTCCACAAACTCATGGAGCACTGTGGACTGCACTTGGAAAAATTCTAAATGGCTCAGGTTGGACTGAGATACTGACAGAAGCTGAAATAGCTACATCTGGCACAGTTGATTCTTTTCTGAAATCATCTCATATAACTCGAACTCGGCATGTTCACCAAATAAGTGCATTGCCACTCTCCCAACTGCAAAAAGATGCTTTCTTAGGTGAGAATGCTGGCTTACTAGATGAAGAAAAGTTTGAAAAGTGGCGTGTAACAATGACTGAGACGAGCCCTACCTTCAAGTACTGGGATATGGTGTTGAGAATTGAAATACAGATTCTTATATTCATCAGAGCGCACAGAGAGAAAGACTTCCCATTATATGTTGAAGCTCTTGAGAGTCTAGCGTTTTTATTCTTTGCCATGGATCATTTCAATTATAGTCACTGGATACCTGTACATCTTCGTGACATGACATCTTTACCTGTTAAACTTAGGGATGACTTCTCTAAGTTCTGGGCTGTGTCAAAGACTAACAACAGGTTTTCAGCTATTCCAATAGACCAAGTACATGAGCAAGAGAACTCCAAGGTTAAAGGAAAAGGAGGAGTTGTGGGACTCACTGACAACCCAACTGCACTCTTTCGGTGGGCAATTGCAGGACCAGAACAAGCAAGGCTCATAACACAGTTTGAAAAGGAGTACTTGACTGATCCAGAAGATACAAGAGTTGAATACTAACATCACGATGAAGGCATTTCCTCACAAGAGAGATTTCAGCATCAAGTTAATAGCCTGCTTCATGTATTTACTGAGCTTGGTAATCCATTTGAAGAGAAGTGCTCTGAGCTGCTTGTCATCCACACAAGAGAGTGTGCAGATGATTCAGTTGTGGATTCTATTAATACGCTGGAGAATATTGGTACAGCACAGTATCAACAGTTCAAAAAAGAAGTACTTCAAGAGAAATCAAAATCATACATGACACAATCAAGAAGAATTCCTTCCAACTGTTCTCAACATCGCAAACAAAGCTCAAATCTAATCAAGCCAAAAAGTTAAAATCAGCACACCATGATGTCAATCTGTTTGGACGCCTTTACATAAGCAACCAGCATCGAGATGGGGACCCAGACATATTTTTCTCACATGAAAACCAACCTTATCCACCTTCAATTTCTGATTTTGGTAAATTACGTCTCGGAACTAAATCTGATCTTCTTAAGGATCTACAGGGTACAGATGTGCATCTTCAGCCTGACACTTTCTACTGCCTGGTTGTCGATGGTGGTGCAATTGTTCACATTCTTAATATAAGCTATGTGCAGACATTTGCGGAGTATGCTGACAAAGTTTTTTGGCTTTTATAAAAAGAGAATTACGACAGCTGGCAAGAATAGATGTTGTTTGGGACAGGTACTTACCAGGAAGTATAAAGGATAGTACGAGAAAGAAGAGAGGAAGTGGAATCCGTGTTAAAGTTGGTTATCAAGCAAGGATTCCATCAAATTGGAAGGCTTTTCTCTGTGATTCAACTAATAAGGAGGAACTGTTTGATTTTCTCTCTGATGAGGTAAACAAGACAGAATGGCCTGAGTCCAAAGGTGTCTACATTACTCGGGGAACATTTGTTGTGTGCAAAGGAAATAGTCAGCCAATACTAGAATGCACACATGAGGAAGCCGACACAAGGGTTGTTGTTCACATAATACACTGTCTCACACATGGCTACAGAAGAATTAAAGTGCGTACTGTTGATACAGACATAGTTGTCATATTAATTGGTAAGTTTTTTTATATGCAACAGCATTATCCTGAGATTGAGCTATGGGTAGCATTTGGAGTTGGCAAACAATTTCGTTGTATTCATGTAAATGCAATATGCAACAAGTTGGGCAAAGATGTATCTAGATCACTGCCTGTCTTTCATGCCTTTTCCGGGTGCGACACTACTTCTTGCTTTAATGGCATAGGCAAGAAAACGGCACTGAAAGCATGGAAGAGCTTTCCAGGAGCAACTAAATCTTTTCTACATATACATGACAACCCATTTGAATCTTTCAAATGTTCTTCAGAACATTTTCAAACCTTAGAAAGACTAACTGTTGTCATGTATGACAAATCTAGCCTCCACCACTCTGTTAATGAAACACGCAGGGAACTTTTTACCAAGAAAGCAAGGTCAATGGAGAATCTTCCACCAACACAGGTATATGAAACATTGCCATGAAACATTTCCATGCATAATCACTTTGTTATTGTTGATTATTAGGATTCACTGATGGAGCACATCAAACGTGTAGCATATCAAAGTGGCATCTGGACTACAAGTAATGAGACACAACCAAGAATTCCTTCACCACAGGATTGGGGTTGGAAATGGAATGATAATTGGGAACCTGTGTGGATGACAATACCTGAAGCAGCCAAAGCATGCAAAGACCTAATCAAATGTTCCTGTAAGGCAGTAAGAGGCTGTACTCGGTGCAAGTGCATCAAAGCTGACTTACTGTGTACTGACCTTTGTACTTGTAATTGTGAGAAGTAACTTGTAATGCCAATTATGTTCATTTGTTAAAAACTCTCATTTGTATTTGTCAAAAATTTTGGAGCATGTCATTTTAGTTATCCTCAAGTCATAAAGTACCTATACCAAAAAATTGGTGCTTTTATCCGCCCCGTAACAATATCCATAAAAAAGTCATTAAGCTAACTCTACTATAATTGGCGAGCGAGACACTTACAGGGGTAACACAATCGAAAATCGGGGATGTTTATTCATTTATTTATTTAGATAAATGTATGGACGTACGTATGTCATTTTGTACTTTGACCCTCACGTTTTTGTGTTAGTTCGGTTGTCGACCCCGTCCCAAATTGCACTAAACAGAATCCTCTGGTTTATCGATCAGTACCCGTATCACCCTAGAAATTGAATTGTTTACCGTTTTGAATTCTTTTGCGGGTGCAGTTCAAACTTGAAAACTTAAGGGACTTCCATTTCTATTCGAGTTAGTGGCGGTGGTAAGTCAATGCGCTCTTTGTCATGGTTATAAGCCGTGCGCAACAATATTTACTTGAAAATACATTGTCCACTATACTACTGCGAAGGTAAGTCTGTGTAGGTGCATGTCCAGTTGTGTCAAAGCATTGTGTGTTACAACCACTACTTAGCTAAAGAATATCACAAAGAAAACTTTTAAATAACGTGTATTGGTTTTGTTGTTGTTTTTTTCCTTCAAGCAGTTGCAGAGAGTTGTTACTATGGCACTGAAATCCCTTTACCTGTATGCTAAATTTAAAAACTGGACCTTATTTTCAGTAGCTTCAGTGTTAGAAGTCAAAATCATTCATATAAAAATAGTATAGTCATTAGGCTCGCTCGCCATTTGTGCTCAAGCACATCACTAGTATATAGTACTTATTACATGAGTCAGGGTGTGACATGGCAAAATTTTCAAGAGCAGGCTAATTTATTTTCACAAGCCAGAGTGAAAATTAAGCCTGAGAGTGAAATATCTAGCCATATCACTCTGACAGAAAGTAATAAATGGTTTTTTCCAGCTAGATATCTTCACTGCAGTAGTTTGCTGGTAACTCTAGGTTAAGTCGCCCCTAAAACCAGCAGATATTTTAGCAGCTGCTCTACCCTAGGTTGGGTAGACTTCACTTAAGGAGGTAGCTGTAAAAACCCAGAAAACTCAGGTAAGCCTGGGCAGGTAGCTATGGTAATGAGCTTGCCAATACAGCCATGAGATAACACTACTTGATAACCGAGTTATCTCACAGGTCACTTAAATATAACAGTGTGAAGATATCTGGCATAGAATATATAATATATATATATAAGTTTTTGATGGTGAGGAAGATAATATCTAGAAGGTATTTGATAGAGATATTCCTGAATGCATAAAAAAACATGATCACATGTTGTTGTTGTTGTTGTTTTTTAATTGTACAGTGCTAGCCAAAGATTACTAGGAACAAGAGCACTTTAGTATTGACATCGCTCGTTATGAACATCCCAACGATACAAAACACTTTCCTTTCCCATGGAATTTTCAAAGAGTGTTTCTAATTAATGCACAGTCCATTAATTTCACTACTGGACTCAAATGTAACAATGGTAGCAGTTCCTTCACGTTTTGTACAAATCTCTCTCCTTTCGTTTTTTGTTTTTGTTTTTTTGTGGCATCAATGCCAAAAAAAGTCTTACTTTTTCTAGTCCTCTCGTTGTCCTGGATTTCATGACCTTGATAAACTCATTATGACTGAGATCTCCGTCTCCTAGATATAGAATACGAAAATTCATAATTAAAACATGACATGTGCTTATACATTTATCCTCCAGGAAACATCGCAATACAACTCACACATGCTTACAGTTTAATCACTCAGAATATACTTGGTCTCACAATGTATACATACATACAATATGTATGTAAAACATCATGGACTATCTTTAAAGTAAACAAAGCTATCTAGTTAATAATAATTGCCAAATATGAAACTACACTTAAAACATCACTTCTAATAAAGTGCGAGCTTCTTAAATAATAATTTAGGTATATTCAGTCAAGCAATTGCCAATTATGTGTTAAAAGTCAAACCATCATCATGATCATTGTGTGTGGACTCACCATCTTCATCAAACATGCTGATGATGAATTGCAGTAGACCATCACTCAGTTCAACCCCCACCACTACTCTAGCCACAGTCTTCAAATCCTCTGATAAAATAACACAATAGAATAATATGCAAATTAATTGATTCTTAAGAAAGAACCAATCCATGAAACATGAGTGCACAAATAATTGACTGTTATATCACCACACACACACACACACACACACACACACACAATATATATATATATATAGAGAGAGAGAGTATATTCGGAACATAGCTGGTCACATGCAAGCAATCTGACTGGTCCATTATGTAAATCTATTCAAGTGTGTTCATGCTCTGCATCATTTAGAAATTGTAAATGGATGCTTGTTGTTATGCTCTGGTCTTTTCCATCACAAACGCTTTATTCATTTTAGTTGTTCCTGCGTTCTCAAACAGTTAGAGTAGGATATCATGAATGGTCAACGTTACAATCTTTGGCCTCAAGCAGCATCTGAGTTATGCTCAGACACCACTACTTGAAGCTTCAGATTACTAATGCAGCTGATTCACAATATTTTAATCTAACTTACTATATATATATAATATATATATATATAATTAAGGCACCAGTGGTTTGCATTGTTTCTCGAAAATTTCACATTAAATACAATGACCTTATACAATAGGAACAGAAAGTAAGTGATTAGCTAGAAATTAGTTAAATAAAAGCCGGAAACCAGTCTAGTCCATAAACTCGTTCATGTTAAACTTTGTTCAGCCTCACTCAGTCAACCATTAATGAGGACACTATTCCCAAACCACACCCATATCACTACAACAATAACTATTACAATCAGGCATTAGTAACTACACCCATATGAATAAGTTTAACGTACCTGCAGTGATGGATGCTCCAGCGGCAGAATGCATGCTCAGAGCCATCTCAACATCAGCTATACCTTCTACTAACTTGGCAAAACTGGTCACTTCCGCAAATCCAATGCCCCCTCCCTGAGAGCATTACAGAAATAATGAAATAAGTATCCATCCAATCTACCAAACGCTTTATCAATTAGTAATTTATATTATACACATCTCTGCTTGTCTACTTGACCCTTACTGTATACTGTATTGATCAGATATCATTTACCAACCACTGACAATCTATATACAGTTGGTGATGTTGTTATTATTATATCATTATAGTAATTATGTTTACAATCATTCCTAACTGACCTAATTCTTCAGAATTACTACTTTTGCCAGATACACTTTACCCACCCACCTCACTTTACCCACCCACCTCACTTTACCCACCCACCTCGCTTTACCCACCCACCTCACTTTACCCACCCACCTCACTTTACCCACCCACCTCACTTTACCCACCCACCTCACTACCCACCAAAATAACGTGAAACACACACACAAGCAATTAAAAAAACAACGAAAGTTACAAAAACAAAAGAACAAAAACCAATAGCAAGAGGAAAAAAAAAAACTTTAAACACACACACTAAAAAAAAAACATCATGTAACCAAAAAACTAAAGTTAAACAAAAACATAAAGTTACCAACCCAACATCACATGGACCCCCCCAACCTAAATGTTACACACCCACACTACTTTAACCCACCCAAATCACCAACCAACAGCAAGTGTACAAACCCACCCTAACTTTACAAAAACACAGAACACACCAACCTCACTTTAACCACCCACCCACTCACCTTTACCCACCCACCTCACTTTACCCACCCACCTCACTTTACCCACCCACCTCGCTTTACCCACCCACCTCACTTTACCCACCCACCTCACTTTACCCACCCACCTCACTTTACCCACCCACCTCACTTTACCAACCAACTTCATCCTCCTTACTGTCTAGTACAAAAAACACATCCCTGGCAAATGGCTTGAACCTGCATATCTAATGTTCCTTTACCTGCTCTACAGCTCTGTCACAAAGGCTGTTGCCATACTTCTTCTTGACTCTCTTGAAGAACTTCTTTCTTCGCTGGTTATTCATGGACGCATAAGACAGGATCAGACGAGTAAAGTCCAGCTCTGCTATTTTACCGTCCACCTGGTCATACCTGTCAAACTGGACAAACATGTACATTCATTATTCAACAACTATGGACGTGCCAAAGAAGCCACTCACTATCTACACATCAACAATTTTTTTCTTCTCACTTGATGTTCAAACTTAACTTATTTTCATATGCTAACAGCAGAGATTTAACAGATGACTAAGCCGTTGGCCACAACTTTGTTACTAATGCAATAGACTAGCTTCTATAGCTCATATACATTGTAAACTCAGCTTAGATCTGCAGCAGATGGAAATAGAGTATCAAAACAGTTAAAAGTCTCTTATTATTATTAGGCTGATTGCTGGTCAAAAATTTGTTGGTCAAGACATACATTGAGTACATATTATGTTAACATATCTAGATACACACATGTATGTGTGTGTGTATGTGTGTGTGCTGTATCTCACTTCCAGTTTCATGACCTCCTCCAGCAGCTGTGTGTGGAATTCCTTGAACTGGTCCACTGTCAGACGAAGATCTTTGTTCTTACCAAAAAACTTCTCTACCAAACCATCACCCACCGAGCCTGGAGTAGTACATACCATCTCAATTATGTATAAGAACACTACATGTATGTATATATAATGTCACTAAATGCGTGAAAACTAATTATTATGGAATGAGTATAAAATACAACATGGCGGCAAAAATACTGTACATGAATTAGAGCATACAGTGTCATAGTGACACCATTTCTATCTGCATAGCATATGTGGGAGGAAGGAGTGTGTGTGTGTGTGTGTGTGTGGGGGGGGGGGGGGGGGGGGGGGGGTTAGTGTAGTTGGGATGAGTCAGTGTGTCAGCATAGTGTGTGTGTAATTAGATTTTACAATAAACACACACATACTCACCTGTTCAGTCAAACCCCACTACACTAACCTCTCTCCCCCCCCCCCCCCCCCCCCCCCCCCCCCCCCCCCCTCTCCCCACACACACACACACACACAACAGACAGACACACACACACACACACACCTGCCACACTGCCTGTAGTACTATGGTCTCTGTGTCGTGCCCCAACAGCAGTAGAGTTGAGGATGACACCTGCACAGTCTGGAACTCCTCACAATCCACCTCTCCATCTCCATTCAGGTCAAACATCTTGAACGCAATCTCAAAATGACGAGTTGGAGCTAGATCAATGGAACAAGTAAACAACTAATCACCACATAAATTACAATCCACACCACTGTAGCATGTATTCAGGTCTCATCTTCATATCATTGTACTCTCTCACAAAAAAAAAAAGGAGTGTTACGACCAAATGATGTCCCAATATGAGTTTAGATATAAAGTAAAGCAATCACTTACACAACATTCTACCGTGAATATCCCCAAAAGTGTGTATGTATAAGCTAATTGATTAGTTATAAAAAAATATCTATTTATTCTTAACATCCAATGTACAGTAGGACTTCAGTTATCCGAAATATTGGAACTGAGAGGTGTTCGGAACACCATAGAATGTATTATAAACACTAATGAAGGGGCGTGGTCAAGCAATTCTTCGTGTGTGTGTGTGTGCATGTGCTACTAGTAGATTGTGGGTGTTAGGTCAATTGAAGTGTTCAGATAATTAAAGTTCTACTGTACATGGACATAAGTACTGTTGATAAGCTGCATAGAGTGATACTGAGTGTCTTACTGGCCAGGATGGTGAGAAGGAAGAGGTAGTCAGAGAAGGATATGAGGCCAGAGAGTCCGAGACTTGCAAATACACTATCAGACGGAACCTTCAACAACTTGTCCTTCTGCTTCTCCAATGTCTGCACATATCAAATATATGGACATGAATGCGTGCACACACACACACGTATACACACGTATACACACACATATGTATACATATCACAAACACATACACCACATATCACATACACACATGCACACACACTTACACACGTGCACACACATACACACATGCACATACACACACCATCCATTAACTACAACACTGTCAACATCTTATACACCTACAATCTGTAATTACAAGCTGATTTCCTTTGAGAATTAAACACATACTACAGAGCAATTAGCCCACTACTAAACCCACCATGTAAAAACATCGTATGTAGGAGTTGGCATAACTTGTTTAACTTTCCTCATTAAAATAATTATAATTTGGGAGGAACTTTAGCATCTCATGAAGTTAAACAATACATTCACACAGGAACTATAAACACAGACCACACTAGCTGATGGTATCAACAGAATCAAACCATGCAGAAAACTGGTAAACAAACAGCAAACTGGTAAAGGGACAGCATTACAGTAAATTGATGGCATCACAGTAAATTGATGGCATGCTAAATGTTATTTCGTATACATGTATTAGTTATCTCTCACCAGTTTTGGAAAACCATAAAGGGAAAGCGGGGGTGGGGGGGTTAACAAAAAAAATCTGTACCATGTATGTTCAAACCATCCAATCAAATTGCTCAATTAGAGGGAAATATATTTCATACCCACCACCTAGGAGGTGAATAAACAAACCATCCAATCAAAAAAACTTTTTTTTTGTGTTTCCTATAGCTTAGAGCCATGATACTAGTCAGTTGCACAACTCCATCTGGCCAGCACTAGATTTACACTATATTTTACCCTCGGTTGTGTAAATCCCATACCAACCTCAATGTTGGGTGTAACCTATGTACATACATATACGTACATAACCATATTTCATCATGTCACTTCACTTTTGTCTGTACAGTTTACATATGTGTATTATACTACTATATTATATAATTATATACGTACATACATGTATGTATACACTTGCTCAGCAAATTTTTATACCTACCTCCATATTAATTGTGCGAAACTGGTCAAGACCATAATCTGAGGGTTGGATATCCCCAGGAGTGATGGACCTCAGGAAGTCTTCAGGTGTCATATAAATTTGGGCCTCCTCCCCTTTCTCCTTCAGCCTAATGGTGGCAAAGTAGCGGAAGATCTTGTCCGGTGTGCTGTACGCACGAATGCGATTCTCGTATTCGACCACGCGACGATCATGGAAGCTGATATGCTTCTTTTTGCCTTCTTCACCATCTGAATCCTGTGGTAAATAATATTGGTGGAAGAAATGGCACTCACGGTATATATTAAAGTGGTTATAACTTAGTTAGTAAAATGTATGCATAAGTTATGTCAAATTAATGCATTATTTAATTTATTGGCTGCACCAACAAAAAAAAAACAGCTATTGTAACAAAAAAATTATTTTTATTTAACCTTGACTATGATTTGATCATATGGAATATTTTCTCCGTCATTAAACTAGTACATAGCAATGTTTGTACATGTACTGTATGTATGTAGCTTGTGCCTACTAAAACACTCACATTTGAATGTATGTATTTAGAGTCCTGTTACAACCCACCTCATCGCACCCTGCTCCATCTTTATCTCCGCCCTCTGACTCCTCCCCTTTCTGCTCCTCCTCCTCCTCCTTGGCAGTTAACTGCTTATACAGTATATAGAGCGAGGCCAGAGCTGCAGTGGCAGACCCGGTCATCACCTGGTAGCGTCTTGCATTGCTCTTTGCCGTCTCGCTCATCCCGGAGCCGTAATCGCGCGACGAGAACGGTTCCACTTTTTTAGGTTTTCTTGGTGCTACCCTTTCCTGCTTGGTCGGTCTGAGTTGAGGTTCGGCTATTGACTGAGTCTGCGCTCTACTGAAATGATGCCCACCTGACCCTCTCTTCGCACCTCGCCACTTCCTGCTGCTGTTGCTGCTGCTGTTGCTGCTGCTGTGGGATTTGTATCTGGACTGAAGGTACGATAGAGACGTCCCGCTAGCAGTGGGCGTGGCCACAGCTGGGAGGTGGCGCTGAGCGAGGGAGGATGACACGGAAGCAACCCTTGTCAGGCTTCTGAACGTCGCCATGGCGAACAAACCTGGTGGGGACTAAACCTGGTGGGGACTGGGCAAAATCTGGAAAATAAATAAATAAATAATAAAAATTATAATGACAAAGAAAATATCAGTGATTAACATACTATGATGATGTACTCATATTGTGAACATATCTCTACTGGTACTCTAAATTATTCAAATGTAAGGCATGTATATGCACACACACATGTGCATACTTGTACACACACATGTGAATACTTGTACACACACATGTGCATACTTGTACACACACATGTGAATACTTGTACACACACATGTGCACACTTGTACACACACATGTGCATACTTGCACACACACATGTGCATACTTGCACACACACATGTGCATACTTGCACACACACATGTGAATACTTGTACACACACATGTGCATACTTGCACACACACATGTGAATACTTGTACACACACATGTGCACACTTGCACACACACATGTGCATACTTGCACACACACATGTGCATACTTGCACACACACATGCGCATACTTGCACACACACATGTGCACACTTGTACACACACATGTGCATACTTGCACACACACATGTGCATACTTGCACACACACATGTGCATACTTGCACACACACATGTGAATACTTGTACACACACATGTGCACACTTGCACACACACATGTGCATACTTGCACACACACATGTGCATACTTGCACACACACATGCGCATACTTGCACACACACATGTGCACACTTGTACACACACATGTGCATACTTGCACACACACATGTGCATACTTGCACACACACATGTGCATACTTGCACACACACATGTGAATACTTGTACACACACATGTGCACACTTGCACACACACATGTGCATACTTGCACACACACATGTGCATACTTGCACACACACATGCGCATACTTGCACACACACATGTGCACACTTGTACACACACATGTGCATACTTGCACACACACATGTGCATACTTGCACACACACATGTGCATACTTGCACACACACATGTGAATACTTGTACACACACATGTGCACACTTGCACACACACATGTGCATACTTGCACACACACATGTGCATACTTGCACACACACATGCGCATACTTGCACACACACACGCTCCAGTAAATTTGTATCTGCATCGCCCTTCACAGTTCAAGTTACTACAAATTATTTTTTAACTACTGTATTGGTGAGATGATTGGTTACCATGGGATCCAAACAAACTCCTCATAGTCAAAACTTGGAATAAAATTTATCAAAATATCAAAAACTCCCAATCTGTTACCATAACTACAGCTACAAAGCAGGCTTTACATAAACGTAGAGCTCATTCAACAGGAAATTAAATTTAAAAACATACATGGTAAGTTTCTAAGGGGAAGATAATATGTGACCGTCTACAGGAAAACCGGGCACAACGTGGCGTGCGTAAATATCAAGAAAAGATCGATCGATTTCTTAAAAATGTATTGTTTCAAGCCGACGGAAGGGAACGGTTAGGTCTATTATAGTGGGAACGACTTAAGCTACGATGATAAAACTTGGAGAGCTCAATATCTGGACGCCGACAACTCTGTAAGTGCAAAAAAAAAATTTTTTCGAAGGGTGCCGCGTTGTGCCCGGTTTCCTGTAGACGGTCACATATATAGACAGAGGTTGAAGATTATAATCAATATACTTCATACACATAAACAAGGTATGTAGTTCACTCAAACCCTAAAAAAAATTCTATTTGTTTCATGTAGAATTTAGACAGCTCTTGCAAGAAGATATGATACTATAGTATTGTACATGCATGTACATGTATGTATAACTACATACACGATGAAAGAAATGCAAGTCTTTTATCACAGTTTCCTAGTTTATATAGACAATTCACCTATACCAAACAAACACACAACTGGGAACTTCATGAGGTAGTTTAATACAAGCACATGTAACACATAGAATGCATCTCAAACTGTATCAATGTGGCACTACATTCACTGTACTATGTATGTATATACATAGAATGCCCCAATGTTGAACACACCACTGCTAACTATAGTAGGAACTATTGATGACTATTTTAAGTCTCCAATAGCTCTAAAAGCCTACGCTGAATTGCTAGTCAAACACCCCACCACCGAATACCAAGCCTCTATTGTGGTTGCTAACCTCACTTCTATAGCTATAACTGCACACACATGAGTGGAATGTAAATACACATGTGTGATGTGGTCCTAGTGATTCCCAGCCAGATGGTACTGCTGTCATTTCAACAAAAGAAATGTGTAATGGTTTCACTTCAGCTCCTCTATCGGCTGAATCCCAAGCATTTCCTTAATGGGAATCAAAATTAAGTCAAAGAGAAGAAAGAGACTCATAAAGATCTTTTTGAATAAGTGGTAGGCTGATCTTGCCGAGTGCTAATTGGTCCAATGTCTAAGATCCTAAGGAATATCAATAGCTAATATTTCCCACCCACAGTAATCGTGGTGGTTTCAGTGTTGGGTTCGTCCTCCACCGTCTTGGACAACCTTGTACGTATGTATGCACGTGTGTGCTTGAACTCGTTGGTAAATACATCATGATGGACCTCACACCTCTGGTCCTCACAAGATGAAGTGTAATTGCAAACGGTCAAACCTGTTCACTCGCACAGCGAAATAATGTAAAGTGTTGACTACCAAACTAAAGTGAGATGTCAACGCCTTCTAAAGTGTCTCCACCAATACATTGCCCACGGAGCAGGGACCACATCAGAACTATGTTATGAACACTTTCCTCTCATGTCTGCCAACAAGAAGCCAAGCATACGTGCATTCAGAGTAACATCCACACTTTGGCTGGCAGGTACGATGAAAATGCTGACTACTTGACCATGCCAATAAGTAGGCAGATACTGGTTACCATGGAAACTAACAAATAGGATGTAGAAAGAATTCTCCTAATTAATTACTTTTCTCGTTGGGTTGTTTTTCTTAAGCTAATTTGTTGTGTTTATCTACTTGTTTGTTATTGTTATAGTGTTACATCTACTCTTGCTAATGAAGGAGTTGTTGCTTCACGCTGTCAGAGTTCCAGTAGCATAAACATAAGCAGGCATGTGTACATTACAAAACTTCAAACCTGTTAATGGCAATTTCCCCCACCTTATTACACATACTAAATATATATACATGTACATATGTGGACACCTCACACATGTACATACCTGCGTACACATAATGTATATACAATTACAATGTATACACACGGTAGCACATAAGTTGGGACAGTTAAATGTATCATTATTCTGTCATTGGACTGACAAATGTCAGACCATATGCCAACTATTCTAGGGCCACGCCCCTCTCTGTATCAAACCCTGCACACATACAGTATATCAGTGTTCCCCCCTACCTTCCCCTCCCCTTTATATCATACAATATCTTGCAAGCAAGCAACACAATGTGTCCAAGTAGAATCATAAGATAGCATGTCCAACTGGCTGATTGAATAGGCTTGACTTATCACCAAGGATTCAATCTTCTAAATTGATAAATACAACTTATTTCGTATTATTTTTCAAGCATTAGCAATGCATTATGGAAACGTCTATCATTAGTGCAACTTATTGTTTCTTTCTGCTTATACAGTACTTTACAAAACACACCTCAGTGAGGAAATTCTGCGAAATAAAGTACTTTTGGTGCAAATCTTCAGTGTTTAGATTCTATGTAAATTATATACAGTCATTTGACTGAAAAACTCAAAGGCCAATACAAATTGAAACTTGCATCCTGTACGTATTGCTGGTGTGCATGTGTGCATTCCATGTATGTGTGCCAGCATGTGTTTTTTGCAAGTATGTATGTGCGTGATCTGTATGCATGATGTGTGTGTGCATGTGTGCACTGGTAGCTTCACATTATACCATTTATACATACCCAATCTGAACATGCAGCAAACACATACCAGAATTCTGGGGGATCTACGCACTAGTACATAGTTAAGATTAGAGCTCAATACTGATGTGACACAAAAGGTATGTACATACATTCAAGACAAATTACTATTTCATTTAGTTGGTGACAGCCCTGATTATATAAAAACAGAGTTAAGCCTCTCACCTGAGACCATAGTAAAATGGCACATAGAAAGGCCAGGACAGTAAGTATGTAAGTAGCATTCTTTGCTGTTAATGCTGCTGAACACACCATATACCAGCTCTTATCCAAACTCCTCCCCTTAGTCATTCTGACCCATGCTTGTGAGGGGTTTCAGTAAGTCCTTTCACTATTTCATTACAAGTCCTTAGACTTCAACACTTCATTCTCATAAGATATGCTCAAGAGTAGTGGACTGATCTTTACTTCATCTTTTCAGTCAAACCTTAAGGAAATATGGACACCTTCTTAAGAAGGTATACTACCATAGGTGTCTTACCACTTGCATAAATTATCATTATGTAGCTGTAGTGTGACACTAGCTGCAAAATTTCGAACAGGTCAAAGACTACTTAACAACAACAAGCCAAATCTCTGCAAACAGAGTACTAGCACGACATCTTAGTTATCCCTACATCTTAGTTATCCCTACGGAGACAATTAATTAACTGTAAAGAATCTTTGAGATATAAAGACCTAGAGCTACTATAGTACTCACCAGGGCAAGGCCAGAGGTTTGTCCAGAACTCTGCTACGGAGTGACACAAACTCCAGCCGTTAGATAATAGAGTGATTTTGTGTACACTCCTGCAAAGCCACGCCTACAGTGTTGATGTGTGAAATTGCTCACCCCCTCGTAACACTTACTGTAAACTAACATTTCTGTGGGGAGGTCAGGCCGAGAGAAAAGAGGAGAAATGCTGCGGGGACTGGTCCTAAGACGTCGGGTAGCTCCGTTGATGATATGGCGGGCTACGCTGGCTACCACCACCACGCCGTACAGCGCCGACACCCGTAAGTATTGTACGGGTCCTGGCCGCTTTGTTTATTTCTCTTTTCGTGTTCTCGTAATGTGTACTGGAAAAGGTCTGGATAGGTTTACTGTTCAGTGTACAAATTTGTAGTTTTCTTTCTCATAACTGAGTCTGTAATTAAGCCATAGCTTCAATCAGCAAGGAGTTGATTTATAGTGCATTTCTCTCTCTATATAAAATATACACTTCTCATTCATAGTGGCTAGTACTAACAGTCATCTTTAATACATTTCTTACAATGTACAAGGTATTACACAATTCCTTGCTCCAAAGCTCAAAGGAATTTTTTTTTGCAATGATTAACGACTTACATTTCTATGTTTTGGTTAAAATTACAGCTATAATAACACCACAGTTTATAAATTCAGACTCTGATAAATGAAAATATCCTCATATGTTTTTATTTAAACACATGGTGGGTATCCAGCTGTATGATGTAGCAGTAGTAATATGCACAGTTTCTTTAGTAGTTGCTAGCTAAGCCCTGGTGGTACTGAAGCCATCCTTCCCTTCCCTCCTCAACAGATAGACAGTGTAGAACCCTGCCCACAGGATGTAATATAGCAGATGTGCCCAGAGATTGCCAAATGTTTTCTTATAACACTCAGAGGAATTAATGCAAAGAGTATTTTAAATTCTAGCTGGACTTCCAAGCTCGGGATAAGCAGGATATTTAATATCTCAAGTTACCAGTACAATGTGATACAATTATGAAGTCCAACATACCAAGTGACATGTGTACGTATATCAAAGTCTTCAAATGTCATCTTTTTATTGTTGAAGCAACTAGTGGCCAAAGTTGAGTGCCAAGATACATGTACAAATTTATTTACATTCAAATGTTTCCTTATATGTGACTATTTCTGTAAAGTCCGCCTAAAAGTGACCACAATTTTTCATCCTTTATTTTACCTGCATAATAAGATTTATCAATTTTACATAGTCTTAGCAACTGTACTCAAAAGCTGTCACTCACATGTTTTCAATATGGGTTTAGGAATATGATCCATCATATGTATTCCTAAACCCATATTGAAAATATGTATACCTATGTACATATGTATATATAACCCTTACAGCTTGAACAGGCAATATTAAATTACTTTTTATTTACTCTCAGTATGGATGCCAATTACATTTTGCTATGTGTCATATCTAATCTAGTACCAAGTGCTTAGCTCTAATGAAATACTTACTGCATAAGCTTATAATATTTCATTGTACCAGTGACACATACTGGGTTAACTTATTATCTAGCAATCTGCTACAACATTTCTCTTACCATGTGTGGGTGTGGCACGCATTTATATGTCTGTGTCTGTGTATGTTTGTGTACAGTATCAGTATCCATGAGGCAGGGCTACCCAGTGTTAAGTGTGCCACTCCCCTCTAAAAGAGAGACGTGCGAGTTCATCCTTCGTCCATATCTTCATAACGTCGAAGACTTTATGAAGTTTGTGACGGAAGAAGATAAAGGAATAGACAAGTACGTATTAAAGCTAGAGTTATGATAACATGCACATGTGAGTGTGATAGCATGCACATGTGAGTGTGATAGCATGCACATGTGAGTGTGATAGCATGCACATGTGAGTGTGATAGCATGCACATGTGAGTGTGATAGCATGCACATGTGAGTGTAATAGCATGCACATGTGTGTGCAGTTACTTCAGCATGTGGTGGATAGTGTGATCAGTTCAATCACGATCGCCTGGATTAATTTTTCGTTGTTAAAATTTCAAACTGATGAATTTTTGCTCTAAAATTTGTGGGTATATTTGTACACTTGGTACTGACATGAAAATGATTAATACGGAAAGGTGGAAGAAAGTAACATTCTTAAGTTATTGGTTTTGTCTGGGCCAACGTAAGACAAGTAAACAATTATGATAAGTGAAGTGTGAATTGTACAGCTGATTGCTGGTGCAAGTCTGGAGGTGTTTTGAATCAGTTACGGAGGGAGGATCCTACATTGTATTTCAAGTGGTAGAGCATTAACAGTAGTCTTTACTGCTTCACCACTTGAAGTGTGTAGTCATATCCTCACTCCATGCAGACATCTTCAAATACAAAAGCCTCTGCTTAGAGTAGTTTCACTATGTAGCAAATAGCATTCTTTACATTTGCGTGATTGTGTAGGAATTCTTTGCATGTTTATCTGACTATCTAATAATAGTGCTGGTACTGTATGTATAGGAGTATATTTAACTTCCTTGATGTTTTCCTTGTTTATATAACTCTTGCCCCACCCCTTCTCCCTCAGTCTTTCTGTGTACAGTGTAGAGGGTAACAGAGTGGCCAGGAGCACAGGTTTGGATGTTCTACTACAGGCAGACTTTGACCTCAAGATTAACGATTTCAAGTACCGAGTACAAGTTCCTGAAGAAGGTGAGTACAAGTGCTTGGAGGGAATCAGTATCAGTGAATTAAATGCTGTTTATTACAATGTGAATTAGACTTGCTGTTGTAACAGCCATGGATTAATAGTTTTGTTGGTAAATTTCCCACTGACAATTATATTTCCCCTGTTGCATGCATTTGTACTGGGATGGTTATCAGCGATAATTCAGAAATTTCACTATGATTGTAACTATAGTATAATAGTTTAACCATGGCAACTCCCTAAATTATCGCTAGGTACCGCCCTCGGGATTGGGACAGTTAAATTAGCAATAATTCCTCCAATGTATGGTATACATAACTAATTACTAAAAAAAACTTCATGAGCTTTAATTCAGACTTGTGAGATAATTTTTTTTTTTTTTTTTTTTTTTTTGCTATGCACTGATTTGAAAAATTGGTAACATATTCTATTCTCATTGAGAAGGAAAAAAACTATGTACGTACGTATGTGTGTGATCTGCTAAGTGTAAGAGTTTTTTTTGCCACTTCACATGTACTGCTCTGATTGGTTCCCTTCTTGTCCAGTTCCATTTGTAGTGTGTGGAAGTGTGTTATTATAAATTCCTCTTTTTCTCCAGCTCGTTTCACCGCTGACGGAGAACGCAGTGTGGGTGATGTCAGGAATATGATCCATAAATTGTACAGTTCCCTCAACGTAGACAGACACCAGGTAAGGCTGAGTCACTTGGTGGTATGTTACAGAATAAGATGTTTCTTTTCTAATTATGCACATTTTAGTCTGTTTCAACACGTATATTTCCTCATGTACTAAATGAATAGTTTTCTACATGTTGTAAAAGTTAGTGAGTTAGTAGAAATATTTCCATGCCATAGACATTTAACCTCGCATATTTAAAATTGAAATTACATATTTAAAATTGAAATTACCCCTAAAGCATACGGAAATATTTTAGGGAAATTTTTTTTCCTGAAAATGGTTTGGTCCCTCCCCATTCTCCCCTTGTCCTCAAAATTACAAAATTATTATGTCCTTCATGGAGACATTTGCCCCTCATGGAAATGATAATGTCCTAAACTTAATAAAATGTTGAATTGGTCTACTTGGAATAGGATTGTGCTTTACACCCATTGTACTGTTTGGTTTATTTTGTGGGTGTGTTTAGCTCTGAATATGAACTATCACAATCTTACCTATTATACATAGCTCTCCAAAGAAATAGAACTTCGCGGGCACCTAGAACAGCTGAAGGGAGACCTAGCTCCACTGGAAAAACAGAAACTGCAGATAGAGAAGCAATCCATCTCTCGCTCCAACATATGGATATGGGGTGGGATGGCATTCATGTCTCTGCAGCTGGGGTTCCTGGCTAGACTCACCTGGTGGGAGTACTCCTGGGATATCATGGAGCCTGTGACTTACTTTGTCACCTACGCCAGTTCTATGGTTGTGTTCGCCTATTACATCATTACGAGATCGGTAATTAATCGGTACTTGGTTGTGATCTTTTCATCTTGTACCTTAAGATCGTTTCTTAATTAATTATGTTATTTATTTTGATTTTTTTCACGTAGTTATTCAAATTTGGTTAGAAAGAGTTCATAATTCAACATATTATGTATAATAATATTACTAGTTAGTTCAAGCACCTTGTGTTAGCCACACCTGTTTGTTTTTTTCTTTTTTTCTTTTTTTTTTCAAGTATTACACACAAATTGAACACTTTTTTTTTTAATTGACCTCTTGCCTACTGTTTGCTTCTGTACAATTTCATTGGTATCCAAAAAAATAATTAATTTTCATCTTTGCTGCTAACCGAGCCCTACAGTTGTGGCAATGCACACTTGAAATGTTTGTGCATATCTTTATGGTGTACAAGTTGAACTAAAAGTAGTCAACTGATAATCTCTAAAGGTTTGGACAAGATGATGTCAAGTGCACGCAACACATTAGTGGAGAAAAAAAGATTATGAGAAGCTTTATATACGTAAAACTATTTTCAACCCTATTCCAAAGCATGCTTGACAAGAAGTAATTACTGCATTTGTTACCTTGAAGCTCTGTTGGCTCAGTAGCAGCTATTCTGGTGTCATTTAATCACCTTTACATTTTGTAGTCATTAATTTATTTGTTTTTATTTAATTTTTAGGATTTTGTGTATCCCACAGCTGAGGGTAGAGTTCACCTCAACCATTTCCACAAGGCAGCCAAGAAGAACAACTTCGACATAGACAGGTAGGGTGTAGGTGAAGAGTGATGAAAAATGATTTCCAATGACTGTATTGTTTCATACAAAGTTTTTCAGTGGGGATGGAAACACCGAGTGTGCCTGGTCACACCCATTTTTGAAACTCAAACTAATTTGATGCATGATCAGTGTTTGATTACATGAAGATTTTACTACCATATATATCAATTCAGTTTTATCTAATTTACTCATATTAATTTTAAAAAAAATTGGGGACGGAGGAGATTCTATGGCCAGTTTCCCTCTGTTTGGAATCTGGACTACTATAAACGTTAAATTTAGATATTTTGGGGGAGCAAGGGCAGGAAAATTGGATTGCTTTTTTTTACTTTTTTTTTTATACTGTCAGTCTGCATGCAATTGTGTACAATAGGTATAACCACCTGAAGGAAGCTATAGAGTCAATGGAAGATCAACTGAAGAGGCTGAGAGACCCACTGCAGCTCAACCTTCCCACGCCACCTCCCAGGCCAACTTCTAATGCATGAATGGGCGTGGCAGATTCTACACGGACACTTTGTATTCTAAATGCATGGATACTTATTTATCATTTTTCAAGGCATTATATTAGTACAAAATTTTATAATTTGCAGTGATATGTATAGTGACAGTATTTTTTTGTTTGTTTGTACCTTTATTTTGTGGTTGCTGTAGTGATCACGTGTAGAACATCACTGGTCTTTTTATTCTTTGTAAGATACAAGTTTAGATACATAGTATTTGTAAAGACAATGAACAATGATGAGCTTTATGGAGAAAGTAGCAAAATAGGACCAACAGTAAGGGCTACTTATCATCGATCATAATAAAGTGCAGTAGAGTACCTTACATAGCACTACTTCTTGACAGACAAACTCTGGCACCAAAATAGAAATGAAGAATACTAGTTGTTGTTGTTTTTTTAGTTTAAGAGTGTCTTGTGATACTTCTGGCTACACTGTGATGCTACTCATACTTCCGTGGATAGTCATGAAAGCAATGGTATTGTTATGTAGCTAGTTGCATACTAGAGTTTACATCAATGATAGTTAGCTATAACAATTTTTTGAAAGTTTGCTAGCTAATTAGTTCACTTTTCAAAAGTAGTGACCTCAACCATTTACTCTTTGATTTGCTTTTGACGTTTTCACCAACCAGAAAGGAAAAAAAAAAAAGGATACAGAAATCTCGCCACTAGCTCGAGAGGGTTGGGTCGCGAGGGTCCACGGCATGGCAGCAGCATGCAACTATTTTGCGCGCGTAAAATTGTTTTCTCTCGCGAACTCGGATAGATGAAAAGGTGGGGGTAGCCTCACTTCGAAATTATTGCAGGTTAAATCTGAAAAAAGAGACAAGTAATGGCGCGAGGACTTGCTCTTGGATGCCGTATTGCCCCAGTGTTAGTGTGGAGGGCTAGGCTCGCTACGACTACAACAAACAATTTTAACACTCGTAAGTATTAAAATTCCACCGTTCAAATGTTTAGGCTTTAGTGGTTATTTGATACTTAATTACCTCATTTACTGTGGTATGGTTATGAATAATGTCTTTTACCAGCTTTAGCTACCCAAGGGGAGTAGTATGATATTAAGCTAGTTTTACTTACTGACAAAAATAATTTGACATACTGTATTAAAATGGTACACTATATTTGCTTGTCCCCTCAATTACCACTTTAACTCTTCTTTACTCTAAAAGTGAAATACTAAATCTCAGTAACTAGGTTAAGAAAGCAGAGGCACATACTAGATAAACACTGTGCAGCTTCTTTTGAGTCTAATGTTTCCTGTTTGTTCTTGAAAGTATGTACACACCAAATATACTTATACTTGCCAGTGTCTTTTACTGATGTGAGTGAATGTGTTTGCTTATATATGCTTTCAGTATGACTTGAATAATCACAAATATTGTCATTGTACACTATATAAGTATGCAACATACTTAACTTAAATGAAGTATAGTCTTGTCATATACTATGAAGTTAATAGCATTTTTTTCTCAGCTTTACAGGCCAGTATTGTTTAAAGTAAAAGTTAACTTGATGTTTAGACTTCTTGCCAAAGTCCTTAAGTATGCATTTACTTTAGCTGGCTATACCTTTATATTATTATCATATACTAGTCTATACAACTATTATTTCTAATTCACTTTTGCCATCTTTTTGAGCGAAAATTTTTTTTTCCAAAATAGTTGTCCATGGAAACAAATCAGAATTTTACCAGGTACATAGAGGTCCTGCAGTAAATAAGACAGAACAGTTTGATTTATAGTATTTATCAAAGTGAAATGTTATAATTATATAGTACTTGTCTGAAGTATGGGAAGTTTTGAGTACATTATGTATGTATATTATTAGCAAACTGATGCATTTCAAAGTCGTTCAATATTTGTAGCACTTGTAAAGCTGGTCTGTAGTAATTATTAAGTAATTTTGAGCTTAGTTTCAGTGCTGTATTCTTTTCAGGTCATTCGATACTATCTTTACTTCTGAATGCCCACAACTTCCAGTATTATTACTACTCGAACAAATTAGAGCGAAACAGTTCAGTTCTGAATGGAACAGGACAGGGCACTATTCCAATGAATCTAGCAGGACTAAAAACAACAATAGGCCTTATTTGTTTGTTTGACAAGCCCTTACAAGCATTTTTTTAAACCTTGTAGTTATGTATCTCCTGGTTTATTTCTTTAGTTATGGTGTATTTGTATACATTACATAGGCTGGTGTTTTTATATAAACTTGATTTGTATTTGTGTGTTGAGTCTGTGTATGTATTTATGTACAGTATCAGTATCCATGAGGCAGGGATACCCAGTGTTGTGCGTGCCACTCCCCTCTAAAAGAGAGACATGTGAGTTTATCCTTCAGCCGTACCTACACAATGTCGGGGACTTCATGAAGTTTGTGATGGCAGAAGACAAAGGAATAGACAGGTAAGAAGTGCTGCTGTTACATAATATTTGTAAGTATGTTTGTGTGTGGGTGCTATGCATGTGCAAGTTATTGATGCTAGTTACTGCAGTGTTCTTTCATAGAGCATATAAATGTATTTGTAGTTTGTACATCCAAATTAACGAGGAATTGAAGATTTCCAACAAATATTTCATAAATAGTGAACTATAATCTTTATCAGGGGAACTTATTTCAAAGGAAAATAAAAATAGAGGGGTTTTAGCCATTGCATAAAACTAATACCTGAAGTATGGCACTAACTTTGAACACAAAAGTTGAAACAAATATTTGTTAATATTCACCTTGGTTTTTATTCACACTCTGCCCCTATATGATTTGGCATTTAATGAATTCCTTTCCTCTTTTGTTTATTGTTCCGTGGTGCACTGTCAGTCTGTCTGTGCACGGTATAGATGGCAGTCAAGTGACTAAGACCACTGGCCTCAATATTCTACTGCAGGAGAGCTTTGATCTCAAGATTAACAATTTAAAATACAGAGTCCAAGTTCCTGAAGAAGGTACATATGAAATTATTATTATTATGATAATTAGTCACTTGATCCAGTGCATCTGTGTTGTTTTGAAGCTAATGATATGATTCAATAATTCGATGCATGACATAGACATAGTCACAATATAGCTAATGTCACCACAAGGACTTAAATTGTTCATTTTACCTTTAAGATAGCTAGCGATTATAGTGAACAAGGCATAAAGTTCAAAGAGGTTACAAATATATTGCATTGTTGAATAGATTGCTTTCATTTTATAAAGATATAGAACAAGGTCTATCCAGACCATAGGTTCATTTGATTTTGTTGATCATATTTGATTGCCTACTATAAACACTATTGTGTTGGGAATTTTGTCATGAGCATCTTTGCTCTTAACAATTATGCCATGTATGAATTGTAAACTATTACCATCATTTTTTTAACTTACTTTCCTGCAATGCTATATTATTATTCTACAAGTGATGTAATTGATTATTCAAACAATATATAGAACCTAGGAGCATGAGAAAGGGTTGAAACATTATAAAGGAGAGCAGGTTCATAAGTCAAGCCATAAAGTTTCAAACGTAGTTAGAGCATTTTTGTTGTAACCAGCAAACCATGGGGGGTTTGAAACAATGAAGTTAATGCTATAGCCTTGATCCTAAGTTCATTGTATACTAGTCTGTATAAGAACCAAGTAAATAATGAAAGGAAGAAGTAGTTTGTAAGCAGTACTATAGCTGTCTACCAATGTTCATATCTTCTTCTATTTTTTCTATTTATTTAAATTCTTTTTTTTTCTTTTTTTCTTTTTTTCTTTATTTATCCAGCTTGCTTCAACTGTGAGGCAGAGTGTGGTGTTGATGATACAAGGATTATAATCCACAAACTCTACAGCTGCTTACATATAGACAGACACCAGGTAACCAAAAATTAATATTCTCCAAATTTAAGTAATATAGATAATATGTGATTTACTTATCTATTGCCAAATATATTATAGCATGGATAATATGCTTGTGTATCAGTAACAACGACGACAACCGACGACTGATGGTGTGTATACATGAATAATTCATGAGCTTAAACTGTTTGGTAAAGTAATGCCAATACATGACTTGGTAAAGCGTTGTCACATTCAGTAGAAAGTAAATAATTGTAACTAAAAATCGGGTATAATAGTGGACGAGGAAAAGTGGCATGGGCTTCAAAGAGGAAGGTGAAAGTACAAAAAAGAAGGCAAAAGGCGATTAATTGTAAAAAGCGGTTGAAATGGGCAAGGTAAGGGAACGTAGCTTTAAAAGAGAACTGAAGAGAAGGCAAAAAGGCGAGTCATTAGCTAATTGTAGCTAAAAAGCGGGTATAATAGTGGACGAGGAAAAGCGGCATGGGCTTCAAAGAGGAAGGTGAAAGTACAAAAAAGAAGGCAAAAGGTGATTAATTGTAACTAAAAAGCGGGTGAATCGACAGTAGAGGTGGTGTCAGTTTCACAAAGGAAGGTTAATTGAGAAGCAGGAGAGGTAGAAAAGAGCTGAAGAAAGGAAAGGTGGGGGATAAGAAAGCTGAGATAGTTCAGAAAAAAGAAAGCAGGAAAGGGAAACTTATATTACCCTAACCAATGGTAGATAATGATAACTGAACAAAATTCTTTGCAATAAGTCTAGTGCCACTGTGTGGCAGAGTACTTGCTAGTATGTATATATTACATGTATATTATATTTTGTACTGTGGTCCTTTTATAGCACTGCAAGCTGTTTTTCTTTTTCTTCCAGCAACATTATGGGGTGTTTTTTTTTTTGTTTTTTTTTAATCTTATCTTTGGTCAGCTCTTTTATTAATACAATCTTTTTGAATAGGACTTTCTTTGGTACAAATATTTACAATTTCATGCCACAATGACTAGAATGAAGCACCTGAATTTACATTGAGACCCTCTTCTAGATAAAATAAAAGCACACATTGCATGCTATTAGCTATAGTAACAAGTTATTGTCAAGGAAAACGACTTTCAAAATACAACTAATTTGAGTTTTTCTTGGTGAATGAATTATTTTAACATTTAACCTTCTGACTGTTGGAGCCTAGAATTCTCAGCATTAGAATGCTCTCAGTTCTCTGTTCTACAACAATAGATCATTACATGTAAAACAAAACTGAAATAATTGCACTGTTATGTTGTTTTTTGTTGTTGTTTTTTCTTCAAAATTAGGCTATGGGAATGCTTAGCTTTGAGCGTCTGTCTGCTTGAAAATTTTTAGTAGTACGAGATTCTGGAGCTCAGAATTAAGCAATTCCAAGGTAAATAAGCCATGCACTCTGTCTGAACCTCGTAGTAACTTTAAGATCTTCCAAAATTGAGCTTCTGCTAATAACATTAGTAACGATAAGTTGGAATTTTTAGCTCTTCTCTTTACAAAGTTATCTCCTGGTTTATTTATTTAGTTATGGTTACTGCATATACAGTAGCAGTATGTGTGTACATAGTAGGTTCATTTTGTTTCTTTTTATGTGAAGTTGATTTGTAAATGTTTTGCATTTTATGTATGTACAGTACACTGTATATGAAATGTCAGTATTCATGAGGCAAAACTACCCAGCAGTGTGTGTGTATGTGTGTGAGTGTGCCACAGACGGCTTTTTCTTTTTCTTTTTTTAATTGTAAATAGTTTTGTTTTAACATGTTTAAAAATAGATTTTAGCTTGAATGTCTACACCGAAAAAAAAAAAAATTTATACATTTTTTCATGTTACCCAAATGACAATGAAAAGGATTAAAATGGTAACACTGATGCAGTTTAAGTCTTTTTATCAAAATGAAATTTTTGACGCTTTTTTAACTGTTGCCTGACAACTGAAAGGCGTGACATATGCCATCATTGTATTTTTGTGAGTAACACTAATAGTTGCTTAGGCTAACTTGCTAGATATACTACTCAAGCAGATCTCTAATGATTTGTTATCATATTGTAGTGATTTTTAGATAGTTATCAAGGCTGACTAGTCAATTGAACTATCTTTGTGTTTTTTTTTAGCTCTCCAAGGAAGTAGAACTTCATAAACAGCTAGAGCAGCTTAAGGATGACCTAGCTCCACTGGAGATGAAGAAAAAACAGATAGAGAAGCAATCCGCATCTCGTTCCAACATCTGGATGTGGGGTGGAATGGCGTTCATGTCGCTGCATCTTGGATTCTTTGCTAGACTCACCTGGTGGGAGTATTCCTGGGATATCATAGAGCCTTTCACCTATTTTGTTACTTATACAAGTTCTATACTGGCTTGCACCTATTACATCATCACTAGATCGGTAAGGAGATTGACATCTTAAATTGTTTTACTCTCCTGACTATTGTGTGTTCAGCTTACTTGTGTCCTTGTCAAAATAACTTTAAATTTTGTGACATTAAATTACTTGTTCCTACCAAATATCTGATTATAGTATGTCCAAGTTGAGTTGGCCGCAAGAAAAACTTGAATAACTTTAGAACGGAAGCAGGTACGCATCTGGGGTTTGCACCATTGGAAAGTTCGCATCAAAGCAGTTAAAAATATTCCCTCAGTAAACTCCAAAACTATTCCTATTCCAAAACTCAATACAAAAGTTTGTGGGAATAGAAAAAACCACAGCTTTCCCGCTCTACACGCGCCCGAATTTTGTCACACGGTTCGGTGCAATCCATCATGTGTAAAAATTTCAATGAGCTTGTAAACAATGAACTTGTCTCTTCTCCGGCGAGTACTGTCTAGCCGTAGTTTCCATTACTAGTGTACGCTGTGAGCTCCAAAGAATCTTTAGCTGTTGCGTCTAGGATACAAGTAAGTCTAATATGCAGGTAGATTTAATTTTTATACCTGTTTAACAACTAATGCAGAGCTATAATGCCAACATTTAGCTAGCAGAGTGTAATATAGCTGTAGTGTCAGTAATAAGCTATAGTAAATCAAGCATATCCCAATTGTGTTATTGTTAGAGCTTTTTATTCAGATTTCTTTTTTATTCAGATTTCTTACCCTACCACTAATGTTTTTCCCCCCTAGATTTACTGTGGAAATTCTGAGTGACTCCACCTTAACTTCGGGGTTAGCTACTAAAGAAGCTTTTCATTATCATTCTTATTTCTGTACTATTTGTTCTGTAAATATTAATGGTTGTGATAATTTAATTGTCATCTTGTGATCAGTGAATATATACAAATGAAGAATTGACAAAAATTAAGCTTAAAGAATAGTATAATTTCAAACAAGGATGTGAACTACAGTAGAATTCTCACAGGTAGACACTGTGGATGTTTCAATACTCAACAAGCTTACAATACTGGGCCGCTTTAGTCTTCTGTGGCTGGTAATTTCACTCCTTCACATTATTCTCTCTAGGTGTGTACCTGTAGAGAATAAAAGGGAAAAAAATGGCCAAAGGAAGAATAGCTTGCAATACAAACTCTAGCTTTCTGGATACAACCAGTCATACTAAAGCCTAAAAGCTTATAAATTTCTTTCATGAGTATTGAGTAACCAATATGCCATAACCCCACACAAAAACATTGGCCGTGAGGCACTACCCTTTACCGAGAAAATATTTTTTAAGATTGCTTGAGTATTGTCATAGTATAATGATCTGCTGCATGGAAATCACTTGCAAAACTATAAATGTGATTTCTCTTTATTTTAATATTTATAATGTAGCTGACCGCTTGGTTTAGTGAGCATTTATATAGCCTACAGAGACACTTGGACAGCCAGGAATCGCCCTTGCCTTGTCAGAAGTACTGAAAGACTGCATTAATAGATTTTTTGTTTCATTTTATCACAACTGTCTCAAAGCTGGTCACATATTACACAGATACACATACACTTCTTGACCATACTAGTGTGCTAAGTTAGAAAAAATATTTTAATGTTTTTATAGTAATAAAAAAAAAACACGAATCAGTTTTTTACTTTTTACGTCCATAACAGTTTATTCTCTGTGTATCGTGCAGTTTGATATGTAATAACATGTAGTGCTCCATGTAATTTTCATACAAATACCATAAATACAATCACTTGTTTGTTGTTATTTACATTCATTGTTTGCCTAGGAATTTGTGTATCCCACAGCTGAAAGTAGAGTTTACCTGAACTACTTCCACAAGGCAACCAAGAAGAACAACTTTGACATAGACAGGTATGTGTCTACCAATATTAAGCTATAACTAGTAAAACCTGAGGCAATTGTGATAGCCAAAAGCAAGCCAGTGAAAACTGAGGTCACACAAAAGCTTTCCAATAAAGGCACCAGAACATGATTAAAACAATCTTGCATACTACCACAAAAAAAAATCCTGGTATAAAAAACATTAGCCAGAAAAGAGCTTCACCACATACTTATCTTCAGCACAGTCTGGCCCTGTGACATTTGTATGAGTAATAGCACGGGTATCTGTGCTATTGATCCCTAATAGCACAGGTTACCTGTGCTATCACTCGCTAATAGTAGGCCAGCTTTTTAAAAAGTCATTTGCAATTTTAGCTACACTGTATTATTGACTCACTATCTCCTTATTTCAGGATTAGCTTCCGCTGGAACTTTTTTTCAACATACAGTTCCTCCTAATCTGTTGAATAATGTTCCGTCTAATATGGATAGAGCTTCTGTGGTAAAGAATGACATCTCCAACTACTCAAACTGTATGTTTCCAAGGTTAACACTGCACGCGTGCGCACTTACCCATACTATTTTACTTAGCTACCGTGGTATTTCACTTAGTTTCCACTTAGTTACTGTGCTAATTCAATTAGTTATGCACTATTCCACTTTCTCCGTGCAATTTCAATTGAACAGCGATTTTTCCCATACATTTTTGAATGGGCAATTTATGTACTATTAGGAGAAATATAGCACCAATGGTACCAACCATTAGCTTACTGTATATGGATTATTTACATGCCAGTTGTGCATTTTGTGGTAATAACAATAGGTTGTCAGTGAAGGATAGAAAAAGCACAAGAACAAAAAGTAAAATAGTGGTGTGAAGAAAAGGGGAAAATTGAGAGAGAAAAAGAAAGGGAAGGGGAAGAAAGAGAAAGAAGAAATGGTATCAGGAGCAAAATAAAGAAAGAGTGAATAAAATATATATCATGAAGAAAGAGAAATGGGAAAGAAAAATTACACTATATAATAAGTAAATATTATGTTGTGTAGATACAACTATCTCAAGAAATCAATCAAATTTAAAGAAGAGCAGCTCAGAAGGCTAAGAAACCCTCTGCAGCTCAATATCCCGACGTCCCCTCACAAACCATCAGATTATGGGAGTTAACTTGTAGCTGTAGCACATAAATATGACAATTAATATAAAAAAAAATTTTATTATGTGTTAATTATATCTCAAATATAATAATATCAGTTTTGAAGATTACCTAGTAGCTAACAGAGAAATTTGTGTACTGAGAACTGCTATGTTTGGTTCAATCAATATTCTGTGCTTGGTTGTCATGTCATCTTCTAACTCTACCAACTAAATAATTGTTCTCAAGGGCACCATCAATAATATCAGAACTGTCTTGCTCAAAATCCTAAATGAAGCTCTAGTCTACCCTATGCAGCTGCAATATTTAAAAGTAATCAGTGCTGAAAGCACCGCCCAGTAATTTTAGAGCAAACTTTGTAGCACTTTTTTGGAGCGGTGAGGTAAGTTGGAGCTCCACAATTTGGTGCACTACTAGCCAAGCCAATATTCTACTGCAAGACAACTAGTTCTTTTCCATTTCAATATTACTTTATGATTAGTTTGCAATTTTTTATAAGATATTGAAAATTTCAAGTTGTGGTGCAGTTCTTTTTTTTTTTAGGTTTACATGTGTGTAAATTTTTTTGTCTTTCTCATTATTAGATTCCAAGAAAAACTGATACAAAATTTGGAACTTTAATTCCACTCGCAATTCTTAAGAAATAACCGCACCCCCATGTCTCGTATTACTAGTATGCGAGCAAATTTTTTTTCAATGGGTTATTTGACATAGTTATAAGCCCTACACAGCGGTATTTTACTTGAAAATTCATTGTCCATACGTCTTGCGTATAGGTATGTTCAGCTGTGTGCAAGTATTATGCATTACAACTATTACTGAGAACATCACAAAGAAAAAGTTTAAAGAACGTGACTTGTTATATGTTGCTTTTTTATTTTTTATTCAATTAACAGTTTCAGGGAGTGGTTACTATGGCATTGAATGCCTACGTGTATTAGAAAAACTAGACTTTTTTTTTAGTAGCTTGAGTGTTAGAAGTTAAAACCATTAGTGTAATTTTAGGCTCGCTCGCCATTTATGCTAAAGCACACCACTAGTTATGTACATACATGCATCATGTTTTGGAGGGAAAACTACTATTAATACTAGCTCGCTACCAGGAAAGACTCTACTAAATTAGCAAGCAATAGGCACTGGCTAAGGTCACATGAGGCATGAGGCAGGGAAAGTGGATAGGTAGGCCAAGAGATCAGTCTAGAGTATTCCAGCAAGATCTACAACAAGACAGCTTCAAGCTGGAATTTTAATCTCTAACTCCTTAATTCTAAAGGCCAGCAAGGAGGAGGCAGCTGCTGCACCAAAATTAATTAGGGCAGGCAGTTTCAAATAATCTAGCCACTGTGGACAGCTTGGTAGTCCAGTTGATATGTGCATGATTTTACTTGAATTCATGTGAATTTGATGGTTAAAGCATGAAATTTAGCACACAGTTAGAAAATGTCCTTGAATTTTTTTTTGGCTATAGAGACATCATACATTGAGTAGTTTTAATCAAATTTGAATACAATACACAATGTTAAGTGAGACCTAACCAAAGACAGATACAGATATATACCTGTGCTGGCTGAAATTCGGATTGATGGCCTAATTTAGGAGAAAGCCTTGCTGCATACACTGTCTACTTGTGAAGTACAATCTATAAACCACAACCAAAATGGTCTAGTGATTTTAACCAAAATGTTCATTTGTTATGCTGTTAATAAATGGCTCCCTAACCTAAATCTCAGTGCTTAAAGCTCAGTAGGTTGCTGCAGCTATACTAAACCTTCATGCTTACCTTTGTCTCTCTTCTTGTGACCTCTTCGTATGCAGCTGCTATTTATACCATGTGGCAGGATCATATGAGCATTATTAATATGTGTAGCACCTTCCCACAACTTCAGGGACATTTGCTAAAAAACACTGATTACGATTTTGTAATAACTTAGTGTTAAATTTGAGTTCCCAACATGCAACTTTCTCTATCTCAACAGCAATAATTGTGAAAGTACATGCCACACATTCTTTCACATATGTGACAGTCTATGGGAAAAGGGGGCACTTCATGCAAAAATTGAAATTGAGATATAGGCTCCAGAAGTAAGTCGTAAGAAAAATTCTTTCTTTCTCCTATTTTTGTTTTTTTGCAGAATTAGTCTTAGTGACCCTTACTCTAAGTCTACCCCAAATTTCAAATGCAGAAACAACTTAAAAGACCCCAAGCGTGCCGTGGAAAGACAAGCTAATTTTTATTCTCTCTCGTTCTCGAAGTACAGTACAATAAACGGGGAATGGGCGGAATTTCAAACTAGCTAAAAAAAACGGCATAGCTTTGAGAATAGTGCATGCAATCTACAGCTTACCTCCTGGTTGAAAGTTTACCACTACATGGAGTAGAGTAGCCAAAGATTCCGACAAGACTTGCTGTGAGACGCTCTGAAAGCTAAAAAGAACTCTACGCAAACTTCGTTAGTCGCCATTAAAAAGCGGCTGTACGATTTTAATTGCGTATGCGGAGTACGCCGTTAAGTATACGGAAACATTAATTATACCGGAAGTGGAAATTCAATTTATGTTTTCTCGATTTCTAGTTCAATTGCTTTGCTGAATACAGCCCAGTTCAACTGCCAGTTTCTCTGCGCGTGGAAGATTTTACCCTCCAGTATTTTAGCACTAAGTTGAGATAAATTGTAGCTTTTTATTAGCATAAAAAACTCAATTTTTTGGTTTGAGTGAAGTGCCCCCTTTTCCCATAGACTGTCACATATTTAATATAAGCTGGGCTATTGCTGCTTGGCATTTTATCAACATGGAGTCAATGACCTAGCTGCCCCAACAGTTCTCTGCATCAATCTAAAGGTATTGAGGACAGATCAGTTTTTTTTAGGTTGGGTGTGCCACTCTGTTCAATTCTGATCTATGCCTGATGCCTCTATTATTCAACTAGCACCACTCATGGCCACTCTTATCTGAAAGCTATGGCCAGCATAATTAGAGGTCTGAACTTCAGCAAACTCCAGGACCAGGCTACAGCCACAACAAGTCTTTGGTGAGATACTGGCTGGCCATCCTTGAATATAAGCAGGGGACCAGCATGACATCCCCTGAACACTAAGTAGGCCAAAATGGCAGACGATCTGACTAACAGAACTTTAGGCCGCTGGGAGGACAGAAGTAACAGGAAAGAACAAGAAGGAACCAGATCACGTTATAGAGAAGGAGGGCGAAGAAGGAGAGTGGGGTGGACAATGGAAAGTTGGCACCAAGCATCTAGCATGGGTAGGCAAGGTGGTGGGGAGGTGCCGTCAGGAGTAGGATGAAACCACAGCCATTTATATAAAAGTAAGGTGGGGTTAATGCCAGGTGGGAACTCCTATGACTTGGTAAAAAATAATAACTGCACACACTTTGAAAGGAGAAGAGATAGAGTAATTAGGTTGTACCTTAATTACCTGGAGTTTTCACTTATTACTATTCATTTTCTCAAAATTATCTCAGGTGAGTGGCCTTACGCTGACCACCATTGATACTAGGACTAAATGGGGCACTAGCCCAATCCACCCAAAACCAGCGCAGGTTGGTTTGAGGGGGAGGGGGGGGGGGTAGATACAGGAGGGAGGAAAGGAACCAGATAGCATATAGAGGAGGGTGAAAAAGATGGATAAAAGAAAAACTACAATGAGCACCCAGGATAAGTAGGCAAACTGGTGGGCTGGAATAGGACGAAGCCGCAGGATCAATTGGGCAATTACTATGATCCCATATAACTTATTTTTAATTATAATATACAATAAGTTTAGATGATACTAGAAATGCTTGGGAGTAAAACAATATTCAACAGTATAAGGTGTTTGTATATTAAAAACTATCAAACATGTGGTCTATACAATAGGTAATAACTAAATACCACTAAATGTAAGTGAAACAATATCAAACAGAATGTGGATAGCTATCTATAGCAAAATATATCAAACATGGAAACTATAATATGTATCTAGATACTACTATACTGATATAACTACTCAAAACAGCTAAATTTATCTACATTTGTGTGTCTGAAATATAAATCTATGTTTTGTCCTTTAACTCGATTTGCAGATCTTCTATTATCATCAGTGTACCTTCCTTGAGATCAGCACATAATGAGTGTTCCTTAGAAAGCTTTAAAAATAAACGTTCACCAACTCCTTTTTCTAAAAACAATACAATAAAATGACAATTATTAATTTCCAACCTTTACAAGCACCACTATGTTATCGCTACGTAATGTACATTAATTTATTAAACAGTGATGAAGGCTAGTCACAGTTTTATTTTTTGGACCAGGCTTTCAGTTCACACGTCAGAGTTTGCTTGTCTTGAGTTGATAAACAATACTGTACATTTTCTATTCGAGGGGCAGGCAAGTAGAACATTGCTAAATAGAAGTGATTTGCTACTTAGAGCTTTCACTATCAGAGGGTTATCTGTGCATACTCTTTCATCATGACTAATTCATGTCTCCTTTTTTTAGTTCCTAATAAAGTTGAATAGTTTGACATATCAAATGCCAAAGGAATTAAAAATGCCAAAAAATGTCTTCATAATTTGCACTACAAAAATCCAATGTGTTCTCAAAAATTTCTCTCATTATTCTACAATAGCAGTTTAAATCTTGCTCACTAATTGAATTGAATTGCCTTTGGGGGAACATAGTGCATCCTTAGCTTCACCATTTTCTTTAGCTAGTAATTCTATCTTAATTTTGGTGGAATTAATTTGTTTAGCTACATGTACATCATACAGTAACTTGGTGTGTAAGCTTGACTAGATAACTCTTTGGTGAAAAATTTATACAGCCTAAATCTTGTACACAAACTATTTAAACAAGAACTTTATAACTCTTGATAACAACTTGCCCATACTACATTTACTTCTAAATTCATTCCACTGCTGAACACAATAGATGAATTCACACTATATACATATTACTATAGTGCCAGATTTTTATGCACTAATGCAAATACTTACCTTTAAGTATACCAGCATCAGTTTCATCAATTCCACCCTCCTCTTTAAGCCACTGGAATAGTTGTTGTGGATTCATTGGTTTTCCTGCACCGCAAAATAAAATTTACTAATTGAAAAGTAATGCTTCAAGGATGCTGTGTAGCTAAAATGATTTTAAAATATACATATTATACCAGATATCATTTGGATGAAGCCATAATTTATGGTTTAACTTATTTTATATAGTTTGTGCAAGTTTTTTTTTTTTCAGAGCAAACATTTGTTCCATCAAAAATTGTTTCTCTTACTGCTGAATCCACCCAATTTCACCACCTTAGAGCCTACTACTAATCGATAGTCAGAATTGAACAGGAAGGTGGAAGGGATGTCACTAATTGGGGCTGGACGCACAAAAAAAATAATACTATGTTTACCCTGTCATACTGTCTGTAGTCAATGTTAGCTGCAAGAATGTTAATTGGCGAGCGAGCTTCAGCACAAATAATGAATGATCTTGATATTAAGTTAGATTGGATTTTACTAATAATAGGATATAAAATTTTGTCCTAAGTAGGCAGTTCATTCTTGCTAGAAGCACTTATAAATATGTATATATAATTTTATATACATTGTGGGGCTGGAGAGAAGCAGAGAGAAGATGAAATAGGAGAAGAGATAAAGAACATTTGACTGTGCCATGTGCAAAGTTGCAGTCATTATGTGTGTGTGTGCATTATTTAGAGTGTTATAATCATGAGAGGTAGTATTGTGCTGTGTCATTATGTCGTGTGCAAAGTATAGTCACGTGAGGTGTGCATAGTTTAGATTTTTCGGTGCTCCTATATAAAGTGGGAGCATGTGTCTGTTAATTTAGTTCTGTCTTTGTTCTATTCCGCCTTTCTTGTTACTGTATCTGTTTGTGTGTGTTTGGATTAAAACCTACACTATCACTGACCGGTTGGTGGCTTGTAAAGGGTAGCTAACAACAACTCTGCTAGGAAGGAGCCACGGAACTTGGTGGCAGCTTAGCATAATTACCCGGTGCGTCTGGAGTAGGACGTAAAACTCTAATTCCAACCGCAACCCCCACATGCATTATAGTTTTTACTGATGCACGTTATGTTCCTCCTCCCTCCCTTCTCCCAAGCGAAAAACCCTGTTTGATTTGAGCAACATTAACAGAAGTGCTCCATCCAACACCAATGATTATCCTAACTTTAATTTCCTAAGGCTTGATTGTGCTCTAGACTAAACACCTGCAACATTGTGCTTTCTTTCAATTCTGATAAGAGGAAGTCGCCATTATTGGGCAAGCCATATTTCAAGCTGTTAGAACATTTTCTGTCTTTGCCCTACTACATTGAAAGCCTGAACAGTAAAGCAATGGTCATTCTGTTTGGTCGAAGACCCAGAATCATTAGAATCTTTGCGATACAACATGCTCACTAAGATGGTATCTTCAGCCAAGCTCAGCTATGACATTTGTGACAGGATCTGAGAAAACAGCCCACTTCGCGCAAAACATGAAATTGAGATACAGGCAAAAACACCGAGTTGGGCATAGAAATTGAAATTTTTTTTATTTGTTCATACCAATCTAAAACCCTTTGCCTACCTTCTGACACAATTTTAAGTGTCAACGACAAGTATTTCATGGCGAGCGTGTCGTTAGAAATGCCGCACTCCTTTCTCTTGCGGTCTTTAAAACGCGTTTTTCTCAATTTTTCCGAAATAGCGTGGTAGAACAGGCAAAACTTTAACGGCTCATAACTCGAAAACTACTGATAGCCTGCTAATTATTTATGGCTCATTTTGAAGGAAATTTTAAGGAGTACATAGCAAATACAAAAATAAAATTTTGATGGAGTGCTCCAAGTGGGCTGTTTTCTCAGATCCTGTCACATTTGTTCCATCAAAACATGTTTCTCTTACTGCTGAATCCACCCAATTTCACCACCTTAGAGCCTACTACTAATCGATAGTCAGAATTGAACAGGAAGGTGGAAGGGATGTCACTAATTGGGGCTGGACGCACAAAAAAAATAATAGTATGTTTACCCTGTCATACTGTCTGTAGTCAATGTTAGCTGTAAGAATGTTAATTGGCGAGCGAGCGAAGCGAGCGAGACACTATCAGGGGTAACTCAATTGAAAATTGGGGATATTTGTTTATATATACGTTTGGATGTATGTAAGACATTTTTGTACTTTGACCCTCTCGTTTTTGTGTTAGTTGCGGTCGACCCCGTCCCAAACTTCACTAAATAGAATCCTCTGGTTTATCAATCAGTACCCGTATCACCCCAGAAATTGAATTGTCTACCATTTTGAATTCTTTTACGGGTACAGTTAAACCATGAAAACATATGGGACTTCCATTTCTTTTCAAGTTAGTGGCGGTTGTAAGTCAATGCGCTCTTTGTCTTGGTTATAAGCCGTACGCAACAGTATTTACTTGAAATGCATTGTCCACTAGACTAACCGCGAAGGTAAATCTCGTGTAGGTGTATGTACAGTTGTGTCAAAGCATTGTGCGTTAAAGCCACAACTTAGCTAAAGAATATCACAAAGAAAATGTTTAAATAACGTGTATTGTTTGTTGTTGTTGTTTTCCTTCAATTCAAACAGTTGCAGCGAGTTGTTACTATGGCACTGAAATCTCTTTACCATGTATGCGTAATTTAAAAACTCGACCTTATTTTCCGTAGCTTCAGTGTTAGAAGTCAAAATCATTCATATAAAAATAGTATAGTCTTTAGGCTCACTCGCCATTTGTGCTCAAGCACATCACTAGTAATCCATACATGTACTACAGGCAGACAGATAATGATTATGAATTACTAAATTGACTTTCACTGAAGGATTTTATAATGCTTTGTGTATGCATCAAGTACAAGGCTAAAAACTAAGAATTTGATGGTACCAGCAATTTTAGGTAATACCATGAATATTAATGAGCTTGTGAGCAGATACTACCTAAATGAAGTACCAGAGGTGCGAACTCTCAGTGCTACTATACACTTATTAGCTATCACAAAATCATCTCAGACCAAAAACTATATATTATTGGCTATTCTAATCAGGTATCAGTACAACTCGAGCAATCAAAATGGTACATAAACACTGTATTCATAAAAGATGACAAACAGGCAGAGACACTCACTGGTACATATTTTTAACGTGAAACTCTACTTCAAGCACTCCGTTAACTTCCAAGCATAAAGCAAAACTACCTCAGTAAGCAAGAAATTGTTTGCTCATGTAATTACGATGTGAGTTACCCACAAAAATTAGTACCTACTTGAAGCTGACACCTTCGCATTTCCTCAAATATCAGCCAGAAATTCCAAAAAGTAGCACGACAAAAAGGCTTAAATCGTCATTCTTAGTAAGTTCATAATTAAATCAATGTTTTACTATCAGTAATCTCCAAAATCAGAGTGTGACAGACAAAGAGACAAACGGACAGATAGGACGACTACTATAACCCTCTAGCGCATGCACGCTGAGGGTTAATAATACCTTTCGATTAGTTAGAGTTCGGTAGATTTTTAGTATGTTGAACGTGATTTGGAACATTCCCACAATCTGAAAAAAACAACAACAAAAATAACATTTTGTAGTAATTACTTTGGGACTGAGAAGCATTATTTTCTCTCCATAAAATGACTGGACAACTGGGTTAACCTTTACAAGGAGCCAATGACCTTCTGTGTCTATGCTAGTTGCAGTTCCAAATTGTCAATAATATTTGCAGAGCTTAGCAAAGAGGCACCTAAGGCAATATGGAACACTTCAATACCAATTACTGAAAAAAACCCTTGGAACTGTTGTCAAACAATGGAGATGAAGACAATCGAACACTTCTGAAAACCAAAGCCAACCAGAGGTGAGTGAAAATATAAAGTATGCATTAGTGCTACTCTTCCTCTATCCCAGAATGTGATATCTAAGAGGGAATGCTGAAACAACTTGTCTTTTAACAAATTATGATATCAGAGGACTGGAGGTGTGTGTGTAAAAAACAACAACACTATCTATCCAAATGCTAAGTAAAAATTGGTTGATTACAGGAAGAACAAAGCTAATGAAGGCATGGGTGTCAATAGCAATAATGAAGAGAAGAGTCAAATACTGAGGAGACATGTGCATGAATAGTAAATGAGCTGCTAAAAATGTATACCTGAAGAGTATCCCTTAAAGCTATGTTGGGCAATGTATCACAGTGCAGAGAAGGAACTATATGGTAAGTGATCCCAGAAAAGAGGTGACAAGATAGCTATCAATAAAGGGAAGATAACATCCAGTGTTCTGAAGGTAACATGAGGTGATACTAGTTAATGTGCAAGGCACAATATAGAATGGGGATTAATTTCTGCAAGGCTGCTGCAAGTGTGGATAGTTAGAGCTGTCTGCAGCCACCTCAGAACATAGAAACAATACAAGTGAGAGGCAACTTTGAACAATTTCCCACACCAAGGACGCAAAGTGGGGCTAAACACAGATAATCTGATTGCTACACAGAAGATAAAACGTGGCCACACAACAACTATCGCTAGTACCAATGAACACAAATCTTCTAGCATTGCCGGTGGGGAAATAGTGATATTACATAATATATGAATTGAAACCAAAAAGGATGTTAGTTCTAAACCACTATGCATGCTTGGAGACCACTCTCATCCCTGCAGAAGTGCTGGGAGTCACATTGTTACAAAAAAATGCTGGACTGTATGGCATAGCAACGTGGAAATCTACTTAGACCATGTTCTCCCTATACATCAAGAGAAAAAATATAACATATTGTTATGTTGTACATACTGTGTATTTAGCATCAAAATTTGACGTTTGCAATTTTGCTATAATATACTTGATTATTGGTTTTCCCAAGCACAAATCAATTAGGAATTTGTTTAGTTTCTATTCCCAATTCTGAGAGAAGCTTGGTTTGGGGGACCCTGTCATGGCGGCATATCTAGCATAACTTTTTGTGTATAGTACAGGTACATTTTGTCAATATTTTTTATTATTATAATCTCCTCAAGTCTCTCCATTTTTCTATGAAATCAGTAAACTTACGTCGTACTTGTGCTACACTTGTTGGGGTTGTCATAGCATGACTTGAACTCAAAAGTTGTTCCACTGGGCTCAAACTTGATTGAGATTGGTTGAGATCTGAAATATCATGACCACTAGCTTGATCATGATTTGAGCCTTCCTCGGAAAATGTAGAGGTATCAAATCCGTCATGAATTTCATTTTGTACTGTGCACTCAAATGGTAGATAAGAAATCCATTTATGTTTTATATATTTAACAGGATGTAATGCTTCACTTTGATGTTGCTCCATCCCATGTTTTAATCGTAGCAATAGCCTATAACAAATAATAATCCCAAATTTTTTTTTTTAAATGATCACACAATTTTATATTAGTTTGTATACTTATGGTTTAAAATGCAGCTTAGTACAGTGTATCTAAATTGTAATGAATATTATAACTTACTTTCGAATGGAAATGCGGAAAGCCACATAGTTTTGCAATCGAATAGAATCTGGTATGTATTTGACAATATAATCATTTTCACTGTCAAGTAGATGATTTGTCAACAAATATTGCTTGATGGAGGTCTATAATTATAAGCACATATTTAATAAATAGTACAAAATTACTGAATCAATTAATTGCTACATGAAATAGAACAAAATTTAAACATACACTACCTTGGCCTTGTTATTAACCAAACATACCAATAAGTGTACCTCTATGTGTAAGGTAATTTATTTAAATTAGTTACAATGATGATGTATATAAAAATAAAATTAACATCATGATAAATCGTGCTGTGTCTTAGTCCAATTGTTTCACATAGATAAACTGCAATATTACTACAACAGAAGTAACAGTGTACAAAAGAACATTATATATATATATGTATATATATATATATATATATATATACATATATGTTACTTGGAATTGTGAACTCTATATTAGTATAACTTTTGAATTATTCCACAACTTTTCTATAGGACAATAATTAAGCTTTAAATAGTGTACAAATGAACAATATATATATATGTTACTTGGAATTATGAACTCTATATTAGTATAACTTTTGAATTATTCCACAACTTTTCTATAGGCTTTAAACAGTGTACAAATGAACATTATATATATATATATATATGTTACTTGGAATTATGAACTCTATATTAATATAACTTTTGAATTATTCCACAACTTTTCTATAGGACAATAATTAAGCTTTATTAACAAAATTGTTTAGTAACTAAAGTAATAAAAAATACTTGTATATTGCCTCTCAGTTCATAAATTTATGCTAATTTTACATATTAATCCCAAATTATTTTTGTGACTGTTGTAATAAAAGTAATAGTGCAGCCAGTATCATCTTAATATTATTAATTTTATAGACATCAATTACATATTCTAAAATCATTTTTCTTACATGGGCTTCATGAACTATGCTGGTCAAGTTATCTTCCAGATGTTTGAGTACATCTTTTAACACTTGCACTTCAGTCATCAGATCATTTGCTGTTCCCTCCCAAATTTCAGGTAGACTTTCTAAAACTTTGGAATCAGCCTCTTTTATTCGAGCTTTAAAAGCAAATGGTATGTTTTTGAAATCATAAATACCATCACTAACCCACTCAAATAGCTGTCTTAGCAACGTGTAAGTGTTAAGCAGTGGTAGATTTGCCAAGCAATTCATTTGCCCAGTATTTTCAATTTCTATTCCGATTTCATTTAAAACTTGACTCTCCTTTTTCAAGCTTAATATTTTCTTCATAAACAGTGCCACCGTTTGTGCTTCTAAATTTCCGTAATCTTCTATTAGTTCTTTTTTTAATACTTTAATCATGTTGTTGATGACAGTCATTAAACCCATCATTATATCATTTAGTAACTTGATACTTGCTACATGAAACTCAAATTTAATATTTTTCATAAGATCAGGTGTAATTGGAACTTTTAACTTCATGGGTAGCTGATTACCAAGTTCAGACAGTTCTAACTCTGTACAAACTGTGCTATAATATTTCAAAATAGATACATAATTATACACTATAACAATAGTAAATTAAACTAACAAAGTCTCTTGAACTTGCAGTTCAAGGTGAATTTCTCATTTAATAATACAACAACCTACTACAGGCTCTAAACTTTAGATTCTTTGTATTCACTTAACCAACTGATTCTCATCTTACTTTATTGAGAAAATTCAGGCTAATTTTTTTTATACAAACTTCTCATGGTGGCATTTGAAACAAAACAGCACAAGAAAAAAATGGCATTGCTGACCACATTCAAACGTAAACTCAATACTCTGGATTGTTAAGATACCCCTCAGTCAAAGTCAATCAGAGCAAATGATTAGCTGTTTTCTAAGGATTCTTATGGTGACAACATTCTCTTATTAAATACTCTAAGGTACATTTATGTGTAGCTATGGGTATGGATATATATATAATACATGTATATCCTAATTTTACCTCGTAAATGTAGAATCTTTACAATGTTTAAATTTGAAAAAAATTCTTAGTTGATCTTCACTCCCAATCAATGGCTTTCCTGAAATAAATTCTTGTATGATATCTTCTTGAAGATTTTCCAAGGCAAAAATGGGTACAGATATGTTTCTCTTTAAGGAGAGATGAACTTCTGGATTCACATTAAGCAAATAGCGACTCCTTATCAAATGTAGTAAATAATTAATCCCATGAAATCTAAAAAATATATACAATAAAGAAAAAGAATGAATTTTTCTCTATAATTTGGCATTGTTTTTGGTTTATGTATACTGACCTTTGAAAATCTCCAAATATAACCATATTAGCATGAACTTCTGTAGGATGTATTAATGGAGGTTCAGGAAATCTTCTTGCTGTTGGATAAGCTTGATTTGATGAGTAGAGATTTTCAATCACTTGATTATGTCTATTGATAATGTCTGAGGCTACTTTGAATAGCTCATCTTTTCCTGGTCCATCTTTAGAATCTGAAAAAGATAAAAGAAAAACATGCATAGGTACCATGGATTATATTTTTGTACATGAATGAAACTTTCTCAACTTCCTAATTAATATGTATTTTAATCATTACATGAATTTTTTTATGTTTGCGTAATGTACTTGTACACATGCACTCATACATACACAAATATACATATAAACATAATCATGCATTAAATTAGTTTCTAACTAGTGTTTATTCATAATTACCTGATAAAAAGTGTATTAATGAAGTATTTTCAGATATTTCCAAAATTGTATTACCATGATGCATTTCAGCACAAGGCACTGCATCTATTGTACCACCAATTTGGTCTAAATATTGATTAAATTTTTCTTTCAGTGTGATAAACTTATTTAGCTGGGTTTCATCAAGTATATCTTTAATTGCAACAGATGATGCCATATCATGTGTAATTTGATTTTGGTAAGCAAATGACTTGTGCAACCACAAGTAAAATTCTACTAATTCAGGAAGTAATGACTCTCCAATAGTTAGACGTTGCCAATCAAGTGAAAATCTTGCTAAAAAGCTTAAGTTTCCCTGGTGAATATTTTCAGTATTTAATATGCAATGTATAAGATCATGTTCTGAAGGAAAGTATGGGTAAATCTTGTCCAAATCCCTAAAACATAGAAAAATACACACAATATTGTTCCCAATAATATAGATTACATTTTTATATACTGGAAGTCATCACACTAAATTATACCTGAGTTTAGAAATTGCCACTCACAAGACTATTATACTCTAGTTTGAACTTTGAAAATATACACTAGCCATTGAAACATGCTTTGATGGTTAATACAATTATGACATAAATTATATTGTAATTACTAAAAACACTACTAATTTATTTCTGTAAATTGTTGAAAAATACTATTCAATGTATAAACTGAATAAATGAAAATTTCTTGGTTATAGTAGAATAGTTAAAACAGATAATAATTTGACTACTTACATAATGCTGTAGATTCATCATTGCAGTCATTTTTAATGCTAATAATAGCAGCACTCACATAATGTTAGTTTAAAGATATTATATCATATTTCAGCAAAAACGTCAGAAAAACAGTAGCTAAGCAAAGTCTATAACATGGCTCACATAATAAGACCACTGTTTTTTATTGACACTGAGATGAAGTGCATTGGCACTCATTGTGTTCCTATAAGTTAAATATTTACTTTAGATGGTATTAGCAAACATTACTTAGTAAAAATCTAAGTAGAATTGAGAAAACAATATCTATATAATGTTACGTTGACAAGGTCACCGACGACTGACGACGGTGTGTGTATTCAACAGATTGGTAGAGCATCATCTTTATACTAAATGGGTAAAGTGTCACAATGTTCAATAGATTGTGATAAATTGTAACTGAAAAAGTTGGTGGAGGAATAGATGAGGGGAAGACGGCATAGGTTTCAAGCAGGAAGGTAAATTAAGAATGAGAAGGCTATAAGGCGAATAATTGTAATAATTGTAACTAAAAAGCGGGTGGAATTGGTGAGGTAAGATGGAATAGAAAAAAGAAGGTGAAAGTATGAAAAAGAAGGCAAGAAGGAAATGGTTAATTGTAACTCAAAGCTGGTGGAATCGAATAGTCAAATAAAAGGTGGCGTAAGTTTAAAAAAAGATGGCGAAAGTTTGAAAAAGAAGGCAAAACTTTCGGTAAGTCCACAATAATGATAGAAGGATGTAAAGATTCAGAAGCAGGAGAAGTAGACAAAGGCAGAAGGGACTCCATGACTAAAGGAGAAAGTGGAAAAAAGAAAAGGTGGGGGATAAGAAAAGCTGAGATAGTCAGGAAAAAAGATAGGAGAAGGAAATTGATGTAACCTTAACCAATGGTAGAGAATGATAACAATGAATAAAAGTAACTTATGCTACTGCAATTCTTACTTTGCATTATGTCAAGTGCGACTGTATGGCAGGGTACTTGCTAGTATCTATATAATAATACGCTTGTGTGTAAGTAACAATGACGGCAACCGACGACAACGACGACTGACAATGTGTATTCAAGAATAATTCATGAGCTTTACATGGTTTGTTAAAGCATAGCCACCTTATGGCAGGTCAGTAACGTGCTGGTTATTTGTAAAAAGCGGGTGCAATAGATGATGGAATGCGGCATAGGTTTAAAAAAGGAAGGCGGAAGAGAAGGACAGAAATTCAGAAGCAGGAGAAATAGACAAAGGAAAAGGGGACTCCATGACTCAAGAAGAAGAGCTGAAGATAGGAGAGGTGGGGTATTTAGAAAAGCTCAGATTGTTCAGAAAAAAGAGAGCAGGAGAATGAAACTTATGTATAGAGAATGATAACTGAGCAAGATAACTTGTGCTACTGCATTCTTACTTTGCAATACATCAAGCGCCACTATGTGACGGGGTACTTGCTAGTAAGATACAACAGCACAAGAAACTGTGATATTTGGGATTAATAGCACAAGTAAAGTAAGAAACATTTGATAAGGTGAAGCCAATAAGTGGTTTATACTACGCTAGATATCTTCACTGCTGTAGCTTGTACTAGGACTGTTAATGGATATTAGCTTGCTCAATACAGCATGAAATAACATCGTGAAATAACGTGAGTTATTTCATGGGTGAAATAACACCGTGAAATAACGTGAGTTATTTCATGGGTGAAATAACACCGTGAAATAACGTGAGTTATTTCATGGGTCACGTACCTAAAATACCATAGTGAAAATGTCTAGAGTGGAATAAATTTATACATATATACCATAGCTCTGTCATTTTTCAACCCACCAAACTGTGGTATACTTTGAAATGCATACATTATGTGATTGATCACAGTGATCTATATGCAATCTCACTGCACTTCATCCACTAGGCAATAAAAGCAACAAATTCTTCTGAATTGGCAGCAAGAGTGTAAATAATGGAAGAATTAAAATAGAAGGGCTTCTTCAATGAAATAATAGAGAACTTCACAAGATTATGGTTTCATAGCTGCTAAGGCTAGAGTATAAGCATTGATAGCACAGAAAACTGAGATGTTCTTAATGCGATATAGCAGTGAAAATTAAAAAATTGATATTATATAATTATAAATATAATATTTAATACATATAATAATATATTATATAGAACGATTTAATCACAGTGAAAATGTGGTATTCTGGATTAACAACATGCTCAGGCTAACCTTAATTCTTTGAACAAGATATTTTCTTCTTTACACAGACTTTCAAACTAAATATTGAAAATAAATTTGTGACATTACAAAAAAATACTGTTATGAATATGTACAATAATAATGTATGTACTAATTTTTTTTATTGCCACTTCTAGGTCCAATACACACACATTAAAAAATCCCTGAATTCTTAAATTATTATTGGTGAACGAAGTGAGACACTACAGGGGCAACACAATTGAAAATCAGGGATGTGTGTTTTGTTATCAAGTGAGTGAAGCGAGCGAGATCCTATTAGGGGTGGACAATGCAAAATCGGGTATATGTTCAATATATATATATATATGGATTTTACATATGCCCCTTAAACACGCACGTGTTTTAGGCTTGACCCCACTTCTTGTGATACTACAGCATTAAAAAAGTCTTACTTGAAACTTGGGCTCCAAATTGTGAGATACTTCCTGCGAAATGCTTGTTTTTCGAGTCCAAAAAAGTTACTGCAACTGGTTACTATGACGTTGAAAACCCTTTACCAGAAGTAATTTCAAAACCTCGTTGTTTATTGGGGCTGCTAAAAAGGCCTCTTGTTGGTTGTCAGTGCCACTGGTAGTCAAGAATTACTGATAATTCACATGATTATGTGTTCGAAAAGCATAAAAATTCACAGTCATCCATACAAGGTGTATGGATGACTGGGTAGCTTTCACTAAAGTTTGAACATGTACTGTAAACTTTTGTTAGCAAGTGTATGGCTACGAAACTAAGGAAAGATCCAGACAGTGCTCACTAGCCACTATATACAAACCTACTTGCAGCCAAAAATGTGACAAACCAATGTAAAGAATGAGTGAGGGTCAGAAGAGAAGTCAAGCCAAAGTTTACTTAACTAGTGTTGCCTGTGCAATGAGAAAAATTCAGCAATATAAATTATAATGGAGTAAGTTTAAAATATGAGATAACCCCCATCCATTTTCCTTATTCAGCCAAAAACATCAAAAATTGAAAAAAAGTAAACAAGGAAGATTTTTTCCAATAATAGACCATAAAGTTAACTGATCCATTTCATCTTGCTGATAAATCCCACTCCAGTATGGTGATAGATTGTGGTGGCTTCTTCACGTGGTGTTGAAGCCGCTGCATGAAAACTAACTTATGATCATAAATACTAATTTACATTTGAACTAGTTCACGCTTTCATTCACTCACTAGTATTCGTATTTCTGTCTCTCACACTAATTACTGTTAGAATTACTCTCTTACACTGATTACTTTCTCTTCCTTGTTCAGTTGTTGGTTCTCTCTCTAAACTTTGTGATTTGGACTTTTCTCTCTCTATTATTATTGGTATCATCTCTCATTTTGGAAGGTTACTACCTCTACTAGTTCGTTTTGCGCTCACCGACTGCCTTTGATGTAGTTCTTGTAATTTACTATTAATAATATTTATTCGTAAATTGTATACACTTGAACTAATTCTGAAGGCGAGTCAAACGGCTGGAATTTACAACCCAGTCAAAGGTAGCTTTCATCAGTTTATGTAGCCATCGGTTGGGTCAAGTCGGTGGTCTAATTCACATGGTAAAGTGGGAGCTGATTAATACACTCTCACAAGATTACAAGATTACTGTGGTCTATTGACTGCTACAAAAGTTTACTGAAAGATCATGATCCCATTTGTCACATCATTGGATTGCTGCTGCTGATAACTTAGTTGAGTTCAGTCTATTTTGTTACAATTGCTACATTATATGCTCTTATACATCGTATTACACTGTATTGTGCAGGTACAGGCAGAAGATGAAGATATATTGGTAAAACACAAAATTTTGCAATCCTCTTTTTCAACAAGGGTTCCTCTAGGGAAATCTATTCAAATTGTTTCACATAAGTTATTAGACACCATTATGAACATTTTGGTTTCCTGGTTTTGGTAGTATTCTCTGACTCTATGAGTGGTACCAATTTGGCTCTAGCCTGATAGAAAACATAACTTAAACAAGAACATTGCAATATTTTGTAGTTTTAAAGTTATTATTAACTAATTCAAACTTCTGGAGATTAGTTGTGGAGATTTAGGTCTCAAGGATTAGCCACATACAGGATATTTATGTTGAGGGGAAAAAATAGTATTCGGCCAAAGTAAAGACTGGCCAAGCTTCTAAGAGAGTGCTGTCACAAACTCAATTCATTTTTGGCTCAATTTTAGTAGCCTATTTATTCAATTCTATTATGCAACTCTGATTATTATTGTACCTGTTGTTCTAGTTGATCTATTGCTGGTTTGTAAACTCTGTTATGCCACATCATTTCATATTCATCTACTTCCTCTTTGGTTCGAAGTATTCCTTGATATTTGGTTTCTTGCATCATAACCTATAATTCAAAAATAATATTATAGTAGCACATAAGATCCTAATATAATATTAATGTAATATTTAAATAATTAAAATTAAATTTTGATTGTCATTGGACAACCACTGCAAAATAGTCATACCTCCCTAAAGTTGATGAGGACATTTAAAATCAATAAAGACCGCTTTTCTTCTGAAATGTTTAAGTTGTTTCTGATGAAGAACCATAAAGTTTTGACTTGAGAGATACAATAATGTCTAAGTGACAGATGCTTAGATATAATTACACCAATGCTCGATTCAGCATCAGGTTGGGTAAGAAGACCAATAACAAATGCACCAAAATTAGCCCAAAGTAGCAGGTACAATGATTGAATTGTGTAGGTTCCTCTGCAAGCATGATCGGTATATTCCTTTCGTCCATATTTACCATCGGGTGAGAATTCAACACCACAGTCATATTGTAAGCCATCTCTTTTGATGACACCATCAATCTGTGATAATAATTACAGTTAGTTATAATGTATCAACATAATTGCTCATAACATAATTGCATATAACAATTAAATGATATGCACATACATATTTATTATATATACACATGTATTAAACATTAGATAGTTTTAATTATTCAATCTTTCTCAGCTGAAATAATTATAATAATAGCAATTTTTTTCTTGTTCTAACAGCCAATATTGTTAATTAAAACTTAATCCGATGTTTCAACTTCTTGCCGAAGTCCTCTTCAGGGGTCAATTGAGGTCGAACTCTCCGTGGTGATATAATAACACAATGTAAACAGCAAGATTTCTGGATTTATTATATTCTGGAGGGTGAGATGCAGCATGGACAGCTAGCATCCTGGAAGCTCTAATGTCTCTAAGTCTGGTAAGACACTAAGATCACATCTTACTAATCAAAGATACCACCGAGTCTTCCATAGTGTACAGTATACCCTGCAGTTGTGGTAAAATAAATATAGGTGAAACAACTGGAAGGCTTGAGCAGAGAGTGAAAGAACATCAGGATGCTTCCAAGAGAGATGACGAGAAGGCTTCAGCCATTGCTGAACATGCTTGGCAGCAGCATCACCACATTAAATGGGAAGAGGAAAGAGTTATAGACAGAGCCAGTAAGAATCGTGAGTTGAAGATCAAGGAAGCTTTACACATACAGATGACACCTGACAACAACAAGTTTAATAGAGACATAGGTTTAAAGCTTCCATGAGGTTGGCTGTCCACGCTGCGTGCAAATCACCCTCCAGGATTAAATAAACAGTATAAAGCTACCCTTCAGAAATCTTGCTGTTTACATGGTGTTAGTATATCATCATGGAGGGTTCGACCTCAGTTGACCCCCGAAGAGGACTTCGGCAAGAAGTCAAAACATCGGGTTAAGTTTTAATTAACAATATTATAGGCTATTAGAATGAGAAAAATTTGCTATTATTAGATAGTTTTCCTGAGTATTTCTGCACTGCACAAGCGCTCAATGTTTTATGATATAGAATGCTGCAATTGACATCCAACAAAGAATAATACAAAAAACAAGTGCGAGAGAATGACCAACACATGAGCAAAGCACACATGATAAATAAAAAGTGGGAGGGGGACATAGAAATGACACTATGTAATGTTCACGTTCGAAGGTGTAGCTGCCTGCAGATAGCGCCGCATCACTCCAGACGTCTAGGCCTGGACACATTTATTACCCTTGTTGTACAATATTTGTATAACATTCATTTTCACGTTTGTACTCTGTTAAAACGGGTTGTTTAAATAACACCTCACAAGGTGTTTATCAGGAGGCACTGTCTGAACAACCCACTTTGAGCTCTTATAACTTACACATCAATATATTATATACCCAATGAGCATGTATAATTAATAGCTTATATCCTTTAGTTTCTTCATTTAAAATATCTTCATGTGATGACTAACTACGGAGGCAATATGAAGCTTTAAACTGGGGTGTTCAGGTAGCACCTCCTATTTAACACCAAACTAAGTTCTCCAAACTCCCCATTTTTAACTGTATTATCACTTGCCTTTGACTCTTGATGAAAATGCTTACATGTGCTCTTGAAATATCACTCCATATTGCACACTTGCTTGTGCACTATACAATGGTGTCAAATTGAAAATCAGGGATATTTGTTTGTATGTGTGGACATACATATGTCATTTAGTACTTTGACCCTTGCATTATTTTGTTTGTTTGGTGGTTGACCCCATCTCCATATACCACTAAATGGAATCCTTTGGTTTAGCGACCTTTACTGGCATCATCAATTTGTTTACCCCTTTGAATTAGGTTGTGTTTGCCATACTTGATTTTTGCAAACACATTGATGTTTTGCAAACTTACGATTTTCTATTCGAATTAGCAGTGGTGGTAAGTTATCTTGGCTAATGCACTGTTTGTCATAGCTCTAACCCTAGGCAACAGTAGTGTTCTTACTTGAAAATCCATTGTCCTATAGTTAAATAAAAAAGTAAGTGTTGCGTTGGCATATTCAGTGAACAAGTGTGTGTGTGTGTGAAAGTGTAGAGAGTTACAGCTACTGCTAAGCTAAAGAATAGCACAACATAAACAAATACCAAATTACCTGCCTTTACATCGATTTTTCAGCTGCTGCAGTAGTAAGAAAGTCACCATTTGGGGTAAGATTATAAACTGTGCAATAATCCTTAGAAATGTATGTTGTTGTTTTTGTTATTGTTTTTTTTTCCAAGTCAAATAGTTGCAGAAAGAGTAGCTACTATGGCATTGAAGTCCTTTACCATATGGTATTTAAACCCCTTACCATATGTCATTTAAAAACTCGCCCGTTTTTAGCAACTGGAGTGCTTTTTCTCAGGAAGACAGGTAATTTAGCTAATTGAAGCTATCACAGCTATAGCCATTGGCTACATAGCTACTTGTAGCTAGGACTAAATCGACTGAATGATGCCTTCCAAAACTTGGCAAACAGGATCTACAAAGACATTAACTTCAGGCAAAATAAATGAATGTAACCTTATTGTTACTTTAGTGTACACAAGTTCTACCTTATACAAATTTTGGTGCACAATGCTCGCCATTTGTGCTGAAGCACATCACTAGTACATAATTTAATAATATTATATTATACAGTATATGTGTGTGTGTGTTCTTTCTCTTTAACAGCTTTTTTTTTTTAACAATACAGAATTTAAAATGTTTGGCTGCCACCGTTGATCAACTTCAGGACCACTTGCTTAACGACTAGTGCCACAACCATAGTTTGACAACAAACAAAAGAGAAAGAATTTATCTAATGAATAAAAGAAGCTGAGAAAAAAAATATAAATAATTTTTTTTTGCTATAATAGTAAGCTATAAGCAATTGAATTATTTTGATTACATAAAGCAGATCAAAGGTAAGTTAAAAATATTTATTATACCAAGTAATTATTAAAATAACATTACCATAAATCCTGTCAAGTAGGTATTTTCCAGTTGCGTTGCAGAAAACATATGATACCAAAGATGACAAGATTCACGTGGGCTTCCAAATATTACTGCCACAAGGTTAGCTAGCGCATAACGTAGATCAATATCAGATTGATCTGTAGAGTAAGACACATAATAAAAATTAAAAAGTACATTTAATACTTGGAAAGCCTATCAAGTGTGGTGCAAAAAGATAACTATTTGGAACTAGTATTATTACCAGTATATATGTATATTAAACAATTAAAACATTTTCTTATAACAATGCTAGTACACTATAAGGTAATAGAGAGATGTTTTCTACAGTATAAATATGACTACAATCTTATGGGAATTTGCAAACATGAAATAGAAAATTATTTGAAATGCTTTTTAACTGCAGTTGACACACGGTCCAACTTTAATTACAAGGTAGAAGAAGACTTTAGAGAAGAAACATATATTCTATCTTGTGTAATGCTTACCAATACTTTTTGGATCTTTTGGATTAAATAATTCATGCACTGGATCACTTTGAGGTACTTCTTTTGATATTTCCAAAATCTCTCCATCTACTTCTTCATAGACAAGTTGCTCAGTAATATGGTTGGGACTTTCATTTTTAATAATCATGTCTTGTGGTTCCAAAAAGCATAAAATTGTTCTTACATAATCACTTCCACCAATATATTGACTAAGATGTAAAGATTGAAATGCTAAACAAATATCTGGTGATGATATCTGCAAGCAACAAAAAGAATTCACAAATGTACATATACATGAGTTCATTGGTCTCCTATCTGGATTAATTTCATATTTATAACTAATTAGAGTTTTCTCAGCAGTCAAAACAATGTCAACAAAAGATTTCAAGGTTACTATAAATTAATGTAGATATGAAGTATGATTGCCCCTAAAGATTTTAAATTATATCCAGTCTGTGTTCACTATCTTGATAAGGTAGAGGTATGTGCCACTATAAAAACAATTATAACATTTATTTGCTGCAACTGCTATCTCGACTTAAATTAAACACATTCATATACATTTATTTGTAAATTAAAACAATATGAAAGTTGTACAACAACAAGATTACCTCTTTGTCAAAGAATTCATAGTAAGTAACTAGCCATAAGTTCATTCGGAAAGAACACTGGTCTTTTACTTTTTTGGCACTACATTGTTAGAGTGAAATAAAAACAAGAAAAGAGAAATGGTAAATCGACTTTACGTTTACAAGTTCTGCTTACGTATTTTTGGCAAGTTCTTGTAACTGAAGTGTGGCTTTTTTGACACGTCCATGTATTTGTAGCATGAGTCTTTTGATTTTATTGTACAAATCAGACTGTCTCCCTCTAGTTCCTTGTACCATAAACGGAAAAATATAGGGTTTAATTTTCGACGTTGACTGCAATAGTAAGTAACAACAACACTAATAATAATTGTTGATGATCATTAATATAACATTAGGACTAGTGTGCTTTATCCTTAATGACATAGAGGTCAGCCTACACATCCGAACATCAAAATAATTCATTTATTCGTTAGCATTGGACGGTGAGTATAAAAAACATTACTATTCATTGCTACAATGAAAATGTAGAATAAATATACTTTATGTAGCCTATTATGTAGGTACTGTTAGGACGTTTGGGTCCATGGACATTCATGAACCAGTGAAGCACCAAAGGTGACAGCCCTCTGCACTACTATAGACCAGCTAGCTATAACAAAATCATTTCAAAACAATAACTGGCTATTCTAATCCAGTATTAAATACACAGCTCAAGAAATAAAAACAGTAGATGCATAACAATCTTCATAAGAGAAACTAGTTAAACAGGCCAGAGATACTCACCGATATATTTATTCAACAGAAACTCCACTTCCAGCACTTCCCAGCGTAAAGCAAAATTACCATAGGCAGCAAGAAATGATTTGCTTTTGTGATTATGACATGACAATAGGGGTGTTACCCACAAAGCTAGTACCTATGTGGAGCTGAAAGCTACACATTTTCTCAAAAATCAACTTGAACTTAAAAAATGTAGCACATTGAAGGACTTAAATAAGTTCATACCTAAATCAATGGTCAATTCCAGTAATCTCCAAAATCAGAGCATGACAGACAGACAAATGGACAAACAGACAGACTGACAGAATGACTAATATAACCATCTTGCGTATGAGCTGAGGGTAAATTAAAGCCACTCAGATAAATATTTGGTGTCTCCTTAGCAGATGTAATTAATCAGAAACACAAACATCAACCATTTAATTTTAGCTATATTTATTAACTTCTAATACATACCAATGAACTCTTTAAGAAGGTTAAATATTTTTACTGAATGCACTGAACTATAATAATTATTGCTCCAAATTAAATTTGTAAAAAAAAGTTAAGAAACCACTGAAAGAACTAACACAAAAATATGAGCGGGTCAAAGTACAAAATGACATGCGTATAGCCAAACATAAACAAACAAACATCCCCAATTTTCAATTGTGTTACCGCTTTAAGTGTCCTGCTCACTTCACTCGCTCGCCAATTACATGTACCTTAAATTTTTCACTTAAGTAGACAAGACTTTTAATTTCTTTAGTTGATTCACTTTTTTTTGTAAGTAATTGTTCAAATCTTCTTGAACTTTTGAAATTATTCAGCAGATGTAATCCCAAAACCATGCTATGGCCCTCAGCAGGCCCTCCATTACAGTTTTCTTCACTTAATATCCTATATGAAAGAAATATATATCAAGTACTGAGTAATTAAAAAAAAAATAGATCTAAACCTAAACAAAACAAGTAACTATGTATTTATTCTCATTATATGCTAACGATTTAATTCAAAATTTAGTTAGCAGCCAAGTGTATCATCTTTATATTGACACACAGAATTGTCTAATGTTAATGAGAATTGCAACCTATAATATATAATGTACTATTCTACTAGCATAATATGACAATAAATTTATCCCCACAAATTTTTTATCATTACCAATTTATTTCATCTAAGCTTGTTCGAATGTTTGAGTTCCGACAATTAGTCACATCTGTGGCTAAAATTTTTAGTAGAACTTGAATAATTGCCTGGAGTTCTATTAAAAGCAGCAGCAATTCTTCATTTTGTGCAGCTTTCAAATTTTCAATCACTTTCTTTGCCGCCACGCATAAGCTTGACAGAGAGTTTACTTGCTTATGTGAATCACAACATTGGATATCTAGATGCTCAAGAGTCGTGTGAAAGTATAGGTGGTAGATAGGTTCCTGCATAATTTGATTCTGAAAAAAAATACATAGTTATATGGCCATAAACTAAACCTATATCAACACATACCTCTTGTTGAGAAATTCCAGCCAAGCCATGATAAAAAATAGGAGTATATGAAGTTAAAGTTTTATCTGAATGCCTATGTTCATGTAAGTATTTTCCAACTCGTACACGCATACTTTGATTAAACATGCTACGGATGGATGGACTTGTCTTTCTACTCTTTTTTGCTAGAATATGAGTTAAGTGGAATTTAAACTTGTTGAAATGAATAAAATCTGCAAAAACCTACAATAATAACACGAGCATAAATATGCCATACTTAAGTGTTTCAAAAATAGCAATTACTTTAAAGCAAAATACCAGTAATGATTGTTTAAACTAGTAGTGAGTTTCAGCCAAAACAGACAGTGAACTAGCCTTGTTATATTTATATAAACAATACACTCTTCATTAACGTTCTTAATATGAATGTTGCTTTTGCTTCTATAAAAATGATTAGTGAATGAGCTATTAAAGAGCTAATTTATGAATACAGGTAAGTATAATTATTTGCAAAAAAAACCCTTTCAACAGCCTTCATCACTTCCACTTTATTCTCAACCGTTTAATAGTATTGCTTATTAGCAGAATTGAAAGAAGCAATATTACAGCTGAGCCACCAACACAAATGTGTCTGGTTGACCTTTGGACTGATAATTTAACTGTTGAGGCTGCAGCAAGTCAAGTAGTGATGGCAACAACACATGAAATACTTGTGTTCAATTTGTTTATTCGAGAGTATCATCCTCACATAGATGCATAGGAACTTTTTATGGGTGAGATGTTCCATGCCACACCTGAACCTTTCAATGACAGAGGCAAGAAAGTCGTAGCAGTCGTCAAAAATGAATGTCATTCCCAATTACGTATATCATTTACTTTAATATGATTCTTTTTTGAAAATGTTTATATTAGTTACTTTTTTGTCCTAATTACTAATTATGTTGGGTATATAATTTTTTTATTCTATGCAATACACAATAGTCATCATTTAGCAAAAATATTTGATATAGTTGTACGTAGCTAGTATTACATTCACGTGAGATTTGACAATACTTGCTATTACAAAATCAAGTGGTAATCCATTGCTAGTATATCTATATTACTGCTTACTTTTGCCAGAATTAAACATGCATTACATGGAATCATACCTTAGTAATTGTCATAATACAATCAGAAGTGTGCATTTTTGGTCTCATTGGATTCGCTTTATTTGGAGTAACAAGAAGAGCAGGTATCCATTGACACTGTAGACTTGACAGCTCCATAAACCAATCCACATCCTCACAATAATACTGTTTTCTGTATGGAGAAAAAAAGTGATCAAATAGACCTTCAATAATAGTCCAGACTTCATTCTTCAAATTATCACATAAAAGCTGATGAATAATTTCTTCAACTGTGACTTTTAAACCAGCACGCTGCAACAATTTCTCCTAATGCAAACAAAATGCGTATAATATGGATTTACAATTATTGCTTTCAATAATTACCTTGTTACATGAGTCAAAGCATTTATCATAAAGAGATGTAAAAATGGACTTAGCTCTAGTATGTTCATCCTGGTCACAATCAGGTGAAGACATCATAATGAAGAAGACAACTTTAATAAGATTTAACTTTGATTCCAAAATATCCCATTGGTAGTATTGTGATTTTGTAATAACAGAACATCTGTATATAATTTCTTTTAAAGTGGGATGTGCCATAATGGTACTGAAATAAAATGATATAATGTTATCAAATAAAAGATTATAACTAGCCAAACAAGAACTCCAGAAATCAGAAATAGTACATGACATACGCTAATTACCAGAAAATTTTTAAGTGTTTTAATCTATAAAAGTTACTACATTGCTAATGATTCTTTAAAAAATTTTGAAAAAATATTACAATAATTGAGCAGCATAAAATTAATAAATTTTGAATTCAGTTATGACAAATTGACCTTAGTCAATGTAAAATTGGTTTTCAACAAAACCAAAACCATTAGTTCTATGTAAAGTCCATTTTGTGGCTTATGTAACAGAGCTTAATTTAGAATACGTTAATAAAAAAAGAGCCTGTTGAAAGGTGAACTTACCAAACAGAATTGAACCAATTTTCCATATCAGAAAATTTTGATTTTGTACTATGCAGTAGAGCTTCAAACATCACCGTCACAATATCATTTGATTGTGAGTCAGAATTTCCATATAATTTTGCATTGTCACAAGCAGTGGTTACTAGTTTCTCATCGAATTCTGGAGGAGATATACTACTTTCTACAATACTGGAGTCAACAGTAAGCTGAGACACATTAATACAGTAGACAAATAAATCTCAACTAGATCATGGCAAATACAGTACAAATGACACTAGAGTCATTATGTAAAATGATTTGGTATAGAATGTGCTTATGCAGTGAAATAATTAATTACCTTTTGAATATTACTGAGCGGTTTTAGCAGAGTTGCCATTCTAGATATCTGAAGCTGAAATTCATGATGATGACAATACAAGTATGCAATTTTTTGAGTTAGTTTATACTGTTTAATAAATTTAAAACACTGGTAAATAAAATGATAAGTGACATCTTCTTGATTAATATCCGTACAAGAGTATTCGGGGTTCAAATGAAATTTTAAGGTTATAAAATCACGAAAAAACAATTCCCATAATTTTTCATTATCCTCCATTTTTTTTAACACAATTCCTAGCATTGTTTTTTCCTGTACAAAAATGAATATGTATGTACACATATAATAATTCATAAAAATTATGTTCTAACCTGCATTAAATGTTGCAAATCACTCTCTATTGCAGATGCTGCAGTTTGAAATATTTTTTTAGATGTAATTTCATGTTGCTGTACTAATGGAGTACTAACAGAGTCATCTCGTACCTCTTTTTCACTTAATCTTTCTAGATATGCCTCAATTCTTTGTTCTAAAGAAGAACAAACTATTAAAAAAAATGGAAATTCATATTTTTTCCAGGATGATAAAGGAAGATATGCACTTGCCGTTGGACAACAAAGATCATCCAAGCTAGGAGTAGGTAAAAATTTAAAAATGTTAAGAAAAAGATCCTGTACTGGTGTGGATTGGTCTACTTCCACATATATTATATCCAAATTATAATTTTCATTTGCCTTATTCAGCATATATATACAAAAATTAGTGAACAGTTTGTAAAATTGTATTTGAATGGACTCGGTTATACTTAGTGTTGATTCTCTCTTTCTAGCATCTAAAGCAGCATTTTGGAGATAATCAAGCATAATATTCGGATTCCAGTATCTACAAAATATTTTACAAAGATATTGTCCAATCTGAAGGCTCCGCACTAATTTATTTAGTGCTAATTGACGTTGCACTGTAGTCATAGAAGAATTAAAATGCTTGCCCGGCCTACTTCCATAATGCAATTGAGCTGAAATGGCTGTAAGCAATTTACTTCGAGAGGAAAGAAGGTATGTTGCAGTTTCATGAATGAATTCTATATCTGAAATATAAGAAAATGATACATCAATCCAAAATTTGATATTGATATCTCCAATAAAATAACTTTGTGTAATATTATCCAGATAGATATGATCCCAGCCACGTAAGAAAATAGTTGGATAGCAATGGCTATAAAACATTGATGGAGGAAAATGAAGTAAAAAAACGAACATCTTTAAATTTTGATAATTTTCGATCTGTGTGCGGCACTCCGCTTCTTCAATCATTATTCGTACATGGTTAATAATATTTTTTGAGATGTTACGCATATTAGCCACAATTAACAGAATGTCATGATTTTCAGACTGGACAAAATTATCCAACAAGTGCTCCATTGAACTTTGTGAGCTCACGTTGGATAGTTTTTGAACTATAATTGTACTTGTGTTTTCAAAAATTTGATGTAGTACACTATTTAGCTTCTCATCACAATGTTCCGAAGAACCCAAGGGGAAACCAGTGTAGTGACTTGGTAGAGAGTGTATATATGAAGATGACCTTGAATATATAATAATCTTATTGGGATTATTCCTGGATAATAACAAAATAAGTAAATGAGTAATGACAATGTACAACAATAATGAAAAAAAATTCTGTATTTATGTATTTACTAAGTGAATATTACACAAACATAATGCCCATATTAGTAAGCCTTATGAGCGTGACATTTCTGGGGGGTTAATTTTCATAAATATTATTATATTTATCATACTCTCTTTGCTACTCCATATATATATACATACATAAATATTTAATGAAGTAATGTATAATATTGTCCCCCTTACATTATGAGCGTGACATTCCTAGGTTAATTTTCATAATATATATGGCATTAGTACAATGTGTACACTAATAATAGTACATGAATTTTGTGTGTAAACCCTTCTCATTAATCACGTATAATAAAAATATAACATATTTGAATCCTTTTCTTACTCATTCTAAGTATGATTGAAATAAAACACCAGACAAGAACTCAATATATGAACACTTACATAGTATTTGTTGTAAACCTTTCATAGTACTGAGTTATTAAATTTTTTAAACTGAAGTGGTGCTGACATTGAAAGTAATATTCATGACAATAACTTGATATATTATTTTTGTTCAGAACAACTGCTTCCGTTGTCATTACTTGCATCAATTTTTTTTTCAAGTAATGAATCAGAATTTGCTCAATCATGGTAATGATTAAGCTGTCTGTGTTAGAAAAAATTATTGGACTTTTATGTTTTTCTTTGTGAAGAGAAAAAACTGAATTCATTGTATGTATAATACATTCCATTGCACCTTCATGATCTAAACTCTGATAAGTATTATCTAAATCAGTATCCGAAGTAATGATTTTATAAATACTATTTGCACATATTTCGATTTCTTTCTTATCATACTATACACACAAAGAAAACATTTTAACATTAACGAAGTAATGTATAATTACATAATTAATAATTACAATTTTATTTAATATATTTTTCTAGGTACATATTTTAAAACAATTTATTAAATACTGAAAAAATATCTATACATATTTAATAACAACGTGATGCTGCTATTCTATAGTTATGAGGACCTAAAAAAGTCATAGCAATGCAATTTTCGTAATAAATGCATACTACGAAAACATTTCAGCTGCTGAGTAACATTTACAATCTTTTTAATTGTTGTTTGCAATAAAAACCAAAACAAAAAAGTAAGAAGAGGAGAGCGAGATTTTTTTTAAATAGTCAACTCACAGCAGAAAGACTGTTTTGTTATGTTGTACTTAAAATACATGTAAATGTATTCACCATAAGATACCGAGATTCAATTGAATTACCTTTATAAAAAATCCTCCATTAGACTGTAAAATTTCTATTATCTTTTTCAGCATGAAAGTACAAAGATTATCTGATTTTTCAACTAAAATTCCTCTTCCAATTAATAAATATTTATGATTCAAATTTGGAAGAAAATAGATTACCAAAGAATCAAGTGTTTGATTGACGTTTTCGACATTACCTTCTTTCTTCTTATAATCCATCTCATTTGTCATGCCATACAAACTTTCGCTGACACAAACATTTTTTATGAAGTGAAATGCCTTAAAAAACAATACATCATAAAATTAAACTTTCAATTATTTTTTAACCCACAACATAATTTTTAAAGTATTAAAATTATTACATTCATTTAACTATTGAATCTATTATTTAAAGAATCAATTATTTAAAGAAAACTTTCAAAATGAATAGTATACCTGTTCCCTTGCTGAACTGACAATTGCAGCTACACATGGAGGTAATGTTTTCTTTGCTATTTGAAGAATACTGTTGTGAGATATGTAATACTTTTCAAACCTGTTCAAAAATGGAGGTGGAACATCATTAATCTCTGAACTTTTTACTACTACAATGCATTGAAACTTAGGATCTACTCTTGATGGCTTGAGATAAGCTCCAATCGCAACATTAGCATAATATCTAGGCTGCTGACCAGGGTTATTAATTTGACGAAATCGTTGATTGAACAAATCATAAAAACTATCATGAATTGTGTCAGTTTGATTCATAATCACTGTATGACCCTCAATTGCAGAATGAAGAATACCACTGATAGTATTAATTTGTTGAAGTTGTCCATCATTGGGAAAATTACTACATATGAACATTCTTGTATTAGTTCTATCTAAAAAACCCATAAAAAATAGAGAACGAAGTACTGAATCATCATCCGAAGGATCAATTATTAGCTTATATCTAACTTCATATTCAATTAAGTCTTGTTGCGGTTGTGGCTGATCCTCCATGCTTTCTTTGAATACTTCCAAAACTTCTCTTCGAGAAATATGGTCATAATCTGTATTAAAAGCTTCTAAAAAGGTAGTAGCAATGAAGTGAAAGTCCGCTGATCCATTAAAATTACGTTCTAGAGCATGCATGACCAGTTCTGGTGATAATACTTGGATGTTACTTGGTTTGTTTCTGCGTAGATAATTCATAAAGTGTATGAAGTCCCGTAGACCATAAAGCTTTGCTATTTTCACTTTTTTTAGACATTGTGAGTAGGATGAACAGAAGTTTACTATAGTTGTCTGCAATGACGTATTTGGATTAATATTCAAGCAACCTTTAGCTAATTCTTCAAGATCTTCTCTCAATGGTTCAGGTCGAAACAAGGATATAGCACGATTTGTTTTTGCTGCATCTAACACATGATTGGTAATAGCCACAAAAGAAACTTTTTGTTGATCTAAATGATAGTGTAGAACTTTCAGAGATTCATGACTCTCCTCTGGTAGTCCAACCTCATCCATAAAAACAACACAATTTATAGGTAAATTATATTGATCATGACTAATTTGGCGCCTGACTGCTCTGGAAAATACATTTTCAATTTCATTAGATGTGGTACAGCGAGAGCATTGATAGATATGTGGATCTAAAGATTTAAAAATGTCTGCATTTTGAAACATTTCAATTTTCGATTCTTGACCCTTTAAACAAGATGTAGTAATATTGAATGAAAGAGTTTTTGATGATCCTGGGGCTCCTACTATAATTAGTGGTGTCTTTGTAGATGTACAAACTACTGTAGCAAGAATATTTTCTTTCAACGCAATTGTTCTAGCTATTCCACTTGGGGGATTTATTAAATCAATGAAATAATTTAACTCTTCCTTATATACTGTACTAAATTTCAAATCACTACTGGCATGAAAATGTTCATCCAATTCATTTTGATATTCCGTTCGAAATTTAGCATTGAGCCTCATATAGTACACAATACCTAGTGCCATATACAGTGCTCGTTGATGAATATCAGCTTTTCTGTCTTCTTTTCTGGTAATATTGTAAATATTGTTAAAGAAATTATAAAATGTGAAGACTCTTTGAATATCTCTTTGACTAACACAACTATTAGAATATTGTCTTAAACAAGTATCTGATAATCCTCTGTAGTCTCTTCGTAATTGAGAAGATGCATACTTACGCATTAAGTTTTGGCTCAAAATAATGCTGTTAGTTAAGTCAGATGTCTGTAAAAAAGAGACAATAGTAATGCTATATTGTGGACAAGAAATGTGACATGATTTCTTAGTAAGTCAATAAATCTAGCCTCTTGAAGTAGCTGAAAATATTATTTATGTACATGATAGATATTAGCAATAAATTCCAAAGTTTTGTAAAAAAAAAATGCAAATTAGCCTAGAATCAAAGACCTAGATATAAGCAACAAAAGTTTATGTCCTTGTGGTTCACTTTTTTTAAATTATCACACTGTGAGGCCTACATAGACAATGGTGAAAACAAATAGTGTGCACAAATCATGGGCCCACTAGCTCATTGTTATTACTTCTTGCTGGCATGCAGCTTGTGTAGCATCATGTTTATAACTTAACATTGCTAGTAGTTAAAAGAAGCCATATTTAGCTAATATAATTAACACATCCAGGCTGAAAAGTCTCAGCGTAACACAATCACACAAATTCAATCCAATTTTAAAGGGAGACTGAGGTGGCTTAAAAAATTGTTTTCTTGTAGAAAGAGTAGATTATGGCGTCCAAACGTCACAAAATGTTTTTTAGAATATTCCTGTCGTTAATTTCAATATTTGGACATAAATTATGCCCTATTTACTTGGTTTCTGATTCTTGAAATCTTATTTCCTGAATTTGGTATAGTTTGTACGATGTTGTGTTGAGAAAAGCTACTCTAGTCAGTTATAGCCCCAGTTATAGAAACCATACTACTTCCGATATGCTAACCAGCTGAGTAGCTTTAGGGTGCTCAAACACTTACAGAGTTACACAACACATACATAGAGTATGCAGCATGCTTGAGACAGTGCTCGAAAGCACATTTAACAGTGATTGAGTGGATCCTTAAGCATTTTTGCAAACCAATGCTTGAAAAAGTGCTTAATGCAAAAATTTAAGCACATTTATAAGTACTTGTACTTAAGCTTCAAGCACTGTGTGAAGTGATCCCTGCCTTCAACTCAAAGCACCACAATAATACATGAAACAAAGGACTCTTAATCCATGGACTAGTGATGCCAAGGTAGGCCTCAGCCTATTGACTAAGTATGATTAGGTTTGCATCCCACAACAACATGGACAAGAAATTGGGAGGACCACACTCATTTTCACCTGGTATGAGAACAACATGCTATATAATTTTACTCTCTTTATCATTTTCTTTAAATTCAGTATTTACCTACCATTTTGTTATGTTAAGCAATTTGTGCATGTTTGAAGAATAATTTGTCACTAATCTGAGTGTGCATGTTCTGCGTGCTTCCATTAAATACAGTCCTAGGCAATTGTCTAAGGTAATGTGGACATACTGTCAGGGTCAGAAGCATGTACACTAAGCTATGGCAACTAACTATATGTGCTTTAATTAGCGGTCCTACAAGGTTTACTTCACCCAGCCACAATCACCTTGAGATCATGAATTCATGACCCCTATTCTAATGAAGTAATTTATCTTCCCTATGAAACTCAAATAATTCTACATGAAAGAGCTACAGATTTGGCTTAAAGTTATTATTGTAATGGTAAATACGTGCATAAAATAATGTAAGTGAGAATATCAACAATTGTAAAAAATACAGTTATATTACAATCATTAAACTAATCAAATCTCTAATTTTGCTAGTTCAATAAAATTGATATTCTGACAAGATTCTAACAAAACTAATTTTTTGGACAATCTGGTTATATAATATCTATAATAAAGAAATCATGATCCCAAACTTAGATTATTATGCACTTTACACATTCCATCATGAAATCTCAGCTACATAATATACAATACCACTCTCTATTTTCCAAGTATCTATGCTAAATAATTATCTTATTGTACAATAATGAACATAATGCATATTCATACCTCTGAATTAACTATTGTTTTATTAGCTTCAGCCATCTTAACAACAATATAATCTTTTTCTTCACTTTCATTTAAGGAGCTATAATCCCATATAAGATGTTTAATAGTGGGATGCAGTCGATGCACATGATATCTTCCATGAAGCCACTTCTCAGATGAATGTGATGCCATACTATTAGAACGATGAGGATTACAAGCCGCAACTATGAAAATGTTATCTGGAATTTCCTAAAAATTTGAAAAAAAGCACAATGTATGTTATTTGGGACTATTTTTGGGATCTCTGACTTAAAATTTCGAAAATATCAACGCCAAGTGCAATTGCTCCACTGAATGACTTCTTTTGACCAGTAACAAATGGACATAACGTGCACATAACTAATCAAGTCTTAAATACCATGATCGGAGTTTCGATACAGAGTTCCTACAGTACTAATATGGAGACTATTAAGACAGTAAATTTTGAGAAAATCTCAATAACTACCATTACAATTTTATATTACAATATGCTCGTGTCTCAGTAACAGTGACGACAATGATGGTGATCGACAACAGTATGGGTATTTAAGAATAATTCATGAGCTAATCAGATTTGGTAAAGCAACGTTATTACTAGAAAGGGGGAAATTGTTTGGGAAACGGGATAAAAATGGCGAAAAATGCTGTGTGGCGGGTAAATGCTAGCAAATAGTGCATCCAGCTTAGAGAGTAGAAAGTATGGTTAAAAGTTAAGCCTACCACCATCACATTAAGCTTAGTTATACCGAACTTTTTAAACTCTTTCCTTAAAAAAACAAGCCAATTTATGCAGCAGAAGTTTAAGAACCATGCTATTCCCATTCACGTATCATACATTTGAATGCCATTCTTTTCATCATCAAAATTTCTTCCCCACACTCGTCATAAATTGTACTTAAACTGTAGCATCGCCTATTACATAATGTTTTTCGTCCAAAGTTTCCCTATTTCTAACCTAGAAATGGACACCATCCAGTACAGATGTTTATCTAATCTTAGAATGCGAGATCACTTTACAAGCATACACTGCTCGATTTCTTTGGATCAACAGCTCCTGCTCACAACTAAGCCTCAATCTTACCACCAAACTGCAACTAAATGCTACAAAGATCCTTGGCATTCTATAGCTCGCGGGTATAGCTGAGCTTCAGTACTAACAGAATGATACCCATAGCAGTGGTTATAAAATCAAATCACCCAAGACACCGACTGAAAACACATCAGAACTAGCTTTAATCTCCCCACAATATACTAGTATCTTTAGCAGCTGCTTTAATTCTACTGTGGGTGCGCATGCTCTAACGTTGTGATGCCATGTATATGTAGTATGTTTTTCGTATTCATATAAGTTAAGGCGTTCCACTTTTCTTGACAGAATTTAGAACAAAATAGTTCGAATAGAGCATCTAATGGTATGCCTGTATAAAAAGAATGATTTTGAGACAGCCTGAAAGATTAAAGCTGATTACTTAGTCTTATTTTATGATAGCTGGATAGGTAACACTTCAATAAAGGTTTGTAACTTTTGTACAATTGTTTGTTTTGTGTATGGCTATTATTTTATTACATTCACTATCCTTATCATATCCTTGTGTCAGTGTCAATAAAGGAACTGTGGCATAACTGTAGCAAAATAGTTAGAATAGCTAGCCAACTAGATGCAGAGTTATGGGTAAATGGGATGAAATTTATAGGACCTTCAAAGAGCATAATGAGTAAAAATAGTTATTGGCAGAATCCAGAGTTCTAGACTGGCTTTGTAGCATGGTGTGAATGGCTCACATCAATTGATGCTGCTGTGAGTGAACTCTACATAATAGTAAAATTGAATTAGCAGATCTTGTTATGATAATAGGTAAAATTGAAATTTTCCTTTAGGTCTTGATTATGAGTTTCAGCTAATATATTTAGAAAAGCCACAACATTTTCAGCACTTTAAATCCACAAATGTAACCACACAATTGTTAACTGACTATTAGTTTTACTTGCACACCACTGTACCAAGAAAACATTCCAAAAAACCCAACTTTCTACTCTTTAAGCTGGACACATTGTATACACAGTGATGTGTTTCAACACATATGGCAAATGAACTGGCTAAATGAAGCAAGCAGAAATTCAAAAAAATTTAGTATAATTCTAGAGTTTTTAGTAGAAAAGTGTACATATATGCCTACGGCAAAAAAAAAAGTTATTCATATGCCTATGCAAATTGAATTGAAGACATAGATATAAATATACATATATTAATAGTACGGCGCGCGTAAGTTGCCCATTCAAAAATGTATGGGGAAAAAATCGCTGTTCAATTGAAATCGCACAGGGAAAATGAAATAGCGCGTAAATAATTTGAAATACCTCAGTAACTAAGTGGAAACTAAGTGAAATACCTCGGTAGCTAAGTGAAATAGTACAGTTAAGTGCGCACGCATGCAGCTTAACCTCAGAAACGTACAGTTCGAGTAGTTTCTAGTTGGAGACAATGTATTCTTTACCACAGAAGCTCTACCCGTATTAGACGGAATGTTTTTCAACAGATAAGGAGGAGCCGTACTTTGAAAACAAAGTTTCAGCGGAAGCTAATCCTGAAATAAGTAGATAGTGACTAAACGATATAGTGTAACTACAATTGCAAATAACTTTTTTAAAAGCTGGCCTACTATTAGCAAGTGATAGCATGGCTAACCTGTGCTATTAGGTAGGGATCGATAGCACGGTTACCCGTGTCAATACTCATACATATATGCTGAACTCATTAGTACATAGCTTCATGGAATAGCTTCATAAATACTTAATACTACAGGAGGCATTGTGATATGGCAAGATATTTCAAGTGAGGCAAATTTATTTTCAAGAGCTAGAGGCAACTGAAAATAAAGCCTTAGAGTGAAATTTATTGCTTATCACCTTAGACAAGTGATATAAGTGGTTTACTCTATGCTAGATATCTTCACAGCAATAGTTTGTACTGTTAAAGTTAGTTGTAATACTCTAAGTTTAGCTCATAGGGAATACCACACACCCCAAGCTGCAAATATTTGCTTTCATAGAGAAATGTAGCTGTAAAAAACTGGTAATGTATCTGAGGTAATGAGCATGCACATATATATCAATGCGAGATAATACCTTGAGATATCAAAGGTCATATCTCATGAACCTAAAAACCTTTACATAAAGATAACTAGTATATATATATATATAATATATATATATATATATATGTATATAGCTATGTATAATTGAAACCTATACCACTTTCTAATTGGGGTGACCTAGAGAATGAATTATCTCTATTGGATCAGCAAGGACTATTTGGATGTTTGCATAAAGTTAAGTTAAGCTAAGTTGTTTGCATAAAGTTAAGTGTATATGTGACAGGCTCTGGGAAAACCGGACATTTCGGGCAAAAATAGAAATTCAGATATAGGCTCCAGAAGTAAGTCATCGGGAAAAATTCTTTCTTTCTCCTATTTTTGTTTTTTGCAGAATTAGTCTTAGTGACTAAGTCTATGCCAAATTTCAAATGTCAAAACAACTTAAAAGACCCCAAGCGTTCTGTGGAAAGACAAGCTACTTTTATTCTCTCTCGTTCTCGAAGTACAATAAACGGGAATGGGTGGAGTTTCAAACAAGCAGCTAAAAAAAAACGGCATAGCTTTGAGACTATTGCAAGCAATCTACAGCTTACCTCTGGTTGAAAGTTTACCGCTACATCAAGTAGAGTAGCCAAGGATTCCGACAAGACAGTCTGTGAGACGCTCTGAAAGCTAAAAAGAACTCTACACAAAACTTCATTAGTCGCCGTTAAAAAGCGTGTGCACGATTTAATTGCGTATGCGGAGTATGCCGTTAAGTATACGGAAACGTTAATTATACCGGAAGTGGAAATTCAATTTATGTTTTCTCGATTTCTAGTTCAATTACTTTGCTGAATACATCCCAGTTCAACTGCCAGTTTCTCTGGGCGTCGAAGGTTTTACCCTCCAGTATTTTAGCACTAAGCTGAGATAAATTGTAGCTTTTTATTAGCATAAAAAACTCAATTTTTTGGTTTGTGTGAAATGCCCCCTTTTGTCAGAGCCTGTCACACACACACACACACATATATATATATATATATATATTCCACCCTAGATATCTTCACAATGATTTTTTAGGTACTTGACTAGTGAAATAACATTTCACGCTATACTGAGCAAGCTCATTAGCCTTGTAGCTATAGCAACCAGCCAAATTCACCACTTTTCCTGGTTTTTACAGTTATCTTCCTCTGGTTAGAGCAACTGCTAAAAATAACAGCTGGGGGTTGGGGAACCCCTACAGCCTACTTTATACCACGTGAGTTAAGGTTCTAGTTCAAACTACAGTAATGAAGATATCTAAGGTAGAATAAACCACTTATCACACTAATCAGAGTGATACATATCACACTCTGACACTGTTTCTGTCTTGCAATAAAACACAGCAAATAAACAATAAGCAAAATTATCTGGTTCATAATTAAAAAAACTTTAATATTCTAAATGCATAAACTTACTTTTCCATCACACATTTTGTCTACAATTATTTCTTTGAAGAATCCTGGGCATGATGAGGTGTTGATTTCATCAAAAAATATCTGCAAAAATGCTTAATAATAACAGCATTTACATAGACAAAAACTATAAAACCTACCGTAACATAGGGAGTATGTCTAACTTGATCATGTTTTTTTGCAGTAAGCTGTTCACTATTATACTTCTTAGATCTTCTCCTGCCAACATTACTAGTAGTACTATTATCATCAGGTATTTGATTGTGTTTATGAAATTTCAATAGAGTTATGGCTTGTTCAATTATTGGATCAAGTATAGACTTGATGTCAGAAGGCTTCAGTGCAGCATGCACATTGATTTTATGGAAACATGATTCAACTTCAGCATGCATTACGGCATGAAGTAATTCCGCTGTGGTATTTACACAGGGTGATTCCAGAGTTTGAATGTAGACTTGTTTCAAACTTTTAGTTTCTTTGCTTTTTATTGTTAAATGAGGTAAAATTGAATCATTCTGAAATACACTTAGCATTTTTAAAATATCTTTATGATAATTTGAACATAAGATATTACAATTTTCTATTGAAAATGAATTTTCACTGTTATCTTTCGGTGCACACTTCAAATTCTGTGATGACATAAGAAATTAAAAATTATAATCGCAATGCCATCCATAATATAGCACCAAAGGGGCAAACCCTCAGTGCTACCTACACTAGCTATCTATTACAAAATCATATCTAACCAAAACAACACTAATGGTATGCAACAATCTCCCCCTCAACACACCAATTTAAACTCTCTTTTTTCAAAGATTCTTTTTATCTAAGAAATATTTTCTTACTCGGCTAATTTATTACTGCATAATTTCTTTCTCAGCCTATTTTTACTCATTAGATGTATTCTCTCTCTTTTACAGTTATTTTTTAAAGAAGGTTGAGAAAGAAATTATGTAGTGATAAATTAGAAAAAAATCTAGGGATAAAAAGAATTTTGAAAAAAGAGAATTTCAGTTGGGTCTGTACTGTAGCATAACAGAACCCCTTAACCGATTACCGGCCGAATTCTTACTTAACCGCGGTGCCGCGAGCCGCCGTATATTTTTCCCCCGGAAGTAACCCTTACTGGAGAAGCAACTTTCTGACTTTGTAGCGGAGAAACAATCGGTCCTGGACATAAAGTTTCTATTGATCAGCCGCTGGTAAAAGCTTGCTCTTGCTATTGTTCAATGGATTGAAGTCCTGCGCGCTCCAGTTTTCGACAGTGGATGGGAGGACGCCTAAGGCTACGAAAATTTTTGGTTTCTCGTAGCGTCCTTGGGGTGCCACTTCGTGTTTGCTAGTTATGAGCTTACAATAGAAGACAAGTTCAGAGATTTGAGTAATGGTTATGAATGACGCAAGAATGGACACCAACAGCAACTTATAAAGGTGAATTGTTAGGAAACAAAACTTTCAGATTTATATTAGTAAGAATGAAAACATCCAAATCTAGCCAATGATATCGACTTTAATAAGTCACTCTGTGACATCTTGTGTTCTTTTTATATATTCCAGGTATATTATGAACTTTACAATACTACTAATATTCCAAAGTTATGGATCAGCTTGGAAATTGGAGATACTCTTGTGTTTCCTGCATCTTTGGAGTCCTGAATCCACAGTAGAATCAATAAACTTTTCCAGAAGACTTAAGCTATCATTGCATCATAACTCAAAGTATCAAAATAATCATGAATTATAGTTCTTGTTATAAAAATTTATATGAAAATATTTGATAAACTTGAAGTGTTTTGTAGCAAGGTTTATCTGATAAATTGTATATTGTAACCACACTTGTAGATATGCTGTACAGATAGCTATACTACATTACAAACCTGAGATGCAATGATAGATAACTGGTAGATTCAGGTACATTACCCGTATCACCTTAGAAATTGAATTGTTTACCGCTTTGAATTCTTTTGCAGGTGCAGTTAAAATGCAAAAACTTATGGGAGCTCCATTTCTATTCGAGTTAGTTGCTATTTGTCACAGTTATAAGCCCTACTCAACAGCATTAACTTGTAAATTCATTGTCCACTAGACGAACCACGAAGGTAAGTCTTGCGTAGGTATGTTAAGTTGTGTGAAAGTATTGTGCGTAACAAACTATTAAGAATGTCACAAAGAAAACTTTAAATAGCGTGACTTGATTTCGTTGCTTCTTTTTCAATTTAAACAGTTGGGGGAAGCGGTTTCTATGGCATTGAAACCCCTTTACCGCATACGTAATTTAAAAACTCGACTTTATTTTAGTAGCTTGAGTGTTAGTTGTTAAAATCAATCATTTAACAATAGTGTAGTTTAAGGCTCGCTCGCCATTTGTGCTCAAGCACACCACTAGTTACCCCCTTTCTTATACGCAGAATTGCGTATTTGGCCTTTCGGGGACAAAATACGGAGGTACGCAAAATTGCGTATTTGGCCAGTAATCGGTTAACAGCATCAATACAGAATTAAAAATGTTCGGTTGCTGGTTGGTTGTCTAGCACAGTGGCATAGCACTTGTGCATTAAGCAAGCCGTCCTGGGTTCGATTCCCAGTGGTGACCAAATATTATTAATTCTTTATTGTTAAAAAAAAAGCCTGTGAAGCAGAGAGAATACTCTTAATGAGTAACAGAAGGCTGAAAAGGAAAATGTTAAGTCAATACATAAGTTGTGTACTGAAACAATAGACGTAATTGTTGTCCTTATAAGAAAGGTTAAGCATACAAGAGACACTCACCTACGAAATAATTTCAACGAGTAACTCCAATTCCAGCACTTCAGTAAACCAATGAAAATATAAAGCAACTACACTGGGTAAGAAACTATTGCTCATGTCATCACAGTGTTACTAACAAAAGCCTATGATCAAAAATAACTAGCTTCTTCTGAGAAAAAAAAGATGAAAATACAAATTCTGGCACATAAAAGGACTTAAACTGTTCAGCACAATATTGCAACGCCTCTTTCAATCTTCCTGAGGCCGCCATTTTCAATATCCACTGTTGTTACAGAAAAACTTGGCTGACAAACTGACTGACACACAAACTGACTACTGTAACCCTCTCACGTATGTGCACTGAAGATTGATAATACTGATAACTGTAGTACATCTGTATATATATATATATATATATATATATATATAATATATATGTTATAGCCCGTTACCCGAGCGACCACGCTTGTCGTTAAGAACTATAAATCGGATACAGTCTGGTATGCTCGTAAGAAAATGTATTAGCGGGGAAAAGTCTGATATAGTTCTTAGCAACCATAATTATGATAGAAGGCAGATCAAAGCAAAATGGAATAATGAAGAGTTTGGGTACTTTAATACAATTACTAAGATAGCTAAAGCTATACTTTGCTCGTTGTTTATGTTTGGGCTATAAAATAGTTATAAACCAAAATCATTAGGTTAGTATTGCGATTTATAAATCGCATACAAACCTCAATTTTGGTTTATAACTATAACATATTTCTCACAACTACATTACACCTGACATTGTAGGAACAGTAACATTTCATTATTTTAATTAACAAAATAAAAAATTAACACATACTGGAACATACTTACTTCAGGCATATTTATGACTTCCTTATTTTTTTCTGATTTATTACAGATGTGCTTCAAATGTTCAAATATTCTCTCTTTTAATCTCTTGCACTCTAATTCATAACATTGTTTCCAAAGTTTAGAAAGCATTTGTATTAGAGCAGTTTTTCCGACACCAGTTTCTCCTTCAATTATAACTGGAAATCCACATTCATGCCGTTCATGAATATTTAACATTTTATGAGTATAATCCAAAGTTAGAACATATTTTGAGTCATCAATAGCTGCTATTCTATTGTTAGTTAGCTGTACATTAAGAGCACGAGAAAGGTATCCATCTAATATGTCCCTTGAATATTGTCTCCTGCAATGATATAAGATTAAACTTACAATTATCAAGTTCTGACCCTTTAAAACTAGATTGACACTTTCTCACCTAAAGGGGTCTGGAAAAAGCAAAGTAAAAATGTGAAAAAATCTTAGTTGTAACCGGGGATTCGAACCCAGGGCCACTGGCTTTAGCCACCAGTGCTCTAACCACTGAGCTACGACAACCCTCGACTTCCAAGACTCTCACATTTTTCCTTTATACTGTTGAGTAGTACTGCTTGCTGCAGTCTCGTACTCAACAGACCACCAATTATGTGCCGTCAGAACACCTTATCGGTGTTGACCGGAAACACCTCCCCCTCCGGAGAGAGCCATAATTTGTGGATTAAAAAGGCTTTAACATCATTTTTTCCCTTTGCTTTTTTTTCCAGACTCCTTTAGGTGAGAAAGTGTCAATCAAAATTAAACTTATTTCAACAAAAAAAACTCAAACTCATAAAAGCAAAATGACTATGAATACTGATACACCAATAAGAGACAGGTATGAATAATTATACTAAACAAGCTAGCAATACACTACAAATGTAAAATAGATTAGATCTTTTTGATTATAAATGTATAGATTACCACAGAATTAGTAATTATTACAGAAGATTAAGCAAACTAGCCTTATTATCTACTAAAACATAGTGAAGAAAACATTTGCAATTAAAAATTTGATCTAGAATACATACAAACAGTATTTTTAACTAAATAGAACATGCTCAACATAAGGGTGAGCGAACAGTTTATGTGGTATGTATTGCATCATGTGTGGCTAGCATGGGCAGTAATCTGAAAATCAATCTGCTTGTCTCATATTTGTCATTGAAGTATGTAGTGCATTGGTAGTATTTCTTTAGTATTTTTGCTTAGCTTAGGTATTAGGAGAGTGGGCTAAGCATAAACAGACTGGTTAATTGGCAAGCAAGTGAAGTGAGCGAGACACTCTCAGGGGTAACAATAGAAAATCAGGGATTTTTGTTTGTTTATACCACTATATAGAATCTTCGGTTTAGTGATCCCATACCATTCACGGAAACGCACTTAGGTCTTAAAAACATACTGTTAGACACAACACCGTGCAGTGATTCTTTAGAACTTCTTTTTTTTTCAAGTCACAAAATGTTATAGTAAATGGCTACTATGGTATTTACCAGACATAATATAAAAAACTCGGCCTTTTAGTAGCAGCGAGTGTTTGTTGTAAAAAACTACTGGTAATTCAAAGATAGTCAGAGACCACAGAAACTACCAGTACTCGGGGAATTAAGATAAGAAAGTAGTTCCGTATATGTTAGCTAAAGTATATAATGGTCACAATGGCTACGTACTTCTACTATTAGAAATGGACTGCATAGATGCTTCTGAAGTGTTTTGTTTGTGCATAGTCTCGCTCGCCCTTTGTGCTCAAGCACATTACTAGTTAAGATTAGGTGGTAGTGGTTACTATGAAAAAAGCACTGACTAAGGTTTCAAGGCAATTCTGTATGCTTGAATATGATAGACTGTACCTACACTTAGATCAGCTATAGATCATGTGGTATTTATGTGAGAAATTCTGTAATTATCCCTATTGATGCCAAGGGTTTCAATTAAATGGTTTAAACATTTCTAGAGGCTGGAAACAAAGTTGCTCTATTTTGTAAATGTTAATATTGTGAGTATTCCACTTCATCCAGAGTATGACATAAACTAGCTTGTCTAAGCAGAATGAAAAAAAAATTGTTAATACTTTGAACTAAATAAGCTTCAGATAAATTCTGCTATAGAGCTCTGTAATATAAATTGCTAGTCAATCAGTACAAAATATAATTACTGTTAGCTAGGTAATATACATATTACTAGTGATGTGCTTGAGCACAAATGGCGAGCGAGCCTAAAGACTACACTTATTTCATATGAATGATTTTGACTTCTAACACTGAAGCTACTGAAAATAAGGTCCAGTTTTTAAATTTAGCATACAGGGTAAAGGGATTTCAGTGCCACAATACACGTTATTTAAAAGTTTTCTTTGTGATATTCTTTAGCTAAGTAGTGGTTGTAAGATACAATGCTTTGACACAACTGGACATGCACCTACACAGACTTACCTTCGCGGTAGTCTAGTGGACAATGTATTTTCAAGTAAATACTGTTACGCATGGCTTATAACCATGACAAAGAGCACATTGACTTACCACCGCCACTAACTCGAATAGAAATGGAAGTCCCTTAAGTTTTCACGTTATAACTGCACCCGCAAAAGAATTCAAAACGGTAAACAATTTAATTTCTAGGGTGATACGGGTACTGATCGATAAACCAGAGGATTCTGTTTAGTGCAATTTGGGACGGGGTCGACCACATAACTAACACAAAAACGCGAGGGTCAAAGTACAAAATGACATACGTACGTCCAAACATATATACAAATAAATAAATAAACATCCCCGATTTTCGATTGTGTTACCCCTGTAAGTGTCTCGCTTGCTACGCTCGCTCGCCAATAACTTCATATACAAAATTGGATATTGTACCTAAACCAAGCACACATTTTTAATGATAACCAAAACTAATTCACACCAGCTGCATTTTCATTCCACCATTGCCTTTAATATTATTGGCAAGAGAGAGAAAAACGATTAAGAGTGAACAATTTTAAATCAGTCATATGCATATATATATACATATATATATATATATATATAATTGATATATATGCTTGTTAAACACACGTGCAGACTCATTATTCTCTCAAAAATATAGCTTTATTAGTGTTAGTTTGCATCTTCTGCTGGTTACTTAAATCAACATATAGTCTTACGATGCTTGTATTTTCAGGTCATATAAAGCTGAAGATATACTGGTTACTATTATATTAACAACCGTTTACGAGGCATAGCGTAAATATTTGATAGTTTTTTATGAGCTGACTGAATGCTTGTTATCAAGAGCCATATAATTGAGAGGCTACCACTATTGGGAGAATTAAGTAATAAGTATTTCTGAATTTGTTAGCAAAAAATTAACTGTAGTACTTTGGTCATCCAGAACTACCAAATTTTTGCTAACAAATACAGAATTATTTATTACTTCAATCCTCCTAATAGTGGTAGCTTCTGCAGTATTCAATTTGATGCCATTCTGACTATCTGAATGGCCAGTTACTCTTAAAAACAAGCACTTAACTACTACAAAAACACAGGCAGAGTTGTTATTTTTGTTGTTGTTATTGTCTTGGATAATATTAAAGAAAAACAGAATTATGTACCTCAGTTTTCCCAAGTAATCGTAGCGTTGGTAGTAGAGAATTAAGCCATTCTGACCATCACAATTATAACTGGCTCTTGACAAGCAAACAGTCAGCTCATAAAAAAATACCGAAGTTTTACACTATGCCTGGTAAAGGGTTAACTAGAGGTAAAATGCAATTTAACGATCTGTAGTTTATGTAACCTAACTGAATATGAATAGCCAACGAATGAATGTCTTTCATACCCCAATTTTCTCAAGTAATAGATTCTTATATTGAAGTCATTCTGACTATATATATTATAACTATAGTCTGTCCAAGTTGGGTTGGCACGACTGCAAGTGTGGTAAATGAGAAATGCATTTAGTACTAAACCGGAAGCAATTTAGTCATGTGAATCTAACACAATCATGCGTGTAAATTGCAACGTAGCATGTGAAAAAGGGGCGGATATAAAGGTGTGCATTAATTCTGTAACTTTTGTAAGTAAGGAGTATAGTGATGTTTGTGGAGTTCTTTTAGGGCACCGTTCAGCTCATCTCATCGGTTTTCAATTATATTTATGTTTCTTACGCACAGGTAATGTGCAGCAGATGGAAAACGCAAACTGGTGAGATGTTCTTCTCAAGAGACAAGAGTAAAAGCAGTCAAAAATTCACAAGATTCACCAACTGGTGAATCTTGTGAATTTTAAAACCCGTGAATTTGTAGTTATTAGACTTTCTTGTTAATAAAATTATCAATGGTTTCATTTATTAATAACATATATTTTGAAAACTGATGAGATGAATAAACTATAAATAAAAACAAATACAAAATATAGTTGAAGGTGGAGTGCAGCCTGAGTTGGTCTAAATTCTCACTAACTCGTACAATAGAAGAAAAAGAAATTGGCATAAACAAAACTGACAAGCACACAATTTAAACAACTAAAGCTTAACTGCAGCTGTATTACAAGCTTCTAGATAAATGATAGCTGTATACTCTGAAATATACTGGCTATTGGCATTTTTATTGAGCAGATAGACAAAAAACCTTACCAACATCCTATCAGATGGTTCTGCGTACCCTTCAGTGACAACAGGACACTCTACCTATACTGCTTCCACACTCACAACTTAAGCTTATCAGGATACAAAGCTATAAAGTTGGTCTCCAGAAAAGAAGCTGCTCATTGTTTACAAAATGCTTAATGAAGACCATCCATGTGATCAATTGAACCGTGCCACGTGACTAAAAGCGGGCTCATTTTGAGCGGGAAACTTGTGGTTTTTTCTATTCCCATAGACTTTGGTATTGAGTTTCGGAATAGCACTTTTTCTCCAGTTTTGGAATATACTGAGGAAGTATTTTTTAACCGCTTTAGCGTGAGCTTTCTAATGGTGCAAACCCCGGATGCGTGGCTGCTTCAGTTCAACAGTTATTCAAGTGTTTTTTTTCTGGCCAGATTATAGTAATTCCTGACTAATAGCACTCAGCTACTAAAATGAAGCTAAGCTTTTGAAATTACACATATGGCTTCAATTAAGAAAAAACATTTGGTTTGCAGACTATTGTCAAGAAAATATCAACTTACACAGATGAATGAAATGTAATTCCTAAATTTGTAAACTGATCTTTCATCTTATCATCAAGTTTCTCTGGATTAAGAGATAACAGTCCCATGCTGGATCCACCATCTTTGAAATCATATATTAGCTATAAAAATAAATAATACATCTTGTAATGATATAAAAAAAGTTTTATGGTATAGTATTACCTGATTATGTGGCTTGGTGTTGCTATTAGTTGTGGCAAATGGCTTACAAAAACTTTCAATTTCCTCAAGCATTGTAGCCATGAGTGTTGATCCAAGTTTAGAAGTGTCAGTACTGATTTGTTGTCCCTCATTGGATATATAGTTACCTCCACCATTGTTAAAATTGAAAGAAGGCAAGCTATCTAAAAACATGCAACGTCGTTTCATATACCTGTAAAAAATATATAAAAGTAATCAGAATGATTAATTGGGCGAGCAAAGTGAGACCCTCACTGATGAGTCTCAATTGAGATTTGGGTATAACTATTATTTTGCAAACTTCAAAGAGGTAGATGCATGTTCACTCCTGGAGTCTACTTTAAGACATTAACATTAAATAATGGCAGGGAAAAAAAAGGCAATGAACTAAGAAGACAGAATAGGGGAGATATTGAAGATAAGAATAAGAATAAGAATTGCACAAGAAACTAAGAAATTATTTAACCCATACATTTTGTGTTGCCCTTAATTTAAAGAGCATAGCAAAGTAATCAAGAAAATTGTAACATAAATAAAATTCTTGATTGCTTGATTATAATATGTAGTATTATGTAGAAATTCTTAATGAATTCTGGAATACTCATGGGCTTATTATAATTCCTAGGGGGCCAATTTGACTCGTACTTAAGCCATCCCCATGAAGTTTGCTTTTATATTTTGACAATAATATTCTGTTAGATATGCCAATTTTGTTGGGAATTGATCCTCTTACAGCTCGCAGTTTAATTTACTGTTATTGACTCTGACTAACAGCCCTAATAACAAAAGTATTGCTTTGAAATGCTAGTGACCCAAAGGTTAGACTGGGTAGTATAATAAGCCATCTTAAATATACTAATCTTTATTTCACAAAATAACTTGGTTTCTGAAGAAGCAAGACTGCTTCTTACACATCCCATATAAAATTATCAGTTAATCTCACTAAGTTCATAAAGTTATACATGGTGCACAATAATACACCATATAATATGCTCAGAAGCAATAAACAAGGACTTGTGAAATGTACAATTTCGGCTATCTAAGTGCAAGTAAGCTGAAGAAAAGAGAAACCTAATTTAGCTTTTTGATAGTGAAGTAAGTAAAACAAAAGCCCTTTAGATCCTCCACTAATACTTGAAAAAACATTTCCACACATATTTGATATTTTAATTGAACACATCTATAGTCGCATGCACTTTCCCCTCTTGAGCAATCTTATCTACATTTATTTACCTTACAAACAACTGTTGAGTAGTTTTGGTAGCAGCCATGACTTCCGGCATATATTCTTTTAGCAAATCTTGACATTGTTTCTCCTTTAAGTCATTATCTGCACTAAACTGAATTAAATCAGTCTTCTCTTTAAACAATTTATCAATTCCCTTAGCTTTGTCAGATTTTAATTTGTATGCTTGAAGATATTTGCAAACTAGCTGTACATCCGGATCAACTTTAAATGGAGTAGAAGGAGGGATATATTTCTTTGTACTTATGAAGCGTAAAGAAGGAACATCTCGAAAAAAAAGTTCCAAAGATCTTTCAGAATTTACTTGGTTTCGTGAAGGAACCTAAAATTATAACAAACATTTTCATGTGTATATATACCACCTGGTAAGCAGTACACTTACTTCCACAAAAATTTTCCATTGCTTGTTAGGTATTCTAAATGACAAACCAGTTGATAAATCTTCGATATAGCCCAGAATAAGTAAGTCAAAAAAGAACATTGTAAATTTTTGACTTAATTTGGAGTACTTCATTTGTTCAGATTCATCAGATTTATCCTACAATATTAAATAGCAATAATTTACAATATTATACTTGCAATTATTTTTTAGGTATGCCTTAAAATGTCCCAAAATAAAAGTTTAAACTGAAACTTCATTAGTGTGTGAATGTACTAACTCATAGGCTAGATCACTGTTAGCTAAAACTAGGGTCCATGGGTTCGATTATCCAGCTACAATTGATTTTTTTCTTATTGTACCAATTCTTTTGACCACTTTGCATGAGAAAAAATCCTTATTAATAATCCACACCCTGGAAATGTGTTTTAAAATGTCGTTGTATGTTTAGTTTAGCAAAAAAATGTGACAAAAATACTTACATCTGGAGGAAGTACAGTAAAGTTGAAGAATATTCCAATACCCTTTTCATTATAAGAACGTTCCAGTAACTTAGATATAGCGTAATTGATATCAAAAGCTTCATTAAGACATATGATACATTTTTCAGAGCAGTGCTCAAGTTCACTTTTAATGTAATGTGTTTTTCCATCGCCTACACAAACAGTGAGTATATACAATAATTATTAAAAGTTAAAGTTTTTTACTATAATATTACCTGCAGATCCATAGACAACCTCCACGCAAAAAAAATTTTTAGCAGCTGAAACACACAGTTTCTTAGCGTCATCCAAATTCACCATTACTTTCTGTGATACAAAAAGTACATTTGAGTAAGTCTTATAAAAAGTCAACTTCAAAGAATCTAAATCCAGTGTATACATGGATGCTGGTTGCCTATGCTTGCAAGTCACCATACAAAGATATATCAGTGGTGAGCTTCAGCACAAATAGCGACCAAGCTAAGCCTATAGCTTTAAAGTGATAGCCAACTATGAGTTAGAGCCCTTGGCATAGTTTATATGTAGTAGTTAAAATTGAAATGTTCTAACTAGACAAACAATGCTGTTGGTTATGCCATGCCTTTTTAAGTTAACAGATGTTCAGGTGTTTACGTCAGCTACAAAAGTAGCTTGCTTTTCAAGGCCTACAACTCATACTGAATGGTCGACAAACTTCTTTTTTTTATCAGGACGCTTTACCAAATTATGTAATTAGTTGACGGGCGAAAAAAGGGGTCACACGTACCATATAAATATGCAAAAATAAATAAATAAATAATAAAGTGGTGTGCTTGTGCACAAATGGCGAGCGAGCCAGCAGTTTTAATTAAGAAAAAAGTAAACTTACATCTGATAGAGGTTGAATTTTACTACCCTGCATTGCTAATTTCAGCAGTTCTTAAAGTTACAAGTAATTAACCGTAACAATTCATATTAGCTAACTATTATATAGTCTAAATTACTCTCTCACCTCAAAAAGCTTTTGCAGTAAATACAAATTTAGCTTGTTCTTGCTAAGTGAATTACTAGTAGCTCTTGAAAACAGGCTCTGTTTTCTAGTGAACTATGAGTATACAACCGTAACGACTGCAATATGACAGAATCAGCTGTCACTGTTACTTGGCCATTCAAGATACTATTATTATTGAGCATAGCTGTATTACAGTGCTCAACTTTAGTAGAGCAACTGGCAATTGGTATAATATGATCTATTTCTGTATTGGTATCTGCAAATATCTGAATATTGGCAAACATGTGTATCAGAGCAACACTCAATAGGTATACTTGATAGTGCAATACAGCCTAATATAGTGCTAGAAATATTTCACATGCTATGAGCAGTCAATAAACAATTCAAAACACCATTTATTCAAAATTACCTTTTCATCTTCAATTATTATTCCAGGTATATCATGAATCATAGATGGTGATGTTTCAATGTAATATATTGTAGACATCACATTTACAACAGCAGAACTCTGATCTGAACTCTCTATGTCATTTCTATGCATGTCCATGTGAAGTTTTAAAAGTTTCTAAAAATATACACTATAATAAGTTGATTCACTTAGTATTACTAATTGGTCTTACCTCTTGAAGATTGAAAGGTAACTTGTTTACTCCCATTAATACATATCGACCAAAATGTAATTTTGATCTATTCAAAAATAATTTTAGTTCCTCTTCTGAATTGATATCCTGACACTTCAATATATGATAATTTTTAGGAATTCCAGAGTACAAGCCTAATACTAAACATAAAAGATCCTCGTCTGAAAATTTGGAGCAGCAGAACAGAGGTTGATTAATATTGTTGGATCGTTTCAATGTCTTCATGTCCCGTCTATATTTGACTGGAGTACTACATGTTTGAAGATTAAAATCCTTCATTAAACTATTTAAAAAGATGCCAACTGTAGTAAATGGACATTCTGGATTCTCATTCCCATGAAACTGCTCCAGAGCAACCTATATTAAGTTCATTTCGATTTTAGCATTATCACATAAGTATACATATTACATTATTGTACGAAATAATGCAGAAGACTTTTTTTTTCCAAAAAGGAAATACTAATTTAGCTTCTTTAAATCTTATTGGCATTGTGATTAAAGCTACTACTGTAAATGTATTCACTTTAATGATCTAATTATGCAGAAAAAAATTTAACTGGTATATGGTAGAGCATTTCGTGACAGAGAAGCAACTATGTCTGCTTTAAAAAAAAACATTAGTAATAAACATTCAGTAGAATCATCTAGCAAAGTTTTATGACTAGCTATATAACTAACTAATACTTAGAAAAGCATTTCCATAAAATATAGCATAATTATATTTTGCAAGACAACCTAAAATCTTTGCAACATAGATTTTTTTTTTAGTGGATAGAACAACTCAATTATTTATAACAAATAAAAGATTGCTTGACTGAGCTGAATTAAAGGAAATTTAGATGAACTCATTCGCACGTAGCTACAAAATGGAGATTGAGTGACTCTAGTGTGGTTAATAATGTTCTCCTCCCCCCCCACCCCCACCCCCCGAACATGAAGGCCATCAAATTATCACTCCTCCAGCTAATGGATCCGGTACAATTCTGTGCCAGGTAGGGGAAGTTGGGGTGACTCAACTTGTAAGTAGCTGACTTATTTATTGCATGCAGGTCCTGGTATAAATTTATTGTGACGAACACTAGATATGATACTGCAAAGAAATAAGAGCAAGCATGGCAGTAAAACCGACATGTATTTTCTGTACGTATCTGTCTACAGATCAACTTTGGTAGATGGTCCTTGTTGTGGAGAATAATTGGACGCTTTTGACAAGCATGCAAAGCCAAATTTTCCTGATGACTTCCAACACGAATGAGTCCATTCTTGTTCTGGTAAGTCTGAGATAACAGAGACAACTTCTTGTGGAAACCTAGTTTGAGGTGTAAACGGAGTCATAAACAATACAGTTTTGCTGAGCAGGAAAATTCTCATTTCTGTGAAGAGCAGGGAAGTGGATATGGTTGCATCTGTGTATCATCAAAATTCCAATATTTCATTAAATCATGGCCTTTGGCTATCTCATCATTAAACTTTTTCTCTGTGTAAACGCACAATACTTTCACACAACTGAATATTCCTACGCAAGACTTACCTTCGATGTTAGTCTAGTGGACAATGAATTTTCAAGTAAATACTGTTGCGTAGTGCTTATAACTGTGACAAATAGCGTATTAACTTACCACCACCACTAACAATAGAAATAGAGCTCCCATAAGTTTTTGAGTTTTAACTGCACCCACCTTACCAAAGTGGTAAACAATTCAATTTCTAGGGTGATACGGGCAATGATCGCTAAAAGGATTCTGTTTAGTGAAGTTTGGGACGGGGTCAAACACGGAGCGAACACAAAAATACGCAAGGGTCAAAGTACAAAATTACATACGTACGTCAAAACAAATAAACAAACATCCTTGATTTTCAATTGTGTTGTTACCCCTGAGAGTGTCAATTATCTCCAATTTCAATTGTGTTACCCCTTATACCAAAATCTCAACTGAGACTTGTTAGCGAGAGGGGCTCGCTTCACTCCTCCAATTAATCAACTTATTAGACCAAGCATTGAGGCTGACTCTACAAACTACTTAAAAAATAATTACAGCTCTTACATATGAATGCATTGATTTTCCCAGAGTGTAATATGTTTTAACTGTTTTGTTCATGCCCATAGCCAAATCAGTAACATTTACAGACTGGAGGTTCTTGGTCAGTAGCATGAAAAGTGACTATTCCCTTATTGTTAGTCAACACCTCTGGTAAAGGTAGAAAAATTAGCATCAATTTTTTTTTTTTAGAAACATATCTATAAATAAACAAATTGCTTTAATATTAATGTTTCACACAGACATATAACTATATGAGGGTTACATATTCATTTGGTCAGCTATATGACCAAACATTTAAATATGCATCACTTGGAGCCAAAATAGTTAACTCTAGCAATCATAAAGTAAAAAAAATTAAATCAGCAAGTGACTAGTTGGTTAGCTAGTTATGTAGTTATTCAATTGACAGAGGCAGACAGAAATTATCTACAAGGATTGAAGCCCGTTTCTTATGGTCTCCATCACCTAATATGTAGTTTCACATAATTTTCTGGATGATTTTGGTCATTTAGTTCCTTATTAAAAAATTTGGAATGCTAGTAAGCCTGGTATTATTTTTAATTACTACCCATTACCCAAGAATCACACATTTTGGTAATAATTATAAACCAATATTGAGGTTGGTATGCAAATTACAAATCCCGAGACACGAAGGCGAAGTGGCATGGGTTTTTATAACTATTTATAGCCCGTTGATAACAAAAATAGCTCTATTTGCAGCTCTCTCCGTCATTTTCCCATACAAACTATATCAACTTTCCCCTCTAATACATTTTTGTATGGGAATACCGGAGACTATATCAGATTTATACTACTCAACAACAAGCACGGTCGCTTAGGTAACGGGAAATGGCGAGCGTGCCTAAAACTACACTATGACTGATTTTAACTTCTATCATTCAAGCTACTAAAAAAAGTCAAGTCTTTAAATTACGTATATATATATATATACGGTAAATGGGATTTAATGCCATAGTAACTGCACCCGCAACTGTTTGAATTGAAAAAGAAGCAATAAAATCAAGTTACTTTATTTAAACTTTTTCTTTGTGATATTCTTAGTAGTAGCTGTAACGCACAATACTTTCACACAACTGAACATACCTACACAAGACTTACCTTCATGGTTAGTCTAGTGGACAATGAATTTTCAAGTAAATACTGTTGCGTAGGGCTTATAACTGTGACAAATAGCGTATTAACTTACCACCACCACTCACTCGAATAGAAATGGAGCTCAAGTAAGTTTTTGAGTTTTAATTGCACCCGCAAAAGAATTCAAAGCGGTAAACAATTCAAAATGGGTAATGATCGCTAAACCGGGGGATTCTGTTTAGTGAAGTTTGGGACGAGGTCGAACGCGGAGCAAACACAAACATACACGAGGGTCAAAGTACAAAATGACATACGTATGTCCACACATATATCTAAACTAGTGGTGTGCTTGAGCACAAATGGCGAGCGAGCCTGATAGTTAGGTAAAATTATAATTACAGTATTGTTAATGTTTTAGCTTAGTTCATGCAAACACTATATTAGCAGTTATGAACTTTTATTTCAGCAAACAAATACAAAATCACTATCTTACATGATTAATGGTAACTTTTGCAGTATCAAACATCTGCCATTCTGATAATCTCAATTACCAGTAACTCTGGAACAAGCTCTCGGCTACGATAAAAAATATAATAAACCAGTGCTAATATTTGTAATTTTAGCCAACAAATATGGAATTACTACTTCCCTCAATTTCCTGAGTATTGATAACTTCTGTAGTATCAAATTAAAATTACTTTGACTATCTGAATTACCTCGAATTCTTGACAACAAGCTCTCAGCTACAAAAACAAAGACCATCAATTTTAGCACACAAATACAAAATTACTTTCTTACCTCATTTTCTTGAGCAGTGGTAACTTTTGTAGTACCAAATTTGAGCCATTCTGACTTTTTGAATCAGTCAGGATGACAACAAGCTCTTAGCTACAAAAAAGAAAGGCCAGAGTAATTTTGCATATTTAGCTAACAAATATGGAACTACATACTTACCTCAGCTTCCCTGGAGTAGTAGTAGCTTCCTTAGCATTAATACTACGGCATTCTGACTACCAATGGCTCTTGACAACCAACAATCGGCACTCCGCATCCCTCCTAAAATGGCGAAGTTTTGAAATTAAGTCTGGAAAAGGGTCTTCAATGCCATAGTAACCGGTCTCAGCAACTTTTTGTTTCTTGAAAAGCAAGCATTTTCGCCGGAATTTTCTCACACTTTGGAGCTTAAGTATAAAGTAAGGCTTGTTTAATGCTGTAGTTTCAGAATCAACTGGGGTCAAGCCTAAAAAGCCGTGTATACTTTTTGGTTGAAACAAAGTTGCATAAGGCAGTGCAGTATGATTCTCCGCGCTCGTTTAATTGAAAAATACTGGAACTGTGAACGCTTTACCTAACTTACGTAATTAGAAGCGCGCGCATTTAAAAAGCATACGTACCATCCATACATACATATATACTAGTGGTGTGCTTGAGCACAAATGGCGAGCGAGCCTGATGTTAGGTAACTCCGACATTCTAGCTCCAGTCCCGCTCCTGTCCCGACATCACCGACCAGAGAGGGTCCGAGGCCAGGAAATGAAGGCTAAACCGTAACAGTACAGCTCGAGACTTAGTTTAGCTAGCTATGGCCCGAGTAGGGTCAAAGTACAGTTATTTTTAGTCATAACGCAAGAAAGCAACACGCCAATCACTTCACAAAGACTAAAAACAAGTTCACATAACAAATCATCAGTTCACGATCAATCACCATATACCACTGAATCTTTTCGACGTGCATGTGGACGTGGCAAAAGGGGCGCAGTTTAATTTTAAAAGGGGCGTGGTCGTGGCAACATTTTTCAGGCGCGCGCGCAAGCTCGCCGAGTTGTCCCTACATTTTGTATCTAAAAGTTGGCAACTATGCTGACTACCAACAGCTCTTGACAACCAACAACCGGCACTCCGTATACCCACATAAAACGGCGAAGTTTTGAAATTAAGTCTGGAAAAGGGTCTTCAATGCCATAGTAACCGGTCGAATCAACTTTTTGTTTCTTGAAAAGCAAGCATTTTAGAAGGAATTTTCACACACTTTGGAGCTTAAGTATAAAGTAAGGCTTGCTTAATGCTGTAGTTTCAGAATAAACTGGGGTCAAGCCTAAAAAGCCGTGTTTTTTGGAGAAAAGAGTTCCCCGCGCGCGCGTTTAAAGGGCATACGTACCATCCCACATACATATATACATATAACATATACCCGATTTTGCATTATCCACCCCTAATACTGTCTCGCTCGCTCGCCAATAACATATACCCGATTTTGCATTATCCACCCCTAATACTGTCTCGCTCGCTACGCTCGCTCGCCAATAACATATACCCGATTTTGCATTATCCACCCTAATACTGTCTCGCTCGCTTCGCTCGCTCGCCAACAAACAAATATCCCCGATTTTCAATTGTGTACCCCTGAGAGTGTCTCACTTGCTTCGCTCGCTCACCAAATATCTATTAAAGTCCACCAGTCTTTGACAAAAACCTTAGTAATACATACTTTTATGAATACTTTATGGTCCAATGTCCTAGTTGACTAAATATGTTGTGACCTACAATATTCTAACAACTTAAAGTCTGACACCAACTGAGACTGAGATACTAGCATTATGTAAAGTAATTCAAGATAAGCCAAAGACACTATTTTTTGTTGTCAATGCTACTTATGTATAACAAAAACATTATCTAAATAGACATCTAAAATATAAATTACTTATATTTGTGCCATAGTATTTGCAAATTATCCATCACATAGCTCAATCAGGTTAAATATATTTCATACCCAGTCTAGGAGGTTAATAAGTGAACTGTCCAATAAAAATTTTGTTTTCATGCATTTCTTATAGCCTAGAGCAGAGCCATGATATAAGTCAGTTATACCACTCCATTTGGTTAGTAAGAGACTTACACTCTCCTCAGGCCATTGGCCCTCGGTTGCTGTAAGTCCTTACTGACCACCATGTTATGATATTTTATATAACTGTCATGTGCACACATAATACATCAGCAATTGGCGTTATTTGAAATACCATGATTACTAAATTTAATTACTTGTTAACCAATTACATTTTTATAATGTCCAAGCTAGTGAAATATACTCTTAATGGTACTAAATAATTAACCCAATGTGTGTGTTCACTTGCCCTTTGACAGCACTAAAGAAAATACGAACTATAATATTAAGCCTCTGGATTGTTAATCAAAAAAAAATAATCACTTGATCTACAGAGTTAAATTACAATTCTTTGTTACTGACTCTGTAACTATGTACAGTACAAAAAAAGGCGTGGTCTCAGTGATCACATATCACGTAAAATCAATAAAATTTGTTTACCTTGGCATGGTCTATTATGTTGACACATTCAGTAACCTCTAAAAAGGCAACTTCTCTTATTATTTGCATTATTTTCTTTTCAAAATCTTGCTTTCTTTCTATAATGTGATATAATTTTAATAACTTTGGAGTATGAAAATACAGCAGCCATTTAAACTTCTTTTGAAGATCAGATATATTAGCTTCCTGATCTTTTAATAACTGATTAACTCTCTCTACTTGAGTATTGAATGCAGTTAAACTATCACGAGAACATCTTCTATCTTGTATTTTATTCTTTGATATAAAACGAGGATGGCCTAAGTGTGACAATTTTTGATAAAGTCCTAAGAGCTTAAACGCCATCTACAAGAATAAAAAAGAATGAAAATAAAAAAGACTATATATTCAATCAATATGCTGAAAAATAAGCTAGAATTTTAATAAAAATGTAACACTGCTAGACAAATATCTTATTATACAATTACTATAGATGAATGTTAAAAATAATAATTTTCAACTTTTAACATAGATTTCATGAATTAGATAGCATGTTAATAAAAAATATTCTGAAATTAAGTCACACACTTAGAAACTTGTTTATTACTTAAATAAAAATATTTTATACTTACCTCACTCATACGTAAAAACACTTTAACATAATCACCACCTTTTCGATCCTTTACAAGAAAACCCAATTTTCTAACAAAGTCATTAATTTGGTCACTTGTTTTGCTTTCCAATCGATACTGCTGCTTTTTATTAATGTCTACAACTTCCATTTCATTGGCACTTTGACTTTCCAAACTCACAGTATTAGATGAGACATGCTTATCTGATATCTTGTATTTTAATATTAATGTATATTTTAAAATATCACTGTAATCTTCAGAATTATTCTCCACCTCAAAATGAAAACTTCCACTTTTTTCAATATCTTGTAATTCATTTGCAACATTTTCAATAGTGTCACCCTAAACAATCAAAATAATTCATTTATAGTGTTAAATAGAATACTGACAACAGTACAATAATGTGACAAATGAAGTTAACTTCAAAAATTAACATTCATCTCCATATATTCCATTCTAATCAAGTAGTACTGGTTCCCTTTAAACAGTTGCACTAGTGATGTGCTTGAGCACAAATGGCGAGCGAGCCTAAAACTATACTATTGTTAAGATTGAATTGTACTTCTAACACTGAAGCTACTAAAAAAAAGTCGAGTTTTTAAATTACGTATATATGGTAACGGGAATTCAATGCCATAGTAACCACTTCCCGTAACTGTTTGAATTGGAAAAAAAAAAAGCAACAAAAAAAAAAGTCTCATTATTTAAATATTTTCTTTATGATATTCTTTAGCTAAGTAGTAGTTGAAAATCACAACTGAACATAAATCGCTAGATGTACCTTTGTGGTGAGTCTGAATCTGAATCAAACCCAGGATCACATGCTTAACACACAAGTGCTCAGCCACTGAGCTACGACAAACAGCCAGCACACAGTTGTTGTAGCTCAGTGGCAGAGTGCTTGTGTGTTAGCAAGCGGTCCTGGGTTCAATTCCCGGTGGCGACCATATAATTTTAATTCTGTATTGTTTTTTTTAAGCCTATAACAGAGAGAGAATACATCTATAGTGAGTAAAAGAAGGCTGAGAAAGAAATTGTGAAGAACAAAGAAAATATATTCTACCATGTCACTAACTAATTCGAGAAAATAAATTACGCTAAGTTTGCTATGAACATCTACCCTCTTATGTGTCTGTAGCTCTTTGCCAGTTATGTTTTCCAGGCATTATTTTGAAGCCTTTTCTCCTGAATTTTTTGTGTCTGCGCTTCTTTGGGGGAGGAAATGCATTGACCTTTTTAAACTTTGCCACACACACATACACAGACACACACACACACACACACACACATATATATATATTAGTGATGTACTTTCAGCACAAATGGTGAGTGAGCCATTGTGCACAAGTAATTCAGACAAGATAGAATATGATAAAGTTGATTTTTGCCTTACAAAATCTGTATACAAATGTAGTATTAATGTTACACTCATTACGCATTAGTTAGCCTGAAATTTGTCTTAACCCTAGTTTCAGAAGGCATCGTTCAGTTTATTAATTCCTGAAAATAGCTACAAGCAGCTATGCAGCCACTGACCATGTATTTTAGCGAACAAATAAGAAATTACTTTCTTACCTCAATTTTGTCGAGTATTGATAGCTTCATCTAAATGACCAGTGTCCCTGACAAATAGCACTCCAGCTTTAAAAAAGGCCGATTTTATAAACAACGTATGGTAAGGGGTTTAGTAACCATTTTCCGCAGTTATTTTAATTGATAAAACAAAAGCACAAAAAAAATAAAAACATGTATTTTCTAAGGCATTACCACATAGTACAGGGGCGTTGGAATGGGTGTGGCCGAGAGGCCATAGCCACACCAATATTAACAAAAAGGAGCATGTCCATTATTTTTTTACTCTTTACCTGAACTCATGTTCGTTATCGAACTTGGGCGGTCGAAATCAAGCGGTTGAAATGACTTTGGCTGGGATTAGATAGAGATAACCTGGTCCTTCATTTACTATTCCAAAGCGATCTTTTGAAAAAAACAACAACGTAGTTCAAAAATCCTTCCAGCAATGTTGATCTGCAAAATAGCCATTTTTGCACTACTAGGAGTCTCCCCATTCAGTCATTTGCCACACGTATTTGAAGAAAAAACTAAGACTGCCACAAATGGCAGCATTTGTAAGTTCTAATTATGTAGGTTTCAGTTTTGAGTTTGTTTTTGACATTGTGTCGTTTGCTTTATATGTCCAAGTAGCTATATTAGCTACATGATATACACATACATACATAATAGTTATAACTACAATTTAACATTGTAATAAAATATGGACTGTGCTGAATTGTTTGGTGTGACTACAGTGGCATTTGAATATATTATGCAGAGCGTAGACATAAACTCTTTGATTCATTTGATAGAAAAACCATTGTTTTGTCTATTCTATTAAAACTCATTACTTTAACAAAGAATGGGTGTGGTTAGTGAGTGTAGCTATAATGGCTGCACCAATAAGATCTGGCTTTCTACTCCCCTGCAGTTTGTACTCTTACACTAAATGGTGACTTGCTTACTAGCAGTAGCCAAAAAAGCTGTGTAAAGGTAGCTATTATATTTATTTGGTAGTCATTATGTTATTCTATAGCTAAGCAGTAGCTGTTACACTCTATACATGTTCACATACACTTGTTCACTGGATAGACTTACATTTGTGACTTGACTATTGGACAATGGATTTTTAAGTAAGATCAATGCTTATTGCGTAAGGGCTTTAACTGTGACAAACAGTGTATTAGCCAAGATAACTTGCCATCACTGCTAACTAGAATTGAAAATGAACTCCTAAGTTTGTGAGACAAACATATGAAAGACATACTGTACGTACTTCCACACATATATATCTTGTGGTGTGTTTGAGCACAAATATTGAGCGAGCCTGTCATTGTAATTAAAAATAACTGATAGGGGTTGAATTTTTACTATCCTGCACTTAAAGTCAGTATTCAATCTTAAAGATACAAGTATATATGTGACCGTCTACAGGAAAACCGGGCACAACGCGGCGTGCGTAAATATCGAGAAAAGATCGATAGATTTCTTTAAAATGTATTGTTTCAAGCAGATGGAAGGGAACGGTTAGGTCTATTATAGTGGGAACGACTTAAGCTACGACGATAAAACTTGGAGAGCTCAATATCTGGACGCCGACAACTCTGTAAGTGCAAAAAAAAACTTTTCGAAGGGTGCCGCATTGTGCCCGGTTTTCCTGTAGACGGTCACATATATCCATTAATAATTCATATTAGCTAACAACTACATTCAACTCTTACCTCAATATTCTGGATTAATGGTTGTTTTGCAGTATGTACTAATTAAGTTGTTCTTGCTAAGTGAAGTACCAGTAGCTCTTGACATCTGGTTCTGTTTTCTAGTGAACTATGAGTATACAACCGTTGACTGTCAATTTTTTGCTAACAATGTGAAATTACTTTCTTTACCTCAATGAACAGTAGCTTCTATAGAATCAATTAAGCCATTCTGACTGTCCAAATGACCAGTACCTCCTGAGAAAACACACTCCACTAGTAAGAGACAGCTATTTTTCTCAATTAAGTCTGGTATAGGGACTTCAATACTATGGCTATCATTAGCAGCAAGTTTTTGTGACTTCAAAAAAACAAATGTTTCTAAGAAATTATCGCACATGTCTGAGCTTAACCCTAAGTAAGACATCTTACTTCTGTAGTACCAGAAGAAACTGGATGCAAGCAAAAAAATGCTGAGTTTTCGAGAGAGAACAAAGGAATCATGCGCGTTTAAAGGACAAATGTACCAAGCCGCATTCAACAGAATTTTTTCAACAGATAAGGAGGCCATAGGTTTGAAAACGAAGTTCCAAAGGAAGCTAATCCTAAAATACAGATAGTGCTGAGTGAACAATACAGTGTTGCTACTGTGCAAATAAACAGCTGGCCTACTATTAGCGAGTGATAACATGAATAACCTGTGTTAATTGGATTCAATAGCACAAGAAAGGCAAATGGCACTCATCCTCACCTCGGCTATTTCAATGCATTACTTGAGCTATTAATTCTAAATAGCATGGTTACCTAGCTATTACTCATACATATTATTCATTTGATACAGGTGAATGTCACTGTTCTGTTGGCTTAGTATTTATGCAAGTGCCACAGATAATAAGACAAGTGATATTCTGAGGTATGCAATAAAATAATAAATCTATTATATACTGTTCATGGTAAATATCATAGCAACGAGTTTGTTGGCAATCAACACTTACATAACCTAGGAAGAGGGAGGGCATAATAACCTAATGTCAAAAATGTTGCCTAAGCTTTATTCTGTTTAATTTAATGCACTTCTTAGGTCCCAACAGGTATTAGGCCCTGTTCAGTACACATCAATCAATCAATCAATCAATCAATATTATACCAAAATCTCAATAGAGATTCATGAGTAAGCGTCTCGCTTCACTCGCCCAATTATACATATCATGGCCAGACCATCCGATATTATCCAAATAATCAGCTATTACAGACAGCCCACAGAGTTATAATTTTACTCACCTCTGCTCTAGAAAACCATAATCGAATTAGAGTTATATTAAAATTTACTGTATCCAATTGACTGAACTCATCAGTATAATCTTGCTTCATTATTTCATCCATTAACCAAAAAAATGATATTTTAGGGTTTAAAAATGGATACATAATTTTAAATCCTATTCGTAAGTGATTTAAAACTTGTTCATTATATTCTTCATGCATAAGTTGAGCTGTAATCAATTCATATTGTTTCAAAAAATTGTGCTTGCCTTCTGAACCATAAAATTTGTTTTCTCGAAGAAATTTATAAAATGCAACACTGTTCGAAACTGCTTGGAAAATATTTAGACGTTTGAGGCTAGATGGATTATTGCAGTGAAGAATGTTTTTAAGAATTGCATGATCTTGTTTTGCTGTTTTGGCATTTAACTGCGAACAATCATCATGTTTTTCAGCAATTTCAAAAAGTTTTACTAATGCTTCATCATATAAATAATGTGCCATTGTCTCATATTGATTGCATAATTTTTTAATATAATCGATATGCAATGTATATTGAATGAGTTCCAACATACATTTGATTCCATCTAGTCCTGTGCTCGGATACACAGAGTATTTCTTAAATTGTTTCAAAATAGAATATTCTTTATCAATATCCAACTTTTGTAACATTCCCTCATCTTCTGTGATTATTTGATTGTATGTGGCTACTTCAGATAAAATTTCTTCCATTCGTATATCTGTCGCTTCGATTGCAGATATTAATTGGTCAAAACTTAAATCATCAGGAGCATTTTTTTTTACAATTTTAAGATTTTGCAAAAGATGCTTTTCAAATAAAATACTGCCATTTACTTTGAAATAGGCAAGCATGTCTAAGTCCTGTGGTGAAATAGGTGCTATGAATTTCTCAGTGCTAGCATATATTGTTCGCAATTCATCCAAAGTAAGCTGATCAGATATATTTACAAATGTAGGCTTTTCTGAGAAAAATGAAGCCTTTACAATTTTGTTTTCACCAGGTATTTTTTCCCCTGGAAAAAAAAATTTTGTTGAAATTAATACTTCCACATCTGTCGGAATACGAATGCCATACTGTTTTAGTAAGTTGAATGTATTGCAACACTCAATCCCATGATCTGTACTCACTTCTAGAATTAAAATTTTTGCAAGCTCTTCATATTTTCTTTCAAAAGAATCCTTTAATGTTTTAATCGTGTCTAAGCATACCACATTACGACTTTCACCAAAGCATTCCGCGAGACACTGAATTTTTGAAAAATCTGTATAATAATGTAAAATATCAGAATAACCAAGAGTTAACTGATTGCATCTTTTGTTCCAATCTTGTAAAATTGACTTCATGTCTTCAATCCACTGTAAATACCTGAAATACACATATAAGTTTAAAACAATTTTTTTAGAACTAGTGATATGCTACAACTCAAATAGTTGCAAGCTAGCCTAGTCATACACATTTGAACAAAATTACTAACTTCCTTTACATCTGAAAAAAAACTTCAATCTTTATCCCTGTAAGCTCACTATGAGCAGCAACCCTTGCATATGTTTTTCTTGAAACCCTAGTGTAGTGCTTACCATCCCATTGAAACTAAATTGTGTCCCATTTGTGAATTAGCATAGTGAAAAAATTCTAGAATAATAAGAGAATTTTGAGATTAATTATAAGGGTACAAGTTGTTGATCACTTTGTGAAGATGTGGTATCCCTATTCCTTTATTTTTTTTCTAGTGCTTTAGCCTCAAATAGTAATTCAACCATTAGGAGATTTTTGTAGCTGAGTCAGAGTGCATGCGTAGTTAAATATTCTTCCGAATGTTCGTGGAGATTCTGCTAGGCCCACACACATACATATATGTGGGCCAGCCCACATAAAGGAATAGAGACATCATTAGTCAGTTTGGCATAGTAGGTTCATGAATATGTGTGGATTGTACCTGACTTGTTTGTGTGCAGTCATTGTATTATGCATTTTGTAGTCTCTATCATGTCACTCATCACAGTGTGTGTACATTCTATTCTTAATTAAAGCTATTTAATCTGCCTTAAACCTAGCCTTAGAGTGGGTAAAGGTGTGCCTTAAGCAGTCCAAGAGGGTACAGATTCTGGTGGCAGCAACTACTTGCAGTCTCCAGTGTGAGTGTTTGACTGAGTCTGTGACAACAACCCTAGCCAGGCCCACAATATATATATTCCACCTAGATATCTTCACACCTCTGTACTACATTACCCTAATAGTTATAGAACCAGCCAAACTTGTCAATTTTCTAGGTTTTTACTTTACCTTTCCACCCCCCCCCCCCCCCCCCAGTGTAGTATACTCACCCATTAGAGCAGCTGCTGTGGGGAGCCCCTACAACCAACTTTAGCTATGAGTTACCAGTCCTCTAGTACTAACTACAGCAATGAAGATATCTAGTGTTGAATAAACCACTTATTACACTAGGTCAGAGTGAGATGGCTAGATATTTCACTCTCAGGCTTTATTATCACTCAGTCTCTGGCTTGTGAAAATAACTTAACCTGCTCATGAAATATTTACCGGCTCACTTCTCTCACTGGATAATCACATAAACCTGATTTTCAATTGTCCACCCCTTTTAGGGTCAATTAGAGCCATTTTCCTGATCTTATAACACATCATGAGTGAGGTACCAGTCTGTCCAAACTTAAACATTGATTCTATCTGATAGTTACTAAATTATTATGTGTGGTTAGTGATTACAAAACACACAAAACATCACATGACAACTATGATTATGTACTTTAATACTCTATCAAAGCCATAGTATTATTTGAAAATTAATAACACGTTTAAAATTTTTATTATAATTACAAACTATTACACAAAACAGTTACTAAGTTAATTGCAATTTGACCACAATAAATATACATTGTAATGTAAAGTATACATTTTCTCCAAAATTTCCATGGGGACTACTTATGGACCCTGACTATAAAACTAGTGATGTGCTTGAGAGCTCAAATGGCAAGCAAGCCTGTGCACTAACGAAACACTTCAAAAGAATCTATCACTATACTTTAGCTAACCAACACAGAAACACTTTCTTACCTCAATTTCCCAAGTACTGTTATTTTCTGTAATTTCTCATATATGTCATTCTGACTATCTGAATTACCAGTATCTTTTGACAACAAGCACTCATAGCTACTAAAAAAATGCTGAGTTTTTTTTTTATTACGTCAAGTAAAAACTATAGTAATCATTTGCAACATATCATTTTGCAACTTGGAAAAAACAATAAGCTCTAAAGAATTACTGCACAGTGTTGAGTCTAACATTACCTAAATGTGTCTTGTGTCATTCAGAAACAACCTAATACAAAGAGGTAAACAATTAATTTCCTTGAATGATACGGGATCGTTAAACCGAAAGATTCCATTTACTGGAGGTAAGGGAAGGGGTAGACACGAAGCAAACACAAAAACACGAGTGTCAAAGTACATAATGACATATGGACGTCATACATTCATATAAACAAACAAATATCCCCGATTTTCAATTCTTTACTCCTAATAGTGTCTCACTCGCTTCGCTTGCTCACCAATAAGTCTTACTTACTACTGCAGTATTGTTAGAAACTGATAGCTACTGCTACTGTATAGGTAGAAACTGGGAGCAAGTTTACAAATAGTTTTGTTCTGCATGCATGTTAGGGATCACATGCTGATCCATACTTATGACTGGTTGTTTTATTTTACCAAAAAAAATTATATAGTTATAAATCTAAAGCTAAAGTAAGACTTACTGCTATTAGTACCAGAAGAATTTGGTAGCTAGCAAAAACAAAAACAAAAAAAAACAGGATAGCCAACAGGTTTCTTTATGTACTTCTTTGTAATAATACTACTCTCTAATAAATGTAATGAAATGGAAAAAAAAAACTTTGTGTCTTTCCTAATAACAATATTAACCTACAAAAACCACTTCTGTACTTATTGATTGCCACAAAACCATGTCATTAAATCTATTCCTCATAATTTATGATATTTTTTTTGCCATGGACATTGTTGCCATACATAATATTTCATAAAAATATTTTCATATAAAATTATTTTCAACAATGTAACTTTCCTTATTGCATCCTTTCCTTGTTCTAAATTAATTACATTTATGTATTTGCTGTCATAATATACAGATCACAACAGATGCCTTGGGCATTGTATAACTACTATAAAGCCTTAGCTGCAAAATTACCTTTTAACATCAGAATTTTTACAGGTAGTTACAATTTGTAGCTTCTGCTCCGCTTGTAATTTTTCATAAATTTCTCCAAGTCCAAGAGTTGTAATTGCTGAAGCTGCTTCACACACCCACTTTAAGCTTGATTTTTCATATGCTATTTTGTCACAACAAGACATGAACACTTTCCAAAATAATGTTTGCTTTTTGCTCCGTTTTTTTATCCAAACAAGAGTAGTTAAATTTTTTACTATCAACTTCATTAAATTAATGAGTATTTCTGTACATTTCAAGGGAGGATTCGAAATTAAAAGTTCACACATGGTTTCACAGATGAGTAACTTAAATGAACAATTTTTACTATTTATGTCCTCCTATTACAATAGAACAACTTGATAACTAAATATTGCTACAAGCTATTTCAATTAAACTCACCATACAGCTAATAATTTTTTTTTCAATATAATTTTGCAGATCTTGTTGTGAAATACATGTTCTTAATTTCTTCATAAAAGTGTATCGCACCATTGTACACTGCTCTGGATTCTTCTGATTGACTACATGTAAATTAATAAATTTAAATATATATCAATGAATATTAATGGAAATAAAACAAACATCACAGGGAAAATGTACATTCTACTTTTCCCTGAGTATTACAGCATAACAGTGAATGTGACAGAACTGAAATTAAGATGATTTAATCTCGCTCTTATGGATTCAGATGCACACTATTCTATCACATTAATCATCAAATATTTCATATGCCAGTTTACTACCATTATAAAGAGGAAATCTCACAAAATACAATCTAAACAGCTATAAAACAACTAACAAAATATATTAGCGGGTAATATTATATTTCAATTTTATACTTTGCTGTTATTGTTGAATCAATGTACAATCTTCTTAATAAACAAATAAATCTTATAAATATCAGTGTTAAGTTAAGGCACTCACTAGAGTCTTCAAAGGTGTAGATTATGGCATGATATACTTACCACCCAGTAAATTTTCAATGTCAATCTTCAAAATATGATCAAGAAATTTCTTTCTATCATAATATTCATACCCACATCTGATAATAAAGGTACTTAAAAATGAATGATCATGAGCGCTCTTAAATTGTTCAGATACTATCGTAAAGAAATGTATCCAAATATCATCACAGAGATTAATACTATCAAGAATCTTGTAATTATCCAAAAATTCTTGAATAACCTAAATGACAGTGACAAAAAAATTAAGAATACATAACAGTAGCAAGCCCACTAAATCTTCACAAAATTTTGTCAACCACTGATCACATCTAGTCTAGCTAAAAAAAATTAGTTAGCTCTAAGAGTGTTGTGCAAGCCCAACATAGTTTTCTATGTGTACGGTGTTGTCATCGCTTCAGGATCGTTAACATTTCTCACGTGGTACTGTTCATCATGTCATACCTCAGTTCACTTCCCGTTTTGTTCAGTTTTTTTTTCATTGTCTTGTTATTATATCTGTTGATATCAAGTGTGTATCACACCTTAGATCACTCCGAGGTGAAGAGTAACTCAGGTGGCAGCCTACCATCTCGGCACAATCACAACATCTGGTTGGCAGCGGTGTGTGTCGCCCCTGTTTCTAGTCTGCGTCATTGAAATACCTACCCGTCAGTGGAGTGCATACTTGAAACGTTGTCCATCAGAACTCCTTAATGATTTTCATTGGTTTACTATATTCATTGTCGTCATTATTATTTTTGATTCCCTTTTTTTAGTTTATCACCTTGTGTTTCTTTTTCGTTTTATAACCATATTTTGTTTTGTTTTATGCGACCATTAGAGTTGAGCTACAGTGCTGGTGCAATTGAATCCCTGTATATTTAGAAGGTCATACATTCACTTTAGAAACTGATCAGGGCTCTGGAACACCTGTCTGGAAACTTACCTACAGACATCTCATCAGATTGATATTGGAATGATACATTCAATACAAGAAACAGTGAAACCATTGACCTATATGTCACAGACCCACACAACAAGGCCAAGACTTGTGAGTATGGGAATCTAATGATCAAAGATCGCCTGGTGTGTGGCATAACCAGTGACAAAACTAGTTCAAGATTACTCAAACAGTCAAGCCTCGCACTAGGTGGTGCCATAGACATGTATACCACACTGATGAAGCAACACGATCACAGATGAAAGTTATTTCAATCCAATCATCATCAACAAATCAAGATAACAAGGAAACTTAAACTAGTGAGAGAACAGCATTATCAGCAGGGAAGGCCAGAAAATGAACAAAATACCAGAACCAATCTGGCAATTGTGGGTTTACTCACACAGATCTGCAAAGATGCCTCATCTTCAGTGCTCAGTGCCACAGCTACGGATTACGCAATCACTTTGCTCGCGTTTGTCGATCATCCAAGCCTTACAAATCATTAACAACTTTCCGACCTGCAGTCAGAGAGCTAGACTGTGATTAATCAGAGGAAGAGAACTTAATACTAGCAACATTCAAAACTAGCACACAAAAGGACTGGACTATTTTAATTGGCATTAATTCTCAACCAATAACATTTAAGATTGACACTGGAGCTCAGTGTAATGTTATGTCATCAGAAACCTACCACAGCACAAGTTCCCAAACCCTCATGAGGTCAAATGCAAGACTCATTGTCTTTGGTGCATGTACATCAACTCAAATCACTTGGTCGAGCCTCGCTGTTATATGAACACAAAGGAAGAGTTTGGCCTGAAGTCTTGGACAATTTCTCCAACATCCTAGGCCTATCTGCTATCTCAGAAATGAAATTAGTCCAATGAGTTGAGACACTTGACAGTGACACCGCGCAAATATGCTGACTTCTTCTCTGGCCTTGATGCATCACTGGTGTTGAATACCATATTCAACTCTATCCAACCCACTAACCAGTAGTGCACCGTTATTGTAGGGTTCCTGTTAAATTGAGGTCGAAACTGTAAGATGAATTGAAGAAAATGAAACGTCTTGGAGTAGTTGAAACTGTACACCAACCAATCTGCCGGCGATATCTTTCAAGCAATAATGACAGAATATTCGAAAATTTACAAGGAGTGGAAGTTATGGTAGATGACATCCAGGTATGGGAAGCCAATCAGAAGGAACATATTGAAAGGCTGGAGAAAGTCCGGCAATGTGCAAAGCAAAGAAACCTCAAGCTAAACAAAGAAAAACATACAGTGGCACTGGTTGGAACAAGATAAAGCCTTCTCTGAATTAAAGAACATGATCACTAATGCACCAGTACTCCAATATTTTGATTACAGAAAATTTTGTATTATATCAGAGGATGCAAGTTCTAAGGGTATGGGTGCCACTCTTCTTCAAGATAAGGGTCCTATTGCTTATGCATCAAAGTCTCTCACAACATCTCAGTAGAACTATGCTCAAATTGAGAAGGAAATGTTAGCAATCGTTTTTGATTGTCAGAAGTTTCATGATATATTTATGGATCAGCTGATGTGAAGATTGAGACAGACCACAAGACTCTCGAGACTATCTTATCCAAGTCACTGCATGTAGCCCCAGCAAGGCTTCAAAGAATGATGATGTCAATTCAAAGATATCCAATCACTGTACAATATAGGACAGGAAAAGAGCTACTGATTACTGATACTCTCTCAAGTGCACCAATGAATGAGGAAGCCACAGAACTAGAGTTTCATGAGCATGATATCAACATTCACATACCCTATCAATCACTAAGCCAAAAACTACAAGAACTCCCAAGTTCTCATCTGGGAATTGAGAAGTGTCAGTGTCGTGCAAGAGATGTGTAATTTTGGCCAGGCATTGGAGCATGAATTTCTGTTCCACCTACCAGAGAACCAACACTAAAGAACTCTGTTAACTCATGCTGCACCTTATCACCCCTGGCAAAAAGTTGGCACTGACTTGCGTGAACTCTGAGGACATTATTCTGGTTGACTACTACTAAAACTTTATTGAAGTGGATTGCTTAGCACCACCACAATTATTAATCAAAATAGTGCTTGAGTACTTGTCAATAGCTCAACCCTTTTAATATGCAGCACACATATATACAAAAATCTCTATTAAACATGTTTGACTATCAATTGCTTGCTATGCCCATCACTCACTGAATAACAATCACTGATCATTAATTCATTCTTACATTCATCAACTTCAGATCAGTATATAACTTAATTTAGCTTATTGTATGTTAGATTGTCAGATTAACTAACAAAAGTATATCCATTGTATATTGCATACAAATAATATACTATATATATATATAATGTGTTATTCTCAAATATAATCCTGATATAATATGTCAATGTTAAACTGGCTGACCTCATCCCTTTTTAATTTTTGCTAATACTTACCTCTTTCCCCCAAATGCGAAAATTGTATATAATTTTCGAAAACTGTTCTATATTTAATTGCTTAAACTTTGTCTTGAATACTTCCACGACCTAAATTATACACATTAGATTATTTGGCCACATTAATTCATGATTTAAACAGTTAATGATGCATACTTTAATTTCAAATATCAATAATACAATAAAATATGTATCCAGTGAATCTGCTGCTTTTAGGAAATTGAGGCCTCAAGCTGCGGCATCTGAGTGCAGTGAGGATACCACTTGAGGCCAAATTTTTTTAAACATTGACAATATTCAATGTCCTAATCTAACTATTAGAATGTAGCATCAGCTAAACCTAAATAACAACAAAATGGTAACACCTAAAGTGTAGCCACAAGTGTCTGTTGTACTCAACTTCTAAATACTACAGAGCTTGAATCCACTAAAATAGATTCCTGTAATGGATTTTTTATCATTTTATTTTTCTAATTATACACTTTAAAATAAATTATCATAGATAATTATGTGTCACTATAATTAATATACACCTCATTGATATAACCATACAACATACAAACAAGGCAGAATGGGACAACTTAATGTGATTTCTTTGCAATGGAAGTGTTCTGGCCAAAACAGGGTATTGTGAGTTCAGGTATTTTCTGCTGACCAGTATACATGAAGTTTTTTTTGCAAAGCAAGAATTTGACAGGTTACTGGGTATTTAAATACTCTGTGTGTTGTTACATTGAATAAGTAACACATCTTACCATAACTCTTATATAATCATGATACTTCTTCAATACTATTCCATCATAATCATATGTAACATATTTTTCTGTAATACTGATACAATCTTTGTCTTTTAAGTTAATCCAATCTATAAAAATTCTTATCCAGCAAAGGATTTCAGATTCGAGACATTCTGTACTAATGGAATCAGGTGAAAAAATTTGCATTAATTCATCCAGAAAAGACACTTCCTATATAAATATTGTTCAGCATAAGCAATGATTTAAAAAAACAAAATTATGATTTACCTCATCAACACATTGTTTGGAAATTTTGTCCATTGTATCACAATAATCAGTACATCCGTATTTTTCTCTTATTTTTGATAGCAATTCAAAAAGCTTTGCTTTAGGTATGCTCTCACTCATAATTTTAAAGAAGTTTCTATAAAAATAATATTATATAGGTACATACAATAATGTAAACCATAAAAGAAGAACTGTATATGGAACAATTCATATTAGCTAGAAAAGTGAGTGAGCCATTGTAAAATATGACAAAAGGGAAACCTAATGTGAATATTATGATCACAGTGATCAACCATATAAAATTGACATATGTAATACATAATAACTAGAATGTTTAATGATTTAATAAGTGCACTAATTAATGTTAGCTAGCTTCCCACCCCTTTAATGCATTCAGTGTGGGGAAATCAAACCAGACCAGCAGTCCAAAACAATACAATTGATGCAGATATAGGAAAAGCCCAGAAGTCACAGTCCATTGTGACCTAATTTTTTTGCCACTAACGTCCTTGCTTTAATTAGAAGCATAAAAGTGATTCAGGAAAATTTTAAGAAATTAATTTACGAACAACATTGAGTAAAGTAGCTCTTGTTCTTCCTGACAATACAAGTCTGGTAACTAACTTTCCTGAAGCTCGTAGTGGAATTGTTTAATGAGGTCTTCTAAAGTGGCTTTGGAATAGGGCGTCAAAATTTTTGGGGAGAACATGATTTGCCCACACAGTCTTTTATGACTTTCTTTACTATTCTGTAGCACAATGAATGCTGTGCAACACATAGACTAGAATCATCATAGGGTCATACAGCAACACTCTGTGAAGCCTGACCAATTATTAGTCTGAAATATTATCGAAAATAAGTCACTTCATGATACTTGAGAGAATACGTATTAGTGAATATAAAAAAAGCTATAAGTAATGAACTTCATAGAGGCATGGTAGCTAGCTAAGAGTCTGCTGTTATGAGAAAATGTCATAGAATAGTCAATATTAGAGTCATATGAAGCTATACAATCCATGGTCTGCATACTTATTAGTTGAATAATATCCATCCTGCTTCTAATCCATAACTATATCCTGCTGTATGTATCTCTATATGAGTGTGCTCATTAATGAAGGTTCATTGACACAAGCAGCAGCCAGACTCTCCGTCATACTTCTTGCCATAGTCATCATATGCAAGTGACAAGTAAAAGCTGTGCGAAAGCTTAGTATGACAATGCAACCATTAGGGCAGGCTCTAAAGAGTTACCTCACAACAAGTTTAATAAAGACACTAGGTTTGGAGCATCCTAAATGCTGGTTATCTACGCTGCTTTCCAGTCACCACTCAGCATATAATAAGCAGTACGCATAACAGATACCTTGCTGTTTAAGTTATGTTTAAAAATCACTGTGGAGTCATATATTGGTATAACAGAATCATTTCAGCTGAGAATGACTGAATCATAATATAGAATTCATCATACCCATAAAACTAAATTTGTTAACTTTCACTTTTGATCATTTACAGACTTTTACTCCGATATGCAAACACTTTATAATCACCAAAAAGGCGAGTAGTTAAGACTCTAAATTAATACATCATCATGGTTAACTTACAAATCTAGGCATAATCTCAAATCAGTGGTTACGTCAACATTATCACTCATAATAGATATGCTTAATATTTGTAACTAATAGTATATATAATATAGAATATCTACAGTAAAACTTCTATTAACGACCTCTCTTAGAAGCAGCTGATCTCTCTGGAGAGACCAAATCACGCGCCCCCGATCACCACTACAACAAATACAGTGCATTCAGAATGTCCTCAAAGCAACCACCTCTTATTTCTGACCAGCAACCAATTTCTTGGTCCCATCTTGCTCAAAATAAATACATTTTCCCCTCTACAAGCGACTGAGACCACACCTAATCAAAATTTGAGAGATTGCAGTCATGTGTAAGCAAAAAAAAAAGAGCATACTACACTACTTCTACAGTATCCAATTAGTCTGGGGACAAAAGGTCTTCACTAAATGCTTGCTGAAAATTTGATGCTTCTATTTAATGTGAACAAAAAGTGCAGGAAGTAATATCCACAGGACAGCAAGTGCTACTAGGAAAAATCACCTGACTTGCAACCAAAATAAAGACTGGTGTGGTTTGTTGCAAATACCGCTTCAAACAATCCCCTTATTTTGGATTTTTTTTTCTTCAGTAAAATGCATCTCTAGTGGCAGCACATCCTTATCATGGTAGATAAATGTGGTGGAGAAATAGCTAAGTTAGCTACCAGTAGCCACAAGAAGGCAATTGAGACTTCAGAAGAAAAAATTTCTTGTGAAGATGCTTGTCATCAGGACACCTTCCAGATAACCACAACAAGACATGCATCAATTAATGACTGTATGTTTAATATAATTTTCCCTAACTCTTTATCACAAATAATGACATTTACAAAAGAACCTCCTAGAAAGGACCAACCTCTGAGAAGAGACCAAAAGTCCCGTCCCCAATGTGGTCACTATTCGGAGGTTTTACTGTATATAATAATACACTTGTGTGTGTGTCAGTAATGACGACGACGACAACCGATGACAATGACAACCGACGGTGTGAGTATTCATGAATAAGTCATGAGCTTAAACAGTTTCGTAAAGTAACGTCATTACATGAATTGGTAAAGCGTCATCACATTCAGTAGAAGAGAATAATTGTAACTAAAAAGTGGGTGCAGCTAATAGTGGACGAGGAAAGGCGGCTAAGGTTTCAAAGAGGAAGGTGAAAGTGCGAAAGAGAAGGCAAAAGGCGATAAAGCGGTTGGAATCAGCGAGGTAAGGGAGCGTAGGTTTAAAAGAGAAGGAAAAAAGGTGAGTTAGCTAATTGTAACTAAAAAGCAGGTGGAATCGACAGTAAATTCGGTGTCAGTTTCAAAAAGGAAGGCAAAAGTACCAAAAGAAGGCAAAAGTTTCGCAAAGCGTTATTTTACAATAATGATAGTAGGACAGAGGATTCAGAAATAGGAGAGGTAGAAAAGAACTGAACAAAGGAAAGGTGGGGGATAAGAAAGCTAAGATAGCTCAGAAAGAAGAGAGCAGGAGAGGGAAACTTATATAACCCTTTCACCGGTATAACCGCCATATGGCGGTCGAGGTACCCATCGACACAAAAAGAATCATAAAAAATGAACCGCTCACGCTATCGACTTGTTTTAAACACCAAAATAGAGCTAAAGTTTAGCTTTATTGCATATAATTTTTATTAACGCGCAGGTATACGGTAACTAAGGAAACCGTGACGTAGTATTCCGTCGAATTTTATTAGCCTAATCAGCAGTAGCATGGCTTCGCGCGGACGGTGTCATTAGTTTGTTGTTTGACGATTAGTTCGTTGTTCGACGATGAGTTTGGATTATCTAAAGCGGAGAACGATGAAGGGAACTTGCAAGAGAGTAGTACAGATATTTTTGCTTTCATTGGATCGCCAACAGTTACTTCTAGGAAGTGGAAGCTTTAGAAGATGCTGTGCATTCTTCTGATGATAGCACTTGCAATGGATCTGAATCTTCAGATGCTGAAGGTGAGTCATAAACACTGGGAATGTCTTAGATAGCTGTGCTTAGCAATGCAAGGATAGTTAGTTCTAGGTTTAGCTAATAGAGCATAGTAAGCTAGGTTATGCAGTTTACATATTAGCTGCAATGATAGCAACAAACACTGATTCAACACTAGCTAATGATAGCTATCACAGCTAACTCAATATTAGAGAGATCAATGTGTGATTTAGAAGTACATTTTATCAAGAAGAATGTTCAGGCAAAAAACATAAGTAATTCAAATAATTTTTATGTTTGCAATTTGTAGTTGTAAACAATACAAGTGAAGATGAAATATCTTCGAATTCAAGTGGACGTGCAAGCAGTTTAGATGAAATCAGTTGTCATGACGTGGACGTGGACGAGGTAGACATGAATGTTCTTCTATTTGAAAGAAAAGAAATACATCTCGTCCTGGAAACCGCCACGAATCTCGTATTCAATGCTCCTTTTGCAAGGTCCATTTATGTGTTGCACCTGAACGTAACTGTTTTTTGAAGTATCATACTGTTACAGATTTTTTATTATAAGCAACATTTTTGTAAAACTTTAGATATTTTATTATAAATATATAATTCAATCATCTAGATGTAAATATAATTGTATAATCAACATATCACTTTTATATTAAAATAATTCAGTAAATATTATGAAACGTTAATTAAATTTTTGTGGTTTGTTGCTAGGCAACATATATGTGTGGTTTTTCAAAATCCCTAACTATTATGCTACATGAATATATATGGTTGCTAGGTACTTTTTTCAATGTTTAATTTGTTATGATTTATTAAATCTATTGACATATTTTCTTTTTAAAAATCTACCGGTGAAAGGGTTAATCATTTAGATAAGATGTTAAAAAATTTAAGCAAATATGGTTTGTATATTAAGATAAGAAAAATAATTGCTAATGATTAATATCTTATTATTTAACTGACTTTAATCAGAACTATAACATATTTGAAGTGGGCAATTTTGCTACTAAAGTTGTGCTCCTACATGTTGCAATGTTTCTTAGTTACTAATCTGCCCCAATGTTGTACGTGTTAAGTACAACCTTTTATATAATTCAATTTAAAGCTCTGGTAAACATTTACATTTCAACTGAAATAATAATAAAAATATCATAAAGAAGAAAAATGGAAACTTTAACCATATAATTGATTGCCTTCAAGTGGCTGTTGTTGTGGTTCATTACATTTAACATATCACATTGAATAGAGGTTAATTTACCTTTATTATATGGTCCCGGATTGGCTTCTACGTCTCCACATAGTAATAGTAGTTTCTCCTTTAGTGAAGTAGTTCTGGAATGAATTTCTTTTGAGACATTTATTGAACTATTCCAAATGGACCAGATCAATGGTAGAGATAGCAATTCTACTTTATTATTTGTCTTTCGTGGCTTTATTACTGTACAGGGTTTGGAATATTGAGTTTTCGTTTTCCTTCTGAAAATCCAGATCATTGTGATGGCTATTAACAAATACTGAGTTTTTGAAAAACATTGATGTTGATTGATATATGAGCAACGAGTCTCCCAGAGCGTTGACCTGTATAGTCTTTTGTTGCTACTTTCCCAGTGTGGAGCTGAATAACGATGGCGACCCATTGCTGTATCTGTAACATTAATAAAAAGAAATTATTTTTAAAATATAATTACTAATATTTAAAAGTTGAAACATTACCCAAGGGAGAAAAAAATAATTATTTACTTAAAATCTATAGACAACGAAATCTCGAGACCTATTGCCAGTCGAACCCCTCCGGCTGCTCGTATCGCCCTCACTATGCTCAGGATGGTACAGCCCACAACCCTCAAGGTTTCGTGGGTGGTAAATTTCTCACTTTCATTATCTATCTATTATTTAGTGCTCTAATTGGATACGGGCGGTGATGAGCAGCTATTATAATCAACGAATGGCCTTATTATGTGTTACTAGAAAAAGCGTTGAAAGCTGACAATTACAAAATTGCAAATTCAGTGTCACTAAGCCACACCCCCAAACCACAGCCAAAACCACATCAAATACGAGGAAGCAATTATTACGTGATAGTTTTAAAGTATCTACTTATCCAAGTGAGTGTAAGTATCATTATGTAATAGTTCCTGTCTAGGCTGAACTTCAGGACCATATACTAGTGGGAAAAAATCATAAGAATTCAATATAATGAACTGGCAATAATAGGCAGTGGTCACCAATGGCTGATAAAAAATTGTGAGGTAACTACTTTCATGAAAAAAAATTTAGAGAGAAACAAACACTCTATTTTGAACCAAGTTTCTAGAAAAGTGGACGCATATGTGAGCTTTATGCTATCAACTACCATTGGTGGATTAGCTATGTAGCGTCTTTGCAAATCATGCAAAGTAAACATATACGAAGTTCAATTTCCAAGATGAACAAGGGAAAGAGTTTAATATCATTGCAGGATTGTGGCTGAGAGATAAATCTGGGACTGTCCCAGAGCTTTCAAGACATCTTGCAAGTATGTAGTTATTAACTTTACTGACTCAATATAAAAATTCTTAGTGAAAATAATATTAGAGAAACCGATGGTCTAGCTAGCATACTATCACCCAAACCTTGAATTTTGCCTTAGTCTTGCGAGACAGATATTCCTCCCTCTTCCAGTCATTTACAGCAAGATAATGGGTCTGCGGACACCCACAGTACTTACCAGTTTCATTGGGATGCAACTAGTGAAGCATGGACCAGTAGTGTAATTTAATCACAAACTAATTGATGTCTACATTAACTGTTAGCTAGGAAGGTCTTTGCTTAGAGAAATTTGCTTAAAATGATTGTGAAGAGCTTGTTTGAGCGACTTTGAACTGTGAGTGGAGAGCTTAAAGCTGTCTTCAGAGAGGAGCATGTGTGTTTGCTGCTTGTGAATTTGAAGAGTGCAAATAAAAGTATAGCATCTTGCTATTTTTTCATGTTTTATGTGAAGCTATATACCAATAAACCAAAACAAATGAAAAGACATGCACAAGTATCTGTTATCATTATACTAAACCAACCACCCTCCTTTTTTTTTATTAACGCTCAATGCTGTATTCAGAGGGGGGGGGGGGCAGTAGTTTATATTTTGCTACTTTTTACCTAACACTTAGCATTATTTTATAGCAGTGGCCATGATAAAAAGGGACTGATGATTCAATAAACACAACTCTTTAAATAAATTTTTCAAACCGCCAAAGCTCTTTTATATGTTGTCTTATTTTTTAATGGAGAAATATGGTTGTGAAAAGATTGGATGAAAAATCAGGCTCTATGGAGAATCAAATACTATTATTTACTGCAAAAATCCCGCCACAGAGTAGTGGCACTTAACATATTGCAAGTAAAAATGAGAATAAGTTATCTTGCACAGTTATCAATTTCTACTATTGGTTAAGGTTACATAAGTTTTTCTCTCCTGCTCTCTTTTTTCTGTACAATCTCAGTTTTTCTATCCCCCACCTTTGTTTTCTTCAACTCTTTTTACCTTTCAGAATTTCTGTCATGCTACCTAGATAGCTTTGCGAAAGTTTGGCCTTCTTTTTCTTACTTTTGCCTTCTTTGTGAAACCCGCATTTTTGTTATAATTAGCCATTATTGTGCTTTTTTTCTTCTTTTCTGTTCTCTTTTAAATCTACGTGGCCTTACCTTGCCGATTTCAACCGCATTTTACAATGAATCACCTATTGCCAGTTAATCGTCTTTAGCCTTCTCTTTTGTATTTTCACCTTCTCTCACTTTCGCCTTCCTCCAGAAGCATATGCTGCCTTCCCTCGTCTACTATTACATCCACTTAGTTACGATTAATAACTTTCTACTGGAATGTGATGACTGTCTGGGCCATCCCAGACAAGTGTGGAGTCCACCTATTCAAGCCAGTCTTGTGAAGTTCCTCCACTAAGAAGAAGCAAGTGCCTTCAGCAAGCTCAAATTACCAACCAATTAAATGTTAATTGTTGTATTGTTTTACATTGTTATGTTAATCTCCTCCACTTCTAAACCCATTTCTACTAATATTTACTCACCAGTATATATGTAGTCACCTCACTCCTTAAGTTGTTGCTTCGCATTATCATTTCTATTAAACTTGAAATATTGCCAACTGATAGTTCGCTAGGCGACTAACCTACCAATTAGCTACGGCTCATGGGAGTCAACCCGAGGAATCAACCCAAGGAGTCAACCCAAGGAGTCAACCCGAGAGCTGGTCCTTCGACGTCTGAACACTACCTACCTACATTGTGTGGTAGATTTACACTCCACCTATGACACTTTACCCAGTCATATAATGATGATGCTTTACCAAACTGTTTCAGCTCATGAATTATTCGTGAATACACTGCAAACTGTTGATCGTAGTAATTGTTACAGACACACTAGCATATAATTATATAGATACCCTATTTGGGTTTAACAAACCAGACTGCTTTTGGCTTCTGCTATTAGGTATATATTAGTTGGCGAGCGAGCGAAGCAAACATTTACATTATCAGAAGTAACACAATTGAATATCGGGGATATGTGTTTGTTATAGAGTGAGTGAAACGAGCGAGATACTATTAGTTGTGGATGATGCAAAATCAGGTATATGTTATATATATATATATATATATTATGTATAGATGGATAGATGATAAAATTAATATAAAATCAGGAATTCAAAAAGTACCTAGCATATATATACTGTGAAAGTACATGTATTGTTCAACATTTGTGGTCAAATTTGGTTGCCTAGTAACAAACCACTAAGTGTTTTTTTGTGACCAAAAGATAACTATATTGTAACAATGTGATCTGTATACATTCAAGTGCAATATTAGCAATTGTTTGTGCATGATTAGATATGTATTTACTGTTATAATAGACAGTTTTCTCAACCGGCAATGCTGTTGCTCACTGATGACACCAGGGGAGGCGCGACTGTTAGCTGGGCCAAGAACATCAAGAATGAAAGAAAAATTCGCTAATAATTCCAGTCCTATACAAGCACTCGCTCCTAACTCTCTAGCAATTTTCTTATTCATACTCCTTATTTCTCACCCATTCATCACTTTGTCAAACTTTCTTGCTTTCAACATAACTAGTATTACCATCATCTCATAATATTCTAACCTTGCTGAATAATCCTTTGAATGCATAGAAGAAATCCAATGTAATTCAGAGAGCAAAGATAGCTCACTCAAATTATTACTCATTGCTGGGAGATTTTAAAAGAAAGTTTATAGCTGTGAGCAAATTAGTGCCATATTCCCAGGAAAGTTATTAGGTATAATAAAACTTACTGTTATGTTCCAGGGAAAACTATTTCTTACTCCCCCCCCCTGATTATACAGCATAAATAGCTATTTGTCTTACATGGAACACGAGCTTCCATTTCCTCCTCTGCATATCTGCTGTATCTTAGATACTTACAGTGCTCTAGTAGCTCTCATGTTGAAAAACTATTAGTATCCTCAACCACGAAGAAACAGCTTTAGCGAGCAAGTCCAACTCTCTATGCTCGACAGTAATACCTCACAGTAGCTATATACCTCTTGTACCCCTTCACTGTCACTTTTGCCGTCAAAAAAGTAGTCACACATGAAATACACTGCCTCAGTTGCAGAAAATTTCTCAACATTTTTTTAACTAACGTCAAGTTAATTTTTAGCCCGACTACCTTAGGAAAATATTTTCCCCACATTACGACATCCTTGAGCTTGTATAATAGGTGATTGTGCCAGTGAATGGGTTAAATTTATATCTACAGAAGTTACCAAGACTCAGATATTTGAGGCAAATAGCTAGTATTTCCATACTTGTGGCAAATGCTAAGAGAAAAAGTTCCTATTATTATAATTATTACAGCTGAGAATGACTGAATCAATGTTACAAAAATAACACTGGACTATTCTTTTTTGTAATTGAGTTTGTTCAAGAGTTATTGGTAATTCAGATAGTCAAGAGAGCAATTTTGTATTTGTTTGCTAAAATAAATTGTCAACTGCTATAACAGAGTTTTGTATGAACTAAACTATAATATAGTAACAATACTGTAGTTTTTGTTACCTAACTTTGGCAGGCTTCTTTGATATTTGTGCTCAAACACACCACTAGGTAATATACATAATGTGTGGATGTACGTATGTCATTTTTAATTTGACTCTTGCATTATTGTGTTTGCTTTGTGGTCTAACCCTTCCCATATCTCCACTAAACAGAATCTTTCAGTTTAGCAATCCCTTATCATAAAGTTGTGGCAAAAGGTTACTATGGTACTGAGACCCTATAGCAGACATAATTTCAAAACTCAGCAGTTTACATAGTAGCTTTGAATGCTAGTTGTCAAGAGCTACTGTTAATTCAGATAGTCAGAATGTAGTATTAGAGACTACAGTTGAGGTAATTAAGTAGTACTTTATTTGGTTAGCGAAAGTTTGGTCACAACGACTACATACTTGAACATTTAGAAATAGACAGATAAATTTTTTTGAAGTGTTTCATTTGTGAACAGGCTTGCTCACCATTTGTGCTCAAGCGCATTACTAGTATATATAAATATATATTATATAATTATATATCTATACATGTATATGTTATAAAAGTTTGTCTATAATATACACAACTGACATTAAACATTTGCCACCACAGGAATTTTTTTTCTAGATATGGCCTAAATGCTAGCCATAATGCTACAGTTTTCATAGAGAAATAATTAACTATTTATATTTGGTTGCTTAAAATGCTTCTAGTATTATTTGGTTAGCGGAATTATCTGAAATTTGTAAACATAGTCAGCTATCATTGTGAACAGTGAATAGCCTTTCAGATATTTAGGAATCAAAACAGAGAGACTAATAGCCATTGGTTATGAAGCAGCTAAGTTCAGCTCAGAGACTGCAAGATATTTTAAAAGACTGTTAGTTAGTCTCAAACTAGAGAGTACTAAGAAAAACAGGCCGCTGAAAAAAGTTTAAAGGCATTAAAAGATCAGAAATGTTATACAGAACTATAAAATAGCTCCATCTGACCAAACATCCTTGCTTATAAGTTTACATCAACTACAACTTTGGAGATTCTTTTGAATGTATTAAAGCCAGCAACACAATCTGCCTTGGCATGAATAATAGTTACAATGCCATTAAAAAATAAAATCTGTTCTTCGATTGAGTGATTACAAAGTGTAATATGCTTGATGAGTAGATTAAGGAATTCTCAGATGATGTTTTGGCAGTGAAATAGGCAACTAGTTACTCTCAGTCTGTAAAATCATAAATAAAGCACCACACAAATGATATTTGTAAACACACTAATTCAAAGAAAAAATCTGGACCGCAAGATGGAAAGATATTGCCAGTTATTTGAAAAACAGAAAAAAATAGACAAGGAAGAACAGGCAGTGAATATTTTATATCTTTAAAGGAAAGGTTTATCAAATTGAAGTATGTAATGTGTATTATTCAGTTATTATGCTAGCATTATGCTTCTATGCTAAGGGCAATCATTGTGCTCAAAATTATGAAGGCATACTTAGTAAAATCCTAGCTGCAATTATTATTCTTATCCTAACTTTTAACCACCTTATTTGCTGCAATTTCCACTGCCATTTAGTGAGTGCTTTGTATACCACGAAGTCCCATTAGACTGCTAATAGGCGCTAATAGAGAGGATATGGTCAGTTAAGTATATTGACAACCACAACTGGAACCACAACTTCCCCTTGAGATCTGGAGAGTTTTAACTGGTAGAACCTCAGAGTTACGTACCCCTTGGGAAATGAGGTGTACGTAACTCTGAATGTACGTAACTCTGAATATAACATGATTTAACTTTGTACTAAAATATTTAAATGACTAAAATACTATGAATACAGTATTTCAGAATTATTGAGTTTTTTTTTCTTAGTAAACCACAATGCACGACATTATAAAAATTATTATTTCTTCTGAATACACCTTTTCTTTAGACCACTAGGTTCAGCTGATTATGCTGAAAACTTTTCGATAATCTTCCTGTCTCTTTAGAAGTCTGAAGTTGTGGACTTTCCTAAGCCAAACTCCTGAACAACTCCAGCTAAAAATATCCCTTGTTCACTTATTCAATTATTCTTCCATATTAAACTACTTCTGATAGAAACTCTTTTGCCATTTTGCTGCAGTTCCAATAAAAAAAAACAACCCCGCGATGACGACCCCATACCCATTGCGATGTCTCTTCGCGGTTCAGCTAACCGGCTAATTCAGATGTCTGATGTCAGATGTCTGATGTTCGGATCTATGAGGTTCTACTGTACTATGTACTAATGACCCCAGAACTCTCCCCCAGATTATCGGTAGATAAAGGCTTGAGCTATGCAAGACACTTTATTTAGCTGCAAAAATGTAAAATTTTGTTGTACTAAACCTAAATTAGAATTGGACTGTTCTGTATACAAATGATTCAATGTTGTTACCTGTTTATATAAATGTTAATAGCTCACCAAATTCAAAGATCCAGTACAGTAGCTGCAGTACCGTTCATAAGCTATTCCTACGGTAACTATAAGATAACTGAATGAGGTCCCACTCAACACGCGATTAGAATACCAAGATCTATTGTTATTTGGACAGCACAGAAGAGAGTCAGCCAGGCTACTGTTATATCGCTCGATTCTTCAAGCGGAAGTGAGCACTAAACATGGCAGCCTACTACCACCACACCCTTCGCAGGGAGGGTTGTTCCGTGTGCATTTTTTGAACCTATGCGACCACACCCTTTCTTCCTCGATATGCGCAATCAGTACTGTAACTGGTCTATCACCGTGTCGGATATTATTTGTCTTGTTTGGCTAAGACGAAAAAAAATTGTTAAATTGTGAAGTATAAAGTTAGATACTTCGAAGTGAACTTCCACAGAATGTATACTACACACATTTTAAGAGTATAAGAGAAATACTGAATTCTACCACAGACAAACACAACAATAACATGACTACAACATAAAACAATGTAACTATACTTTAATGTTTTGCTTTATTATCTAATCTATAATAGTATGTTTTTATTCATAGTAGTGCTTTACATCATATTCAGTGCATTATTGTTAAACAGTGCCTCATTGTGCTGTCAATTGTTGGATTGTCTCTCTCATGTTTCAAGAAGTACCTAATTAGCTGAAGTCTTGTACAACATCCTATGGAGTCTATAATAAGCTACAGCACTCCCGTTTCTTTATGCAATACTCGTGCTATGAATTTAAGTGGCACGAATGATTATTCTGTTTAAAAAATACATGTTACATATAGAGATGCAGCAGTTTGCTACTCTGCTTGATAATCTTTCAAATATCTTATAACTGCTTGATGGTCTCTTAACCCATTTAAACTGTGTATTTGTCTGTTATTGCATCCAATAAAATGTAGTTTTATTACTATTTTGTGCATTATGTTAGTGAGTGTTGGGATGAGGTTGAGGAGAGGTCGGGTGGCTCAGTTTTATTTATCTTTTATTTTTTTTAGTTCAAACTTTTATTCATTAAATACCAATTTTGTATTCAAGGTATCCTGTTGACCTACTATTTTTCTTAATAATGTTAACATGTTTTTTGTTTTAACTTGTAATCTTACTAATACTTGTTTCTTTTTTAATAAACTTTTAAACTTAAAATATACCGAATGTCTCATTCATGCTGAAGTTCTTTTCAGTAGTAAGACACCTAGCTATTTGTATTTTTTTAATGTGTGAACTGTTCAAAACAATCGAATTAATACAATAGAAGCCATGGGGAGAGAGTCTTGAAAAATCTAAATATTTTAATTCAAGGATACTTTGCTTCAATTCTGTGCCGGTTTTGAATACACATTAATAACTATATCAGGCTAATGTATTTTGCTATAAAGTAAGAAAACGCTGTTCAGGACTGAAGGACTTGCTCATCAAAGATGAGATTCAGTAGGTTATGTAGTTGCGGGTGGGATAAAAGTAGTCTTGTACTTCTACAAAAAGGCCTCTTTGATTCCTAATAATTTCTCAAAGTGACTTAGATTTCATAATCTGTTCTTCAGAAATACTTTTTGTACGTAATTACATCATGATCATTATCATGCTTATGATGCACCTTATTAACATTGCAAAGTATCGATTATGTTTAATACTGCTGTTAATAATATTTAATTTACTTTTAGCTGAAAATAAATGAAATGCTTAAACAAAGCACATTTTCCCTCAAAGTAGTCATCAGTGGACTTTGATGTCTTAAATAAAAATTTCGGTTCTTATGATACCAAATTTAACCTCCATTTTAGGATAATGTGTTTCTTTAGATATTCTGCTCTCAGCATTGGTGTAGGAAGATTTTTTTTACAGTTGGGCACCTAAGGCATGTTGTTTTTGTTGTTGGCTGGTCATTATGCAAGAAATCACTTTTTTCAGTTGTGCCAGAAATTATATGGGAGGCCCCAGCACCACAGCCTTCCTGTGTCACTGCTCAATATTTATGGCATCAAACTTGAAAGTTCAGAAAGGTAAATGGCTAAAACAGCAATTGGATTACCTTCTTGTAAGATCAATGTTGTGCATGACTGTGTGAAGTTGTTTGTCAAACATCGATGTATTATGGTATATTAGCTGCTGTTATAAAACACTCATCACTGCTACAGTGTTGAACACATCCATGAAGATGCCTATAATACACTTTTTCAGTGATGCACATGACTGACTATAGTAAAAGGCAAATATTATTTTTGCAGTGTTCGTCTTGTCTATTTCTCTTGGAACATAAAGTTAACGAGGAATAACAGCAGTGTCCAGAGTCAGACATTGAAACATTAAGTAATCTTCGTCAACTAATAAACTACAAAGTTTTTTGAGAAGAATTGAATGTTAATAATAATACATTGATGGATGAATACTTTTTTCAGCGGCAAATAGGAAATTGAATAGTTTTTATTACCAGTTTGGTCAATCATTATTACAGCTCTATAAGCTAAATGAGGTATTATCAACAATAGTGGTATAGCTCTATATCTATTAACAAGTTATTGATGAATATTAAATTGAAATGAGTTTCATCTACAATAATTGACTTGCAGTGTAAATTTTTTTTATATGATTACAGTAAATACTATGGTCAACTTAATTTCTACATAGGAAATTATATCTGCAATGTAGCTATTTACTTATTATTTTTACAGTTTGTATAATGTCTGGATGTCTAACATTCATGTGAACACCACAAATGATAGTAAGAGATTAATCTGGATACATTAATTATATTCATGTGCAGATAAAAACCAATGTTATTAGCTATCATTGTAATCTAAACCTTGTAAATGTGTTGTACACTTGTGTGCTAGGTAAGAGAGTTGACAAAGATGTAAGTCCTCTGATTAATTAGATCTGTGATTCATGCACAGAACATACACCGATCTCTTTTTGAAAAAAAATAATGTTGATAAATATAATAATATTAGAATCAACCCCTTCAAAAATAATTAAGTATTAATTTAAGTATGAGTTCACACTGTTTATGGTGTAAATTCACACTGAATTTGGTGTGGAATTGCACTGAATTTGGCGTGTACTTCACTGTTAAAATGGGGTGCTTAAATAACACCTCGCGAGGAGTTTACTAGGAGGTACTGTCTGGACACCTCACTTTAAGCCCTTATAACTTCTACACCAATGCATATTTTCCAAGTGAACTTGTACTATAATAACAGCTTATATCCATTAGTTTCTTCCTTTCAAATATCTTTTACTTCTGATTAACTATGGAGACAATATTAGGCTTTAAACTGGGGTGTCCAGGCAGCACAAAATACATCGATTTCGACAAACAACTTCACACTGTCATTCACAAAATTGATCTTGCAAGAAGATAATAGGACATCCAATTGCTGTTTTAGCCATTTACTTTTCTGAACTTTCAAGTGTTAAACATAATCGATAGTTTGCAATGTTAATAAGGTGCATCGTAAGCATGATAATGATCATGATTGAATTACGTACAAGAAATCTAGGTCACTTTGAGAAAGTTATCCAAACACCACATTTTTAACAGTGTTCACACCAAGACTATGAGGTGTGTGTATCATACCATATTTTGGTGTGATTATTGTTACAAGTGATTCACGCTTAATTTGGTGTGAACTACACACGTTTTGGTTGACAGTGAACTGACTTATCCACAATCAAGAAAAACTTCTTTACTCTGGGTGAGCGATACACTAAATATTGTATCAGGATAACCTCCTCTTCACTTTCTTCACTGCTCGTCATCTCTGGTTTCAAAACTTTTAACCACTTCTTTTTACTTTCCAGCTTCATTCCAGACATTTTTCACTGCAAATGTTCTTTCATGTAATTTCTGTAACACATAATTACACTTAGCTAATGTTACTATGGCTACATGTATCTGGATCAAAATATATGCGGACTACAAGAGAAACATTTAAAGGTCACTTGATACTGTTATTGGGTAAAGGGTCATTTGAATGCTTTCATATCTGGGTTTGTAAAATTTTTTCACCACACAATAGCAATTGGTAATAAATCACATTAAATACCGTTGCTATATTGTTGTCAGGTGTAATAACTTGGCAAGTGTGCAATAACACTTGCCTCTAGTCAGGTAAACTGTGTATTTTAACTGCCCCAGGAATTAATTAATGCCGCGGGGCGCCTTAAAACGGAATTCTTTTTTGGACGTGGTCGGGTTGACCCTTCTAGAAGGAGTTACTTGAAAGCTACAGCAGCTAACTACAAATTA